>PPYE01776030.1_pt1 | contig 196523 bp, 168 predicted proteins | sample 1559881 | NCBI WGS metagenome assembly PPYE01 (sample SAMN08240022, study PRJNA423297) | Human gut metagenome, whole genome shotgun sequencing project.
CTTTGTATTTTCAATTTTTGTGTTGAACTTTTTTGCATAATAATGTATTATAATTAATATCTTAAATTTAGATATTAAAAATATAGTATAAATATAGCTTTCAGTGGTTTTATTTAAACGTAAATTTTTATGAGCCGTGGAGACATTCGGTATGGAAAAAATCACAAGCAGATCTAATAATTTAATAAAGCATATCAAAAAGCTTTTCACCTCTCATAAATACCGCGCTGAAAATTTTCAGTTTGCTCTTGAGGGTGCAAGGCTTTGTTTTGATGCTCTGAATTCCGAATGCGGTGCAGATATACTGCTTTTGACGGAATCGGCAGATTGCAAATATGCGGATAAATGTTCTCAGCTTGTAAACGGATTTGATAAGGTTTTCCATATCAGCGATGAGCTTGCCGCTTATTTGAGCGAAACAAAAAATCCCCAGGGTGTTTTTGCAGTGTGTTCCCAAAGAACAGGCAGCTTTTACCCCGAAAAAGGAAAGAAATATATAGCACTTGATAAGATACAGGATCCTGCAAATCTCGGCGCGATAATACGAACGGCTGAAGCGCTTGGAGTTGACGGCGCTGTTTTGAGCGGCTGCTGTGATCTGTATAACCCCAAGGTTCTGCGTTCTTCTATGGGAGGCGTGCTCAGACTTCCGGTTTTGCAGTGTGATGATCTTGCTAAGGAGATAAGAAATCTCAATTCACAAGGCTTTGATTCATATGCCGCTGTACCCGATTCGTCAGCGCCAGATATTAAAGATATATCTTTCAATGGTTCAGATATCTGTGTTATCGGAAATGAGGGTAACGGCGTTTCGGATGATGTAAAAGAAGCGTGCTCGGGTCTTTTGACCATAAATATGCTCGGCAGAGCGGAAAGTCTCAACGCTTCCGTAGCCGCCGCCATAGTAATGTGGGAGATGCTCGGTTGAATAGTAATACACCTTATTGGATATGGCTTCAGAGCGCACTCGGCGCAGGAGCAAGAATAAAAGAAATAACTGAATATTTCGGCGGTGTTAAAGAGGTATATGACGCGGGAGAAACTCAGTGGAAAATGAGTCCCGTGCTTGTGCCCCGTCAGGTTGAGCACCTGAAAAACTGTTCGCTTGCGCAGGCAAATGATATTCTTACGGTCTGCAGGCTCAACAGCTGGCAGGTAATAACTCCGGATGATGAGAATTATCCGCGCCGCCTTTATGAAATAGATAATCCGCCTGCCGCGCTTTATGTTGCGGGCAATCTGCCTGATATTGACAACAGTGTGGCAATAGGCATAGTAGGTACAAGAAAAGCAAGCGATTACGCAATTAAAGCAGCCGATGTAATGAGCAGGGGAATTGCAAAGCTTGGCGCAGTTGTTGTATCCGGCGGTGCTCTCGGAGTTGATACCGCCGCACATAACGCCGCCATTCTCAGCTCCGGCAAAACGGTTGCCGTATTAGGCTGCGGTCTTGGCACTAATTATCTTATGGAAAATAAACCGCTTAGAGATTCAATTGCCGCAAACGGTGCTCTTGTTACGGAATTTCAGCCGTTTACAAAAGCGTCAAGGTACACTTTTCCGGTGAGAAACAGAATTATAAGCGGGCTCTCATTGGGCGTGCTCGTTGTTGAGGCGGGCATCAGAAGCGGCAGTCTTATTACTGCAGGATATGCTGCCGATCAGGGCAGAGATGTTTACGCCATTCCCTGTTCCATTTTGGAGCCTGAATACGCAGGAACAAATAAACTGATAGACCAAGGGGCTGTTGTGGCAACAAAACCGCTCGATCTGGTTTATCCTTATGCAGAGCGTTACGGTATAGATGTCAGCGGCGCAAAAAGCGTAGGCGCCATAATGAAAGAAACTTCGCATAAAACCGTAAACGCAAAGGAAACAAGCGGCATTTCGTTTGAAAATCTAAACATCAGCAGAGAAAAACGTGCCGAAAGGCAGAAAGCCGCCGCACAGCTCAGCGGAAATACGCTTACGGTATACAGAGCGCTCGGCGAAGATTATATGCACGTTGATGAAATCGCCGCAAAAACCTCACTCGGCACGGGTGCGGTACTCACAGCGCTCACTGCTCTGGAGATCGCCGATCTCGTTCAGAGCGCCGGAGGAAAAAGATATAAATTATCCTGAAAGGAATAAATCATATATGTCAAAACTTGTAATAGTTGAGTCGCCTGCAAAGGCAAAGAATATAAAAGGATATCTGGGCAAAGGATATGAGGTAGTTGCCTCTATGGGTCATGTTAGGGATCTCCCGTCTGCAAGACTGTCGGTTGATATAGAACATGATTTTGCCCCAAAATACGCAATCATTAAGGGCAAGGAAAACTTTGTTAAAGAACTTCAGAAAAAAGCGGATAAATCAGATTACGTTTATCTTGCAACGGACCCTGATAGAGAGGGAGAAGCAATAAGCTGGCACCTTGCAACTATTCTCGGTCTTGACCTGAAAGAAAAAAACAGGGTAACATTTAACGAGATCACAAAGCACGGCGTTGAGCAGGGTATGGAACAGCCTCGAAGCATTGATATTGATCTTGTAGATGCTCAGCAGGCAAGGCGTATTCTTGACAGGCTTATCGGTTATAAGCTTTCTCCGTTCATCAGCCAGAAAATAAGGCGCGGTCTTTCGGCGGGCAGAGTTCAGTCCGTAGCGCTCCGCCTCGTTGTTGACAGGGAAGAGGAGATAAGAGCATTTAAGCCCGAAGAATACTGGTCAATAGACGCCAAGTTCACAAATCCCCCAAGCAAAAAAACTTTCTCAGCCGCCGTAAACAGCAAGGACGGCAAAAAGATAAAAATAACCTGCAAAGAGGAAAGCGACAAGATTTTAAGCGATCTTGACGGCGCTGAGTATATCGTAACATCAGTTAAAAAGGGAACACGTAAAAAGAGCCCCACACCTCCGTTTATCACTTCCACGCTTCAGCAGGAGGCTTCAAGAAGACTTTCATTCCAGGCAAGAAGAACAATGAAAGCCGCTCAGGAACTTTACGAAGGCGTGGATGTTGAAAACCTCGGAACAGTCGGTCTTATAACCTATATGCGTACCGACTCGCTTCGTATCTCTGATGAAGCACGCGCGGCAGGAAACCAGTTCATCCTTGAAAATTACGGAGAAAAATATCTTCCGAAAAAGCCGAGATTCTTTAAGTCAAAGGGCAATATTCAGGACGGACATGAAGCTATACGTCCGTCTATGCCGGGTGTAACACCTGCTCAGGTAAAATCGTCCCTTACAAATGATCAGTATAAGATTTATAAGCTTATCTGGGAACGCTTCATAGCTTCTCTTATGGAAAACTGCCTGCAGGAAACCGTTAGAGCAGAAATAACGGCAGGCGATTATGTGTTTACCGCTTCTGGTTATACAGTCAAGTTTGACGGCTTTACCGTTCTTTACGAGGAGTCAAAGGATGATTCCGCAAATGATTCCTCTGCTCCGCTGCCTGAGATTAAAACAGGAGATAAGCTTAGGCTGAAATCACTTGAGGGCAACCAGCACTTCACACAGCCGCCCGCAAGATATACGGAAGCAAGCCTTACAAAAGCGCTTGAGGAAAACGGCGTCGGCAGACCGTCAACTTATGTAACCATCACTTCAACAATCGTTTCGCGTGAATATGTAAAGCGTGAGGGCAAGCAGTTTGTGCCCACAGAATTGGGTGAAGCGGTAATAAAACTGCTTAAAGATAAAATGCCGAATATCGTAAACGTAAAATACACCTCAAAAATGGAAGAAGATCTTGATAAGATTGACAGCGGCGATAAAAATTATATAGATATGATACGCCGCTATTACGATGATTTTGAAAAACCCTTGGAAAAGGCGAAAAAAGAAATGCAGGGCGTCAAGATCAAGCTCAAGGAAGAGGAAACAGACGAGATTTGTGAAAAGTGCGGCAGGCGAATGGTTGTCAAAGTCGGCAGATTCGGCAAATTCCTTGCATGCCCCGGCTATCCTGAATGCAAAAATACAAAACCGCTCGTACTTAAAACAAAAGCAAAATGTCCCCGCTGCGGCGGCGATGTTATTGAAAAGAAAACAAGAAAAGGCGCATCTTTCTACGGCTGTTCAAATTATCCCGAATGTAATTTTATGACATGGGATATGCCAAGTGATGAGGTTTGCCCACGCTGCGGTAAATCACTGTTCAGAAGAAAAGGAAATGTGCTTTACTGCCCTGATACTGAAGGCTGCGGTTTCACAAAGCCTGCCAGAAAAAAGAAAAGCGAAGAATAAAGTATGAAATTTAATGTTATCGGCGCCGGCCTTGCCGGCACTGAAGCCGCATGGCAGATAGCAAACGCAGGCGAAAAGGTAACTCTTTTTGAGCAAAAACCGCTAAAAAGATCACCCGCCCATAAATCTGATGATTTTGCCGAGCTAGTATGTTCAAATTCCCTCAAAGCCGCAAGGATAGATTCCGCTGCGGGTCTGTTGAAGGAGGAAATGGCGCGTTTGGGCTCGCTTACCGTTCCCGTTGCAAGGGAGTGTTCAGTAGCGGCGGGCGGCGCTCTTGCTGTTGACAGAAATATCTTTTCATCCTGCGTTACCGAAAAAATAAGATCACACCCAAATATTACAGTGGTCAATTCTGCTGTGGAAGATATCCCCGTTGAAGACGGCTCTGTAACGATAGTAGCCACAGGTCCGCTTACTGACGGAGCTATGAGCGAAAGTATAAAATCGCTGTGCGGAGATTATCTTTCCTTTTACGATGCTGCCGCACCCATAATCACGGCGGACAGTATTGATATGGATATCGTTTTCGGAGCGTCCCGCTACGGCAGAGGCGGCGAGAGCGATTATCTCAACTGCCCGTTTAATAAGGAGCAGTATGAAAATTTTATATCGGAGCTTGTAAATGCTCAGGGTGCGGTGCTTCATGATTTTGATGTATATGAAGGCTGTATGCCGATAGAAAAACTCGCAAAGCGGGGAGCGGATGCCCCTCGTTTCGGCCCCATGAAACCTGTAGGTCTTATTGATCCGAAAACCGGTCACCGTCCGTGGGCGGCTGTTCAGCTAAGGCGGGAAAATTCGGCGGGCACGATGTTCAATCTCGTCGGATTTCAGACAAATCTTAAATTCGGCGAACAGAAAAGAGTGTTTTCAATGATCCCGGGGCTAGAAAACGCTGAGTTTGTAAGATACGGCGTTATGCACAGAAATTCATTTCTTGATTCGCCCAGACTGCTCAGCAAAACCTTTCAGCTCAGAAAACAGCCCAATGTGTTTTTCGCAGGGCAGATAACCGGTGTTGAAGGTTATATGGAATCCGCGGCGTCGGGAATCATAGCAGGTAAAAACGCAGTGCGCGCGGCTCACGGAAAATCCCCGCTTGAGCTTCCGCCTGTCACAATGACGGGAGCGCTCTGCTCGTATATAAGTGATGAAACAGTCAAGGACTTTCAGCCTATGGGCGCAAATTTCGGCATACTTCCGCCGATAGAGCCTAAGATTAAGGATAAAAAACAGCGTTACGCCGCTTTGGCTGAAAGAGCACTCAGTGCTTTGGAAAGGATTATAAGCAATGAAGATTATTGTTGACGCGTTCGGAGGAGATAATGCACCGCTTGAAATAATCAAAGGCTCTCAGATGGCAGTTGATGAATTCGGCACGGATATTCTTCTTGTGGGCGATGAAAGCAAAATCAGCAAATGCATAAAAGATAACAATATAAAGCTTAAAAAAACAGAGATAGTTAACGCATCGGGAGAGGATATACTTATGACGGACAGCGCAAAGTCCGTTTTGAAAGAAAAATCCGATTCCAGCATGGGCACAGGCTTCAGATTGCTCAATGAGGGTGCGGGAGACGCTTTTGTTTCCGCGGGTAACACGGGTGCCATCACTGTGGGCGCAACTCTTATCACTAAAAGGATAAAAGGTGTCAAAAGACCGTGTATCGCTTCCGTAATGCCAAGTGTCAACAAACCGTTTCTGCTGCTTGACTGCGGCGCAAATACAGAGTGCAGATCAGATTTTCTCTATCAGTTCGGCTTGCTCGGCAGTCTTTATATGCAGCATATTCTCGGATTTCAAAATCCGCGCGTAGCTCTTGTAAATAACGGAACAGAAGAAACCAAAGGCACACCCGTTGTTAAAGAAGCTTACGCTCTTATGAAAAATGCCGATTATAATTTTATCGGCAATATTGAAGCGCGGCAGATTCCGTTCGGAGACGCAGATGTTGTTGTTGCGGACGGATTTTCGGGCAATCTTGTTCTCAAAATGTATGAGGGCGTTGCAAAAGCGCTTATGAATGAAGTTAAATCCGTTTTCAAGAAAAACATATTTACAATGCTTTCTGCTGTCGGCGTGCTCGGCGGGATAAATGATATGAAAAAGCAGTTCGATTACAAGGAGTACGGCGGCGCTGTGCTTCTCGGTGTAAAAAAACCCGTCATTAAGGCGCATGGCAGCGCTGATGCCCGCACTTTTAAAAATGCGATAAAGCAGGCAGTTTGGTTTCTTGAAAACGATCTTATAAATGAAATTGAAAAGGCGTTTGATGTAAATGAACAGTAATTTATCTTCACTTGAAAACAATATCGGTTATGTTTTCGAAAACACATCGATTCTCAAGCAGGCGCTTACCCACAGCAGTTACGCAAATGAAAACAGAAATTCCGGCCCGTTTAACGAAAGACTTGAATTTCTCGGAGACGCAGTGCTTTCTCTTATTTCTGCTGATTTTCTTTACAGAAGATTCCCGTCTATGCCGGAGGGTGATCTTACCAAATTGCGCTCGGGTCTTGTTTGTACCGCGTCACTTTCAGAATATGCGCGTCAGATTTCGCTCGGTGATTTCCTGTTGCTCGGCAAGGGAGAGGATGCAAACGGCGGAAGAGAGCGCAATTCAAATCTTGAAAACGCTTTCGAGGCTGTTATAGCGGCTGTTTATCTTGACGGCGGTATAGAGTGCGCAAGAAAATTCGTTCTGCGCTTTCTTGATGTGTCTGTTGAAACACGTCATATCAATTTCAAGGATTATAAAACAAAGCTGCAGGAGATAGTTCAGGAAAGTCACGAGGAAACATTAAATTACGTTGTTACCAATGTCAGCGGCCCTGATCATGATAAGCGTTATGAGATAGAAGTACATCTAAATTCAAACGTGATCGGCAAGGGTACAGGCAGAAGTAAAAAACAGGCTGAGCAGGAGGCGGCTAAACAGGCTTTGGAGTTGATGGGTCTATGAGAAAAAGCAATATTTCTATTTTCGTGCCGCATATAGGCTGCCCCCATAAATGTTCTTTCTGTAATCAGAATACCATCACGGGGCAGACGTCAGCACCCACTGCTCAGGATGTGAGAGATACTGTGGAAACGGCGCTGAAGTCTAACGGGGACGGCAGATTTGAATATGAGATCGCTTTCTTCGGAGGCTCCTTTACCGCAATAGACAGGGAATATATGGTTTCTCTGCTTGAGGCGGCTTATCCCTATGTTAAAAACGGCAGTGTGAAAGGCATAAGAATTTCAACACGTCCCGATTTTATAGATGACGAGATACTTTCAATTCTTAAAAAATACGGTGTTACTTCAATAGAGCTTGGCGCTCAGAATATGAATGACAAGGTGCTTGCGGCAAACCTGCGCGGCCATACGGCTGAGGATGTCAGAAACGCCGCTAATCTTATAAAAAAAAGAGACTTTGAGTTAGGTCTTCAGATGATGACGGATCTTTATATGTCAAACAGGGGTCTGGATTTTGCCACAGCAAGGGAGTTTGCAAAGCTCAAACCCAAAACAGTCAGAATCTACCCCACGGTTGTGCTCAAAGGTACATATCTTGCAAAGCTTTACGAAAGCGGCGAATATAAGCCGACTCCGCTGAAAAAGACCGTTGCTCTCTGCGCCGATCTTGTGGAGTTCTTTGAACAGCACGATATAGATGTTATCAGAGTTGGTCTCCATTCCAGCTCGGACGTCAAAGAAAATATGCTTGCCGGCGGCTATCACGAATGCCTCGGTGAGATGGTAATATCAAAAATGATGTTTAACCAGATTTTAAGAACTCCGCCCGGTGAACATCAGGTCTTTATAAATCAAAAATCTATTTCAAAACTTCTGGGCAATAAGAAATCAAATCTTGCGGAGCTTGAAAAGGCAGGCTATAAGCTTGAAATCAAGTATAACAACGCTTTAGGGCCCAATGAGCTGAGGATAATTTAAATGATATTAAAAACACTTGAAATGCAGGGCTTCAAGTCCTTTCCCGATAAAACTGAGCTTTCTTTCGGCAGGGGAATAACTGCCGTAGTAGGCCCTAACGGTTCGGGAAAAAGTAATATTTCGGATGCGGTTCGCTGGGTATTGGGAGAAACATCCACAAAGAATCTTAGAGGTTCAAAGATGGAGGATGTTATCTTCGGCGGTACTTCCGCAAGAAAACCTGTTGGTTTTGCGCAGGTTCGCCTTACACTTGACAACAGCGATAAAGCGCTTAAAGATAAAGGCGATACCGTAACAGTTTCCCGCCGCTATTACAGAAGCGGTGAAAGCGAATATATGATAGACGGTGAAATCGTAAGACGCCGTGATATACATGAACTGTTTATGGATACGGGTCTCGGTGCAGACGGATATTCAATAGTCGGTCAGGGTAAGATAGATTCCATTATATCTGCAAAAAATGAGGACAGGCGTGAGCTCTTTGAAGAAGCCGCGGGTATTTCCCGTTTTCGCCATAAAAGAACAGATGCACAGCGCAGGCTTGACCAGGCGCAGGAAAATCTTGTGCGTCTGCTTGATATTTTGGGTGAACTTGAAAGCCGCGTAGGTCCCCTAAAGGCTCAGAGCGAAAAAGCCGCTGAATTTTTAAAACTTTCAGAAGAAAAGAAAACGCTTGAAATAGGCGTTTGGATAAATAAGATAAATAAATTCACAAACGAGCTTCGCAAGCAGGAACATAAAATAGACGCCGCAAACGAATCTTATAATATCTGTGAAAATGAACTGAAAAGTATCGAAAACGATATTGAAGCGGCGCTTGAAGAAACTGTTAAGATAAACGCATCAATAGACGAAATCAGAAATACCGCTGCGGGTTATGACGAGGAAGCCCTTAAAAAAGACGGTGAGGCGTCTGTAATAGAGGCTAATCTTGAGCATAACGAAGAAACGGTAAAAAGGCTTGAAAACGATATAGAAACAGTTGCCAAAGGCAATGAATCAATAGATGAAAGCATAGCGCAGAAACGTGCGCTGATAGAGCAGTGCGATAAGAAATCGCAGAAATTAAGACAGCAGCTTGAAAATGTAACAGGCGAAACTCAGCAGCTTTTAAATTCAAATGAGGAGTTCTCAAAGCTTTCCTCACAGCTCAACAGCACTCTTGCTTCCCTCACAATGAAGCTTTCAGATTACAGGGTAAAGCTTACTCAGGCACAGTCAAGTATTGATGAGATAGAGGCAAGAAAAGGTGATGTGGATACTGCCGTTTCACAGCTGCAGTCTGAGGTGGATGCAGAAAATCTGAAAAAAGCCGAAAGTGAAAAACTGCTTTCAGAGCTTCAGGAAAGAATAGAAGAAAACACAAATGCCGTAAACGGTTTTACGCTTAAACTCAAAGGCAAGACCGATAAGGCACAGAAACTCAAAGAACAGCTTGAAAAAGCAACTTCTGCGCTTTCCGAAAAGCGTTCCCGCGCAAAAATGCTCTCGGATCTTGAAAAGAATATGGAGGGCTACTCGGGAGCCGTAAAAGCTGTTGTTCGCCGTTCTCAGTCAGGCGCTCTCGGAGGAATACACGGTGTCCTCTCTCAGCTTATTCAGGTTGAAAACGAATACTCAACTGCCGTTGAAGTAGCTCTCGGCGCCGCTATGCAGAATGTTGTTACTTCTACTGAGGCGGACGCAAAAAGAGCAATCAATTATCTTAAATCGAATAATCTCGGTAGAGCCACTTTCCTGCCTATATCAAATATCAAGGGAAGATCGCTTGACGAAAAAGGGCTTGACGATAATCTCGGCTTTATTGCCGTAGCAAGCGACCTTGTTGAGTGCGATGCAAAATACAAACAGATAATAAGCAATCTTCTTTCACGTGTTGTTATAGCAGATGATATGGACAGCGCTATCGGTATTGCCAAAGAATATAAAAACCGTTTCAAGATAGTTACTCTTGACGGTCAGGTAATAAATCCCGGCGGCTCAATGACAGGCGGCAGCCGTGCAAAAGGCGCAGGCATACTGTCACGTTCCAACATGATAGAAGAACTGCTTTCTCAGGCTAAAGAACTTGAAGCAGAGGAGCAGAAACTTTCTGCCGATTATAAATCTGCTTTTGAGGAGGCAAACAGGTTTGCCGCTCAGATGCAGGCTGCTCAGGCAGATCTTATGACAGCAAAAGAAGATCTTATCCGTGCTGAGGGCGAGGATAAACTTATCGGAGATAAACTTGCGACTCTGAAAAGCAGACTTGCAGACCTTTTGGCTGAAAAAGAAACCGCCGGCAGCAGAATAGCAATGTTTAAAAAAGATTATGACGAGGCTCAGGCAGGCGCTGCCGAAATTCAGGCTCAGATTGATAAGACTGAAAATGAAATAGAGCGTGTTTCGGGCGATGCAAAGGGCACTCAGGAAAAAAGAGAAGAACTTCGCCAAAAAGCAGAGCAGATAAATCTTGAACTTGTAACGCTTGCTAAGGATTCACAGGCGGCAAGTCTTTCTATTGAAGAACTTGAATTAAGAAAGTCCACACAGTCCGGCAGAGTATCTGAAATTGAAAACGAGATATCGTTAATCAATTCAAAAAGTGAGGAGCTGAAGGCGCAGATAGAGCAGATAATGGCACAGGCTCAGAAACTCAGAGAAAAATCTGCTTGCTCTGCCAACGAGATAGAATCCCTTATAGAAAAGAGAAACGAGCTTGACAAACGCTCAGCAGATCTTCGTACTCTTGAAAAAGCTAAGGGCCAGGAAAGAGAAAAGCTTTCTGCTGAAATGGTGCGCCTTGACGAACGCAAGATTGCAATGCGCAAAGAGTATGATGAACTTAACGATATGCTCTTTGAGCAGTATGAACTTACAAGGCGCGAGGCAGAAGCACTGAATATTCAGATAGAGAATATGGAGGAGGCTAAAAAACGTCTTCATGAAATAAAAGTTGCCATCAAAAAACTCGGCTCTATCAATGTAGGTGCAATTGAGGAATACAAAGAGGTATCCGAAAGATATGAGTTCCTTAAAGCTCAGATCGATGATATTGAGAAGTCAAAATCCGAACTCAGCAAGATCATAGATGATCTCACCTCATCAATGAGTGAGAAATTTATGACGCAGTTCAACCGCATAAATGAAGAGTTTAAAAAATGCTTTGCGGATTTCTTCGGCGGCGGCAAGGGCGAGATAATACTCGATGAGCCCGATAACTGCCTTGAAAGCCCCATAGAAATAAAAATACAGCCTCCCGGAAAATCAGTTCAGAATATTAACCTGTTTTCCGGCGGTGAAAAGTCTCTTGCCGCACTTGCACTGCTTTTCAGCGTGCTTCGTGTTACTCCGTCTCCGTTTTGTATTTATGACGAGGTTGAGGCTGCGCTTGATGATGTAAACGTAGAGCGCTTTGCAAAGTATATGCGTAAAATGACCGATAAAACGCAGTTTATTTCAATTACCCACAGACGAGGCACAATGGAAGAGGCTGATGTTCTTTACGGCGTAACAATGCAGGAAAAAGGCGTTTCAAAACTGCTTGAACTTCAGTCGGCCGAACTTGCCGCTAAAATGGGACTTGAAGCATAATAACCTTACTTATAAAGAAAGGCGTTTAAAATATGGGATTGTTTGATAAATTCAGAAAAGGCCTCAGAAAAACAAGAGAACAGGGAATTACCGCTCAGATAAACGAGGTCGTTGAAAATTATGAGGAGATAACCGATGAGCTTTACGATGAGCTTGAGGAGATCCTTATAATGGGCGACGTGGGTTTCCCCACTGCGGAAAAAATTATAAAGAGCCTGCGTGAAAAGGTTGAAAATGACGGAATTACAAATGTCAAAAAAGTGCGCGAAACGCTTAAAGATATTGTTTCCGGTATTGTATGGGGCGGCAGCTATTTAAGACTTCGCACAAAGCCCTCCGTAATCCTTGTAATCGGTGTTAACGGCGTGGGCAAAACAACTACTATAGGCAAGCTTGCGCTCAGGCTCAAGGATCAGGGCAGAAAAGTTATTCTCGGTGCCGCGGATACATTCAGAGCGGCGGCTATAGAGCAGCTCCAGGTTTGGGCAGACAGAGCTGAAGTTGATTTGATTAAATCAGCCGAAGGTTCAGACCCCGCGTCCGTAGTGTTTGATACTATTCAGGCGGGTAAGGCAAGAGGCGCCGATGTTATTATCATAGATACCGCCGGCAGACTTCATAACAAGAAAAATCTTATGGATGAGCTTAACAAGATAGGCAGGGTAATAGACCGTGAACTGCCCGATGCGTCAAAAGAAGTGCTTCTTGTGCTTGATGCAACTACGGGTCAGAACGCTGTAAATCAGGCAAAGGATTTCAAAGACGCTGCGGGTATCACCGGCATTGTGCTTACAAAGCTTGACGGTACGGCAAGAGGCGGAGTTGTGCTTGCCATAAATAATGAACTTGACGTGCCCGTAAAATTTGTGGGCGTTGGCGAACAGATAGACGATCTTCAGCCGTTTGATGCCGATGCTTTTGCAGCAGGTCTGTTTGATGAAGAGGAGAAATAATGGATTTTATTTTAGCAACAAATAACATGAAAAAACTTGAAGAGCTTCAGAGGATACTTTCTCCGCTCGGCGTAAATGTGTTAACAGCAAAAGATCTCGGCATAACTTTGCCGGAGGTTGAGGAGAACGGCACTACCTTTGAGGAAAACGCTCATATCAAGGCACAGTCTGCATGCGATATAACAAATCTGCCTTCAATAGCGGATGACAGCGGACTTTGCGTAGATTATCTTGACGGTGCGCCCGGAATTTTCTCTGCAAGATTTGCGGGCGAGCACGGCAATGATGAAAAGAATAACGATCTTTTGCTTGAAAAGCTTGACGGCGTTCCTCAGGAAAAACGCACAGCGCATTATGTTTGCGCTGTATGCTGTGTTTTCCCTGACGGCCGTGAGATAACCGTGCGCGGAGAGTGCCCGGGTTATATCGGCTTTGAAAGGGACGGCAACGCCGGTTTCGGTTATGATCCGCTGTTTATAGTAAACGGCAAATCATTCGGAAGATATTCGGCTGAGGATAAAGATAAAATAAGCCACAGGGGCAATGCCCTCAGACTTCTTAAAAATGAACTGGAGAAAATTTTATGACTTCTAAAGAAAGAGCCGCGCTCAGAGCGGCGGCAAATCCGCTTGAGCCGATATTTCAGATAGGCAAAGAGGGGATTTCAGATAATTTGATTTCCCAGCTTGATGACGCGCTTGATTCACGGGAACTGCTGAAAATAAGAGTGCATCTTGAAACATCGCCGAAAAAGCCGCGCCAGCTTGCAGATGAACTTCAGACAGCGCTCGGTGCGGAGGTAATTCAGGTCATAGGCGGGGTAATCGTGCTTTACAGAAAAGCGGATGAAGAAAAGATAAAGGCAAAAAAAGCCGCTGCCGCTAAAAGCAAAAAGCCTGCAAAAAAACATGTAAAGATAAAAGGCATGCGCAGCAGGTACGCCCGTGAGGAAAATATAAAAACATACAGGGGCAATGCCAGAGGCCGAGGGGAAAGACATTGAGACTCGGTGTTTTCGGCGGGGCGTTTAACCCCGTCCATAACGGGCATGTAAATCTTGCGCAACAGTATATCCGAATTTTAAATCTTGATATGCTTTATATAATCCCCACAGCCAACCCGCCGCACAGAACAGGCAGCGATTTTGCTCCGGCAGACGCCCGCCTTGATATGCTCAGAGCAGCTTTTGCGGGAAACGGTAAAATTGTTGTTTCAGATATGGAATTCAGGCGGGAGGGCAAAAGCTATACTTATGACACCGTTCAGATTCTAAAAAGCCAATACCCGGGTGCGGATATTTTCCTCATAGTAGGAGAAGATCAGCTTTTTAAATTTGAAGAGTGGTATAGGTATACCGATATTCTGAAAGAAGTTACACTTTGTACGGCGGCACGCGGTGAAAGCAGCCGCAGAAAAATTGCGGACTTCTCAAATCAGCATTTCGGCTCGGCAAACGTTTTTATAGCCGATATTGAGCCCGTTGTTGTTTCAAGCAGCCAAATCAGGGGCAAAATTAAAGCAAAAGATGATATTTCGGGTCTTGTGCCCGCGTGTGTTTTGGATTATATTAATGAAAAGGGGCTTTATGTTGATTGATTTTGATAAATATACGGCAATTATCGAAAGCCGCCTTAGACCGGAAAGGTTCAAACATTCGCTTAATGTTGCGGATTGTGCCGCAAAGCTTGCGGAAAAGTACGGCGCTGATGCTGATAAGGCACGCCTTGCGGGGATTTTGCATGATATTACAAAGCAAACGCCTCTTGAGGAGCAGTACGATTATATTATCAGCGCAGGCGGTGAGCTTTCAAAGCTGGAGCTGAATAATCCGTCTGTAATACACCAGAAATCGGGAGAGGCGTATTGCCGCACCGTTCTGGGAATAGATGATAGAGATGTGCTTGGCGCAATAAGGTATCACACTACGGGAAGACGCGGTATGACACTGCTTGAAAGGATAGTGTATACAGCCGATTTTATATCCGCTGACAGAAATTATCCCGATGTTGATAAAATGCGTGCTCTTGCCTCACAGAGCCTTGAGGACGCAATGATATATTCGCTTAAATTCACAATAAACAAGCTTGTGGATGAAACACAGCTTATTCATCCCGATACGCTTGAGTGTTATAATTATTTGCTGGAGGAAAGAATAAAGGATTAGTATATGACTTCACTTGATATCGTAAGAATTGCCGCAAAAGCGGCAGACAGTAAAAAAGGCCATGAAATTCGTATTATAAAAATCAGGGATATTTCCGTTCTTGCGGATTATTTCGTTTTTGTAAGCGGTGATTCTAATACACAGACACGTGCTATTGCCGAGGAAGTGGAATTCAAACTTGGCGAGGCGGGCGAACAGCCGCATCATATTGAAGGGCGCCAGTCAGGCTGGATATGCCTTGATTACGGCTCTGTGGTAGTTCATGTTTTCCATAAGGAGCAAAGGCAGTATTTTCAGCTGGAGCGCCTTTGGGAGGACGGCGAGGAGATAGATCCCGCAACTTTGCTTGAAAACTGAAGGAGGATATATATGGATTACAATTTTAAACAGGTGGAAAAAAAGTGGCAGGATATATGGTATTCACAGAATACCTTTGCCGCAAAGAATGATTATTCGCTTCCCAAGTTCTATTGCCTTGTTGAATTCCCTTATCCCAGCGGTCAGGGGCTTCATGTTGGTCACCCGCGTTCTTATACCGCGCTTGACATTGTGGCAAGAAAGAAAAGACTTCAGGGATATAATGTGCTTTATCCCATGGGCTGGGATGCATTCGGACTTCCTACCGAAAATTACGCAATCAAAAACCATGTTCACCCCGCAGAGGTAACAAAGCAGAATATTGCGCATTTCAAGAGCCAGCTTCAGTCACTCGGCTTTTCATTTGACTGGACAAGAGAAATTAACACCACTGATCCCGATTATTACAAGTGGACTCAGTGGATATTTATACAGCTCTTCAAAAAGGACCTTGCTTACAAAAAGAAAATGGCGGTAAACTGGTGCACATCCTGTAAGTGCGTTCTTGCAAATGAGGAAGTTGTAAACGGTGTGTGCGAACGCTGCGGTTCCGAGGTTATCAGAAAAGAGCAGAGTCAGTGGATGCTCAAGATCACCGATTACGCAGACCGTCTTGTAAAAGACCTTGATGACGTTGATTTCATTGACCGTGTTAAAGTTCAGCAGAGAAACTGGATAGGCAAAAGCCACGGTGCTGAAGTGGATTTCGGTACAACTCTCGGCGATACGCTGACTGTTTATACCACAAGGTGCGATACTCTTTTCGGCGCAACTTATATGGTTATTTCTCCTGAGCATCCTTATATTGAAAAGTGGGCTCCCAATATTAAAAATATGGATGAGGTGCGCGCTTATCAGCAGGAAGCCGCTAAAAAGAGCGATTTTGAGCGTACAGAGATTAATAAGGATAAAACAGGTGTCAGACTTGACGGCGTTATGGGTATAAACCCCGTAAATGACAAAGAGATACCGATATTTATATCGGACTATGTTCTCACATCTTACGGCACAGGCGCCATTATGGCGGTACCTGCACACGATACACGTGACTGGGAGTTTGCAAAGAAATTCGACCTTCCCATTATCGAGGTAGTAGCAGGCGGTGAGGATGTGCAGAAAGAAGCGTTCACAGACTGCGCAACAGGTAAGCTCGTAAACAGCGGATTTATCACAGGCATGAGTGTTGAGGACGCTAAAAAAGCAATGACCGAGTGGCTTGAAAAAGAGGGAAAAGGCCGCGAGAAAGTAAACTTCAAGCTTCGTGACTGGGTATTCAGCCGTCAGCGTTACTGGGGCGAGCCTATTCCGATAGTTAAATGTGAAAAGTGCGGCTATGTTCCGCTTCCCGAAAGCGAACTTCCGCTCAGACTGCCCAATGTTGATTCATATGAGCCAACAGATAACGGTGAATCTCCGCTTTCAAAGATGACGGACTGGGTAAATACAACCTGTCCGTGCTGCGGAGGCCCCGCAAAGAGAGAAACTGATACAATGCCTCAGTGGGCAGGTTCTTCATGGTATTTCCTGAGATATACAGATCCCCACAACGATAAGGCGCTTGCCTCAAAAGAAGCGCTTGAGTACTGGACTCCCGTTGATTGGTATAACGGCGGCATGGAGCACACAACGCTTCACCTGCTTTACAGCCGTTTCTGGCACAAATTCCTTTATGATATCGGCGTAGTGCCTACTTCAGAGCCTTATATGAAGCGTACCTCACACGGTATGATACTTGGCGAAAACGGCGAAAAGATGAGTAAATCAAGAGGCAATGTAGTAAATCCCGATGAGATAGTAGACCGTTACGGCGCTGATACAATGCGCCTTTACGAAATGTTTATCGGCGATTTTGAAAAGGCAGCGCCTTGGAATTCCGATTCTATCAAGGGCTGTAAGAGGTTTGTTGAACGTTACTGGAATCTTCAGGAGATAGTTGCAGACGGCGACGGTTACAGCAGTGATCTTGAGGCTCTTATGCATAAAACTATAAAAAAGGTAACTGAGGATATAGATAACCTCAAGTGCAATACGGCAATCGCCGCTATGATGACTTTGCTCAATAAAGTATACGAGAAAAAGAGCATCACAAGGGCTGAACTGCGTGATCTTACGATTATGCTCAATCCTTTTGCTCCTCATGTTACCGAAGAACTTTGGGAAAAAATGGACTTCGGCGGCGCTGTTCATGACGCAAAGTGGCCCGAATATGATGAGAGCAAAACAGTTGAAAACAGCGTTGAGATAGTTTTGCAGATAATGGGCAAAGTGCGCTCACGTATGACTATTCCCGTTGATATGCCTAAGGAAGAAGTAATTGCCCTTGCTAAGGCTGATGAAAAAATTGCGGCAGCAATAGAAGGAAAGACCATCAAAAAAGAAATTTACGTTCCCAATAAACTTGTAAATATAGTTGCAGTTTGATTTTAATACGGGCGCGGCCTTATAAGCGCCGCGCCTTTTTACGAGGTGCCGTTATGAGTGATAAAAAGAAGATATATACCGTTGCCACAGCTCACCTTGATACTGTATGGAGCTGGGATTTTGAAAAAACAGTTTCTAAATACATATATAACACGCTTGTGGATAATTTTAAGCTGTTTAATAAATACAAAACTTATAAGTTCAATTTTGAGGGCTCTTACCGTTATGAACTTATGGAAGAGTATTATCCTGAGCTTTTTGCCGAAATGAAAAAATATGTTGAGAGCGGCAGATGGAATGTCTGCGGTTCGGCATTTGAAAACGGAGATACTAATATTCCGTCCCCTGAGGCGCTTTTCAGAAATATTCTTTTCGGAAATTCGTATTTTGACAAAACTTTCGGAAAACGCAGCAAAGATATTTTTCTGCCCGACTGCTTCGGTTTCGGATGGGCTCTGCCGTCAATAGCTCACCATTCAAATCTTCTGGGCTTTACCACTCAGAAACTTGCCTGGGGCGGCGCTTACGGAGTGCCGTTTGATATAGGTAAATGGTACGGTTCAGACGGTAATTATATTTATGCAAACACAAATCCCCACGATTATTATTTCACTCTGACTCAGCTTAGGAATTGGAATTTTGTTCAGAAAAAGCTCAAAGAAAACGAAAAGTATGATTTTGACTGGACTTACATTTTCCACGGTATAGGCGACCGCGGCGGCGCGCCTAAGGAAAAATCCGTTGCGTTTGTTGAAAATGAGGTTAACGGCAATAAGGACAGTAATATTGAAGTATATGTAGCTGAGGCTGATGAAATATTCCGTGATATAGAGAATAAACTCACAGATGAGCAGAAAAACAAGCTCCCGGAGTGGAAAACGGAGCTCGTCATGCAAAACCACGGCGTTGGCGGCTACACTTCAAGAGCGTGCGGCAAAAGGTGGAACAGGCGTTGCGAGGAACTCGGAAATATAGCGGAGAGAAACAGTATTGAAGCTGAGTATTTCGGAGTTTCCGATTATAACAGACCTGCCCTTACAAGGGCGTGGAAACGTGCTATTGCGCATCAGTTTCACGATGATATGCCGGGCACAAGTGTTCAGCGTGTATATCGCCGCAGCTGGAACGATCTTGCTCTTTCCGCAAATCAGTTCACATCAGAGCTTGAAAACGCATCATGCTCCATCGCTTCTCTTATGAAGACTGATTTTTGCCAGGGTACTCCCATAATGGTTTCAAACCCTGTTGAGGCTGATATGAGCGGCGCGGTAACAATTTATCTTGACGGAATTAAAACTCAGTATGTCCGCGTTTTTGATGATGCCGGCAAAGAGGTTAAGAGCCAGGTTAATTCAGAAGAAAACGGCGTTAAAGAAATTCTTTTCATAGCGGATGTCAAAAGCCTTGGAAGCCGTGTTTATGATGTTCGTCCGAGCAGTGTGCCGTGCAGACTTGAGTCGGATCTTAAAATCAATACCGAAAATGTTATTGAAAACGAAAAATATGTTGTAACGCTCAATAAAATGGGCAATATTGCTTCAATTATTGATAAAACCTTAGATGAAAAAGAGCTTCTTAAAGAACCTGTTGTTCTCGGACTTTTCAAATATACGGGTTCAAAACAGTGGCCTGCATGGGAAATGAATTTCAAGCAGGCAAATAAAGAGGCGGACAGAATTCCAAGGCTTGTAAGTGTGTCAATAGAGGAAACAGGCCCTGCGAGAGCAGCGTTCAAAGTTGTTCAGCAGGATAAGAATCGTTCTCGCTTTACATACATTATTGCCCTCACAAGCGGCGGCAAATGCGTTGAGGTGTATTCTGAGATCGAATGGCAGAATCTCTGCACAATGGCAAAACACAAATTCTCATTTACATGCTCAAATAAACAGGCTACATTTGATCTCGGTCTCGGCGTTATCAAAAGAGATAATATGTGCGAAAAGCTGTTTGAGGTGCCGGCTCAGAAATGGGCGGATATAACAGACGAAAGCGGCGAGTACGGCGTTTCGGTTATAAGTGAGTGCAAATACGGCTGGGATAAGTTCAATGACAATACCCTGCGCCTTACTGCACTTCATACTCCGCTTAAAAATTACAGAATAGATTCAATGCAGTCTATGATGGATATAGGCCTTAACAGATATTCTTTCGCGATTTTCAGTCATTCAGGCGCAGACCTTTCCGAAACACAGCTTGAAGCACGCAAATTTGTTCAGCCGTTTACTGCGTACGAGTGCACAAAGCACGCAGGGGTTCTTTCAACTGATTACAGCTTCGGCAGTGTTTCTACAAATGATGTAATCATCAGGGCAATCAAAAAGGCGGAGGACAGCGATGAGATAGTTGTCCGTCTTAATGAAGGCGCCGGCAGAAATCACGATAAGTTTACACTTACTCTCGGTGAGGGTGTGGAAAGCGCAAGAGAGATATACGCAAGCGAGGAGCCGCTCGGCGAAGCAGTTGTTGAGGACGGAAAACTTGTAACTTCCTTTGCACCATATCAGATACGCAGTTTTGCGCTCACTCTTAAAAAGAGCGGCGTAAATGCGCAGAAAGAAATTTCAAGATCCGCACAGATTGAATACGATAAAAATATTTTCACCAAAAACGGTGAAACAAACGGAGATTTCGAACTCACCATACCTCGTGAACTCGCTCCTGAAAAGGTTACCGCAAACGGAATTACATTCGATATATCCGCAACTGATAAAAATGCCTGCATAATGAAAGGGCAGACAGTCAGAATTTCTTCGGGAACTGATAAACTTTGCCTGCTCTGTGCGTCATTCGGCGGCGATAAAACTGCCGAATTTGATGTTGACGGTGAAACTGTTACACGTGTGATACTGAGCGCAGATGAGCCTTTTGCAGGCTGGGATCTGCCTGATCTCGGCGACATTGCTTTTGTAAAGCACGGCAAACTCGGATGGGAGGCAACCCACAGCCATACAAACGGAAAAGACAATATGGCAAAAGGACTTTGCTTCTATATTACAGAGATAGATGTAAAAGGCAAAGAGGCTGTAATACTGCCTGTTGACAAGGATATAGTAGTTATATCTGCTTCTGAGGTAACAAACAGAAACGGCAGGATTGTTTCAAGAACCTTTGATGAGGTTGACGAGAACCGTGAGCAGACGTTTTATATGACTTTCGGCGAATTTTTGCGTTACTGCTGGTATAAATGCGTATGGAACCTCAATGATAAGGATGAATTTATTAAAGCAATAAACAGAGGTAGAAAAAAGTGAAAAACCCGTTTGAAAGTAACTGGACAAATGATAATAACGGCGTGCCGCTGAACTCTCCCGAAGTGGACAGGCTTATTTCCGTTAAGCCGTCAAAAAGGCAGCTGCGCCTTGCTGAAAAGCCGTTTTACCTGTTTATGCATTTCGGCATGAATACTGCAACAGGCAGAGAGTGGGGCGTAGGAACAGAAAAGGCAACTGATTTCACAATTAAGAAAATCAACGCCGCGCAGTGGGTAAGGTGCGCTAAATCTTCGGGCGCAACAGGCATTATTCTTACCTGCAAGCACCATGACGGCTTTTGCCTTTGGGAAACGGAATATTCGTCTTTTTCTGTAAAGTATTCAGATTTTAAGGGCGATATAGTAAAAATGGTTTCGGATGAATGCCATAAAGCAGGGCTTGATTTCGGTGTGTATCTTTCACCTTGGGATATGCATGAGCCGACTTACGGCACACCTGATTACAACGATTATTTCTGCAATCAGCTTACCGAGCTTCTGACAAATTACGGAGAAATTTCAGAGGTGTGGTTTGACGGCGCCAAAGGTGCAGACGCTAAAGCTTTTGAATATGACTGGCAAAGATATTATAAGCTTATCAGAGAGCTTCAGCCGGGCGCAAATATAGCAGTCTGCGGGCCCGATATCAGGTGGGTCGGCAATGAAGGCGGCAGAACACGTAAATCCGAGTTTTCTGTTGTTCCGTCATATCTCACTCTTGCAGAAACAGTGTCAAAGAAAAGCCAGCATGCAACAACTGACGCAGGCGCTATGAAAAAACGTACATCTACAGATGAGGATCTTGGCAGCCGTGATTTTCTCAGAGACTGCCCTGAACTCTGCTGGTATCCTGCCGAGGTGGATGTTTCAATCCGTAAAGGCTGGTTCTATTCGCCTAAAAGCAATCTTACGGTTAAAAGTCCGTCAAAGCTTTTTAAGCTTTATTTGAATTCGGTCGGTAACAACTGCACTCTTCTGCTCAATGTCCCTCCCAGTAACAAAGGTATTATACATGTTAACGATGCTTTTGCTCTTCGCGGCTTGGGCAATAAGATAAGAGAGATGTATTCAAAGCCCGTTATTGTTGAAAAGTTTGGTATGCTCAAAGATACGGACGGCGTTATAGATTTTAATTTTGACAGTGAAAAGAAAATAAAATATGTAATGCTTAAAGAGGATATAAGATATTCACAGCGTGTTGAAGCGTTTGATGTTTTTCTCAGAAAAGAAAACGGAAATTATGTGCACGTTTACTCCGGAACTGTTATAGGCTCACTTAAAATAGCTAAAACAGGCGGAAAAAAATGCGTTGGCGCAAGGGTTATAATTCGCCAGAGCAGAAGCACACCCGTGATTTCCGAAATAGGATTTTATGAGTAATTTGCATAAAAAATCCCTGTCTGATTTCAGACAGGGATTTTTTTTATCCGTTTTATACTTATCGATAAAAAACGCGGTTTTTTGACTTTTTACAGTCTTGAAACCGCGTTTAATACTCTTTTTTTGTCAGCGCTCCATAAAGGAGCTATCAGATCCTTTTTTGCTCCGTCTCCCGTCAGACGGTGGATAACAATATTTTTCGGAATGATATCAAGGCAGCTTTTCAGTATGTCAAGATATTCGTCCATAGTGAGCACTTTGAATTTTCCGTTTTCATAGTCTTTAGCCAGATCTGTGCCTTTCAGTACATGAAGCAGCTGCAGTTTTATTCCGTCAATCCCGCTTTTGCAGGCGTAATCAACGCTTTCAAGCATATCGCTTTTTGTTTCTCCCGGCAGTCCGAGTATGATGTGGCAGACCACCTCTAATCCTGCCGCCTTGAGCCGTTTAACAGCGTTGTCATAGCATTCAAGCTTGTATCCCCGCCGTATGTATTCGGCGCTTTTTTCATGTATCGTCTGAAGCCCAAGTTCAACGCAAACGGGTTTGATATCGTTTAGTTCCTTTAGTAATTCAATTACTTCTTCGGGCAGGCAGTCAGGCCTTGTAGCAACGGAAAGCATAACTATATCAGGGTGGTTTATCGCTTGCGTAAACTTTTTCCTCAGCGTTTCAACAGGCGCGTAGGTATTTGTAAATGCCTGAAAATAAGCAATGTACTTTCCGCTTTTAATTTTGTTTTTTACTCTTTCTTTCCCTTTTTCTATCTGCTGTGTTATTGAAAGTTCAGGGCTTTCCGCAAAATCTCCGCTTCCGCCTGCAGAGCAGAAAATGCAGCCTCGCGTTCCAAGAGTGCCGTCCCTGTTCGGGCAGGTAAATCCGCCGTTTATGCTTATCTTGTAAACTTTGCAGCCAAATCTCTCACGCAGATATCTGTTAAAACTATAATATTCCATCAACGATTTTGTAAAATTCGTCAAGATTTCTGCCGCCGGAGCATACATAGGACTGCAGCTTTGTCAGGTCTATGTCTTTTCCGTCTGCCGTTTTGCATACGCCGCCCGCTTCTCTGAGAATTACGGTAGCGCCTGCAAAATCCCACGGACGCAGTATAAGCTCATAATAAAGATCGGCTTTTCCTGCGGCAACATAGCAGATATCAAGCGCAGCAGAGCCTGCACGCCTTACTTCAAGGCAGTTATAAAATACTTCCTCTGTAAGTTTAAACGTCTTGTGTGCAAGCTCGTGTTCATACGGGCAAGTTCCGAAAAGCACAAGACTTTCTTTAAGCGAGCAGTCTGAAACGTGTATTCTGTTTCCGTTCAGATAAGCTCCTTTTCCTTTTTCGGCATAAAACAGATTATCAAGGTCGGGGTCAAGCACTACGCCTGCAATAAGTTCTTTATCTTTTGCAAGTCCCACCGATATGGCACTGTGCTGAAATCCTTTAACAAAGTTTGTTGTTCCGTCTATCGGGTCTATTATAAAGCAGTAGCCGTCTGTAAGCTCCTTGTCGCCCGCGCCTTCTTCACCAAGAAATGAGCACCCCGGTATTATTTCTGAAAGCTTTTCAAAAAGGTGGCGCTGTATCTCTGCGTCATACTGTGTAACAAGGTCAACATCAGAACCCTTTGTTTTAACGCCCAGATTTCCGTGCGCGCTTTTGTATATCTTTTGCGCAGAGCGTACGGCTTCTATTATTTTTTCAACCATAAAATCCCCGCCTTTGCGTTTATTTCATAAATATTCTATCATAATAAAAAATATATTCAATATAATTTATTATGATTATTACAATTATTGTTGCCGCCGCAAAGCTGTGCGAAAAACTTCTGCGCCTGTTTGGCAGGGGAGCCACTACTTTTCCCGGGAAATTGGCGCTCTTTTTAAAAAAAGATATACTCAGCTTTCTTTCACGCGGCGTAAAAGTTATTGCCGTAACGGGCACAAACGGAAAAACAACTACAGCACGCATAATTGAAACGGGGCTTAAAAAGGCGGGCAAATCCTGCTTTCTGAACCGTTCGGGAGCAAATCTTATTACAGGTGTAACGGCGGCTTTTATATCAAACTGTGACATTCACGGCAGGTGCAGATATGAATATGCCGTTCTTGAATGTGATGAAAATGCACTAAAAAAAATCAGCTTATACGTTGACGCCCAAATACTTGTGGTAACAAACATTTTCCGTGATCAGCTGGACAGATACGGAGAGGTTTCGTCAACTCTTAATGCCATTAAAACAGGTGCTGAAAATATGAAAAACGCCCTGCTTATACTCAATGCCGATGACCCGCTGTCTTTCAGCTTAAGCCGTACAGGACGGCAGTATGTTTCGTTTGGCATTAACAAATCTCTGTCCCTCGGCGGAAAAGGGGAAAGCGAGTTCTGCGTGTTCTGCTCTACACCGTATAATTATTCGTTCAGAACATATTGCCAGCTCGGCGGATTTTCATGCCCTTCGTGCGGATATTCAAGAGAGGCCCCCGATTATTCGGCGGAAGAGATTGTTGATGAAACTCCCGATAGTTCGACAATTTTCGCTCAGCTGCGCGGAAAATCTGCCCTTTTGCCTATAAATCTCGGCGGAGTTTACAATGTTTACAATGCGCTTGCCGCCGCAGCAGCGCTCAGCGAATGCGGTATATTGTCCGGCTGTGTTGAAAACACACTTTCCTCGTTCGGCGGAGCTTTCGGCAGAATGGAAACATTCGGCAATGTAAGAATGCTTCTTGTTAAAAACCCTGCGGGTTTTACGCAGACCGTAAATTATCTTAAGCCGCTTAAAATCAATAATCTTATCTTTGTTTTAAACGATAATGACGCTGACGGCAAAGATGTTTCATGGATCTGGGACGCGGAGATAAATATAGGCAAAAACGTAAAAAATATTTACACTTTCGGTATACGCTCCGGCGATATGGCGCTGCGGCTTAAATACGCAGGCGTGGATGTTGCTGTAATTAAGAATTACGATCAATTCATTAAAATAACAGATGAGCCTGATACGGTTATTGTGCCTACTTATACTGCAATGATGGCTCTTCGCCCGTATTTTGCACGCAAATTCGGAGGAAAGGAGTTTTGGCGTTGAAACTCAGTGTCGCACACCTATACCCCGATCTGCTCAATCTGTATGGCGATTCGGGTAATCTTCTATGCATAAAAAAACGCTGCCAGTGGCGAGGAATAGATTGTGAAATAACTCCTCTTGTAAGCGGGCGTGACTTTGATTTTTCGGACTATGATTTTATTTTCATCGGAGGCGGGCAGGACAGAGAGCAGAAAGTAGTCCTTTCCGACCTCACTATTTCAAAGCGTGATTCGCTTTATGACGCTGTGGAGAACGGTGTAGTTGTTCTCGCCATATGCGGCGGTTATCAGCTCCTGGGCAAGTTTTATGAAACGGCAGACGGGGAGCGCCTTGATTTTACGGGAATACTTGATTTTTATACGGGTTCAGGAGATAAACGCCTTATAGGAAACTATGAGTTCAAAACCGATGAAAAGATACGCATTATAGGCTTTGAAAATCATGCGGGGCGCACTTTTCTGGGAGACGGTGTTCGTCCTCTCGGAAAAGTAATTAAGGGTTTCGGCAATAACGGCGCTGATAAAACGGAAGGCGCAAGGTATAAAAATACATTCTGTACCTACTGCCACGGCCCTATGCTCCCTAAAAACCCCGATTTTGCCGATATGCTGATTGTAAAAGCGCTTTTACGTAAAAATGACAGTGTTGAACTCAGTGCGCTTGACTGCTCATTGGAGATACTTGCCCGCCGCCAGGTGCGTGATCTCTATATATAATAAAATAAATTAAAATTTTTCTTGATTTTGTCACTCCATTATGGTAATATATTTCAGCACGGAATACTGCCGTGCAATCCACACGCAGTGCCTGCGTTCCCTGGTGATAGTTCGGGGCGCATTGCCATAGGCGCGGCGGAGGAATAACCTAAAGGAGGAATTTTATAATGGCAAATGTAGTTTCTATGAAACAGCTTCTGGAGGCCGGCGTTCATTTCGGTCACCAGACAAGAAGATGGAACCCCAAAATGGCTCAGTACATCTTCACAGAGCGTAACGGCATCTATATCATCGACCTTCAGAAAACAGTAAAGAAGCTCGATGAGGCTTATATGTTCGTTCGCGATCTTGCCGCAGAGGGCGGTTCAATCATTTTCGTCGGCACAAAGAAGCAGGCTCAGGAATCCATCAAGGAAGAGGCTGAACGCTGCTCAATGCCTTACGTAAATGCTCGTTGGCTCGGCGGTATGCTCACAAACTTTAAAACAATCCGCGGTCGTGTTGCTCGTCTTGCTCAGCTCAAGAAGATGAGAGAGGACGGCACTTTTGACCTTCTTACCAAAAAGGAAGCAGCAGGTCTTGAGCTTCAGATTGAAAAGCTTGAGAAGTATCTCGGCGGTATCACAGAAATGAAGAAAGTTCCGGACGCTATGTTTATCGTAGATCCCCGCAAAGAGAGAATTGCCGTATCAGAGGCAATCAAACTCGGTCTTCCCATCGTTGCTATCGTTGATACAAACTGCGATCCCGATGAAATCGATTATGTAATTCCCGGAAATGATGACGCTATCCGTGCCGTAAAACTTATTGCAGGCGCAATGGCTTCAGCAGTTATCGAGGGAAGAGACGGCAGTGACGTTGCTGAGAATGCAGAGGCTCCCGCAGAGGAAGCTCCCGCAGAGGCTGCAGAGGAAACAGCTGCTGAATAATCAGATTTTACGTAAATTTAATAGTTTGGAGGAATTGTAATGAATTTTACTGCTCAGGATGTTAAAACTCTCCGCGAAAAAACAGGCGTCGGCATGATGGAGTGCAAAAAGGCTCTTACAGAGGCTGACGGCGATATGGATAAGGCAATTGACTATCTCCGTGAGAGAGGTCTTGCCGCAGCTCAGAAAAAGGCAGCAAGAATTGCTGCTGAAGGTATAGTTCTTTCCTATGCAGACGAAGCTGCTAAAAAGGGTGTTGTAATCGAAGTTAACTCAGAAACAGACTTCGTTGCTAAGAACGATAAGTTCGTTAACTTTGTTACAGACTGTGCAAAAACCATCATCGCAACAGGTGTAAGCACTGTTGAAGAACTTGCAGCTGCTGAGTATATGGGCACAGGCAGAACGGTTTCGGAAACTCTTAACGATCTTATCCTTGCAATCGGCGAGAATATGAAGATCCGTCGTTTTGAGGTTATGGAAGGCGCTCTTGCAACTTATGTTCACGCAGGCGGTTCAGTAGGCGTTATGGTTGGCTTTGACGTTGCTGATGAAGCAAAGGCTTCAACTGCAGAGTTCAAGGAAATGGGCAAGAATGTTGCAATGCAGGTTGCAGCTATGAGCCCCGCTTATCTTGATGAAGCTTCTGTTCCTCAGGAGATCATTGATCACGAAAAGAGCATCCTTGCTTCTCAGATGAAAGAAGATCCGAAAATGGCTTCTAAGCCTGAGGCTGTTCTTGCAAAGATCGCAGAGGGCAAAATGGGCAAGTACTATAAAGAGAACTGCCTTGTTGACCAGGAATTTGTTCGCGGTGATCTTTTTGACGGCAGTGTTAAAGGTTATGTTGATTCAGTTGCTAAAGCACTTGGCACAGAAATCAAGATCAATGCCTTTATCCGCATGACAAGAGGCGAAGGCCTTGAAAAGCGCCAGGAAAACTTTGCAGAGGAAATCGCAAAGCAGATCAACGGCTAATCAAAAATAATTTGGAGGTTGTCTTATGGCAACCTCTTTTTTTATTGTAATTAATATTTATTTTAAGGCTATCTGATATATAATTGCTGTTTCGCATGCTGTGGACTTTAATTTTGAATTATGCTATATTATTTTTGAGAAGATTTTATATTAGAGGATATGTCTATGCCAAAGAATGAAAACGTTGTGCTTACCAATATGTGTATGATATATGATGACAAGGGAAATATCGTCGTCCAAAACAGAGTTGACCCTGAATGGTCTGGAGTTACATTTCCTGGCGGGCATGTTGAACTTGGAGAATCCTTTACTCAGTCAGTTATCCGCGAGGTTTATGAAGAAACAGGGTTAACAATATCACAGCCAAAAATATGCGGCATAAAACAATTTCCGTCAAAAGACGGGGCGCGGTATATCGTTTTGTTCTATAAAACGGATAAATTCAGCGGTGAACTGCGCTCGTCTGATGAGGGAAAAGTGTTTTGGATAAATGAAAAAGATCTTTTCAACTACCCTCTTGCAAAAGATTTTGAAGAGATGTTCGAAATCTTTAAAAACGATGACCTGCAGGAATATCAGTGGGTCAGAGAAGGTAATGAATGGGTGAAAAAGATATACTGAAAAATTATAAACAGGTGTATTATGTGGAAGTATGAAAAAGACAGTTCGGCTTGTATTATTACGGCTGAAAAACATATTAAGAGCTGCCACAGTTCTTCTGATCTTAAAGAATTGCCTAAAACTGCAGTCTTGTTTTATATGCGCGGCGGCGAGGAATATACGTGTAAAAACTACGATACCGTAAAATTATCAGATAAGTTTCCGAGATTTCTTAACGCCTGCCCTGTTTACAGGTTTTGCAATCATGATGTATGCTTTCTGGACGGCGGAAGAGGAGCGCCTCAGGCTGCGGACACAATTGAAACACTGGGTGCTCTTGGGGTTGAGAATGTTGTTGCGGTCGGGATGTTCGGCGCCTTTTCTGATGATATAGAACACGGCAGTATAATTGTTCCGAGTAAGGCTTTTGTTGAGGAGGGAACTTCTCTTCATTATTATTCCAAAATTGATTATTCTCAGCCTGACTGCGAATTGTGTAAAGCGGCGGTGAAAGCCGTAAAAGGCTCAAAATCTCTGCCCATAGTTTCAACCGACGCCGTATACCGGCAGACTTTTTTCAAGGAAGAGATGTGGAGAAAACAGGGCGCCGTGGGTGTTGATATGGAAACCTCCGCGCTTTTCAGTGTTGGAAAATATCTGAATATGAAAGTCGTTTCCATACTGATTGCGTCAGACAAACATCCGTTGTCTGAAAACGGGAAAGCATGGAAGTGGTCGATGAGTATGGAGACAAGATTTTCCTTTTTTGAAAAGTGCATTGATTTTTCATTGCAGACTGTTAGTTCAACATCTGAAGAAAGGGTGAAAAATGACTGAAAAACTGAATGCTGATAAAATGGTAATGCCATGTGGTCCTTTGCACGATCAACTGCTGTTGTCAGTTAAAAATGACGGTAATAAAATAACTTTCACATTTGATGTATCGGTAAGTAAAAACGATTATTCAGATGAACTTTTTAGTAACTACGGCGCTTTTTCAAAATGCGATATGATCATTGAACTGAAAAAAGATGCGCTGATTGATCTTGCTTTTGAAACTGCCGTTAATTATAAAACAAATAAATACCAAGGTCTTGAACTGAATGAGAAAAAATTTACCGAGTATATGAATTGTTGTGAAAGGGCCGAATTTTTGGATTACATGATCGGTGAAACGATGTTTACTGTTAATATCTCTTTAATGAAGTTCACAAGTAAATACAGAAAACTAAAAAAGTATTCATCATGCAGAGCATCATTTGAATATGAATCTGTATCCTGGAATTGGTATTGATCTTTGTTTACAAGGGCGGTCATTATGATCGCCCTAAACTTATTTTCGAATATAAACAGCAAAAACAAATATGCCGCTTATAGGGTATACAAGCTTTTGCCTGCATATATTACAAAAGTTTATTTATACAAATTTTTGTTTGTTGTTTACATAATTTTACGTTTGTGATATAATAAATTTGTATATATTTGTTTTAAATCGCTTAAGAAAATTCAAAGAGGTTTTTTGTATGACTGCCAAAATCAGTAAGAAAAAAGAGTTTTGTCCGTATTTTTGTCTGTTGTTCTGTGCCTTATTTCGGTGTTCGGAATATTTTCAACGTCAGTGTTAGCTGCGTCAAGCGGCAGTTGCGGAGCCACGGGCAGCAGTGTAAGATATGAGTACAACAGTGATACTAAAACTTTAACTATTACGGGCACGGGCGCCATAAAAGATTTCAGCGATATCCAGATAGGCAGCGGTAAAGTGCCGTGGTCGGATTACAGAGGAGAATGCACTTCTGTTGTTATAGGTGAGGGCGTAACCCGTATAGGAAACAGATCATTCTATAATATGACGGCTATGCAGAGCATTTCACTTCCATCTACTCTTACCGAGATAGGTGAATATGCTTTTTCCGGCAGTACAAGCCTTACGGATTGCAAACTTCCCGCTAATTTGAAAGAAATAGAAATTTACGCTTTTCAGAATTGCACAAGTCTTGAAGATGTTGTTTTTCCCGAAGGGCTTACCACAATAAGAGCATTTGCTTATTACGGAAGCGGTATAAAAAGCGTTGATTTTCCTGACAGCCTTACAAGTCTCGGAAAACAGGTGATAATCATTTCCGATACCGAAGTAGGATCGGTATTTTATAACTGTAAAAATCTTGAAAGCGTTACCTTCGGTTCGGGTCTTACTGCTACTGGTATAAATAACTTCAGCGGCTGCTCAAGCCTTAAGGAACTGGATCTCGGCAGCAGCATAACAACCGTTTCTCCAAGTTCTTTTTTAGGCACATTTATAACAACTTTGGTTTTACCCGAAAATGTAACATCGGTTGAAACACTTGCTTTTTCAAGCATAGGTACTCTTTCACACGTTTATGTATATAACAGTCAATGTGCATTTAACAGCATTGCGGACGGTGATCCGTTTAGCGGAAGCCAGCAGAGTGTTGTTTTCCACGGCCATTCACAGTCAACCGCGCAGACATATGCAGAGAAGCATGGATACGCATTCGTTTCTATTGATGACTGTGCCCACACCAATATGTATGAGGATATTACGCTTGAACCAACATGCACAGAGGAGGGTTCAAAAAATATTGTGTGTTCTGACTGCGGTGCGATAGTAAGAACGGAAAGCATTGCGGCTTTGGGGCATGATTTTGTAACTGACATGACTGAGGATAAAACAGAAGAGGACGGCCATGTTTATGAGCACCAAACATGTTCAAGGTGCGGCGAAGAGAATACTGTTTATACTCACAACGAATGGGTAGAAGGCTGTTATACAGTAAATTATACACTTACTCCCACCTGCACAACAGGCGGCCTTGCAACAAAAACATGCACTGTCTGCGGTCAGAAAAGTCTGCCGGAAATAGTTCCTGCAAAAGGCCATAATATTGAAAATTATACTGAACAGGTACTTCCCACCTGCACTGAGGACGGACATACCACGGGCAAATGTACGGAATGCGGAGAAACCGTGACTGTTACTGTTCCTGCACTGGGTCATAATGAAACTCTTGTAAGCACTTCCACTGATGAGGACGGAGGGCATACCTACAATATTTATCGTTGTGAGACCTGCGGTCAGGAAAGGCAGGAGTGTGTTCATAACGAGTGGATAGAGGGAAGCTATACTGAAACGGTTGTTTCTCAGGCTACCTGTACCACTATGGGCAGTGTTGAAAAGAAATGTACAGTCTGCGGAAAAACAGAGACCACAAACATTATGCCTACAGGACATGAACGTGACGATGGCGTTGTAACTAAGGAGCCTACATGTACTGAAACTGGCACTACTACATATACGTGTAAAAAATGCGGAAATGAACTTAATGTTCCGATTCTTGCGCTCGGTCATGACTACAGTGTAGATAATGTGCTTCAGGAACCAACTTGTACACAGTCAGGGACAGGGCAGAAAAAATGCTCAAGATGCGATTCTTTCACAACTTATGAGATACCGGCGCTTGGCCATAATATTACCGATGCTCAGGATTACACCGTTGTAACTCAGCCTACCTGCACAGAGCCCGGCACTGCTGCCGGCACATGTGCTAATTGTAACGAGTATGTGGAGGTAGAGATACCCGTAACAGGTCATACATTTGACCCGGATGCTACTCAAATAATCAAAGAGGCTACCTGTGAAGAGGACGGAACTGCGCTTGAGACCTGCTCAGTCTGCGGTGCCCAGCAGGAAACCGTGATACCGGCAACGGGTCATAATTATGAGTATTCACACCACTATGTAGGAACCGTAGGCACTTATCTTGCTTATTTCTGCACTGAGTGCGGCGATGAGCACGATGAGCTGAAAACAACTGTTCAGGCAGGATTTATGCTCAATTTCAATAAGCTTTCTTCAGATGTGAATAACGGCTATCTTTATGATGTGAATTGCGACGGACATATAAATTCACGTGACTATGCAATAATTGCCCAGTATCATATAATAAGTCAGTAAATGTTAAAAGGCGGTAAATTTTTACCGCCTTTTTTACTTTATCTATTTACTTTATTTTTAAAATATATTAATATATTAATTAACGGAAATACCAAAAATAACGGAGGTTGATTATGAGCGCTGTTTATAAAAGGATACTCCTTAAATTGTCCGGCGAGGTGCTTGCCGGCCCCAAAACAACGGGTATTGATAATGATACCGTTGTAACGATCTGTAAATCCATAAAAGCTGTTGCAGATCTCGGCGTTGAGGTTGCAATAGTAGTGGGCGGAGGAAATTTCTGGCGCGGCAGGTCAAGCGACGGGATGGACAGAGCAAGGGCAGATCATATAGGAATGCTTGCAACTGCAATGAATTCACTTGCTCTTTGTGATGCGCTGGAGCAGCTTGGCGCCGATGTCCGCGTGCAGACCGCAATTGAAATGAGGCAGATAGCAGAGCCTTATATCAGAAATCGAGCAATACGCCATCTTGAAAAGGGCAGAATAGTTATATTCGGCTGCGGCACAGGCTCACCGTTCTTCTCAACGGATACCGCCGCCGCGTTAAGAAGTGTAGAAATGAACGCAGACGCGCTTCTTAAAGCTACAAATGTTGACGGCGTATTTGATATGGACCCGAATAAATATCCGGATGCGGTAAAATATGATTGTGTAACATTCAAAGAGGTTATAAACAGAGATCTTAAAGTTATGGATTCAACTGCGTTTTCTCTTTGCAAAGATAACGATATGACAATTATTGTATTTAACCTGGATAATCCTGATAATCTTGTGGATGTTGTTTCAGGCAAAAATATCGGCACAACCGTTACTAACTGATTAATGGTCAAAAGAAAGGTGAACATATTATGGAAACTGTATTCAATAAAACAAAAGAAAAAATGAATAAGTGCCTTGACGCTCTTGAGAGAGATTATAAGGCAGTTCGCGCGGGCAGAGCAAACCCCGCTGTTCTTGACAGAGTTACCGTTGATTATTACGGATCGGCAACACCTATTAATCAGGTTGCCGCTATAAGCGTTCCCGAACCAAGAATGCTTATGATTCAGCCTTGGGATGCTTCTATACTCAAAGAGATCGAAAAAGCTATAAATACTTCTGAAATCGGTATCAACCCAAATAATGACGGCAAGGTTATCCGCCTTGTATTCCCTCCGCTTACTGAGGAACGCCGTAAGGACCTTGTAAAAGATATCTCAAAACGCGGTGAGGAAGCAAAGGTAGCAATCAGAAATATTCGCCGTGATGCTATGGATGATATCAAGAAGCTCAAGAAAAATAATGAGATCACAGAGGATGATCTTAAAGACGGCGAAAAGAAACTTCAGGACATCACCGATGATTTTGTTAAACAGGTAGAAGAGATGGAAAAGAAGAAGGAAAAGGAGATTCTTTCCATCTAACCAAATCCGCTTTCGGGCGGCAGATTGCAGTTAAGGCGGGGAACACTCTCCGCCGTTCTGCGTTTTTAAATGAGTTATTTAACCGCGTGTTTAAAGTATGCGCAACAGGCTTTGCGCGGCAAATATAAAGCGCACGGCGAAAGGCAGAGTGATCTATATGGCTATCTTCAGTAAAAACAATACACAGACGGCTGAGTTTTCCGTTTTGCCTCATCACCTCGGCATTATTATGGACGGAAACGGCAGATGGGCAAAAAAAAGAGCCCTTCCGCGCACTGCCGGCCATAAGGTTGGGGCTGACGTGTTCAAAAAAATTTCAAAGGAATGCGGCAGATTAGGTGTTGAGGAAGTTACCTTTTACGCTTTTTCCACGGAAAACTGGAAACGCCCCAAAGAGGAAGTGGAAACGCTTATGCGCCTCTTTTACGATTATCTTATTGATGCTAAAAACGATTTGCAGTCAAGCGGTAATCTGCGCGTAAGATTTGTGGGCGAAACTCAGGGTATGCACCCAAAGCTTCTTGAACTTATGAGAGACGCGGAAAAAGAAACTTCATCAAGAACCGGTACGCTTATTAACGTAGCTGTCAATTACGGAGGCAGGCAGGAGATCGTTTCGGCGGTAAATAAGCTTATCGCCGATGGCAGGGAGAGTATAACGGAAGATGATATAAGCTCTTTGCTTTATACTTCGCCCGATTGTGATCTTATCATCCGCCCCAGCGGCGAACAGCGTCTTTCAAATTTCCTGCTGTGGCAGTCAGCTTACAGTGAGTTTTGGTACAGCGATGTGCTGTGGCCTGATTTTACTGAAAAAGATCTGTATCAGGCGCTTGCGGATTTCGAAAAACGCAACCGCAGATTCGGAGGTTGATTATGAAGCAAAGAATAATTACCGCATTGGTTTTACTGCTTGTTCTTGCGCTTGTGGTGTGGCAGATAAATACACCGCTTTTCGTGCTTGTAATAGCGTTTCTCAGCGCTGTTGCCGCAAATGAAATTATGCGCTGTGCCAAAATTTCAAATAAATTCATACTTGTGTTCGGCACAGCCGTTGCAGCGGTTTTCCCGTTTTTCGCAAGCCCCAAGGTGCTTGAACCCGTTGTTTCGGCAGATACGTGGGGTCTTGTGATATCTGCGGTGCCGTCACTCGTATATATTATCGCAATAGGATTAATAATGTGCCTTGCAATGCTTAAAGGATATTCTCACACAAAGTTTGAGGACGTCGCCATTGCTTTCTTCGGAAGTATATGCGTGCCGTTTGCCTTTTCAGTTTTTGTAAGACTTCGCGATATGTTTATAAATGAACAGTTCGGCATATATCTCATCTTCTTTGCCCTTATCTGTGCTCTCGGCACGGATGTCGGAGCTCAGCTGGGCGGCATGGCCTTCGGCAAACATAAGATGTGCCCGAACATTAGCCCCAAAAAAACTATTGAGGGCGCCGCCTGCGGTATCGTTACCTCAATAGTATTAAATGCTGTGGCATTTTTGCTCTATAATCGTTTGGCCGATGCCACGCTGGATGCTTATGGCGCAACGGTTATCCTTATCTGCTGTGTTCCCATTTCATTTATGGGAATGATGGGGGATCTTACAGCTTCAGTTTTAAAACGCAATTTCGGCGTTAAGGATTTCGGTAAGATATTCCCTGGGCACGGCGGAGTTATGGACAGATTTGATTCCGTTTTATTCACACTTCTTCTTACATACGTTATGGCGCTCGCGGCATTTTGCTGAGCGCGGAAAGGCGGTATGAAATATGAAAACTCTTTCAATTCTAGGATCAACAGGATCTATAGGAACTCAGTCCCTTGATGTCTGTCGTATGCATTCTTACAGCGTAAAATGCCTGACGGCAAATACCGATGTTAAAAAAATGGAAGAGCAGGTACGTGAGTTTAAACCCGAACTTGTTTGTATGATGAATGAGGACGCGGCTCACGAACTTAAAACCAGAGTTGCCGATACGGATGTTAAAGTTACCGCAGGTATGCAGGGACTTATAGAGTGCGCCACATATTCGGGTGCAGATACAGTTCTCAATTCCGTTGTAGGAATGATTGGCTTGATGCCGACTCTTGAGGCAATAAAGGCTAAAAAAACCATTGCCCTCGCAAATAAGGAAACACTGGTGGCAGGAGGCAGTCTTGTAACAAGTCTTGCAAAGGAAAACGGAGTTTCTATTCTGCCGGTAGACAGTGAACATTCCGCCATATTCCAGGCGCTTCAGGGCAGCCCGTCAAAGGACGCAGTTAAAAAGATTATACTTACAGCTTCAGGCGGACCGTTCTTCGGTAAAACTCTCAGTGAACTTGAAAATGTTACCCCTCAGGACGCTTTGAAACATCCAAACTGGAGCATGGGTGCCAAAATCACCATAGATTCTGCTACTATGATGAATAAAGGCCTTGAGTTTATTGAGGCTAAATGGCTGTTTGATATGCCGAATGACGCTATTGAAATAGTTGTTCACCGTGAATCTGTAGTTCACTCCGCAATAGTTTATAAAGATAATTCAGTTATAGCACAGCTCGGTGTGCCGGATATGAGAATTCCCATTCAGTACGCTCTTACTTATCCTCAGCGAGAGGAAAGTCCGGTAAAAGAGCTTTCACTTGCCGATTACGGCAAACTTACTTTCTTTGAGCCCGACTATAAAACCTTTAAGTGCATAGATGTATGCAAAAAAGCTATTGAAATGGGCGGACTTCACCCCGCCGCCGCCAACGGCGCAAACGAGGAAAGTGTAAAGCTTTTCTTAAACGGTAAAATTAAATTCACGGATATTGCATATCTTAATGAGGAGGCAATGCTCAATGCGGCTGATAAATCCGATTTTACATTGAGCGATGTTCTTGAGGCGGACAGAATTGCCCGCGAATTTGTAATCAATAATTATCAGTGAGGCGATTGAGTGAATTTAAGTTCAGTTTGGAACACGGTGTATCCAATAATAATTGCGATACTGTTTTTTGAGCTTGTTATCATAATCCACGAGGCGGGTCACTTCGGTGCCGCAAGGCTTATGAAAATAAAAGTCAATGAGTTTTCCGTAGGCATGGGGCCGAAAATATTTTCGTTTACCAAAGGGCAAACGAAATATTCACTCAGATGGATACTTTTCGGAGGCTACTGCGCTATGGAGGGTGAGGACGAGGATTCCGACGACAGTGGCTCGTTTTCTAAAAAAAGCGTGGGTGCGCGTATGTTTGTTGTTGCGGCAGGCGCAATAATGAATCTCATTCTCGGATTTCTCATAGTTGTCTGCATTGTTTCAAGCGGTGATCTTATAGGCACCACCACGGTTGCAAAGTTTGATGATAACGCAGTAAGCGCGGCAAGCGGGCTTCAGGCAGGCGATACCATTAAAAGCATAGACGGTATGCGTGTTTTTACTGCAACTGATGTTGAAACGGGCCTGAGCCGCTCTCCGGACGGCAATGTTCAGATGGTGGTTGAGCGAGACGGTGAAAACGTTTCCCTTGATGTAAAATTTGATATGCAGGAATATGAGGGTACTCAATATATAAACATGGATTTCTGGCTGCTTGGTGAGGATAAAACAGTAGGCGGCGTGCTTGAAAGCAGCTGCGGTATGTTTGTTTCATATATGCGTATGATATTCCTTTCGGTGGCGGATCTGCTTTCAGGCAGGTACGGAATATCCGATCTCAGCGGCCCCGTAGGTACTGTTTCGGTAGTTTCCATGGCAGTAAAAACAAGTTTTACCTCAATGCTGCGCATTATGGCGCTTCTGACTATCAATATAGGTCTTTTCAATCTTTTCCCGATTCCCGCGCTGGACGGCTGGCGCTTCTTTATGCTTATTGGAGAGGGAATATTCAAAAAGAAACTTCCCGCAAAATGGGAGTATATTATAAATGCCGTAGGCCTTGTTCTGTTGCTGGGGCTTATGGTTGTCGTAACATTCTCTGATGTTACAAAATTATTTTAGCAGTTAAATTTTCGCCGCTCATGCGGCAGTGAGCGCGCCCCTTAAAAGGGGCCGCGCCGAAAGGCAGGGTTACTTATGATAAACCGCAGAAAATCAAAGAAAATAAAGCTCAAGGATACATATATCGGCGGAGATTCGCCCGTACTTGTTCAGTCAATGTTAAATATACCGGCGGCTGATATAGAAGGTTCGGTAAATCAGGCAAAGGAACTTGCGGCGGCAGGCTGTCAGGTAATTCGTTTCGCTATTCCCAACGAAGATGCGCTCAATCTTATCGAGCCTATAAAAAAGGCTGTTGATGTTCCTCTTGTTGCGGATATACATTTCGATTATAAGCTTGCAATCGGTGCGGCCGAAAGAGGTATAGACAAGATAAGAATAAATCCCGGCAATATCGGCGATGAGGCAAGAGTTAAAGCTGTTGCGGATATATGCAGGCAAAAGCAGATACCTATCAGAATAGGTGTAAACAGCGGCTCACTCGAAAAACATATACTTGAAAAGTATGGCGCTCCTACACCTCAGGCAATGGTTGAATCGGCGCTTTATCATGCGTCACTGCTTGAAAAATTTGATTTTGACGATATAGTTATTTCAATTAAATCTTCTGACGTAAATACAATGATATCAGCTTATGAACTTGCCGCACAGCAGTGCGATTATCCGCTTCACCTCGGTGTTACCGAAGCAGGTACGGAGCGTATGGGCATAATCAAATCAGCAATAGGTATCGGCTCTCTGCTGACACGCGGTATAGGCGATACAATAAGAGTAAGCCTTTCGGATACTCCCGTTAAAGAAGTATTTGCCGCATTTGATATATTAAAAGCGATAGGTCTTAAAAAGGATTGTCCGTATCTTATTTCGTGCCCCACCTGCGGCAGAACTAAGATAGATCTTATAGGTCTTGCAAAACAGGTTGAGGAAAGACTTCGCGACTGCAAAAAGCCTATCAAAGTTGCGGTAATGGGCTGTATTGTAAACGGCCCCGGCGAAGCACGTGAAGCAGATATAGGAATCGCCGGCGGTGACGGCTGCGGACTTATTTTCAAAAAGGGCGAGATACTCAGAAAAGTGCCCGAAAACCAACTTCTTGATGAATTGATGAAAGAGATAGATAAATTATAATGAACTTGTTTCAGGATTATTTTTCGGAATATGTTGATAATTTTCAGCTTTCCTCCCTTGGAAACAGAGAGATAAAACGCTTTGCCGTAAAGCGCAAAGAGAGAGAACTTACAATCGTGCTCTCTCTTGAAGAGCTTGTTGATTATTCTGTTTTTAAATCGGCGGAGGAAAGCATAAAAGAAAATATGGCGCTTAAAAAGGTTTCTATAAAGCCCCGCTATGTAAGCGGACTTTTTGAGCCGTCCTATCTTCCGAGTGTTGTGGAATTTGTAAAAAAGAACAATCCCGCCGCAAACGGATTTTTTGACGGTGCAGACGCAGACCTTAATAACGATGTGCTCAAAGTAAACCTTAAAAAAGGCGGCAGGGAAATACTTGTTGCCCAAAAAGTGCACGAAGAGCTTGAAAGCGTTATATTTGATCTTTTCGGCCTTGATCTAAAGATCGAACTGGTGGAAACTGAAAATTACGACATTGAAAAAGAAGTCAAAAAAGCATACGAAAAACTGCGTGCCGATAAAGAGCAGGAAAAGATAGAGCAGGAGAAAAATGTTCAGCACAAACTGCTCGGCGATATCCCCATTTATATCGACACAAAGAAAAATATATACGGAAAGAATATTAAGGAAAAGCCTAAAAACATAGCCGACATCAGTATTGATGACGGCGTTGTTACCGTCTGGGGCGATATGCTGAAGTATGAGGTTAAGGAGACCAGAAGAGGCGGCAACAAGATATTTACTTTCAATATTACGGATTATACTTCATCTGTAACATGTAAAATGTTTGATTCGAACAATGTTATCGATTCAATAGTAAACAGGCTTTCACAGACAAAAACAATTATGGTAACAGGCCGCTACCAGCCTGATAAATATACAAATGAATATATGATTTCTCCGGACGGCATCGCCTCGGTTTTAAAAGCTGAAAAAGAGGATAATGCCCCGGAAAAACGAGTGGAGCTTCATCTTCACACTTCACTTTCCGCAATGGATGGCATATCTTCTCCCACATCTCTTGTAAAGAGAGCGGCAAAGTGGGGTCATAAGGCAGTAGCCGTTACTGACCACGGAGTTGTTCAGGCGCTTCCGGAGGCAATCAAGGCAGCAAAAAGCTCGGGTATCAAGCTTATATGCGGTATGGAAGGGTATCTTGTTGATGATGAAAAATACCCTGATTTCATGAATATGAAATCGCGCGATTTCAAGCGTTACCATATAATTTTTCTGATAAAAAATCTTGACGGCAGAAAGGTGCTTTATAAGCATATCTCAGCCAGCAATATAAAATATTATAAAAACAGACCTCTGATTCCGAAATCAGCTCTGCGTGAGCACAGAAACGGTATCATTATCGGCTCTGCCTGTGAGCAGGGCGAGGTCTATCAGGCAATACTTAACGGAGCAACGGATGAAGAACTTGATGAAGTGGCTTCATTCTATGATTATCTCGAAATTCAGCCGAACGGCAATAACGAGTTTATGCTCAGGACAAGCAATGAGGAATACGTTCTCACCAAAAAAGGCGAGGAACGTAAAAATATTTACTGGCGTGTCAGAACAGAGCAGGATCTTATCGATATAAATAAACGTATAGTTGACTGCGCCGACAGGCTCGGCAAAATGACGGTTGCAACGGGCGACGTACATTTTCTTGATGAACACGACGCCAAGTTCAGGGCTATTATAATGGCTTCCAAAGGATTTGAGGATGCCGATATGCAGGCTCCGCTGTATTTCAAAACAACGGATGAAATGCTTGAAGATTTTGCCTGGGCGGGGGACAGAGCAAAGGAATTTGTTATCTACAACCCGAATAAGATTGCCGATATGATCGACGATGATGTTGTTCCCATTCCTCCCGGAACTTTCCAGCCGCACATTGACGGCGCGGAGGAAGAACTTACGGAGACCTGCTGGAAAAACGCCAAGGAAAAATACGGCGATCCCGTTCCCGAAGAGGTAGGTCCTCGACTTCAAAAGGAACTTGATTCTATCATAAAACACGGCTACGCAGTACTTTACGTAATTGCGAAAAGGCTTGTTAAAAACTCTGAGGAGCACGGTTATCTTGTAGGCTCAAGAGGTTCCGTAGGTTCATCACTTGTTGCTCACCTCGGCGGAATTTCAGAGGTTAATCCGCTCCCACCTCACTATGTGTGCCCCAACTGTAAACACAGTGAATTCATTACGGACGGCTCTTACGGCTCAGGCTTTGACCTGCCGCCTAAAAACTGCCCGCACTGCGGTACTCCTATGGACAGGGACGGCCATGAAATTCCGTTTGAAACATTCCTTGGTTTTGACGGCGATAAAGAGCCTGATATCGACCTTAATTTCAGCGGCGATTTTCAGTCGCAGTCCCATAGATTTACGGAAGAGCTTTTCGGCAAAACGCACGTTTTCAAGGCGGGTACCATGTCCACCGTTGCAGACAAAACCGCTTACGGATATGTAAAAAAATATCTTGAAGAGCGCGGACTTAAAGTGCCCAGAGCCGAGGAGGACAGACTTACCGAAGGCTGTACGGGTATCAAACGAACAACGGGTCAGCACCCCGGCGGAATGGTTGTAGTTCCCGAGGAGTATGAGGTTGAGGATTTTACACCCGTTCAGTATCCGTCTGATGATGCTTCAAAGGGAACTTTGACAACTCATTTCGACTTCAAAAACGCGCTTCATGATACTTTGCTGAAGCTTGACGAACTCGGTCACGATGTTCCCACACTTTATAAATTTATTGAGGACGCCACCGGTATCCCTGTTATGAAAGTTGATATATGCGATCCCAAGCTTTATCAGATGATAACTTCAACAGAGCCTATCGGCGTTTCTCCCGAGGATATAGATTGCCCCACAAGCACGCTTTCAATTCCTGAAATGGGCACTCCTTTCGTAATCGGAATGCTTGTTGAGGCAAAGCCTAAAACATTTTCAGATCTGCTTCAGATATCGGGACTTTCCCACGGTACTGACGTATGGCTCGGCAACGCTCAGGATCTTATCCATAACGGCACCTGCACCATTTCGGAGGTTATCGGATGCCGTGACGGTATTATGACATATCTGATACATAAAGCGGAAAACTATGAGGAGAGAACAGGAAAAACTTCTCCTCTTTCCAAAAAAGACTGTTTCCAGATAATGGAATATACCAGAAAAGGCAAAGCACCGAAAGAACTCCCGCCGTATGAGGAAAGAATGAGGGAGATAGGTGTTGAGCAGTGGTATATAGATTCCTGCTATAAAATTAAATACATGTTCCCCAAGGCTCATGCCGCAGCTTATGTTATAGCGGCGCTCCGCCTCGGTTGGTATAAGATTTATTACCCCGTTGAGTATTACAGCGCGTTCTTCACCGTGCGCGGCGGAGATCTGGATGCTGTTGCCGCCGTTGCGGGTAAAAAAGCCGTAAAGGCAAGAATGGCGGAAATAAAATCACATAAGGAAAACGGCACTATAACCGCCAAGGAAAGCGACACTTATGTAATTCTTCAGATAGTTGTTGAAATGCTTTGCCGCGGAATTGAATTTCTTCCTGTTGATCTTTATAAGTCAGACTGGCGTGTCTATAAGATTGAGGACGGAAAAATCAGACTTCCGTTTACCGCTATCGACGGTATCGGTGAAAACGCCGCAAAGCAGATAACTGCCGCAGTCAATGACGGAGGCGGCGAATTTATTTCCTGTGATGATCTTATGGCACGTGCGGGAATCGGTCAGAGTGTAGTTGATTCTTTAAGAAGATGCGGCGCTCTCGGCGATATGCCGGACAGCAATCAGATTTCTCTGTTCTGATTTTTGTTGACAATATTGTTTTAATATGGTAGCATATTAAAGCGTTAACACGCTAAAGTATATTATCGGAGAAAGTAAATGAAAAAATACGCAAAGGGCACTCCGCAGGGCAGCAGAGATCTGCTTTTTGAGGAGTGCGACGACAGAAAGAAAATCGAAACAACCCTTTCCGATCTCTATAAGGAAAGAAATTATCGCAAGGTGATTACACCCGCAATCGAGTATATAGACGTGTTTGAAAACGATTCGGGTATGGAATCTGATATTATGTATAAACTCACGGACGCTTACGGCAGAACAACCGTTTTGCGCCCTGATAATACAATGCCTATCGCCCGTCTTGTTGCAACAAGGCTTCGCAGCGAGGATTTTCCCGTAAGGCTGTATTATAACCAGAATGTGTTTGCCCGCAACAAAGCATATGCAGGCAGAACGGATGAGATTCCGCAGAGCGGTATAGAGCTTATTGGCGACGGTTCCGTAGGTGCAGATCTTGAAGTGCTCTCTATGGCTTTTGACGCACTTGACCGTTCAGAACTTAATTCGTATTCGCTTGAGATTGGACACGCAGGTTTCTTCAATGCCATTCTTGATGATATGGATATCGACGCATCCCAAAAGGCGGAGATATGTTCACTTACCGAAAGCAAGAATTTCGCCGCGCTGAGCGATCTGCTTTCCTCAATAGGTGATACGGTGCAGACAAGAGTGCTGAATACTCTGCCGCGCCTTTTCGGCGGCAGGGAAGTTCTGAAGCAGGCAAAACAGCTTTATTCATCTGAAAAGTCGGATGCCGCTCTTGATTACCTGGGAAATATTTATCAGAAACTTTGTGAAATGGGTCACGGCGATAATGTTCTGATAGACCTCGGCCTTGTAAATAGAACAAACTATTATACAGGCGTTATTTTCAGAGGTTATGCGGAGGGATCGGGCGTCAGCGTCCTTTCAGGAGGCAGATACGATAATCTTATCGGAAAGTTCGGACTTGACGCTCCTGCTATCGGCTTTGCGGTTGATATAAATGCGCTTTTTGATGTTATGCACGAGGTAATCAATGTTGAGCGCCCGCTTAGAATAGCACTCACAAAGGGCAGGCTTGAAAAATCGTCTGTAAAGCTCTTCCAGAAAATGGGGCTTGATACCTCACAGCTTGAAAACAAGGGCAGACGCCTTATATTGCCTGTGGATGGATATGAGGCAGTGCTTTCAAAAGCTCCCGATGTTATCACTTATGTTGAACACGGCGTATGCGATATAGGAATAGTAGGCAAAGATACTATCGTTGAGCACGGCAGTTCTTTTTATGAGGTTTTGGATCTCAATATCGGCAAATGCCGCTTTGCGCTGGCGTGCCCTAAAGGCAAAGACTTTTTCAGCGGCTATTCAAGAAAAACGGTAGCTTCTAAATATCCTAAGGTTGCAAAGGAATTTTTCCAATCAAAGGGTATGGATGTGGATATTATAAAAATAGAAGGCAGTGTGGAGCTTGCTCCTCTGCTCGGCCTTGCAGACGGAATAGTGGATATTGTTGAAACAGGCTCAACCCTTAAAGAAAACGGGCTTGAGGTTGTTGAAGAGATATTGCCTATCTCTGCAAGGGTAATTGTAAATATGGCTTCAATGAAACTCAGAAAGCAGGAAATTGAATCCTTCCTTTCGGATTTGGAGCTTGCAAGTAAAGTGTAAAAGAGGTCTTTAAATGAAAATTACAAAAGCTAACGGAAAATCAGAGTATGCCGTTGTTGAGAATCTTAAAAAAAGAAGCGGCGAAACAGACCCTAAGATAGTTGAGATAGTCACATCTATCTTAAAAGGCGTCAAGGAGGGCGGCGACGAAGCTTTGCGTGAATACACTTCGCGTTTTGACGGCAGCGTGCCCAAGAAAATCGTTATTGAAAAGGACGAACTCCAGTCTTATCTTGATGTTGTTGATGAGGAATTTATCGGCGCTATTACACGTGCCAAGGAAAATATATACCATTTCCATCAGAAGCAGGCTCAGCAGAGCTGGCTTACAACTGAGGAAAACGGCGTAATAATGGGTCAGCGTATAAGAGGTCTTAATAAAGTCGGTATATACGTACCCGGAGGCACTGCTGCTTATCCCAGTTCTGTGCTTATGAATGCCGTTCCCGCAAAGATAGCGGGTGTAAAGGAAATAGTTATGGTAACGCCTCCCGGCAGTGAGGGCAATCCAAATCCGTATATAATGGCTGCCGCGGCTATCGCAGGTGTAGACAGAGTATTTCTCTGCGGCGGAGCTCAGGCAGTTGCCGCTCTTGCTTACGGCACGGAAAAAATACCCAAGGTTGATAAGATCGTAGGCCCTGGCAATATCTTTGTTGCTACTGCAAAAAGGCTTCTTTACGGAGTTGTTGATATAGATATGGTTGCCGGCCCCTCCGAAATTCTTATTGTAGCGGATAAATCGGCAAAGCCTTCATTTCTTGCCGCTGATCTTATGAGTCAGGCGGAGCATGATAAAATGGCTTCTGCAATTCTTCTCACAACGTCTGAAACTGTTGCTCGCTCAACAGTAAAAGAGATCGAAAGGCAGATAAAATATCTTGAGAGACAGGAAATAATCGAGCGTTCTCTTGAGGATTACGGCGAGATAATCGTCTGCGAAAATATTGAGCAGGCTATAAAATTTGCTAATGAGCTTGCTCCGGAACACCTTGAAATGTGCGTTGAAGAGCCGCTTAAATATATTGGTATGATAGATAATGCCGGCTCAGTGTTCCTCGGCAACTGGTCTCCCGAGCCGCTCGGCGATTACTATGCAGGCCCGAACCACGTTCTTCCCACAAGCGGCACCGCAAGATTTTTCAGCCCGCTTTCAGTGGATAGTTTTATTAAAAAATCTTCTTTCATTTACTATACTCAGAAAGAGCTTGAAAAGGCTAAGGGCGATATTATAAATCTTGCCGAAACAGAGGGTCTTACCGCTCACGCAAACAGCATAAAGGTAAGATTTTAATATGAAATTGAAACGGATAACGGCGCTGTGCGCCGTGGTCTTAATGACATTTCTGTGCGCTTGTTCCGCTCCTGTCAGTTCTGATAATGACGTCACTCTTCCCGTGCAGGCACAGGACGGTGAACTTGCTGTTCATTTTATAGATGTCGGCCAGGGAGACAGCGAGTTTATAGAACTTCCAAACGGCGAAACAATGCTTATAGATGCGGGTGAACGTGAATACGGCGAGACTGTTTCTGATTATATTTCAGCTCTCGGTTACAGCGAAATAACTTATCTTGTTGCAACACACCCGCATTCAGACCATATCGGCGGTCTGCCTCAGATATTTGATGATTTTAATGTTTTAAATGTCTATATGCCCGATGCTGAATCTTCGTCTGCCATATACGGCGAATTTTTGGACAAAGTTGAGCTTGAAGGCTGTCCCGTAACACAGGCTTGCGAGTCTGTTACCGTTGTTGATGCTGACGGAATTTTGGCTTATTTTGTAGCGCCGTGTTCATCGGGTTATGGCAGCCTCAATGATTATTCCGCAGTTTTAAAACTGGTTTACGGCAGCAATTCATTCTTGTTTATGGGTGATGCCGAGGAAACTTCAGAGAATGAGATAAAAGCAGACGTTTCGGCAGATGTTATTAAAGTGGGGCACCACGGTTCCGATACGTCTTCATCCCAGCAATTTGTAAGCCGCGTATCACCGCAGTATGCAGTTATAGAGGTCGGGGAGGATAATTCCTACGGCCACCCGAGCAGTGAAACGGTAACACGCTGGCAAAACGCGGGGGCACAGGTGCTGCGTACTGACAAACTCGGCAATATAGTAATCGTGTCAGACGGTACAAATATCACTGTCAGCAGTGATGCTCAGGGAAATGATACATCAGGTATTACTCAGAGTGAGAGCACATCTGCTGCTCAGTCACAGCAGAGCGAAAACGCTGATTATTCATATGTTTTGAATACGTCAACAAAAAAGATACATACACCGGATTGTTCGGCTGTTTCTACTATTTCCGAGGGAAATATTGAGTATTCTGATAAATCTCTGCAGCAGCTTGAAAGTGAAGGATATAAGCCGTGCGGATTGTGCGACCCCAGATAGATATGAGAATTATTATAAACAGAATTGAAAATGATATTGCCGTTTGCGAACTTGAAAACGGCAAAACGATAAACGTCCCAAAGTGCATTTTTGAAAATGCGCACGAAGGAAAAGTGTATGATATTACAGCAGATGATAAGCAGGAGGAGATTTTAAGACAGAAAAACGCCTCAAAGCTTAAAAATCTGTTCAATAAATAAGTTTAATTCGGAGGGCAAAATGAGAACTGCTCAGATAACCAGAAAAACTAAGGAAACCGATATAAATCTTTCCTTTTCTCTAGACGGCGGAGAGGTTAAAATCAGCACGGGTATAGGATTTTTTGACCATATGCTCACCGCTTTCGCCGTTCACGGCGGATTCGGGCTTGTTGTTGATGTTAAAGGCGATCTTGAGGTCGATACTCATCACACAGTGGAGGACACGGGAATCGTTCTTGGCTGCGCTATAAAGCAGTCGCTCGGAGATATGAGCGGTATAAATCGCTACGGCTCATTTTATATTCCTATGGACGAAGCGCTTGCTCACTGCGCGCTTGATATTTCAAACAGACCGTTTCTTGTTTTCAATGCCGATTTTGCTGAGGAGAAGTGCGGCGATTATGAAACTTGCTGTACGGTTGAGTTCTTCCGTGCAGTGGCCGTAAATGCAGGAATAACACTCCATTTAAACGAAATATACGGAAGCAATTCACACCATATTATCGAGGCGCTGTTCAAGGCTTTCGGACACGCTCTCGGTATTGCTTCAGCTGAAAACTCAAGCGGTGTGCTTTCTACAAAAGGAGTTCTGTAATGGTAATTTTACCCGCAGTGGATATAATGGACAGCAAGCCCGTAAGGCTCTATAAAGGCGATTTTTCAACTGCTCATCAGGTTGCGGAGGGAGCGCTGAAAACTGCTCTTGATTTTGAAAAGACAGGCGCTGAGTGGATACATATGGTGGATCTTGACGGCTCTCTGATGAAAAAACGCGTAAATGAAAAGATATTTCTTTCCGTTGCCGAAAATACTGCGCTTAAAGTTGAGGTAGGCGGCGGTATAAGAACTATGCAGGATATAGATTTTTATATAAGTTCTGGAATATCCCGCGTGATTCTCGGCTCAGTAGCCCTTAAAGATCCTGAACTCGTAAAAAAAGCCGTAAACGCGTACGGAGATAAAATAGCCGTCGGCATAGACGCCAAAAACGGTTATGCCGCCGCCGAGGGCTGGACTCAGACCTCTGATATATATTTCACCGACCTTGCGAAAAAAATGGAGCAGTGCGGCGTGAAAACAATAATTTATACGGATATTTCAAAGGACGGCACTCTTTCAGGGCCGAACCTTGAACAGCTTGATGAAATAAACAGCGCCGTTTCGTGCGATATAATTGCTTCGGGCGGTGTTACAGATATTGATGATATCAAGGCGCTTAAATCGCTTGGCCTTTACGGCGCAATATGCGGCAAAAGCATTTACAGCGGCAGCCTTGATCTAAAACAGGCGCTGGAGGTGTGCAAAGATGGAAATTGATATTGAAAAATATTTTAAAAAGGCGGATCTTATACCGGCTATAATTCAGGAGCACGGCACCGGCGAAGTTCTTATGCTTGCCTATATGAACAGAGAGTCACTCAGAAAAACTCTTGAAACAGGATATACCTGGTTCTGGTCAAGAAGCAGGCAGGAACTTTGGAATAAAGGCGCCACAAGCGGTCACCTTCAAAAGATTGTTTCCGTTTACGGTGATTGTGATGATGATACGTTGCTTATAGATGTTATACAAACGGGCGCCGCCTGTCATACGGGCAGCCACAGCTGTTTTTTTAATAAGATAAAGGAATTTGATTGATATGGATTATATTAAAAATGAATATCAGGTAATTATAGACAGAAAAAACGAAAAAGCAGAGGGCTCTTATACAGCCTATCTTTTTGAGCAGGGAATAGATAAAATTCTCAAAAAAGTAGGTGAGGAATGCACCGAAACAGTAATCGCCGCTAAAAATAACGATAAAGACGAGACTGTTTACGAAATTTCCGATCTGATTTATCATATCCTTGTTATGATGGCATATCAGGGAATTACACCTGAAGATATTGAAAAAGAACTTCAGAAAAGAGCCGAAAAGCGCTCTAATTTAAAGAAATTTCACGTGGTGGATAAGAATTCATAATGGCGCACAAAAAATGGTTGATTGCAAACGCGGATAAGGAAAAAGCCTCCGCAATAAGTGAAAAATTCAATATGGACGCATTTGTTGCGTATCTGCTTGCCGCAAGGGGATTTGACGACGAACTTAAAGTTTCCGAATTCATTTCCTCTTCTGTTCGTATTTCAGACCCTTTTGAACTTTCGGGTATGGATGCCGCGGTAGACAGGATAGAGCAGGCTGTTTCCCTTGGCGAAAAGATAACCGTTTACGGCGATTATGACTGTGATGGAGTTACCGCAACAGCGCTTTTGTATTCGCTTTTAAGCGATATGGGTGCCGAAGTGGATTACTATATACCGTCAAGAGAAACAGAGGGCTACGGTCTGAATAAAGACGCGATAAAGAAGATAGCCGACAGTTCTACCAAGCTTGTCATTACGGTAGATAACGGTATCAGCGCCTCACAAGAAGCTGAATATGCCCATTCGCTGGGATTAGATTTTGTTATAACAGACCACCATCAGGTTCCCAAAGATATCCCGCGCGCAGCAGCAGTAGTAAATCCTCATCTTCAAGAGGGAGAACTTGCGTTTACTGATTTTGCGGGAGTCGGCGTTGCTTTCAAACTTGCATGTGCGCTTTACGGGGATACAGACGATATCCTTTACCGCTATGCGGATCTTGCCGCAATAGGAACAATTGCCGATATAATGCCTCTCAGCGGGGAAAACAGAGCAATTGTAAAAGCAGGCATAAAACTTATAAATGAGTATCCCCGCCCCGGTATTGCGGCGCTTTTAAAAGCAGCAGGTGCCGATTCAAAAGAGATAACTTCAACGGATATAGCGTTTACCGTTTGCCCCAGAATAAATGCTACGGGCAGAATAGAACATGCCGCTAAAGCGGTTGAACTGCTTGTTGCTTCAGACGCCGAAAAAGCGTCGTTTATAGCTGAACAGCTCAATATAAATAATACACACCGCCAGGAGATAGAGCAGGATATTTTTGATGACGCCGTAAAACAGCTTTCTGAAGATTCCTCCCTTTCCAAACAGCGTATTATCGTAGTGAGCGGAGAAGGATATCACCAGGGTGTTGTAGGAATAGTCGCATCAAGGTTATGCGAAAAATATGAAAAACCCGCAATTGTAATAGGTACGGACGGTTCTGATACTGCCCGCGGATCTGCAAGAAGCGTTCAGGGATTTAATATTTTTGAAGCTGTGTCAAGCTGTTCAGACATGCTTACGCACTTCGGCGGTCACCCCGGTGCCGCGGGTCTCAGTCTCAGCGCCGATGATATTGATGAATTCAGAAAAAGGATAAATGATTACGCGCAGGAAAAATATCCATCAATGCCTGTGCAGACCGTAAATATAGATTTTAAGATATCTCCGTTTTATCTTAGCGTTGAGCTTGCAAAAGAGCTTGAGGTGCTTGAGCCTTACGGCGAGGGCAACAAGAGGGCTGTATTTGCTCTTATGAATTTAACTCTTGTAAATATCGTTCCTATGGGAAACGGCAGGCATATACGCCTTGAATGTGAGAAAAAGGGCAAAAAAATAAGGATAGTTAAATTCGGTACTTCTGCCGAAACATTTCCGTTTATTCCCGGGGAAAAGATAGATGCCGCAGTTAAAATAGGCGTAAATCTATATAACGGACGTGAGTATCTGTCCATTCAGGCGGTCGATATCAGAAAAAGCGGAATGAATGAGGACGCCTATTTTGCTCAGAAAGAGGAATATGAACTTTTTCTTGCCGAAAAAAATAATTCCGAAAGCGTTTATCCTAACAGGGATATATGCGCCGCAGTGTATAAAGCGCTTCGCAAAAGGCAAAATGTTTATACGGATGCAGACAGTCTTTATTTTTCACTGTCTGATGTTACTTACGGGCAGATGATGTTTGCGCTCAAGGCCTTTTATGAATGTTCTCTTATCTCTTATGATAACGGTTCAATCAAGACTCAGCAGACATCCAGCAAAACAGATCTGTCAGGTACAAGAACCATAAAAAACCTGAAAGGAAGACTTGATATTGAGCGATTTTGACGACGGCTTTGCCGCTTTCTATGAAAAGGTAAAGCAAAATCCGCAGTATGATTCCGAAAAAATAAAAAAAGCTTATGATATTGCCAAAGAGGCTCATAAAGACCAAAGACGCCGTTCTGGCGAGCCTTATATTATGCACCCTGTTGCCGTAGCCGAGATTCTTTTTAATTTCGGTATGGATAACGAGTGCATTATCTCCGCACTGCTCCATGATGTGGTTGAGGATACAAAAGTAAGTATCGACTTTATTGAGGAGAATTTCGGAGATGAGGTCGCTCTGCTTGTAGACGGCGTTACAAAACTCGGTAAGATACCTCTTTCAACACGAGAGGAAGTTCAGGCGGAAAATATAAGAAAAATGTTTATCGCCATGAACAAAGATGTTCGCGTTATCATCATCAAGCTTGCAGACAGGCTTCATAATATGCGTACGCTTCAGTATATGCCTGATTACAAACAGCGCGAAAAAAGCCTTGAAACGCTTGAAATATACGCGCCTATCGCTCACCGCCTCGGTATCAGAGCTATCAAAGATGAGCTTGAGGATCTTGCTGTGCGCTATCTTGACCCGATTGCGTATAAAGAGATAGAAAATTCACTATCTATGAAAAAAGAAGAGGGCGAGCGCTTTTTAAACGATATCAAAGAACAGATACAGGAACGCATAACCCCGCTCATAAAAAACGCAACAATAACTTCCCGTGTTAAATCCGTTCACGGCATATTCAGAAAAGTGTATATAAAAGGCAAGTCCTTTGAGGAGATTTACGATATTTATGCGGTAAGAATTATCGTTGATACTATGATTGACTGCTATAATGCTCTGGGAATAGTTCACGATATGTTTAAACCCATTCCCGGCAGATTTAAGGATTATATATCAACCCCGAAGCCTAATATGTATCAGTCACTCCATACCACCGTGCTGTCAAAAGACGGTATTCCGTTTGAGATACAGATACGCACATGGGAAATGCACCGCACCGCTGAATACGGTATTGCAGCGCACTGGAAATACAAACTCGGCAAAGGCGGCAAGGATATACTTGATGAAAAGCTTTCATGGATTCACAGAATGATAGAAACAGGTGAGTCCACAGATACCGCTGAGGATCTTGTTGCAAGCATAAAGGGCGATCTTTCTGTTGAGGAAGTCTATGTTTTCACCCCTAAGGGAGATATTAAAAGTCTGCCCACAGGCTCAACGGTTATAGACTTTGCTTATGCAATCCATTCCGCTGTCGGCAATAAAATGATAGGCGCCAAGGTTGACGGACGTATCGTTCCGCTTGATTACAAGATAAAAACGGGCGAAAGAATTGAAATCCTGACCACGAATCAGCAGGGTAAGGGGCCAAGCCGAGATTGGCTTTCTATTGTAAAAACGGGAGAAGCCCGCAGTAAGATACGTTCGTGGTTCAAAAAGGAAAAACGCGAGGAGAATATAGAAGAGGGCAAAACCGCAGTAAAACGTGAGCTTCGCCGCAACTTCATAGGCCTCAGCGGAACCAAATATGATGAGTTCATAAAACGTATTTCTGAAAAACAGCATTTTGAACAGGTTGATGAGTTTTATGCAGCGGTAGGATACGGCGGTATACAGATAAACCGCCTTATGCCGGGTATAAAAGATGAATATAATAAGAACTGGAAAGAAAAAGAACCCGAGAAACCGCACGGCTCAAATGTTGTTGACAGACCGCGTAAAACAAGTTCGTCAAACGGCGTTATTGTTGACGGTATTGATAACTGCCTTATAAAAATGGCGCGCTGCTGCAATCCGCTTCCGGGTGAGGAAATCGTGGGCTTTATTACAAGAGGTCACGGGCTTTCCATTCACAGAAGAAACTGCGTAAACGTGCCGCAGGATCTTGAGCACTGCGCTGAACCTGAAAGGTGGATTCATGCTCACTGGGATGACAGTGTTAAGATCGAAACACAGTCTACGCTTGACGTTTATGCTATCGACAGGGACGGTATCGTTCTCGATATTACAAGCACCCTGATGAATATGCACGTTAAAATTCATTCTATAAATGCCCGTCCCATAAATGACGGCAATTGCCTTACAACACTTACTGTGGCAGTAAGCAGTAAAGAGCATCTTGATAATATAGTAAAGATAATAAGAAAGATAGACGGCGTTTATCATATTGAAAGAACCAATGTTTAAAGGCGGTGATAAGCTGTGAAAGCAGTAATACAGCGTGTTACACACGCAAGCGTAAAAGTGGACGGCAAAACCGTAGGCAGCTGCGGGCAGGGCTTTCTTATCCTGCTCGGAGTTATGGCGGGCGATGATGAAAAAGAGGCGGATAAGCTTGTAAACAAAACAGTAAATCTGCGTATTTTTGAGGACGAAAACGGCAAAATGAATTTATCATCGCTTGATATCGGCGGTGAAATGCTCGTAGTTTCCCAGTTTACTCTGTGCGCGGACTGTACTCACGGCAGGCGCCCCAGCTTTACACCGTCCGCACCTCCCGATGAGGCAAACAGGCTTTATGAGTATTTTGTGCGCCGCTTAAAAGAAAACGGCATTTCTCACGTTGAAACAGGTGTTTTCGGAGCCGATATGAAAGTTGAACTGCTCAATGACGGCCCCGTTACGATAATACTCGACAGCAGTGAGCTTAAATGAGCGGCGATGTTTAAAACAACCGAAAGGAAAAATTATGACGGAAATTAAATCAGTAACTCTGGGCGATTTATTTAATAACTGTTACCTTATCACTGATAAAGCCAGCGGTTTGAGTGCCCTTGTGGATTGTACGGAAGCTTCGGATAAAATGCGCCGCTTTATAGGCGATGCGAAGCTTGAATATATACTTCTTACACACGGCCATTTTGATCATATCGGCGGTGTGCCCGAAATAAAAAAAGACTACGGAGCAAAAGTAGTTATCAGTGAGGAAGACGCGCCGATGCTTTCTTCCGGCAAGGCAAGCCTTTCAGCTTTTATGGGTATTCAGCAGGAAAACTGTGAGCCTGATACAACTGTTTCCGAGGGGTCGGAGATAGTTCTGGGCGAAACAAAAATTAAAGTTCTTGCAACACCTGGTCATACAAAAGGCGGTGTGTGCTATCTGCTGGACGATTGTATTTTTACCGGCGATACTCTCTTTTTCTGCTCCTGCGGCAGAACGGATTTTCCCGGCGGTTCATCAAAGGAGATTATGCAGAGTTTAAAACGGCTCTCCACCCTTGACGGCTCGCTCAAAGTTTATCCCGGGCATGACAGAATTTCCACAATGGCTTTTGAAAAAGCAAATAATCCTTATATGAGATAAAATATGATTTTAGTAAACGAAAACCACAATTATTCCTATGATACAGAAAATTTAGCGGAAATATTTTTCCCTTATGAAAAAATAAAAATGATGACGAATATGCCGCAGAATACAGAAAGCGGCATAATTGTTTATACGGGTATTTCAGACGGTATGATAACTGTCTGCGCTTATATAGAAGGCGTAAAAACAGAGGATACTGTAAAAATTGAAGAGGCTCAGGATGAAAAAAACGCTTTGTCCCTCCTTTTTTACCGTGTGCTTTCAAAAGCAACAGGTGATACATACCCGTGGGGGATTTTATACGGCGTTCGCCCCGCAAGGTTTTATCATTCTCTTGCAGATAAATTATCACCCGATTATGCTCAAAAAGTCCTCAGAGATAAATTTCTTGTCAGCGACGGAAAAATATCTCTTGTTTCGGCAGTGGCGGAAAGTGAAAATAAGATTATTCCTCTTTCCGGGAGAAACAGTTTTTCTCTTTACGTTTCAATACCTTTCTGCCCTACAAGGTGCTCTTACTGCTCTTTCGTTTCACACAGTATTGAGCGTGCGGCTTCATTGCTTGATGATTATGTTGAACTGCTTGAAAAAGAACTTGAGGAAACGGGGCGCTATGTTAAAGAACTCGGTCTGAAACTTGAAACAGTCTATTTCGGCGGCGGTACGCCTACAACACTTTCGGCATCTCAGCTCAGCCGTGTGCTCGGTGCAGTGGAAAGAAACTTTGATCTTTCCCAATTGCGTGAGTATACGGTAGAGGCAGGCAGACCTGATACGGTAACTGAGAAAAAACTTACTGTGCTCAAATCTGCCGGTGTGGGCAGAATAAGTATAAATCCGCAGACTTTTAATGATGAAGTGCTTAATGTTATAGGCAGGCGTCACACAAGCGCCCAGACTCTTAAGGCATATGATACAGCCGTTAATTGTGGGTTTGAGAACATCAATATGGATTTTATCGCGGGGCTTCCGAAAGATACGCTCCGTTCGTTTACAAACAGTATTGAAACTGCTCTGAAACTTGCACCGTCAAATATTACGGTTCACACTCTTTGCCTTAAAACAGGTGCGTTCATGACATCTCACGGTATGCCGGATAAGGCGCTTGCTGCCGATATGGTGGAGTTCAGCCGTAATGCTCTTACAAGTGCGGGATACAAGCCTTATTATATGTATAGGCAGGGTAAGTCGGTAGGAAATCTTGAAAATACGGGCTGGTGCAATCAGGGGCATGACTGCCTTTATAACGTGTTTATGATGGATGAAACACATACGGTGCTTGCAGCGGGCGCAGGAGCTGTAACTCGCCTTAAAAATCCTGAAAACGGAAAAATTGAGCGAATTTATAACTATAAATACCCATATGAATATATAGGGATTTTGATGAAATACTCCGCAGAAAGCATAAAATATCAGATTTTTATAAAGAAATAGTTAACTGCTCTTGAATTATTACATTTTGTATTGCAATGATATTCAAAATGTAATATAATAGTAATGACAGGGGGATGTTATTATGGCTAAGACTGATAACAATGCTCAGAAATTTACTAATTTTGAGGAAATGTTTTCAAAAACTAAAAACGTTGCAGAAACTATTAATAAAAAGAGCGCAATGTACCTTGAGCTTTCAAGGAAAAGAATAGAGTATATGGACGCAAAATCAAAGCTTGCCAAAGCGTATGAGAAATTCGGCAGGCTTCAGTACGAAACTTATCTCGGCAACGATGTTGACGAAAATGACTATGCCTGCGCAGTTGCGGATATTTCTGCCCTCAAGGAAAAAACTCAAAGTCTTGAAGCAGAGCTTGAAGAAGCGAAAAACAAAGATGCCGAGGAGCTAAAAAAAGGCGCCGAGGAGTTTAAAAATGAAGTTAAGTCCGCCTCAAAGGAAGCGCGCGATGTTATTCTTCAGCAGGCAAAAGATTTCTTCAGGGCTGTTCAGCTTTCCGTTAAAGCGGGTGCGTCTTATGAACCCGGCTGTGAGATCACAACTGATTTTACAGAAGTGAAGGACGATAAAGAAAACTCAGAGAAAGATGATAAAGCAGAATAATATAAAGGATATTTAAAGCAGTTTGATTTCAAAGGCAGTGCAAATTTTGCGCTGCCTTTTTTATTTGGTGATAGTTTTGAATAATATAAAGCAAAAGTATATTAACTCAGCCGTTTTGCTGCTTGCGGCTTCTGTAATTGTTAAAATCATCAGTGCAGTATATAAGATACCGCTTACTTCGTTTATCGGCGCAACAGGCAGAGGCTATTTTAACACGGCTTACAATCTTTTTATGCCGATGCACGCTATTATAATGGGTGCTTTGCCCGTTGCTTTCACTCACCTGATAAGTAAATACCGCGAAAAAGGTGATCCTGCAAAGGTATATAAACTCAAAAAAGGAGCGGCGCTGCTTTTTTTTGCCGCGGGTATTATCGGCACAGCGTTAATGCTTTTCATTGCAGAGCCGTACGCTAACGCTATATCCTCTCCTAAAAGTTTGTCCGCAATATGTGCAATGGCGCCGGCTGTTTTCTTTTCAGCCGCCGCCGCTTTAAACAGATCTTTCTCAGAGGGGCACATGAATATGGTGCCTACTTCAGTAGGGCAGGTAATTGAAGCGGCTTTTAAAATGATTTTCGGTCTGCTGTTTTCAAAATATGTTATGGGCGCTTTGTATTCGTCTTATCTTGAAACGGGTATGGTGCTCTCAACTGTGTGCAATTCGGAGCAGGAAGCGCTTTCGTGTATCTATCCTTACAGCTCCGCCGCGGCGATTGCCGGTGCGGTTGTGGGCGCATTTTTATGCTGGGTCTATTGTTCTGCTTATGTTCGCGTAAAGTATTCCTCTTTGTATCCAACTGTTCGCGGCTCTGTAATTCCGGAAATGCGCGAGATTATATCTTTCAGCCTGCCGATAATTCTTTCAACTCTTATTCAGAGCCTGTCTGCATTTCTTGACAATGCGTCAATTCAGTATTGCCTTTCACTGTGCAATCAGACAGAACTGAGAGAGGCATATTCACAGTGCCTTGAAATCGGCAAAGCTTCCGAAAATGATACTGTTACATATATTTACGGGCTGTTTTCTTCGGCCAATGATCTTAAAATGCTGTTTCCCGGCTTCACAATGGCGCTGGGTGTAGCCGCCGTTCCCGCACTCACTGCGGCATATGAATCCGGCAGACGAGTATATCTGTCATCGCTTATAAACAGTATTTTCAAGTATACTTCGCTTATAGCGTTCGCAGGCGGTTTCTATCTTGCGTTGAATGCAAAAAGCATCCTTGAAATTCTTTACGGCGGTTCAAATTACGATATTGTTTTAGGCTGTACCAATCTTGTGCGCCTGTATGGATTTACGATGATCTTTTTCTGCCTGTCAGGGGCTGTTGTATTTTCCGTTCAGTCTATCGGGCGTGCTTCAAAAAGCATACCGTCTTTTATCGTTGCCGCCGTTATACGTGTAGCTCTCAATTATTTACTTGTGTCAGACGTGCGTTTCAATATTTACGGCGCCGCGTTTTCCGATATAGTAGCTTATGCTGTTATTCTCGTTTGCAATATGCACATTATTTCAAAATATGCCGGTGTAAAATACGGTTTTATAAAAATGTTGCTTAAACCGTTTCTCTGCAGTGCTGCGTCCTACGCGCTGTCGCTGTGCACATACAGAGCGCTTTTTGATTTTCAGAGTGAATTTGCGGGTTTTGTCGCATTAAGTATCATTTACGCGTTGATTTTAACATTCTTGATTATAATGTCAAAAACTGTTGAATTTTCGGAACTTAAAATTTTACAACATAATAAAAAAATGGCTTAACCACTTGCTTTTCGAGCCGATTTATAGTATTATTTATGTGAACAAATTAATCAAAATAGGGGTGATACGGTGTCAGTCGATTTCCAGATTAAGGAAAATTATAATATGGAAGATTTACTTCGCCTGATTACCGTCTTGCGTTCACCCGGAGGCTGTCCCTGGGATATGAAGCAGACCCACGAGTCAATAAAAAAGAATTTTATTGAGGAAACTTACGAGGTCGTAGAGGCAATCAATAAAAAAGATACAGCCGGATTGCGTGAGGAACTCGGTGATGTTTTGCTTCAGGTTTTGCTCCATTGTGAAATGGAGAAGGAAAAAGAAACCTTTGATTTCAATGATGTTGTTAATGAGCTTTGTCAGAAGCTTGTTGTTAGACATCCTCATGTTTTCGGCGATAAATCAGCCGCAGACAGTGCAGAAGCACTTGAAAGATGGGATGAGATCAAACTCAAAACCAAAGGTATGAAAAAGCAGAGCGAATCAATGCTTAAAGTACCGCGTGAATTTCCCGCGTTAATGCGGGCACAGAAAGTCCAGCAGAAGGCAGCCAAGGCAGGTTTCGACTGGAGCAGCTCAGACGGAGCGTTTCAGAAACTGCATGAAGAGATTAATGAGTTGGAAAATGCTTTGTCCGAAAAAGATAAGGCGCATATTGATGAGGAGTTCGGCGATGTCCTGTTTTCCTGTGTAAATGTTTCAAGATTTATCGGGGCGGACAGCGAAGAGGCGCTTACAGGCGCAACTGATAAGTTTATCGGCAGATATTTAATTGTTGAAAAACTTGCTCAGGAGCGCGGTATTGATATGAAAAACTCATCAATAGATGTTCTTGATTCTTTATGGGATGAGGCGAAGATAAAATTTGCCGATATGGCTAAAACGGAGGAAATGTAAATGAACAAAACAGAACTTGTAGCAGCAGTTGCTGCAAAGGCAGAACTTTCAAAAAAAGACGCTGAAGCCGCAGTTAAGGCTGTTATCGATTCCGTAACAGAAGCTCTTGCAGACGGTGATAAGGTTGCTCTTGTAGGCTTCGGTACATTTGAGGTTAAGACTCGTGCGGCTCGCACAGGTAAGAATCCTCGCACAGGCGAAGCTATTTCAATCCCTGCTTCAAAGGTTCCTTCCTTTAAGGCTGGTGCGGCTCTCAAGAATGCCGTAAAATAAACTGAATTTCAGGCCGCCTTCGGGCGGCTGATTTTTTTGATTTGATTTAGAGGATTATATTTTATGAGGCTCGATAAATATTTAAAGGTTTCAAGAATAATAAAGCGCCGTACCGTTGCGAATGAAGCGTGTGATGCCGGTAAAATAGAAGTAAACGGCAGGGTGCAGCGTGCGTCATACGATGTAAAGGCGGGGGATAAGATAACCGTCAATATGGGCGCTGTTCCGAAAAGCTACGAGGTGCTTGAAGTGAGTGAGCATGCGCTTAAGGAAGATGCCGCCAAAATGTATAAACAGCTTTAATTAATTCATTTTTGCACTTTTTCTTTCATATATTTTAACGGTGATATATATGGAAGATAAATTTGTTAAAAAGCCGCACAGCCTTCACCTTGAAAACAGGTGCGGGTTAAAACTTACAGGAGTTACCGATATAGGTGCTTTTGATGAGGAGAGCGTTACAGCTTATACTGATTACGGATGTCTCAGCGTCAGCGGGTCAAACCTGCATGTTGAGGAGCTTAACGTATCAAACGGAATACTTGAGATAAGCGGAGAGGTCACAGCTCTCATTTACAGCAGTAAAACTTCAAAGGAAAAAAATATTCTGAAGAGGCTGTTCGGTGCTTGATTACGCTGTTCAGTTCCTTATATGCGGTTTTTTAATGGGAATAGTCTATGACTTTTTTCGCTTTCTGCGCTTTGTTTTTGTAAAAAAAGCGGCTGTTTTTCTGCTTGATTTTTTGTTTTTTGTAATTTACTCGGCTGCTTTTTTCATTCTTTTGCTGGGTTACAATAACGGTACTGTAAGGGCTTTATACTTTACAGCTTATTTTCTCGGCACCGTTTTGTATGTCTTTACGGTGTTTAGGCTTACTAAGCGCCTGCAAAGCTGGACTGCCGGAAATATAAGGAAATTATTGAAAAAAATTATTAATTGTATAAAAAAACTATTGCAATTAGTAAAGCGCCTGTATTATAATGTGGTTGTGTTAAGCAAAAAGCCTTTACTTAAAAGACGTAAATCAAAAGGTAAAAAATCGGGTGTAAAGAATGAAAAAAGTGATAAACCTGTTAAACAGAAATAAAAAACTGCGCATTTCCGTAATTGCTGTCGCACTTGTAGTTATGTTTTTTTGCTGTTCCGGCTTTATAGTATCACAGGCGGCTGATATAAACAGGCTTAAAAATCAGGAAGAGGCATATAATCAGCAGCTGAGTGAGCAGCAAAAGGATAATGAGGAACTTGAAGAAATACTTGATTCTGATGACCGTGATTCCTACATAGAGCAGAAAGCGCGTGAAAAAGGCTATGTAAAGTCCGGGGAAATCGTTTTTTACGATATTTCCGGCTCGGATAACTGATTTGCTCAGATAATATGTTTTAATTAAAGCCGGGAAATCTCTCGGCTTGTTTTTTAATTGTTGTAAGGAGAGCTTATGAGGGAAGTTTCATCACAGGAAATAACAAAAACCGTTAAAGAACTTGTTATAAAGGCAAACAAGATTTTACCGCAGGATCTTGTTGACTGCATTTCCTGCAGTTCTAAATCAGAGCAGAATGTAACGGCAAAGTCCGTTCTTTCCGATCTGCAGGCAAATATTGATGCGGCAAGCGAACTTGATATCCCCGTGTGCCAGGATACCGGTATGGCAGTAATATTTGCAGAAATCGGGCAGGATGTCCATATTTCCGGGGAAAACTTTGAGGATGCCGTAAACCGCGGCGTGGCAGAGGGTTATACCGAAGGTCTTCTGCGCAAGTCCGTTGTGCGCGATCCGTTTGCTGACCGTGTAAATACAAACGATAATACACCCGCTGTTATACATACACGTATTATTCCGGGCGATAAAATAAAAATAACTGCGGCGCCAAAGGGCTTCGGCAGTGAAAATATGAGCGCACTCAAAATGTTTACTCCGAGTGCGAAAAAAGAGGATATAATCGGTTTTGTTGTTGATACAGTTAAAAAAGCAGGCTCTAATCCCTGCCCGCCCATTGTTGTCGGTGTAGGAATAGGCGGAGATTTCGAATACAGCGCTCTGCTTGCAAAAAAAGCGCTTTGCCGCAGTGTTTCTGTCAGAAACACAAATCAGTTTTATGCCAATATGGAAAAAGAGATACTTGAAAAAGTAAATTTGCTCAATATAGGCCCTCAGGGCTTCGGCGGCAAAACAACTGCTCTTGCGGTAAATATAGAAACTTATCCCACCCATATTGCGGGGCTTCCTGTTGCCGTAAATATCGGCTGCCATGTAACACGTCACGCTTCAAAAGAAATTTAAGGAAAAGGATTAATTATGTATTTATATATGGTTGCTCCCTGCCTTTTCGGGCTTGAGGGGCTTGTTGCGGACGATCTTAAATTTCTGGGTGCACAGAATGTTTCGGCAGAAAACGGCAGGGTGTTTTTTGAAGGCGATGACAATATACTTGCCCGCGCAAATATCTGCTGCCGCTTTGCGGAGAGAATTTTAATAGTAATGGACAGGTTTAGGGCAACGTCTTTTACAGAGCTTTTTGATGTTGTCAAACTTATCAACTGGAGCGATTTTATAGGCGCTCAGGACGCGTTCCCCGTAAAAGGGCACTGCGTTTCTTCTGCGCTTCATTCAGTTCCTGACTGCCAGCGTATAATCAAGAAAGCTGTTGCTGACAGCCTTGCCGAGGATTACGGGGTGTCATGGCTCGAAGAGAGTGGGGCTGTTCATCAGATACAGTTTTCCATAATAAAGGACGACGCTGTTATAATGCTTGATACATCAGGCGTAGGTTTGCATAAACGCGGATACCGCCCGCAGGCAAATGAGGCGCCGATACGTGAAACACTTGCCGCGGCAATGTGCTCGCTTTCAAAATTGCGCCATTATCACACACTGTATGACCCTTTCTGCGGCAGCGGCACAATTCTTGTTGAGGGCGCCATGCTTGCAAATAATATCGCCCCGGGTATAAACAGAGATTTTGCGGCTCAGCAGTGGGGACTTTTTGATTCTAAAATATGGCAGGACGAGCGTGACAGAGCGAAAAGCCTTGTTAAAAAGGATACTGATTTCATAGCTTTCGGCAGTGATATATCATCTGATAACAAAAAGCTTTCCGCCCATAACGCGAAAAATGCGGGCGTTTATAATTTTATCAGGTTAGAAACAAAGGACGTAAAGGATTTTACACCGTCAAGCGAAAAAGGTACACTTGTAACAAATCCACCATACGGTGAAAGAATGCTTGATATTGCCACCGCTGAAAAGATTTATAAAGTCATGGGCGGCAAATTTGAACGCCGTCCCGGCTGGAGTTATGGGATAATCTCCCCCGATGAGGAATTTGAAAAATTCTTTGGCAGAAAAGCGGATAAAAGGCGCAAGCTTTATAACGGTATGATAAAGTGTCAGTATTATATGTATTTTAAATAAAAATTCAAACGCGTTGCGGCCAAAAATGTGTCTGCGGCGCTTTTGTTTTTTTACATTTTTTCTTGACTGAGCTGTTTTCCGTATGTAGAATATATAAAAAGGTTAGAATGCGGCAAGTTTTTGACCTTTCGGGTGAATTGAGGAGGTGTGCAGCTTTATGCTGCTTAAAGACGCTAAAATAGGGGATGTCTGCATTATTGAGCATATCAATCTGCCGTTTCAGATGGAACGCAGGCTTGAGGCGCTTGGAATGACAAAAGAAACCCCCGTTTCGGTCGTGAACCGCAAGGGCAGGGGAATACTCATAATAAAGCTAAGGGGTACCCGCTTTGCGCTCGGCTATAATATTACAAAAAATATAGAAGTGAGGCGGTCTGCATGAGCGCTGAAATGACTATCGGATTTATAGGAAACCCCAACTGCGGCAAAACAACACTGTTCAATGCCTATACGGGAGCTAATCTGAAGGTGGCAAACTGGCCCGGCGTAACAGTTGAAAAGGTAGAGGGCGCAATCAAATCGCATAATATGGATATCCGCCTTGTTGATCTTCCCGGTACATACAGCCTTACTTCATATACTATGGAGGAGACCGTTTCCCGCAGTTTTATACTCAGCGGAGATGTGGATGTTATCATAAACGTAGCCGATGCTTCGGCGCTTGAAAGAAGTCTTTATCTCACGCTTCAGCTTCTTGAACTCGGTAAACCCGTAATCCTTGCGCTGAATATGATGGATATCGTTGAAAAACGCGGTATGGAAATAGATCTTCACCGACTTCCCGAAATGCTGGGAATTCCCGTAGTACCTGTCTGCGCAAGAAAGAGGCGCGGGCTTGATGTGCTTTTGCACGCCGCTGTTCATCATAAGGGCGCAACAAAGCCTGACTGCCTGATACATAATCACAAATCATCATCAAATCACGTTCATAATCACCATTCTGAATTTGCAATGGTCTATTCTGATAATATAGAAGATAAGATAGACTGTATTATTCCTGAACTTGAAAAGCGCTATCCCGATCTTGTGAATTACAGATGGCATGCAATAAAATTACTTGAAAAAGATAAGGAGATAACTGAAAAGTATCCTGTTGATCTGCCTGATGTAATAGACCGCAGTTATGAGTCGGATATAATAAATCAAAAGTACGATTTTATAAGCGAAATAATTGATGAGGTGCTTATTCATAAACAGCGCCAGGATATGTTTACCGAAAGAGTGGATAAGGTGCTCACCAGTAAAATATGGGGCATACCCGTTTTTCTCGGTATAATGGCAGTTGTGTTTTTCCTTACGTTTACCGTCGGGGATTTCATAAAAGGGTATTTTGAGCTCGGAATAGATTTTATCTCAAATGCCGCAACCACAGGACTTGCCGCTATAAATGCGGATACATGGGTAACTTCTCTCGTGGTGGACGGAATTATAGCAGGTGTGGGTACCATAATAACATTCCTGCCGAATATACTTATTCTTTTCCTGTGCCTTGCGCTGCTTGAGGACAGCGGCTATATGGCTCGTGTCGCCTACGTAATGGAGGGCGTTATGAGCAAACTCGGTCTTTCGGGCAAGGCGTTTATTCCCATGCTCCTCGGTTTCGGATGTACGGTGCCTGCCATTATGGCTTCCCGTGCTCTTGAAAATAAGCGGGATCGTTATAAAGTAATGCTCGTAACCCCGTTTATGAGCTGTAACGCAAGGCTTACCATTTACATACTGTTTGCGGAGATGTTTTTCGGCGACAATGCAATGATAGTCGCGTATTCTATGTATTTAATAGGTATCGTCGTGGCAATCATAGTTTCCGCAGTTATACATTTGATAGACAGAAAGAAAAGTGAAAATTATCTTATAATAGAACTTCCCGAATACAAAATGCCTGATGCTAGAACAGTCGGCATATATGTCTGGGAAAAAGTAAAGGATTACCTCGGCAAAGCCGGTTCAACCATATTTATTGCTACCATAGTTATATGGCTGCTTCTCAATTTCGGACCGTCCGGTTTTACTCAGGATATGTCAGACAGTTTCGGAGCATGGGTGGGAAAATGGCTCGTTCCCGTTTTCGCTCCCATAGGTCTCGGCTTCTGGCAGATAGCGGTTGCCCTTATTGCGGGAATATCCGCAAAGGAAGTGGTTGTTTCAAGCTGCGCCGTTCTCTTCGGCATAGTAAACGCAAGTTCGGACGCAGGTATGGCGGCGTTTTCGTCAGCGCTTCAGAGCATAGGGTTCGGAGAACTCAATGCGTTCTGCCTTATGGTGTTCTGCCTGCTCTATATACCGTGCGCCGCGGCGCTGGCAACTATCCGAAAGGAATCAAACAGCTGGGCTTGGATGGGCTTTACAGCGCTTTTCCAGCTTGTTGTTGCCTGGGTGGTAACTTTCATCGTTTATCAGGTGGGTCTGCTCATAATTTAAGCTATAATAAAAAGCCGTTCACTTAAAAGTGAACGGCTTTTTTTGTGCTCGTATGTTTATTTTTTACATTTTACATTTAAGAAATACATCAAAACTGCAATCCCTGCGATTAACAGCACAATGAATATTATTGCAATCCAAAGCAGGTACATTTCAGATAATTTTCCTGCCTCAACAAAATATTCTGCACAGCATAATCCCGCAAGCATAACGGCGCAGAAAAGTGTAAATGCTCCTGTTGAGCGGCAGAGCTTTTTTTCATCATACTTTGCCTTTTCTTCCTCTTTTGCGGTGTTGTATCCTGCAATGAGCATTTCTCCGTGCCCGCTCAGCAGTATTGCAGAAAGTACAATGAATACAGCACACAGCGCACCTGTTATTATAACGCCTAACATTTTAATCCTCCTTAGGCTTCATTGCATTGTATGAGGTCATAACAGCCTCGTCGCTTATGTTGCATCCAAGATCCCATATAGGTACAAGTTTAAAAAGATTGTCCAGTACCTCTAAAAGTTTTTCCATTCTTTGTGTGCCGATTTTTCTTACCGTTTGGGCAAAAATGTTGTATATTGCCTTTGAAGTTTCTGCGGGCTTTATGTGGTTTTCTTCGCTTCTTTCAAGAAAACATATCCCCGCAAGCGGCACAAGCTCAGGTGTTGAGTAATCATATTTCCCGCTCCAGGGAGTGCCGCAGGCATAAACTTTTCCGTCTATTATCCTTATGGCAGGTTTATCGTCATTTACCATATGCGCGCGGTCGCCGAAGTGTTTCAGCCACAGCGATGTGTGTGTTGATTTGCCTGTTCCGCTGTCCGCCGAAAAAGCATATGCGATGCCGTCCACCGCTATGCATGATGAGTGAAGCAGAATACCGTCATAATTTATTAGAGAAGTATAGAAATCCTGCCCTGTCAGCATGTATTCCCAGTCATCGCTGTTGAGTTCCGGGTGTTCTTTTTTTGCCGCCTCAACTCGTTCTGGGGATACATCTATAACAATATCCACATTTTTTTCGTCTTGGTTTTCGGCAAGATAGGGCTGAGCCTGCTTTCCGGTTCTGCCCGTCATATTTTTTATATCAACTTTAAGTCCTGCTATGTCGCATATTGCCATTTATCAAACCTCTTGCGTTATGAGTTAGTTTAATTTAACTTTGTTATTAGTATAGAATATTTACACGTCTTAGTCAAGGGCGGCAAAGCGCTGTGAAGTTTTGCCGGGCACGTTCTTTCTGTTGTGGTGCAGTTCCTTTATTTTCTTAGAAATTTCTGTTCTGCGGTTGTTGACAGAATGCCTAATTCGATATATAATGAAACAAATGTTCGAAAAAAGAAAGAGGCGTGATTTATGGAACGGGCAATACTTCATATAGACTGCAATAAGTTTTACGCTTCCGTGGAGTGTCTGCACCGCCCGGAAATACGCAATAAACCGGTTGCCGTAGGCGGTAAAACAGAGGAGCGCAGAGGTATAGTGCTGACTAAAAACGAAATAGCCGCCCGATTCGGCGTTTCAACCGGCGAGCCGCTTTGGCAGGCAAGGCAGAAATGCCCCGATCTTGTTGTTGTGCCTCCAAATTTTCCGCTTTATATGCGCTTTTCAAAAATGGCGCGTAATATTTACAGGGACTATTCACGGCAGATAGAGCCTTTCGGGCTTGATGAAAACTGGGTGGATATCACGGGCTCGGGCAAAAGTCCCGCCGCAACGGCTCAGGAGATACGCCGCCGTGTAAAATATGAACTCGGCATAACGGTCAGCATAGGTGTTTCGTGGAATAAGATATTTGCAAAATTCGGATCGGACTATAAAAAACCTGACGCGGTTACCGTTATAGACCGCAATAACTATAAGGATATCGTGTGGAAAAGTCCGTGTTCCGATCTGCTTTTTGTAGGGCCAGCAACCACAAGAAAGCTCAATTCATATGGTATTTATACCGTAGGCGAGCTTGCAAATTCAGGTGTTGATTTCCTTAAATCCGTTTTCGGCAAAAACGGCGAAGTACTATATACGTTCGCCAACGGACTTGATACCACTCCCGTGTGTGATATGGATGATGAGCAGGCGGTAAAAAGCATAGGCAATTCCACAACAACACCGCGAGATATGGTAAATGACGGCGACGTAAAAACCGTTATGACAGTGCTTGCGGAAAGTGTGGCAAGAAGACTCAGAGAGCACGGCGTAAAGGGCAGGGGAGTTTCAATATCCGTAAGGGATTGTGAATTAAGAAGCTTTACCCGTCAGACAAAGCTTAAAATGTATACTGATGTTTCCTCGGAAATAATTTCCGCCGCAATGGAGCTTTTCAGGGCAAACTATAATTGGGAAAAACCGCTCAGAAGCGTGGGTGTTACCGTTTTTGATTTCGGCAGGGAACTGCTTCAGTTTGACTTGAGCGGCAGTGTTGAAAAACATGAAAAGCTTGAAAAGGTGGAGCGTGCCGTTGACGATATACGCCGCCGTTTTGGCAATTATGCCGTTCAGCGGGCGTCAATGCTTGCGGCGGCGGATTTAAGCCATTTCAATCCTCACGATGACCACACTATTCACCCTGAGGGCTATTTTAAGGAATATAAAGGAGCATGATAAGTATGAAAAGATATGTAGAGGTTTTTGCAAAATTTGATACAGAGGGCACAATAATGCCTTTTGCAGTAAAAATAGGAGATGAGAAATTTGAGATAGACCGTGTGCGCGATATACGCCCTGCCGCTTCGCTCAAAAGCGGCGGCGCCGGCATAAGATACACTTGCTCGGTTGAAGGCAAACCCACTTATCTTTTTCTTGAGGAAACGAAGTGGTTTATAGAGCCTGCGTGCTGATGTGTTGCACATTTTATAATTTTCAGTCTGTTTATGCACTCTTTTCTAATTATTTTATACATTGAAAAGGTATTTCAAAAGTGGTAAAATAACACAGTAGTTTAGATAAGGAGGGTGCTTTTATGAAAAAGCTTTATAAAGATATGACCTCCGCCGAGCTTCAGGCTGAAAAGGCGGAACTTGAAAAAAGGTACAACGACTTTAAGGCAAAAGGCCTCAAACTTGATATGAGCAGAGGCAAGCCCGGCTCAGATCAGCTTGATCTTTCAAAGGGTCTGAACGATGTTGCCGATTATACCGAAAACGGAGTGGATCTCAGAAATTACGGTATGATGGACGGTACCCCCGCTTGCAAAAAACTTTTTGCAGACCTGATGCAGGTTAAACCCGAAAATGTTATAGTAGGCCCCAACGCAAGCCTTACTCTTATGTTTGATTATATTTCACAGTGCTTTACCCACGGCGCAGGCGATACTCCGTGGTGCAAGCTTGACAACGTTAAATTCCTTTGCCCCGTTCCGGGTTATGACCGTCATTTCACCATTCTTGAGCATTTCGGAATTGAAATGATTAATATTGATATGAAAGCAGACGGTCCCGATATGGACGCTATTGAGGAGGCAGTTAAGGACCCGAGCGTAAAAGGTATGTTCTGCGTTCCCAAGTATTCAAATCCCCAGGGTATAACTTTCAGCGATGATGTAGTGCGCAGAATAGCCGCTCTCAAGCCCGCCGCAAAGGATTTCAGAATTATATGGGATAATGCATATATGGTTCATGATTTCGTTGATGACGGCGATAAGCTTCTTAACATCTTTGATGTTTTGCCCGAATACGGCAACGAAGATATGGTAATAGAGGTGTGCTCAACCTCCAAGATCACTTTCCCCGGCGCGGGTGTTTCCGCTCTTGCGGCAAGCGATAATAATATCAAAGCTATCAAAAAGCGTCTTAATGCTCAGACTATCAGCTATGATAAGATGAATCAGCACCGCCACGTTGAGTTCTTTAAGAATGTTGACGGTATACTTGCTCATATGAAAAAGCATTCCGCTATACTCAAACCCAAGTTTGATATGGTAATCAAGCATCTCAACAATGAGCTTGCAGGTCTCGGCATAGCTTCATGGACAGAGCCTAATGGCGGCTATTTCATAAGCCTTGATGTTATGGACGGCTGCGCAAAAAGAGTTGGTGAACTCTGCAAGGAAGCGGGCGTTGTGCTTACTACAATAGGCGCTACCTATCCTTACGGAAAAGACCCGAATAACCGCAATATCCGTATTGCTCCGTCATATCCTCCTACCGAGGAACTTGATATAGCTGCGGAGCTTATGTGCATATGCGTTCGTCTTGCTTCTGTTGAAAAACTGCTTGGCGAATAATAAACGATATTTGATTTCAAGGCGGAGGATTTCCTCCGCCGTTTGTTTTGAGGTGTGCCGATGTTATCAAAATTTGCGGGATTAAGCAATAAAACAAAAGGCGTAATTTTTATAGTGCTTTCCGCGCTGAGCTTTACGGGAATGAATACTTTTGTGCGTCTTTCGGGTGATCTGCCTACAATGCAGAAGGTGTTTTTCAGAAATTTTGTTGCCATGATATTTGCTTTTATAGCAATGGTAAAGGCGGGGGACAGCTTCAAACCGAAAAAAGGCAGTCTTAAATATCTGCTTATACGTTCGGCGGCAGGTTTGGCAGGCGTTTTCGGCAATTTTTATGCGCTTGACAAGATTGAGCTTTCAAATGCATCTATGCTCAATAAAATGAGCCCGTTTTTCGCCCTTGTTTTTTCTGCGATTTTTATTAAAGAAAAGGTAAAGCCTAAACAGGCAATAGCCATTGCCGTGGCTTTTGTGGGAGCGCTTTTCATAATAAAACCCACTCTCGGCAATGCCGATCTGATTGCCTCCCTTGCCGGATTTGGAGGGGGAATGGCAGCAGGCGGAGCCTACACCTGTGTGCGCTGGCTTGGTATAAAGGGCGAAAACGGCAGGCTTACCGTGCTGTTTTTCTCAACCTTTTCGTGTCTTCTTACCGTACCGTATCTTATTTTTGATTATCATTATATGACGGCTTTTCAGTGGTTTGCGCTGCTGATGGCGGGCCTGTTTGCGGCCGGCGGTCAGTTCGCCATAACAGCCGCATATACTTGTGCTCCCAGCCGTGAGATATCTGTTTATGACTATTCCCAGATCGTTTTTGCCGCCGTGGTTGGATTCTTCGTGTTCGGCGATGTTCCCGATGTGTGGTCTTTTGTGGGTTATTTTATCATCATTGCAATGGCAGTTTGGATGTTCATATACAATAACAGGCAAACACCCAACTTAAAGCACAATTAAAATCAATATATAGGTGTAAAGTGAAAACACTTGCATTTCTCTATATGTTGTGGTATAATTGCTTTTGATAATAATTTCAAGGGGGTAAATGCCGTGAGGTGTCCTTTTTGCGGCTGTGAAGAAAGCAAAGTAATCGATTCAAGGCCAACAGATGAAAATGAAAGAATACGCCGCCGCCGTGAATGCGTGCAGTGCGGTAAGCGCTTCACTACTTATGAGGTCATTGAAGATGTTCCCATCATCGTGATTAAAAAGGATAAGAGCCGTGAAGTATTTGACCGCAATAAGGTGCTCAAGGGTATGCTGCGTGCCTGTGAAAAAAGGCCGGTTACCTCCACAGAGCTTGAGACCGCCATATCTGAAATAGAGGCAACTCTTCAGAGCGCTACTGACAGAGAAGTTACAAGCGTTCGTATAGGCGAGCTTATTATGGAAAAACTGCGTGAAATAGATGAAGTTGCATACGTTCGTTTTGCTTCAGTTTATAAGGAATTTGATTCCGCGTCAGCATTTATAGAAGAAATTTCAAAACTTTAATAAAAAATTAAACGCCGTCTCGTTATGAGGCGGCGTTTTTGTTTCATCAGTATTTGTAAGGCTCTTTGTCCTTGCCTTTTGAATAAAAATCATCTATTACAACATGATATCTCTCGTATGCGTTCTTTATTGATTCTTCCCAAGAAATATAAATGTCGCTCTGTGCGTTTATTCCCGTCTGCGTAAGAATGCTTTCGTTTTTGAATATTTTTAATATTGACTGTGCAACGGATTCTGCGTTTTCACTGCACAGAAATCCTGTTTCTCCGTCTTTTATGCCCTCGGCGGCGCAGGAACCGTCAACAAGGAGAGCAGCAGTGGCGGAGGCGGCAGCCTCACGCACAACAAGTCCGTTAGTGTCAAAAACAGAAGGGAATACAAGCAGGTCGGCGGCGCTGTAATAAAGCTGAAGTTCGCTTCTGTCAAGTATCTGACCGGTAAAGATTATATTCGCATCAAGTCCGGACTTTCTAACATACTTTTTTATGGCGTTTTCATCAGGGCCGGTGCCTACCATAAGAAGCCTGAAATCAAAATTATTTGCCTTAAGTTTGCTGCAAGCGTCAACAATTATTTTTATGTTTTTATACCACATCATCCTGCCTACAAAAATCAGAATGGGCAGCCCCTCTGGGATAGAATGTTTGCGCCTGATAATGTTGTTGTCATCTTCTGAAAATCTGCTTATCGGCAGGTCGCACCCGTTGGGCATAACAATGTAGTCGCCCTCATAGCCCACTTTTCTAAGCGATTCAGCAGTGCCTTTGCTTGTTACCCATACTTCGTCTGCGCTTTTGATGTTGTTCAGTAAAAATCCGTATGCTCTGTGTTTAAGCGGGTAACCCGGTATTCTTGATTCAAAATCGTATTCGTATTTTGTGTGGTATGTAAGTACCTGCGGAATACGTTTTATTCTGTTTACGCGTCTGTAAAAATAACTTGTTGCAATGGGGCAGTGCGAATGAAGCACATCAAACCCCATGTCAATGATATCTTCACTGAATTTTCTCTTGAACGGCCAGCCTACCGGATATCCCTCGCCGAAAGTAAAAAGGCTTTTGTATCTGTAAATCTGGTATTTGTACTTGTAGTCCTCCTGATTTGGGTTTTTAGGAGTTACTATAACCGCTTCGCCGAGCTTATCGTTAATGATATCCGCATAGCACTTTGCTACTGTGCTTATGCCGTCTATTGTGGGCGGAAATGCTTCCGTTCCGATAGCTATTTTAAGTTCGGATTCCATCTTTTCATCCCTTGCTACAAAATGAGTTTATTGTAATATATCATAAAAACACCGATTTGTAAATCTTAATAATAATTTTATAGATTTTGTTAATAAAAGGTTGATAAAGCTTTGAGTTTTATTATATAATATAACTGATATGCAGGCGCCCCGAAACGGTATGCGGTCTGCGTTTAATCAGTGCTGAAAGGATTTGGCTGTATGTCCGATCATTATACGGTATCGCTCCAAAAGGTTATAGATTCTCACGGTCTTGAAACTATCTATATGCCCAAGGACGCAAATGAAATTCTGATAGAAACAAATGAGGTAAACAGACCAGGTATCGTCCTTACGGGATATCTTGATTATTTTGACCCCAAAAGGATACAGATACTCGGTTGGACGGAATTCGGCTTTTTGCAGAATATGAGCAAAGACCGCCAGATAAATGCGCTCGAAAGCTGGCTCAGTCTTAAACCCGCCGCAGCTGTTGTAACAAGAGGTCTTGAAACACCCGAGCATTTTGAACAGCAGTTTATAAAGCACGGTGTTCCTCTTCTCAGAACAAGTGAGGAAACATCTCCGTTTCTTGCAAATCTTATTCAGTTTCTTAATACAAGTCTTGCTCCCAGAATAACCCGCCACGGTGTTTTGTGCGAGGTATACGGAGAGGGCGTTCTTATAATCGGCGAAAGCGGCGCGGGCAAATCCGAAACCGCTGTTGAGCTTATAAAGAGAGGTCACCGTCTTATTGCGGATGACGCTGTAGAGATAAGAAGAACTGACGGGCATACGCTGATAGGTTCTTCACCGAATAATATTAAGCATTTTATTGAACTTCGCGGAATAGGCATAATAAATGCCCGCCGCCTTTTCGGTATGGGTTCCGTTAAGGATTCAGAGAAAATAAATATGGTCATCTGCCTTGAACCTTGGGAGTCCGGTAAGGCGTACGACCGCCTCGGCATAGATGACGAGTATACAAAGATTCTTGATGTTAAGGTACCGGTTATAACCGTTCCGGTAAACCCGGGCAGAAACCTTGCGGTTATTATTGAGACCGCCGCTATGAACAACCGTCAGAAAAAAATGGGTTACAACGCGGCAAGAGAGCTCATGATAGGCCTTGGTATGGATGATTTTGAGCCGGGTGAAAAAGAGCTTGAAATCTGGAAAAATTCTTGATTTAGGATATTATTGATTGTTTGATATAAATCAACGCCGTGTGCATGCCCGCCGCACGGTCGGCAAATTAAAGGGCGGAAAGGTAAATTTTTATGTATAATATCGGAATTGATCTGGGCGGCACAAATATAGTCGCCTCCGTAGTTGACGACAAGTACAATATCATAGCAACGGGCAAAACCCCCACTGCTGTTCCGCGTTCTGCGGAGGAGATATTTGACGATATTGCTATGGCCTGCCGTGAAGCTCTTGATAAAGCAGGCCTCAGCATAAAGGATATATCTTCGGTAGGTCTCGGCACTCCGGGTACTGTCAATGAAAACGGTGTTATCGAATTTGCAAATAATCTTGGATTTAATAATGTTCCCGCACGTGAAATGCTTGCTCAAAGACTCGGCGATTTGCCTATATATATTGCCAATGATGCAAACTGCGCCGCTCTCGGAGAAGCGTATGCGGGCTGCGGAGACGGCTGTAAAAACTTTGTAGCCGTTACTCTTGGTACAGGTGTTGGCTCCGGTATTATCATAGACGGCAAAATAATTACAGGCGTAAACAACGCTGGCGGCGAATGCGGTCATATGGTTATCTTTGTTGACGGCGAGCCGTGCTCATGCGGCAGAAAAGGCTGCTGGGAATCTTATGCTTCCGCTACCGCTCTTATACGCCAGACTCGTAAGGCTATGGAAGAAAATCCGAATTCTATTATGCATGAAGTTGCTAAGCAGGAAGGCAAGGTAAGCGGCAGAACTGCGTTTGACGCAATGCGCAAGGGCGATATAGACGCTATAAAAGTAGTTAACAACTACATAAAATATGTAGCTTGCGGTCTTATCAATATTGTAAACGCACTTCAGCCGGAGATAATCTGTGTTGGCGGAGGTATCTGTAATGAGGGTGAAACTCTTATGGATCCCCTCAGAAAATACGTTCAGGCTGAAAGGTATTCTATACACAGTAAGATTCAGACTCGTATAATGAAAGCGGAACTCGGAAATGATGCAGGCGTTATAGGCGCATCACTTCTCGGCCTCGCAAAATAACGGTGATCTTTTGGAACAGTTGATTGATTTTTTAAACAAAAACAGTATAAAATATTCCGAAAATGAGCCCATGAGCAGCCATACTACTTTTAAAATAGGCGGAAACGCAAGAATTATGGTGTTCCCTGTGTCAGAGGAGCAGGCTCAGGCGGTTATCGGTTTCTGTGCGGAAAACGGAATACGCTTTCTGCCCGTCGGGAACGGTTCAAACCTGCTTGTGTCGGATAACGGCATAAATGCTTGTGTTATCTGTTTTTCCGGTGATTATTCCGAAGTCAGGCTTGAGGGAGAAAATGTGATTTTCGCCCAGAGCGGTGCTCCGCTTATGAAGCTTTGCCGCTTTGCCCTCCAAAATTCACTTTCGGGGCTTGAGTTTGCTTACGGTATTCCCGGTTCATGCGGAGGCGCCGCATTTATGAATGCGGGTGCTTACGGCGGGGAAATGAAAGACGTGCTTTTCAGATGTGAGCACATTGATAAAAACGGAAACAAAGGTTTCCTTGAGGGAGATGCTCTTGAGCTTTCGTACAGGCATTCGGCTTATTATGAAAACGGCTGCACAATAACGGGCATTTATGTAAAACTAAAAAAAGGAAATAAAGAAGAAATAAAAGCTAAAATGCAGGATCTGATTTCACGCAGGCGTGAAAAGCAGCCTCTTGAATATCCAAGCGCAGGCTCAACTTTCAAACGCCCGCCCGGTTATTTTGCTGGCTCGCTGATTGAGGAATGCGGCCTTAAAGGCAAAACAGTAGGCGGCGCTCAGATAAGCGAAAAGCACGCAGGTTTTGTTATCAACAAAGGCGGAGCCACATGCGCGGATGTTCTTGAGCTTTGCAGATTCTGCAGTGATACGGTATATAAGAAAAAAGGCGTTAAGCTGGAAATGGAAATAAGGGTAACTGAATAATGGCTAAACAGATTAAAGAACTCGTAATTATTACAGGTCTCTCAGGAGCGGGAAAATCAACGGCAATAGGCTTTATGGAGGATATCGGCTATTATTGTATAGATAATATGCCGCCCGAACTTCTTTCTACTTTTATTGAACTTATATCAAAGCAGAAAGATAATAAAATTGCCATAGTAATGGATATCCGTTCTACCGAGAATTTTAACGGCGTTATCGAAATTCTGGACAATCTTGAGAATTACGGATACGATGTAAAGATAGTTTATCTTGATATTAAAACCCATATTGCGCTCAAGCGTTATAAGCTTACAAGAAGGAAGCATCCTTATGCCGATCGCTTTAACGGCGATATTTCAAAAGCGCTCGCATATGAAAGAGAAATAATGACGCCTCTGCGTTCAAGAGCGGATTTTGTAATCGACAGCTCTGATCTGACAGGCAATCAGCTTAGGACAAGACTTACTCAGATACTTGTGGGCGACGATAAGGATATTATGAATATCCATGTTGAATCCTTCGGCTTCAAACACGGTATTCCTAACGAGGCGGATTTTGTTATCGATGTAAGATGTCTTCCAAATCCTTACTGGGTTGAAAATCTGCGCAATAAAACAGGGCTGGACAAGGAAGTGCGTGATTACGTCTTCTCTTTCAGCGAGTCAACAGAGCTTTTGAACAAGCTTGTTGAACTGCTCGATTTCCTTAACCCGCTTTATATTAAAGAGGGCAAGAGCCAGATAGTTTTCGCTATCGGATGTACAGGCGGAAACCACCGCTCTGTTGCTATTGCGGAAGCGCTTAAAGAGCATTTTGAAAAGAAATGGGATAATGTTTCCGTAAACCACAGGGATATATCAAGAAGCTGATTTTAATATAAAATAAAAAGAGAGGGCGGTGAAGCTTGGTGTCCTTTTCAATGCAGGTCAAAAATGAACTTGTAAAAACAGAATATGAGCAGCAATGCTGCAAAAGGGCGCTGCTTTACGGCCTTTCTCTTTTCGGGAAAAGTTTTTCGGAAAGCAGCGTTTCTCTTCAAACGGAAAATGAACCGACTGCGCTGTTGTTTCAGTCGCTTTTAAAAGATATTTTTAATATTGACGCCGCCGTGACGGTATCGCCGCGCGGCAGAAACTATACGGCATCTGTTTCAAAAAAAACAGATGCTCAAAAATTATTCAGAAGTTTCGGGCATGACGGAGCAGGAAGCCTTAAAATAGACCATACCAATTTCAGGTGTGAGGAATGCAGAAAGGCTTTCCTTGCCGGCGTTTTTCTTGCGTGCGGCACTCTTTCAGACCCAAAAAAGGACTATCACCTTGAATTTACAGTTCCTTATTATAATCTTTCTAAAAGCCTTTTTACTCTTTTGCAGGAAATGGAACTCAGCCCCAAGCATACAAACAGAAAAGGTTATAATATCGTTTATTTCAAGGAGAGCGAATCTATAGAAAACTGCCTTTATATGATGGGCGCGTCAGGCTCAATGTTTGAAATGATGAATATAAAAATATTCAAAGATTTCAGAAACAAGGCAAACAGACAGGCAAACTGTGAAACGGCAAATATTAATAAAATGGTAAACGCTGTTGCTGTTCAAATAACCGCAATAGAAAAAATATGGAAATTAAAGGGCAAAAACTTTCTTAATGAAAGTCTTGAAAGCGCGGCTGAACTCAGATATGAAAATCCTGATTCAAGCCTTGCCGAACTTGCCCAGCTTTGTTCGCCTCCTATCAGCAGAAGCGGACTTAACCACAGGCTAAAAAGAATAGTAGAAATAGCAAACGGGCTCTGATGCCCGTAAAGGGGTGGTTTTTATGAATTTTAAAGAAGCATTTTCCATTTCTCCTGAGTCAAAAACAGATAATAAATTTGTTTTTGTAAAGGGAAACACACGCATAAGCGTGATTGCAGACAGGCTTTTCCGTGTTGAATTTTCAGAAAACGGAAATTTTACCGATTTGCCTACACAAAAGGTGTGGTGCAGAAAATTTGACTGCCCTGAGTTTGAAACAAGCGTTTCGGGAAACACGGCTGTTGTTAAAACAAAGCTTTGCAGTGTTGCCGTAAACTGCTCAAACGGCAAAGTTCTTTATGCCGAAATATCAGGCAAAAAGATAAAAGATCTTAAAAAAGGAAACCTCGGGGGTACATACAGAACTCTTGACGGAACAGTCGGCGCAATCCCGCTCGGAAAAGGTATCGTTTCAGAAAACGGTACTGCACTTTTTGATGATTCAAAGTCGCTTCTTATAGATAAGAACGGAGAAATATGCCCTCGCAAAGATAACGAAAAGGATTTGTATATTTTTGCGTACGGCAGGGATTACCGTGCTGCCGTAAGGGATTTTCTGCGCCTTACGGGCGGCGTCCCGCTCATACCCAGATTTGCTTTCGGAAACTGGTGGAGCAGGTACAAGGCTTACACTCAGCAGGAATACATGGATTTAATAAAACGATTTGAAAAAGAGGGAATACCGCTCACCGTTGCCACCATAGATATGGACTGGCACTGGGTGGATCTTAAAAAAGAATTTTCAGGCGTGCCCGGAACTAATCCTGCGGATATAAAAAGCGGCTGGACGGGTTACAGCTGGAACACTCATCTGTTCCCTGATTACAGAGAGTTTTTAAAATGGCTCAAATCCCAGAATCTCAAAATAACCGTAAACCTTCACCCTGCGGACGGCGTGCGCTTTTTTGAGGATAGATACGCCGATTTTGCCAAATATATGGGCGTTGACCCGAAAACAAAAAAGAAGATACCGTTTGACTGTGCCGACAAGAAATATATGGAAGCATATTTCGAATATCTGCATCATCCTTATGAAAATGAGGGCGTGGATTTTTGGTGGATAGACTGGCAGCAGGGCAAGAAGTCATCGCTTAAAGGGCTTGATCCTCTGTGGGCGCTCAACCATTATCATTATCTTGATAACTGCCGCGGCGGCAAAAGAGGAATGATACTTTCCAGATTTGCTCAGGCAGGAAGCCAGCGCTATCCTCTCGGCTTTTCAGGCGATACCACGATAAATTGGAACTGCCTGCGCTTTCAGCCGTATTCAACAGCTGCGGCCGCAAATATAGGCTATACTTGGTGGAGCCACGATATAGGCGGCCATATGCGCGGCAAAAAGGATGATGAACTGTATATTAGATGGGTTCAGTTCGGAGTTTTCAGCCCGGTAAACAGGCTTCATTCAACAAGCAACGAGTTTATGGGCAAGGAACCATGGAAATACGGCTTTGAGGCAAATAAGATAGTATCTCATTTTCTCCGCCTGCGCCGCAGACTTATTCCCTATATTTATACGATGAATTACCATACACATAAATACGGCAGAGCGCTGATGGAGCCTATGTATTACGGCTACCCCGATTCATGTGAAGCGTATAAATGCCGCAATCAGTATTTCTTCGGCAGCGAGCTTATAGCCGCTCCAATAACAGACCCCGCAGATAAGAAAACAGGCTTTGCCTCTGTAACAGTATGGCTTCCGCAGGGAAGATATACCGATATTTTCACTCGCAGGTCATATAACGGCGGTGGATTTGTAAAAATGTTCCGACAAGCTGAAAATTTCCCCGTTCTCGCAAAAGCGGGAGCGATAATACCGCTTGATGCGGACGATACCTCAAACGCGGCGCAAAATCCCTCTGATTTTGAAATTCTTGCTTTCTCCGGAAACGGAAGTTTCACTCTTTATGAGGACGACGGCGAAACAATGAATTATAAAAACGGCGCGTTTGCAGAAACAAAATTTGAAATAAATACAGCCGAAAAGGATATAATATTCAAAATAAATCCTGCGGACGGCGACTGTAGCGTAATACCCGAAAACAGAAATTATAAAATAAACTTTTTTGATACGGTTTGTGCAGATAACGTAAAAGTATATATTAACGGCATTGAAACGGAGGCAGATGTGCTTACTGATGATTCTGTGTGCGTAACAGTTTGCCATATTGCTCCGTCAGATGCGGTTGAAATAAAAGTTTTCGGCGCTTCTTTGTGCTCTATTAATCATCGTGAGGAGTATATAGAAACCGTTTCAAAATACCATATTGGAAACGAGCAAAAAAAGAAAGTGTTTACAGAAGCGCTTGAAAGCAATGTACTGCCGAAATGCGCGAAAAGATTCAGAGAGCCTCTTGAAGAGCTTGAACGCTGTCTGTAAATTTGTTTTAAGGAAGTATTATTATGTTTACCCACCTTCATTTGCATACAGAATATTCGCTGCTTGACGGCGCATGCCGTATCGAGCCGCTTGTTCTGCGCGCTAAAGAGCTGGGTATGACTTCACTTGCAATTACCGACCACGGAAATATGTACGGCGCGGTGGATTTCTATAAAACATGCAAAAAGCACGGAATAAAGCCTGTTATTGGCTGTGAGGTGTATGTTGCGCCGCGAACAAGATTTGACCGTGAAAAGGTGCTTGATAAGGATTATAACCACCTTATTCTTCTGTGTGAAAACGAAAAGGGATATAAAAACCTGATAAAACTTGTGTCCCTTTCCTATACAGAGGGATATTATTATAAACCCAGAGTAGACCACGATATACTTGAAAAATATCATGAAGGGCTTATTTGCCTTTCGGCGTGCCTTGCGGGCGAGATTCCTCAGGCTATTCTTGAGCGTGATTATGAAAAGTCAAAAAATACGGCTCTGTGGTACAGGGATGTTTTCGGAAAAGACAATTATTTTCTTGAACTTCAGGATCACGGCATCAAAGAGCAGAAGATAGTTGCCGAGGGTATAAAGAGATTAAATTCTGAAACGGGAATACCTCTTGTTGTAACAAATGACGTGCATTATATCGAAAAAGAGGATTCTAAGATACAGCAGGTGCTTATTTGTATAGCAACCAACCACGTTATCGGCGAGGATACAGGCCTTGAATTTCATTCTCAGGAATTTTATCTTAAATCGGAAGAAGAGATGAAACAGCTTTTCCCCGAGCTTCCTGAAGCCGTTGAAAATACTGCGAAAATTGCCGAAAGGTGTAATTTTGATTTTGAGTTCGGTAAAACAAAATTACCGTATTTTGAAATTGAAGAGGATATAAGTCATTTTGAATATTTCCGCCGCCTTTGCTACGAAGGGCTTGAGGAAAGATATACCGATCCCCCTCAGGAGTATAAGGACAGGCTTGAATATGAGCTTGAAACAGTAAACAAAATGGGGTATACGGACTATTATTTAATAGTGGCGGATTTTGTTTCGTTTGCTAAGTCGCAGGGTATACCCGTAGGGCCGGGCAGAGGTTCCGGCGCAGGTTCACTTGCAGCTTACTGTATGGGGATAACGGATCTTGACCCCATGAAGTACAACTTGCTTTTTGAGCGTTTTTTGAATCCCGAGCGTGTTTCAATGCCCGATTTCGATATCGATTTCTGCTATGAGCGCCGTCAGGAAGTCATAGATTATGTTACACGTAAATACGGCGCCGACCACGTTGCGCAGATAGTAACTTTCGGTACTTTGCAGACAAGGGCGGCTATCCGTGACGTGGGCAGAGCAATGGGGATGCCTTATTCGGCTGTTGATACGGTTGCCAAACTTGTGCCTAATGAATATAAGATTAATATTGATGACGCTGTAAAAAAGTCCCCGAAACTGCGAGAACTTATGGAGCAGGATAACCGAGTTTCGGAACTGTTGGAAACTGCCCGAAAGGTTGAGGGGATGCCCCGAAATACTTCTACCCATGCGGCAGGTGTTGTAATAACACATGACCCGGTTTCCTCGTATGTCCCTCTTGCTACTAATGACGGGCTTGTGGTAACGCAGTATATAATGACCGAACTTGAGGAACTGGGTCTGCTTAAAATGGATTTTCTGGGTCTCAGAACACTTACGGTTATTAATGATGCGTCAAAAAAAGCGGGCATAGATATTAATAATGTGCCGTTAGATGACCCCGAGGTTTACAAACTGTTTTCACGCGGCCAGACGGAGGGAATATTTCAGTTTGAATCAAGCGGCATGAAGCAGATGCTCATGAATCTTAAACCCACAAAGCTGGAACATCTTATAGCCGCAAATTCGCTTTACAGACCCGGCCCCGCAAAGCAGATAGATACTTTTGTTGAAAATTCACATCACCCCGAAAAAGTACGCTATTCAGTACCGCAGTTAAAACCTATTCTGGATGACACTTTCGGCTGCATAGTATATCAGGAGCAGGTAATGCAGATACTGCGCTCCCTTGCAGGCTATTCGTACGGCAGAGCTGATGTAGTGCGCCGTGCCATGAGCAAAAAGAAAAAAGATGTTATGGAGGCGGAGCGTAAAAACTTCATTGAAGGCTGTGCGAAAAACAATATATCTTCAGATACTGCAAACTCAATTTTTGACCAGATTACGGAGTTCGCCAAATACGCTTTCAATAAATCCCATGCCGCATGTTATGCGCTTGTGGCGTACAGAACGGCATATCTTAAACGCTATTATCCCGCCCAGTTTATGGCGGCTCTTCTCACTTCTGTTCTCGATTCGGCAAATAAAGTTGCAAGATATATCGCTGAGGGTAAAAGGCTGGGACTGCGGCTTGCAGTGCCTGATGTCAACACATCTATGAAAGGCTTTTCGGCAAACGGAAGAGTTATAAATTACGGACTGCTCGGAATAAAAAATCTCGGAACTGATTTTATTGATGATATTATAAAAGAGCGCAGAAACGGCAGATACAAGGATTTTTTTGATTTCTGCCAAAGACTTCAGACTTCTCATTTTAACCGCCGCGCGGTTGAAAGCCTGATTCGCAGCGGAGCTCTTGATTCACTTGGTGCCAACCGCCGTCAGATGCTTCAGGCTTTGCCGGTTGTTTCCGCAAATCTTGAGGAACAGCGAAGAAAGACTATGTACGGTCAAGTGGGATTTTTTGAACTCGGTTCCGGGTCTGATTCGTTCGGAATCGATTTCGAACTTCCACAGGTTGATGAATTTCCCAAAGCAGAACTGCTTAAAATGGAAAAGGAAATGACAGGGCTCTATCTATCAGGCCATCCGCTTGATAAATATGACAGCGCCATAAACGCTTTGGGGTATGCTAAAACAGGGGAGTTGCTTGAAGCTGAAAAATCCGATTTGTCAAAATACAAGGACGGAGATACCGTTATCCTTTGCGGAATTATAACTCATATAACAATAAAGCAGACAAGAAACGGGCAGAATATGGCGTTCGTAACAGTTGAAGATATGTTAGGTTCGCTGGAGATAATCGTTTTCCCGAAAATACTTGAAAAGGCATCGGAATTGCTTTATGTTTCAGGCGTGATAACCGTAAAGGGAACATTGTCCGTTGAAGAGGAAAAAGAACCTAAAATACTTGCCAATGTTATATCTCCATCGCCGGACATGAATGATTCTGCGCGCCCTGAGGATGTATCGGAGCAGGCTTCTGTAAATCACAAGAAAGGTAAGCACAGAGGTTTATTCCTGAGGTTTGAAAATGAAAATGACCCCAGAATGGAAAAAGCAAAGGTAATAGCTTCAATTTTTGAAGGCGATTTTCCTCTTTATTTTTATTACAAAGATAAAAAACATTATGAACTTCAAAGCAGGGAATGTTTTACACAGCCTAATGATACTATGCTGAGTGAACTTGCGCGGCTTTTAGGCGCTGAAAACGTAGCATTTATCGAGTGATTCTCTATATAGTATTGACTTTTTTTATTTATGCGAGTACAATAATCTGAGTAACTTTTTAAACTTCTTATTTTAATAATATTAATTTTAAGACTTTAGAGGAGGACTATTTATGAAAACTATTGCTGTTTTAACAAGCGGTGGAGATGCTCCCGGTATGAATGCTGCTGTTCGCGCAGTAGTAAGAACTGCCTGCGTAAACGGTATACGCGTTCTCGGTGTAATCAGAGGTTATAACGGTCTTATCAACGGTGATTTCGTTGAACTGGATCTCCGTTCTGTTTCAGATATAATTCACAGAGGCGGTACAAAGCTTTACAGTGCCCGCTCTGCGGAATTTGCTACTGAAGAGGGAATGAGAAAAGCTATAAGAACTTGCCGTGAGTACGGCATTGAAGGCGTTGTTGTTATAGGCGGCGACGGCTCTTTCCGCGGCGCTCGTGACCTTTCAGAAAGAGGAATTCCCTGCGTAGGTATTCCGGGTACTATTGATAACGATATTGCTTGCTGTGATTATACTATCGGCTATGATACCTGCCTTAATACCATAATGGAATGCGTAGATAAGGTAAGGGATACTACCGAATCCCATGACCGCTGCACAGTTGTTGAGGTTATGGGCAGAAGAGCAGGCTATCTTGCTCTTAACGCAGGTATTGCAGTTGGCGCAACATCAATACTTATCCCTGAGATAGAATTTGATATTCAGAAGGATGTTATTGAAAGAATGAAGCGCACACAGCGCACTGATAAAAAGCATTTCCTTGTTGTTGTTGCAGAGGGCGTAGGCGTTGATGTAACAGAACTTGCAAAGGAAATTCAAAAGAAAACAGGTGTCGAATCACGTGCCTGCATTCTCGGCCATATCCAGCGCGGCGGTTCTCCCACAGTTCAGGATCGTGTAATGGCTACACGTATGGGCAACTATGCCGTTAAGGAACTTCTTATGAAGAATATCGGAAACAGAGTTGTTGCATGCCAAAAGGGCGAGGTTGTTGATTATGATATCTTTGAGGCTCTCAATATGTCAAAGCATATCGACACTCACCTTTATCAGATAGCAATGGAAGTTTCAATTTAACATATTTTTCCATATAAATTCATCCGCCGTAAGCGTTTTGCTTACGGCGGATTTTTTTCATATTTTTGCTTTTTTTATAAAATCACAATCAGGACATACTAAAAAAGGTGATTTGATATGAGAAAATTTATAAGGGTTTTAAACGGCATAGTTGCGCTTGCTGTTGCCGTTGTTTTTTCCTTTGTCATTTACGGAAATGCGGCATATCCGGATACGTTTTATGTAAATGATGCATCGGATAATGTCATAGACGAAATTTTTTATCTTACGGATGACGATGAACAAAGTGTAGATTATCAAAGCGCAGAAACAGTAGAAAGCCAAAACAGTGACCTTACGCTTCTTGGAATAATTCCCGTAAAAAGCGAGACTGTCAAAACAGTCAATGAAGATACGGTTCTCGTTTCGGGCGATTCTTTCGGCATCAAACTTTACAGCGACGGTGTTATGGTTGTCGGCACAAAAGACGTTACTTCAGGCTCTCAAACGGTCAACCCGTCAAAAGACGCCGGTATCGAGGTCGGGGATATTATTGTTTCAATTAACGGAGAAAAAGTTTATTCTTCAGACAGGGTTAGCGAGATTTTGAATGACAATAACGGAGAAGCGTTTCAGATAAGAGTCAAAAGAAACGGCGATTACCGTGATTTCTCGCTTGTTCCCGTTTATGTTGAGTCAGAGGGCTGTTATAAAGCAGGTATGTGGGTTCGTGATTCAACCGCCGGAATAGGCACTATAACTTTTTATAACCCCTCAAGCGGGATGATGGCCGCGCTCGGTCACCCCATAACTGATGTTGATACAGGGGAAATAATTCCGATTTTTGACGGTCAGGCAGTTGAAACAACAGTATCATCGGTAACAAAATCAACCGTTAGCGAAACAGGCTCTATAAGCTGTGAGTTCTCGAATAAGGAGATAGGTGTGCTTAATATTAATACTCGTCAGGGTATTTACGGCAAATACAGCAGCAAGGCAGATCTGTCCGACTGCAGTGAATATAAAGTTGCCCTGCCGCAGGAAGTGCACAAAGGATTTTGCCAAATTATCACCACAGTTGATGAAAGCGGGCCTCAGGTGTATTCCGCAGAGATTACACGAATCTATCAGAATGATGATGAGAAAAATATGATAATAAAAATAACAGATGAAAAGCTTATTGAGAAAACAGGAGGCATAGTTCAAGGAATGAGCGGTTCTCCTATAATTCAGGACGGAAAACTTGTTGGAGCCATAACCCATGTAATTGTGAATAATCCGCTAAAAGGATACGGCGTGTTTGCAAACACTATGCTTGAGCTTTCCGAATGAATATTAATATGTTCTTTAATGCTAATTAATATTTATAATTAAGTTTTACTTTTTGATTGATAAATAACCGGTGTTATGATAAGATATTAAAGTAATATTTTATTGGGAAGGATGTAATAAATGGATTATCTTGTATCTGTTGTAATACCGGTCTACAACGCAGAAAAATATCTTCGCGAAGCATTAGATAGTATTATAAACCAGACATACATAAATTTAGAAATCGTATGTGTGGACGACGGCTCAACAGATTCTTCTTTCCAAATTCTTGAAGAATATAAAAATAAGGATTCTCGTGTCATTGTTTACACCAAAGAAAATTCAGGCGGCGGTGCTGCCAGAAATTACGGACTTGAAAGAGCAACAGGCGAATATATATACTTTTTTGATGCTGATGATATAGCAAATAAAACGCTTATTGAAAAAGCACTTGCAAAAGCAGTTGAAACTGATGCGGATGTTGTAGCGTTTGATGCATATACATTCAAGAATGATAATATAGAGCTCAGAACTCTGAAAAAAGGTTATAACAGAAATATTTTAAAAGATTTTGAAAAAGAGACTTTTTCTTATAAAGATTTTCCAAACAAGATACTTAGTATCATTAATATTGTTCCTTGGAATAAGCTTATACGCCGCGAGATCATTATGGAAAATAATGTAAGATTTGATGAAATCTCTTCAAGCGATGACCTTACTTTTTCTGTAATGTGTGCCGCCGTAGCACGGAAAATAGCTGTAATGAACCAGCCTCTTTTATATTACAGACTCGGTCATTCAGGAACTATAACCTCAACAATGCGTTATAAACTTTTCAATGTAAAACTTGCGCTCGAAAGCGTGGAGCGTCAGATAAAAGCTCTGCCGTACGCAGAAAAGATAAAGCTTGCGCTTTATTATCTTATTATTGAAAATTACTGCTTTATTTTTTCAAATTACACTTATGATTTTGAAACACAGCAGGCAGAGGATTACTACAATTTTATTCATAGAAGATTTCTTGACGATGAGCTTGGTTCTCTTACATCTGAAGATATTGGTAACATGCGTATCTATGTCATGTATGAATCAATTAAAAAGCATTCTTATGAGGAAATGCTCATACTGCGCTCACGTGATATTACAGTAACTCTTACAAGTTATCCTGCAAGAATATCGTATGTTCACAGCGTTATAGAAAATATAGCTGCACAGAGTCTGAAACCCACAAGAGTACTGCTTTGGCTTTCAAAACCCCAGTTTCCAAACGGAGAAGAAGATCTTCCGCAAAATCTTTTGGATTGCGTAAACAGGGGCGAGGTGCAGATCAGATGGTGTGATGAGGACTTGCGTTCACACAAAAAATATTTCTACACCATGCAGGAATATCCTGATGATATAGTAATCACGGTTGACGATGACCTTGTTTACCCGTCTGATATGATATTTAATCTTTACCAGTCGTACCTTGCTTTTCCGGACTGTGTAAGCGGAATGCGCGTTCATGTAATAGGCGCAGACAGGAAAAACAAAAAAATTATCGATTATTCAAAATGGCTGAAACAGTATGACAGGGAAATATTGATACCCTCCACTCAGTTTTTCGCAACAACAGGAGCAGGGTGCTTGTTTCCTCCGGGTTCTGTGGACAGCCGTGCTTTCAATAAGGAAAAAATATTCGAACTCTGCCCGTACGCGGATGATATCTGGATGAATTTGATGGTGCTTGCAAAAGGTGTCAGAACCGTATGCGCCGTAAGAAATTTCGGGCTTAGATATTCTGCGCCGCAGGAAAACTCTCTTTTTGTTCTTAATTCGTCAAACAACAAAAACGAGGAGCAGTTCAATGCTGTAAAGGATTGGCTTGAAAAAGACTTGGGGTCTAATTATTTCTTTGATCAAGTCAGCAATCACTGCGGTGATTTCGATCTGAATGATCCCATTACTCTCATAGATTACGCGGAATATCTGCGTAAAGAGAAAATGCAGGCAGATAAAAAGCTGTTCAAAACCTATGCTGAAAAATCCGAAATCAACGCAAAGCTTAAAACTACTTATGAAGAAAAAGCAGAGCGCGGAGTTGAGATTAACAAACTGAAGAGAGAAAACAGAAAGCTTATATCTGAAGTTAATAATCTTAAAAAAAGACTTGAGAAGTTCGAAAGCCTATATATTTTCCGATTGTACACATATCTCAAACGTATTTTTAAGCGCAAATAATCAGTTAGTTACAGGAGAAATTTATGTTACCAGCAATTAAGGCAAGAGATAAAAAATTGCCGTGGATATTGATTTTATCATTTTTAATTCCCGCTGCAGTAATATGTGCAGTGTATATCATAAACGGCACAGACCCGTTCGGAAATGTGTCAATACTTACCGCAGATGCAAAAATACAGTATAAAGATTATTACGGATATTTGTGGGAGGTGCTTCACGGCAACGCCAGCTTTGATTATTCGTCATCAAAATCACTCGGCGGGCAGATGGTCGGCCTCGTTGTATATTATCTTACCTGCCCTCTTAATCTGCTTGTATATTTTATCAAAAAAACCCAGATACCGCTTTTCCTCAGCATTTTAACAGCGCTTAAAATATCTTTTTCGGGACTTACCGCATCTTATTTTGTCAGAAAAAGATTCAATATTCCTGCTCTTGCAAGTGTTATCATTGCAAGCTGCTATGCTTTAAGCGAGTACAGTTTTGTTTACTGCCATAATATTATGTGGCTGGACGGCGTTGTAATGCTTCCTCTTGCATGCCTCGGCGTTTACGAATTATTATATAATAACAAAAAAGGACTTCTTTTCTTTTCTGTTTTTGCCGCAATATTCTCAAACTGGTATTCAGGTTATATGGTTTGCCTTATGACAGGCTTTTGCTTCCTTTTTGAGATTGCTCAGAAATATGATTTCAAAAACATCAAAAGCGTAATAAAGCCTGCTGTTTCTGATGCCGTTCGTGTGGTAGTTGATATGGTGCTCGGAGTCCTTGCAAGCGGTATACTTCTTGTGCCGGGTCTGCTTTCACTCGTTGGCGGTAAAGCCGGTGGTAAGGCAATTTCCACCTTGGTGAATGTGCGTGTCCTTGAAAGCCTCAAGGGATTTATGATAAATGCAGACAGCAACCAGAAAGATGCTCCTATTATGTACTGCGGAGCAATAATACTTGTTCTTGCTGTTTATATGTTTATTGATAAAAAAACCGATATAAAGAAAAGAATTTTATCAGCTCTTTTCTTTGGGTTTATGATATGCAGCTTTTGCTTTGATCAGCTCAATATTATGTGGACAGGCTTTGTTAAAAGCTATTCATATCAGTTTAGATGGGCGTTCGTTTTCATCTTCCTTATGATTTATTTTGCAGGCGTCTGCGTGCGTGAGATAAAGAATCACGGCTTTGATAAAATTACAATGTTCAAAGCTCTCGGCATAATAACCGCTTTGTTTGTGCTGATAGATGCTCTTGGTTTTACAAAAGATAAACTTGTTTCCTATTTTTATATTGCTCTTATCATTATTTACGGATTTGCAATCGTTGTAATGTACGCTCTTAAGAATAAAAAAATTCTCAAAAGCGCCGTAGCTCTGGTTATCTGTATTTTAACTGTGGCAGAGCTTACTTATAACGGTACTAAGGTATTCGAAAGCAATTATGTCGATAATAAAGACGATTTCATTAATTATACAAATGAAATGGAGCCTGTTATTGAGAATATAAAAACGAAAGATACTTCTTTTTACAGACTTGAAAAAAATGTAAGTTATCTCACTGAAGTAGGCAGAACCGTTGCAAACAGTGAAAGCCTGATGTATAACTATAACGGTATTGCTGGGTATACTTCAACTTATGACCCGAATGTTGATATCTTTCTTGCTAAAATGGGCTATTCGGATTCAACAAGCATAACACCTGAAAATCAGACTGAAAAGAAATTCAACGCAACTGAAACATATTGGAACTCACCACAGCTTGTTATGGATAGTATTCTGGGCGTTAAGTATCAGATACTTGATAAATCTGCTCCCGGTCTTGAGGAATATGATTACGATTCTATTTTTGACGGCAGATACAGAGTGTATGAGAATCCATATGCGCTTCCGCTTGCGTTCAATGTTTCATCTGATCTTTATGATGACATTGAGTACGGTCAGAACCCGTTTGAAAATCAGGAAAAATATGTTTCCTCGGCGCTCGGCAGAGAAGTTTCGCTCTTCTTTACACCCGATTATGAAAACGGTGAAATGAAAGATAAAGAGCAGAAAATAACAGTTCATATCAAGCAGGACGGTCCTCTGTATTTTTATACAGACCCGAATGACTGCCACGAAAATTCAAACGGCGATGCATGCCAGCTTTACGTAAACGGCGAAATGGTGCAGAAGATATGTAAGCGCTTTTGCACAAATGCCGTTTATATAGGCGATTATAAAGCTGGTGACACCGTCAACATTAAAATAAAGATGCACGATAGTTCTGCTAAAAAAGAAAAGACCCATACGGTTTATCTTGAGCAGCTTGACGTTGCAGCGGCTGAGAATGCCCTGAAAGAACTTGCCTCGGGCAGCAGTTCAACACTCAATTTCAATAAAAACACAGTTTCGGGAACGTATGAAACCGATACTGATTCCACAGTTCTTCTTACCGTTCCATATACCGACGGCTGGACTCTTTATGTAGACGGCGAAAAACAGGACTATAAGGAAATCGGAGACACATTTATAGGAATTGATCTTACAGCAGGTTCTCACCAGATAGAAATGAAATATACTACTCTGCATAGAAATGCCGGTATTGCCTCAAGTATTGTAGGCTTTGGCGGATTTGCTGCATGGTGTGTAATTGATGTACTTAGAAAAAGAAAAGCAGAGGTTAAATAAGTGCCGCTCGAATTTGTAAGAAACGATATTACAAAAATGGAATGTGATGCCGTTGTTAATGCGGCGAATGAAAGCCTGCTCGGCGGCGGGGGAGTGGACGGTGCCATTCACCGCGCCGCAGGACCGGCTCTGCTTGAAGAGTGCAGAACTCTAGGCGGCTGTAAAACAGGCAGCGCAAAGATAACAAAAGGCTATAATCTGAAATGTAAATATATTATACATACAGTTGGCCCTGTTTGGCGCGGCGGCGGATATAATGAGGAACAACTTCTGAGAAGCTGTTATTCTTCTTCTCTGAGCCTTGCAAAGGAATACGGCTGTGAAACCGTTGCTTTTCCGATTATATCATCGGGTGTTTACGGTTATCCTATGCGTGATGCGGTAAGAGTTGCCGTTGATACCATTGCCGATTTCCTTATGGAAAACGATATGCTCGTTTACCTTGTGTTCTTCGGAAATAATGCTCTGTCAGCAGGCAGTAAACTTGTCAGCGGAATAAAACAGTATATCGACGATAATTATGTTGAACTCCATACTGACAGCGATTACGAACGAATGCGCCGCAGTCAGTGCAGTATGCCGCTTGAAAGCTGCCCTTCTGTAAACGAAAAAGTGTATGCGCCCTCTGCTTTGCCACAGCAGGATGATGAGCTGCTTTCATCGGATATGGCAATCGGAGGTTCTCTTTCAGGATATCTTAAAAGCGTCAGGGACGAAAGCTTTTCAGAAATGCTGCTCAGAAAGATTGATGAAAGCGGCATGACGGACAGCGAGTGTTACCGTAAAGCAAATATTGACAGAAAGCTGTTCTCAAAAATACGCAGCAATCCGTCTTATAGACCGAGTAAACCAACTGTTCTTGCGTTTTGTATTGCTTTGCAGCTTCCCATTTCCGAAACGCGTGAAATGCTTTTAAAGGCAGGATTTGCACTTTCACACAGCAGTGTTTTTGATATTATCGTTGAGTACTTTATTATTAACGGTATTTATGACATATATAAATTAAACGAAACACTATTTGAGTTTGACCAAAGTCTGCTCGGCAGTGTCGGATAATTTTCTGTATTTATTTGAATATCATCATTAAACGGTTCGCTTTTGCGGGCCGTTTTTTTGTCGCCTGCAAAGCGACCGATAATGTTTTCCTTTTTGCTATAATGCGCTTGTAATGATAAATCAAATGTGTTGCACTTCTCGGAAACGGCGTTTTGAATGTACGTTTCTGTCTGTGCTTTCACAGCAGGCAGTCTGAAAAGAATAACAAATTATCCGCTTCGGCGGAATTTTAATGAAAGGAAATATTATTATGAAAAAAATAAATGTTAAATCAAAGAAAAACGAAAATGACCTCACTGAACTCGTTTTCATTCTTGACAGAAGCGGCTCTATGGCAGGGCTTGAAAAAGATACTATCGGAGGTTTCAATTCACTGCTCGAAAAGCAGAAAAGTGAGAGCGGAAAAGCGCTTGTGTCTACCGTCCTTTTTGATAATGAGAGAAAAGTACTGCACGACAGAGCTGATATTTCCACCGTATCGCCAATAACGGAGAAAGATTATTATGTTTTAGGATCAACAGCTCTGCTTGATGCAGTCGGATTTGCTATTCACCATATCGGCAATATCCACAAGTATGCCCGCAAAGAGGATGTTCCGTCAAAAACACTTTTCGTTATCGTTACGGACGGTATGGAAAACTCAAGCCGTTTTTATACAGCTAACAGGGTAAAGCAGATGATAGAAAGGCAAAAGGAAAAGTACGGCTGGGAGTTTATGTTCATAGGCGCAAATATAGACGCTGCCGAAACTGCTTCAGGTATCGGCATTTCTCCTGATTGTGCCGCAGATTATAAAGCGGATTCTGAGGGAACAGATGCGCTTTACGAAAATGTTTGTATGGCGGTTTCAAATTTTCGCAGCAGTAATGATATGGGAAAAGAATGGCGTGAAAACCTTTATAAAGATTCCGAAAGAAAATAAATATTATTATAATATCTTTTTTAAATAAATAACTCCAGCCACTTGCGCCATGCTCAGCGTTGATGTAAAATATTAATCGGAGGTGTAAAAATGGCTGGAAAAAGTGCTCTTACCAAAAAGAAGAAAACGGGATACGCTTTCGGTATTTTCACCGAATCGCTTATCTATAATATGTTTTATACATATTATTTAACGTTTCTTATTGAAATAGTCGGTATAAAGCCGGCGTTCAGCTCAATTATTATTTTTATTTCAATCGCATGGGATGCTGTAACAGATCCTATGATAGGTAACTATACTGACCGCCCCGGTGTTGATAAACGCAAGGTTATGAAAATGTCGCTCATACCTCTTGGGCTGATTTTTATAATCGCATGGTCAAGCATAGGCGCCGGTCTTTCCTCTCAGCTTGCAAAAATTCTGCTTTATACATTAATCACAATGTGCCTGTGGGTATTCTATACCATGTATACAATTCCTTACTACGCCGTTGTTGCCGAAATTACGGAAGATTATGATGAAAGAACAGAGATACGTTCTTTCTCTTCACTTCTCAATGCGGCGGCAGTGGGTCTTGGAAATATTCTGCCCGCACTTGTGCCGACAGTTGCTATAATTCTTACTCCTAAGTTTGAAAGCAACGCATATGCCGTTATAGCGGCTCTTATCAGCATTATGGCAGTAGCGCTTGGATTTGTCTGCTGTAATTCATTAAAGGGTGTCTACGAGCCTAAAAAGGCAGTTCCCGGGCAGTCAACCGGCTCAATAAAGGAAACATTCAAGGCTTTCGGCGGAATACTCAGAATGAAACCCGCAAAATATTTTCTGTTCTTTGTATTCTTCTTCCTTGCAACTTCTTCAATGATTCAGTCAAACCTTACTTATATGGTAATCGACTGTATCGGAATGGATTATGATACAGGTATTGTTGCGGTTATAATTTCACTTGTGGTTTCAATGGCTATCGTTGTTCCCATTGTTGAAAAGGTTGCTCATAAAAAAGACAGACGCTTTGCCGCTATCCTGTTTCTTTCAATAGCGTGTGCAGGCGAAGTGCTTATCAAGATAGTAGGTCTTGATGCAGAAATAGGCGGCTTCAGAATAATGTGCGTTGTTGCACCCGCTGTTCTCGGAATAGGCACGGGCACTTTCTGGACTTTGTTCTATTCCATGGGCTATGATCTTGTTGAGCTTGATGAATTTATTACAGGTACCAGAAAAGAATCGTCAATCACCGCTCTTCCTCAGCTCGTTCAAAAATTCGGCTCGGCATTCGGTATCCTTATGGCAGGCGTTCTGCTCGGTGCGTACGGCTATGATTCTTCGGGAGATATAGCAGGCTCGGAATCTCTTATTCAGCAGGTTACCGATCCCAAAATTGTAAACGGTATGGAGAATATTTCAACAATAATCCCTGCAGCAATGCTGTTCGTGGCAATTATTTTTGCCGTTCTTTATCCAATGACAAGGGAACGTGTAAATGCCCTTATGGTTCAGCTCAGAAAAAAGAGAAACGGAGAAGAGTATACTACAGAGGGATTTGAAAAACTTTTGTAATTTAATATAAGTAATAAAATATAAGCCCACGCTAAAACTTTTCGTTTAAGCGTGGGCTTTTTTTAGAGCCTTATATAAACTGTCATTTTGTTTTCCCCTCGGTTTGCCCATTTGTAATACGGTATGAATTTCAAACGCACAAGTTTTTCGCGCGGCGCTTTGTATTCGCTGTAAAGTGCTTCACCGTCAGGCTCCTGCCTGTAACCGTTTGCGAAAATGTTTTCGCCGTCAAAAGAAAATTTCGGGCTCTTTGCAAGTCTAAGTAAATGCAGGTCTGAGCCGTTGTCCTTTTCTTCAAGGCAGTAAACGAACGGCCCTCTCGTAACTGCAACTTTTCCCGTGTTTTCACGCACCCTTGAATTACACTTCATTATTTTAATGCGTGGGTTGAAGTTCGCTTCTATCGTCTGAGCGCCGTCAATTTCAAAGTAAGCGTAGCCGTCTTTTATAAATGGGTTTTTAACGCTGAATTCGAAATTATCACACCATTCGGGAATTCTGAAAGCTATCTTTGCAGGCTTTTTGGGCTTTATCTTTATGATGACCCTGCCGCTGTTAAGGTAATCGCTGTCGATATCTATTTTTGCAAGACGGCAATCGGCAGTACAGCTCTCATACATATTTATAAAAACAGTGTTATCACTTTCGGTAAAGCAGTATTCACTAAGATCTGAAATAAGGCGCGCAATGTTCGGCGGGCAGCAGGCACAGTCAAACCACTTCTGCCTAACTGGTTTTATATGACTTCTGCGACCGTCAAGCACAAGCGTTTTCGGCTCTGCTTCAAGAGGGTTTGTATAGAAAAACGATTTTCCGTCCTCTGCCATTCCTGCAAGTACACAGTTGTAAAGGCTTCTTTCAGCCGCATTAAAATATTTTGAGTTGAAATCCGCCTGCATCATTCTCCTTGCAAAAAATATAAGTCCTACCGCGGCACAGCTCTCCGCGTACGCCGTGGCGTTTGGCAGGTCATAGGCATATTTAAATGCCTCGCCGTCTTTTGTTGAGCCTATTCCGCCTGTTATATACATTTTTCGTTTTGTTATGTCGTCAAACAAAGCCTTGCATGAGTCAAAAAGTTTTTCATCTTCGTCTATCCTTGCAAGGTCTGCCATAGCGGTGTAAAGATAAACCGCTCTTACCGCGTGGCCGACTGCCTCTTTTTGCTCTCTTACGGGCAGATGTGCTTGGTTGTATTCATATTTTGTCCTGTTTTCTGGAGTACTTTCTCCGCGCTCAATGTCAAAATAATACGGCCTTGTTCCGCGCCTGTTTATCAGAAGCCTTGCGGTGTCAAGATACGCTTTCCTGCCCGTTGCCTCATACAGCTTCAGCATGCCTTCTTCGGCAATGGGGTGGCCTCCGTATCCTGCTTTGCCGTTTTCTCCGAAAACTTCACATATAAGGTCTGCAAATCTTGCCGCAATGTCAAGAAGAGTTCGCTTTCCTGTCACGTTGAAATGTGCGCAGGCAGCTTCTGCAAGGTGCCCGAAGCAGTAAAGCTCGTGGAAATCCCGCAGGTTTTCAAATCTTGCGGAGGGGTTGTTTATAGTATACAGCGTGTCGCAGTATCCATCGTTTTCCGCCGCTTTTCCGATAAGCTCAATGGCATTGTCAACGGCTTTTTCAAGTTCTTTGTCCGGGCGATTTTGAAGAGAGTAAGACGCCGCTTCAATCCACTTGTATAGATCAGAATCCTGAAATACCCAGCCTTTGAATGCACCTGGGGCGGAATTATCATCTGTATAGTGCCATTTGTCGGTGGGATAAACGGGCGTATCTATTCTGCGGTTCCTCTGTTCTTTCGCTTTTGCGGCTTTTTTGAAGTTTTCCATACAGCGGCTCGGCTCTGCGCCGCCCACTCCGTCTTCAAGAGCTTTGCGCTGATAGGGGATTACCTCTTTCCTTACAAGCTCCTGCTTTTCTTTCCAAAAAGAATTTTTTATTTTTACATTTGAGTTTTTAATTGTTTTGGCGTTTTGCATATTGCCCTCCGAATATAAAAAAGCCGCCGCTTTTGTGCGGCGGCAGCCTAAAAACAGTCAGGGAGATATTTTGACTGTTAAGCGGCAAAATCATAATCATCATTATAATATGTACTGCTTGCCTGTGTTCCCTGATGTAAAATACGCTCGCTTTCCGGCATATTGCTCCTTGCGTTTCTCAACTTTTTCTGCTGACGAGCTTCTCTGCTCAGAAATACCGCGCTGAAAATGATTGCAAGCACTGCAAGTTCAGCGGCAAGAACAAGGCGCATTTCGCTCTGGCTCAGTTCCTCAAAAAGCCTGAATGGGAGCGACATTACACCGAAACCCGCGGCGGCCGTTGCAACAAAAAGTAAAATATTTTTGATTGTATCTTTTATAAAGTTTTTCATATTGCATTCTCCTTTTTTCGTGGTTTTTCCTTACATTTTTTATTTTACACGAATAAGATTTAAATGCAATATGCAAAACATGTATAGTCCTTAAATAAGGACTTATAGAACAAAAATTCTATTTTTCTATTGACTTTTTCAAAGCGTCTGCGGCGCTTTCCAATTTGCTCTGCTGTATTCCTCCCGGGCTTAGGACAAGCGTTATCATACCGCTTTCGTATTTTTCAATATAAAGCTTTATTCCGCTTTTTTCAAATGTGTGTTCATCCCCGTCAAAAGGAACGTGCAGAATTACCTGAAGCAGATTTTCACTGATTTCTATTTTACAATCGGGAAACTTATTTTTCAATATACTGTAAAAGATTTTTGTTTTTGAAGTGTAAAATCTTCTCGTCTTTCTTATTTGCGCCATAAGTCTGCCATCCCTGATAAAACTGCAAAGCGCCATCTGTTCTGTTTTGCTGGCAGTTTGGCTGAATTTGTAAATGTTTTGCCTGTAATTTTGAGCAAGCTCGTTTGTAAGTATCATAAAGCTTATTCTTATTGACGGTAGCAGAAGTCTTGAAAAAGAACCTAAATATACAACGTTGCTTCCGCCGGACAGCGCGTAAAGCGACGGGGTGGGGCGGCTGTTGTACTGAAAATCACTCTCGTAATCGTCCTCTATAACAAGACTGCCGTTTGCAGCCGAATATTTTGTAAGCTCGATTCTGCGTTTGTTGGGCATAACATCACCCCATCGTGTCATGTGAGAGGGGGAGACGTAAATAATATCCGCGTCCTTATATCTGTAACGCACATCAAAGCCGTAGTCCTCAAATAAGGCAGTACCCTGCACAAAACTTCTGTCGGGCAGTGAAACGGTCTGTCTTTTGTCAATCAGTGAGCACAGAACATGAAGCAGACTTTGCGTGCCTGCGCCTATAACAATTCTGTCAGGTGAAGCGGCAACATTTCTCTTTTTCAGAATATATTCGGAAATTGCTTCCCGCAGTTCTGTTTCGCCCTGCGGTTCACTGTATGAAAGAAGTTTTTGATTTTGTCTTAGAGCTGCTTTCATGTGCCTTCTCCATTCATCAAAATCAAAACTTTCGGGGTCTGCCGCTGTTCCGCTGAAATTATAAATTATCTCGTTTTTTTCAGTTTGGCTTACTGCTTTTCGTTCTCCCGGATTTTTGTATGAAACATAGTAACCGCTCTGCGGTTCACTTATTATGTAGCCGTCCTCCGCAAGCGCAAAATATGCGTTCTGTATTGTAGTTCTGCTCACCGAGAAAAGCTCGCTTGCATTTCTGACGGACGGAAGCTTTGAACCGTAAACTATTTGGTTCGCCGTTATTCTGTTTTTTATATAATTGTATACCTCAATGTATTTGCTCATAACTGTACCCTAAAAAAATATTAAAATTGCGTATATAAATAATGACGATAATATTATATAATGCATTTAAACGAAAATCAATAACGCATATAAAGGTATGTGATTTTATGAAAAAATGTGCTGTTATAAATGATATTTCGGGATTTGGCAAGTGTTCGCTTGCCGTGCAGATACCGATTCTTTCGTCATTAGGAATAGAAGTGCACCCTGCGCCAACGGCCGTTCTTTCAAATCAGACGGCATACGGAAGCTACTGCAGCCATGATATGTCTGATTTTCTTGAGCCGTGTTTTGAGCAGTGGAAAAAACTTTCCGCTCGTTTTGACGCTGTGCTTACGGGATATTTTGCTTCCGCTCGGGAAGTCAAAACAGTTATGCAGTATTTTGCAGATACGGATGCTCTGTTTGTTGTTGACCCTGTTATGGGTGATGACGGAGAATTGTATAACGGCATAACCGGCAGTCTTTGCAAAGAGATAAAAGAACTCGCATGCCGAGCCGACGTAATCACGCCTAATCTGACGGAACTCAGACAGCTTACTGGTGAGGAGGATACCCGTAAGGCGGCGAATATAATGCTGGAGAGCGGGAATAAGGCAGTCGTTTTGACGGGTGTTCAGGAAAGCGGTATGATAGGCAGTACCGTCTATACAAAAAACGAACAGCGCACATTTCTTTCTCCGAAAAGGGGCGGATACTTTTCGGGAACGGGGGATATTTTCGCGGCTGTGCTCACGGGCAAAATGCTTGCGGGCTCATCTGTTTTTGAGGCGGCGCGCTTTGCGGGCGATTTTATTTCCGATGTAATCGCCGAAACAAATACCGAAGATCCTCAGAACGGTGTGGATTTTGAAAAAAGCTTGGTGATCTTGTGTGAAAAAAACAACTAAAAATATATGTTTTGCCGCAATGTTTGCCGCAATGATATTTGGGCTTACAATGCTTCATGTGCCGATAGGAGCGGGCGGATATATACATGTAGGAGATGCTGTGATATATGTGACAGCAATGCTTATGGGAGGCCCGTGGGCATTTATTTCGGCGGCAATAGGCGCGGCATGTGCCGATATAGTTTCAGGTTTTGCTGTTTACGCAGTTCCTTCGGCGATCATTAAAATTCTTATAGCAGTGCCCTTTGTTTTGATTTCAAAAAAGCAGTCTAAGCTTCTGTCTGTGCGTTCTGCGATTTTTACAATCATTTCAGGGGTTATTACGGTGCTCGGTTATTTTGCCGCGGATCTGATTTTATACAGGGAGGGCGCAATTGCCGATCTTCCTGCAAATATTATTCAGGCGGCAGGCAGCGCCGTAGTGTTTATAGTTCTTGCTTTTGCGCTTGACCGTGCGGGAATAAAGCAAAGATTTGAAAAGGAGATTGAATTATAATGGCTGATATAATCTATTCATGGTATGGAAATACATATTTTAATATTACAAATAAGTGTCCCTGCAACTGTGCTTTCTGCATACGCAAAAAGAGTGATGCCGTAGGTGATGCAAAGCGGCTGTGGCATGATACAGAGCCTACTTTTGATGAGATAAAAGCCGCTGTTGACGCCTATGATTTTACAGGCGTAGAAGAGGCTGTTTTCTGCGGCTACGGAGAGCCTACAAACGCTTATGACAATCTGATTAAAACTGCAAAATACATGAAAAAGCTTTATCCGAATATCAGACTTCGTATAAATACAAACGGCCTTTCAGATCTGATAAACTCTAAACCCACTGCACAGGAAATATGCTCTGTTATAGATGTTATATCCGTTTCTCTCAATGATCCTGATTCTGATAAATATGATAAAATAACAAGAAATGTATATCCAGGCAAAGCTTTTCCCGCAATGCTGAAATTCACAAAGGATTGTGTTGCCTGCGGTGCAGAGGTGTGGATGACGGTTGTTGATGTTATTCCGCCAGAGGATATTGAAAAATCACGTAAGATATGCGAGGAGTGCGGTGCGCATTTCCGTGTTCGTTCTTATGAAATAGGCAGATAAAAGAAATAATATAACCTAAAAATAAAAACCGCCTTGCGTTTTGCAAAGCGGTTTTTGTTGTTTATTAAACTGTGGCATCCGCAAACTGCGACAATTTTTCGTGCGGCTTTATGATGTGCGGTTCATTTTCTTCGTAACATCTGCTTATTGCCTGAGCCAGTCCTATGATCATCATAAACAGTATTATCTGCTTCGGCGAGTTGAATATATAATCGGTAAGGCCGAAACCAAGATACATAACAAAGCTTGTGAAAATATAGAATATCAGGTCATATCTTTTTCCGTTAGGTGCTTTAGTTTTGAAAAGCTTTATAACCGTCATTATAATTATGGCAAAAAGAACTATTATGCCGATAATTCCGAGTTCTGCCCAAATCTCAAGCACAAAATTGTGGGCGTGCGGTTTGTCAAGCCCGTATTCTTCAAACAGGAAATTGCCTGTGCTTTCACAGCCAAAGCCCAGACCGCCGAAAAATACCCTTACGTTTTCGGTTATGTAATCCGCAACGCTGTCCCATATCACAAAGTGATTTGCAGAGGATTGCTTTGCGGCTTGAGCTGCCGCTGCCGCAGCCTCACGATGAGCTGTACTGCTTCCTGCTGATTTGTGCGGCAGTGAAACAAGTCCGTATCTTGTCAGCATTGACGGAAGAATTATCAAAACCGTAGGTATAATGATTGTAAATAATGCTTTTCCGTGCCTTTTTATAAGCACGATAAACATAAATACCCATCCGGCAAGAGCTATAACACATCCCGCTCTTGTCATTGTGGAACTGAGACCTGCGCTTATAAACAGGTTTATAAAGAAGTAAAATATTTTATGTTTCTTTTCTTTTGAGTTGAGAAACAGGTAGACTGACAGCGGATATACAAAAACAAGATATGTAGCAAGCAGGTTCGGATTTGAAAAGAAGCCGCTTGCACGGTCAGCAAAAGTGTTGGTCCTTATTTCAAAAGGAAGCCAAGTGTATACAGCTTTGTCAAGAGCTTTGTATATAGGGGTAGGAAGCACGAAATTACTTGTAATATAGCCGGCTTTGCACAATGCATATGTGCACACCTGCACAGTGCCTACAATTCCGTTTATCGCACCGCTGAATACAGCGGCTTTAAGTATATCGTCAATCTTTTGCTTTGTGTCTGCAAGATTGTATATCATAACGAGTATCAGGAACACGGCCCACCACAGTCCTGCGGTGCCTAACGTGTCAAGAACAGTATCGCTCCATACAGTGCTTGCAAGCGCAATGCACATAAAAGCCATAACGGCTTTTCCTATTGTGCCCACCTTTGCCTTTCGCCCTTCGCGGGACCATTGAACTTTAAATACAATGAACGCCGCAAACAGTAAAAACGGGCTTATGTATTCCGGCAGTATGGGAAACAGGAATACCGTGGCAAGAAGCCACCGCCATGCGGGACTGCCCTGCCAATGGTTCGTCAGTTGCATATAAAGCATCATTCTCCGATAGAATTTACGGTGTATACCACCGCATGATTCACATAATACTACATTTTAACTGTCTTTTCAACAAAAATATTTTTAAGTTAGAAATATTAATATTTCCATAACTTTTTATTATTGAAATAACTTTATGCTTAGTGTATAATTAATTGTATTTTATTTTGTAAGGAGTGTCCTTATGAGCGATAAAGACCTTAATAATGAACTTGATGAAAAAATGAACGGCGAAAGCAATGATTACCCGGAAACAGAAAAGCTTGACGGTTCTCAGGAATCTCAGAAAAACGATTTAGAAGTTTCTGAAGATGCTTCGGCTCAATCTGAAGAGGCTGATCCCGGATCACGTCATATAGAGTATGAGCAAAATGACAACTGGCAGTTTGATGCCAGCGCACCTGCGGCAGAAAACAGTGTTCTTAACGGTGTAGACGGTGTTGAGTTTGAATTTGACAACGCTGCAAAGAACGCGCAGAAAACTGAGCAAGGCGAAGTAGTTACCGAGATAAAATCACAGAATATTGTTGTCAAGAAAGGGCAGATTACCGTTATTCTGTCAACTCTGTTGGCTGTTGCTGTAATAGCTCTGCTCGTAGTTCTCGGTATTCGCTATTATACTATGCCAAACAGCAACGAAAAAATGAACCCCGGCAATGTTGCTATGACTGTTGGAGATATCGATGTTTCCGTGGGCTTGTATAATTATTACTATGACAGTATCGTGTACGAATATACTTATTATGCGAATTACGGCTATTATGATCTTGATTCTTCTGCCGATTTTGCCAATCAGTACACAACAGATCAGGACGGCAATTCCATTTCTTGGCTTGACCTGTTTACTGAGACCACAACACAGAGAATTAAGCTTAATACCATGTATTACCAAAAGGGCCTTGAGGCTGGCATAACCCTTACTGACGAGCAGAAAGAAGAAATAGAATCACAGCTTGATATGGTTAAGGAAAGCGCTTCGTCCGCAGGTCAGGGAGTAAATGAGTATACAGAAGAAACATTCGGCGCTTACTGCGGCCTTGAAACACTGCGCACATATATGGAGCAGTATTATATAGCCGGCACTTATTACAATCAGTATTGCATTACTGAAAGACCTACAGATGAGGAAACGGACGCGTATTTTGCCGAGCATGAAAACGATTATAAGTCATGCTCTTATGCTTTGATAGAGCTGAACTATGATACAACGGATGAAACTACCAAGCAGGAGAGCATCGAAAGCGCAAAGCAGTATATGTCACAGATTACTGATGTAGATTCTATGCGCGCCATAATACCGGAGGCATGCGCCGATCTTATTGACCGCTTTATCTCTGCAGGTTACTTTGATACCGAGGATGAGGCTGTAACCGCTCTCAGCGAATCAGTAGAGGCAACATCGGCAAGAACAGATGTAGAAAGTTCTTTCGGTGAGGATATAGCGCAATGGCTGTTCAGTGAAGACACTGCAGTCGGCAGCACAAATTATTATGTAAATGAAAATGTCGGCGTTATTGATGTTATTCTTAAAACAAGCCAGCCGTTCCTTGAGGATGGCAACAATGTTTATTCAGTTCGCCATATACTTGTAATGCCGGAATCCGCTTCTGAAGATGAAGAAGACAGCAGTACGGATGCATCCGGTCAGAAGGAGTATACGGAAGAAGAATGGGCAGCCGCTTATGAAGAAGCTCAGAAGATACTCGAAGAGTATAACAAGGGCGATAAAACGGAACTTTCGTTTGCGCTTCTTGCCGAGAAATACAGTGATGATACAGCATCTACTTCAGCAGGTTCAAGCGGACTGTACGGCGGTGCTTACGAGAATATCTCTCCAGGTTCATCAACAGAGAATTTTGAAAACTGGGCGCTTGATTCTTCACGCAAATACGGTGATGTGGATATAGTTAAGACAGAATACGGATATCATATAATGTTCTTTATTTCATATTGCCCTGACTATATGTATACAGCACAACAGGATTGCTTGAATGAAAAATCGCTGGAACTTCTTGACTCAACAGAGCTTAAATCCGGACTCGGCATGAGAAATGTAAATTACGCGTCGCCGGACAGCTCTTATGTAGCAAAGCAGGACTCATTGCAGTATTAAAATTTTTCTTGTAATATTATGCAATTTAGTGTAAAATGATATACAAACAAATTCATTTTTAGGTTAGGATGAAGAAAATGGCTAAAAAAGATTTAAATGAGGATATTTTGAGCGGAGGTTCAATATCCGGTTCGGAAAAAAAGAAAAAGAGCGTTTCTAAAGCGGCAATGTCTGAAAAGAAGGCAAAAAGAGTCGCTGAAAAGAGAGCTAAGCTTGAAAAAGAGATAAAAGAGCTCAGAGATAAGCGCGATTCCGAAACGGATGAAAAGGCAAAAGCCGCGCTCAGCAAAAAAATTGATTCCGCTAAAAATAAACTTGACGCCCTTAACGGCAAAAAGAGCGGTATCGCAAATAATCAGTTAAAAGTAATCAAGAGCGTTGTTGCGGTAGTTATCGTTATCGCACTGCTTGCCGCTTATGTTGGCACAGGTACTGTTCGCAAGGGCTTTATCCACTCTACCCTTCAGTGGACAACAGGTATCACAGCCGCCACAATTGAGGATGAAGAGGGCGAAAAGATTAATATCCCTGTTTCAACATTTAACTTCTATTTTGCAAATGCGTACAACAACCTCATGTCTACACAGGATACCTATGAGCAGTACGGCATCAGCCTTGAGGACAATAATCTTGATGTTGATTTTGATATTCCGCTTTCCGATCAGACCACAACTAATGAGGACGGCGAAGTAGTTACATGGCTCGAATATCTTAACGAGCAGGTTCTTGACAGCATCAAGACTACTTATATGTATTATAATGAAGCTGTTAAAGCTAACGGCGGCGAAGAGCCGGAGATCACCGATGACCAGAAAACCAAACTTGAGGATACACTCAGCCAGTACAAAGAAACGGCAGAAGGCTACGGATATACTCTTTCCGGTTATCTTGTTCAGGCAATGGGCAAGGGCGTAAATGAAACTGTATTCCGCCGTGAATCAACTATCTCATACATTGCTCAGAACTATGAGTCTGAAATGAGCGATACAGTTACAGAAAAAGAATATACAGACGATGATCTTCAGACATACCTTGATTCAAATATAGACGATTTTGAAGCAGTAAGCATCAGAATTTTTGAAGCAGGAAGCGAAGATGATGCGATTTCTTTCAAGAATGACCTCAGAAGCGACGGCTCAAATTTCTCTGACCTTTGTGTAAAATACAGTGATGACACAGATTTCAACAGCGAATATTATGCTCAGGACGAGGCTTCAACAAAGCTTTATGCAACAAGATCCGTTCTTCAGAATGCCGGTTATGCAATAGCTACTGCAGACCACAGCCATGAGGACGGCGAAGAGCACAGCGATGATGAAGTTCTTGAATATCCCGGACTTGACTGGCTTTTCAGCGAAGACCGCAAAGCGGGCGATATTTATCAGTATTCAACAACTGTTGTTTATGTGCTTGAGCCTGTTTCTGTACCCGAGGCTTCAAGTGTAAATGTTCGTCATATACTTATTGCTCCCGAAACAGATGATGATTCATCAGATAAAACAAGCGCAACAGCTGAACAGTGGGCAGCAGCTCTTGAATCAGCACAGAATATAGTTAATGAGTTTAATTCAGGAGACAAGAGCGAAGACAGCTTTGCCGAGCTTGCTACTGAAAACACAGTTGATACAGGTTCTTCATCAAACGGCGGACTTTATGAAAATATTGTTCCCGGTCAGATGGTAGACGCATTTGAAACATGGGCACTTGATCCTGACCGTAAAACAGGTGATGTTGATATCGTTCAGACTCAGTACGGTTATCACATTATGTATTTCGTAGGCGATACAGGTACTCCGATCTGGAAAGTAAACGCAGAGTCGGCAATCTCATCAGAGGATGCAACTTCTGCTGCTGAAGAACTTGACGAAGCATATACCATTACAATGAACTGGTTCGGCAAATTCTATGTTGAAAAGGATACCGATATAGATTCATAATTGTTAATTTAGGGGGCTGCACTGCGGTCCCCTTTACCTGCTTTATATTGTTGCTAAAAAGGAGGGCAGCTGTATGGGCACAAATGATATTGAAGTCTTGAAAGAGCAGATTTCGCGCCTTATGGCAGCTCTTGAGGACGTTAATTTTGAATGTCAGCGACTTGAAATAATAAATTCGAATCTCGATTTTCAGCTCAAAGAGGCAAACAGGGAGTTAAATCAGAATATTGCCGTTTTACAGGCTCTTGAAGAAGAAAATGAATCCCTGAAAAGCCGTCTGCGTGAATCGGAGGGAAAGTAATAACATGGAATATAAACTCAATTCTTCTCAGCTTCGTGAATACGCACCTGTTCTTAAAGCGGGGGACAGAGTTGTCCTTTCCGGCACTGTATACACAGCAAGGGATGCCGCTCATAAAAGAATAGTTGCTTCAATCGAAAAAGGTGAAGAACTGCCTTTTGATCTAAAAGATGCCGCTGTTTATTATGCCGGCCCTACGCCTGCTCCTGAAGGCCTTGCTGTCGGTGCCTGCGGGCCGACTACTTCAGGCAGAATGGATGTTTTCGCACCGCTTCTTCTTGATAACGGGCTCGCCGCTATGATCGGCAAAGGTGAAAGAAATAAAGAAGTATGCGATTCTATCATAAAAAATAAAGCTGTTTATCTCTGCGCTATCGGAGGTGCAGGCGCGCTTGCGTCAAAGTGCATAAAGAAGTGTGAAGTAATCGCTTACGATGATCTTGGCTGCGAATCCGTAAAACGACTGCTTTTTGAGGATTTTCCTCTCACAGTAGCCATTGATTGCAGCGGCGGAAATGTTTTTGAACACTGACAAATTTCGACTTTTATATAAAATCAATAAAAAGCGCTTTTTAAACTTTCTAATGTTATAAAAATTTACTATTGCATTTGAGTATAAAAGGTGCTATTATAATTATCTAAGTTAGCACTTGCTAACCATATATAGGGTGCACAGCACCATCAACCACTAAATATTCGGCTTTTTGCCGTAAATTTTTAATCATTCAGGAGGTTAAAATGACTGATTTCAAACAGTGGAACGGATTTGAAGGCCGCATCTGGAAAGAAGAGGTCAATGTCCGTGATTTCATCCAGAAAAACTATGAGCCTTATGACGGCGATGAGTCTTTCTTAGCCGGCCCTACAGAGGCAACAGATAAACTCTGGGGAATCCTTCAGAAACTTCAGAAGGAAGAGCGTGCAAAGAACGGCGTTCTTGACATGGAAACAGAGGTTGTTTCAACTCTTACTTCTTACGGCCCCGGCTATATCAGCGAGGAAACAAAGGATCTTGAGCAGATCGTTGGTCTGCAGACAGATAAGCCCCTTAAAAGAGCATTTATGCCTTTCGGCGGTATAAAGATGGCAGAGCAGTCTTGTGAAACTTACGGTTACAAACCTAATCCGGAGCTTCACAAAATATTCACTGAGTACAGCAGAACACATAACCAGGCTGTTTTTGATGCTTATACTCCGGAAATGAAAAAAGCTCGTCATAATAAGATTATTACCGGTCTTCCGGATACATACGGGAGAGGCAGAATCGTAGGTGACTACCGTCGTGTTGCTCTTTACGGAATTGATTTCCTTATTGAAGAGAAAGAAAAGGATTTCGCAAACTGCGGCGACGGCACAATGACGGATGATGTTATTCGTCTTCGTGAAGAAATCAGAATGCAGATAGATGCTTTAAAAGGCATGAAAGAAATGGCTAAGATCTACGACTATGATATTTCTCAGCCTGCATCAAATGCAAAAGAAGCTGCACAGTGGCTTTATTTCGGTTATCTTGCCGCTATCAAAACACAGAACGGCGCCGCAATGAGCGTCGGCAGAATTTCAACCTTCCTTGATATATATTTCCAGCGTGATCTCAAAAACGGCGTTCTCACAGAAAGCGAAGCTCAGGAGATCATTGACCATATGACAATGAAATTCCGTATGGTTAAGTTCGCTCGTATTCCTTCATATAACCAGCTCTTCAGCGGTGACCCGGTATGGGCAACTCTTGAAGTAGGCGGTATCGGAATGGACGGCAGATCAATGGTAACAAAGACCGACTACCGTTTCCTCCATACTCTTGAGAATATGGGCCCATCACCCGAGCCCAATCTTACAGTGCTTTATTCAAGCGCTCTTCCCGAGCAGTTCAAGAAGTATGCTGCCGAGATTTCTATCAGAACAAGTTCTATCCAGTATGAAAACGATGATGTCATGAAACCTGTATGGGGCGATGATTATTCTATCTGTTGCTGCGTATCAGCAACACAGACAGGTAAAGAAATGCAGTTCTTCGGTGCTCGCGCAAACCTTGCTAAGTGCCTGCTTTATGCAATAAACGGCGGTGTTGACGTTAAAACACGTGATCAGGTTGCACCTGCGTATGCTCCTATCACAAGCGAGTATCTTGACTATGATGAAGTAGTTAAAAAGTATCTTGTTATGATGGATTGGCTTGCAGGCCTTTATGTAAATACACTTAACCTTATCCAGTACATGCATGATAAGTATTATTATGAGGCTGCTGAAATGGCTCTCATTGATACTGATGTTCGCCGTACTTTCGCAACAGGTATCGCAGGTTTCTCTCATGTTGTTGACTCCCTCAGCGCTATCAAGTACGCTAAGGTAAAGACCGTAAGAGATGAAACAGGTATCGTTGTTGACTATGAGACAGAGGGCGATTTCCCGAGATACGGCAACGATGATGACCGCGCAGATGAAATTGCTGTATGGCTTCTCAAAACATTCCTTGAGATGATTAAGCGCCGTCATACTTATCGTAATTCAGAGCCCACAACATCTATCCTTACTATCACTTCAAATGTTGTATACGGTAAGGCAACAGGCAGCATGCCGGACGGCAGACCTGCCGGCGCTCCGCTTTCACCCGGTGCAAACCCAAGCTACGGTGCAGAGCAGAACGGCCTTCTTGCTTCACTCAACTCTGTAGCTAAGCTTCCGTATCATTGGGCACTTGACGGTATTTCAAATACACAGACGATCAATCCCGATGCTCTCGGCCATAATGAAGAAGAGCAGTCAAACAACCTTGTTCAGGTTATGGACGGTTACTTTGACCAGGGTGCACATCATCTTAATGTAAACGTATTCGGCAAGGAAAAACTCCTTGACGCAATGGAGCATCCCGAGAAAGAGGAGTATGCAAACTTCACCATCCGTGTTTCGGGTTACGCAGTTAAGTTTATAGATCTTACCCGCGAACAGCAGCTTGATGTTATTTCACGTACCTGCCATGACAGAATGTAATAGCAGCATCACAGGCAGGGTACATTCTATTGAAACATTCGGATCGGTAGACGGCCCCGGAGTACGCTTTGTAGCGTTTCTCCAGGGCTGCGCCATGCGTTGCCGCTATTGCCATAATCCGGAAACATGGGCTATGGGCGGAGAAGAGTGGACTGCTTCTCAGCTTTTTGAAAAAGCATGGAAATACCATAATTACTGGGGAAAAAATCTTCAGTCAGGCGGTATTACCATAAGCGGAGGAGAACCGCTGCTTCAGGCGGAGTTTGTTACCGAAGTATTTAAACTTGCCAAAGAACGCGGCGTTCATACTGCGGTAGATACTGCGGGTCAGCCGTTTTCTCTCAGTGAGCCGTTTATCTCAAAGTTCAATAAACTGCTTGAAGTTACCGATCTTTTTATTCTCGATTTAAAAGAAATAGACCCTCAAAAACATATTTCTTTAACAGGGCATACAAATAAGAATATTCTTGAAATGGCAAAATATCTTTCCGACAACGGCAAGGATATGTGGATACGCCATGTGCTTGTCCCCGATCTTACTGATGATGAGGACGGCCTTAAAGAAATGTCAGAGTTTATTAAGTCCCTCAAAACAGTAAAAAGGGTAGAGGTGCTCCCTTATCATACCCTTGGTCTGTTCAAATGGGAAAAACTCGGCATAGATTATTCTCTTAAAGATGCCCGTATCCCCACTCAGCAGGAAGTGCAGAAAGCGCAGGAACTGCTCTGTGTATCGGATTATGAGATAAAATAATAAATATTTCTTTACTTTAATCCAGCAAAAAGGCTCGGTCTTATATCGGGCCTTTTTTAAATTAATACGGTGATTTTATGAAACTTCACAATTCAGGCGAGGATTACCTCGAGGCTATTCTCATAATAAAAAATAAAAAAGGTTACGTTCGCTCAATAGACGTAGCGGGTTTTATGAATTATTCAAAACCAAGCGTCAGCCATGCCGTTTCAATTTTAAGAGACGGCGGTTTCGTTGAAGTTGATGAGAGCGGTTGCCTCAACCTTACGGATTCAGGTATGGAAATTGCCGAAAAAATATATGAGCGTCACATTTTCTTTAAAGAAAAGCTTATGAAAGCAGGCGTTGATGAAAAAACGGCGGAAGAAGAGGCTTGCAGGATAGAGCATGATATCAGCGAAGATTCATTCAATAAAATAAAGCAGTATTTTCAGTCGGAAAATAACTGTAATTGATTAAAGGTCTGTGTTTTTTTGCACAGACCTTTCTTTACACTGCAAGCTGTTTGTATTATAATTAGTGTTGGAGATGGTGATATGATTATAAGACGTGCTCAGGAAAAGGATATTCCTCAGCTTGATAAATTGCTTTTTCAGGTGAATAAAGTTCATTCTGACGGCCGCCCGGATCTTTTTAAGGCAGGCGCTAAGAAGTATACGGATGACGAACTCAAAAAAATACTTGAGGATGATAATACTCCCGTTTTTGCCGCTGATGACGGCAGCGGAAATATACTCGGTTATGCGTTTTGCATTTTTGAAACAGCACATTCAGGAGCTATGTGTGATGTAAAAACGCTCTATATTGATGATTTGTGTGTGGATGAAAACCGTCGCGGTCAAAAGATAGGCACGAAACTCTACGAATTTGTGCTTGACTTTGCAAAAAAATCAGGCTGTTACAACGTAACTCTCAATGTCTGGGCTCTTAATGAAAACGCTAAAAAATTCTATGAAAACTGCGGATTGTCAGTTCTGAAAATCGGTATGGAAAAAATATTATAATAACTGTTTAAAAGGCGGTGTAAAGCTTAATGCTTTACACCGCCTTTTTTGTTATTCAGTATGTTTCTTTATGTCATTAAGAACTTTCTTTTCAATTCTTGAAACATAGCTTCTGCTTATATTAAGCCGTGCTGCCACTTCGCGTTGTGCAAGGGGCTTTTTGTTGTCAAGTCCGTATCTCAAAATGATTATCTCTTTTTCACGCTCATCGTCCATGTTTTTTATGTATTCTGCTACCTTTTCCCACAGTATCTTTTTTTCAAGATCTTCCGCAATATCTCTGCTGTCGCTTATAGTGTCTCGAAGTTTCAGCGGGTTGCCGTCCCTGTCGCTCTCAAGCGAATCGTCCAAATGCACGTCATTTGAAGTCTTTTTCATATTCCTGAAATGCATCAGTATCTCATTTTCTATGCAGCGGCTGGCGTATGTGGCAAGGTGAATGCTTTTGTCTGGATTGAAACTGTCGATGGCTTTTATAAGACCAATAGTTCCTATTGAAATCAAATCATCTGTGTCATTTGTCTTTGAGTAATATTTTTTAACTATATGGCTCACAAGTCTCAGGTTGCGTTCAATAAGCAATGCCCGTGCGTCCTTGTCACCGCTTTTCAGCCTTTCAAGAGCCTCTTTTTCCTCTTTGCGCGTCAAAGGTTTAGGGAAGCTTGACGCATTGTTGATGTGCAGTATGAAATATAAAAAATTTGCACTCAAAAAAGAAATTATAGCCGAAATCATTTTCATCACCCTGTAATTTATATGCACTAATCATTTTCAAATTCAATAATGGCTATAAAAATATATAAGTTTGTTGCCTAATTTTATTATCAAACCAAACTAAAAATTAGTATTCTGACAGCATACAAAAGCCTAAAATGAGTACAATTGGTTATTAATAATTGAACTTACCTGTGGTCTTTTACATTGTAAAACTAGTCGATTACCATGCGAATATTGTAAATAAACTATATATTTTGTAAAATTTTTTTAAATAAAAGCAAATATTTATAATTTATATTTAACAAATAGAGGGATTTCAGCATCAATTTTAAAGTTGTTTTTATTTTTCGTAATTGATTTTGTATTATTGTTAATTTTGAATCTTTGGCGGTATATCAATATTACTGAATTTAAGGGGGATTACTTATGAGTAAAGTTGTTAAAATAGTTATTTCTTTGGTAGTTGTTGTGTCAGTTGTCGTTGTAGGTACTGTTGTCTATAAAAATTATGATTCACCAAAGAGCACAATTGAGAAGTTTGAAGATTCTTACAACAGCGCTGATATGGACGGAATGATTGAATGTTTTGATCCGAGTGTTCAGGCTTTATATTCTGGAGCCAATTCAATATTAAGTGATTTTATAGGAATGGATATTGGCGATTTATCTGCAATGTTACCGTTTCTGGCTGAAATAGATGATAGTGGTGATTATTCCTATCTTCCAAAGATTGATATATCAGTTTTGGATGTCGATAAAACCAGTGATACAACAGCAACGGTATTGTGTGAATTCACTACTTCTGATGGAGTTACGGAGGAAGATACGATAGAAATGGTTAAAATTGACGGCGAATGGTATATATCAGGCGAAGAATTTTATAGTGAGTTTTAATGGTTAAAACAGGATGTTCATTCTGTGGATAATATTTTTTAAAAGGAGTAATTAAATATGGCATTTTGTACAAAATGTGGTAGAAAACTTGAAGATGGTGAAGTATGCAATTGCCAAAGTGTCGCCGATACTTCTGCGGGGGATGTGTTTAATCCCTATAATTCGGTACAGCCAAATTCCAATACTGTATCTGTTGATGACAAAGATGTTGTTATTAATATTGATACGGATAAAGTAAAAAAAGGTATTTCTGATGCAGTTGGTAAATTTGCAACAGGCGTTGATAAGATAAGCGAACAAAAAGATAAATACGATTCATCAACTTCTTTTGAAAGCGGAATGAAAATCGTGCCTGACTGTATTGCTGCTAATGACGGAGAGATTCCGATTAAACAGTATGATTTTGCCAAACTCAGAAACAGGTTAACATTAGAAAATGCCCGTGGAAGAATACAGGTAACAAATAAAAGAATTATTTTCAGAGCTGCAGGTCAGTCTTTGTTTGGTAAAAGTGTATTGCATCAGGAGTTTAGAATAGACGAAATTGCCGGAGTAGAGATAAGAAATAAACCAGAATTTAATTTACTCAGTTTAATTTTCGGAATTATAATAACTGCTATTTTTGGCGGCGGAGTTGGTTTTGCCTTAACTTCTTTAATAGGTAATACTAATGATTATGGAGATGGTAGTTTTCCTTTGGCGGCTGCATCGGTCGTTTTCGGCTTCTTTGTTTTGGCAGCTTGTGCACTAGTTACATTCTTGGCTGCTACTAACCGCATTTTTGAAAAGTTTTATGGTATCAGGCAAATATTATTGTCCATTGCCTGTGGTTCAATATTAGCTCAAGTTATGTCATATTATGATAATGCTTTTATGATATTCTGCGTAGCTTTACTTGCATTGGCTTGTCTCATAAATCTTTTCTTATATTCAATTGTACCTAACCTTGTGGCAATATTTAAAACAGGTGCTTCAGCAGCTATTGAAATTAAAAGAGAACCTATCATGGGTCTACTTTCTTTTCTTTTTGTTGCTAAAGATGATCAAAATTCCGGTTATCAGGAAATTTTACCTTGGAAAGATACTGATATTGCAATAAGAGAACTTGGTACAATGATAGATGATATTAAGACAATGGGCGATGCGGCTATTGAAAAGTGGAAAGTTGATTGATAACACCTGAAATATTTTATATCCGATTGGCGGTGTAGAGGATGGATTACTGTAAACTCAGAAATAAATTGAAAGAAACACTGGACGATAAAGAAATAGATATAGCTTTAGCCAAAATTTCTATGTTTCATCCCGATCTTGAAAAAGTATTTGAACATTATATCGAAACAGGAGAAATGCAGGAGTTCTCTTTTGATGGTTGGAATTTTGAAAAAATCAAGGAAAAAATCGGATGCAACGAATTGCAGGCATTTTTCAATATGGATACCTTAATGAAAAATGATGAGTACAGAAAGTATTTTAAATATATGAATTTTGGTAAGAAGTAATGGGATTAATTGATTTCTTTTCCGGCGGAAAAAATAAAATAGACAGCGTGGATGATTCTTCTGCTGTTAAAAACCAGATATTGCAGACACCTAATAACTTTCTTGATAGTTTTAAGACTGAGAATTTTGGCAATCTGTCTGTTCAAGAAAGAATGAATGCATATCAGAATCTCGAAAATGAAATGGCTAGGCAGGAACACAGAATGCCTAGAGAAGTGGTTTTTGACTCGGAAGCTTCATTACCATATGATTCAAATGGGCATATGCCAAAAGGCTGTGGGTATTATACATCAGATGATGATAAGATACATATGAATCCTTACTATTTAACTGACCAGTGCGCACGTAACGGAGGGCAGTTTGACGGTATGGATACCGTCATTCATGAGGGGCGTCATGCTTATCATTATGACTGTATAAACGGATATATTGATAAACCCGATGATGATTTTGTGAACAACCAGGAAGGCATAAAAAAGTCTTATTATAAAGGTGTATATGGAGAAGCAAAATCTCCTGATAATATTACCGGAATAAATAATTATTCCAATATTGCCTGCGAACATGACACCTTTTCTTTTGCTTTCAATAAAATGAACAGTGATCAGTTTTCCTCTGTATTTGCCGGTGACAAGAATTATGAAAATTACATAAACGCACAAAAGAATTTTTTATCACAGCAACAGTATGAGGCGTATTTTAATGGCGCCTCACATAATCTTTTAGAAAATAATCCAGAATTCAAAGATAGATTTGAAAACAATCTGAATTCTGGTATGACTCCTAAGGATGCTATGAAAAATTCTTATGAAGGGGATTTTGAAAATGATGTTATTAACGAAATTAATTCTATAAGCTCCAAATATCCCCCGGATGAATATAGCAGTAGGTATATGGATGAACTGGCTGAAAAGCATGGAAATATACCTCCAAGTGAAACAATAGCGCAAAGTGCTACGCAGAGTCACGACATCAATACTTACAGACCGCAACCAACGAATTATTCGTTTGTTTCAGATAATAATCCCAACGGCTATTTGATTAATACTGATGATGTTGTTGGAAAGGGTAATTATATAGCAAAGCAGGAAGAACCGCATCAAATTAATAACAATGAGATTGATAAAGGTTCGAATGATATTAATTTTGATAAAGCGGAAGGATTGCCTAATGAAGCTGCAAAACAAACATCTCAAAACAATGGTTATACAAATGACCAATTTTTTGAAAGTGAGTTAGCAGATTACAATGATAACCAATCCTTATCAAATGGCAACAATTATTACGATGATAGCGAAGATATAGGTTATTCTCCCATAAAATCTTATGGGCACGATACTAATAATTATCCTGATTCTCCCGAAGAATATTCCCCCCCAGTAAATATTGGTAATAACGAACAAAACACCCCGGATATAAATTCTACGGAGAATCAGGATGTTTTTACCCCTAATTATGTGGATTCCGATCTTGATAATAGTGGTGACATAGGTGAAAAAAGTGTTTTGCCAAACGATCAGCCCGAACAGGGCAATAATGCTCAGTATGCAGACGCAGACCAAGAAAACGGAGTAAACCAAAGCGAGGAGCAGGGTTTGCCAAACGAACAGCCTGAACAGGGCAATAATGCTCAGTATGCTGACGCAGACCAGGAAAACGGAGCAAAGCCAAGCGAAGAGCAGGGCTTGCCTAATAATCAGCCTGAACAGGGCAATAATGCTCAGTATGCTGACGCAGACCAGGAAAACGGAGCAAAGCCAAGCGAAAATATAGGAGATAATGCTGCTGAAGTTTCGGAAAACACAGCAGATAATGCAGCAGAAAATGCAGCGGATAATGCAGAAAGTGTTTCCTCTGGTGTTTCAATGGGAATGTAGGTGATATTATGAGTGGTAATGTAAAAGAATGCTCGGTTCTGTTTGGTGATGAACTCCAGCATACAGTTCCGATAATAAAAACTAAAAATCCTCATGTTGTTTTGAGAGGTAAAGACGGAAACGGAATGTCGGTTGCAATACCTATTGATGACAATATCCTCAGCAAGCATATTATGCTGCTTGGAGGTATAGGAACAGGAAAAACGAATGCGTTTTTTCATATAATTAATCAGGTCGAAAAAAAATTGTCTGAAAACGACGTCATGATAATATTTGATACCAAGGGCGATTTTTATAATGAGTTTTATAAAAAGGGTGACATTGTTATCAGTAATGATAGTACAGCTACCGGAGAGGATTCGTTAGATTATTGGAATATTTTTAACGAAATAGAGTACGGCGAACATATGGTTGAAAGTGTTATCGAAATTTCAAAAAGTCTTTTTGCAGAGCAGTGCAATAAAACCAACCAGATCTTTTTTCCAAATGCTGCAAAAGATATTTTTATGGCCTGTCTTTTGCATTTCATTCGAGCGTTTCCTCCTAATGTAAGAACAAATAAAAATTTGATTTATTACATAAATAAAACGCCGGTAAAAGAGATAAAAAATATGCTCAATTCATATGATGATCTCAGAGCAATGGTCAGTTATATAGATAACGAGGACTCGGCTCAAACGCAGGGTGTTATGTCTGTCCTTCAGCAGGTTGTAAGAGAGATTTTTGTTGGTAATTTTTCAAAGACAGGAACATTATCTTTAAAAAATCTTGTCAGAAAAAAGGGCGGAAAAAAGATTTTTATCGAATACGACTTAAGCATAGGAAATATGCTTACCCCAATATATAGCCTTATGTTCGATATGGCAATAAAGGAAGCCCTAGGTAGAAAGCGCAGCGAGGGTAATGCGTACTTTATTACGGATGAATTCAGACTGTTGCCAAATCTGGAACATATCGATGATGCCGTAAACTTTGGCAGAAGTCTTGGTATAAAGTTTATGATAGGCATACAAAATGTTGAACAGATTTATGAATGTTATGGAGAAGAAAGATCTCGCAGTATATTTAGCGGATTTTTAACTAGTTTTTCATTTAGAGTTAACGATTCTAAATCAAGGGAATACATTCAACAGCTTTATGGTAAAAATCAGATCACTGAAGCATATTTGCCTATAAACAAGAGTAAAGGTCTTGTGGAGAATCAGAGAGAAGCTAATGTTATCGAAGACTGGGCAGTAAATAATTTACTAGTCGGACAGGCAATAGTGGGCATGCCAAATATAGAACCATTTATTTTCAGATTTGATGAATATGATTCAATGAAATAGGAGAATATATATGATTTGTAAAAATTGTGGACAGATATTAAATGATGGCGATTTGTTTTGCGGAAATTGCGGAGCAAAAGTGGAGCCTGATAATAACGATATGTCACTTGACAATGCCAATATAGAAAACGCAGAGCATGAGGAAGAAAATTCTGTTGAAAGTGCGGAAAGTAATAATGGATTCGATCCATATTCCTTTGTTGAAGATGGCAGTGTGAATAATGATGAAAACGAAGATAACTCAAAAAATGGAAGCAATATTCAAAATGTTAACGAGATTTATACTCCTCAGGTCTCTTCAGGCAATATCTATAATAATAAACCAAATGCTGTTAAAACAATTCGATTTAACAAAAAAGCTGCAATCATAATATTGGTGGTTATTGTAGTTTTGGTTGTAGGTATTACAGCCAGTTATTTTATTTGGAATAGCATGCCGGTAAAAATAGATATGGCTGATTACATTAGCAGCAGTGTTTATAATGATTCAGCGCGTCAGGAATATTATGATGAAAACGGATATGAAGGCACCGATTATAATCTTGATGTGTACGATGATTACAATTATTATGAAGGCGATTATTCTGACGATTATTACGAAGGAGATTCTGAAAGCAATTATGAAAATGAAAGCCCGTATTATAACTATGATATAGGTCCTGGGCTTTTCGTTTACGGATATAATGAGTATGCCTCTATTTCTGAATATGAACTTCAAAATGTTATAGATTGGGAATCACTTGAAAACGATTTGAATGCAAAGTTGAGTAAAAAGAAACGTGTAGGCGGAAGACATCTTACATTTAATGATATCGTCAGCTCGGATTCATTTTCTTTCACAGTAGACAAGTTTGAAAATCTTAAAAATGATGATGTAGTAACGGTTACTGTTAGTCCATTTACTCTCAATTTTGATGGAGTAAAAGTTGAGTTTAATGGTTGCAGTCAAAATTATACAATTTCCGATTTACAGGTTGTAAATGCCTTCGATCCTTTTGAATATGTAAATCTTGTTCTCTATGGTGCAAATGGATATGCCTATGCAAAATGCGTTGTTGATAGCGATCTCAATCAGGATATAGAAGGTATAGACGGTTTTAAAGTTACTTACTTTGATGACAGCACAATAGCCGTAGAGAAAGACGGATATATTGTTTCAAAAATAAATTTCTATTTAAATAATGATCAGGAAGATTCTTATTTTAAAAATGGCGATATTGTTACTATGTACTGTTGTAGCAGTTCAGATGATCTTATACAATCATACAGTATCTATATAGCAAATTATCAAAAGGATGTTACTGTAAGCGGACTAGGTGAATACATTACAAAATCATCTACAATAAGTAGTGAAGATTTGGAAAAATTCAAATCAAGTGCTTCAACTATCATAAACAATTATTACGGAACTTATGACAGCTATTCAGGGTATAAATTCAATTCAGCATATATTGCCGATTTAAAAGATAAATCGGATAATGATTATTTTCACAATGATTTATGTTTGATTTATTCTTATACTTATACTTCTTGGAATAATGAAACAGAAACAAGGTATATGTACGTTATGTTTGAAAATGTAATAATGTCTCCAGACGGAACGATAGCCTTTACTCCTGAAGATTATTATGATTCAATAAACAGTTCATATGAAAGCCCGGAAGAAATTATTTCAAGTAAATTCGATGATGGTTATAATGTGTCTAATATAAATTGATTATTTAACATTATTATGTAATTCTAAATAGCATTTTTGTACAGCAAATGGCTAATTTAATATTTATTTAAAAATAAGGCCTTTTTAAATTTTATTAAAACAAAAATTTGGTTTTAATTGGGGCATTTATTATTTTTCTGAGTAGGCATGTTTATATTTTATTTTTAGGCCCAAAAAAAAATTGTTTTGTATTCTAAATTAAAAGAGGCAGTGGTATGAAGAAAATTTTTTCAGTAAGTATGGCGATTCTTCTGTTGTTGTTGACTGTACTTCCTGGGTTTGTTTGTTTAGGTGATACCAGTATCAACGTAAATAAAATTGGAGAAGAAGGCAAAAAGGTTATCAATATTGTCTATGATGATTCTGGTAGTATGGTTAACGGCGATGAAAGCGACGTAACAAAAGGTGACGCTTATGTAGCTACTTGGGCACAGGCAAAATATTCTCTAGAGGTTTTTGCTGCAATGCTTAATGCTGACGATGAGCTAAATATCTATTGTATGTCGGATTCAGGATCTTTGAGTGAAACTATAAATGGTGTCAACAAAAAAAGTGGCGTGTCAGATATCCACTCAAATCTCAAAACAGGTGATTATTCAGTGCTGACACCCGTTCAGACTTTGAAAAGTGCATATGACGGCTTATCAGATAAGAAGTATGACGAATATGAAAAATGGCTTGTTGTTTTGACTGACGGTGCTTTTACGGTTTCTAATAGCAGTGGTGAAAAGGTTAAGGATTCTGAAATTGAATCTCTGTTTTCTTCATACGGAGAAAATTTAAACGGAAGACTGATTTATATTCCGATTGGCAGTGCAGCATCTGAGTATTCCGGAGATAATTATAAAGTATTAAAGGCAACAAATGGTGAAGAAATATTAAATCAGGTAAAAGCGGCAACTGAATGTATTTATTATCAGCGTGATAAAAAAGAGGTAACTGACGCTTCAATAAATTTAGGCGTTTCAATGAGAAAAATTATTGTTTTTGCTCAAGGAGAGGGCGTTGAAATCGAAAGCACCAGCAAAGGCAAAATAACAGATGATATTTCTGTTAAATATACAGAAGCTGCCGATGCCGTCGATTATGGCACAACACAAGGCGAAACTACCTTTAAGGAAAACGAGGATAAAATAAAAACAGATACTTCTTTGCAAGGCGTTGTTATTACGATAGAGCCTAACGGTGAGTATATTGAACCGGGGCAGTTGAATATCGTTTTTGGAGATATTCGCCCCAAATCTTATACAATATATTATGAGCCGGCTGTTAAGGCGTATTATTCTCTTGAAAAAGACGGAATTGAATATCTTTCAAGTGAAAATGAGACAAACGGCGGTTCTGTAAATCCGGGTACTTATAAATTGACTGCATATATTGCAGATGCGTTCAAAACAGATGAAAATACTGGTAAGCCAGTAAATGTTTCTGATGCTTCGGAAATACAAGATATTTCTTTCGATGTTACTTTGACTGGTACGGGAATAGAAAACGGTAAACAGAGTTATTCATCAGAGCAACTGACGAACGGGGTAGATGTGAACCTGTTAAGAGGCGAAATAAACTGTGATTCAAATGCCACTATTTTAAACGGAAAATATGGTATAGATACAGAAAATATGAAAAAAGCTTTTTCAGGTATTACAGTAAAAGATACATATCGTTTGGAAATTAAATACGAAAAGCCGACAGCATCAACATTAAGTTATAAATTCACTAAAACCAATTTCGTTCTTCATTCTCTTAATAAAATCAATAACAAAGATGATATGATTAAGGCCGTTGTTACCTGTTACGATAATAATGGTAATGAAGTGCCAATTACTGATGAGCAGTGGTCTCAGGTTACTGTTCAAACACTACAAAGGTATGACGATGATACCTGTGTGATATATGATGAAAATTGTTACGATTTTCATACAGAAAATGGCTCGGGCGTATTCTATTTATGTCCTCGTTATTGGGAAGAAAATGATAAACCCAGCAAAAAGAAGACAACACATACCAATTATATTCACAGAAAAGAGTTGTGCACTGTAAGGTGTGAAATTTATCTTGATGTGTCTGATTCTTTGGCGTATTCAACTTTAGGTTCGGCCCCTGAACTAAAATCCACAACATATGAAATTAGCCTTTGTATGTGGCACACTATAATATTCCTTATTGTGTTTTTCTGGATATTCTTCTGTGTCTTTAAAAAACGGTTACCAAAGGTAAGAGCTGGCACTTTGAAAAATACAGCGTGCTACAGAAGAGAATTAAACCGCAGAGGATCATGGGAATGGGTAAAAGCTAAACCCTTCTATTATGAAGAACCCTCAACAGTCTATATCAACCGAAAGTTGGCAACTTTGATTATTCCTTTTAAGCCTCAGCAGGGTGAAATCAGCCTAGGATTGGGATTGCCTAAACTCAAGATTGAAGCTACCGAGATCTTTGGCAAAAGATCCAAAGTCAGATTGATAAATTCTCCTTCAGATTTTGAAGTTGTTAACGGAAAAACAAATATCGATTCGGATAGTTTATATTTGACAATAAAAGGTTCCAAAATTACAAAATCTGAACTTCAGGCTAAAAAGAAGAAAAAGTTTGAATTTTCCACATCGCAGTCTGTAATAGCGTATGGCGGAAATGATGGCGGTGTTTTCAGAAAATATTCTTTGATTTTCAAAAAGAAGAAAAATAAAAAGAAAGGAAAGAAAAAATGAGTAAAGAAAAATCTTTTGAGGAAAAGGTAATAGAAAAGGACGAAAGAGCAATAGCTCCTAATATTTTCATTGGCCTTGGCGGACAGGGATGTAAAATGGTTTCTTGGCTTGCGAAAAAAGCTAAAACAGAGCACAGCCCGGCAAAACATTTAAGTTTTGTTGCTATCGATACAGATGTAAATGAACTTAGGAAAATTAAAGCTGTTTCAAATGATGTTGTAACCATTCAGACATCATCAAGAATGACTATCGGTGAATATCTTGAATATGACGATAATGCAAGAGAAAACTGGTTTCCTATAAATGATATTATTCTTGATAAAACTCCTAGCGAAGGTGCAGGACAAATTCGTGCAATTTCAAATCTTGTAGCACATAATGCCATAAGAGAAGGTGAATTTACTGCAATTGATGATGCCATCGATTCTCTTTTTCCGTTGAGTGAAGATAACTATGAACAGTCTATTCATGTTACTATTATCGGCACTCTTGCAGGTGGTACTGGGTCTGGACTCATTTTGCCGGTTTCTCTTTATGTAAAGAATTATCTTGAAACTATTAGACAGCAGAAATCATCGGTTATAAGAGGCTTCTTTATCCTTCCTGATGTAATGCATAATGTTATTACAAGTGAAGTTGAAAGAAAAAATCAGTATTCAAATGCTTACGCTTCCATTAGAGAGATAGACGCATTTATGCGTCGCCCTTACGATGTTGAACTTCAAAAAAGATACCCTAATTTAAAAGTAATAGTTCCTAAGGTTGGTGGCAGAGGCTATGATGAATTTAATAAGTCTCCCTTCAATTTCTGCTTCTTGTTCAATAAGATCAATACAAAAAGTACGCAGATGAATGATAAAGACAAGCTTTTACACCATGCTGTGGAATGTATCTATGATATGTCGATATCTCCTATCTGTACAAAAGTAAACTCTCAGGAAGATAACATAATAAGAGAAAAAATTTCTTCTGGAAATAAATCAAGTTATGCCGGTGCAGGTGCTTCTAGAATAATATATCCATATGATTCAGTAGTTGACTATGTCGCTCTTAATTGGGCAAAAAATTCAATTTCAGAAAAGTGGCTGGACTCGGATAATTACTTGGAAGACAGAAAGAAAGACATCAATGATGCCCAGAATCGCGGTAGTATCGTGGGTGAGTTCGATGAGCGCCAGGAATTTGTTAACTATGTTAAAAATAAGTATAATTCCGATCCATTTTATAAGGCACTCGTAACTCAAACTCAGGAAAAGAAACCTAATTCTGTTGAAGTTGACGATAAAACCGGACTGTATATTGACGATCTTAAAAGGTATATCGAGTTTTCAAGGCTGAATAGTATGCAGGGATCAAAGGCTGTCGAGTTGAGGGATGACTGCCTGCAGTCAATTAAAGTTGCTTCAGCAACAGATGTTCGAGTTGATACTGATCCCGATCAGATTGCAAGCGCAAGAAAGAATTGTCAAAATGCAGCTGTTCAAGCGATAGATTCATTCCTTGTTTGCCAGCAGTCCACAATTCTTAATTCCAATACTATGGTTGATATTATTGCTGACGGCATAATATCTGCAGACCCTGAAAAGAATAAAGGTAATGATGTACCAGTTTTGGAAAAATTTATGAGCATAAATGGAGACAAAGCATTTATGCATCCAAATGCTGCAAGATATTTCCTTGCAAACATTTCCATTGGTATAGAGCAGGAAATCGAGGATCTGCGTGAAAAATTTGAGGGCGACAGCGGAGTCAAAAAATCATATGATGATTTGCTTGACGAGATTAAAACATTAAAGAATTTGTCAGATGAATATGATCACAAAAGTGATTTCTCAATTAAGCTTTCCAGTGTGTTCAATAAAAAGACAGAAATTGATGTCTCTGAAAGAATTCAGCATATAGTTACAGATATAAACACTATGCTTGTCGGTGCGGAAAACGATTCAGAAGATGCTAACAGCGGCTCTGTTGCAGATATGCCTCTTTTGGATGAATATTGCAAATTACTTGTAAATATTAAAGTACTTAAGAAAGTACTGAACTATATTGAAGATTTGTCAGAAGGCTTAAAAGAATTTTACTTTAAAATGGCCGATGATATTTCCGGTATTGACAACAAAATCAAAGACATAGAGAAATTTTATACAAATTATGAAGGCTCAGCAAAAATTTACGTTTGCTCTTCAAAGAAATGTCTCCAGAAATTAACAGCGCAGTGTAAGAATACTATTGGTATTTATGACCTTCCTAAAGAGTTCACAAAGAGTATTTTCGACAAAGCTAAGAGTTGGGCCGAAAAGAAGAGTGATGGCACCCTTGCAGATGAATACGGCATTGATGAGCATGCTGATATGGCCGCTAAAGCAGCAGGCGTTAATGCTTTCTTTGGCAATGTCTTTAATGACATTATCATGAGCTTCTGGAGAGAGAGAGTCATTAATGACTGCAAGGGTAGAATTGATATGGATGTTGTTTCTGCCATTTATAAAGAAGCACAGTTGGAATCTAATTGCATAAAGCCTGAAGAGAAGAACGCTTATTTGAAACTGAAAATTAATAAGGCAGAAAATCTTGCAATTCCATTCATTGATCCTCCTCGCGGAGTTCAGAAAAGGGAAATTAGAGCGTCTGCCATGAATCCGATAGTTATCAATAATCTAAATGAAGAAAGCAGAGATTTCTTCAGTGAGTGTCTTGATCCATTTGGTGCTGAATATTCACCGGATGTCAGCAAATACCAGATTCTTTTCTATGATTCTATTTATAATATTGCAGCTAAGAATTTAACAAAAATGCTTCCACCAAAAAGAGCGGTCGCAACTAATTCTATTGACAAAAAAGACGAAGGCGGTCTTTATTTCTCAACGTATCATGAAAGAATTAAAAAGATAGAACCGCTTGATTGCGAGAACAAAGAAATCTCACCTCATATTCAGAGGGATTGGCAGTATCTGAATGTTTTGCCTGAGATCGATCCTGAATTTCAGGAGTATGAAGAAAAAAGAATTGCGAAAGCGTTTGTTTATGCTCTCATTTCAGGAAAAATCGGTTACAGAAAGCACGATACAAAAGGACATAATTATTGTTATGAGTTGGTTGACGCTAAACTAAGAAGTCCTCAGCTTATTGTTTCAAATGGAACAAATTGTGATCAGTTCTATGAGGTGCTTGACGCACTTACAATATGTCCAAGATATGTTGATCGTCTTCTTGAGATGTACGAGGATGAAAAAGCCTTTGAAAATCTTAATGGGGCTGAATTTGATGATACGCAGTTTAAAAATGTGTATACAAAATCTTTTGTTATCGATGAATTCTCAGATAAACCGATAATGAATATCTTCTATATCCCGATTTTATATAAAGCATCTGCAGGTGCAAATTATATTTCTGCATGGGGACAGGCAATTATTGCTGCTATCTTTGAAATGATTGATGATCAGATTGCTACATACGAATCTGAGATAGCTCAGGATGATGCGAAATGTGATTTCCTTCTTGAGATCTATGATGAGTTTATTAAAAACTTTGATAGTCTCTTAAAGATAGGTGATGAAAGTACAGGTTCTGTTAAAAAGCACTCCAGAATTAAGAGAATGTACAATGATTCTATTACTTTGCGCATTTTTGATGAAATTGCAGGTATTTTGGAAGCTATTGATGGTAAAAGCGCAAGCAAGGATCAATATGCAGATAAGATTGATGAAATAATGGAGAGCAGAAGAAATATAACAGAAACAAATATTTAATGCTTTGTTTTTAACAAAGAGGTGAGAGTGTGCTTACTGTTTTAGCAATTGATAAAAATTTAATGGGCGAACTTGATGATTTTGAAACTTTATTTTCAAATGTGCAAAATAAAGGTCAATTCAAAATTTGCTGCTGGAACAGGGAAGGAAAAAACTTAGTTGAGGCTATTCCTGCATTATTTGACCGTCATTTTCTCAGTGAAAACGAGCTGCGCGATTGGAATATTACAATTGTTTCGGATGACAGAAATTGTACTTGTGAAAATCCTTTCGGCGGAGACTATTTAAATGATAAAGAGAATTTGCCCGATCCAGAGATAAATGAAGTCGCTAAAATGCTGGGAATAGTTCCAACTAATTCTCATTCATGGTATGAACTTCCAACTAGTAAATTCGGTAGTATTAAATGGAATGTTGAAGTAAACAGAAATCTAAGAGATGAAAAATTAAAAGAATATAACATTATAGAATTCAGCAGACCGCAAAAAATATTTCTTGTATCAGTTGTAAAAAAAGAAGATGTTGATATCGATAAATTTGCAAAGCCTAAGACTGATACTGCTTACTTCGACTTTAGAATTAAAGCAAAATATCCTGTAAACTGCCGCTTTCTGAAGTTTAACCTTAGTTCCGTTTCTAATTCAAACACAAGAGAAGATTATTTTAGACTGTGGATGACTTTACTAACTTTTATATATAATGATCCTGATTCAATATTCTTGTCTCCTGATTCTATGTACAATATCGATTCGGTTATAGATAAAAGGATAATGCAGCGTCAGATATCTACTATTTTTTCTAAAGTGCATTTTGTGAAAAAATATGCGCTCAACAGAATTCAGGAAATAGAAACAATGCGTGAATACATCAAAAAGAAACATTATGATTGTCCTAATCTGGAGTCAAGTGTTTCACTGCAATTTGATGTAAATGATGACGGTCTGAAGTTAAATTTAAAAAGGTTTGGATTAGCAAAAAATTGTCCCTGTGATGATACGGCAACATATTCATCTCAAAGAGAAATTATCGATCGAAGAATTTTTAATTTTCTCAAAGCGCCTAAAAGAGCTCTAAAAAAAGCGGTACTTGATACGAAAAAAGAGGGTAGGTTTATTCCTGATACAGAAGAAAAAATTCATCTGGATGAGGATCAGACAGAAGACTTAATCTATAGTATTAATGATATGGAATTAGGTTTGTTTGGCGAAGATTCAGTAGATATTGATTACGAGAGAAAAAATGCCGAGGAAAGAATCAAATGCGATGAAGAAAATTATAAAATAATGAAGAAACGCTCAACGGTATCTGTTATCGTTTTCGGTTCTTTGGCTGCTTTTTGTGCTGTGTTTATAGGATTTCTGCCATATATAATAAATGCTTTTGTGACAAAGAATAACCAGACCATTGCAGATTCTTTTATGATTACTTCGGTATCAATATTACTTTTGGCAATAGCCGGAATTATAACCCTTCTTATTTTGAGAGTCCCGCTTACAACAGGACTTAAAAAATTTAATTATATTATGAAGATGTTGGTTATACAAACTAAAGATCTGGCAGATCAATATACAGTTTATTTATCTAAACTTTCATCATATATGAAGAAAAATTCATTCAAAACATATCTTGATTGCAATAATAATATTTATATGCGAGATGAGGAAAATAAACTGGAAAAAAATATTATCTATTCTGATAGTAAGGAACAGGTATGTCAGAATTGGGCGGATATATTCAATATCAAATTAAAATATAATGAAAAATATATAGATGAGACTTTTTATTTAGATAATCATCCTGAACAAAATCCCGTTTTTTCATTTAAACTCAGGGCAGGAGATTTCAAAGTGTTATTGAATGGAAAACCTAGTGATTTGGTAACACCATATGAATTTATAAAATCAATAAACATTACTTTGGAGGAGGACGCATAGTGAATATAAATGAAATATTATCAATTCTCTTAGCTTCTGTTCCCTTCATAATAATGTGTTTGTTGCATAAAACCACAAATCTGAAAAAGGAAAATAGGGGATACCAGTTTCCTTCCATGATATATGGTGTATTGTTTTCTATAGTTGCGATAGCAGTTTCCGACAAGCTGTCTGATGAGATTTTGAAATTGATTAAAACAATTTCACAACAGCTTGCAATAACTGCTGAGCAAAAACCTGAATATGCTGATATATGTCAGCGCATTATAAGTTTCATTGACAGCGTAAAGTGGGAATTTTATATGATTTTTATAATAAATTTCCTTATGTTTGCTGTATTTATGATTACAAAAAGATTGCTTTTGCCTATATTTAAATCAATATGGAAAAACGAGACGTTGTTTAATTCTACGTCTGGAATCTGTTATGAATGGAGCGATGCACGCAGAGCATATGTCTTGAAAGCAAAATGTTATTCGCTGAAAATATTGATGAGCGTGTATTATGCTTTGGTTATAATAATATCCGTTGTTCTTTTGGTTTTATGTAAGATTTTCCCTGAATGGAATGGTTTTCTTGCTGTATTTTATCCTTTCGCGCTGGTTATTATACTTGGCGAAATAGTATTTTTCTTAGGCGGAAAAACTGAAGCTGAGTTTGCAGATGATATAGGCGGGGAGAGCGGCAGCAGTTTCAAAATAGTAAATTATTATAGACTTAGAAAATATCTTACAACGGTCTTTGGGGATAGGGTAATCGTTCAGGATACTGAACTTCCCAAGTTCTGTCATGCACATAATAACAGCGAGATCGTTAAAAAGTATGAAAATATTGATCGCCAGGAAGCCCGTGTTGCCAACCTTTATTTCAAGAGGAAAAGCGAAGAGGGAATTCAACTGGATGAAGGTCTTGTGGAAGCTACTTTTCGTCTTATGAATGGCGAAAGTGTTTTGTTCGCAAATCCTTTTTATACAGATTATTCCGACTATATATTTTTGCCGCTTAACAGAGCTGCTACTAAGGGAAATAAGATTTTATTCATTCTTGGTCGAAATGGTATTGAAGACGATGTAATTACATGGATCAACCGTTCTTTTGCGAATGTGATCTGTGTTGAAAATATGTGGAGCGTCGGAAAACTAAACAGCGAAAAACTGTTTGATGGTGATGTAGGTGTAGTTTCATCTTCTGATATTTTTAATAATGAAATCGTTTCTGAAAATTTGCCATTTTTAAGCAGCGTTTCAGAAGTTGTATTGATAGAGCCATCACAATTTGTAAGTACGTCTCAAATGTCTATAGCCCTATACATTTCTAAAGTGAGACCAAATGCTACATACTATGTTATTGATAAAAACAACGATGGTCTTGTTGACACAATTTCACACATTATCCGAACCAGTATTAAGGAAGTTTCTGCAACTAATAAGGAACATAACAGATTTTCATATATGTTATGGAAAGCAGATGGCAACCAGTTGTCACACCGAATTTTTCCGAATGTTGCAAGATACTTGGGCGTAGGAACGGAATTAATGATTGCAGGAATTCGTAACCAGATCAATTCAACTGAGTGGTACTCATATACGAAGTTCCCTGTTATCGACATGAAATGGATTTCTGAACAATATTATTCCTCTTTGTGCAAATATGCTTCACTTAATCCAAAGCAAGAGGAACTTTCTAAAAGGATGAAGTTCAACAACAACTTATGGTCAGTTGAAAAAAGTGATTATAAATATTTAGTTGTTGAAGATGAATTCTGTAATATGTTTGAAATAGCTAGACAGTTTTCAACAAGGGGTACAGAGGAATCATTTGTTAATGTTATATCTCAGAATTACCTGTTAAGAGATTATATGGAATATAATCCGGATCTTTTCGAGGCTGACCCAAAGGCAATTCCTGCATTTTGTCCCGATTATTCAAGAACAGAAAGAAATATTGTTATTGAACTGCTTCTTAAACTATCAGTTAGTCCTATATCTAAAGATGACTTGATTAATTTCCTTAGATATATTGGTAGTGTCGATGTAAACAAAATTAATTCGAAATACGAATTAAAATGCACAGTGTTCAATTTGGTAAATAAATATTTTCAAAATGAATGTGCAAAGTACATAGTTACCGATACGACATTAATAGAAGAGCAGAATGAATTATTTTATATAAGTAATCATGAATTCGTAAAAGAAGCAACTAACTCTTTAAAATGTGCTTATTATGTTTTGGAAGATGAAAAATCTGAGCAATACTATTTAGACGCTAAATTGCTTGGACATGTTTATCAGTCGCATCTTCCAGGTCAGCATATTGTTCTAAACGGTAAATACTATGAAATATTGTTTATTGAGGGAGAAAAGGGCGTCGTTGTTAAAAGAGCTGCAGACAGTATAGCTTCGCGTGAATATTACAGACAATTAAGAAGTTATACGATAAATGATTTTGTTGTAGATGATATTATCGGCGGAAGAAAATCAATGGGTTCTATAGTTGTAGAACGCGGTATGGCTTCTTTTAATGTTAAAACTAATGGATATTTGTTGATGCAGGATTATGGCGACTTAAGTAATTCTTTAAGAAGAGAAATCAGCAATATTCCCGAAAGACACTATACCGGTAAAGTTGCCCTCAAAATAAAGTTTCCTGGAACAACTGAAAAAATAAGAACCACAATATGTGTGGTTCTGAATGAAATATTTAAAACGGTTTATCCGGACAACAGTGATTTTATATGTGCTGTTACAAATATTTCAGATACTAGTGATATTCCGGAAGGAATAATGTATGATGCAGAATTTTGCACGGAAGACAAAGAGTGTATATACATACTTGAGGATAGTGTTCTGGATCTTGGCTTGATATCTTCAATAGACAGAAATCTGAAAAGATTCCTTGAAATAGTCACTGATTATCTAAAGTGGTATGAACTTTCGCTGCTTCCGATTCCGGTAAAAAATGAACAAGTTAAATTACCTGAAGACGAAGTTATTGAAGACATAAAAAACAGTAAACCGCCCGAAACAAAGAAAGAAAATAAATTTGCTGTATTTTTTAAAAAGCTCTTTAAGAAAAAAGGCAAAAAAATTCAAAAGCCTGAGGAACCCGACGCCGAGCCAGACGATGAACAGGAAAAGCCGGTTGCTTCTGAAGAAGTTCCTGAGCAAACAGCCAAAACTCAAGAACAGGATTTCTCAAACGATGTAGAACCAACATCTACAGAACCCGATGATAATGGCGATGAACCAGTTCAAAATGAGGAGAGGAATATAGATGAGTGAAGAAAAAATATTCGCTCCTGAGGAAAATATCGATGATTTAAACTCAGAGCCTGAAGTAGAATCTTCTGCACCCGCAGACAATATTCCGGAATCAGAAAAAAGCACTGAGGAAAGGCAAGAGGAAGAGAAAGAAAAAATAGAGTTCATAGATTCACCTTATATTAAGAGGCAGTATCTGCGATATGGTTTTGATCATGACTTGAATATTATTTCTACTTCTGAAACTTTAAAATATCTGCAGTCTTGTGGTTTTGATAATAATTATTTGACGCAGGCTAGGGAAAGAGCACTGGAATCGTCCCTTCTTGAGCAAATTTATAATCCTCACAAAGAAAATTGCAGATTTTGTGACTTCTGCGGAGCAGAATTAACGGGCGTTGAATATGAGATAATTTCGGATGGCAGAGAGCGTTGCAACGAATGTTCAAGAACTGTTCTTAATAGTATCGAAGAATTTAACGATACTTTTATAGAGGTAAGGCAGAATATTGAAAATATGTTCGGAATTAAGATTCTTGCGTCTATTGATGTAAAAACCATGGATGCTAGAAAACTTGCAAGAAAATTGCATATTAAATTTACTGCAACTCCGGGATTTGATGGCAGAGTTTTGGGTGTGGCAATAAATGAACATGGAATTTACAGATTATATGTTGAAAATCAGTCTCCATATCTCAATGCTGTTGCCACAATTGCCCATGAATTAACCCATATTTGGCAGTATGTAAATTGGGACAAGAAAGCAATCATTAAAAAGTACGGTAAAAATATGGAACTTTGCATATATGAGGGAATGGCAAAGTGGGTTGAAATTCAATATTTATATTTTATAAATGAACCGGAACGCGCGTATAGAGAATTATGTGCAACGCTTATGCGTGATGATGAGTACGGGATAGGATTAAAACTGTTTTTATCCGAATATGATTTGTCTAAAGGTGTAAACATAGATATCAAAACGCCTTTTTATGATACGGATGTTCCCCTTCACGATATTTAATTAATTAAAGGGCGGATAAAATATTCGCCCTTTAACTTTTATTTCAGTGGTGTTGTTTATGACGAACTTTTACAAAAAAGATCACAACTTAAGTAGTAATGTCAAAAATCAAGTTGCAATTGCTTTTGTAATACTTGTTATAATTGCACTTTTTAATGTTCTATCATTTTCTGCAGTTATTTTTTCAGATGGGGATACCAGCGGTGTTGAAGACACGAATAGCGTAGACAATGTAAATACCCAGAATAATGAGGAATATGCTGGCCCAGAGAAAATAAATAGCATTAATGATTTGATTGAAGACAATCACAAGTTATCAAGAAGAGATAATCTAAACGAAAAAGGAAAAAATTTATATGTTCAGTTGTATGAGGCAACTAAAAACCGAACTGATTTTGTATATGTTGATGATGATGAATATAGTGATGAAAGATGTGATGCATTAAGCGATATCTTTGTAAAACTACTTGGCTATTTTGTATTAATGGATCATCCTGAACTGTTTTGGACTAACGGTGGCATTTCTGTTACTTCGCTTCCTTCGGATGCCGGAACCGAATACAGGGTAACAGTGTTAAGTGATTGTGACGAAAACAATATTGATACGTATAAAACGGAAATTGAGGCCAAAGCGCAAGAGATAATAAAAAGTGTACCAACGGGAAGTGATTATGAAAAAGCGCTGTGGGTTCATGATTATATAGTCGAAAACACAACATACAATAATGATGTAAGTTGGTTCGTTGGAAAGGAAAAAAACTTCAGTGCGTCAATTTACAGTCTTCTTTTAAAAAATGAATCAAATTGTAACGGGTATTCTAAAACTTATAAATATTTGATGGACATGTTGGATATACCATGTACTGTTGTTGCGGGAGTGTGCAATGATGGCGTTCTGCATGCCTGGAATATAATTGAGTTAGATGGAGAGTATTATCAGGTTGATACAACATGGGATGATCCTGTAGGCGGAAAACAGGCAGTTCACCATAATTATTTTTGCATTACGGATGAAGAAATGTATAAAAGCAGAACTATTGATTCGGCTACGAGTGCCCCTGTATGTACAGCAACAAAAATGAATTATCACGTTTATAATAATCTATATGCAGAAGAAATAAATGATACTGTTTTCAGTAATGCCATAGATTTGTATTTAAAAAATAATGAGGATCAAATTGAAATAAAATTTTCTTCAAGCGATCTGGTTTCGCAGACAGAAAAATATATTAACAGTAGCAATAAGTTTCAAAAACTACTTGTTCAAAAAGGAATCAATTCTAATACGCAGGTAAGCTACTCGAATTATGATGACACAAATGTTATGGAAATAATAATTGAATAATGTTTAAATATCCAAACTAGCAGGAGGAACTTTTATGTTTATCAAAGTATGTTATGCTTTATCGGTTTTAGTTTTGATAATCGGAACATTTTTATCATTTCATTTGATGAAAAATAAAAAAGTAAAAAGGGTGTTTAATGCTTTTAACTGCTTTGCGGTTTCAGTCTTTTCATCAGCAGTGATTATTTTTCTTCCTATATATTATAAGATTTTCGATGGTGACAAATTAAGAATTATTAAAACCGTTTTACTTTCTATTCATAATACTATACGTTTGTTTATTGTTGACGGCGAATTTACAATAATTACGGATTATATTCCACGTACAGATATTTATGAAGCGTACACTTTTTTATCTGCGGTTCTTTTTGTACTTGCTCCTATATTAACTTTCGGAGTTGTATTATCTATTCTGAAAAATATTTTTACGTATCAAAAGTATTTGCTTAATTATAATTCCGAAGTGTATATCTTTTCAGAACTTAATGAAAAGTCTTTAGCGCTTGCTAATAGTTTGTATGCAAAAAATCCAAAAAGATTAATAGTTTTTAATGACACATTTGAAAAAAATGAAGAAGAAACTTATGAACTTATTGAAAAGGCAAAAAAACTCAATTCTATATGTTTTAAACAAGATATTACCGCTGTGAATTTCAATGTCCACAATAAAAAGAAAAAAATATTGTTCTTTTTAATCGGGCATGATGATACTGAAAATATTGAGCAATGTGTTACGCTTTTGGACACTTATAAAAATAGAGATAACACCCATATTTATATATTTTCAAATTCATTGGAAAGCGAATTTATGCTCAGTTCGTGTGATAAAGGCAAGATAAAGCTTAGAAGAATCAATGATACAGAGACGCTGATTTTTAGAAATCTGTATAACGAAGGTTATAGACTGTTTGAAAACGCTGTACCAATTGAAAATGTAAAAAAAATAACCGCTGTTATTGTCGGTATGGGTAATTATGGACAGGAAATGATTAAAGCACTTTCATGGTTTTGCCAGATGGATGGTTACAAATCATACATATACTCTTTTGATAGAAAAATAAATGCAGAAGTAGAATTCAAATCCCTTTGTCCAGAATTGCTTGATGATGAGCACAACGGAAATTTTGAAGATGATGGCGAATCTCAGTACAGTTTAAATATTTTTTCAGGTTATGATGTTAACGATGAATCTTTTGATGAGAAGATACTTTCAATCAATGACGCGTCATATATTTTGGTTGCACTGGGAAATGATGAATTGAATATAAAAACAGCTTATAAACTGAGAAGGCTTTATGAGAAAAAAGGTTTACATCCTCAGATTCAGACAGTTGTTTATAATAATAAAAAGAAAAAAGCGATTATAAATGCAACGAATTTCAAAGGTCAGAAATTGGATGTGGAAATAATAGGCGATTTGGAGTCTTCATACAGTGAAGATGTAATTCTGGAATCAGATATTGAAACTTTGGCCCTTGAACGCCATAAGAAGTGGGGAGACGAAGAATCGTTCTGGAATTATGAATATAATTATCGTTCATCAATTGCCAGTGTTATCCATCGTAAAATGAAAATACTTTGCAAAATGCCGGGTATTGATAAGCCGGTTGATAAAAGATCTGAACAGGAAAAGTCTGTTTTGCGTAAACTTGAACACAGAAGATGGAACGCATATATGCGCGCTGAAGGATATTCATATTCAGAAATAAGAGATGATCTTGCAAAAGTACATAATTGTCTTGTTACTTTTGATGATCTCAGTGAAAAAGATAAATTAAAAGATGATGATTGATGTGGAGGACTAAAAAATGCAGCATAGTGTTTTTATAAGCTATTCATCAAGAGAAGCTGATGTTGCAATTAAGGTTTGCGAATATTTGGAAAATAATGGCATAATATGCTGGATGGCACCAAGAAATGTTATAGCAGGCAGTAACTATGCTACCCAAATAGTCAGCGCTATAAAATCCTGTTCAGTATTGGTTCTGTTAGCTTCAGAGAATACTAATGCTTCGGGACATGTCAGCAATGAGGTGAGTATTGCTTTTGACAGTAAAAAAGTTATTATACCGTTCAAACTGCAGGACTTTGAGTTCACTGACGAATACTTGTACTTTTTGGGAAGAAAACATTGGATTGAAGCCCACATGGATTTTAATTCGGGTTTGGAACTGCTAAAGAGCACTATTAATGAAGTGCTTGAAATTAAATCAGAAAATGTTTATCCAGAAAAGGATACACATACCGAACCAGAATATAAGATGGATTTAGGTGAAAATAATATTAAGTCCGAACTGACGAGAAATATCGGAAGAAACGAAATCGTTGATATTATAATAGAGAAAAGCAGAAAATATCCATATAATTTATATGAAAAAATTTCTGATGATGAATCATATAGAGATTTCAAGACCTATGCAGAACACCTTTTTAAATATACAATGGTCTGTTTTAAGCATAATAAGTTGGTAAATACTCAAGAAGATCTTGTAACTCTTTTAAAAGAGGAATTACAGACAATTAAGGGAGCAAACATATCCGTAAAAGGTGCCCCTGGTTCTGCTAAAAATATGCTTTTGCAACTGATTTTTTATAAAATGCTTGATGATTTTAAATGCGGAAACAGCGATTATCTTCCGTTTTATATATCTTCAAGTTTTTATGAAAAACTTCCGTATAATCCATCTGATGTCTATTCTCAGATGAAGAGTATTTTGTCTAAAGAATTTAAAGAATTCTTTGATTATGTAGATGTAAACAAAGATGTCAGACCAGTACTTTTTATTGAGGCGATAAGGGAGCATATCGTTTCTAAAGTCTCTCCGGAGAATGTGGTTTTTGAACTTTGGAAAAAATACGGAAAATTCAACAGAATAACAACTGTAGATGTAGGATTAATTAAAAACAGAGCGCGTCTAAAAAGAGTTATTCCAATAATAGGAGACGGCAATGGGTATATTGTTTCTACAAAACCCGTTCCGTTGGAAGATGCGCAGTCTTGTAAAGAAATAATTGCTGCAATAATTAAAATGTATAACTATGATATTGAAAGTGATGCAGTTTATACAGCAATGAAAGATATGAAATTTACTACGGTTGATATCTTTCTTATAAGACTTGTTATTAAAGAAATGCTTTCATCGTATGATTTTTCGGAAATACAGTTGTATGATATGTACGAAAAACTGGCACTTTCGGAACTATATGGTGACGAGGATAGGCTTACAAAAGTATCGGTAGAGCTGTTTGAGTATGTATTTAATGAATCATACAATGTAAATACTATTGAATATAACGGCTCTGTTTGGTCTCTGCCTCATAAACACAGTTCTTTTCTTGAGTTTCTTATCTCATACTATTTTATTAAAAAAATAGAGGATTTCAAAAATAACACCGATTACTCGTTTTTTAGCACTGTTTTAACATCGATGAGTAATCATTTTCTTGCATCCTATATGCACGAGAACTATTTGTTGCAGGAAATGATTTCAGAGTTTGTTATTACGAATTATGATAATTTTAATATTCAGCAAAGAAGCAACGGTGCGTATTGGCTCGGTAGAATCACTTATAAATCTATATCAAGTAACACAACTGCATTTTTGCTCAATGAATTTAACAGATTAAAACCTGTTGTAAAAACAAATAACAAAAACACACAGGAAAATTGTGATAATCATTTTTTATTCAGGGCTGTTTGTAACGGACTCCTTCATCAGGGGCAGGCAACAATTCTTGATGAATACTTATGCATCGTTGTAACAAACAATATTGCAAACTCGATAAACAGAGGAGCAACAATTGAATATTTTGGGGATGATTATCAGATAGCTGCGCATGACGCATATTCCTTTGATGCCGATCCAAATTTGGGAGAGCAGGTAATAAGAATATTAAACGGAAGAATAGAAGCATCATTGAATGCAAGAACCGGTAATTTTGTTGAAAATGATCTTGTTACGCTTCTTACCATGCTGCAGTCAAGAATGCAAAGTAGCGGCAGAGTTTCAAAATATGATGTGAAATTTTATGTAGAAAAAGCCTGTGAATATCTTAAAATATATCAAACCAGACCGCAGAATATAGTTTCAGGTAAACTCGTGTCTTATTTTAAAAGCGTTGAAGAGGATTTTCACCAATATCTTGATAGCAAAACATTTGATATTTCACCGATTATTTATAACAGATACAAAAATCTTAGACAGGTGAAAAGAGTACAGTGGATTTCAAGAAATATTGATGATCCAGAAAGCATCTCGGAGCACACATTCAATACATGGCTTATGGCAATGTTGTTTCTTCCGGATGAGTATGATTCGGAAGATTATAACAAAAAAGAAATTTTGGATATGCTTTTAGTTCATGATTTGGCAGAAGCCGTTCTTGGAGATCAGGAAATTAAATTTAATGAGTCTCAGAAAGAGTTGAAAGCTCAGAATGAGGAATTAAGAAAATTGTTTTTAAAGGGTACATATCCTGATATTGCCAATTTAACATACTATTACAATGTGTGGACAGGTTATTATAACGGTATAAATATTAATGCAAGAGCAGCAAGAGACCTCAATTTACTGCAAACTGTCTATACTTTTTGTGAATATTGCTGTGAATATCCAGAAAAGTTTTCTGTTGATGATATTAAAAGCTGGTTAAACGAAAAAACAAATTTAAAAACTGAAATAGGACACAGACTTTTCAAAAGGTTGGTAACAGATAACAAAGCTTTTGAATATGTAATAAAGCAGTCCGAAACTCAGAATTAACAAAATGTCGGAGCGGTAAAATGGAAGAGTTTAAAGATGTTTTCATAAGTTACAAAGCGGAAGAGTTTGATGATGCTAATTGGGTGAAATCAGTGCTTGAAAAAAACGGGGTTTCTTGCTGGATGGCTCCTATGTGTATTAAGGGCGGACTGAGTTACGCTACGGAAATACCGAGGGCTATAAGAAACTGTAAAGTTTTTGTTTTAATATTGTCAGAAAAAGCGCAATTATCAAAATGGGTACCTAGAGAACTTGATCAGGCTATAAACGAAAACAAAATTATTATGCCGTTCATGCTTGAAAATTGTTCGCTGAAAGATGATTTTAATTTTTATTTAACAAATGTGCAAAGGTATGCTGCATTTGAAAATAAGTCTGCGGCAATTAAGAAAATGCTTACAGAAATAAAATCAGTACTTGATGCAGCGAATATTAATTCGGAAGAAAAAATACAAGATGTGGCCAAAATTCAGGAAAACATTGATAAACCTGCAAATCAAAACAACAATCTTGATTCCAAATTACTAAAAAAAGAGAAAAAAAGTAAGCAAAATATTAAACCCAAGGTTAAAAAAAATAGCGTAAAAATTAATAAAAAAAAGATAGCTGTTATTTCAGTGTGTTGTTTGATACTAATAATAGCTGCATTTTTTATCAATCAGTTCAGATATGTTTCGATCGGAGAAGAACGCTTTTACCTTAATACATACAGTGTGTCTTTTGAAGAACCTAAATCATTGACGGAAGAAGATTTGGCAAAATTACAAAAGCTGAAGAATCTTAGCAGTTTGACTTTGGATAATTGTTCTTTACCTGAAGGGGCTTTAAAAAAACTTTTATCACTAAATATAAGCAGTTTATCAGTAAAGTCGTGTAATCTTTCAGACAGCGATTTTGAAGATGTTACAGAGATCAGTTCAGATATAATTTCAATATATTTAAATGATAATAACCTGACTGATCTAGCTTTTTTATCAACAGTTCCTAATAGTATAGAAAATTTATATATAGACAATAACAAGGTTAATAATCTGTCATTTGTAGAAGGTTTAGACATATATACGCTTTCAGCAAATAATAACGGTATTACAGATATTTCGCCATTATCGCATTGCGCAAAATTGTTTGATTTGAGACTTGATAACAACAGTATTGCTTCACTTGAGCCTTTGGAAAATTGTGAAAAACTGTCTGTTTTGAGCGTTAATAACAATAAACTTAGCAATTTAAAAGGCGTTGAATCATCATTGGAGTTGTCTGAGTTATACGCAGCTTCAAATAATATCGAGTCACTTAATGGCCTTGAAAATGCGACACTTTTAAAAAATGTAAATTTAAACAACAATAATATATCGAACTTTTCTGTTATTTCTAAGTCAAAAAATTCTCTTATAAGCTTTTTTGCCGACAATAATAATATAAGCGATTTGTCGTTCTTGTCAGATTGTATCAGTCTAACAACTCTTAGTTTGAATGATAATGATTTGAATAGTTTGGAAGCGATAAAAAATTCAGTTGACCTAAGTATGATCTCATGTAGAAATAATCATTTGTCTGATTTGAAAGGTTTGGAAAATTTAAGTTTGTTGAACTTTGCCGATTTTTCCCATAATAATTTAACTGATGTTTCGGCTTTAAGTAATATCGGTAGCGGCGATGAATATGATAAGTTATATCTTGATTTGAGTTATAATTTAATTTCGAATTTTAATATTCCTAACGCAAATTATTCTGTTCTGAACATAATAGGAAATAATGTAAATGATTTATCTTGGATCAGTAACTACAATATCAGTACTCTGCTTTTTGACTATTCAGATCAAATAGATTATAAAGCTGCAAATGAAACTGGCGTTTCTTCTTATTATATTTATGATTGTCCGAAAGACAAAATAATGGAAATCGAAAATATTTTAGGTGAATATAAAGTTGAATTTATATATGAAAATGAAGTGCAGGACACCTTGAATAAATTTATTCCAGATATATTTAAAGAAACATAATGATATCTGATATGGGTATAGTATATGGAAACTAATTCAAAAAATAAAAAAGTAAAAAAAATAATTATTTCTCTTGCGATCATAGTTTCAATTTTGGTTTTTGTATTTTTGTTGATAAGCGTATTATTATTTGGTGATGTATTTGACAGTTCAACAGGTACAATTTCGCTGGAAACAACTACTTCGGTATATGAACAACTTCTTCAGGATCCTATTCCAGAGGGAGAAGATGATTGTGTAGATGTGGATACAACACCAATACCAATCGGCATAAGCGAAGAGGCACTTATGCAATTTGAAGATGAAGTTTCTTCTTTGCACGTGGATTATGATTATGAAAATGTATACAACATTGATAAAGCGTTGGAGATATATAAAAGCAATAATTCTCCCAATACTGTAAGTAAACATTCGCATGATATTAGAGTGAACGGTAAATTCGATGCTGATTATTTTTATAAGCTGGTAAAGAAAAATAATGAAGCGTTTTTGGAAACAGCAAAAGAAGATTATCTTTCAGGTATGTATGAAGAATATTCGGACAAACAGCTGAAAGAAATATGTTCACAAATGTGCGAAGCTTTGGAAGAAATTGCTGAAAGCGAGCCGGATGCCGATTTGGATACGGTGTGTTGTTATTTATATAACATTGTTATCATTGGCAAAACAGGTTCTTTGGATTTTGGCGGCTTTACAATGGACAATCGCTTTTATCTCAATTATGATAATATGGAAACAGGTTCATTTGCTATGGATACCGATAATATTGAACTTACTACTTTTTATCACGAGATGATGCACGCTTTTCAATTCGCCTGTGATGATATGAAAAAACAAAATGAAAACAGGGTCGGAATAACGTATGTATATAATGAACTTGAAATAAACCCGCTTTCTTGGTATTGGTTGCTTGAGGCTTCAGCAGAGATGAATATGAGTCAGTATCTTGATGTCAGGTATTCAACTTATAAAGCTATGATTACATATGTTGACAGCCTAAATTTTATATCAAATCTTGGACCCGGAGACGATTTGATACAGCTGGAAAAACTGTGTTTTCAGAGAGATATAAATAAATTGTTTGATGAAACGAACATGACTTCTGACGAAGAAAAAATTGAATTGATAAAAATGATGTATAGTATAGAGATTCTACAGGAATCCGATGCTGAATTTTACGATTGGTATGAGAATGAATATAATGTGGATTTGTCAGATGAAAGTAGCGGAGAACCTACAAAATTGTGTCTTACTGTAAAAGAAGATGCAATACTTACTATGACAAAAATGTTCTATAAAAATCTTGCTTTTCAAGTTAATTCGGGAGATGTAACTTTGCAGGATTGTTATTATTTAATGAGACTGTGGGAAGCGGATATTTCAAGGCATTTCACAAACAATACAGTAGGATATATGATGTTTTTCCATGAGTTCTATGATAATTATCTTGAATTGCAAAACAGTTTCTTTAAAATGATAGCAGATGAAAATGATATGGATTTTGAAAAATTACAAAGTGATTTCAGTGAATATTCCACAAATGCTGTGGATAAGTCGCCAAACTGTGATTTGAAATTCTTGAGCAACGAAAGAATAGAGTACATAGAAAATTATTATGTGGACAGTTATTACAAAAAAGGATTGCCCGGAATTAAAGAGTGTCAAGAACAAACAAAGGATCTTTGTGAAAAGTATTCTTTGGACGATCTGGTTGTTCTTGGATAGCACAATAAATTTATTAAAGAAAGGAGGAATAAGACATGGCCTGTTTCCATATTCAGTATACAGGCGGAACAAGTCCGTTTTCGTCAGATGAAGATGTTTACCATTGCGATCTGTGCAGTAAAAGTTGGGATTGGGGCGACCCGCATGTAGAACACGTTTGCAAAAACGGTGATGCTTATAGAGAATGCCCTATTTGGAAAAAGTATTCATAATTAATCATAACCACCAGTTGAACTGGTGGTTTGCACAGGCCCTAAAAGGGCCGCCTACTGGCTTGCCGACTGAAAGTCGGCACTGATGGTTTGACATCGCATTACTATTTCTAACAGCCCCTCTCGTGGGGCTGTTTTTTTGCTTACTTATTCTTGTTACCCGTGAACGGGTCTACATACTCCTTGATTGAGATTTGGTCGTTGGCTAAATCTTCTTCAAGCTGATTTTGTATGTACTTTTCTATCACTTTCTTATTCCGACCTACTGTATCAACATAGTATCCTCTGCACCAAAAATGTCTGTTTCCATACTTATACTTTAAATTTGCGTGTCGGTCGAAAATCATAAGTGTACTTTTTCCCTTGAGATATCCCATAAATTGTGCTACACTTAAATACGGCGGTATTGATACCAGTAGGTGTATGTGATCTTTACACGCTTCCGCCTCTATTATCTCTACTCCTTTTTGTTCGCACAATTTTCGGATTATCTCTCCTACATCTCTCTTGATTTTTCCGTATATCTCTTTTCTACGATATTTTGGTGCGAACACTATATGGTACTGACATCTATATGTAGAGTGTGATAATGTTTTTATTTCATTGTTTCCGTTCTTTTTTATCACGTTTTTAACCTCCTGTATCTTAGTAACGCGGCTGCAAAACCGTTTCTATTATACTTGGAGGTTATTTTTTCTCCAATCCATTCGGCTTGCTTTTTGCTCGCCGGTTTTATTTTTACTAAAGCTTTCTATTTCCCCCGGTAGAACCGGGGGTTTTTTCTTTGCTGAAGAAACAATAAGAAAGCGCTTGGCAATTTGCCAAGCGCTTTTATTTATCTATTATATTATATAAAACTGTGTTCAACTGTTATTACAAGGAAAATGTTATCTTTTTTTGCATCAACGGCTTTTTGAAGGTCGGTTATGATATCCTGTTTCTTCTTTTGATATTGATGTGGGATAACAAGGTCGAAAATGAAATTCGTTTTCAGCCGTCCGTCAACAACTCTGAAATCGTGGAAAGTAAAACTTTCGTCATATTCTTTGATTATTTCTGCCATAAAATCACGGTAGGCGTTTACTGTTTCATCGTTTACGGCAATAGGATCCATGTGAATGCACATCATGATGCCGAGCTTTTTGCTTATGATTTTTTCGGTTATATCAATAACATCGTGAACGGCAAGAATATCTGCATCGCAGGGAACTTCCGCATGAGCTGAGGCGATTATTCTGCCCGGGCCGTAATCATGAACAATAAGGTCGTGAACGCCGTAAATGCAGTCCTGCTCAAGCATTATATCTTCGATTTCCTTTACGAGTTCGGGATCGGGTGCTTTGCCGAGCAGTTTTCCGGCAATGTCTTTTAAGATGCCTATGCCTGAAATAACGATAAGTACGGCTACTATGATACCCATAATACCGTCTGCGTACACAAAATCAGTAAAGTAAGAAATAAGCAGTGCAACTATTGTAGCTAATGTTGCAAGGCAGTCGTTAAGACTGTCCTGTTTTACTGCTTTTGCGTTGACGTTTCCTGATTCTTTGTATATTTTATTGTTGAAATACGCCATCCACAGTTTTACCAAAATGGCTGCTACAAGAATAATTATAGACGCAACGCTGAAATTAACATCTTCAGGATGGATAAGCTTTTCTACGCTGCTTTTGAAAAGCTCAAATCCCATAAGGAGTATAAGAAATGATATTATGAGTCCGCTTATGTATTCAATTCTGCCGTGTCCGAACGGGTGCTCGTCATCAACAGGCTTGCTTGAAAGCTTTGAACCTGCTATCGTTACTATATTAGAACTTGCGTCCGAAAGGTTGTTTACAGCGTCAGCAGTAATTGAAACAGAGTTTGTGAATGTGCCCACCGCGAATTTGAAAGCGCTCAGAAGTAAATTGCAAATTATTCCGACTACTCCTGAAAGAACGCCGTATCTTTCTCTTTCCTCAGAAGATGATAATTTTTTGTTTTTTATAAACAGTTTTAAAATAAGTTTACTCATGCTTTTCACCCGCAAATGTATATTATTATATTTATACCACAATTAACTATTTAACTCAATAGAAAAAAGTGATATAATTAATTCGGTGATGAAATGAAGACTTTTTTGATAATTAACGGTTCCCCGCGCAAGGACGGCGTTTCTTCCGAGCTTGCAAAGCAGGTGAAGCCTTATTTTCTTGACTGCGAGATCAAGGAGTACAATGTTTATGACCTTGCTCCCGCCCCGTGCATTGACTGTAAATACTGCGAGTATCACGACGGGTGCTCAAACAAAGATCTTGATATATTTTTCGAGGATTTTGAGGAAGCGGATTTTATCGCGTTTTTTACGCCTGTTTACAATAATTTCTTCCCTGCTCCTCTCAAGGCAGTTATAGACCGCTTTCAGCGGTATTATAGCGCAAGATTTAAAAGAGGCGCCAATCCGCCTATAAAGAAACATAAAAAAGTGGGTGTGGTTATTGTTTCGGGGTCTAATGCCCGTTCAAGCGCAGATTATATGACCAAGACTATCAAACAGGCTTTTGAGGTGCTTAATGGTGATGTCTGCGCCAGGTATTTTATTCCAAACACAGACCTTGGTATGTATACTTTCAATGTTGTTGAACTCCAGAAATTTATCCACCAGCTTAAAGGATTATCAAAAAATCCTTTGCTGTAAGTTTACGGCTGAATATCATTCAGCCGTTTTTTGTTTTGCTGTTAAATTTCAACAGACAGTAAGTTTAATATTATTTTTATTGATAATCAAAATGCAATATGATATAATTGTTTAAATTATTATGGAGCAGTATGTACTATGGTAATTTTAGGCATAGATCCCGGTTATGCGATAATTGGCTGGGGAGTTCTTGAATATAAAGCAAATAAGTTCAGAGTGATAGATTACGGCGCCGTTACAACCGAAGCCAAAACACCTTTTCCGTTAAGGTTATGCGATATATATAACGGCCTTTGCGATATTATAAAAAAGTATCAGCCCGAAGTTTTAAGCATGGAAAAACTTTTTTATAATAATAATGCCAAAACAGTTATAGATGTCGCTCAGGCAAGGGGCGTTATAACTCTTGCCGCCCAGCAGAACGGGCTTAAAATAGCGGAGTATACTCCGCTTCAGGTAAAGCAGTCTGTTACGGGATACGGCAGGGCGGTCAAAAAGCAGGTGCAGGAAATGACAAGGATAATTCTTAACCTTGAAAAGATACCGAAGCCAGATGATACCGCAGACGCTCTTGCCATGGCAATCTGCCATGCTCACTGCAGCGGAAGTCTTTTAGGCTCCATGGCGTCCGGCTTGTAAATATATATTAAGAGGAAATTGTTATGATATACAGTCTTACCGGCGAATTAACTTATATAGGAGATCAGTTTTTGGTGATTGACTGCGGAGGCGTAGGTTTTAAATGCTTTACATCGCTTTCCACAGCTTCAACCGCTGGCAGAATAGGCGAACAGGTGCGTCTTTTTACATATCTTTCAGTTAAAGAAGATGCTCTTGATCTTTACGGCTTCAAAACAGAAAACGAACTCAATGTATTTAAACTGCTTATTTCGGTTTCCGGCGTAGGCCCCAAAGCCGCGGTTTCTATACTTTCCGAAATGAGTGCAGATAAACTTGCTCTTGCTGTTGCCGCGGGCGATTCAAAGGCAATAACAAAAGCAAACGGTGTTGGTAAAAAAACAGCGGAAAGAATTGTTCTTGAGCTAAAAGATAAAATGGCAGGCGTTGCTGTTTCAGATTCAGACAGTTATATCTCAGCAGCCGCTTCGGTTGAGGAGGAATCATCTGCCGGAGAAGCAGTTGCGGCTCTTGTTGCCCTCGGGTACGGTAAAAGCGAGGCTGCCGCTGTGGTTGGTGCAATGGATAAATCACTTTCTGCCGATGAAATGATAAGGCAGGGCTTGAGACAGCTTGCCAGGAATTTATGATAAGAGGGAAAACAGATGCAGGAAACGGATTTTGAAAACAGAATAGTGTCAACGGAGTTTTCCCCGTCCGACGGCGATCTTGAAAACAGTCTGCGCCCTAAACAGCTTTCAGATTATATAGGTCAGGATAAAGTAAAGGAAAACCTTTCCGTATATATCGAAGCCGCAAAGGGCAGAGGCGAAGCGCTTGACCATGTTTTGCTTTACGGCCCTCCCGGTCTCGGCAAAACAACACTTGCGGGCATTATTGCAAATGAAATGGGCGTAAATATCAGAATTACAAGCGGCCCCGCAATAGAGAAGCAGGGCGATCTTGCGGCTCTGCTCACAAACCTTCAGGAGGGCGATGTGCTTTTCATTGATGAGATACACCGTCTCAACAGAAGCGTTGAGGAAGTTCTTTATCCCGCAATGGAAGACAGAGCGCTCGATATAATTATCGGAAAAGGTCCGTCTGCGAGGTCGATACGTCTTGATCTTCCAAACTTCACTCTTGTGGGTGCAACCACAAGGGCGGGTCAGCTTTCGGCTCCGCTAAGGGATAGATTCGGCGTTATTTTCAGACTTGAACTCTATACACCGAAGGAGCTGGCTGTAATAGTAAAACGCAGTGCGGGTATCCTCGGTATTGATATAGACGAAAAGGGAGCGACTATGATAGCGTCACGCTCACGCGGCACACCGCGTATTGCAAACAGGCTTTTAAAAAGAAGCCGTGATTTTGCAGAAGTAAAATATAACGGAGTTATCAGCGAAGAAGCTGCAAATGACGCTCTTACGAGAATGGAAGTTGACGACCTCGGTCTTGATTCGGTAGACAGACGGCTTCTCACAACAATGATAAAGAATTATCACGGCGGCCCTGTGGGACTTGAAACCATTGCTGCGGCCGTAGGGGAAGAAGCCGTTACAATAGAAGATGTTTATGAGCCTTATCTTATGCAGATAGGGTTTTTAAGCAGAACTCCGCGCGGGCGCTGTGTATCTCCCGCCGCTTATAAACATTTGGGAATAGAGCAGGACGGTCAGCAGACACTGATTTAAAATATATAAACATACCAATTTAAGTCGATTATTCAGCAAAGGAATGAGTTTTATGGGTAGACTTTTCGGAACAGACGGTGTAAGAGGAGTAGCAAATAAAGACCTTACCAACGAGCTTGCTATGAAAATAGGTATGGCGGCGGCAGAGATTCTGCTTAAAACTTCAGAGGATAAACGCCCTACGGTAATGATTGGCCGTGATACACGCGCGTCAGGCGATATGCTTGAGGCGGCGCTTACTGCGGGTTTCTGCTCTGTGGGTGTAAATGTTCTTTCCGTAGGTGTAGTACCTACTCCCGCAATTGCTTATCTCGTAGGCAAATACGGTTGTGAAGCGGGCGTTATGATTTCTGCTTCACACAATCCGTGCGAATATAACGGAATTAAAATCTTCCAGTCAACTGGCTATAAACTTCCCGATGCTGTTGAAGAGGAGATTGAATCAATCATACTTGATACCCCTGATAAGATAGAGCTTAAAACAGGCGGGGAAGTAGGCAGAAGAACTTATTGCCAAACAGCTGTTGAGGATTATATAGAGCATGTTGTTTCAGTGTGCGAAGTCAGCCTTGACGGTCTTAATATAGCAATAGATACGGCAAACGGCTCCGCAAGCGTGTGCGCAAAAGAAATATTTACACGCCTCGGCGCAAAGTGCCATATGCTTTCAGATACACCTAACGGAGTAAATATTAATCTCAACTGCGGCTCAACGCATATGGAGGAACTTTCCGAGTTCGTAAAGGCAAACAAACTTGACCTCGGTGTTGCTTTTGACGGAGACGCAGACAGAATGCTTGCCGTAGATGAAAACGGTGAGATTGTGGACGGAGATAAGGTAATAGCTATCTGCGCAACACAGATGAAACAGGAAAACAAGCTTGCCAAAGATACCGCAGTAGTTACCGTTATGAGCAATATGGGATTTTTCAAGTTCTGTGAGAATAACGGCATCAAATGCGCAAAGACTGCGGTAGGAGACAGATATGTTCTTGAAAGAATGCTGAAAGACGGTTATAATATCGGAGGCGAGCAGAGCGGTCACGTAATCTTCCTTGATTATGCCACAACGGGTGACGGCGAGCTTTCTGCAGTTAAACTTCTTGAAACCGTAGTTAAGAGCGGCACCACGCTTGCTCAGCTTTCTAAGGTAATGACCGTTTATCCTCAGGTTCTTATCAATGTTCCCGTAACTCCTGAGGGCAAAATGAAATATAACAACGATGAATATATAATTTCCGCAGTTCAGGAAGCCGAAATGGAGCTTCACGGAGACGGCAGAGTTCTTGTTCGTGTTTCCGGCACAGAGCCGCTCGTAAGAGTAATGCTTGAGGGTATGGACATTGAGCAGATAACCCGGCTTGGAAATTATATTGCGGATGTTGTAAAAGAAAGACTTAGCTGATGAGATTTACAAAAGATTGGAAAGATTATGAGCTTATCGACTGCTCAGGCGGCGAAAAGCTGGAACGGTGGGGAGACGTACTGCTTGTGCGTCCTGACCCGCAGGTGATCTGGAAAAGTAAATATAACGACGGCAGATGGTATAAGCCAAACGCTAAGTATCACCGCTCTCATTCGGGCGGCGGGCAGTGGCAGGTATTCAGCAAACTGCCTCCTCAGTGGGAAATAAAGTATAAAGACCTTACTTTCAATGTAAAAACGATGGGCTTTAAGCATACGGGGCTGTTTCCGGAGCAGGCAGTCAATTGGGATTTTACAAGAGAAGTAATAAGAAACAGCGGCAGAAAAGATGTAAGTGTTTTAAATCTTTTTGCTTATACCGGCGGAGCAACAGTTGCCTGCCTTAAGGAAGGCGCAAGCGTAGTCCACGTTGACGCCTCCAAAGGAATGACCCAGTGGGCAAAGGAAAACGCTGTTTCAAGCGGCGTTGCCGATGCTAATGTTAGGTGGATAGTTGATGATTGTATAAAATTTGTGCAGCGTGAGATCCGCCGCGGTCACAGTTATGATATCATAATCCTTGACCCTCCGTCTTACGGCAGAGGGCCAAAGGGTGAAATTTGGCGGCTTGAGGATTCGCTTTATGATTTTGTTGAGCTTATTTCTCAGGTGCTCTCTAAGGAGCCGCTTATGGTGCTTCTTAATTCATATACAACAGGGCTTTCAGGCTCGGTTATGAAGTATATACTTGACGATATTTTAGTAAAAGAAAAGGGCGGCTTTGTAACCGCGGATGAAATCGGGCTTCCCGTTTCGTCCAACGGGGAAGTACTTCCCTGCGGTGCAACTGCCGTTTGGATGAAAAAATGAGTTTAATTGAGTTTCACAATGTTGCCTTTTCCTACGGTACCGAAGAGGGCGAGGAAAAGGTGGATGTTCTTGAAGACTTAAATCTTAATATAGAAAAAGGCAGTTTTGTGGCGGTGCTCGGCCATAACGGCTCAGGCAAATCAACGCTTGCAAAGCTTACTAACGGTATCCTTTTTCCCCAGCACGGCAAAGTGCTTGTGGATGGTATGGAAACAAAACCTGACGACAGTATTTATGATATACGCAAAAAAGTCGGTATGGTTTTTCAGAATCCCGATAACCAGATAGTTGCCTCAATAGTTGAGGAAGATGTTGCGTTCGGAGTTGAAAATCTGGGCATACCTCCCGAGGAGTGCCGCCGCAGGGTGGATGAAGCGCTCAAAACCGTAGGAATGTACGAGTTCCGTGAAAAGGCGCCGCATAAGCTATCGGGCGGTCAGAAGCAGAGAGTTGCAGTTGCGGGCATTATAGCAATGCGCCCGCAGTGCATAGTGTTAGACGAGCCTACAGCTATGCTTGACCCAAGCGGCAGAGCGGAAGTTATGGAAACCATAAAGAGGCTCAACAGGGAAGAGGGCATAACGATAGTTCTTATAACCCATTATATGGACGAGGCTGTGCAGGCGGACAGGGTTATCGTTATGGATTCCGGAGTTGTAAAAATGGACGATACTCCCAAAGAGGTCTTTTCACACGTTGCTGAGATAAAGGCGCTCGGCCTTGATGTTCCTCAGGCAACGGAACTTATTTACGAAAGCGGGCTTCAATCGCCCGAAACAATACTGAACACAGATGAATGTGTTGAATTTATCAAATCCGCGCTGGAGGGATAGTAGTGGCGGTTCTGGTTTGCGAAAAATTAAAATATCTTTACAGCGCCGGCACTCCGTTTGAAACCGCAGCTTTGGATGAAGTGGATTTCACCGCAGAAAACGGAGAACTTGTCGGCATAATCGGTCATACGGGCAGCGGAAAATCAACGCTTATCCAGCATTTTAACGGGCTCCTTCAGCCCAACAGCGGTGTTGTTATACTTGACGGCCAGAATATCTGGTCAAAAGAAAATAAAAAGAAAATCAGAAATGTTCGTTTTGCAGTCGGGCTTTGCTTCCAGTATCCCGAATATCAGATATTTGAGGAAAATGTTTTTAAGGAGATAGCTTTCGGCCCGAAACAGATGGGGCTTTCTGAAGATGAAATAAAATCCCGTGTTTATGAAAGCATGGATTTTGTAGGACTGAAAAAGACTCTTGATGATAAATCTCCGTTTGATCTTTCAGGCGGGCAAAAAAGACGTGTGGCAATAGCTTCGGTTATTGCAATGCGTCCTAAAGTGCTTATTCTTGATGAGCCGTGCGCGGGACTTGACCCCAAGGGCAGAGAAGTAATACTAAGCCTTATCAAAGACTATCAGCAAAAAACAGGCAGCACAGTAATCATAGTTTCCCATTCAATGGAAGATGTTGCAAAGCTCTGCTCAAAAGTTGTTGTTATGAACAAGGGTAAGGTGGCTATGTCGGGCACCGTTCCTGAGGTCTATTCTCATGCGCAGGAACTTCGTGAGATAGGGCTCAATGTTCCGCAGGTAACAGAAATATTCCTTAAACTGAAAGCTGAGGGAATAGACTGTAAAACAGATATTTTTACAGTTGAACAGGGCACGGCTGAGCTTAAAAGGCTCTTTAAAAAGGAGGGAAAAGCATGATTGGCGATATCACAATAGGTCAGTATTTTCCCGGTAATTCCTTTATTCATAAGCTTGACGCAAGAGTAAAAATAATACTTACGCTTGCAGTAATAATTTCGCTTTTTATCTGTAAAAACTTTTATTCATTGCTTTTGAGCGTTGCCTTTACTCTTTTGATAGTTCTTGTGGGCGGAATATCCTTTAAAACGGTGTTCAAAAGCGTAAAACCGCTTGGTATAATAATTGTAATTACTTCACTTTTAAACCTGTTCTACGGGCAGGGAGAGCCTCTTGTAACTCTTTTCGGCAGGCTCAAAATAACTGAGGATGGCATTTATACCGCAATATTTATGGCGGTCAGAATAATACTTCTTGTTGTGGCGGGTTCAATGCTCACTTATACCACCACTCCCACAGATCTTACTGACGCAATCGAAAGGCTTTTCTCGCCTTTGAAAATATTTAAAATAGATATTCATACAGTGGCTATGACTATGACCATAGCGCTCAGATTTATTCCCACTCTTACGGAAGAAATTGAAAAGATAATGGCGGCTCAGAAATCAAGAGGCGCCGATATGGATTCGGGCGGAATAATACACCGCGCAAAAGCGCTTATTCCTGTTCTTATTCCGCTGTTTATATCTTCTTTCCGCCGCGCAAATGAGCTTGCGTACGCAATGGACTGCAGATGTTATAAGGGCGGAAAGGGCAGAACAAAAATGAAGCAGGTTAAAGTAACGGCAAGGGATTTTGTTGCTCTCGGTGCCGTGATTGCTCTCTTTGCGCTTATTATTTTTGTTAATACTCTTTCGGCGGCTGTAATATGAGAAATCTTTTAATTACCATCAGCTATGACGGCTCTGCCTACCACGGCTGGCAGGTGCAGAAAAATGCGGTAACGGTGCAGCAGGTATTTCAAAAAGCCGTGGAAAAGCTGTTTCGCCAAAAAACAGATATAAAGGGATGCAGCAGAACGGACAGCGGCGTTCACGCCAAAATGTACTGCGTTTCCATCAAAACACAAAAAAATATACCGTGTGAAAATATAATAACGGGTTTGAATACTTATTTGCCAAAAGATATAGCTGTAACCGGCTGCATTGAAGTTGCTGATGATTTTCATGCGCGTTACAGTGTTAAGTCAAAGGAATATGTTTACAGAATTTATAATTCTCAGATAAGAAATCCTTTTCTCAAGAATTATGCTCTTCATTACAGATATCCTATTGACGCTCAGTATCTCAACGAAGAAGCTCAGGCATTTCTCGGAAGCCATGATTTTTCAGGCTTTTGCTCTGCTAAAAGCGATGTTGAGGATACTGTGCGCACCGTTTATTCTTTCAGCGTTACAAGAAACGGGGATGAGGTAATCTTCTCCGTTGAGGCGGACGGCTTTCTCTATAATATGGTGCGCATTATGGTCGGCACACTGCTTTTTGTAAACGAGGGCAAGATAAAACAGGGCGAACTTGCCGATGTTATCAAATCTAAAGACCGTAAAAGAGCGGGTAAAACCGCGCCGGCTCACGGGCTTTATCTTAATAACGTGAAATATTAAAAATTTAATAATTATTTATTGTTTTTTCATTGTTTTATTAATAATCAGTTGTATATTTTCGGAAAGGCTATGTAAATATGGCGTCTGAACAAAGAGAAAAAGAGCGTTTGGAAAGAAAACTCAAAAAGAATAAAAAAAAGCGTATAGCTGCTTGGATAGTTATATGCTTGGTTGTTGCTGCGCTTATCGTTATGCGTGTAGCCGAGATTGATTTTTCCTCAATCGGCGGCTCGGCATCGTCTCAGTCGCAAAGCTCCGGATTTCCGCATCAGCTTGCTTCCGGTTCGGATCTTTATTTCGGTTCTGTAGGCAATGATCTTTGCTTGTTGGAGGATTCCACTTATACAGTGCTTGATTCATCCGATGCCGAAGTAAAATACAGTTTTGAACACGGGTATTCCAATCCCATTGTTAAAACGGCAGGCAGTTATTCACTGCTTTATGACCAGGGCGGTGTTTCATACAGGCTTGATACAAACAGCGAAAATGTTTATCAGGAAAAAACGCAGAGCAGTCTTATATGCGCCGATGTTTCCGATTCGGGCACTGTTGCTCTTGCCACAACTTCAGACAGTGCTCTCAGCACGATAACTGTTTACAATAAATCTTTAAAACAGAAATTCACTTATGATGTTACGGCAGGTTATGTAACAAGCGTTGCTGTGGATTCTCGCGGCAGCAGGGTAGCTTTTGCAGCCGTATCATCTGAGAACGCAAGGTTCAAAACTGTTGTCTATACTATGAATGTGGATGATACAGAGCCGCGTGCTCAGTTTGAGTATACAGGCTCCTCCGTCTTGGAACTTCGTTTTTCATCAACGGATCTTTTCGTTGTCGGAAATGATTTTGTAAGCGTAATAGATTCACTTAAAACCGAAAAACAGATATATGAGCCGGGCACAGTCGGCCTTGTTTCATACTCATTTACGCCAGACGGCAGCCTTATTTATGTTTATACTGCATATTCAGGCTCCGCAGATAATAATATATCAGTTGTAAAGCCTTCGGGCAAAGTTATTGAGGTTGCATCTACCGATTCTGCTGTAAAGGATGTAACAGGCAGTTCTACCCGTGTAACAATTCTTACCTCGGAGAGCGTGGTAACCTACAAAATTTCAAATTCAAAAGTGCTTGCCGAGAGCCGTGTTGATGATTCGTATTCTTCCGTAATGCAGATTACATCCGATGTTTACGCAAGGCATCAGGCGGTTGTTGAACTTCTCGGCAGTGAACAGGAGTAGTCAGTTTGAATATTAATTTTATCGATATAGCTTTGATAGTGGTTTTTGCCGCATGTATAGCAGCGGGATATGCAAGGGGTTTCATCCTGTCGCTTATTTCTTTCGCAAAGCTTATAATAAGCTTCCCACTTGCATTTTTCGTTGCGGATAATTACAGCTTGTCATTCTATGATAAATACGTAAGTGCAGCGGCGCTTGAGAAAATTTCACAGGGTCTTGCCGATTCTGCAAATATAGATTCTTTTGTATCGTCAGTGCGTGAAGCCGTAGAAGAGATTCCTTTCGGAATTTCAGGCGCGGTTGATCTTTCTTTCCTTGACGGTATTTCAAATGAATCCGCAGCAAATGCCGTTCTTCAGAATATAGTTGAGCCTGTTGCTCTTGTAATTATCAAGATAGCTCTTTTTGTAATAACACTTGTAATTTTTAATCTTCTCGTAATGATAATTACAAAGATAATAAACAGTATCATGAATAAAAAACATATGCCGCTCAAACGCACCAATAAATATCTGGGCGCGGCTTTCGGCATATTAAAGGGCGTGGCATCACTTGCCGTTTTAAGCGCAGTTTTTTCTTTCCTCAGCGATTTTGTTTTTACCAACTCTCAGAGTTTTGTTTCCCAGGTAGATTCAAGCGTTGTAATGGAATTTATAAATAAAATCAATCCGCTTATGCATTTGATTTAGGAGGATAAAATATGAGCAATCTTAAAAGTAACGTAAAAGATCTTTTAGAAGGTTGGAACACTATTCCCAACTGGCTTTCCTTTATCAGGATAGCACTGATTCCCGTGTTTATGGTGCTGTTTCTGAAAGGCTATGTGCTTCCTGCTGTAATAATTATGGCATTAGCAGCGCTTACCGACCTTTTTGACGGTAAGATAGCACGAAAGTTCAATCAGGTCTCAAACCTGGGCAAGCTGCTTGACCCTATAGCAGATAAACTTTCACAGATGGCAATCGTTATTGTGCTGATAGTTACATACTGGGATAATGCGATTAAATATCTCTTTATGTTTTTTATCGCAAAAGAGGTTATAATGATAATCGGCGGAGTGATACTTCTTTCGCTCGGTATGCGCCCGACGGCGGCGGAAATATGGGGAAAGGTAGCCACAAACGTTTTCTATATCGGTATGATATTTATTCTCGCGTTCGGTCAAAACGGCGCGCTGTGTGACGTTACGGGCTTTACTCTTCCGAATACTGTTACATGGATACTTGTATCAATCTCAGCTGTATGCACGCTTATTTCACTTCTCGGCTATGCGCCGGGATTTGTGCGTCAGCTCAAAGAGAATAAAAAGGCAAAAGGCAGCAAATAAATTTCAAGGAGAACTATTTATTTAATGAAACAGCAGATGTGCAGCAGGTGCCATGAGCGCCCTGCGGTAGTTTTTATTCAGAAAATGGAAAATGATAAAGTAGTTCCTGAGGGGCTTTGTATTAAATGTGCAAGGGAACTCAATGTCGGCTCTATCAATCAGATGATAGATCAGTTAGGGCTGTCAGACGAGGAACTTGAGCAGGCAAGCGAACAGATGAGCCAGTTTATGGAAAATATGCAGGATTTCGATTTCGGCTCACTGGGTGAAATGTTCAATCAGGAAAATATGGACGGGGCGCAGACTTTGCCGTTTACAAGTCTTTTTGAAAATGACGGTAAGGATGACAACGCCTCAAAAACAGATAAAAAAGGCGGCAAAAAGCGCGGTAAAAGGGGCAGACAGGAGGATCCGAGAAAATTCCTCGGCAACTACTGCACAAACCTTACACAGAAAGCTAAAAACGGAGAGATAGACGCTATTATAGGCAGAGAAAAAGAAATTTCACGTGCCGTTCAAATTCTCTGCCGCCGCACAAAGAACAATCCTTGTCTTATAGGTGAGCCGGGTGTAGGTAAAACTGCAATCGCTGAGGGCCTTGCCATCAAGATAGCAAAGGGGGAAGTTCCCGCTCGTCTTGCCGATAAAGAGATTTATCTGCTTGATCTTACAGCTCTTGTTGCAGGCACACAGTTCAGAGGCCAGTTTGAGGGCAGAATTAAAGGCCTTGTTGATGAAGTTAAGAGTGAGGGCAATATCATTCTTTTCATTGACGAAGTCCACAATCTTGTAGGTACGGGAGACAGCGAGGGCACGATGAATGCCGCAAATATCCTGAAACCCGCTCTTTCAAGAGGAGAAATACAGGTAATAGGTGCCACAACATTTAATGAATACAGAAAATATATTGAAAAGGATGCGGCTTTAGAGCGACGCTTCCAGCCGATTAAGGTTGAGGAGCCGTCTGTTGAGGAAGCTTACAGAATGCTGCTCGGCATCAAAACCTATTATGAGAATTATCACAAGGTGCAGATATCAGACAGCCTTGTTTATAAAGCGGTAACCATGTCCGAGCGCTTTGTTACTGACAGATATCTGCCTGATAAGGCTATAGATCTGCTTGACGAGGCGTGCACTTGCGCCAACCTCAGAAATCCTGCCATTTCGGAATACCAGCTCAAACTCAATGAAAAGAACTCTCTTCTTGAGAGAATAGACACTCTTTCCGAACCAACTGAGGAAAATGAGGTAATCGATTACGAACTTATTTCAAACCTCAAGGCACAGACGATGAAAATCGATGAGGTTCTGCCTGCTCTTGCCGAAAAAGCAAAAGATAATCAGGTTATAGAGGCAGACCTTGCAAAAGTGGTTTCTCTTTGGACGGGTATTCCCGCTTCAAAGATAGAGGCGGGCGACATCAGAAAACTCGCATCTCTTGAGGATGAACTCAAAAAGCATATTATCGGTCAGGACGAGGCAATCTCAAAGCTTGCAGCGGCAGTGCGCAGGGGCAGAGTACAGATCAGTCCGCGCAAAAGACCTCAGTCATTTATTTTCGTAGGGCCTACGGGCGTCGGTAAAACAGAGCTTGTAAAACAGCTTGCAAGTTACCTGTTTGATTCTCCTGACAGCCTTATAAGACTTGATATGAGCGAATTTATGGAAAAATTCAGCGTTTCAAGAATTATAGGCTCTCCTCCGGGATATGTAGGATATGATGACGCAGGTCAGCTCACTGAAAAAGTAAGAAGAAAGCCTTACAGCGTTGTCCTTTTCGATGAGATAGAAAAGGCTCATAAGGATGTCCTGAATATTCTTCTTCAGATTCTTGACGAAGGCAGAATTACGGATGCGCAGGGCAGAACTGTTAATTTTGAAAATACTATTATTGTTATGACATCAAACGCAGGCTCAACAGATACAGCATCTCTCGGTTTCGGTATGTCTGAAAATGAGATAAACAAGGATGTTACCATGAAAGCGCTTGAGCGTTTCCTGCGCCCCGAATTTCTGGGCAGGGTAGATGAGATAATCACTTTCAATACTCTTACTTTCAATGATTTTGAGAAAATTGCCAAAATCACGCTTGATGAACTTAAAGAAGGGCTCAAGGATAAGGCTATTGAATTGGTATATGATGATTCTGTTCCCGTATATATTGCAAAGAAAACATACGGCTCAAAGAAAAACGCAAGAGGTATAAGAGACTGCGTGCGCCGTGAGGTGGAAGATCTTCTTGCACAGCTCATCGTATTCAATCAGGATAAGGAAATAAAAAGCTTTACAATTACCGCGGGAGAAAAAATTGATGCGGTAATCAATTAATTTTTAAAAAAGTACTTGACAGTTGCACGCTCATTGATTATAATAATGAGCGTCGCCATGCGGGTGTAGTTCAATGGTAGAATGTCAGCCTTCCAAGCTGAATACGAGGGTTCGATTCCCTTCACCCGCTCCATTATGCGTTTGTAGCTCAGCTGGATAGAGCAACCGCCTTCTAAGCGGTGGGTCGGAGGTTCGAGTCCCCCCAAGCGCGCCAAAGCGCCTGAGCAACTCGGGCGCAGATATGGTGGGATTAGTTCAGTTGGTTAGAGCGCCAGTTTGTGGCACTGGAGGTCGTGGGTTCGAATCCCACATCCCACCCCACTTTAAATAAGCAACCCTATATTGGGGTGTCGCCAAGCGGTAAGGCAAGGGACTTTGACTCCCTCATGCGTAGGTTCGAATCCTGCCTCCCCAGCCAAGCGCCCTCAATGAATGAGGGTGTATATGGTTCATTAGCTCAGATGGCAGAGCACTTGACTTTTAATCAAGGTGTCCGGGGTTCGATTCCCCGATGAGCCACCAGGAAAAAAGCTTCTTATGCGCTTAATGCGTTGTTTGAGGCTTTTTTCTTTTTTTATTTCAATATTATTCAAAGCGGTATGTACTATGGCAAGCATTCAGTTTGAAGATCAGATAATAGATTATACTCTTATCAGAAAAAATGTTAAAAATATCAATCTGCGGATAAACACGTGCGGTGAAGTAACGGTTTCTGCACCGCCCTATGTTCCTGCTGATGTTGTTAAACGCTTTGTACTTTCAAATGCGCAGAGAATTATTTCCGCAAGGAAGCGGTTTTCACAGCTCAGCGATATGAGCGTGAAATATGAAAACGGGGATTTTCTTTATATTTTAGGTAAAAAGTACCGTCTTCAAATTGCCGGCGCTGATAAAAACCGCTGTGTTCTGAATTCTGACAATGTGATATTTTACGTCGGTGAAAACTCAGATGTTAATTTGCGCAGGGCGCTTTATGATAAATTGCTTGCTGATGCGGCGCAGAGGGTGTTTCCTCAAGTAATGCAGGATTGTCTGCCGCTTTTTTACGGCAGAATAAACAGTGCACCGTGTCTTAAAATACGCAGAATGAAATCCCAGTGGGGCAACTGCCGCGCGGCAAAGAATACGGTAACACTTAATTCACGTCTTGCCGCATATGATGAAAACGTCATAAAGTCCGTAGTTTGTCACGAACTTTGTCATTTCATTCATCAAAATCATTCAAAGAAGTTTTACGCTTGTCTTTCCGGAGTTATGCCGGAATGGAAAAAGTATGACGCAGTTTTAAAAAATAAATTAATTTATTGTTATTTTATTGACAATCAGTGATTTTACCTCCTATAATGAATTTGAACTTAGGTTCAGATTTTAGGAGGTAATATTTATGTCTAATCGTTTTGTACTAAATGAAACAAGTTATCACGGTGCGGGTGCGATAAATGATATTGCTCCCGAAGTTAAGGGCAGGGGATTTAAAAAATGCTTTGTCTGCTCGGATCCCGATTTAATTAAATTCGGCGTAACCAAAAAGGTTACCGATGTGCTTGACGGCGCGTCTATTCCTTACGAGATATACAGCGAGATAAAGCCTAATCCTACCGTAGAAAATGTTAAATCAGGCGTTGCGGCGTTTAAAGCTTCAGGAGCTGACTGTATTATCGCAATCGGCGGCGGTTCATCAATGGATACCGCGAAAGCTATCGGAATAATTATAAAAAATCCCGAGTTTGAAGATGTTGTATCGCTTGAGGGTGTTGCTCCCACAACTAATAAATGTGTTCCCATTATAGCAGTTCCCACAACTGCAGGCACTGCCGCTGAGGTAACAATCAACTATGTAATCACAGATACTGAGAAAAACAGGAAAATGGTTTGCGTTGACCCCAAGGATATCCCCATTATCGCCGTTGTAGACCCTGATATGATGTCTACAATGCCCAAAGGACTTACAGCCGCTACAGGTATGGATGCTCTTACACACGCTATTGAGGGCTATATTACAAAGGGCGCATGGGAACTTTCCGATATGTTCCATCTCAAGGCAATAGAAATCATCGCCGCAAATCTGCGCGGAGCAGTTGAGAATACAGCAGAGGGCAGAAAGCAGATGGCTCTCGGTCAGTATATCGCAGGTATGGGATTTTCAAATGTAGGTCTGGGCCTTGTTCATTCCATGGCTCACCCGCTCGGTGCGGTTTATGATACTCCGCACGGTGTTGCTAATGCTATTATCCTTCCCACGGTTATGGAGTACAATGCTCCGGCAACAGGAGAAAAATACAGGGATATCGCCAAGGCTATGGGCGTTGAAGGCGTAGACGCAATGAGCCTTGAAGATGCAAGAAAAGCCGCAGTCGCAGCTGTAAAACAGCTTGGAGCCGATGTAGGAATCCCTGCGGATTTAAAAGAAATAGTTAAAGATGAGGACGTTGATTTCCTTGCTCAGAGCGCTTACGATGACGCCTGCAGACCCGGTAATCCTCGTGATACTTCCGTTGAGGAAATAAAAGCCCTTTATCGTTCTCTCATGTAATTTTATAATAAAAATCGTAAGCTCCGCCCCGAAAAGGGCGGGGCTTTTTTGCTGTTTACAGTTTTGTAACCATTTGTAAGTCGCTTTTTGTTGAATAAACGCGCTCCTTGTGGTATCTTATTATGGATATAGAGGTATAAGTCATTACAGGCGAAAGGAGTTTTTTATGGAAAGAAAAGTAGTAATTATGGATCATCCGCTGATCCAGCACAAGCTCTCAATTCTGCGTGATGTAAACACAAGCACAAAAGAATTCAGAGATCTTGTAAATGAAATTGCCATGCTTATGATTTATGACGCAACTCGTGATCTGCCGCTTCATAACAAGGATGTTCAAACACCGTGCGGTGTTGCTCACTGTAAGGAGATAGCAGGCAGAAAACTTGCATTTGTTCCCATTTTGCGTGCCGGTCTCGGTATGGTGGAAGGAGCTCTTATGCTTGTTCCGTCCGCTAGAGTAGGTCATATAGGGCTTTACAGAGATGAATCCACCCTTGAGCCTATTGAGTATTACTGCAAGCTTCCTAAGGATATTGAGGACAGGGATGTATTTGTTCTTGATCCTATGCTTGCAACCGGCGGTTCAGCAATTGACGCTATCGGCCAAATTAAAAAAAGAAATCCCCGTTCAATCAAATTCCTGTGCATAATTGCCGCTCCTGAAGGACTTGATGCACTTGAAAAAGCTCACCCGGATGTTGATATTTTTGCCGCGGGTCTTGATGACCATCTTAATGAAAACGGCTATATCGTTCCCGGTCTCGGAGATGCGGGAGACAGAATTTTCGGCACAAAATAATACGTGCCTTGGGTGATTTACGTCTTTAACGGAGGTTGTATTTTATATGGCAAAGAAAGATAAAAGCAAAAAAACCGTCCTTGGTGAACAGGGTATTTATGATGCAAGAGTGCTCGGCAAACCTAAAATGATGATACTTGGTTTTCAGCATACTTTCGCTATGTTCGGCGCAACGGTACTCGTTCCGCTCTTAACCGGACTGAATATGCAAACCACGCTCCTTATGGCAGGTCTCGGCACTTTGTTTTTCCATCTCGTATCAAAGTTTAAGGTTCCGGCATTCCTCGGCTCATCCTTCGCGTTCCTCGGCGGATATGCCGTTGTGGCTCCTCTTCTTGAGGACGGCTCCCCGAATACCGAAATGCTGCCTTATGCAAATCTGGGCGTTGTGTGCGCAGGACTTGTATATCTTGTACTCGCCGCACTTTTCGCTATATTCCCGGTAGAAAAAGTAATGCGCTTTTTCCCGCCGGTAGTAACAGGCCCCATTATTATCGCAATCGGTCTCAGCCTTGCAGGCTCTGCCGTTGATAACTGTAAACAAAACTGGCTCCTTGCAATTATTGCTCTCGCCGTTATCGTTGTCTGCAATATCTGGGGCAAAGGAATGCTCAAAATCATTCCCATTCTTGTAGGTATTATCGTTTCTTATATAGTTGCTGTTTGTATAGGCGCAGTCGATTTCCAGCCTATTATTGAAGCGGACTGGATCGGCCTGCCGATAACAAAAGAGGGCATGGTATTCGGTAATATCCATGACAGAGGAATGGCTATAAGCGCTATCATAGCTATTATGCCTATCTCATTTGCAACAATGATGGAACATATAGGCGACATTTCCGCTATCAGCGCTACTACAGGCAGAAATTTCCTTGCCGATCCCGGCCTTAAAAGAACTCTTGTCGGCGACGGTCTTGCAACTTCTTTCTCCGCGTTATTCGGAGGCCCTGCAAATACAACTTACGGCGAAAACACAGGCGTTCTTGCTCTTACAAAGGTATATGATCCCCGTGTAATACGCATTGCCGCTGTAGTTGCAATCGTTCTTTCGTTCTCACCTAAATTTGCAGCTGTTATAAATACCGTTCCCACCGCAATTATAGGCGGTATCTCTTTCATCCTTTACGGTATGATCTCCGGCGTCGGTGTTCGTAATGTTGTTGAAAATAAGGTTGACCTTACTAAATCAAGAAATCTTATCATAATTGCCGTTATCCTTGTAACGGCGCTGGGTGTAGGTTCGGTTGATTTTACTATCGGTGAGTTCAACATCAGCCTTACTGCACTTGCAGTTGCGGCTATTGCCGGCATACTCCTCAATGCTATTCTTCCGGGTAATGATTATGTGTTTAATCCAAACCCGGTTACAGCTGAGGAAGGCGCTAAAGAAGCTGTTACGGAAGATGCAAACCCATCTGCTGAAAAAGAATAATTTAATCAGTCAGAATGTAGATACAAAAACGCCCCGGCAAGTTGCCGGAGCGTTTTTTTATAAAGGTGATATTCAGCTTTCGCTGTTCTCATCATTTCTGCTTTTTATTTTTTCTGCTAATTCATCTATTCTGCTCATTACTTCAGGCATTGAGCGTTCCACTATTTTTTCAACACTCATTGAGTCTACCATGCTCTTGGCAAGAGTTCTCACTATTACGGGAATGTCATCCGCATCACTGTCAACAAGTTTTTTCATTTCTGCGGCGGCAGGTATAAGACTTCGGTAATTTTTAATGTTGATGTCTTTAAGCGATTTAATGCCGCTGTTTTTCGCTATTTCAAATACTGCGTTTGCGGCGTCCTTCATTCTTTCGGGCTCAAGTGTTTCAAGGCTCTGAGTCAGCGTGTCTTCCATGTATTCTGAAAACATGCTGAATCTTTTTGCGGCTTTAAACCCTTCACCGCTTATTTCCCACGTAAAGATATTATGCTGTGCCGCACCCGAAGCACTGCTTTTTATTATTTTCATTTTACCGCCGTCACTGAGCATTCTGCCTATAATAGAATCCTCAGGCATAAGATTGTATATTTTTTCGCAGTTTTTTCGGGTGAATAATATGTCTGCTATTTCCCGGGGAAAACCGGGCCCGTCGTTATTGTAGACACGTATTATCCTGTCCTTTTCCTCATCACGAAGAAACAGAAAAGCAAATACAGCCAGATTTCCGCCTTTGGAATGGCCGCCTAAAAAGAATTTTCCGTCTCTTAGCTGCAATTCTCCCGTAACATAACTCAGTGCCGATGTTTGGCTTGCCACGGGGAATGCATATGCAAGCTTGGCGTCCTCATAAAAACTTACGATCTTGTCGTCAGTTCCGCGGAATGCGATAAAGAAAGTTTTTTTGTCAGCAGCAAATGTTACGGCGTAAAATGCCGTCTGCATATCTTCGCTCACTATCTCTCTGCAGCCTTCAATCGTTATGTATCCGAATCTGATCGTATTTCCGGCTTCTTTAAGCAGGTCGCAGGTTTCGCTCAGTATCTTGTTCGAATCATCGCCGCTCTCATATTTTTCTGCCGCTTCACTCAGTGTCATTCCGGCGAACGGTGTAAGGTCAAGGTATGCAAGCCTGCTGAATACGGCGTTGTCCGCCTCAGTTATTCCCATTTCCGAAAATCTGAATGAACCAAATCTTTTTATATAGTCCGAAATGTTTTCCATTTAGTCACCGCTTTCAGTATCTGTATTGTATCTCATTTTTTTGATTTTCACAATAAGCGCGTACAATTTTTATGCGGATTTTTCCGCCTTTATTACAAAGTTCAAAAAAGGTTAAAATTTGGTGTCAAAACTCGTCATAATGTTGAAAACATTTAAGCGTTAGTATATTATATCTGTGTTATTATTTTTAGTTTTAAAACGTTGTGTCAAGCGGAGAATTATATGGATCTTTTAAAGCAAAAAATCAAAGATGAGGGAGAGGTCTACGAGGGCAATATCCTTAAAGTTGACTGTTTCCTCAATCATCAGATAGATATTCCTTTTCTTCGTGAGGTCGGCAAAGAGTTTCATCGGCTTTTTAAGGATGACAATGTCAATAAAATCCTCACAATAGAAGCTTCAGGTATCGCTATCGGCTCAATGGTGGCTCAGGAGTTTCAGTGCCCCCTTGTTTTCGCAAAGAAAAACAAGACAAAAAATATAGCCGGCGATGTTTATGAAACACCTGTTGAGTCTTTTACACACGGTACAACGTATAACGTAATGGTTTCAAAACGCTTTCTCGGCAAGGGAGACAGAGTTCTTATAGTAGATGATTTCCTTGCAATCGGGAACGCTATGAGGGGGCTTATCAAAATAGTCAATGACAGCGGCGCACATCTTGTCGGCTGCGGAGCGGTTATTGAAAAGGGCTATCAGCACGGCGGAGATGAAATGCGTGAAAGCGGCGTGCGTGTTGAAAGTCTTGCTGTTATAGAAAGTATGAACAGCGAAACGGGCGATATCGTATTTCGCGATTGATTTGGTTATCAGGCTTACGCCTTATAATATTAAAAATTTTCGGAGGTAGAAAGAAATGAAACTTGCAAAGAAGATTGCCGCAATTTTGCTCGCAGTTGTTCTTGTTCTCTCTTTTGCAGCCTGCGCTGCCGATGAGAAAGAGGACACAAGCATCAAAATCGGCGTAATCGAAATCGGTGATGACACCGAAACCTACACAAAGGCACATGCGGACGGCATCAGAGCTGCTGCAGAAAAGCTCGGAATCCCCAGCGAAAACATCAGCTGGAAAGAAAAGGTTCCCGAGACAGAAGAGTGCTACACAGCTGCTGAGGAGCTTGTTGCTTCCGGCTGTAATCTTATCATCTCAAACAGCTACGGTCATCAGGACTTCATGGCTGAGGCTGCAGAGGCTTATCCGGATGTAACATTTGTTGCCATGACAGGTGACTATGCTGCTATTTCAGGTCTGTCAAATTTCTACAATGCGTTCACAAACATCTATCAGGCAAGATATGTTTCAGGTGTTGTAGCAGGCATGAAAATTAAAGAACTCCAGGATACAAATGCACTTGGCGATAACAATTTTGACGAAAACGGCAATGTAAAAGTCGGCTACGTAGGAGCATTCCCCTATGCAGAGGTTGTTTCCGGCTACACCGCTTTCTACCTCGGAATTAAATCCGTAGTTGAAAATGTTGTTATGGATGTTCAGTACACCAATTCATGGTTTGACCTTGAAGGTGAGGCTGCCGCTGCTGAAACACTTATGGCTCGCGGCTGTGTAATCATCGGTCAGCACGCAGACTCAACAGGTGCTCCTACAGCTGTTCAGGATGCTCACAATGAGGGCACCGTTGCTTACAGCGTAGGCTACAATGTTGATATGACTGATGTTGCTCCTGATGTTGCACTTACATCTTCAACAAACAACTGGGAAGTATATTATGAAGAGCTCTTCTCAAACGTTATGAACGGAACAGAGATCACTCAGGACTGGGCAAAGGGCTACGAGGCAGATGCAGTAGGCATCACTCCGCTCGGATCCGCTTGCGCAGAGGGTACTCAGGAAGCTGTTGACGCCGCTATCGAAGGTATCAAGAACGGTACACTTCAGGTGTTCGATACTTCTAAATTTACCGTTAACGGTGAGCAGGTAACAACTTCAACTGTTGATCTTTCATATTATGACTTTTCTTCAGGTTCACCGGTTGCTGTTTACCAGGGTGCAACTGAAGAGGCTATTGTTACAGCTAACAATGTAACTTACTTCGAGGAGTCTGTTCTCAGAGCCGCTCCTTACTTCCAGCTCAGAATAGACGGTATCACAGAACTTAACGCAAACGAGTAATTTGCATAACAATTCATTAAAGGGAAGCTTTTCGGCTTCCCTTTAATTTGGTTTTATAAAGATGGTGAAAAGGAGCGATATTTTGGAACAGATTGCCGTTCAGCTTAAAAATCTCACAAAAACTTTCGGCAGCGTTGTTGCAAATAAAGATGTTACTCTTGATATCCGCCGCGGGGAAATACTTTCACTGCTCGGTGAAAATGGCAGTGGAAAAACAACGCTTATGAATATGCTCTCGGGAATTTATCTTCCTGATGAGGGCAGGATTTTTGTGGATTCAAAAGAAGTGTCAATACGTTCTCCGAAAGATGCGTATGACCTTGGAATCGGTATGATTCACCAGCATTTCAAGCTTGTTGATGTTTTCAACGCAACTGAAAATGTTGCGCTGGGACTTGATAAAAAAGAAAAATACAATAAAAAAGCAATATCTTCAAAAATAAAAGAAATATGCAATAAATACGGTTTTGAGATAGACACCAATCAAAAAGTCTATGCAATGTCCGTTTCCCAAAAGCAGACTCTTGAAATAGTTAAAGCGCTTTACCGCGGTGCAGATATTCTTATACTGGATGAACCTACCGCCGTTTTAACGCCGCAGGAAACGCAGAAACTTTTTAAAGTTATCAAGAGCATGAGGGATGACGGTAAATCCGTAGTAATTATAACTCATAAATTAAATGAAGTTCTTGAGGTTTCAGACCGTGTTGCAATCCTGAGAAAAGGGGAGTACGTAGGCACGGTTGAAACGAAAGATGCCAATGAGGAGCTTCTTACCGAGATGATGGTAGGCAAGAAAGTAGAGCTCAATATAAAACGTGATGAGCCCGTTAATCCTCAGAAAAGGCTTGAGGTTAAAAACCTCTCCGTTAAAAACAGCGACGGCGTCCTTGTGCTTGATAATGTTTCGTTTACCGCAAACAGCGGCGAAATACTCGGTATAGCAGGCATTTCGGGATGCGGTCAGAAAGAGCTTCTTGAATCCGTTGCCGGCCTTCAGAAAACAATGAACGGCAGCAGTATCATGTATTATCCTCCTGATGGTGAGGAACAGCAGCTTGTCGGCAAAACTCCGAAAGCTATACGCAATTTTGGCGTTTCTCTTTCTTTCGTCCCTGAGGACAGGCTCGGTATGGGCCTTGTCGGTTCAATGGGTATGACGGGAAATATGCTTCTGCGTTCGTATGATAAGGGCGGAATGATTATTTCAAAGAAAGAGCCCAGAAAACTTGCGGAAAAAATCAAAGAAGATCTCGGTGTAAATACACCTGATATAAATACTCCTGTAAGACAGCTTTCAGGCGGAAATGTTCAGAAAGTACTTGTAGGCAGAGAAATCTCAGGCTCACCGTCAGTTCTTATGACGGCTTATGCAGTCCGCGGCCTTGATATCAACACTTCTTACGCCATTTACAATATTTTGAATGACGAAAAGAAAAAAGGCACAGCGGTTATTTACGTTGGTGAGGATTTAGATGTTCTTCTTGAGCTCACTGATAAGATAATGGTTCTTTGCGGCGGCAAGGTAAACGGCATCGTTGATACCAGAACCGCCACAAAGGATGAGATAGGTCTTTTGATGACAAACATGAGAGAGGAGGTATGAGTGCGGTGCAAAACGAAACATCTGCAAAAGTTAAGGAGCCTTTAGTAAGACTCACAAAAAAAGAAAATGTTTCCCAGCTGAAAGCATGGGGCTACCGCGGTATCGCGCTTGTGCTTGGTCTTATCACTGTTGCCGTATTTATGAAATTAGTTATCGATATCAGCCCTATAGAGCTTTATTCAACTATGATTAAAGGCGCTTTCGGCAATAAGATCTATCTTTCAAGCACACTTATTTACAGTGCAAAACTGCTTTGCATAGCGGTTGCTCTTGCGCCTGCTTTCAAAATGAAATTTTGGAATATCGGCGCCGAGGGTCAGCTCCTTGCAGGCGGCCTTGCAACAGCGATAGTTATGGTCTATTGCTCAACATCGCTTCCGTCTTGGCTGCTGTTTGTAGTAATGATAGTTGCAGCTGTAGCGGCGGGTGCGTTTGTCGGCTTTCTTCCGGCTTTGTTCAAGGCTAAGTTCAATACAAACGAAACTCTGTTTACACTTATGATGAACTATGTTGTAATCAAACTTGTTGATTTCTTCTACGATAAGTGGAAAGGCTCCGCGTCATCACTCGGAAAGATAAACAGAGCTACTAAAGCGGGTTATCTGCCCGATTTGTTTGATACTTCATGGGCACTCAACGTAATTGTTGTCCTTGTTCTCACAGTGCTCGTTTTCCTTTATCTCAAGAAAACAAAGCACGGATATGAGATAGCCGTTGTCGGCGAATCAATAAATACCGCAAGATACGCAGGTATAAATGTTAGTAAGGTAATCATCAGAACAATGCTTATGTCAGGCGCTATATGCGGTGTCTGCGGCTTCCTTACCGTTGCCGGTCAGGATCATTCCATTTCTTCAGGCACAACGGGCGGCGGCTACGGATTCACGGCTATCATCGTTGCCTGGCTTGCGAAATTCAACACGCTTCAGATGGTGTTTATTTCACTTTTCATAGTCGTGCTTGAAAGAGGTACGAATCTTATTGCCAATTCAAATGACGCTTTTGATTCCTCGGCTTCCCAGATCGTTATCGGTATAGTTTTGTTCTTTGTTATCGGCGCGGAATTCTTTATCAATTATAAACTGAATTTCCGCAAGAAGAACGCATAAGGAGTGTCGTCTATGGAAAATTTGATTGTTTGGCTTACCAGAACTGTGATTTTCGGCTCCGTAATTATGTACGGCGCAATAGGCGAGACCTTAACGGAAAAAGCGGGCAACCTCAACCTTGGTACTCCCGGTATTATGTGTATCGGTGCGGCTTTCGGTTTCTCAGGAGCCTATCTTTACCAAACGAATACTGATAATCCAAATGCAGTTGTGATAATAATAATCGGATTGGGCTGCGCTTTCCTGGCTTCATTCATTGCCGGCGCGCTTTACAGTCTGCTTACAACTACATTAAGAGTTAATCAGAATATTACAGGTCTTACCCTTACTATTTTCGGTGTCGGTCTTTCAAAGTTTGTAGGTACTTTCATTATTCCCGAAGGCTCAACATCAACAAAAGCCGATTTTGCGAATGAGGTATTTTCATTTAAGATATTCGGCGCTCTCAGCAAAGGCTTCGGACAAGTATTCTTTTCCTACGGCTTTATGATGTATCTTGTAATCATCATTGCAATCGCCGCCACACTGTTTCTCAATAAAACTAAAGCCGGTCTTAACCTGCGTGCTATCGGAGAATCTCCCGCCACCGCAGATGCTGCCGGTATAAATGTTACAAAGTATAAATATCTTGCTACTTGTATAGGTTCAGGCATTACAGGCCTCGGCGGAGTTTATTATGTGCTTGATTACAATTACGGTACATGGGCAACTGCTGCAGGAGATGCCATTGAAGCGCTTGCTTGGCTTTCCGTTGCGCTTGTTATATTCGCAACATGGAAACCCATAAACCTTATATGGGGCTCATATATCTTCGGCTTCTGCTATTGGGCATACAACTATGTGCCCAGCGTTCTCGGCTGGAACATTAATTCATTCATAGCCCAGATGCTGCCCTATGTTGTAACTATCATCGTGCTGATTATCGGCTCAATGAGAAAGAAAAAGGAAAATCAGGGCCCGGCATCGCTCGGCCTGTCATACTTCAGAGAGGAAAGATAACCTATGCATAATGATGTTGAAAAAATTCTTGTTTCCGAGGATGAACTCAGGCAGATTAATGAGAGACTCGGTAAACAGATAACAAAAGACTTTGAAGGTAAAAATCTGCTTGTGCTCGGCATTTTAAAGGGCTGTGTATTCTTTATGACGGATCTTGTCCGTCATATTGAACTGCCAATGGGTATAGATTTTATGTCCGTTTCTTCCTATGGAAGCGGCACAGAGTCCACCGGCAGAGTTAAGATTACAAAAGATATTGATATTGACCTCAATGGCTGTGATGTGCTTATAGTTGAGGATATTCTTGACAGCGGCAGAACTCTTAAATACGTTTCAGATATCCTTAAAACACGTGGTGCAAAGTCAATCAGCATCGTAACCCTGCTTGATAAGCCTGAAAGGCGTGTTGCGGATATTACTCCTGATTATGTAGGATGCAGCGTACCTGATGAGTTTGTTGTAGGATACGGACTCGATTATGACCAAAAGTACAGAAATCTCCCTTATATTGGGGCTTTAAAGCGCAGCATTTACGAAAAATAAATAATTATTAAATAATAACCGCTCTGTTTTAATCTTTGATAATAAAACAGGGCGGCTTTTTTATATGTGTTTCAATTTTGGTAAATATTCATATTAAATTATAACTAAATTTGTAATATTTATTATAGAAATATATAAAAAAGATGTTTATTTTGTAATTATTTAATGATATAATATTACAAATATAATGGATTATTAGGCGTATATGCGCCTTGATGTGGTGGTGAAAGCTTGAAATGGATTAAAATAATCGCTGTTGTTGTTCTTATGTCGTTAGTTCTCAGTGGCTGTTCATTCAGGCTTGCCTCATCTGTGGACGAGCTTATCTCGCCCGTTTCACCCCAGGGTGATGACGCTGATGTTCAGAACGCTCTGTCATCTTTTGTCAGCGGCGGATATTCTCTTAAAACGCCTTCGGCGGGTGATTTCACAACGGCTTACAGCTTTTTTGATGTGGACGGAGATTCTGCCGAAGAGGCAGTAGTTTTCTATGAGGCTGAAAAAACTCCCGGCAAAAGCAGTATGGCTGTTATAGATAAAGTGGGCGGAAAATGGACTGTCGTATATAATATAAACAGCGAATATTCCGATGTTTACTCTATTTCGTTTTCCGACCTTACGGGGGACGGCGTAAATGAGTTCATAGTTTTGTGGGATGTCATCAGCAATTCAGTAAATCACGTTCTTTATGTGTATGCCCAGAATTTAAGCGGGGAATATTCTCTTTCGCCTATAGGATCAGAATTGACTGTTAATAATTGTATAACTGTTGATATGGATCTTGATACCGTAAACGAGATGCTTGCTTTTACGATTGAATCAGGCGACAGCGTTTCTTCCACCGCTACTCTTTACGAGTATTCTCTTAACGGCAGAGAAACTCTGGGCAGAACAAAGCTGGACGGTCATATCAGTTATTATTCTGATATTCAGTACAACGTAGATGAAGACAGGGTCTATATTTATGCAGACGCCGTAAAGTCTGACGGTACGCAGATGCTCACAGAAGTGATATATTGGTCTGATTACTATGACACTATCATTTCACCGTTTTACAGTTATTCAAACGGAACTACAAGTTCAACTGTGCGTTCGTCAATGATAAGCTGTGATGACGTGGATGATGACGGTATAATCGAGATACCTACTGATGTTCAGATGGATGGTATTCCGTCCGATGTCAAGGCGGTTGAATGGAATAAATACAATGACTCCGTGCTTGTAACAGCGTGCTATTCGCTCGTTGTGCAGAAAGACCAGTATCAGCTTATAATACCCGATGAGTATTTTGATGAAATAAAAGTTCTTTATTCGCCTGAAAGTTCACTTCTTACCGTTACCGATGATAATGATAATTCGCTGTTCTCGGTAATGTGTGTTCTAAAGGCTCATTATAATCCGTCTTCTTCCGCTTATAAAGGCTTTTCCGAAATAGATGAAAGCTCAGGATATGTTTATCTTGCGCAGGAAGGCGAAAGCGGTAACGCCGATTTTTCGGTGCAGTCCGTTAAATCAATGATAAGAACCGATAAAGGAGAATAGTCTATGAAAAAGGTGCTTGTTGCCGAGGACGAAGAATCGATCCGCGAATTTATAGTGATCAATCTTACCAGAAGCGGCTATGATGTTGAGCAGGCTGAAAACGGTGCTGTTGCCCTTGATCTTTTTTCAAGAGATGAAGCGTCGTTTGATGTTGCCATACTGGATATCATGATGCCTGAGGTAGACGGACTTACTGTCTGCAAGGAGCTTAGAAAAAGATCTTCAGATCTCGGTATAATTATGCTTTCCGCTAAAACGCAGGAAATGGATAAGGTAACAGGTCTTCTTGTCGGGGCGGACGATTACGTTACAAAACCGTTTTCCCCAAGCGAACTTATGGCAAGAGTTGACGCCGTTTACCGCAGAGTTGAGATGACGCGCGGCTTCAGAAAGTCAGATGCTTCCCTTGATGTAATAACGCTTGATGAGTTTGAGCTCAATCTCAGAAACCGCACACTTTCAAAGGCGGGCAAGCTTATTGAGCTTACACAGGTAGAGTTCCAGATCATAGAATATTTCTTTAAGAATCCCAACGCCGCTTTGAGCAGAACTAATATTCTTAAACAGGTCTGGGGCGATAATTACTACGGCGATGAAAAGATTGTTGACGTAAATATCCGCCGTCTCAGAATGAAAGTGGAGGACAATCCGTCATCCCCCACAAGGCTTGTAACTATATGGGGACTCGGATATAAATGGATAACTTCCTCAAAATAATTAAAAGAAGAGTTGTAAATGAAAAATAAGCTTGCGCAAAAATTACATATTCTCAGAATAGACGGACTCACAAAAAGGTATCTTCTGAATATTCTGCTTGTTGTTGTGGTCCTTTTGGTTGCGGCATTCGTTGCGGCAAGCGTTTTTATCAAAAATTATTATTACGGTTCTGTCAGGAATATCCTTGAATCCGGTGCGTCAGCCAATTCAGTTGAGTATTTTTCCACAAATCTTGATTCCGGTATGTCGCTCGAAACGTCGGCGGCAGGATTTATTGACAGCTATTCATATAAGGACAAAACCACTGTCTGGGTTATAAACAATGACGGTGAAGTTATAGCTTCATCAAACGGATTTCTTGTTGAAAACAGCAATATGCCTGATTTCACAGAGGCGATGTCAAGCAGTGAGGGAACCGGTGAGTATATCGGCAGAATTACTGAGGACGGGGATAAGATAATGGCTCTTTCACGCGTTATCCAAAATTCCCGCGGCACAAATGTGGGAGCGGTTAGGGTTATGACCTCTATCGGTGAGGTCGATGCCCAGATAGGCGCAATTATAGTTATACTTTTCCTGCTTGTGCTGTTTATTTTCGCCATAATATTGCTATCAAATCTGTTTTTCATAAGGTCTATCATCATTCCTATCAGGGAGATCACAGAGACCACTAAGCTTATAGCAGGCGGAAATCTTGATGCCAGGATAGAGAAAAAGTATGATGACGAGATAGGTAATCTCTGTGATTCTATTAATTCCATGGCTTCAGAGATTGCAACAGCGGATAAAATGAAAAATGATTTCATATCCACTATTTCCCACGAACTCAGAACACCGCTGACTTCAATAAAAGGCTGGGCTGAGACGCTGTTTTACAGCAAGGAGATACAGCAGGATGAGCTTACCGTAAAAGGTCTGCAGGTTATCGTAAAAGAATCGGGAAGACTTGAGGGCTTTGTTGAGGAACTTCTTGATTTCAGCAGGCTTCAGAGCGGAAGAATGATACTCAGGCTTGTCAAAACTGATATTTTTGCCGAGCTTGACGAAACAGTTTTCACATTCTGCGAAAGAGCAATGAGAGAGGGAATAGAAGTAAGATACAGTATTCCCGAACTTGCGGCGCCTGCTAACGCAGACCCCAACAGGCTCAAGCAGGTGTTCATGAATATTCTTGATAACGCACTTAAATATTCACGCGCTCCAAGCAAAATATTCGTAAAAGGCGAATTTTCAGAATTCAACGGCGGGCCCGCAGTAAAAATATCAATTGCTGATCAGGGCTGCGGAATTTCAAAAGAAGATCTGCCCCATGTTTTTGATAAATTTTATAAAGCAAATGTTTCGGTAAGAGGCTCGGGTATAGGCCTTGCCGTTACAAATGAAATAGTAAATCTTCACAAGGGTAAGCTGGAGATAGACAGCGAAGAGGGAAGAGGTACTCTTGTAACTATATATCTTCCCGTTGAGAGTGTTCCTACTCAGCAGGAGATAGTTATGGCTTCTGCTGGTCAGCAGCAGGTAACGGATGAAGATATAGCACTGAAAGGTGATAAATAATAATGAGCAAAAAAACTCACAAGACCTCCGTAGGCGGGCAGGCTCTCATTGAGGGCGTAATGATGCAGGGCCCGCGCGGAATGGCAACCGCCGTTCGCAAGCCGGACGGAGAGATCCTTACGGAGTATCATACAATAAAGCTTCTCAGAAATAAAAATAAATTTTTCAATATACCCATAATCCGCGGTATTTTCGGTTTTGTGGAATCAATGATAATGGGATATAAAACCCTTATGTATTCCGCCGAGGTCTCGGGTATGGAAGATTTTGAAGAGGAAAACATGAGCAAATTTGAGCGTTGGCTCAATGATAAAATGGGCGAAAAGCTTGTCAGCGCAGTTGCGGCAATAGGTTCGGTGCTCGGAATTGTTCTTGCGTTTATTCTTTTCTTTTATTTGCCTGTTCTTGTTTTCAATAAGGCAAACGAATGGGCAGGCGGCGCTATTACCAATTTTCAGGGTCTTATTGAGGGCGGAATGAAGATAATCATCTTCGTTATATACATTGCCGCCGTAAGCCGTATGAAAGACGTCAGACGTTTATTTATGTATCACGGAGCAGAGCATAAATCCATTGCCTGCTATGAAGCGGGTCTTGATCTTACTGTGGAAAACGCAAAAAAGTGTACCCGTTTTCATCCGAGATGCGGAACTTCTTTTATCTTTGTAGTTCTTATTTTCAGTATAATTTTTTACACTATTATTGCAAAAATCTTTCCCGTAATAGCCGCAGAAAGAATTTTGTGGTTAATATTAAAACTCGTGTTTTTACCCATCATCATGGGCATTTGCTATGAGTTCATAAGATACGCCGGCAGGCATGATAACCTTTTTGTAAAGATAGTATCCGCACCCGGTCTCTGGATGCAGAGACTTACAACTAAAGAGCCTACGGATGATATTCTTGAAGTGGGAATAGCAGCAATAAAAGCTGTTATTACTGACAATCCTGAGGATGATGAAATTAAGTGACACTGAAAGATGCTTATAATTACTGCGTTTATTTTCTGAGCGCAAACGGTGTGGATGAGGCTGAGTTCAAAGCGCTTTGTCTTGTATGCAATGCTGACGGTATAAAAAACAGCGAGTATGAAACCCATAAAGAAGATACCCTGATGCCTAAGGCGCTTGCAGATAATTTGTGGCGCTTAAAATGCGGTGAACCGCTCCAGTATGTGCTTGGTAAATGGGATTTTTATGAATCTGAGTTTTACGTAGGCAACGGCGTCCTTATTCCTCGCCCCGAAACCGAGGAGCTGACGGATCTTGCCGTGAAATACGCAAAAAAAACTTCTTCGCCGCTTGTATACGACCTTTGTTCAGGCAGCGGCTGTATAGGAATAAGCATTGCAAAAGCCGTGCCGCAGTCTGATGTATACTGTGTTGAAAAAAGTGCCGATGCTATGGCATATCTTCTCAAAAACGCCCAGGGTATTCAAAACGTACATGCCGTATCAGGTGATGTTCTGAATACCGCTTCTTTTGAAAATATCCGCGAAAACAGTATTGATATTATCGTATCTAATCCGCCTTATATAAAATCTTCCGAAATTGAAGGACTTCAGCGTGAAGTGCAGTTTGAGCCGCGCGAGGCGCTCGACGGCGGTGCCGACGGTCTTGAGTTTTACACGTATATAGCACGTGAATGGAAAAAATATCTTAAACCAAACGGCATTCTTCTTTTTGAAATAGGAAACGAACAGGCAGATGAAGTGGCTTGCTTGCTTGAAACGAACGGATATAAAAATATTGAAATTAAAAATGATATGTACGGCAATCCGCGTATTGCAGCATCACAAAAATAAATGAGGTTGTTTTATGTTGTCATTATTCAACGCAATTAGAAACGGAGAATTAGTTATCGTTCTCTACTATATAATAGCTAGATGTATAGTCGTTTTTGTTTGTCTGCCCGTGCATGAACTTTGCCACGGTCTTGCGGCATATAAATTCGGCGATGATACTGCCAAAAAGCTCGGAAGGCTTACATTCAACCCCTTTGCTCATCTTGATCCTATAGGAACTCTTATGATATTTTTCTTCGGAATAGGTTATGCAAAGCCGGTTCCGATCAATCCGCTGAAATTCAAAGATTACAGAAGAGATACTGCGCTTACCGCTCTTGCGGGGCCGCTTTCAAATGTTGCAATGGCTTTTATTGCCGCATTTATTTCAAGTGCAATATCTTTCTTTTTCCCATCATCTGCAGTGGCTTATGTAATAGCTTTGCTGTTTGAACTTGCAGCAAGTATCAATATAACACTTGCCGTGTTCAATCTTATACCTATACCGCCGCTTGACGGCTCACGAGTTTTAGGCATGATATTGCCGGACAGACTTTATGAAAAATATTTCCGTTATGAGCGTTATATTATGATAGCGCTTATGGTGCTTTTGTTTACGGGAGCGCTCAATACTCCGATAGCATTTCTTTCAAATATTTTATCTAAGTTTATATTTTTTATTCCAAATCTTATATTCGGTTAAAGAGGATTTATGCAGCAGATAAATTATAAATTAGAGGTGTTTGAAGGCCCTATGGATCTTCTTTTGCACCTCATAGCAAAGCATAAACTTAATATCAACGATATCCCCATTGTGGAGCTTGTAAACCAGTATCTCGATTATGTTCGTCAGATGGAAAACGCGGATTTTGAGATAGCAGGCGATTTCCTTGAAATGGCGGCAAGGCTTATTTATATAAAAACCGTATCTTTACTTCCCCGCCACGAAGAAGCCGAACAGCTGAAAAAAGAACTCACGGGAGAGCTTATTGAGTACCGTGACTGCAAAATCATGGCAAAAAAACTCAGCGAACATACAGACGGCTTTGACCGCTTTGTACGCGAACCGCAGGAGGGTTATGTAAATCATAATTACGAGCGTTTCCACGAGGGAGAGGAATTGCTCAATGCATATATTTCCGCCGCAGGCAGGGCGCAGAGAAAGCTTCCGCCTCCCGTAGATTCGTTCAGGCAGATAGTGGCGCGCAAATTTGTGAATGTTGCGTCAAAGATCGGCTCTGTGATGGGTAAACTCAAAAAACACAGAAAAGTAAAGTTTTTAAAACTTTTTTCAGACGCTCAGTCAAAGAGCGATATTGTGGCAACGTTTCTGGCAGTGCTTGAACTTGCCAAAACTAAGCAGATCACACTTGAGGGCTCAATGGATAATCCCGAAGTTGAAATGGTAAGCGAGGTGCAGATTGATGGATAATAAAAACAATGTGCTTGCCAGGCTGGAGGCAATGCTTTTTGCCTGCGGCGATCCTGTTGAGGCTTCAAGACTTGCCGACGTGCTTGAACTTGATGTGGAAAGCGTAACAAAAATGCTTTCAAGCCTCGGCGATTCCTATGAGGAGCGCGAAAGCGGCCTCAGGCTTATCAGAATTGACGGAAAATATCAGCTTTGTACTCGTGAAGAGTACGGTCAGGATGTCAGAAAGCTTCTTGAGATAAAAAAGAATACTCCTCTTTCACAGGCTGCATTTGAGGTGCTTGCCATAATAGCATACAATAAAACGGTTACAAAAAGTTTTATTGAGCAGATACGAGGTGTTGACTGCTCAGGTTCTATATCAAACCTTGTGCAGAAAGGACTTATAGAGGAAAAGGGCAGGCTTGATCTTCCCGGCAGACCTCTTGTTTACGGAACTACGGACAGATTTTTGCGCTGTTTTTCTATTTCAAGTCTTGACGAATTGCCAGATCTGCCTCAATCTGATGAAGAAAATAAAGAAAATGGGCAAACAACCTTGTTTGATGAAGATAAAAATGATACAATGTTAGATGAAATCAACAGGGAAGAGGGCGAATAATGACAGCATTAATAGTAATCGCAGTAATAGTTATCATTATCGCGCTGATACTTTCCGTTTCTGCAACTTTTACAATTACTTATACTGATAAATGGAAAACAACAATCAGTGTTCTGTGGTTTGAAAAGGACATAGAGCTTACAAAAATACTTGATTTCATTCTCTTTCCCCAGAACAAGGCAAATCAGATAAAGGCGCAAAAAGGCAGCGGCAAAGAGAATAAAAAGCCTGAAAATCAAAAAAAGGCTCAGGAAACAACGGCTCCTCAGCATAAAGACGAAAATGTTCAGAAGCCTGTGCAGGCAGACGAAAGCAAAACCGCTTCCTCTCCTGCAAAACAGCCGCAAGGCAGTAATGCTCCGGCGCAGCAGAAAGAAAAAAAGCCCAATTATTTCAAAAATATCTGGGACAAAGACGGTATTGTGGGTATAATGGAATTCTTTTCAAATATGGTTGAATCTGCGTCAAGCGCTATCTCCGTTTTGATAAGGGGCTTTCATATTTATTCACTTTATGTTAAAATAATCGTAGGCGGATCGGACGCTGACGAGATTGCCCGTGCCTACGGCAGAGTGTGCAGGTATTATTATCCTCTGAAAGGCGCTGTTTTGGGCGGCATGAAGGTTGATAATTACGATGACTGGATAACTCCCGATTTTATTGCTCCGCGCAATGAATACGGATTTCAGTTTATCGGCTCTATAAGCATAGGGCTTTTACTTAAAGTTGTCCTTTCCGCGGGCAAAACATTTCTTGTTAATTTAATTAAAAATAATAATAAATAATTTCTTTAAGGAGAAAATCATTATGAAGGAAACACCGGTAAACAAGATTATGGAAAACACGCTTGATAAAATGCGTGAAATGGTTGACGTATCTACCATCATCGGCGACCCGATCAAAACCGGTGATACCACTTTGATCCCTGTATCAAAGGTATCATACGGTTTCACAAGCGGCGGAACCGACCTGCCGTCAAAGCAGAATAACGAACTCTTCGGCGGAGGCGGCGGAGGCGGTATTACCATTACCCCCGTTGCGTTCATCGTTATTCAGAACGATAAGGTAAGAATGATGCAGATTAATAACTACACTTCTTCCGCTGATCGTGCTATCGCTATGATTCCCGAGCTTGTTGATCAGATCTCACAGCTTGTTAAAGCCAAGGATGCAGATAAGCCGGCTGACGAAGCTGCGCCTTCAGAAAAATAAATATATAGTTTTAATCACCTGCATATAATTAGCAGGTGATTAATTTTGTTACGCAGGTTTTCATTGCTTTTTGCATTTTTGTTTGTTTTTGTATCATTACCGCATTTCAGCCTCAGCGCGGCGGAGATTTCTGCTGCAAGCGCTGTGGTTATAGACGCTGATACTATGGAAGTGCTGTATGAGAAAAACGCTGATGAAAAGCGCCCAATAGCTTCAACCACAAAAATCATGTCTGCGCTGATTGCGTGTGAAAGCGGCAAGCTGAGCGATACTGTAAATATCACCTTGGAAATGGTTAATACACAAGGCTCTCTGCTTGGCCTCAGAGTTGATGATAAAATAACGCTTTATGATCTTGTGGTGGGTATGATATTGCCGTCGGGCAATGACGCTGCGAATGCCACGGCGATATATCTATCCGGCAGTATTGAAGCTTTTGCCGCAGAAATGAATAAAAAAGCCGCTCAGTTTGGAATGACCGATTCGCTTTTTGTTACTCCGTCAGGTCTAGATGAGGGTGACCACCATTCAACGGCAAGGGATATGGCAGTGCTTACTGCAAATGCTCTTAATAATAAAGATTTTGCAGAGATATTTGCAATGTCGTCTGCGGATGTGAATATTAATGGTGAAACACTTACGGTTTATAACCATAACCGACTTTTGAATGAGCTTGACTGCTGTATCGGCGGAAAAACAGGCTATACTGATAAAGCGGGCAGATGCCTTGTTTCAGCCGCCCGGCAAAACGGCAATACACTTGTTTGCGTAACACTCGGCGCTCCTGATGACTGGAATGACCATAAAAAACTTTATGAGAAGTGCTTTGCAAAGTATGAAAAAATGCCTGTATCGGGCAGTCTTGATGTTGCCGCTGTCGGCGGAACTAAAAATACTGTAAAATGTGAGTATTCAGGCGAAGTAAGCGTTCTGAATAAAAACCTTGTAACAGTTGAGCTTTATGCTTATCCGTTTGTTTATTGCCCCGTAAATGAGGGTGATAAAATCGGAAAAGCAGTTATAAAATATAAAGAAAAGGAAATCCTGAGCGTTGATATAACCGCTCGGGAAAGTGCGGAATATTATTATGCCAAATCAAAATGAAATCAGACTTCAAAAATATATGGCAGACTGCGGCGTTGCCTCCAGACGAAAGTGCGAACAGCTTATCGAAGAGGGCAAGGTCAAGGTAAACGGTCATGTTGCGACTATCGGTTCCAAGGTGAATCCTAAAAAAGATTTGGTTACCGTTCGCGGTAAAAAAATCGGCAGAAAGGAAAGTCTGCGTTATCTTATGCTCAATAAGCCGCGCGGATATGTCACAACGGTGTCCGATGAGCTCGGCAGAAAGACCGTGATGAACTTAATTCCGGGCGTGAAAGAGCGTGTCTATCCTGTTGGCAGACTTGACAGGGATTCAGAGGGACTTTTGCTTCTTACAAATGACGGAGCTCTTGCAAATGCACTTATGCACCCGTCATTCAATGTTACAAAAACATACCGTGTAACAATACGCTCTGCAGTCAGTGATGAAGTGCTTCAGTCAATGCGAGAGGGTGTTGAGATAGACACGGGGAAAACTGCGCCTTGTGAGATTTTTCCCCTTGTTGAGGAGGATAACAGAACTGTACTTGAGTTCAAAATACACGAAGGCAAAAACCGTGAGATTAGAAAAATGTGCGAGCATTTCGGACTGGAGGTAATACGCCTGAAAAGAATTGAGACGGCAGGTGTAAAACTCGGTATGCTCAAAACAGGTGATTTCCGTGACCTTAACGAAGCTGAGCTGAAAAAATTGTTTCATGCCTGCGGCATGACATATCAGCCAAAATAGAGTTAGTGCGCCCTGCTTTATGCGGGGCGTTTTTCTGTATTTCGTGAATTACAGTTATTTTAAACTGATTTGTCAATAATATATACAGAATATAAATATTATAAAAACTAAAATAAAAAATAGTTGTAATTGCAATTCTAAAGTGGTAAAATACCAAAGAATGGATAATTATATAAATAACAAAATTTAAATAAGGAGGACATTCGTGTGGGTGAACTTGCAATGAAAGATACCGAAGCACGTAAAAGACTTGCATCTCTGTTTGATGACGGCATTTTTACAGAAATTGACGCTTTTGCCAAATCTGCAGATTCTGATGTTGAGGTAGTGGCAGGTTTCGGTACGGTTAACGGAGCTCCGGTGTATGCCTTTTCACAGGATGTTACAGTTAACGGCGGAGCCGTAAGCGTTGCTCAGTGCGCGAAAATCAAAAAGATTTATGATCTTGCCAGCAAAACAGGCTGCCCCGTTGTAGGAATTTACGATTCAAACGGTATGAGCCTTAAAGAGGGCTTTGAAGGCCTTTCGGCTTATGGTGAGATAGTTAAGGCTTCAACCTGTATTTCGGGGGTAGTTCCGCAGATCTCTGTGGTAGCCGGTGCGGCAATCGGCACTACTGCTCTTATTGCTGATATGGCAGATGTTGTTATAGCAGTAAAGGATGCAGATTTTTATGTAACCGCTCCTTCTGAAATTACAGCAGAGGCATGTGCTGAAGAGGGCACTGTTGATATTCTTGCTGATGATTTTGATTCAGCTTCAAAAGCAGTAAGGGATATTGTTGCGCTTTTGCCTTCAAACAATCTCAGCACTGCTCCGGTATATGATTTTAGTGATCCCACGTCAGCTGCCGAAACAGGCATGAGCGCGGCTGAAATAATCAGCGCTTGTGCAGATGCAGGTTCTGCCGTTGAGCTCAAGGCAAAGTATGCTGAAAACTGCAAAACCGTTCTTGCTACAGTTGCAGGATCAACAGTTGGTTTTGTAGGATTTGACGGCGCTTCAGTTTGCCCTGCATGTGCTTATAAAGCAGAGGCTTTTGTAAAATTCTGCGATGCTTTCAACATTCCTGTTGTAACACTTCTCAGCGCAAACGGACTTTGCAAAGAGCGTGAAAATCAGATGCTTATTGCTTCTGCAAAACTCACTTCAGCATATGCTGCGGCAACATGTCCCAAACTTTCCGTAATAACAGGCAAAGCCGTGGGCGCCGCTTACATTATGCTTGCCGGCAGAGGTTCAAACGCTGATCTTGTTTATTCATGGGATACTTCAGTTGTTTCTCCGCTTGATACAAAAGCGGCAGTTGCGTTCCTTTTCAATGACAGACTTGCAAAGGGCGAAAAGAGAGAAGATCTTGAAAAAGAGTATGAGGATACTCTTGCTTCTCCGTTTACAGCTGCAGCCTGCGGAGCGATAGACGATATCTTCGTTCCTGCAGAAACAAGATCTAAAATAATTGCGGCACTTGATGTGCTTGCAGGTAAAAGGGAAACAACTCTTCCCAGAAAACATTCTGTTAAATAATTAGGAGGATTAAAATATGAAAAGATATACAATCACAGTAAACGGTACAGCTTACGATGTAACAGTTGACGAAGCAGGCAGTGCACCTGCAGCAGCTCCCGCACCGGCAGCCGCTCCTGCTCCCGCAGCAGCACCTGCACCGGCTCCTGCAGCAGCTCCGGCTCCCGCCGCTGAAGCAAAGCCCGCAGCACCCGCTCCGGCAGGCACTCAGGGTTCAGTTTCCGTTGATGCACCTATGCCCGGTACAATTCTTGATGTTAAAGTTTCAGTAGGCGCAACCGTAAACTCAGGCGACGTTCTTGTTATTCTTGAGGCAATGAAGATGGAAAATGAGATCGTTGCTCCTCAGGCAGGTAAGGTTGCTTCTGTCAATGTTTCCAAGGGTGACAGCGTAGACGCAGGTCAGGTTATCGTAACTATCGACTGATTTTATCTATGATCCCTTTCGGGGTTTTCCGCGCGCTTTGCAAGGCTGCTGCACTGACGCGAAACAGTTATATAATCCGCAGCCGGAAAGGCTATGTGAATTAAATGGCAAAAATTGGCATTACCGAAACCGTCCTCAGAGATGCGCACCAGTCTTTGATTGCCACCCGTATGAGAACGGATGAGTTTGAAGGCATTCTTGAAAAAATGGATAAAATCGGTTACCATTCTCTTGAATGCTGGGGCGGCGCAACGTTTGATACCTGCCTTCGCTTTCTTGATGAGGACCCGTGGGACAGACTTCGCCTTATCCGTAAAAAATGCCCCAATACAAAGCTTCAGATGCTTTTCAGAGGTCAGAATATGCTTGGCTACCGCCACTATGCAGATGACCTTGTAGATTATTTTGTTAAAAAGAGTATCGACAACGGTATCGATATTCTTCGTATATTTGACGCACTCAATGACGTGCGCAATCTTGAAACCGCTATCAATGCCGCAAAAAAATACGGCGGACATGTTCAGGCGGCTATCTCTTATACAACAGGCCCTGTTTTTGATATAGAGTATTATTGCAATTATGCAAAGCAGCTTGAAAACGCAGGCGCAGATTCAATCTGTATCAAGGATATGGCTGGTCTTCTTACTCCTTACGGCACATACGATCTCGTAAAGGCTCTTAAAGAGACAGTAAATGTTCCTATCCAGCTTCATTCTCACTATACTTCAGGCCTTGCGTCAATGGTTCACCTCAAGGGTATTGAAGCAGGCGTTGATGTTATTGATACTGCTATCAGCCCGCTTGCAATGGGTACTTCTCACCCCGCAACAGAGTCTATGGTAGCCGCTCTTAAAGATACTCCTTATGACACCGGTCTTGATATCAAGGCTCTTACCGAGATCCGTGATTTCTTCACACCGCTTCGCGAAAAGTATCTCAAAGACGGTCTTCTCAATCCTAAGATGCTCGGCGTAGACGCCAATACCCTTCTTTATCAGGTACCCGGCGGTATGCTTTCAAACCTTCTCAATCAGCTCAAGCAGGCAGGTAAAGAGGATAAGCTTGAAGAAGTTCTTGCAGAAGTTCCGCGTGTTCGTAAGGACAGCGGTTATCCGCCTCTTGTTACTCCTACTTCACAGATCGTCGGCACTCAGTCAGTATTCAATGTAATACTCGGCGAGCGCTATAAGATGGTTACCAAGGAATTTAAGGATATGGTAGCCGGTAAGTACGGAAAGACACCTTGCGATATTGATCCTGAATTCAGAAAGAAAATCTGCGGCGACGAAGAGATTATTGACTGTCGTCCTGCAGATCTCCTCAAGCCTGAGCTTGATAAATTCAGAGATGAGATCGCTGAATATTACGAGCAGGAAGAGGATGTGCTTTCCTATGCTCAGTTCGGTGATGTTGCCATCAAGTTCTTCCAGAAGAGAAGAGATAAGAAATACGGTCTTGACGGCAAGCACGATGATATAGAGAATAAAGTTCATCCGGTTTAATATGTTTAAAAGCGTGCCCTGATATTCTTCGGGGCACGTATTTAGCGTCAAGAGGTGTTTTGGTTGTCATTTTATGTTGACGATTTATGCCTTTGGTGCTATAATTTAATTATAAACTTTTTATAAAATAATGTATGGGGGTACATAAAATGAAAGTTCTTATGATTGGCGGAACAGGTCTTCTTGGTTCTGCCGCTGCACAGATTTTTGTAGACCGCGGAAACGAGATCAAAACTCTTGCTCTTCCGCCGCTTCCCGAAGGTGCTCCGCTTCCGAAAGAAATGGAGATCATTTTCCAGGATGCAAATAAGCTTACAGATGACGAAATGGTAGAGATGATGAAAGGCTACGATATGTTCGTTTTCGCAACAGGTGTTGACGAAAGAGTAGAATTTCCCGCTCCTGTTTATGATTATTATTATAAATACAATATCGCTCCGCTTGAGAGATATCTGCCCCTCGCTAAAAAGGCAGGTATGAAAGGCGCAGTAGTTTGCGGTTCTTATTTTGCATGGCTTGCAAAAGAGCGTCCTGATATGAAGCTCACCGAAAAGCATCCTTACATCAAGAGCCGTATCGAGCAGGAAAAGGTTTGCGAAAAGTATTCAGATGCAAACTTCCAGGTAGGCGTTCTTGAGCTTCCTTACATCTTCGGCACACAGCCGGGCAGAAAGCCGGTTTGGGTTATCCTTATCGAACAGCTTCAGAGATTTGAAAAAATGCCGTTCACAATGTATCCGGCAGGCGGCACAGCAATGCTTACAGTTCGCCAGGTAGGTGAATCAATGGTTGGCGCCGCAGAGCAGGCTTACGAGGCTGCTTCAAAGGGCGAAGGTAAATTCCGCGCTTACGGCATTTCATGCTACAACTATACATGGAGAAAATTCCTCAAGATCGTTTACAGAGCTATGGATGGTATTGAGGACAGAAAGATTGTTGACTGTCCTAAGTGGGCTTTCCAGGCTTTCGGTCTTGTAATGCGCAAGGATTATGCAAAGAGAAATGTTGATTCAGGTATTGACCCTGTAGGTCTTGCTGATATCATGAGTACAAATCTCTTCATTCCGCTTGATGACTGCAAAGAACTTGGCTGTACTCCTGACGATATTGAAAAGGCAATCTTTGATTCAATCAAACTTTCAAAGGATGCTTTTGAAGGTAAAGCAAAACTCGTTGAAATGAAAGGCGAGTAATTATAAAAAATTAAAACGGTCGGTATTAACCGGCCGTTTTTTATATTTGCATTTAAAAATAGAATAAGAGTTAAATAAAAAAGCGGCAGTGATTTCTCACTGCCGTTGTAATTAACAAAATCCGCACATCCGCCGGGGATTGAAGATAACCTGCTCTCTACGCAGGGTGGGTTTCATCCGGGCTGCTTTGTGCTCCCAGCTTCCGCTGATGCGGGAGGTCTGCATACCTACAGCACGAGCCTGAATCCCTTTTTAAAACTTGTTCGGGTTATTTAAACCCCCGGTTGTCGAGATGCACAGACTATAAACTATTATATTATTTGTGATGCCGTATTATTATTGCTCGGTAGGATCGTAATATTCAACGTCAAACTGAGCTTCAACCATCTTCATAAGAATATCGGAAACCTTGTTATATTCTTCTTCGTCTTCGATTTCCTCAAGATACTCTTCTTCGCCGTCATCCACAACTTTAAGGATTATAACTTCATAGTCGCCGTCAACAACTTCTTCGTTTTCGTCCTTATATTCGGTTATTGCAACATAAACACCGTTATCACTTTCATATCTTTCAAGAAGCTCAAACAGTATCTCTTCTCCGTTTTCATCGGTTACTGAAATAATGTCCGGCTCGTAAAGTTCTTTATCGTCTGCCATTTGCACAGCTCCTTTCTTTCACCTATTATAATATTAAATAAGCTTTTCGTCAATAGTAATATCTGCCTGTTAAAAACTTACAAAAAAAATAAAAAATGTTGAAAAAAACTATTGACAAACACTAAAAAGTATGCTATTCTTTAGTTGAACTTAAGAGGTGGCTGGTAAATCGCAGGGTTTCCGCTAAAGCCGCATTAGCATATAACTGAAAGCCGGATAAAGGTTAAGATTTATATGCATAGCAGCCAGGCCAGACGGTACGGTGTGCGCCTTTATGGTAATAAGACCAAGGATAACCAAAAGCGAAATTTAAAGTAACCTCAGGGTGTTCGTAAAAGCAAAGTGCCAATGCCTATAAATTAAAAGTTTGTATCAAGTAATGAGAAGGCATTACAAAGGCTCAAAGAGCAAAGAAAGATACAAAAAATTAATTTATTCAAATTTCATCGGGTGAAAGACGTTGAAATGTATCGCAGGGCAGGAGGCTAAATTGCAGAGATCAGCCACGAAGTTCAAATGGAGTTTTCAGAAAAGGAGGCATTTGTCCAATGGATGTAGAACCTGTTCAGACAAACGCCTGCAAAGTGTCCGGGTAATATAACGGTTATTTGTATCGACAGATTTCTGCCGGAAGAAGTGGCAGAGGCGGGTACAGGCTTTATGAAGTTTCTTAAGAAGTTATGGCAGGAAACCCATAAATGGGCACACAGGCGTGTAAAAAATTTAATTTGAGATAAAAATTCTTGTTTAAATTTGGCTTTGCCTGCAAAGGCCTGAAGAGTTATTCTTCAATAATTTCTTTATTATAATATAACAGAAAAGGAATTAATCCGATGGGCTAACATGTATTGATCGATAATTATAATGACGGAGAGGTGGTTCCTATGTTCGGGAAATTCATCTACTTGATTAAATAATTATACGAGGTCAGTCCAATGTACAGTTAAATTGAATATTCGAGGCTCCCGATGTTAAAACATCGGGAGTTTTTTTCGTTGCGGTTGCTTTTTGAATTCGGGTTTAATATAATTGTTTTATAATGATTTTATTGAAACGAGATGCTTTATGATTAATATAAAAGATATGAATATAAAAGATTATTCAGTAATGCCGCAGAAGATTCTTCAGTTCGGGGAGGGCAATTTTCTGCGCGCTTTTTTTGATTTCTTGGTTCAAAAACTTAATGATAACAATATGCTGGGCGGCAGTGTAGTTATGGTTAAGCCTACGTCAAGTAAGCCGCGCTCTGAGTTTAACGAGCAGAATTGCCGTTATTTTGTTCTTGAGCGCGGTCTTGAAAACGGAAATATAATTGACAGAAGCACTCCTATAACAAGCGTGTCTCGCTTTCTCAGTGCGTATGAAGATGCACAGGAACTTTTGAATATAGCGGCTTCTCCTGAACTTAGTGTTATTGTTTCTAATACTACGGAAGCGGGCATTGTCTACAATGAAGGCGAAAGCTTCGATGAATACCCTAATGTTTCTTATCCCGCCAAGCTTTGCAGGTTGCTGTTTGCAAGATATTCTTCTCTTGGCCGTGATTTTTCGCCGCTAATTCTGCCCGTTGAGTTAATAGAGAATAACGGCTCTGTTTTAAAAGATATAGTAATCAGATACGCTGATGATTGGAACCTCGGCGCTGACTTCATCAGTTATTTGAGAGATGACTGTAAATTTTGCTCAACCCTTGTGGATAGAATAGTTACCGGTTTTCCTCAGAATGACACGCAGTCTGTGTTTGCAAAACTTGGCTGTGAGGATAAACTTGCCGTAGCGTGCGAGCCGTATATTTCATGGGTCATAGAGGGCAGGGAAGACTGGAAAGATATTTTTCCTGCACATAAAATCTTTGAAAATGTTAAGTGGGTCGATGATATTTCATCTTACCGTGAAAGAAAAGTAAAAATATTGAACGGTGCACATGCGATGTCTGTGCTTGCAGCTTATCTTTGCGGATATAGCATAGTGCGTGATATGATGCACGACGATGATTTTTCATATTATCTCAATACTGCAATAGATAAGGAGATAATTCCCACTATAAATATGGAAAAGGCAGAACTGCAGAATTTTAAAAACAGCGTTTTTGAGAGGTTTTGCAATCCTTTTATTGATCATAAGCTGCTCGATATTTCTCTTAACAGTGTTTCAAAGTTCAGGGCACGCTGTCTTGGCAGTATTTTACAGTATACGGATATATTTGGTACTGCGCCTGACCTGCTGTCATTTGCTTTTGCAGCACTGATAAAATTTTATGACGGTAAGTTTGTGCCTAATGGTGATTTTGTTGCAAAATCTGATTATTCAGAATATTTCGTTCGAGATTCTGAAGATGTTTTGCGCCGGTTTGAATACGCTTATAAAACCGATGATCCCGTTTATGAAATACTAAGGAATGAAAATATGTGGGGCACAGATTTAACATGTATAAGCAGCCTTTATTCAAAAGTTGCCGATTGTTTTGATAATATTAAAAAGTTTGGCGTCCGTCAGTCGCTCAGAAAGGTGCTTTACCATGAATAAGCTTTTTAAAATTAACGATAAAGACACAGTTGCTGTTGCGCTCTGTGATTTAAAGGCAGGCTATTCCGAAAACGGAATAACTTTAAAAAGCGATGTTCCTTTCGGCCATAAAGTACTAATAAAAGATACTTCTGCAGGGCAGGATATTATAAAATACGGTTATCCGATAGGGCTTGCAAAAAAAGATCTTTTTGCAGGAGATTATGTTCATTCTCATAATCTTGAAACAAGCCTCGGAGACGGTCCGACGACATATTTTTATAATGGAAATTTCGACGGGTATATCCCCGAAAAAACCGACCTCACTTTCAAAGGATATAAGAGAGATGACGGCTCAGTCGGAATAAGAAATGAAATATGGATAATTCCTACAGTCGGATGTGTAAACAAGCTTTGCGAAAAAATCAAGTCAAAGGCTGTTGAGAAACTCGGTCTTGACGACAGTGATATTAAAGTTTTTTCTCATCCTTACGGCTGCTCACAGATGGGCGGTGATATGAGTGCTACGCAAAAGATACTTGCGTCTCTTGTTTCTCATCCTAACGCAGGCGGTGTGCTCGTAGTTTCCCTGGGTTGTGAAAACAATAACCTTGATGTGTTCAAACCGCTTTTAGGTGAGTATAACAAAGACCGAGTTAAATTTCTTGTAGCGCAGAAAGAGACAGACGAACTCGCCTCCGGCATGAAATTACTTGAAGAACTTAATGAATACCGAAACAAATTCAGCTGTACCGATTTACCTGTTGATAAACTTAAAGTAGGACTTAAATGCGGCGGATCTGACGCTTTTTCAGGTATAACCGCAAATGCGCTCTGCGGTAAAATAACTGATGATCTTACCTCAAAAGGGCTGGCTTGTATCCTCACCGAAACGCCTGAGATGTTCGGAGCAGAAATGCTTCTCATGGCACGTGCCGAAAATAAAAAAGTATTTGATGATATAGTTGACATGATAAATAATTTTAAGGATTATTTTACTTCAAGGAATCAGCCTGTTTACGAAAACCCTTCTCCCGGCAATAAAGCAGGCGGAATAACCACGCTTGAGGAAAAAAGCCTCGGCTGTGTTCAGAAGGGCGGCACTGCTGTAGTAACTCAAGTGCTTGAGTATGGTGAAAAAGCATGTGAAAACGGACTTCAGCTTCTTTGCTCACCGGGCAACGATATAGTTTCAACAACTGCGCTCACCGCAGCGGGCGCTCATATGATACTTTTCACAACAGGCCGCGGAACTCCGCTCGGAGCAGCAGTTCCCACTGTGAAAATATCATCAAATTCTCCGCTTGCCGAACGAAAGCCCGGCTGGATAGATTTTGACGCGGGCGTTCTTCTTAACGGCACCGATTTTAATACAGCGGCAGATGAGCTTGAAAAACTTATTCTGAAAACCGCATCGGGCGAAAAAACAAAAAATGAGAAAAATGCTTTTTTTGAGTTCGCAATTTGGAAAGACGGAGTTACTATGTAACGCTGTTCGGACTTGACAATCACTCGTTTATTTGTTAATATAATTTCAATATTAAACGGCTGGGAAAAAGAGGAGTATTTTTCCGCTTGCTTTCAGAGAGCAGTCGGCAGGTGCAAGACTGTAAGCAATGAAAAAGAAGGTAGCTTTTGAGCCGACGGGGTGAAATTGCAGTAGCTTCGTCCGTGTTTCCGCGTTAAGGAAAAGAGCGGCGCTTTTAGCGCAATTTGAGTGGTACCGCGGAATTATGCTTTCGTCTCATTTTGGGGCGAAAGTTTTTTTATTGTTCAGAATAATAAACGGCATTGCCGCACAGGAGTTGATTTTATGTCAAAAGAACTTGCAAAGCAGTATAACCCTGCAGAAGTTGAGGACCGCACCTATAAATTCTGGTGCGATAATAAATACTTTCATGCAGAGGTGGATAAAACAAAAAAGCCTTATACCATAGTTATCCCTCCCCCGAATATTACGGGTCAGCTTCACATGGGCCATGCGCTTGATAATACTCTTCAGGATATACTTATTCGCTGGCGCAGAATGCAGGGATATGATGCACTGTGGCTTCCCGGTACAGACCATGCGTCTATTGCAACAGAGGCAAAGATCGTTGAAGCAATGCGCAAGGAAGGCGTAACTAAAGAAGAAATCGGCAGAGATGAATTTTTAAAGCGCGCCTGGGCATGGAAAGATCAGTACGGCTCAAGAATTATAGAGCAGCTTAAAAAAATGGGCTCTTCCTGCGACTGGGACAGAGAAAGATTTACAATGGATGAGGGTTGCTCAAAAGCCGTAAAAGAGGTTTTTGTAAATCTTTATAATAAGGGTCTTATCTATCAGGGCAAAAGAATGGTAAACTGGTGCCCGCACTGCCGCACAACTATTTCCGATGCGGAAGTTGAGTACGAAGATCAGGCAGGTCATTTCTGGCATCTGCGCTATCCTTTCAAGGATGGCAGCGGTTATGTTGAACTTGCCACAACAAGACCTGAAACAATGCTCGGCGATACTGCAGTTGCAGTAAATCCTAACGATGAGAGATATAAGGACATCGTCGGCAAAACTCTTATACTTCCTATCGTTCACAGGGAAATACCTGTAGTAGCTGATGAATACGTTGATATTGAATTCGGTACGGGCGTTGTTAAAATAACTCCCGCTCACGACCCCAACGACTACGAAGTAGGTCTTCGCCATAACCTTGAAATAATAGATGTTATGACTGATGACGGCCATATTGCCGAGGGCTGGGGCAAGTACAGCGGTATGGACAGATATGAGTGCCGCAAGGAGATAGTAAAAGATCTTGAAGCTGAGGGCGCTCTTATCAAGATTGAGGATTACAGCCATAACGTAGGCACCTGCTACCGCTGTCATTCAACTATTGAGCCGCGCCTTTCCAAGCAGTGGTTTGTAAAAATGGAACCGCTTGCAAAGCCCGCAATCGATGTTGTTAAGAACGGTGAAGTAAAGTTCGTTCCCGAAAGATTCAGCAAGATATATTACCATTGGATGGAAAATATCAAAGACTGGTGTATTTCACGTCAGCTTTGGTGGGGACACAGAATACCTGCTTATTACTGCCAGGACTGCGGAGAGGTAATCGTTTCTAAGGAAGACGTTAAGAAGTGCCCCAAGTGCGGCGGCAATCATATCGAGCAGGATCCTGATACACTTGACACGTGGTTCAGTTCGGCGCTCTGGCCGTTCAGCACACTCGGCTGGCCTGATAAAACTCCGGAACTTGAATACTTTTATCCAACAAATACTCTGGTTACGGGTTATGATATAATCTTCTTCTGGGTTGCAAGAATGATTTTCTCAGCAGTTGAGCACACAGGTAAAGTTCCGTTTGATACGGTTCTTATCCACGGCCTTGTTCGTGATGCTCAGGGCAGAAAAATGAGTAAATCACTCGGCAATGGTATTGACCCGCTCGAGGTTATTGATGAATACGGCGCTGACGCTCTCAGATTTACTCTTGCAACAGGCAATTCACCCGGAAACGATATGCGTTTTTCAGATGATAAGGTAAAAGCTTCGCGCAATTTTGCAAATAAGCTTTGGAACGCCGCAAGATTCGTTCTTATGTATCTTGGTGACGATTATAAGTTTGAGGGACTTCCCAAAGAACTTGCTCTTGAGGACAAGTGGATAATTTCAAAGGTAAACACACTTGCAAAAGACGTTACCGCAAACCTTGAAAAATTCGAACTCGGTGTTGCCATTCAGAAACTCTATGACTTTATCTGGGATGTGTTCTGTGACTGGTATATCGAGATCTCAAAGATAAGGCTTCAGAGCGGTGAAGGCGCAGATACAGCAAAGGCTGTACTTGTATATGTATTGACCGACATCTTAAAGCTTCTGCATCCCTTTATGCCGTTTATTACGGAAGAGATATATCAGGCAATTCCTCATGATACTGAGTCCATAATGATATCAAAGTGGGTAGAGTATGATGATGCGCTCAACTTTGCCGCAGAGGAAGAGCAGGTTGAAAAGATAATGTCAGCCGTAAGAGCAATCAGAAACCGAAGGGCAGAAATGAATATTCCGCCAAGCAGAAAAGCGGCTGTTTTTGTTGAAACTCAGGATGCTGATACATTCAATTACGGAGCAGAGTTTATCAAACGTCTTGCGTATGCGGGTGATGTAACAGTTGCCGCTTCGTTTGAAAATCTCGGCAATGTTGTTACGATTATCACAGAAAGCGCAAAAATATATATTCCTATGGGAGAACTTGTTGACTTTGAAGCTGAAAGAAAACGCCTTGAAAAAGATCTTGCAGCTGCTCAGGATAAGCTTGATTTCATTAATAAAAAGCTTTCAAATCCCGGCTTCGTCAATAAAGCTCCTGAAAATGTTGTAAATAAGAACCGTGAAGATGCCGCTAAACTTGAAGAAAAGATAAGCGGAATTAAAGCGTCTCTCGATTCTCTCGGAAAGTGAAATTATGGATTATCAGACAGCTTTAGATATAATGCAGAATAAACAAAGCCTCGGCATAAAGCCGGGGCTTTCAAGTATAAAGTCGCTTCTTGCAAAAATGGGCGATCCGCAGGAAAAAATTAAGATTATACATATTGCGGGTACAAACGGAAAAGGCACTGTTGCAAATCTTATTTCAAACGGCCTTGTTTCATGTGGGCTTAAAACAGGTCTTTTTACTTCTCCTTGGGTAACCGATTACAGAGAGCAGATACAGCTTAACGGCAATTTTATTCGAAAGGAAAGATTTGCTTATTATGTTGAGCAGTATTACACAGAACCCGCAACCGAGTTTGAACTCCTTACGGCAATAATGTTCAGATATTTTGCAGATGAAAATGTTGATTATGCCGTTGTTGAGTGCGGTATGGGAGGCGCGCTTGACGCCACAAATGCGTTCACGCGTCCAGAAGTTGCCGTTATAACTTCTGTTTCAATGGACCACACCGCTTTCCTGGGAAATACCGTAAAGGAAATAGCTGCTCAGAAAGCGGGTATAATAAAGGATAATTCTGTCTGCGTTTTATATCCTAACCCTCATTGTGAGGAGATTTTTGAGGAACGCTGCAAGCAGACGGGCAGCAGGCTGATAAAAATAAAGCAACAGCACGATTTCAGAAAGAATAATCTTGCGGTTGCCCGTGAGTGTATGGCATATCTCGGTCAGTGCGCTCATCTCGATTATCCTGTCTTGCCCGCACGTCAGGAACGCTTCGGTAATATCTTGCTTGACGGTGCTCATAATGAAAACGGCGCACACGCGCTGGCGGACAGTCTGCCGCTTGAAAATATAACCGCTGTTATTGCGATGATGGCTGATAAGGACTGCGATTCATACCTGAAAATCATTGCACCGCGTTGCAGAAAAATAATTACTACCGAAACTTCAAACCCGAGAACTCTTGCCGCTGAAAACCTTGCGGAAATAGCAGGCAGATACTGCAATTGTGTGTCTTTTGAAAAAGATCCTCACAAAGCACTTGAGCTCGCCAAAAGGGAAAATATGTTTACACTTGTGTGCGGTTCATTCTTTCTTGCGCGCGATGTCAGAAAAGATTTGATTTAATTTCATATTTCGCTAAATTATTTATATCCGCTTTGGTATATTTACTAAAGCGGATATTTTTTTTGGAGTGAAAAATATGAATGTAACTATTGAATCAAGCGGAAATTTGATGATAGCTTATCTTACAGGGGAACTGGACCATCACAGCGCAGCTGATATACGGGATAAAATAGATACAGCGGTAAGCTGTAAACAGCCTACCCATTTGATACTCGATTTCAAAAACGTTTCTTTTATGGATTCCAGCGGTATAGGGCTTGTTATGGGCAGATTTCGCCTTATGCAGAATCATCACGGCAGCGTTGAGATAAGAAACGTTACCACGCAAACTAAAAAGATAATGGAACTTGCCGGACTCGGCAGAATAGCAATAATTAATGAAAGAAAAGAATAATTTTCAGTATAACGCTTCTGACTTATACTGCCTGTTTTGACTGCGGTATAAGTTCGGAGTATGTGTTTTCTGCGCATTTGTTCGCCCGTATCGGCGCAGATTTTAAACAGTATTGCGGGCAGAAAGGCTTTGGAAATAATTATGCAGAATGAATTTAGGCTTACAGTGAGCAGTAAAAGCGTAAATGAAGGATTTGCACGTGTTGTTGTTTCAGCTTTTGCAGCACCACTTGATCCAACTCTTGAGGAACTTGCAGATCTGAAAACAGCTGTTTCGGAGGCTGTTACGAATTGTATCGTTCACGGATATAAGGACAGATACGGAAAAATATACATAACAGGCAGAATTGACGGATCAACCGTTAGAATCATAATACGGGACAAGGGATGCGGTATAGAAAATATAGAGCAGGCAATGACTCCGCTTTTCACAACCGGAGAGGGGGAGCGCGCGGGTCTGGGCTTTACCGTTATGGAAAGTTTTTGTGATAAGGTAACGGTGCGTTCAAAATCCGGAGCAGGCACAAGTGTAACACTTGTGAAAAACATAGAGGGAAAAAGTAAATGGTAAAAGAAAACCGTGATAAGATGATTGAGGATAATATAGGCCTCGTTCATTCTATCGCAAAGCGCTTTACAGGCAGAGGTGTTGATTACGAAGACCTGTTTCAGACGGGGTGCGTTGGTCTTATAAAAGCTGTTGATAATTTTGATGAAAGCAAGGGCTTTAAATTTTCCACTTATGCAGTTCCTGTGATAATGGGTGAAATAAGGCGTATATTCAGAGACGGAGGCGCAATCAAGGTAAGCCGTGCTTTAAAGGAAAAATCTGTAAAAGCGCAGATGCTGAGGGAAAGGTTTGCCAAAAGAGAACTTCGTGAGCCTACCGTCAGCGAACTTTCTGATATGTTGGGCTGTGGTGTTGACGAAACCGCAGAGATACTGAATGTCATAAACCCCATGCTATCTCTCAATTCGTTCGGAGAAGACGGAAGCGAGAGCCTTGACGTTCCGTTCGATAACAGAGAAGAGATATTTGACCGAATATCTGTTATGCAGGTTATGGAGAAACTCTCTAATGAAGAGCGGTTTATAATTGACTCACGGTATTTCAACGGAAAAACACAAAGCGAAACGGCGCAAAAGCTCGGCGTTTCTCAGGTGCAGGTTTCAAGAAAAGAAAAGGATATTTTAAAAAAGCTTCGGATCATGCTGAAATAGAAATAAAAAATAAACCCGGCGTGCGTACTGCATGCCGGGTCTTTTAGTTATATTGATAAATTATTGCTCGTTTATCAGTGAGCAATTTTTTTCATAGCAGAAGAAACCTGCTTTGATTTCATAATGCTTTTATACATTGAATCAACTACTACGGGATGAAGTGTTTCCACAAACTCAAGCATTTTAGAATTCTTTACCCTGTATTTCTGCTTAGGATGCGGTGCAGAAACTGCTTTTATTACTGCGTTTACAAGGTATTTGGGGTCATTTGCGTATTTTAATTCAAGGGTCATTGCTGCTTTCATTGTAGAAAGAACATCTTTGTAATATTTTGTGTTCTCAATCAATTTGTCAAATGATTTTGCTGTCTTGTCGTGCATTGCCGTTTTGAATGAGCCCAGCTGGATTTTAATTACGGGAATATCCAGAAACATAAGCTCACGTCTCAGAGAATCGTTGTATGCTTCAACAGCGTATTTTGAAAGCGTGTAAGGGCCGTTAAACGGCTGCGGTGTCATCCATCCGCATTCTGATGAGCAGTTTACTATTCTGCCGTGGCATTTAAGTACAAGCGGGAAGAAGGTCTTGTTCACTCTTACCATTCCCATCAGGTTTACTCTCAGCACGTTTTCAATAACCTCAACATCGCCTTCAATGAGGGACGCCATTTCCTGTACTCCGGAAAAATTAATTATGGCGTCAAGATGATCGGCTTTTGCCGAAACTGCCTCATATGCTTCGTCAATGCTTTTTTGGTCTGTAACATCCATTCTAATCGGATATTCATATTCGCTGCCGAATTCATCAAGAGCGCCTTGATTTCTGCCGCACGCAAAAACAAACCAACCGTTTTTTGAAAGAGCTTTTGCAACTTCGTTACCCAGACCACTGGTTGCCCCGGTTACAAGTGCATATTTCATTTTAAACACCTCAGATTACAAATTACGACAAATTATAAACTTTTTATAAACTAATTATAACATAAAAATGAACATCAGTCAATAAGGTGCAAAAGCAAAATTTAATTTAGGATTTTGCACAAATGTAAAAAAGACGGGCAAAGCCCGTCTTTTTGATTAAAGGTTATTAAGATCGTAAGGAGTTTTTTGATAAACAAAGTAATTAAGCCAGTTTGAAAAAATAAGATTGCCCGCGCTTTTCCAGTTCATTTTTGGAACAAGTTTAATATCATCATTCGGAAAATAGTTTACCGGCTTCTTTATCGGAAGTCCTTTGTCAAGATCTCTGAAATATTCTTTAGCAAGTGTATCCCTGTCGTACTCGCTGTGGCCGGTAATAAAAAAGTTGCGGCAGTCCATATCAGAAATAATGTGAACTCCTGCCTCTTCACTGTAAGATATTATTTGCAGGTCTTTTACTTTCGCAATATCTGAAGTGCTCAGTTCCCATTCACGTGAGTGCGGCACATAGAAAACATCGTCCATTCCTCTCATCAGAGGATGCGTCACATCAAGACTTATGTGCGGATAAATGCCAAATCTTTTTTCAGGAAGAGTTTTAGGATTAATACCGTATTTATAATAAAGGGCGGCAAATGCTCCCCAGCAAAGATACATAGTGGAGTAAACGTTTGTTTTAGTCCATTCAAATATCTCGCAAAGCTCATCCCAGAAATCCACATCTTCAAATTTAAGATCGGCAAGCGGTGCTCCCGTAATTATCATTCCGTCGTATTTGTTGTGTTTTATCTCGTCAAATGTTTTGTAGAATTTAAGCATGTGTTCCATAGGAGTGTTTTTTGAAACATGCGTGGAAGCCTGCAAAAGTTCAACATTAATCTGAAGAGGGGAGTTTGATAACAGTCTTAAAAGCTGTGTTTCTGTAACTATCTTTGTGGGCATCAGATTAAGAATAATAATGTCAAGCGGACGTATATCCTGTGTGTCTGCTCTTCTGTTGCTCATTACAAATACATTCTCAAGCTCTAAACTCTGTTTTGCCGGAAGCTCTTCATCTATTCTGATAGGCATTTTATCACCTCTTTAATATAATGTAATAAAATAATATATATCAATACTATATCCATATAGCGTGAAACTAATTATAGCAAATAAAAAATACAAATGCAACCGCAAATTTTTGTATAAAAAGACGAAACCAAAAAAAAATCAAAATTTCCTAAAAAAAGCTGTTGACTTTTTGATTGTGTTGTGGTAATATTATCAAGCGCTCAGGAAACGGGCGCACAAAGGACCTTGAAAATTGAACAACGACGAAAGAA
>PPYE01739698.1_pt1 | contig 196441 bp, 197 predicted proteins | sample 1559881 | NCBI WGS metagenome assembly PPYE01 (sample SAMN08240022, study PRJNA423297) | Human gut metagenome, whole genome shotgun sequencing project.
AGCTTTCTTTGCCCACGTCGTTGATCTCCTCTTTAATAAATCCCCCCTATTCCTGCGGTGAGCATTTTGCGCTTCGCAGTTTTTTCTTTTTTTAATCTTCTTTACCTGTGCTGTTTATTTTCTTTTTGATAGATACCCGCTCACTCCTATGGTAAATATTTCCCACACCTCAGTTTTTATTCTCATCCGTAGATAACATAATCCCTAATCCCCTCTTTGCATTGTTTAGAATCTATTCTTACATTATTCTTAAAAATACCTTATATTTCTCTGGGTACACGCTATAATAGATATATAAGCATTTTACCTGTAAGTAAAAGGAGGGTTAAACTTATGCGTCAAAATCTACTGGAAGAACTGAATGCTGGATGCAGCGCTCTTTCCTGGAGCACACTGGATCAAAAACACTTTTGGGGGCGCAACCTCGATTTTAATCGACTTGCTGCAGAAACCAAAGTCACCTATGTTCCCCGCGGCACGGAATATTGTTTTTGTGGAACCTCTCTCGAAAACTCTGAAAATCCACAATGCAAAACAACTTCACTCTATGCTTCTTTGGGCACCGGTCTGCCCACAGAGGGCTGTTCCCCAATTCTCTATGAAGGAATCAATGAAAAAGGATTGATGGGCGGACAGCTTTATTACCGTGGATTTGCCCACTTTGAAGATCAGGTTCGTCCCGGAACACTTCCGCTACAACCACCATTTCTGGTCTATCACATGTTATCACAGTGTTCCAGCGTCGATGAAGTTGTCACGATGCTTCAGAATAACCTCACTTTGCTGAATATTCCTCTCTTCGGAACCGTACCAACTCTGCACTGGTCGTTCAGCGACCGCAGCGGTGAATCCATCGTAATCGAACCGGATAAAACCGGTATCAGCATTTACCGAAACACCATCGGTGTAATGACCAACAGTCCCGGTTATTCCTGGCATCGCTTAAACCTTCTCAACTACGCTGGTATCCGCGATTTGGACTACGATACATTGGAGATAGAGTGTGACCATCTGGAACAGTGCTTCTCCGGAAATGGCGCTCAGGGACTCCCAGGCGACTTTAGTTCTCCTTCCCGATTTATTCGCCTTGCTTTCCTGAAAAAGTTCTGTACCAAAGGCTCTGACGAGCAGGATGGCATTGCAAAGATGTTTCACCTCTTCCAAAGTGCCGTTTTTCCTTTGGGAATGGTTCGCGTCAGCCAACCAGGTCATGTAACCGAACTGGATTCTGATATTGTTCCTTTCGATTACACCATCTACACTTCCATCATGTGTTCTGAGTCTCTTCGCTTTTACTGGACAAGTTATGAAAACCAGCAGATTCAGTATGTCGATTTAAACCATCTTCTTTCCTGTACGCAGCCCAAACAATTTGACTTCCAGCGTACCCCACAGTTTATCTGTCGTTCCTAAAACTTTGCTGTAAAAAAGAGCTGCTCTAAAAGCAGCTCTTTTTATTTTATCTATTTTACTTTGTCTCTTGTACCTGAGATTCTGTTGCCTCTTTTTTATGTGTCAGAAAAACACCAGCACACAGCGCGGTAAACGGCGCTACCGTCACCAATCCAAATGAACCAATTACCGTATGAATCATCTCTGCCGCTACATGCTTATAGTTTAAAATATTAATCAGTGGGGTTCCCTGTGCCATAAATACCATCAGCAACGCGATATAACCGCCTGAATAAGCCAGCAGCAGAGTAGTCGTCATAGTACCCATCGCTGCACGTCCAACGTTCATGCCCGATTTTACTGCTTCTTTCCACCCAATATCCGGCCTTTTTTCTACAACTTCATAAACTGCCGATGTAATATCTACTGACAGATCCATAATTGCACCGGAAGCACCGATAAAGATGGAAGCCATAAAAATTCTTGTCAGGTTCAAATCCTGATATCCTGCATACAGCAAGCTTTCCGAGGAGGACATAACTGCACCGTGTATTTTAAACAGATCGGTAAATACAGCGCCCATGACGCAGGTAACCAGAACACCAAGAAATGTTCCCGAAACTGCCGAAGCACATCTGCGGTCAAATCCATAGACCAGAGCAATAATCAAAAGACTCAGAATCAGGGTAAAAATCAACCCCATCCAGATTGGATTGTATCCCTTCAAGTAGCTTGGAACCAAAATCTTCCACAAAGCAAGGATGGTAAGCAGGAAGCTGAGTACTGCGCGAATACCGGTTCTGCCCGCAAACAGAATCAGGAAAATAATAAAGATTGCTCCCATGACCAGTTCCATCGGAATTCGGTTGTGATCGATCATTGTTACCATCAAAATCTCGTCGCCGTCATAGCTGACTACAACCTGAGCAGTATCCCCAGGGTAAAACATTTTATCCTGCTCCAAAGAACCGTTTAGCATATTGACGCCTTCGGTCTGTTCCCCTTTAAACTTACCGCTGATGATTTCCAGCTTGCATCGCTGTTCTCCTGAACGAACCAAACCGGTATCAATGATCGCACTGTCATCGGTCTCCAAAACTTTTGCGACACACTGATCTGCTTCACGGTAAATCTCCTGATATCCTGTCGGCAGAAAGAACAGGAACAGAATAAACAGAATACATGCCCAAACCGGCGCATTATATTGGATTTTTTCTTTTGTAAAATGATCTTTCATACAAGAAACCCTTTCCCATCACAAAAAAGCGGACGGCAATCCATCCGCTTTTTTGCTTTTGTTTTCAGAAACCTCACAGGAGTGTTTGGAATATCTCTTATTTGATGTCCATCAGGTCTGCCAGTTTGTGGTAGATCTGAGTGTTGTCATAGAATCCACCGAACTGATCCTGTCCAACACCTTTTGCGAATACTGCTACCGGAAGACCTGTGTGGGAGTAAGAAGTGAAGTCGATACCGGATTTGTTGTTGAGCAGGTGGGTAATTGTTACAGACAGTGGTTCATAAGTTCCGTAGAGAACATATTCTTTCTGGTTTTCGGAGTCTGCTTTTTCATCAGCCAGTGTTTTTGCATAAGCATCTTTGAGCAGGCCAATTTCATACTCTGTCAGAACCAGTTTGTCATCTTCTGCACCGGACATCTTCAGACCAAAGAGTTCTTCAACATCTTTCATCATATCTTCGAAGGAAGTCTGGTTTTCTTTGTATTTTGCAACGTAGTCTGTATCGAATTTAGCGTAAGAAATTTTCTGGTTGGTCAGGTTGGTCAGATATGTGTCATAGTCTGTACCAGCATAACCGATTGTCAGACCACCGGTTTCATGGTCGCCGGTTACCAGAATCAGAGTTTCGTCTGGATGTTCATTTGCAAATTCAACTGCTTCATCTACTGCATCAGCCAGAGCGATGGTGTCGTTGATTGCAGAACCAGCATCGTTTGCATGGCAAGCCCAGTCGATTTTACCGCCTTCAACCATCATGAAGAAGCCTTTTTCGTTGTCAGAAAGAACTTCGATACCCTTGTCTACATAATCGGACAGAGCCCATTCACCGTTTGCACGGTCATTTTCATAGGAGATGGAGTCGCCGTCTGCCAGTTTTTCGCTGATCAGCAGAACTTTTTCATCTTTGTCGCTGATTTTTTCTGCTTCAGCCTGAGTGTTTACTACTTTGTATCCAGCTTTTTCTGCTCTGTCATACAGGCTTTCTTTGTCGCCGTCAGCACCGTTTGGTTTGAGCAGTGCGCCACCTGCAAAGTAATCAAAGTCAGAAGCAATCAGTTCTTCACCGATTTCATAGTAGTTATTTCTGCTTGCCTGATGGCAGTAGAAAGCAGCTGGAGTTGCATGGTTGAGGTTTACAGAAGATACAACACCGATGTCATAACCTTCATCTCTGAGCTGCTCTGCAATTGTTTCGTATTTTACTGTCATGGTCTCATCCATGTTGATGGTACCGGAGTATGTTTTGTGACCGGTAGAAATGGAAGTTGCTGTAGAAGCAGAGTCTGGACAGAAAGATGTGGAGTCGTAAGTTACTGCGGAACCTGCTACTGGGAAGTTCATAAAGGTCAGTGCTTTGTTGCCATCCAGAATATCATCGTTATCTGTGTCTGCTACTGCACCCAGATAGTCAGAAGCTGCCTGGAACTGTGGGTAGCTCATACCATCACCGATGAACAGGAATACATATTTTGGTTTTTTGGAAGTAGATGTTGTTGTTTTGTTGCTCAAAACGCGACCGCCGTTTGTCTGCATACCAGATACTGTGGAAGAAATACCTGCAGATTTTACGTCTGGAGATGCAGCATATACACAGCTCAACAGCATGGTGCCTGCTACTGCAGCAGCAGCTACTTTCGAAATGATTTTTTTCGCTTTCATAATACACTCTCCTCATTTTTGTTTGCTTTGTTTCTGCTCCTATATCTTAATAAATTTTTGTAAAAGTCGCATTGTAGAACGCGTTAAAGCTATGTTAAACTATTTACGATTCCATCACACTTTGGTAAAATATGAACAGAAATGGCAAAAATTCCTTTACTTTCTACCAGACCCATTCTCTTTTGGAGGTGTTTTATGAAACATACCACGCCATTTTTTTACTCTTCTTTCGCCTGCACCGCATCCAACTGTTCGGACAGTTGCTGCATCGGCTGGGAAATTGACATTGATCAAAAGACTGCATCCTATTATCATACACTTTCTAAAAAAGAGGATTTTCCCTTCGGAAAACGCTTAAAAGAAGAAATATCCTATGAAGATATTCCACACTTCATTTTAACCCCAAATGAACGCTGCCCTTTTTTAAACCACCAAAATCTCTGTGATATCTATATCCATCTTGGAGAAGAACATCTGTGTGAAATCTGCACCCAGCATCCCCGATTCCACGAATGGTTTGGCGACTATAAGGAAAGTGGTCTCGGTCTTTGCTGTGAAGAGGCAGCACGCCTTCTTCTTTCTTCTCCTGAACCCTTGACCTTCCGTACCACTGTGATAGAGGAAGAAGAGGATAAAACTCCTTTTGATAAGGTACTCCTTGATCAGCTGCTTTGTCTGAGAAAAGAAATGTTTGCTCTTTTGCAGGACCGAACAAAAACTTTTTCTTCCCGCCTCTCTAGTCTCCTTTTCCTTGCTGAGCAGGCACAACAGCAGCTTGATAACGGAGATCTTCCTTCTTCATTTTCACAGACACCTTCCTTTTCCACTTTTGGCACCAATCCTGTGGAAAATCTTGATCTTCTCCTTTCCTTTTTGCAGACCTTCGAACCCATCGATCTTGGCTGGCCCGATCGCCTTTCCTGCATTCAAAAGGAACTTCCTGCCCTGTTAAGCAATCGGGAACAATTCCTTTCTGCCCTCCATGAGAGAATGTATGAATATGAACATCTGTGTGTCTATTTTCTCTACCGCTACCTGCTCAAAGCCACTTGGGATGAGAACATCCTTTCCCGCGTAAAGTTTGCGGTCTTTTCTGTCAGCATAATTTTTCTGTTGGGACTTTGTGATTTTTCCAAAAATGGACAATATTCCCTTCTTGATCAAATTCAAAATACCAAAGCATACTCCAAAGAAATCGAATACTGCGACGAAAATCTGGAATCTGTTTTGGAACAAAGCTGGAATCTGCCGGCCTTTTCCACCGCTGCACTGATGGATTTGATCTCTGCTCTGTTTTAGACAAAATAAAAAGGACTGCATCTGCAGTCCTTTTTATTTTGTCTTGATTACATTGCCCATCCTTTGCTGCGTTCAACCGCTCTGTGCCAATCACGCAGCAGCTTTTCCCGACGTTCTGCCTTCATCTGAGACTGGAACACCGTATCACAATTCCATAATTTTCGGATTTCATCGGTATCCTTCCAGACACCCACTGCAAGGCCGGCCAGATAAGCTGCACCCAATGCGGTCGTTTCCCGAATCATCGGTCTGCGCACCTCACAATCCAGCACATCTGCCTGAAACTGCATCAGAAAAGCATCGCGGCTTGCTCCGCCATCCACTTTCAGCTCCCGAATGGACACACCGGTATCCTTTTCCATTGCTTTGACCAGATCATAGCTTTGATATGCGATGGATTCCTGTGCTGCACGGATAATATGTTCCCGTTTGGTTCCTCTGGTGATGCCGATGATACATCCGCGCGCATACATATCCCAGTGCGGAGCACCAAGCCCTGTAAATGCCGGAACCAGATAAACTCCTCCGGTATCCTCCACCTTCTGGGCATAATATTCCGCATCCTTCGATTCGTTGATAAAGCGCATCTCGTCACGAATCCACTGAATCACTGCACCGCCGACAAAGACGCTTCCTTCCAGCGCATACTGCACTTTGCCATTCAGCCCGATCGCGATGGTCGTGATTAATCCATTTTGACTAAAACATGGCTTATCGCCGGTATTCATCAGCAAAAAGCAGCCGGTTCCGTATGTATTTTTGGCTTGTCCCTGTTCAAAACAGCACTGTCCAAACAACGCTGCCTGCTGATCTCCTGCAATTCCTGCAATCGGAATCTCTTCCCCCTGAATGGTGGTATAAGCATAGATTTCACTGCTGTTTTTTACTTGAGGCAGCATCTGCATCGGAATATCCAGTGCATCCAGGAGTTTCTCGTCCCAGCTTAAGGTGTTGATATTAAACAGCATTGTTCGGGAAGCATTGGTATAATCGGTAACATGAACCTTTCCGCCGCTCAGTTTCCAGATCAGCCAGCTGTCTACCGTTCCAAACAGGATCTCTCCTTTTTTCGCACGTTCTCTGCCCTGCGGTACATGATCCAGAATCCATGCAATCTTGGTGGCAGAAAAATAAGCATCCGGCACCAGTCCAGTCGTTTTGCGGATATATTCTTCCAAACCCTGTTGCTTTAGCTGATCAATCCGGTCCGCTGTCCGACGGCATTGCCAGACAATGGCATTGTATACCGGACGTCCGGTCTTTGCGTCCCAAAGGATGGTTGTTTCCCTCTGATTGGTGATGCCGATTCCCTTGATGTCTTTGACATCCACACCGCTTTGTGCGATCACTTCCATCATCACCGCATACTGTGACGAGTAAATTTCCATCGGGTCATGCTCTACCCAACCCTCTTTGGGATAGTGCTGAGTAAATTCCTTCTGCGAAATTCCAATGATATTCTGTTGTTTGTCAAACAGAATTGCCCTCGAACTGGTCGTTCCCTGATCCAGCGCAAGAATATACTGAGCCACAAAATCTCCTCCCGTATTCTTCTTCAGAAAGCTTCCTTAGGAAAACTTTTTCATTGTCAGTCCGACCCAGATTCCCATAATACCATCCACCAAAATGACGCCGCCCAGCACTCTTACCGTGATGACCAGTGCACCAAATGGATTGAGAATCAAAAGTACACCAAGCAGTGCAATCAGTACTGCTGCAAGCAATGCTGCCTGCCATTTTGGGTAACCATATTTTTGCAGCATCATCGCACGCTGTGCTTTGGAAATTCCTTCAATTAAGACAAGTACGCCCAAAATAATCGGCAAAATTGCAAAGATACCGCCCGGATTTGTAAAAGAAAAAATACCGATTCCAACCAGAATAATTCCCAGAATCAATTCCCAGGTAAACAGCGGAGAGTATTCGCGGTTTCTAAAATAGGACACTATTTTTAAAATGCCATAAATTAATGCCACTGCCCCGATTGCGTAGGTAATCACGTTCAAGGATTGCTGCGGAAAAACAAGCAGAAGAAGCCCTGCTATAATACCAATTCCCGCCATAACATATTCGTCTAACTCAATGTGAATAGATTTCATCTTTCATTCCTCCCTGATAGATTTTTCGTTTTCTATCTTTCCCCTTTTTCTGCTTAAAATTACAGCTCAAAGGTATATGCCTGCGCATTTGCAAGCAGGTTGTCGATCAAATTATCCTCTTTTCTGGAGCGTCCCGAATAACTGCTTACCGGAGCAAAAACGCCGCCATGAGATACGATCAAAACGCTTTCATCCTTCTGCTCTTTATCTTTGAGACTGTCCAGAAAATCATATACTCTTTTGTAAAAATCCTGGATATTCTCTGCTTTTTCATAGTGAACATCCGCATTGTAGTCCCAAAACTTTCTGGTATCGAATTCTTCCCAGCGCTTTCCCTGAAATTCTCCCATATCACGCTCTGAGATTCTTTCATCGTAGGTAATTGGAACCTTTCTTCCCTCACAAATTACCTGCGCTGTCTGTCTGGCACGCATTAGGGGAGAACAATAGACATGATCAAACTCCATATTGCTTAACAGCTCTGCTGTTTTTTGTGCCTGCTGCAAGCCCTTTTCATTTAATGGAATATCTGCCTTTCCCTGCTGTTTGCCCTGACTGTTCCAGTCAGTTTCTCCATGGCGCACAAATGTCACCTTCATTTTCCATTCCCCCGATAAGAAAAAAAGCGCAGGGCGGTTTCCTGCGCTCTTTCAAAAATCTGATATTTTTTACATTCCGGAACCTTTTTTGGTAAACGGTTTGCCTGCGGCACCTTTGGAATATGGTTTTCCCTTTCTGCCTGCATCAAATGGACGTCCCGGTCCCCGTGTTCCTCTGCGGTTTTCCTCCCGCATCTGAAAGTTTCTGCCTGTATTTCTGTCAGAAGAAACAAAGGCTGCTTTTTCTACCTGTGGTTTGCGCGGTCTTGCATTTCTGCCCAGAATTTCGTCATCCAGATCGTTTAACAGTTCCGGTGCACCGGAAGAAGCTTTGATTGCATTGCGCAGCATTCCGATTTCCCCCGGACGAAGCTCTCTCCATTTTCCTGGAGCCAGCATTCCTAATTTAAGCGGACCAATTGCAGTACGTTTCAGTCTTGCTACTTCCAGACCTACTGCTTCACACATCTTTCTGACCTGACGGTTTCTTCCTTCATAGATTACAACCTGCATAACTACTCTGCCAGGTTCTTTTTCCAGAACGGTAACATGGGCAGGACTTGTCTTTTTGCCATCGATCACAACACCGGTAGAAAGCTGTACTACCTGCGCATCGCTGACATCCGGACGAACCGTTACACGGTAGGTTTTGGATACATGATGACTTGGATGCATGATCAGGTTTGCAAACTCACCGTCATTGGTAAAGAGCAGCATACCTTCACTGTCCTTGTCCAGTCTGCCAATTGGATAAACTCGCTCCGGTACATCTTCTACAAGCTCCGCTACGCATTTTCTGCCCAGCTCATCGCTCATGGTGGTGACATATCCACGCGGTTTGTGCAGCATGATATAGTACTTCTGGCTGCTCTTCTGGAAATATACCCTTTCGCCGTCGATGGTAACGACATCGCGGTTCGGGTTGATTTTCTGTCCTAATAATGCAGGGCGTCCATTTACCTTGATCTTTCCCTGCTCAATCCATTCTTCAGCTTTTCTGCGGGATGCAATTCCCTGCTCCGAAAGAACTTTTTGTATTCTGGTTCCTTTTTCCATTCTAAACTCCTCTTTTACAAAATCGGATCCTTGTTGATATTACTCTTATTGTAAGCGAAAGTATCTGTACTGTCAATCCATTTTGCATCGATACAATCAATCTGTTCTAACTTTTCTTCCCTTGAAAGAGGGGGGCAAATATGGTAAAATAACTGCATAAATCTTTTGATTTGTGACATTATGATTCCTTCTCAATCCTATATTTCCAATCAATCATTTGATATGAAAGGAGCATCCTGCTTTGAAAATACAGGAATCCGGTGAAAACTATCTCGAAACCATCCTGATGCTGGAGCAGAAAAACGGCTCTGTGCGCTCGATTGACATTGCAAATGAACTGGAATTTTCCAAACCAAGTGTCAGCCGCGCCATGAGTATCTTAAAAACTGCCGGCTTTATTACCATGGATAAAAACAATCAGATCCTTCTGACTCCGGAAGGCCGCCAGAAGGCAGAATCGGTTTATGAACGTCATTGTCTGCTCAGCCGTTTTCTGGAAGAAATTCTGGGCGTCGACCACGATACTGCCAGCGCCGATGCCTGCCGCATCGAGCACGTTATCAGCGTCGAAACCTTCCAGAAAATCAAGGAATTCATTCGGGTACATGACCTCAAACAAGGTGAGGAACACAGATGAGATATAATCCCGATCACTGCAAGCGGCTCAAACAAATCGTTGAGCCGCTTTTGTTATGGTACCGCAAGGATCACCGTCAGCTTCCCTGGCGGGATAATCCTTCTCCCTATCGCGTCTGGGTATCGGAGATCATGCTCCAGCAGACCCGTGTGGAAGCAGTAAAGCCTTATTTTGAGCGATTTCTTCGGGAGCTTCCCACCATTGAGGATCTTGCTGAATGTCCAGAAGAAAAGCTTTTAAAACTCTGGGAAGGTCTGGGATACTACAGCCGTGTCAGAAATATGCAAAAATGTGCGCAGCAGGTCGTTTCGCTCTATCAGGGACAGTTTCCTGCCGACGAAGCACTGCTCAAAAAACTGCCCGGCATCGGCGACTACACCGCTGGAGCTGTCGCTTCCATTGCGTTTGATCTTCCCGTCCCTGCTGTGGATGGAAATGTTCTGCGGGTATTGACCCGTGTTCTCTCCTGCGATGAGGATATTACTCTACCTAAAACTAAAGAAACTTTTCGCCAGCTTTTGCTCGAAGTAGAACCTTCTCCGGGAGCCGGTGATTTTAACCAGTCCTTGATGGAACTGGGCGCTATGGTCTGCCTGCCAAACGGTGCACCACAATGCCTTGTCTGCCCGCTGTCCTCCCTTTGTCAGGCTCATCTGGAAGGAAAGGAACTTCTCTTTCCGGTAAAGCCCCCTAAAAAGGAACGCAAAATTCAGGAACGAACCCTATTTTTGTTTGATTGTCAAATCGGGACACAGCAGGAAAAATATACTCTTCTCCACCAAAGGGAAGCAAAGGGCGTTCTTGCCGGAATGTGGGAATTTCCTGCTGAGGAATCTGCTCTTTCCAAAGCTCAGGCAGACTGCGCTGCCCACAAACTGTGTTCGTTGATGGGACTGGATTTTGAAGGCATCTCTCCTGAAAAACCATCCCGCCACATTTTCACCCACATCGAGTGGAAAATGTCAGCATGGCAGGTTCGTGCTTTTGCAAAAACGCTTCCACAAAATCTGCCGGATGGCTTTCTTCTAATTCCTGCCTCACAGCTTGGGGATACTGAACAATCTAACATTGCTTTGCCTTCTGCCTTTAAAGCATATCGAAAACGCTTTGTTTCCTCTTTTTAATTGCTTTTTCCATATTTCCCGGAAAGGGGAGATTTTTTCATGTCAAACAAATTAAAAGCAGCAAAAGCTGCCTTTCCTCTCACCATTCCCGTTTTATGCGGATATTTTTTTACCGGCATGGCGTTTGGTCTGTTGATGTACAGCGGGGGCTACCCCTGGTACTGGGCTGCCTTGTGCAGTATTTTTATCTATGCCGGTTCCATGCAGTTTGTTGCGGTCAATTTCTTTGCAGGTGATTTTTCTCTGCTGCAGATTGCCCTGATGACCCTTGCAGTCAACATCCGGCACATGTTCTATGGAATCTCCTTTCTTGAGCGCTTTTCTAAAATGGAAAAGAAAAAGCCCTATATGATTTTTTCGCTCACCGATGAGACCTATTCTCTCCTGTGCTCAGCAAAAGTTCCCGAAGGTGTAGAAGAAAACTCCTTCTTTTTCTGCATCGCACTTTTTGACCAGCTTTACTGGATTGCTGGAACGCTTGCCGGCTGTGTTGCCGGTGCACTCATCACCTTTGATACCACCGGAATCGACTTTGCCATGACAGCTTTGTTCACCGTCATCCTGGTAGAGCAATTGGAACAAAAGTCAAACCGTTCTCCTGCACTGATTGGCGCTCTTTGTGCCCTTGTGGGACTGATTGTGTTTGGTCGGGACAGTTTTCTGATTCCGGCTCTAATCTGCGCTGCGGCAATTTTGCTGATTTCCCGTAAACGTCTGATTGCAAAGGAGGAACAATAATATGGTTTCTTCTATGACAGCACTGCTGATCATCGCAGTCACTGCACTGTTTACTTTTTTGACCCGTGCGGTTCCATTTTTATTCTTTGGCGGCAAAAAAACTTCTCCTCCCTGGATTCTATTTCTCGGCAGAGTACTTCCACCCGCCATCATCGCCATTTTAGTTATCTACTGTCTGCGAAATATTACCCCGACAGCGTCTCCCTTTGGAATCCCCGAAATCATTGCGGTCCTGACAGCGGCAGGGCTGCAAAAATATAAACACAACAACCTGCTGAGCATTCTGTGTTCCACAGTGTTATATATGATTATGGTACAGACCATCTTCTCTGCATGATGGTTTTTTGGAAAGGAGAAAGCGGCATGAACAACCAAGGAAAGGTAACAATTTTAATTGAGAACGAGCGCGGTGCCGGATGTACCGAGGAGATGTCCAATGAACATGGTCTTTCCATGCTCATCGAAAAAGGCGATACCCGCATCTTGATGGATACCGGAGCAAGCGGAGCATTTTTTAAAAATGCACAACAGCTTGGGGTTTCACTGGAAGGTCTTAGTGCAATCGTGTTTTCCCATAACCACTACGACCATACCGGCGGCATCCTCACACTGCTCGAAAACTGTCCTGATACACCGATCTATCTTCGTGCCGAAGCAAAACGCCGCTTCTACCGCAAGAAGGACAATCACTTTAACTACCATGGAGAACCTCAGGATACCTTTTTAAGTCAGAACAGCTGCTTTCATTTTATCGACCAGATTTCTGCTGACGTTGAAATTGCTCCGGGATTTTTTATCCTCAACAATCACCTTCACCGCGAAGATTTTTATTGCCATGACCGTCAGCGCTTTTACTATCAGAAGGACGGTGTTCCGGTTCCGGACGATTTCTGCCATGAACAATTTCTCCTCATGCGTGATCCGAATGGTGACACCATCTTTACCTCGTGCAGCCACAACGGAATCATCAATATCATCGATACGGTACGCACTCTCTTCCCACAGGATACCATCCGCTATGTCATTGGCGGCTTCCACCTTAAGGCACACCGCCCTGACCAAAACGGCGTGATGCAGGAAACTATCAACTGCTCACTCGACTTTGCCCATCAGACCGCACGGCATCTTGACCAGCACGTTACCGGACATATCTATACCTGTCACTGTACCGGCGAGGTTGGCTGTTCTGTTCTGGGTGATATTCTCAAGGATAAGATCACCTATGTCCGCACCGGCGATGTGCTGTTTTTATAAGAGCCAGCTTGTCTTCTCTAGAAAAGGAGCCTTCTTATGTCATCCTCTCCGCAATATCTTCAGTTTGTTCTGGAGCAGCTTTCTGATCTTCCTTCCATTGCCTGGCGTCCCATGATGGGAGAATATATCCTGTATTATCAGGATAAGATTATCGGCGGCATCTATGATAACCGCCTTTTGATAAAACCGGTAAAGTCCGCTCTTTCTCTACTGAAAGATCCTGTGTATGAAACTCCTTATCCGGGTGCAAAACAAATGCTGCTGATTCAGCAATTGGAAGACAAAGACTTTTTGACTTCTCTAATCAAAACTATTTATGATGATCTTCCCACCCCAAAGCCAAAGAAGAAAAAGCAGTAACAAGACCTGTACTGAATAATCAGTACAGGTCTTTTCTTTTGGCTATTTTTGCTCGAGCTCTAAAAGCTTTTGCTTAATCCAGATTCCACCGCCATATCCAACCAATTTTCCGTTTGCACCGATTACTCGATGGCATGGAATCAAAATTGGAATCGGGTTTTTATTGTTCGCCATTCCCACCGCACGGCTTGCCTTTGGATTACCAATTTGAGCCGCTACCTGCCCATAACTCATGGTTTTTCCATAAGGGATGGTACACAGCGCATTCCACACTGATTTCTGAAAATCGGTCCCTTTGGGATTAAGTGGAATGTCAAACTCTTTTCTGTTGCCTGCAAAATACTCCGACAGTTCCTGTGCTGTCTTTCGCAGGGTCGGCGTATCTGATTGCTCCACATTTGCTGGTATGTCACGTTCAAACAATAAGCATACAATCTTTCCATCCTCTTCTTCAAGCAGCAGCTTTCCCAGAACAGACGGTATCATCATACAGTGTTTCATATCGCTTTACTCTTTGATACCAAACAGCTTCCAGGAAAAAGCAAACGGTTCCGGTTTCAGACGGTCTTTTTCCAGACAATCCGGTCCGCAGCTTGCACTTCCCAATCCCATCTGTTTGTAATCAAGGGTCAGGCTGACCAGTTCTTCCTTCTCAAGCTGTGCGCTGTGTGTCGCTTTAGTCAGCTGTTCCTGGCTGTAAGGCAGAGCTGCAAATCCCAGAGTCTTCTCTGCTGCAACGCACAAAGCTGCACCATTTTCCTTCTTAACCATTAGCCAACGGGTATCTTCGTGGTTTCCGTTTTCCTGTGGAGTAACATAAGGGAAGTAGTTTTCTTCCACTGTTCTGCGGTGAACACCAAATGGATTTCCTTCCTTGCAGTCGGCATAAGTTTCTTCCACACCTCTGCCATACCAGCAAAGCTGCTGACAAGCATTGTCAAGACCAAAACGGAGACCGATTCTTGGCAGACATTCCGGCAGTTTTCCGGTTGGAACACCATTTAACTCGATGGTAACCATGCCATTTTTCTCAATGGTATACAGGGTTTTGTATGCAATCTTCCAATCCTTGGAGATTGGTGCACAGACCTGATGGCAGCAGATTAAAACAGCACCATCCTTTTCCTCTACCTCAACACGCTGCACGATATTCTGCACAGTATAGACCATTTCGTCTCTCCAGAGTCTCTCGGTGTTGCGGTCGTTGTCAACCGGTGCTCTCCAGAGATTTAATGGGTAACCTTTTTCGATGAGCTTATCCACTCCGACCTGATAACCCGAAATAAATCCGCGTACCCGGTCAAATTCAATTTCAAAGCCCTCTCCCTGAATCAGCAGTTTGGAACCTTTTTCATAGACAGAAAGTTCCTGTTTGCCCTCTGCTGGTTGAACTGGCAGCAAAAAGCCTTCCTGTTCTTTGAGTTTTTTCTGCCAGAATGCGCAGTACTGGGAATTATCGTTCCAGCAAAGCTCTCTGGTATCATAGAAATACAGGCTCAGCAGATATTCACGTCCATCCTCTGGAATAACAAGTTCACCCTCTGTAAAGAGAGTTACCTCTGCGCTCTCTCCTGCCGGAATTTCACCCAACAAAACTTCTTTTCTGAGCAGAACCGACTCATCCGAAGAAGTTACCTCGGCTTCACAGCGGATGTGTGCAAGGCTGATAAAGTCATACGCATTTTCTATTGTAACGCTGCCCTTTTCCTTGTTGTATGCTGTAACACGAACCGGTTCCAGCACCTTTTTGAGCTGCTTAAGTCCCGGTGTTGGGCGGCGGTCTGCCTGAACCAGACCATCACAGCAGAACGAACCGCTGTTTGGCTGATCGTCAAAATCTCCGCCGTAAGCAAATCCGCCATCTACTTTGATGCCGTGATCCACCCATTCCCATACAAATCCACCCTGAAGGCGTGGATAACGGTTAAAAATTTCCCAGTATTCTTTGAGTCCTCCAGGTCCATTTCCCATTGCGTGAGCATACTCACAGACAACATGTGGTTTTTCCAGAGAGGTATCCCGTCCCAGCAGTTCCAGCTGATGATGTCTTGTGTACATGGTAGAATAAACATCCGCAATCGAAGCATCGCGGTCTTCTTCATAATGTACCAGTCGGGATGGATCATACTGCTTGATAAAGCGTCCGCTTGCTACAAAGTTTGTGCCAAAACCGGACTCATTTCCCAAAGACCAGAACAGAACACACGGATGGTTCTTGTCTCGACGAACCATTCTTTCTGCGCGATCCACATAGCTTGCTTCCCAGCGGGTATCGGAGGAAAGTTTACTCAGTTTTCCTATATGCATCATCTGGTGAGTTTCAACATCGGTCTCTTCCATGACATAGAAGCCATATTCGTCACACAGATCCAGAAAATCAACATATGGAGGATAGTGCGAGGTTCTGATAGCGTTGATATTGTTCTGTTTCATCATGGTAAGGTCTGTTACCATATCCTCGTGGGTAACACAGCGACCGGTCTCTGGATTCCAGTCATGGCGGTTTACACCTTTGAGTTTAATCGCCTTGCCGTTTACAAAGAATAATCCATCCTTCATTTCGATGGTCCGGAATCCCACTTTCTGGTTGTATACTTCCAGAACATTTCCTTTTCTGTCGCTTAAAATCATCTGCAGATCATACAGTTTTGGCTGTTCTGCTGACCATGGTGTGATACCTGCAAACTCTGTCTGCATCTTTCTGACGACACCGCTGTTTGGCTGTACCTGTGTCTCAACCGAATCTTCCCACATAAGGTGTCCCTGGTCAAACAGTTTTGCTTCCAGAACGACAGTGCTTTCATCGTCATAATGGTTTTCAATCTCAGCCGAAAGGGTAAAAATTCCTTCCCCATTCTGCCAGTGGTATTCGCTTCCGATCCGATAATCGCTTAAATGAACCTTGGTTCGGGAAATCAGGCTGACATCCCGCACGATACCGGATAAAAACCACATATCCTGATTTTCCAGATAGCTTCCATCACAGAACTTGTATACCTTAACTGCCAGCAGGTTTTCCCCATCACAGATCAGGTCGCTGACATCGAACTCTGCGGTAAGATGGGAACCCTGGCTGTAACCAACAAAGTTTCCATTAAGCCAAACATGGTATGCGCTCTCCACTCCGTCAAAGCGCAGCAGATATTCCCTCTGCTCATCCTTCTTTACCTCAAAGCGGTAACGATAAGCGCCAGTCGGATTGTCTGCCGGAAGCTGTGGACGATCTAAAATCGGATAAATACTGATGTCATCGGTGTAGTGCGGCTTGCCAAAACCGTTAAGCTGCCACAATCCCGGAACCGGCATTTTTCCCCAGCTGCTGTCATCATACTGTGGAAAAACCCACTGGTCATCACTGTCAAATGGGCTGTCAAAACCCATAAAATTCCATTGACCGTTTAAAGAGCGCAGATTTGCTGTCTCTTTTCGGTAAGCCTCATCCAAATTGGAGAATCCACAGAGAAACGGACGTGTTTTCAGTCGATTTCTCTGCAGTACTTCCAGATTGTTCCAGTCTGCATCCATATAGGTATACTGCTTGTGCATGAATGTACCTCCCTGCATTTATTTTTCCCGTCAGGCTTTGGAATTTAAATATTTTTCCTGCCGGTTATTTTTCCTTTTCTTCAAACAAAAGTTCTGCTTCAGGCAGTTCCTTTTCACCCTTCTTAGGCAGTTTTAATTCAGTCATCAGGATAGAGATCAGAATGATCAATCCTCCCAAAACCATGTTCACTGTCAGTTTATCATAGCCTAAAATCACCGAGAATACTGTTCCAAACAACGATTCGGTTGCCAGGATGATGGCTGCTTTTGCAGATTCGACATGCTGCTGCGCTGTGGTCTGCAAAAAGTAACACAGGCAGGTGCTGAAAATTCCCAAATAAGCAACCGCCGCCATGCCGCTTGCGGAACCAAATGCTGCAAAATTGCGGTCAGTCAGCATAAAGGTGATAAATCCTAAAACAGTTGCAACGGCAAACTGTAAAAATACAACAACCTTAGCATCCATCTTCTGTGCCAAAACACCGGTTGTAATAATCTGGCAGGCAAACAGCAGCGCACAAAGCAGTGTCAGCAAATCTCCCAGTTTAAACGAAATTCCGGTGGAAAAGTTAAACGACAAAATTCCGATTCCAAGCAGGCATAAAAAGGAAGAAATAAAGATCTTAAGACTCGGACGCTTCTTGCTGATGATCCACCACAAAAATGGTACCATTACAACATTAGATGCGGTAATGAATGCGTTATTGGACGGAGTCGTATATTGCAGTCCAACGGTCTGAACATAAAACGCCAAAAACAAAAACAGACCGATTACGATACCACCCTTTAAATGTTCCTTTTTCATGTTCGCTTTCAGGTCCTTGTAAAAAACCACGCCAATGATGATGGTCGCAATCGCAAAACGTACGAACATAATAAAAGCGGAACTCAAGTTAGCATCCAGTGCCATCTGAGACGCAACAAATCCGGACCCCCAGATAATTGCAACTAGAAGCAGCGAAATGTTGCTCAGCACCTGTATTTTTTGTTTACCCATTGCTCTTTCTCCTTCTATTCTAAAAAAATTATGAATAGGCAAGCTGATATTTTTCAAGCCAGCCCGATTTGTGATAATATACCAGCATGGTTAGTGCGCTGGTGAGCCATGTCAGAGAATATCCCAGAAAAACGATGATGATGCTGTGTGCAAACGGCATAGCAAACGTAATCCAAATCATACGCAGAACACACATATTTCCGATCAGAGCAAGCATCGGAACCATTGAGATACCCGCACCTCTGACAACACCGCAATAGGTGTGTGCAATTGCAAGGCACAGATATCCCGGAACCAGAAAATGCATCATCTGTGTTGCATAGTGCAGCACCTGTGTATCCGACGAAAAGACCTTTAACAGATTTCCGCCAAACAAAAACAGTACAACTGAAATCACTATGGTAACTGCACAAGACATCTTCAGGCAGGTGTTGGCACCTTTTTTCACACGCTCATAGTTTTTCGCACCGACATTTTGTCCGGTAAAGGTTGTAATTGCCATGGAAAAGCTCATAACCGGCAGGATGGCAAACCCATCAATCTTGGTATAGGCGCTGCATCCCGCTACTGCTGCGGCTCCAAAGCTGTTGATATTGTACTGCACAATAATGTTGGAAAATGAAATAACCGCATTTTGGATTCCGCCCGGCAGACCAATCCGGATGGTTTCCAGCAGAACATCCTTATGAAAACGAATCTCTTTCAAAACCAACCGATAGCTTTCCCTGCTCATCGAAAGACGAATCAAAACAAGGCAGGCAGAGATCACCTGTGCAATCAAAGTTGCCCAAGCCACCCCTGCAACACCCATTTGTACTTTGATAACAAAAACAAGGTCCAGAATAATGTTGACCACACTGGATACAATCAGAAAATACAGCGGCGATTTGGAATCTCCCACTGCACGCAGGATTCCCGATCCCATGTTGTAGATCATCAGCGCTATGATTCCCATAAAATAGATCTGTAAATAGGTAATCGAACCTTCCATAACTTCGCTTGGCGTGTTCATCCATTGCAGAATTTGAGGTGAAAACAAAACGCCAATTACACCCATCACAACGCCGGAAACCAGACACAATGCAATGGTGGTATGCACTCCATCATGTACCCCTTTGTCATCCTGCGCACCAAAAAATCGCGCAATTACAACACCGGCACCGGTTCCCAGTCCGGTGAACAGACCAACCAGAAGGTTAATGATCGGCGTACTTGCACCTACTGATGCCAATGCGTTTGCACCAATATAGTTTCCAACAACGATCGAGTCTACCGTGTTGTAAAACTGCTGAAACAAATTTCCGAGCAGCAAGGGAAGCGCAAACCAAAACAGCTGCTTCCAGATCACACCCTCGGTCATCAGTCCCTTGTTTTCTTTCATATAACCACTCTCTTTCCTTTTCTCCCCGGATTTTCTTTCTGCCAGGTTACTCATAATACACGTTACTATGCTATCATAAGCATCTGTCCGCTGCAAGAGAGTGGTTATTTTTCAAGTCAATTCTCTAAAAACATTGTCACTTATTTGGATAATACTTCTAAAAATCTATCCCATCAAGTCGTTTAAAATGCCACATCTGATAGAAACAGTCTCCATTTTTCCACTGAATCGGAAGTCCAAGATTCATCAGCATATCACCGCTGTAAACGTTTCCTTCCTCATCCTGATAATGTGCTTTTTCCTCCAGACCGGTCAAACGTACGTTGATATAAGCTTCCTCCGGATCTGCAAAATCCTTGTAATACCAAACCAGGAATTCTTTCTCATCCTGAGAAACTGTCATCCACGCAGTCTGATTTCCTTCAAACGGGCTAAGCAAACGATAGAACTTTCCACCCTGTACCAATGGTCTGATCTTTTTGTACAGCGCTGTCTGTTCCGAAATCTTTTCGATTTCTTCGTCGCTCATCTTGCACAGGTTCAGTTCATATCCCAGATTAAATGGATAAGATACAGCTGCACGGAAATCCAGCGGTGTCTGGCGAAGCATCTGGTGATTTGGAGATGCCGAAATATGAGAAGTGGTCATAACCGGTGGATAGCACAGAGAGGTTCCGTACTGAATCTTCAAACGGCAGACAGCATCGCTGTTGTCACTTGCCCATGTCTGTGGGAAATAGTACATCATACCTGCATCCATTCTTGCTCCACCCGAAGCGCAGTTTTCAAACAGGACGTCTGGGAATCGTTTCGTCAACACATCCATGACATGATACAATCCCAAAACATAGCGGTGCAGCAATTCATCCTGACGTTCCGGCGGCAGACCTTCAGAACCTGGCTCACTAATGCGGCGGTTGCAGTCCCATTTTACATAGGAAATATTTGCACTGGACAACACATGACTTAAGCTGTCAATGATATAATCCTGCACTTCTTTGCGGGAAAGATCCAGATACAGCTGATGACGCCACTGGCTTCTCTTTCGTCCATTGATATGGATGCACCAGTCAGGATGATTGCGGTACAGCTCACTGTCCGGTGATACCATCTCCGGCTCAAACCATAATCCGAACTGCATTCCCAGCGCATTGACATCCTCTGCAAGACCTTTCAGTCCTTTAGGCAATTTTCTACTATTCTCAAACCAGTCTCCCAGTGAGGTGGTGTCGTCATCGCGATGACCAAACCATCCATCATCCAATACCAGCATTTCAATTCCTGCTTTTGCTGCTTTTTTTGCAAGTTCCAGAACCGTCTGATGGTCAAAATTGAAGTAGGCAGCTTCCCAGGTATTGATAACGATTGGGCGGGGAGCATGCTGGAACTTTCCTTTATAAAGATGGTTGAGAAACAGATCGTGGAATTTTGAGGACATCCCGTTAAGTCCTTTTGGAGAGTAAGACAGAACTGCCTGTGGGGTTACAAATTCCTCTCCTGCTTCCAATTTCCATCCAAAGTTGCCCGGATGAATTCCAATCTGTACTCTGGCACTGCGGTACATATCGCAGGATACCCCTGCCAAAAAGTTTCCGCTGTAAACTAGCGTTACACCGTAGGCATCGCCGTTTTGTTCGGTCGTTTCCTTTTCTACCAGTGCAAAAAACGGATTTTCCTGATGGGAGGAAATTCCTCTGGTACTTTCCAGATAGGTTTCCCCGATGCCAAGCTTTCTGCGTTCGATCCAGTGTTCACGCAATGCTGTACCGGAAAGCTGAAGCATTTCATACGGTGCGTGCTTCATATCCAAGCTCATCGAAAGTGCTTTTTTAATCTTCAAACTATCTTTACCCAGGTTTTTCAGTACCGTATGGCGGGTAATTGCGCCGGTCTTTTCAAATACAGTATAATACAGCTCTGCCTGCAGCTGGAGAATCTGATCCTTTAAAATTAATTTTAAAGTCTGAGCATCTTCTTTTTCTGCCCAAACCGACGGCAGACCTGGAAGCTCAACCGAGCCTTCCAAAATCTCATAGCCTTCATAACGCAGTTCCGAAATGCAGCATCCATCTTGTCCAACTACTTCTAAAGCTGCTGGACGATAATCAGACATTCCATATTCCGGATATTCATATGGCCAGAACTCATGCAGGAACATCGGATCATCCGGTTGTGTTCCCTCAAGCAGTTTTTTTCTGCGGTAAGGTGCTTCCAGATACCAGCTGATTGCTGGATCGGACAGCCTTTTTCCCCAATACAGATGCATTGGAAAAGCATTTTTATATATTTTCAGAATATAGCTGACATCTCCACCACTTAAATGAAAAATATTTTCGTTTTTTAGAAATTCGATCCCCATGATTCATCCTCATTTCATTTTGAAAGTCAAAAAAGCCAAAAGCATTTCACCCACAAACATTATATCAATCAGATTTCACAAAATCAACAAGATGTGTAATTTTTTTATTTGTGAAAAAATTTTGTTCCTGTTTTGATTTACAATACACAAAAAACAAAAAGCTGTGCGTTTGCACAGCTTTTTGTTTTAGGGCTTTTATGATCTATCTTATAACTGAGGGATTTCTGGAACTGTTGGAACCTCTGGAATAACTGGTGTGCTTACTGCTTCACATCCAGTACAGATATCCTCGCTGGAAACCTCGTTGCAGCCAACATAGGTGTCGCCAACTGTAGCTACTGCACCAAACTCTACCGGTACTGCTACACAGACATCCTGACTGATGGTAAAGAAGCAAGAGCCATTTTTAACTCCTCCGCAGGTTTCTCTGCCTGGTGTTACCAATGGGGTACCACAGCATTTTGTCATGGTTACTCCGGTTTTTGCAAATGGAGTAACGGTAACTGGAACACAAACAGATACGGACTGGTATCCGACTGCTGGGCAGGTCTGGTTTTCCTCGAGCAAAGTATTTGTTGTTTGAAGCATTTTTAATCTCCTCCTTTTGTTTGGCTTCTCTCTATCCTATGGCGCTGCCCGACGTTGTGTGACAAATTTCCACAACCTTTTTCTGTACCTGACTTCATACCCATTTATCGAAACAGTAATTTTCCCACTGAAACACAAAAAGAAAAAGCAGTCCGTAGAAAAACTACGAACTGCTTTTTTGGTCTGAGTGGCGGGACTTGAACCCACGGCCTCTACCACCCCAAGGTAGCACGCTACCAGCTGCGCCACACCCAGATGATAGGGAAAATTATACCATAGGCCTCCCTAAAAATCAATAGCGAATCCCGTCGACCGAATGACTGTGATTACTCTTTGGTGAAATGGGATTTATCAACACCGCACAGTGGGCAAACATAATCGTCTGGCTCCTGTGTCAGATCACCTTCGTATACATAACCACATACGTCGCATACCCAGCGTTCTGTCTCTGCCATTTTTGTTTCCTCCTTTGTTTCCTTGATAAAATGTGTTTTATTTACACCGCACAATGGACAGGTATAATCATCCGGTTCCTGTGTCAGGTCTCCCTCATACACATAACCGCATACATCGCATACCCAACGCTGTGCAGATGTCTGCTTGTTGCTGGTTTCTTCTTTTTCCGGTGCAATATAGGATGGTGCATTCTTTGGTGCACCGCCACGAATTACTTCGTGATAATAGCGGTAGGTCATTGGAACGGTATCTGCAATATCAAATGCATCCTCTACCGATGCAAGCACTACCATATGAGTTGGTGTTTCTGTTACCGATACTACTTTACAGATCAGCGCACCGCAGCATTTTTCGTTCAGGATGGGCAGTCCATCCTGCATCCGGTAGTCAATTCCTTCATATTTATCGTGATCTTTTCCTGAAACAAAACCCAGTTTCTGAATAACTTCTTTTCTTGTTTTTTCCGAGAGAATAGAAACAGAAAATCTTCCATTTTTCTGAACCAATTCCCAAGTATAGTTGTTTTTATTGATACTTGTTGCAATAATCGGATTTTCGCTGGTTACCTGAAAAACAGTGTTGACAATACAGCCGCATGGACGCTCTCCATCCATCGCTCCAATCAGGTACAATCCATAGGACAGTTTTCTTAGGTTCTTTTCTTTAATATCCATTTGATTCATCTCCTTCTTATTTAATATATCCCAAAAGTCCACGTACCGAAACTTCTCCGGCACGTACCTTCTGCTGCCCATTCTCGGTTTGACAAATCAGTTCTCCCTGTGAAGAAACCGATACCGCCTTTGCCAAAAAACTTTCATTTCCCGATTCTATTTTGACTTCTCTGCCCAGTGTAATACAACATGCGGAATATCTGGTTAAAATTTTCTGTGGACTTTGTTTTAATCTTTCCAGATTATCACCTAAACAAATGGAGAGATTTTTTAAAAGCTGATCCTTACTTGCTTCTCTTCCCCAGATGCTCTTCAGTGATCCTGCATACAACAGTCCCTGCTGTTCAAACTCTTCTTTTGTCTGCATGAGATTCATTCCGATTCCACAGATTCCAAAGGTCTGTTCTGCCATGATTCGGCTCTCACAAAGAATACCTGCAATTTTAAAGAATTCTCCATCTTTGAAAGCCACAACATCGTTTGGCCATTTCAGAAAAATAGATGTAAATCCCATTTCTTCTAAAGCCTGACGCACTGAGATGCCCGATAAAAATGGCAAAAGGGTCATCTGCTCCACCGTCAGATTTTTATACAGCCAGGAAGCCAATAAACTTTTTCCTTCCCTGTCATGCCACTGCTTTCCCAGCCTTCCTTTTCCCGCTGTCTGATGCAGTGCTGTCACAACGCATCCATCCGGAAGATTCTCTGCGTGTTCCTTTAGATATTGATTGGTAGAGTCTACCTCATCCAGACAGATAACTTTGGTTTGTTCTTCCATTTAATGCTGTTCCTCCAGGCGAATGTGGTTGCACACAATATTCTTTCCCTGAATGTCAATTACCGCATAGGTTGGATACAGACTTCCGCGAGGATGTCCTAAGCTTCCGGGATTTAAAATATGAATCCCATCCCGATATTCATAATATGCTTCATGGGTGTGCCCAAACAGGACAACCTTTGCTTCTTTTCTGATCGCTTCATTCACTAATTGATCCAGATCATACTTGACATTCCACTGATGTCCGTGTGTGCAGTAAAATAGGATGTCTTTCACATAAGCAAGAATGGTGTATTCATCGTTAGAAGAATAATCGCAGTTTCCGCAGACACACCAGTCCTCTTTTGGGACTCCACGCATTGCCTGATGGAAATCCTTTGTTCCATCTCCAAGGAAGATAAACAGTTCTGCTTCCGATTGCTGTTCAATCACCTGCTTTACTCTGTCTACTCGTCCATGGGAATCCGACATCACTACAATTCTCATACCCTAACCTCTCTTCCATTCACCTTATTCTTATTATCGTACAAAATTGGTCTATTTTCAAGCACCTTGTTAAAATTATGCTTACCTTCTCACCAATCCACAAAAAAGTAAGAAAAAGCAAGCGATTTTTCTTCATTTCCTCCTAAGATTTTCTTCATACTGCACTCGCACTATTTTTTTCTTTTTCAAATATTACTTTGCTGCATTTTCGGGGAAACTTTTATGATACTCATTCATATAGTTAAAATAAACGGTGTTTTCCGGTTAATATCCGCACATGCGGCAGGAAATGGAGCGATTTTTCATGACAAATCAAAACCCACTCAGTCAGGCTCAACTGGATCTTCTTTTAAAAATGGCAGGCAAACAGCTTCATATCGACCCCAACGCATTAAAACAGCAATTGGAGCGAGGAGACCTCAGTTCCATCAGTGCTCGTCTGGGCAATGATATGGGAAACCAGCTCAATTCTCTGCTTTCAGATCCACAAAAAATGCAGCAGGTTCTGTCCCAGACAAACCTCCAGCAACTACTTCAAAACCTCAAATAAATTTCATCTATTAAAAGGAGGGAATCTGCCTTGTCCCAGAATCAAAACACCCCAAATCTCAGTGATATGATCTCTCAGCTGCTCTCTGACCCGCAAAAAATGCAGCAGTTCAGTCAGATGGCATCCTCCCTGGGACTGGGCGGAAATTCCCAGCAGACAAACTCTCCATCTGCTCCAGACCTTTCTTCTCTGCTTTCGCCCAATCCCCCAAATTCTGCTCCTGCACCGGATCTTTCTTTGCTGCTGCAAAATCTTTCTTCTCAAAATATACCGCAGGAACGTACAACCTCCCAGCAAAATCCTCCTGCCCTCGATCTTTCCGGCCTTTTATCTTCTCTCAACGGAAATAATAACACACAAAATTCTTCTCCTACTCTGGATTTTTCCATGATAAAAAAAATCCAAAATGCGATGCAGATGTTTTCCCAGTCCAATCCCAATGTCGACCTTCTGCGCGCACTTCGTCCCCTTCTTTCTCAAAAGAGAGCCAAGAAGGTGGATGACGCCATCCGTATCATGCAGCTAATCCAGATCCTACCCATGCTCAAGGAAAGTGGTCTGTTTGGTTTTGGGGGTGAACAGAAATGAAATGGGAACAAACCCGCCAATATTCTCAAAAAGAAATCCAAGCTATGCAGCAGGATGCTATCGAACGGGTACGGCAGATGCAGCAACGTTCCGAACAGGTACTGCGCCGTTCTGCTAAAATGCCTTCCTTTTTTATTGATGATAACTCCCAGCATCATTTGCAGAATCATCAGGAAGCCTACAAGGAAGAGAGAAAATCACCTTCTCCATCCACACCGCATGTTGTACAGGAATCTCATCCTTCCAGCAGTTTTCATCCTACCCCTCTTAATGAAACAAAGCCTTCCATCGAGCAGCTCCTTTCCGCACTCAATCTGGACAAAGAACGTTTGTTGATTTTGGCTTTGCTGTTTCTTCTTTATACAGATGGCGCTGATCAGACTCTGCTTCTTGCCTTATTATATTTATTCTTCGAGTAATCTTCCTTTTATATATAAATTATTTCCCTGACACAAATTCTTAATACTTTTCCCTCATTTTCGACAAACTTTTGCCCTCACTTTAACTGACATCAATAAAAGTATAAAAAAATCGTTTCGTTTGTCTATTTTTGATTGACAATTGGCAAAAAGAACAGTAAACTGAGTTTATAGGTGTTTTTTTATATTTGTTTTTGCCAGAAAATATTGTGATGTTAATAAAACAAAATAAACTCTGTTAAAATAGAGGAGGAATATTATGACACAAGCACTGATTCCTTTGTACTGCCTGACCGGTTTTGTTGGTTCAGGCAAAACCACCGTCCTGTTAAGTATTTTAAAACAGTATCCGCAAAAAAAGATCGGTGTCATCTTTACCGAACCTGCAGCATACATTAAAGAAAGTGACGATATTTCCATCGAATGTCTGGAAAGCGGTTCTCTTAAATGCACCTGCGAGGAAGAAGCTTTACCTCAAGCACTGACCTATATGCGCCAGTGTCAGCCGGAAATGGTCTTTGTGGAAATATCCGGTCTGTCTGACCCAATCCACATCAAAAAGATTCTGGAAAAAGAAGAAAACGCCAACGCACTTCGCCGTTATGACATTCAGGGTATTATCTGCCTGGTGGATGCGGACAACTTTATGGAACAGATCCAGAGTGTAGAGATGGTAAAACATCAGCTGTCCCACTGCAATATGGCGGTCATCAACAAAGCCGATCTGGTTTCTCCCGAACTGCTCAGCGCTCTGCAGGCAAACATCCGACGCATCAACCCGGACTGCGAAATCGCAAGCTGTTCCTTCGGCGGATTCAACCTTGTCCTTCTGGAGCATGAAATGCAGAGCGTTGCTGCTGAAGAGGAGGAATGTACCAAAGATGCACCAACTCCGGATTCAATTGTTCTCAGCTGTACCCACCGTCTGGAAAAACAGAAGGTTATCCAGTTTATTGAACACTTTGTTCCGGACACTTACCGAATCAAAGGTTTCTGTCTGTTTGAAACCGGATGGAATCAGATCGATGTTGTAGGCTCCCACATCAATTTTACCCCATGTATGCCGCACTCCTCTTCCCGTCTGATCTTCATTTCCAAGATTGGACATGCTCTTTCAGATGCTTTGAGCGAGTATTGGGATCAGGTGTTCGATCTTCCAATGCAGCTGCACGATTAAAATAAGTCTTTTTTTACACAACCGCAATATGCGGTTGTGTTTTTTTTATAAATTAGACTAAAGTGTCAAAAAAATTTTTCCTAAATGTGAACATTTTATGATTTACATTGTCGGAAATAGGTGCTATAATGATTAAAAATTATAGTTTTTTTATAATTTTATCTTTTTTAAAAAAGGAGAAGTAAAAATGAAGAACAAGTTCATGCGTTCCGTGACTGCAATGGTCGTTGCAGTTACAATGCTGATTAGTTCTCAGGGTGTTGTAACCTCCTTTGCTGATGGCGGAGATCATTCGGACATGTCCGAATCTTCATCTGTACAGATGAACATTCGGACATGTCCGAATCTTCATCTGTACAGATGAACGAGGTAGACAACAACGGAACCGATCAATCGACTGAAAATGGTACTGGTGAAGATGCCGCAGTCAAAGATGTCGTTGAGATGATCAATGCTCTGCCTGCAGCAGAAACAATCACCGAGGAAACTGACCTTGTATCACTGAAAGATCAGGTTAATGCTGCCCACGCTGCATACGATGCACTGTCTGATGACCAGAAAGCTGCCTTTAATGCTGATGTTCTGGGCAAACTGACTGCTCTGGAAGTTAAAATTTCCGAGCTGGAATCCAATGACCAGGAGACAAAACCTTCCGATGCAGTGCAGGCTGTCGTAGATGCTATCAACGCTCTGCCTGCAGCAGAAACAATCACCGAGGAAACCGACCTTGCATCACTGAAAGATCAGGTTAATGCTGCTCGTACTGCATATGATGCACTGACTGCAGAAGAAAAGGCTGCATTTGATACTGCCGTTCTGGACAAACTTACTGCGCTGGAAGCTAAAATTTCTGAGCTGGAATCCGGCGAGCAGGAATCTACACCTTCTGAAACAGTACAGAATGTTATCGAGAAAATCGATGCTGCAGTTGAACTGATCGACTACACAACAGAAACTATTACTGCAACCGATGGAACAACTGTTACTAAAACACATATTACTATGCTCAAGGACCTCGACCCTGCAAACAATGCAGAGCTCAAATCCCTCATTGACAAGGAAGCAGCTCACGAGCAGGATGAGACCCAGCCAACTCTGACAGACGAAGAAGCTGCTAAACTTTCTGATGCACGCAAAGCATTTGAAGATGCCAAAGCAAAATACCTGAGCGAAGGTTTCTCCGATGCACAGCTTGCTGCAAGACAGGCATACGATGCACTTGCTACTGAAGAAGAAAAAGCACAGGTAACAAACTACAGCCTGCTCACCGATATGGAAGCAAATATTGCTTATATCATGCAAGCAGTCAACACTTTGCCGGAATCAGCTATGACTATCATAACTGAATCTGTCACTGGTCAAACTTATACTGTAGATGCTCAAAACACTCTAGTAATTAGGGGTTCTGAAGAAAATCCTATCACAATCACAGATTGTACCTTTAATCTTTCTGGGGAAACAAATCTCATTAATGAATCTGGTGTTGGATTCACTGGTGAAACAAAGGTAAAAATGGCTGTTGGTGACTATGTTACCCTTGAAAATTGTACCATTAAGATAAATTCAGGTAAATGTACCAGCTATACTGGTAATGACTGTGCACTTGGATTCTTTGGGACAAATACAGTTAATAACAGTACCATTACTGCTAGTACTTGGGATGGAAACTGTATTGGATTCTTTGGTAAAGCAAATGTAACCTTCACCAACTCACAGTTGTCTACAAACGCTGTAACTACCGGCTGGAGTTATGCGATGTTTAACACAACTACTTTAACCTTGGATGCTTCAACAATGGAAGCAACAAAAATGGATAAAGGTTCTTCTCGCAATGTCAATGTATTCTACTCTGGTGATGCAGTTCAGAATAATGTCTACGTAAAAAATAGTTCTAACATTCATTTCTATGGCAATATTGCAGGCGGTTTTGCATTAAATCACTCAAATTTCTATGTAAATGATTCCACAATCACCATAGAAGACAATGCAGGTAATGCATCTAACTCTGGTTACTGGTTCCTTACTAATTCTGAAATTAACATTCTTTCTAATGGTGGTCATGGACTCTCTTGTAATAGCGTTGAATCTCATAATTCGAAGATATTATCTTGGGATAATGGTGAGTGCGGTATTTACACCACTAATTTGTATATTGATAAAGATTCTCATGTTACATTAACAGAAAATTGTAAGACCTCTACAAAATATCCAGCTCTTCTCATCCGGGGGAATTCTACTGTAGAATTCGGAGCTGATTTGTTAATATCTAACAACTATAGAAACGGTATCGATATTCTTGGCGGTGAAATAAATATCCTTTCTGGTGTTATCACCAACAATGGTGGTCGTATTAGAGAAGATGGAAACATTTCTTATGGTGAAATGGGTGGGGGTATTTATTCACAAAACGCTAAACTAACCATCTCGGATGATGTTCAAATTTTTAATAATCAGTCAAGAGATTGTGGCGACGATCTGCATCTACAATCTGGATCTATTTCGTTTTATAATATTACAAAAGAAAATGACGCAATTCTTAATGAAACCCAACTTCCAATTACTGGCTGGTATGTAGACGGTTACCTTGACGGCAAATCAACTAAACGTTGGAAACAGGATACACAGGAAGACAGCTATCAGCTGTTTAATAGCTTTGATGAAAACGGAAAAGTTGTTCTCAACACAGTGACTTCCCTGAAAGCAGCACATGCTTATTCCTACAATCCTGAAACACCAGTCAATCCAATTAAATGGCAGGTTTCCAAATCCAAAACTGCAACCAATCTGGATGCAAACTATCAGTCTCAGGTAACTCTGTCGTTGCCGGCAGCAGAAAAAGCACCAGTTACTGATGTAGTTTTTGTTCTTGATCGTTCTAGCAGTGCAGGTGATGCACGTGGAGAAATTTCTGATATGATGGATAGTTTGCTTGAAATCACAGAAAATTCTAATGCTGTAATTAATGTTGGTGTTGTAAACTTCTGGTATAAAGCAGACACTGGTATTGGATTAACTAGATTAACCAAGGAAAGTATTGATTCTATCAAAGATGCTATCATGGAAACAAGTTTGTCTGGTACTAACATTGAGGCTGGTATTAAAGCAGCGACCTCTATGCTGGATGCAAGCACTACTCTTGATCAAAACAAATATATGGTTCTTGTGACCGATGGTATCAGCCATGCCTGGAATGGCGCAAATGGTGACGTTATGACCATTTGGGGCGAAGGATTTGCTGATAAAGATGTTGTTTTTAATGGAGCCAATTCATATTTCTATTTTGATCCAGAAAAGACTTCATTTAATGATGTTTTCAATACTGACTCTTCCAATGAAAAATTGAATTCCACCTATGATGTTCCTGTTTTCGATGGCGACAAGGTTATTGATGATCTTACAACAACATCATATGCAAATTCTTATATCCGTAAAGATGAGTATAACAAATATTATTCCGGTGTAGAAAAAGGTGTTTATACAGCTGCTCATGCATATGCAAATGCTGCTTCGAAATATAAATGCATTAATTTGTACTGGAATGTAGATGGTTATCCTGTTGCAACCGAATTTATGGAATGGACTGCTACACAGGGAAAATGTTATAACATTACTGATGGTGCGTCTTTAGAGAAGGCTTTTGATGATGTTGAACGAGATATTACTTATCTTGTCGATAGGGGAAGCTCCATCGTTGACGTCATTGGTGAAGGTATCGACAACGTTGGTAATGGATACGACTTCGAGTTCATTAACGATATCAATAATCTAAACTTGACTGTAGGTGGTGTTCCTCTTAACAAAACAACAATTGTTGAAAACACCAGCTATGGTTTTGGTGAAATATTAGACAATGGCAAATATGAATTTGAACTGACCTATTACCCAGACGGTATTGGAAAAGAAGCTCGTTCTCAGGAAGTAATTGCTGGTGAACTGTTCCGCTTAGATATCAATGTACCAATTACTATCGATAAACCGGTACAGCTGACCTACACCGTACGACTGACCCATCCTCAGACTGCTGATGGAACCTACGGACAGTATGATGCAGACGGCAGCGAAGAATATGCTGGACTGTACACCAACAAGATGGCAATCCTCTATCCGGTAGACAGCAATGGTGTTGAAGGAGAACAGGAAGCATTCCAGAAACCAACCGTAAGCTACAGCATCAGCAACGGCAAACCTGTAGATCCACCGGTTGACCCAGAAGACCCAACCCCACGTCCGGGCGGCGGCGGTGACGAAGATGATGATACACCAACCATCATCAATGAAACACCGGTTCCAACCACCACAATCGACGATGAGGATGTTCCACTGACCGACCTTCCAGAGGATACTGTTACCATCGATGATGAAGAAGTTCCTCTCAAGGATATCCCGAATACCGGCGATATGATTCCAGTTCCTGCAATGGTTGCAGCTGTAATCTCTATTGGTGGTATCGCTCTTCTGATGAAGAAACACAAATAACAAATAAAAAAGGAAGCTCTTAAAAGAGCTTCCTTTTTTATTTACAGTGAATATAGTTTTGCACCTCATCCCAAGGTACTGGAAATCCTGCTCCGTGGGAACAGAAAACAGAACAGGAAGGGTTTTCAAGGTCATGTTCTCTCTGATATCCAATCCGTTCCACAATTTCCTGCTGATGCTTACAAGGTTCATAACCATCAAACCAGAAACTCATTACACCTTTGCCGCGTGTATAGGAGATAAACTCCCTTCCATATCCGGACAAAACCGCTGCCGGTCCTCTTCCCTCCAGAATCATCCGTTCTTCCTCCATCTGCGGAGAGCCAAAAGAACATTCCATTCGCTGGAGGTCTGCCATGAGTCTCCCTGCCTGCTCTGATTCCAGTGAGATGGAAAAGGCGTAATAAGGCTCCAACAGTATCATTTTATCCTGATGCAGCAATTGTTCCAATCCCTGACGGATAGCGCGGTAGGTTGCCTCCCGGAAGTCCCCTCCTTCGGTATGTTTTAAGTGAGAGCGTCCGGTGAGCAGTGTAACCTTGACATCGCAAAGTTCCGAACCGGTCAGTACTCCTTTATGTTTTTTCTCAAACACATGAGTTCGAACCAGATTCTGCCAGTTCTGGGCAAGAATATCGGTTGGGCACTCACTGTCAAAACTGATTCCACTTCCTCTTGGAGCCGGAGATAGTCGCAGATGCACTTCCGCATAATGACGCAATGGCTCATAATGCCCATAACCCACCACTTCTTCCGCAATGGTTTCCCGATACAGTACCTGGCAATCTCCAAACGAAATATCTAGCGAGAAACGTTCTTTACATACTTCCCGAAGCACTTCCAGCTGAATTTCTCCCATAACCCGAATCTGGATTTCCTGCAAACTTTCCTCAAAGCTGACTCCAAGCATTGGGTCTTCATCTTCCAGCTGTCTTAAGTTTTCCAACACTGTTCTCAGCGGCACTTCTTTTGGAACAATCACCTTGGCGCCCAGCATCGGAAGTAGGTGATAATCCTGGTGAAAACATTTTTCACCGATTCTGTCTCCAGGATGAACCTGTGTAAAGCCGGTTACTGCACAAAGTTCTCCTGCATGTACCTGCTGTACCGTCGTAAATCGGGTTCCATGATAGATGCGAAGTTCATTCACTTTTTCTTTTGCTTTTGTCCCATCCGCAAGCAGGATATCGATCTCTTCCCGCGCATGAAGAATTCCGGATTGTACCTTCAAAAAGGTAACTCTTTCCTTTCTTGTGTCGTGCCGAATCTGCCATACTGTCGCTGCAAAATTCCCATCATCCTCTTTGGGACAGGTAATCTGATCCAATCCAGTAAGGAAACTATCAATCCCCTCATCCTGCAAAGCAGAACCCTGGAAACAAGGAAACAACTTGCGTTGCTTTACCAATTTTTGCAGAGTATGACACCACAATGATTCATCATACTCTCCTTCTAGATAACGCTCCAACAATCCATCGTCTTCTGCCGCTACCCGTTCGATCAATTCTTCTTTCCATCCCTGTTTTTCAAAAGAACCGCTGCAATCACAAACACCGGCACTCATCCGTTTTTGCAGCTGAGAAAGCACCCTTTGAGCATCTGCTCCTGTGCGGTCTGTTTTATTCAGGAAGAAAAAGGTTGGTACCTTATATTCTTTTAAAAGTTTCCACACCTGTTCGGTATGTGCCTGAATTCCTTCTACACAGCTGACTACCAAAACAGCATAATCCATTGCAGAGATCGCTCGTTCCATCTCTGCACTAAAATCCATATGTCCCGGAGTATCCAACAGAAAATATCGGTTCTCTCCCATTTCAAATGCTGCATGATTAGAAAAGATAGTGATTCCCCGTTCCTTTTCCAAACGATCACTGTCCAAAAATGCATCCTGATGATCTACCCTTCCGCGTTTTCGGATACTGTTAGTGTGATACAAAAGCTGTTCACAAAAGGTTGTTTTTCCCGCGTCCACATGGGCAAGAACGCCTATTGTTAATCGTTTTCCCATATCATCTCCCCTTTTCCTGCTTATTGTATCATATTTCTGCAAAAATCACCAAGCTTTATGTAAAATCTAATCGCATTTATGTAAAATCTTCGTTTAAAGTTTGCACCCTCTACTCAGATGTGCTATCATAAGATGTAGTAATGTTATCTAATATCTTCATATTATAATATCTTTTCAGGAGGTATTTCCATGTCCAGATCTCAAAAATTACAGAAGGATGTTTTGGAATATTTGGAAAATAATCGTCCGCGTTTTTTAAGCGCGATCAGGGAACTGGCTCAGATCCCAGCTCCTTCAGGACAGGAAGAACTGCGTGCACAGTGGTGTAAACAATATCTGGAATCCCTTGGTGCAACCGGTGTATATATTGATGAGGCTCTCAATGTTATTTTCCCTTATGGGGATATGAGCGGTGATCTGTGTGCCATTTTAGGACATACCGATGTTGTTTTTCCAGATACAACCCCTCTTCCTTTTAAAGAGGAAAATGGAAGATACTATGCTCCGGGAATCGGGGACGATACCACCAATGCCGTTGCTGTCATGGAAATGGCAGGCATGGCAATCAAACTGGGATTAAAGCCTAAAACAGGAATTTTGTTTGTCCTCAACAGCGGTGAGGAAGGTCTTGGAAACTTAAAAGGTACACGCCAGCTGATGAAAGACTTTGGCGATAAAATCAAACGACTGTATGCTATCGACGGTGGAATGAAGACTGTTGTCAACGATGCAGTGGGTTCCAAACGCTACCGCATCTCTGTCAAAACCGAGGGTGGACATTCCTTTGGTGCATTCGGAAATCGAAACGCCATCTATTATGCAGCAAAGATGATTGATACTTTCTACAGTTTGAAGGTTCCTGATATCGGAAAGACCACCTACAATGTTGGTGTGATCGAGGGTGGAACTTCTGTTAACACCATTGCACAAAACTGCTCGATGATGTATGAATACCGTTCCAATAAAAAGGAAGGCCTTGCCTTTATGGATCGTTTCTTCGATTCGGTTATCGCATCGTTCCAGACATTCGGAATTGAGGTTACAGTCGAAGCTCTGGGAGATCGTCCCTGCAAAGGAGATGTCGATCCTTCCGGCTTAACCAAGATTGTCATGGAAGCTTCTGAAAAGTATGGATATCACCGCACCGAAGAATGTGGTTCCACCGATTGCAACATTCCGCTTTCGATGGGAATTCCAGCAGTATGCTTTGGTGTTTATGAAGGAAAAGGAGCACATACCCGGGAAGAATGGGTCGACGTGGAATCTACCCGCGACGGTATGAAAATTCTTTCCGAAGTGCTGCTGAGTGAAATGTGCTGTTAAGCCTCACAACCTGTATCTAGGAGAATCATTATGCAAGAAATCGTACCAAATATTTCCAGACCTAAAATCTTTGTCAATCGAGAATTAAGCTGGATGGAGTTTAACCTCCGCGTTCTGAGTGAATCTTTAAATCCGAAAATTCCCCTGATGGAACGTTTAAAATTTTTATCCATCTACTTTTCCAATCTTGACGAATTTTTCATGGTTCGTGTCGGTTCCCTGCACGACCAGAGCATCGTTGAGCCGGACAAACTGGATGACAAAACCGGACTAAACGCTGCAGATCAGATCGATGCAATCCTCAATAAAGCAAACCAGATTAACCCTATCGCACAAAAGGCATGGGAATCTATCTGTCTGGAACTGCGCAATCAGGATATTGATATCCTCGATCTTCATCACTTGAGCAAACTGGACGAGCAGATTGTCCAGAAATATTTCAGCGAAGAAATGCGCCCACTGCTTTCCCCACAGATTATAGACCGTCAGCATCCTTTTCCTTTCTTAAAGAACAAGGAATCTTTTATTGTCAGCGTGTTGGAAAGCAAGGATGAAAATATCTGTCTTGGCATTGTTCCTTTCTCTCAGCTTCCACCTTATTTCATTTTTAATATCAATCAGCGCAGAAAAATTCTGTTTACCGCTGACGTTCTCCTGCACTTTGCTCAGAAGCTGTTCGGCAAACAGAAGATTCAGGAAAAGCATGTCATGCGTGTAACCCGAAATGCTGATATCTCGGTGGATGAAGGTTTGTTCGACTTTGACATCGATTTTCGTGGTGTCATGACTGAAATGCTCAAAAAGCGCCGTCGTCTGGATGTGGTACGCCTTCAGTTCTCCTCCCAGCCTGGAGAAAAGTTATCCGCTTTCCTTTGCAAAAAGCTGAAAGTTTCTCCGAACTGTATTCTGGTTCGCTCCATTCCTCTGGATTTTTCCTTTGGTTTTGCACTCCCGTCTGCACTTGACCCACACAAGGATAAAAAACAGTGGTACTATCATGAAGCCAAACCATTTGTACCGGTCGATTTTGCAAACGGCGATGGCGGTGGTGCTATCAACTATCTGCAAAACCATGATCTGCTCCTGAGTTTTCCATTCCACAGCACAAAGCCGTTTGTGGATCTTCTCAATGAAGCAGCAGATGATCCAAGCGTTCTTTCCATCAAGATTTCTCTGTATCGACTTGCAAATCACAGTAAGATCGCTTCTGCCCTCGCTCATGCTGCGGAAAAAGGAAAGGAAGTTCTCTGCGTTCTGGAATTGCGCGCTCGTTTTGATGAACAGAACAACATCAACTACGCAACCATGCTTGAGGAAGCAGGATGTACCGTCATTTACGGACTCAGTGATTATAAAATACACGCAAAACTCTGCCTGATTACCCGCAAGGTCCATAATCAGATTCGATATATCACCCAGGTGGGAACTGGAAACTACAACGAAAAAACCTCTGAACTTTACACCGACCTTTCGTTTATCTCTACCGATCAGGCCATGGGTGAGGATGCAACCCACGTCTTCCAGGCACTGTGCATGGGTGAGGTCGTGGATTCCACCAAGAGTTTGTGGGTCGCTCCAAACTGCTTTGAGCCAAATGTCATCAAGTACATTGATGAACAGATTGAAGCCTGCCGTTCCGGAAAGGAAGGTTATATTTTCATTAAGGTAAACTCCCTCAACGACATGGAAATCATGGAAAAGCTGATCGAAGCTTCCCAGGCAGGCGTCAAGATCGAAATGGTCATCCGCGGTATCTGCTGTCTGTGCCCAGGGGTTGAAGGTTATAGCGACAATATCCGTATCAAGAGCATTGTTGGACGATATCTGGAACACTCCCGCATCTTTATCTTTGGAGCAGATGAAGATACCCAGCGTATCTTTATGGGTTCCGGTGACCTGCTCAACCGCAATACCCGCCGCCGCGTTGAGGTGTTCACCGAAGTTAAATCTGCGGATGCGCGCCGCGATATCAAGCGTCTGGTCGATGCAATCCGCATGGACAACCAGAATTCCTGGCAGATGCTTGCAGACGGAAGCTATCTGAAGGATACCAGTGACCATGCAGAACCACTGGATTCTCACAAGTATCTGCATGAGTATTTTGAAAAGCCGCTGGAGCTTCCGGCAAAGAAACACTCCCTGCGAGAAAGATTGTTCGAGCACTTCCACCATAAATAAAATCTATTTTACACTTTTACAGACCGAATTTTGTTCATTCGGTCTGTTTTTTTGTTCTGTTTTGGTCACATTTAAGCTTTTTATTTTCTTTAATTATAAATTTTTTATTTTTTATTTGCAAAAATCTTTACTTTATAAAACTGGTGTGCTATAATTTGGACATGCAAAGTCACCTTTTAAAGCAAGGTCACAAAATTAATGCAAGGAGAGATTTTTATGACGAACAAATTCAGGCGTTCTATGACCTCTGTTCTGCTGGCAGCTTCCCTGTTGTTCAGTTCTCAGAGTGTTATTGCGTTCGCTGATTATGGTAGTAAATCGGATGCATCCGATTTGTCTCCTGTACAGGAGAGTGTAGAAAATGCAACTGAAGAGCAGCAGGAAGATCCATCCCTTTCTGTGGAACCAGTTATTGGTGAAAGTACAGAGGCTCCTGTGGCAGCGCCAATGATGGCACGTGCTAATGCACCTGTTTCTTATTCTGCACCTAGACTTGACGATTATCATACTTATTTTGAGGAAAATTATTCCAGTGATTTTGCTTCAATCGCAGTATATACCCGAGTTCCAAACTCCATTGAAGCTGATGGTAAAGAACAAGAAAACTATTTTATACAGGGATCTGGTTGGCAAGTATATAAAGCATTACCTGTTGAAGGCTGGATATTTAAAAACTGGTCTTATTCTCTCACTAAAAACGGTGGTAGTAATGATCTTGGTAACTTAAAGGATCTATTAGACAGATATACCTTCAGCGATGCAGATAGTGATTGGTATGCTCCTTATTCTGATTCATCAGACAACAAGGACCGTATTTCCATTAATGCTATTGATAGAGAATTAAAAAATGGGCTTACTGCTTTTGACACACTTCATCATTCCATCTACGCCAACTATAATCCACTGGTAACTGTTGAATATAACGAAAATCAGGGTACCATTACTTCTAGCCTAACTTCGCATACTGACCCAGAAACGAAAAAAATTAAATATGAAGCAGAGTATGGTGACAGTGCAACCTTTACCATCACACCAAATCTTGGTTATGAGATTGCTTCTGTAACTGCTAATGGTACTTCAATTACTGCTAATCCAGATGGTACTTACACCCTTGAAAGTGTTACTGAGCCAACTACACTGGAGGTTACCTTTGACAAAACAGAGGAACAACCATTCTGGACATTTAATGCTGATGAGAATGGTTCTGTAAAATGGAATAATGGAAAACGTCAGAAATCTATTGTTTTCACTAAGTCGGAAGTTGAAAAATTAAAAGGTAATGATGGTATAAAAGACTTTATCTATGCTGTTCCAGATGAAAACTATGGTTTTGCTGGTTGGACAGGAACTGATTGGCAGGGAAATGATGAACTCTGTCTCGAAAACCTTAACCCGGATAATTCCTATAACTCAACAGCACATTTTAATCCATTGGTAAATATCACCTTTAATCCTGGTGATCATGGAACATTAGTTAATTCTTCTAAATCTACAGGCACTATCACTTCTGGCTATGATATGGCTTATCTCGCTTTCCCAGAGGTTACACCTGAGAAAGGATATCGACTGGTAGGCTGGAAACGTGAGGGTTCTAGTGAAATCGAAACAGTTTCCGTAAAAACACCAGTTGAATATGTTGCAGAAGGTATCACTTATACCGCACAGTATGAAAAAGTGCCTGCTGAACAGATTACTGACCTTAAAATCCATATCGGTGATAATCTAAGTAAAAAATATTCTAAAGAAGGATTAGCTGGAACCTATCTCTATCGATTAGGTTATGACTTGATTCCACTCCATGCAGAATATGGAAGTCAATATATTCTCACAACTTCCAATTTGCAAGGTACTTTCTCTGACGCCGATGTTTCAAAACTCCCTAAAGACCTCACTATTGAATACGATACAATCGAAGAAGTTCAGTCCTTCTTCCAGGGATTTACCTATATGAATTTGATTATTGATAAACCATATATTGATAACTCTCATATCGTGAATGTTAGGGTAGAAGGTACAACATTGCACATCACTCTGGATATTCCAGCACCAGAAGCACCAGCAAATATTAATGAGCTTCTTGATGTAACTCTGAATTGTGAAAATCCAGATCATCCTGAAGAATATGGTAAGTCCAAAACTTATTCTGATCTTTTACCAAATTCTTATACCATTGGCGAAGTAAAGAATAATAACGGTACCTATACCTGCGATATTACCATTAATCCTGAAGAATATCTGGCAGATTACAATAATGTTACCAAAACAAATCATATTTTGGTAACTACTCCAGAAAACCTAACAGGTATTGCTACTATTACACTGAAATACGAAGACGGAGCTTGGAAAACAGCAGAATCTCCTGTAACTTTCACTGTAACTTGCAAACAATCTATTCCTCTGACACCTTCTAAACCAAGCGATGATGATGTAAAAGCAATTATGGATAAGATCAGCGTTACCGTGGACTGTACTAATACCACTGGACATGATCCTATGAATCATACTTTAACAGGTGCTGAATTTACTGTAGGAGATATCTATTCTGTAGCTCCATTTGCAGGTAAAGATCCAGTGATTTTGTGCCCAGTTACAATTAATAACTATGTATCCCTCCAAAATGGATTTATCACACAGTATAATGCTGCAACAAATGAATCACACACGCTTTCTTCTGGTTTTATTCCTGCTTCAATCGTTCTAACCTATAATAAAGATGCTCAGGACGGTAAAGGAGCTTGGGAAAATCATGATTTAGAAAATATCACTTTATCTTTGACCTGTAACCCAACTACCCCAGGTGGCGGTGGTGAAGGTACAAACCCAGGCGGTAACGGCGGTGACAACGACGACGATGATGATCGTTACACCGGTGGCAACACTGTTACCCGTACCATCAACGATGACGATGTTCCGCTGAATGATCGTCCAACCAACACCACAACCATCGACGATGAAGATGTTCCTCTGGCTGACCTGCCGGATGATACCGTAACCATCGATGACGGTGAAGTTCCTCTGAAAGCTAACCCATCTACCGGTGACTCTCTGCCATTCGCAGCAATGGCTGCAGCAGCACTGTCTCTGGGCGGCGTGATCGTTCTTAATCGCAAAAAGAAGTAATCTCATAAGATCCCTTCTTTCTCAAAACAAAATCCCGGACTTTCCGGTAAATAAAAAAGGAAGCTCTTAAAAGAGCTTCCTTTTTTTGTTTTAAAATAAATTTTATTCGTTTACAATGACAGTATCTGCCTTAACCTCAGCTGGCTTTTCCTGCTGAGTCTTGGAAACCATCGCCGAAACACGATCGATTGCCTCTGGAATCATGTTGACCAGAGCATCCGCAGTGGTACGATTTGGGCTGACGTTTAAGATGCGTACATCTCCATCCCGTTCAATCAAAAAGCACAACGGCTGGATGGTAACCCCTGCACCGGCTGCTCCGCCAAAATCATCCTTTGTCGATTTTGCGATATCGCTGCCGCCCGAGCCAAAACCAAAAGTTACTTTTGAAATCGGGATAATGGTGGTGTTGCTTGCAGTTACAATCGGCTTTCCGACGATACAGTCCACATCGACCAGATCGCGCAGACCTTTCATCGATTCGCCCATTAAGTTATGGATATGCTGACTCATGGATATCATTCCTTTCCTGACAATATAAAAATTTCACTATTTTGCAAGAATTAGTTTACAGTTGATTTTCCACATTCTTTGGTGGGAGATGTGGAAGATTTCTCTTCCTTCTTTGCTTTTCCCAGCACTTTGATTGCAAAGCAAACAACAAAGCGCAGAGCTGCACCCAATACAATGATTGGACGCATCTGAACTAATATTTCACCCTGCCAATCAGATTGTTCCTGCCCTGAAAAATCCGGTTTTATCTGAATGTCTGCTTTTTTTACCTGAATTAGGTTTTGTGCAACGCCAAGCCCTGTATAAACTGCTGTAACAAGTTTTTGAGCATCCAGTGCTGACTGTGCTGTATCTTCCTTTGAAACCAATACAGAGAGTTTCAGAGTCTTTACACAGACTCCATTTAAAATCATTGTCAAAGGCTTTTTCGCACACTCCCAAATTGCTGGAAGCATTGCTTTGATATCAAAAGAGGTTTCTTCCTTTTTGGACTCTTTTTGATTTGCTTTTTGGGGACTTGGTTCCTTTTTCTTTTCTTCTTTTTCCGGTTTTTGTTTTAACTTCATCGGATAAAGCTTTATCTTAAAAAACAGATAGTGCACAGTAGCTGTCAGCTGCTTTTCAGGCTCTTTTTCGTAATAACCTAATTCCTCTACTGCTTGGCGCAAAACCTCTTTGTCGCCCTCACACAGCTCCAGCTCATCGATTTCCTTGTCAACAGCTTCTGTTTTATAGGGAACTGTTTGCTTCTTCTCATCTTTTGGTGTCCAGTAAGACAGGTAAATCCCCACAGGAAAGCATAGCAGCAACAAAATACATGCGAGTATCGCTAAAATTATCCACAGCACGATCACCGCTGCCACCTCCCCTTCCTTCGCTGCAAACTATTGCTCTGTCGATTCTTCCTGCTGCATCTGGGTTTGCTGCGGCAGCTTTGGCAAAGCTTCGATGTTTTTCATTCCAAAGCAGCGCAGAAAATGCTCGGTCGTTCCGTAGGAAATTGGTCTTCCTGGAATCTCCAGTCTGCCCTGCTCTTCAACCAGCCCTTTTGCAACCAGGGAATTTACCACCGAACCACTGTCCACCCCTCTGACCTGCTCGATAAACGATTTGGTCACTGGCTGGTTATATGCGATAATTGCCAGAACTTCCAATGCAGCCTGGCTGAGCGGCGTGTTATTCTTAACCTCCAAAGCTTTCTGAATCACCTGTGCATATTCTGCACGAGTTACCATTTGATAGCTTTGGTCAAGTTCCAGGATTACAAACGCTGTCTTTTTATAAAGTTCATTGATTCTCTCGATAATTTTTTCCAAAGTATCCCGGTCGATCTCCAGTATTTTTGCCAGACGATCCTTTTCATACGGTTCTCCTGACGCAAACAGGATTGCCTGAATACTTTTTTCCAATTCTGAAAGTTTTGTCAATCTGTTTCCTCCCCGTTGCTTTTACAGCAGGCTGACAGTTTTTCCATCATCTTCAATCATGACCCTCTTATTTTTAACCAGCTCCAGAACTGCCAAGAAGGTCGCTACAATATCTGCCCGGTCACTACTCTGTTCAAACAGGGATAAAAATGGGGCACGACGCTGTTTATACAGCATCTTCATGATAATTACGATTCTGGAATTTACCGATACTACCCTTCTTGCCATAATTGGTTCAAAGGCCTTTTGAGGGTTTTCCGGGAGTTTTTTCTTTCCTACTGCGGACAGATACGCCTCCAACAGGATCTGCGGCTTGTGATGGCGCTCATACTGTGCTTCTTTGGTTACTGGCTGCATGGTACGGTAAAACAATTCATCGCCCACATAGCGGTTTTTAAGCAGCCCTGCCACCTGGCGACAAAGAGTATATTCGATCAACTGCCCTGTCAGTTCCCGTTTGAGCTGTTCTTCCAGTTCTTCATGTTTTGGCAGAAGTGATACCGATTTAATATATACCAGTCTGGACGCCATCTCCAGAAACTCACTTGCAATCTCCAGTTCCTGACTCTGTACCTCCTCCATATAGGCAAGGTACTGTTCCAGAAGCTTGGTGATTTCGATATCATAGATATTCAGTTTATGTTTTGAGATCAGCTGAAGGATGAGGTCAAGCGGACCTTCCACCTCGGCTATTTTAAATGAAAGCTGCTCTACCACCTCTGAGCCCTCCTAGAAGCGCATAAACAAAGAGGTAAACCAATCCAGTCCATTAAACAAAATACCGCTTAAAAAGGACAGAGGGACGTTGAGCACATCGGTAAACAGGATAACTGCCATGAATACCATATAAATGATCTGCTCATGCTCTTCCAAGAAACGAATCGCCTTGTACGGCAAAAAGTAAGAAAGCACTCTGGAGCCATCCAGCGGATGGATTGGAATAAGATTAAATACAGCAAGTCCAAGATTAATGCTGCACATGGTCAAAAATACCGTAAACAAAAAGGACAAACCCAGCATCCAGCTGAGTTTTGCCAGAATCATGGTGATCAGTGCCATCAGAATATTCGAAACCGGTCCTGCCAGAGCGGTAATGGCAATTCCTGCCTTCTGGCTTACCTTGTCAAAATAATAGGGATTGACCGGTACCGGTTTTGCCCAGCCTACTCCTACCAGCAAAAGCAGGATGCTTCCAAACAAATCCAGATGGGCAAACGGATTAAGGGTTAATCTTCCGGAACTTCTTGCTGTACGGTCTCCCAATTTGTCAGCCATCCAGCCATGAGCACACTCATGGACAGGCATCGCAGTAAACAGTACCAGCGCTCGAATCATAATAGTAGTTGGACTAATACTTAACAAAACATCGACTCCTTATTTTTCTCCCATTTTCTCCAAGAGGAATTGACCTTTTGGAGAACAATTCTTTTCCTTTTGAATCCCATTATACCTTCCAAAATAGTAAAAAACAAGGGATTGCTTTCGTCTAAAATTGTTAATTTTCCTTTTTTTAAAATAATGTTGAAAAAAGGCTTGAATTTTCAGAAGAAATCTGATAAAATACGAATGTTGACTTGTTAAGAGTTAGAAGGAGGTGCAGACTAATGGCTAAATGCGATATCTGCGGAAAAGGTGTTACTTTCGGTATCAAGGTTTCCCATTCTCATAGAAGATCTAACAGAACTTGGAAACCAAATGTAAGACGTGTGAAGGCAATTGTTAATGGCTCTCCATGCCACATCCACGCCTGCACCCGTTGCCTGCGTTCTGGTAAAGTAACCCGCGCTATCTAGTTTACACAAAACAAGCAAGCCGTTGCCTTTTAGGTGGCGGCTTTTTGTTTTTTCTTGTTTTATATTGACTTTTATAAAAGTCGGTGATATCATCTGCTTAAACAGTCAGAAGCCTTTCGGGTCTGTCTTGTTTGGAGGGGGAGATTGATGAAACAAAATCATAAACGTTCCGGGATTATCATTACAATTGTGATCACCGCGATTGTTTTACTGTATTTTCTGATCGTGATGCTGCTGCTTCCCCTTCTGCTGTTTATTTTTCTCCCATTGAGCATCGCGATGATTGTTGTCGCCATTGCTCGTATTCGGGAACTGAAAGAGGAGGACGAAGATGATTATCGTAAATACTGATTACATTTCGGGCAAAAAACTGCAGACCATTTCTCTGGTGCGCGGAAGCACCGTTCACTCCAAGAACATTGGCCGCGATATCCTTTCCGGACTGAAAACCATTGTCGGCGGTGAAATCAGCGATTATACCAACATGATGAACGAAGCACGTGCAATCGCTACCAAGCGCATGGTCGATGAAGCAGAAAGTCTGGGCGCTGATGCAGTTGTAAATGTCCGCTATGCTTCCTCCGCTATTATGCAGGGAGCTGCTGAAATCATTGCCTATGGAACCGCTGTAAAATTTATCGAAGACTAAAATAGCCTATTATATGGCCAGCTTGAAAGTCTGGTCTGGCCATCCAAATGGATGGCCAATTTTTTTCTTCTCTTCGGTGAATCTGCTGTGAAAAAATTGAATGTTTTAGTGATTCATCTGATTTTCGTGAATTTCAATTGAAAGACCTATCCGATTCGATTATACTTATATAGCTGATCAAATTCATTTTCCAAATCAGCTCCTTAATTCTTGACAACCAGTTATTACCTGTTTCCCACAAAAGGAAGGGCGTCTCTCAAGAGGCGCTCTTTCTTTTTTATCCCTTTATTTTTTTCTTCAGCTGCTCTATTTCACCTGTATTAAAACCAAGCCACGCAAAATAATCGCAAATATTTGGAAATCTTATTTCAAATTTTCCCAAAAAAGTCTCCATATATTCTGCTTTGGGTATCAGGTAGTGAATCGGAATCTCGGGATACTGCTTACATAAAGCTTTCATCTTTTTCTGAAGGTATGGACCTGTCAGGATATAGTCTGCAATAATATCCTCCTTGCAGACACCTGCCAGCAACAACAGCAGTGCTGCCGTCACACCTGTTCTGTCTTTACCTGCAGTACAATGAAACAATACCGCCTGCTCCGCTTTCAGGATACACTCAAATACCTGGTACATGCTTTCCTTTCCAAAGGCAATTTCCAGATAAGTGTCTGGTACTTCTTCATTCTCGGTCGGCAGCCTTCCGTTTCCAAACGCGGGGATTGGAAAATAGGAGAAATGCCCCTCGCTGGAAAGAGGATCGGGCTGACGCTCTCTTTCCATATCGCTTCGCAAGTCAATCACCGTTGTAATTCCTAAGTACAACAGGTGCTCAATATCTTCCTGTTTCAGCCCTGTTGGAAGGTCACTGCGAAACAATTTTCCCCATACTGTTGTCCTTCCATCCTCTGTTTCATACCCGCCCAGATCCCTGAGATTAAGCATCTGGCCAACTTTGATCCTTCTTTGCATCTCTTTCCCTCCAGATACAAAATCAGCACAGCCTGCTACGGTCTGTGCTGATTTTTTGTATTATTCTTTTTCGTCTGCCTTAAAAGCTGCTTTTTCGTCAATGTCCTGTCCGGATGGAAAATTGATAACCGGATCAGAAGCCTTTGGCTGCTCTTTCTGAGGTTCTGCATTGTTCTGTTCGATTGCAGGCTTTTTGGAGTCTTTCTCCTTCTTGCTGCGATGTTCCTCAAACACTGCAAAATCACCCTTCATCAGGCGGTCAAAATCTGCACCATTGATTTTCTCAAACTCGTACAGGAAGTCTGCCACCTTATGCAGCTGATCCATATGCTCGCTCAGAATCTGTTCACACTGATCGTAAGCATCATCGATAACAGCACGGATTTCTTCATCGATCTGTGCTGCAACTGTTTCGGAATAGTCTCTGGAGTGACCCAGGTCACGTCCCAGGAATACTTCACTCTCATTCTGTCCATACACAATTGGGCCTAAACGATCGCTGAAGCCATAACGGGTAACCATTGCTTTTGCAATCTTGGTTGCACGCTCCAAGTCATTGGAAGCACCGGTAGAGATATCATCCAGCACCAGTTTTTCTGCAATTCGTCCACCCAGCAGGGTAACGATATTTTCCTGCATACCTTTTTTGGTCTGGTAGCTGCGGTCCTCTTCTGGCAGACTCATGGTATATCCGCCTGCCATACCACGTGGGATAATCGAAATCTCATGTACCTTATCCTGTGTCTCACAGTAATAGGTGCTGACTGCATGGCCTGCCTCATGGAAACAGGTCAGTCTCTTATCCTTATCCGGAACAACATGGCTCTTCTTTTCCGGACCAGCTACAACCTTGATGGTTGCTTCTTCGATATCTACCATGGTGATTGCTTTTCTGCCGCGTCTTGCCGCAAGCAGTGCAGCCTCGTTGACCAGGTTTTCCAGATCTGCACCGGTAAAGCCAACAGTTGTTTTTGCAATGACGTTCAGGTCAATATCCGGACCTAATGGTTTATTCTTGGTGTGTACCTTCAGGATATCCTCTCTGCCTTTTACATCCGGATAGCCGACCACAATCTGGCGGTCAAAACGTCCCGGACGAAGCAGCGCAGGGTCAAGGATATCTCTTCGGTTGGTTGCTGCCATTACGATAACACCGGTGTTGGCACCAAAACCATCCATCTCAACCAGCAACTGGTTCAAAGTCTGTTCTCTTTCATCATGTCCGCCTCCAAGGCCTGCGCCTCTCTGACGGCCAACCGCATCGATTTCATCGATAAAGATGATACTTGGCGCGGTCTTTTTCGCCTGATCAAACAGGTCACGTACACGGGATGCACCGACACCGACGAACATCTCAACGAAATCCGAACCGGAAATGGAGTAGAATGGAACTCCAGCTTCTCCCGCTACTGCTCTTGCAAGCAGAGTTTTACCGGTTCCTGGAGGGCCCATCAGCAGGACACCTTTCGGAATTCTTGCACCCAAAGAGTTAAATTTTTTCGGGTCCTTCAAGAATTCTACAACCTCTACCAGTTCTTCCTTTTCTTCATCTGCACCAGCAACATCCTGGAATGTGACGCGGCGTCCATCTTCGACCGGCTTTGGTTTTGCCTTGCCGAAGGTGTTCATCTTGCCGCCTCCACCACCAGCCTGACGCATCATAAAAATCCACAGTACTGCCATACCGCCTAACAGAAGTAAGGTCGGCAGCAATGCAGAAATCAGCGATGGTTCTTTTGCCGGCAGATAGTTTCTCTTAAAGGTAGTATCATTTGTCTGTTCATACTGATCGATGTATGGCTTTACATCTTCATTAAACTGGGAAATGCTTGCGAGCTGATACTCAACCGGCTGATTTTTGCCTTCGATTTTCATGGTCAGATTGCCATTGTCGTAGTCAATCTGGTACTCTTCCACCTTTCCCTGTTTGAAATAATCAAGTACCTCATAATATTTCATGGTCGAAACCGGCTTATCCATCGACATCATCGCAAACAACAGCACGATGAGCAGACCGAACATAGCCAGGTACATGATAATTCCTTTGGACTTTCTCGGCACGAATGATTCACTCCTATCTCAAAATGATTTTTACTGTTCCTGATTTATTTCTCATACACTTCTGGTTTCAGGACACCAATGTATGGCAGATTGCGGTATTTTTCTGCAAAATCCAGACCATAGCCTACCACAAACTCATCCGGCACTTCAAAGCAGGAATAATCTGGTGCAATGTCAGCTTCTCTTCTTGCAGGCTTGTTGAGCAGGGTAGCAATACGGATACTTGCTGGGTTTCTTTCTTTGAGAATCTCTCTGAGATAATAAAGGGTCTTGCCGCTGTCAAGGATATCCTCAACCAGCAGCAGGTCATATCCTTCCAGGTTCAGGTCAAGGTCCTTGATAATCTTAACCACACCGGAGGTTTTGGTTCCGCTTCCATAGCTGGATACGGACATGAAGTCGATTCTTGCGTGGCAGTCTACCGAACGCATCAGGTCAGCCATAAAAACAACCGAACCTTTGAGTACACTTACCATCAGCAGGTTTTTGTCCTGATAATCTTCTGTAATCTGTCTTCCAATTTCCTGTACTTTTGCCAAAATTTCTTCTTCCGAAAGAAGTACTTTCAGAATGTCATCCTGCATCTTTTTCATCTGTTATCCTCCTTAATCTCGATCAGCGCAATTCGTTTACTGTTTTCGTCCGGCATTGCTCTTTTGGATACGCCAAAGCCTTCCACCCACACAACACCTTCACTGTCGCTGATCACAACGCTCCTCCATCGTTTTTCCTGAGGCGTTTTTGCCTCGTTCCACATCTTTTTTAAAGGTTTGGAACCTTGTTTATTATATACCGCAATGCGGTCTCCGTCCTTTCGCTGGCGGAATACCGCAATATTCTTCATTTTATCACAATCAATTGCATTTTTTAAGATGCTGGGGTCTTTTTTAAAGAAAAGTTTATATTCTTCTGCTGAATAAAAATTCACCCAAACACTTTTTCCTGAAAATAAGACGGTTTCTCCTTCCGCAAACGGCTGTTCAAAATAAGGCTGACGCTGATTTTGGTAAAAAACCGCCGTATCAATCCAAATACTTTTCTCATCCGCACAAAGTGCCGTCCCGTAACAAAGTTCTGTCTTGCCGCTTCCCTGCAAAGCTCTCTGCTGCATTTCCCGAATTTTACAGAAATCCGGTTCCTGACCAAGTTCTGTCATCATATGCAGCAATATCCTTCTCTGCATGGCAGGGTGAAGCTTTAAAAACTCCTTGCGGTCCACTGCATGCATCCGGTCATGCAGCGCAATCCTCTGGTATTCCTCGCTGCACATCTGGTCAAGCAGCTGATTTTCTGCCTGAGCCGTAACGCTCAAGTGAAGGATACTTTTTAAAAAGGCAGGATTTAACTGCTGCATCTCGGGCATAATGCGGTGACGGATACGGTTTCTGGTATAAAGATCGGTCAGGTTGGTGCTGTCGGTCACAAACAAAATATTCTGTTCGTCACAGAAGTTCTCGATCTCTTCCCGGGAACATTCAATCAGCGGACGGATAATGTTACCCCTGACCGGTGGAATTGCTCCCAGACCATTCAGTCCCGTTCCTCTTGCAAGGTAAAACAGCAACGTTTCCGCGTTGTCATTGAGGTTGTGTGCCGTTGCAATCTTGGTGGAAGTCCCAAACTCCTGTGCTGTCTCTTCAAAAAAGCGATAGCGTTCTTCTCGGGACAATGCCTCTACTGATTTTCCCTGCTCTTTTGCAAGGCGCTGTGCATCAATTTCCCGTACCGAAAGCTCGATATGATGCTCGGTGCAAAACTGACGCACAAACGCTTCATCCCGATTGGATTCTTCTCCCCGCAGATGATGGTTGAGATGGCAGGCGCTGACCGTGATGGAAAGCTCCTTTTGCAGATGCCACAACAGGGTGAGCAGTGCACTCGAATCCGCTCCGCCGGAAAACGCGACCACAACGTGATCTTCCTTTTGTACCATCTGGTACTGCTGTATGGTCTGTAATACTTTATGGCGCATCGCGGAACAGCTCCCTGCTGATAAATCGGGTGTGTTCACCATCCCAGGCAAGTTTTACCGTATCCGTAGCACCATGTCTGTTTTTGGCGACAATACATTCAGCGACACCCTTATCCTCACTGTCTTCGTTATAGTATTCATCACGGTACAAAAACATGACCAGATCGGCGTCCTGCTCGATAGAACCGGACTCACGCAGGTCGGACAATACCGGACGATGATCTCCGGTACGCTTATCCGGGCTTCGGGAAAGCTGAGAGAGGGTGATGATCGGCACATCCAGTTCCTTTGCCATTACCTTTAGATTTCGTGTAATCTCAGAAACTTCCTGTACACGGTTATCGATTCGTCTGCCCGAAGACATCAGCTGAAGGTAGTCGATGATAACAAGACCCAGATTGCGAATTCTTCTGAGCTTTGCCTTCATCTCCGCTACTGTGATGCCTGCGGTATCATCAATGTACATCGGCATCTTGGCGATAGTCTGTGCCGAAAGTGCAAGCTTGGTCCAGTCGTCCACACTCAGGTTTCCGCTTCTCAGCTGGGAACCCTGAATGAGCGCATCGGATGAAAGCATTCTGGTAATCAGCTGCTCCCGGCTCATTTCCAGTGAGAAGATTGCCACTGCATGCCCCTGCTTTGCCACATTGGATGCAATGTTCATCATGAAGGAGGATTTTCCCATTGCCGGACGGGCAGCAAGCAAGATCAGGTCGGTGCGATTAAGCCCGGTCGTCAAACTGTCCAGTGCGGAAAAACCGGTTGGGATTCCGACATACTGTTTTTTGTCGTCCCCCGATATTCTCTGAAGCTTGTCATACAGTTCAAAAATTGCGCGGTCAACCTTAACCAGACCGGTCGCATCCTTGCCCTGACGGATTTCATAAAGCTTCTGCTCGGCAAATTCCATCAATCCTCTGGCATCTGCATCACTCTTCTCCGAATTGGTGATAATGCTTTTTGCCACATTGATGAGGGTGCGCATGTAGTATTTTTCCTGTACCAGCTTGGCGTAGGCTTCTACGTTTGCCGCACTCGGAACAACCTGAACCAGCTGGGTCAGATAGACCTTCGCATCTCCGTCGCTTGCAAAGATTCGTTCTGCCTTTGCTTTTTCCAAAACAGTGATAAAATCGATTGGCTGCGCCGAAGTAAACATTCCCAGCATGATGGAAAACAACTGCTGGTGCTGCGGACGGTAGAAACTTTCTGGAACAAGCAGCTCCAGAACTCGGCTGATACATTCCGGTTCAATCAGGATAGCACCCAGCACAGACTGTTCTGCTTCCAAACTGAACGGCAATTGTTCTATGTTAAAGTCAAGATTTTCCTCTGCCATCTGTCCGATTCCTCCTTTCCTTCAAAAGTATCATACAGACAGGCAGCCGTCTCAAACAGCTCGAGACGGCTTTCCTTTTTTCTTATTTATTCTCCAACTTCAACAGTCATCTTTGCAGAAATTCCGGTGTAGAGTTTTACCTCTGCGGTATAGCTGCCAAATGCCTTGATTTCGTTGACGCTGATCTTCTTTTTGTCAACGGTTACCTTGTACTGAGCAGCGATTGCATCTGCAATTTCCTTGGTAGTAACCGAACCAAACAGCTTGCCGTTGGAACCAGCTTTTGCTTTTACAACGACCTTTTTGCCTTCCAGCTGTTTTGCCGAAGCCATAGCAGCTTCCTTTTCCACCTGGATCTTGTGCTGTTTGGAAGCCTCTTTTGCTTTGAGCTCACCGATTGCCTGGTTGTTTGCTTCAATTGCAAGTCCTTTTGGAAGCAGGAAGTTTCTTGCATAACCATCTGCTGCGTTGATCATTTCGCCTTTCTTTCCGCTTCCCTTTACATCCTGTGTTAAAATTACTTTCATTGTCCTCTTCTTCCTTTCATCGATTTTCCTGAAAACAAACTAAGCCTTCTTCTCTTCCTTTACCTCTTCCGGCACCATCTGTACCGGTCCTGGCTCAGACTGAGTCAGTGCTTTTGGCTCATCCTTGTTTTCCAGGGTATCGTAATATTCATCAATTGCCTGTAACAGGCGGGCTCTGCCCTCTTCCAGGTCAATGCCCTTTGTCTGGGCGCCTGCCATGGTCAGATGACCGCCGCCGCCAAGTTTTTCCATAATGATCTGAACATTGAGTTTACCCATACTTCTTGCCGAATAGGCAACCACATTGTCCGATTCATAGTAGAATACAAAGGATGCATCAACATCCTCGATTCCAAGCAGCTCATCGGCAGCCTGCGCCGAAACAATCTTGATTTCATCAATCTTCTGCGATACAGAACAGATCGCACATCGACGATAGATCTTCGCCGAAGAAACCACTTTGCAACGCTCCTGATAAGCCTGCATGGTGGAAGCAAACAAACGTTTTACCTCGACGGTATCTGCGCCCATTCTTCTTAAATAAGCTGCTGCCTCAAAGGTACGCACGCCGGTACGCAGAATAAAGTTCTTGGTATCCAGCATCATACCGGCAAGCAGCGCTTCTGCTGCGGCAGAATTTGGCTTAAATTTATCGCCGAAATACTGCACCAGCTCGGCAACCATTTCGGATGCACTGGAAGCGTATGGCTCATGGTGGAAAATAACTGCATTGTCGATATAGTCCACCATTTTTCTATGATGGTCGATTACCACCACGTTCTTGCACTTTTTATAAACTTCCGGAGCTTCGATAAAGTGTGGGGTATGTACGTCGACGATAATCAGAAGAGTATCGTCGCTGACATAATCGAGCGCTACCTCCGGCTCAATAAACGCCGTTTCAAATCCCTGTTCTAGCAGTCTTGCGTGCAGCTGTTTTACCATGTTTGCACGGCTGTTTAAGATGATCTTAACCTGTTTGCCCATCTGCTGGATTGGATAATACAATCCGACTCCGGCACCCAGACAGTCAAGATCGGCAAAACGATGTCCCATAATCAAGACATTGGAACAGGAGTCGAGCAGCTCGCTCAGCGCTGCGGCAACGATACGGGTCTTTACCTTGGTACGCTTCTCGATACCCTTGGAAACGCCGCCATAGAACTCGTAACCGTTCTTGTTCTTGACCGCAGCCTGGTCGCCACCTCGTCCCAATGCCATATCCAGCGCCTGACTTGCAAATTTCTCTGCCTGGAGCAGGCTCTGGGCATCCCTGCCCACACCAATGGAGAGGGTTGCCGGCATCTTATCGTTTGCGTTAATTTTGCGCACAGTATCCAGAATGGTAAATCGCTCTTCCACGATTGAACGCATATAACGCTCTTCAAAGGCTACAAAATAACGGTCCTTCTCCAGTTTTTTGATGACGCCGTTATAGTTTTCGACATAACATTCGATCTGATACTCGATTTCACCCATGATCTGGGAGCGCTCGTTTTCACGTGCACTCTGTAAAAGCTCCTCGTAGTTATCGATCAGGATGATCGCCGCTACCGGACGGGAAGAGAAATACTCTTTGGCTATACGTTTAAGCTTATCATCATCGATCAGATAAATTACATTCAGGCGATTTTCTTCCTCACCGGTCGGTGCATGATATGCCGTATACTGGTGACCTTTATATTCGACACCATATCCCTGTGCCGGACAGTCTGCCTGAAGGTTAATGCTCGGAAAATACTCTGCCAGACCGTGACCAAAACAGTCTTCTCCGCCAAACACTTTTTCCCTCATCTGGTTGTTGTACCAGATGACCTCACCGCCGCGGCGTGTCACCAGGACCGGCAGAGGGAAATCTCGAAGTGCCTTATTGGTATACGGAGAAAGCTGTTTTTCCATCGTCTGATAAAACTTGTTGATGCTCTTGTTCATTGACATCAAAAGATAGAAAACCAGCAGTGTCAGCACAAGCAGAATAAATAATCCTGCATACATCCACAGATTCTGGGACAAAAGCGCTGTGACCAATGCTGCCACATTGACCAGTCCCAGTACCACCATCAGTGGTACAAATAAAAATAATCGTTTTCTCATGTCACATACTTTCTTTCCTTCACAAAGGACAAGTAAATCACTATGCTTCCTGAATTACGGTCAAGATCATTGGGCTGCGCTTTGTTTTGTTGTAAACATAGCGGCTGACCTCGTCTTTCATGCGGTTTTTCAGGCTGGTCCAGTCGCGAACGCCATTGTTCATCGACTCTTCCAGTGTATTCTTTGCCAAATCCCGCGCACCGTTGATCATATCCTCAGCTTCTCTGACATAGACAAAGCCGCGGGAGATGATGTCCGGTCCAGCCACGATCTTTTTGGTTTTGGTATTGATTGCAGCTACCACCACAATCAGTCCATCTTCAGCAAGATGTTTGCGGTCTCTCAGTACGATGCTTCCAACGTCACCTACGCCCAGACCATCCACCATGACAGCGCCGGATGGAACCTCACCGCCCAGACGGAATACTTCTCCGTCTGTTTCCAGCACCTGTCCGATTGCCGGGATAATGACATGATCTTCATCAATTCCCATCTGTTTTGCAACCATCGCATATTTTCTCAGGTGCTTGTATTCGCCGTGTACCGGCAGGATATATTTTGGTCTTGTCAGAGCCATCATCAGTTTCTGTTCATCCTGACATGCGTGACCAGATACATGGACGTCGTACATCTTTTCATAGATGACTTCTGCACCCAGCTGAAGCAATTCGTTAACAACACGGTTGACAAATTTTTCATTTCCCGGGATTGGACGGGCAGAAATAATGATAAAGTCGTTCGGTGTCACCTTTACCTTGCGGTGTTCACTCATTGCCATTCGGCTCAGAGCAGACATCGGCTCACCCTGGCTTCCGGTAGTAATCAGCACCACTTCATTAAACGGCAGTCGATTTGCCACGTCGATATCCACCAGAACACCACTTGGAACCTTCAGATAACCCAGTTCAATCGCGGTTGCCACAACATTGACCATGCTGCGTCCCGAAACCGAAACTTTCTTGTCGTATTTTGCAGCATAATCAATGATCTGCTGGATTCGGTGGATGTTGGAAGCGAAGGTCGCAATGATGATTCTGCGATCGCCTGCCATCTGGAACAGTTTGTTAAACGACTCTCCTACTGTGCGCTCGCTCGGTGTGCTGCCCGGCATCTCCACATTGGTGGAATCCGGCAAAAGTGCCAGAACACCCTCTTTGCCCAACTCTCCAAAACGACCCAGATCAATGACTCCGCCTTCAATTGGAGTATAATCGACCTTAAAGTCTCCAGTCTGTACAATAATGCCGGCTGGGGTATGAACTGCCATCGCACAAGCATCCGGAATCGAGTGGTTTACCCGAATAAATTCCACAGACATACAGCCTGCCTTGATAACGTCTCCTGGTTTTACTTCAGTCATGCGAACCTGATTACTCAGTCCATGCTCTTTGAGTTTGTTTTTAATCAGTCCCACTGTCAGCTTGGTTGCATACAGCGGAGCGTTAATCTCCTTCATCAGATAAGGGATGCCGCCGATGTGGTCCTCATGTCCATGGGTGATAAAGACACCGCGGATCTTTTCCTTGTTCTGAATAACATAGGTGAAATCCGGGATAACGATATCAATACCCAGCATGGTTTCATCTGGAAAAGCAAGACCGCAGTCAATGATGAACATATCGTTTCCGCACTCGTATACAGTCATGTTTTTTCCGATCTCATTCAAGCCGCCCAGTGGAATAATGCGGACAATTGGCTTTTTGGAATTATCCTTTTTCTTGCGTCCTCTGTTTTCTGTGCGATTGTTAGCAGTTTTTTCCTTATTGTTTTCCTGTTTTCCCTTATTTTGTGCGGCTTTTTTGTTGGTGTCTTTTGTTTTAGCTGTTTTTCCGCCTTTTCCCACTGAATCTTTTACCAGCTCAATCGCGCTCTGAACAGCCTGTTCCAGCATATCTGCCGGCTGTTTTGGTTTTCGGTTATAACGCCTGGTCGGCTTTTGCCCCTTTTTTGGTGCAGAAGCCGGAGCGTTGGTGTTTTTTTCATTCATGTAACCATTCCTCCTAGTTGTCTTGGTTGTCTCCATGTTAGTCCGTTCTTTCATGCGTTTACCTTGTTTGTTCCTGTCAGTACTTGTTCTGTTCTTTCCCAAACGGAAAACATGGAAGTAATTTGTTTTGATCCGAACAATATCTTTTTATCTGGCTTTTTCATGTATTTTCCGTTCCCTGAAAAAGCATCCGTTCAAAAAAGCTTTTCGGATTCGTCTTGCTTTCAGAATAACCTTTCTGAAAAATAATATTTTTATCAAAACAGGGCCATCCCTGTAATCAGCATATCTGTTATTTTAGCGCAAATACCTCTCATATCCTGTTACTGCGCAAATAACCCATCATAAAGTATTCTTTTTTATTGTACCCTGACCACCCAAAGATGTCAAGGTATTGCTGTACTTCTTGCAGTCTTCTTTCCTGCCCCAGACTGTTCTCTTGGCAGTATGGGAAGTTTGACCTTTTCTATGCGCGATTCTCCGCTTTTTCCTGTTTACTCTTGTGCTGCTGTTTTGAATCAGATATAATAAACAGAGGAATCGGTTTAAGATCAGCTGATAAAGCCTACAATCTGGTTATAACAGGTTCCGATCTTTTGACTTTCAGAAAGGACTTTTGCCATGTCACAAAGAAAACATGTCGAGATTTTTACCGATGGTGCCTGTTCGGGCAATCCGGGTCCCGGCGGATACGGCGTTATTCTCCGATATAAGGGCGTAAATAAGGAGCTTTCGGACGGTAGCCCTTCCACAACCAATAACCGGATGGAATTAAGCGCTGTCATTGCCGGACTTTCCGCACTCAAGGAACCCTGTGATGTCACCCTCTATTCCGACTCCAAATATATTATCGACGCCATCCAGAAAGGATGGGCAAAAAAATGGCAGGCTAACTCCTGGATGAGAAATAAAAAGGAACCTGCTCTCAACCCTGATTTATGGGACAGGCTTCTTTCCCTTCTGGAAGTTCACAACGTCGAATTTGTCTGGGTCAAGGGTCATGCCGGTCATCCGGAAAATGAACGCTGTGATCAGCTTGCGGTCGCCCAATCCCAGAAATTCAAAGCATAACCTTCGTTCTGCAACAAAAAATTATCATATTTTTTGCGGTTGTTCTGCTTCTCCCTCTTGAAATATACACTTTTTTGGTATATAATCAAGATATCCTGAGGAACAGGATGTTTCCGCCGACTTTCAACCGGTGCAGAGACAAATTTTTAGCACAATGAAAGGACGATGTTTCATGGAAAGATTCGTTTATGCCGACAATGCAGCAACCACCAAAATTTCAAAACCGGTGCTTGACGCGATGCTCCCATACCTGACCGAGGAGTATGGCAACCCATCCAGCCTTTACCGCTTTGGCAATCAGGCAAAGCGCGCAATTGAAAAGGCAAGAAAAGAGGTCGCAGACGTTTTAAATGCCGACCCATTTGAAATCATCTTTACCGCAGGCGGCACCGAAGCCGACAACTGGGTCAAAGAGATTATGCGTTCCTTAAAGAACAAAGGCAAAAATCACTTCATCACCTCCGCTGTCGAACATCATGCACTGATTCATTCTGCACAGCGTCTGGAAAAAGAAGGTTTTGAAGTTACCTATATTCCGGTAGACCGCGAAGGTCAGATTAATCCGGAGGATATCAAAAAAGCAATCCGTCCCGAAACCGGACTGGTTTCGATCATGTTTGCAAACAATGAAATCGGTACCATTCATCCAATCAAAGAAATCGGTGCAATCTGCCGGGAGGCTGGTGTGCTGTTCCATACCGATGCAGTACAGGCAGCAGGACATATCAAAATTGATGTCAAAGAAATGAATATCGATATGCTCTCCCTTTCCGCACACAAGTTCCACGGTCCAAAAGGAACCGGCGCTTTTTACTGCCGCAGAGGAATTGCGTTAAACAGCCTGATTGACGGCGGCGCACAGGAACGCGGCAAACGTGCTGGAACCGAAAATGTTGCCGGTATCGTAGGGCTTGGCACTGCAATCCGCATTGCAAACGAAGAGATGGAAGAAACTACAAAACGTGTCAGTGCGATGCGTGACCGCCTGATTGATGGTATTCTGGAAAAGATTCCACAGTGTCGCTTGAACGGTCCAAGAGAAAACCGCCTGCCGGGCAACTGCAACATTTCCTTCCTGGGTATTGAAGGCGAGTCTCTGCTGCTTCGTCTGGACCTTGCAGGAATTGCTGCTTCTTCCGGTTCTGCATGTGCATCCAGCTCGCTTGACCCAAGCCATGTACTGCTTGCAATCGGTCTGCCGCATGAAGTCGCTCACGGTTCGGTCAGACTTTCTCTTTCTGACTTCAACACCGAACAAGACGTTGACTATATTCTGGAGAAACTGCCTGAGATCGTATCCACCCTGCGCTCGATGAGCCCACTGTGGGAAGCAATGCAGAAAGGCGAAGTATCCTACGATTTATAAAATTAAAGTTTGTAGGGGTAAACAGCACAATATGTGCTGTGGACAACGCCCCTGTGACACAAAACAAAGACATAAAAAATGATATGCACATGGTATTCCGCACTCTGCGGAGTGCGGCAAAGGGCTTTGCCCTTTTGAAACCCACAACTTTTTCAAAAGTTGACAAAACTTTTTGTTTTCACTAAAACTTTGATATTTTCTGAAAAGAAAGGATAATACTACTATGATGTATTCTGATAAAGTATGGGACCATTTCTCCAATCCACGCAATGTTGGCGAAATCGCTGATGCAGACGGTGTCGGCGAGGTAGGCAACGCTACCTGCGGCGATATCATGAAAATCTACCTGAAGATTGAAAAAGATGTCATCACCGACGTTAAATTCAAAACCTTCGGCTGCGGCGCTGCAATCGCTACCAGCTCTATGGCTACCGAAATGATTAAAGGTAAACCAGTCAGCGAAGCGCTCAAACTCACTAACAAAGCAGTTGTCGAGGCTCTGGACGGTCTGCCGCCGGTAAAGGTTCACTGCTCGGTGCTGGCAGAGCAGGCAATCAAACATGCTCTGGCTGACTACTACCGTCGCAACGGTATCGATCCAACCCCATTTGTCGGCGAACTGCCGGATGCAGAGGCATGCCATGTCCACTAAGAAAGTTCTTGTCGCTTTAAGCGGCGGCGTTGATTCCTCGGTTGCAGTTCATCTGCTGCGCCAGCAGGGCTATGAGGTAGAGGGAATCATTCTGGAATTTTCCCCGGTACACAAAGCAGCTGTACAGGCAGCACAGGTCATTGCTGACCAGCTTGATGTTAAGCTCCATGTGGTCGAATGCCACAAAGAATTTGAGCAGAATGTTATTCTCCCCTTCTGTCGAGAATATCAGGCAGGTAGAACACCAAACCCTTGTATTTTCTGCAATCCTACCACCAAATTCGGCATCATCTGCCAGTTTGCAAAAGAACATGGTTTTGACAAAATTGCGACCGGTCATTACGCAAGGGTAGAACATCTCGAGAACGGAACTGCTGTCCTGAAAAAATCCGCCTGCATTGAGCGTGACCAGTCCTATATGCTCTATCGCCTGACCCAGGAACAGCTCTCGATGCTGATTCTGCCGCTGGAAGGCTTAGAAAAAACTGAGGTTCGCCAGATTGCACGTGATCTTGGTCTTGCCAGTGCAGACGCTCCAGACAGCCAGGAAATCTGCTGGCTTCCGGACGGGGATTACGCTTCCTTCATCGAACAGAAGCTGGGCAAATCCAAATCCGGCGACTTCATCTCCCCGGATGGAACGGTCTGCGGCAAGCACAAAGGTCTGCTCCACTATACAGTTGGACAGAGAAAACGTCTCGGCATCGCGCTGGGATACCCTGTGTTCATCAAAGAGATTGACCCGGAATTAAACCGCATCTACCTTGCCCGCACCGGAGAAGAATATGCGGACGGAGTGTTGCTCACCGACTGCGTCATCCAGCCAAATCCACTGCTCGGCAAAGACAACCCAATCGCACATGCCAACGTCAAGGTACGCTCCAGAGCATCAGATGCTCCGGCTACCATTACCCTGCTGGAAGACGGAACAGCAAAAGTTGTCTTTGATACCCCGCAGAGGGCACCGGCTCCAGGACAGTCCTGCGTCATCTATGATGGAATTACCGTTCTGGGCGGAGGTTATATCTCCAAGCAGCTGGAACTGTAAAAATGAATAGCAATTATAAAAAAATCGTTCGAGGTACTACCTCGAACGATTTTTCTTTTTGTTTATTTCGGTGTTTTTACTCGCTGACGCGAGCGCACTACCGTGCGGCTGCATCGAAACAGCGAGTGACAGTTCGTCACTCTTCTGCCTCTATCGCACTACTTTTTTATTATTTTTATTGCACAGGGGCGTTGCCCACAGCACAATATGTGCTGTTTACCCCCACCACCTTTTAAAAAAGGTGGACGAAAACTTTATTTTTCTCCGATAGTAAGGAAAGTTTTAATTAAAACTCGAAATGATTTGCAGCAGGCTCTACCGAAACCTTCTCCATGATTACCTTTTCACCGGTAACATCGGTTGCTGCAATCTTGTCAACAACTTCCATGCCTTCAAACACCTGACCAAATACAGAGTGTTTGTAGTCAAGCCATGGTGTGCCGCCAATCTCTTCGTATTTTGCAATAACGTCTTCTGGGAAGCCCTGACCACGTGCATTTACACCGATCTCTTTCATCTGAGAAAGAAGTCCTGGGTCACAATCTTTTGCCTGAACAATGAAGAACTGGCTTCCGTTGGTGCATGGACCTGCATTTGCCATCGAGAGAGCGCCGCGGAAGTTGCGCAGTTCTACGTCAAACTCATCCTCAAATGGTCTGCCCCAGATGCTTTCGCCGCCAGTACCGTTGCCCAGAGGGTCACCGCCCTGAATCATAAATCCGTTGATCACTCTGTGGAAGGTCAGGCCGTCATAATAACCTTCTTTTGCATGAGTTACAAAGTTCTCAACTGTCTTTGGAGCTTTTTCTGGGAACAGTCTTAATTTGATGGTTCCCATGGAAGTTTTCATTACGATGACTTCTGCGTCTTTTGCAGGTTTTTCAAACTGATACATTGTTTTCTCCTCCTCAAAACTCACAATCGTGGTGAGTTTACAAATTCCTATGTCAATTATTCTGCATAGTTAAAATAGTCGGTTGCAGGAGCGACGGTGATCGATTCAATGATTGCACGCTCATCTTCTGGAACGATGCCGTTCTCATCAGTATTTCCGGAAGTCTCTTCCACAATCTTGTTTACAACGTCCATACCGTCAAATACCTGACCGAATACAGTATAGCTGCCATCCAACCAAGGTGCTCCGCCTACTTCGTTGTATTTGTCAATTGCTTCCTGTGGGAAACCGCTTTGCTGCATCAAAGCATCATATCCATCTGGAATTGAAGATGCCTGAACAATAAAGAACTGGCTTCCGTTGGTGTCCGGACCTGCGTTTGCCATTGCCATTGCACCGTTAAAGTTAAACATCTTGTCGCTGACTTCATTTTCAAATTCTTTGCCCCAGATGCTCTCGCCGCCGGTGCCGTCACCCTTCGGGTCGCCGCCCTGGATCATAAAGTCACTGATAACACGATGGAAGCTGACACCGTCATAGTAACCTTCCTTTGCATGTGTCAGGAAGTTTTCCACTGCTTTTGGTGCATATTCCGGGAAGAACATTACGCTGATATCACCAGCTGTGGTATGGATTACAGCAACCTCACTGTCTTCTGCCGGATTGTTAAACTGAGGCAGACCGCTTTCATCCGAAAGAGTAATCTTCTCTGTGTTCTGAGTAGAAGCTTCTTCCCCAGAAGCACTTTCGGATTCTGTGCTTTCTGCATCTGTGTTTTCTTCGGATGCCTGCTCTGTTGTCTGTTCTGTTGTTTCTTCTGTAGACTGCTGTGTTTCGCTCTGTTCGTTCTGGTTGCAGCCTGCCAGGACACTGACACTCATCATTGCTGCCAGCAGCAATGCCAGCATCTTTTTGGTCGATTTACGATTCATTGTTTGATATCTCCCTTAAACTTTGGATTCTTTGTCATTGTACCGAAAAACGCATGGAAAATCAAGCAGAAAATTTCTCCTGCTCTCTGTTTAATTTCCTGATGACTGATAGCTCAAAACCGGTTTTGCTTCCTGATTGTCCGCTGAGGTCTGAAGCTCCATTCCTTCTTCCGATTGTTCCTGAGCGCTTTCCTGATATTTTTCTATATTGACACTGACAATTTCAATATCGGTGATTTCTTCCTCCGGTGTACTTGGATTTTCTCTGATAATGCGGTCAATAACATCCATACCTTCCACAACCTGGGCAAACACTGACTGATGCAGCCATTCTTCCGGATAGCCGCCCTCTTTTTCAAACAGGTCCACCATCTGTTTTGGGTAGTTGTTTTCTCTGATTTCATCCAATTCTTCTTGATATACTTTGCGGGAACCCACAATAAAAAACCGGCTGTCCACCACTCCATCCGGGGCATAGGACACGACCGCTCCGGGAATGGTTGCCAGATTATAGGAAATTTCCGGTTCCAGCTTTTCTTCAAAAATACATTTTCCCTCTTCTGCCACAGGCTTTCCGCTTCCTGCCACAATGCGGCCTTTGGTGCGGTCTTCCTGGTCTATTTTTTCAATGCGGGAAATCATCTGTCCATCAAAATAACCACTTTCAGCAAGCTCGATAAAGTTTTCTACCGTCTTTGGCGCTTCGCTTGGGAAGAACCGCATTTTAAAAACCCCTTCCGAAGTCTCCACAACGGCAATATCCTCTCCGCTCACCATATCTTCTGTTTGCAACAACACGATTTTATCCTGATCCAAAACTTCAATGCTCTGTCCCAGAGAGCAGGCCGTCATCGAAAACATCAAGCACGCTCCCATCATCATGCATGACAAGCTTTTTATCATTTTGTTTCACCGCCTTCTTGCAAAAAGATTCTAAACATTTCGTTAAAGCTGACATTCATCCTGCTTTGTGATGTATCTGCGAATTCTTTTATCATTATATACTACATTTTCTCCGCGCAGATAAACAAATTGTAAACTTTAATAAAAAAGAAAACTCCTGCACCAAAAACAGCGCAGGAGCCCTTGTTCTTTTCAAAATATTGCTTCTGAAAAGCCTATTTTTTGCTTGGATATTTGCCGTCCCAAACAATATCGCGATAGTTTTTGCGGTCGGTGTCCCCTTCGGTGCTGACAAAAAGCAGTCTGGAATTCTGGTCGATTCCAAGTTCTTCTTTTATGGACACCAGATCAGGGTTTGTTAAAATCTCTGCCACACAGCCAAATGCTGATGCGCCGGATTCTCCCGAAACAACCCTCGGGTCATCTCCCATTGGATTGCCCAAAACTCTCATACCTTTTGCAGCCGCATAGTCTGGGAAGGAGATAAAGTGGTCACAATAACCTTTGAGGACATCCCAGGCAATCGGGCAAGGCTCTCCGCAGGCAAGTCCAGCCATGATGGTATTCATTTCTTCTGTGACAAAGTGAAGCTTGCCGTCTCCTGCCTTAGCGGTGCGGAAGATGCAGTCTGCCTTGTTTGGCTCTACAACGGTGATGACAGGCTGATTGTCCTCATAGATATTTGCAAAAAATCCGCACAGCGAAGCTGGCATTGAACCAACCCCTGCCTGAAGGAAAATATGGGTCGGACGGTCAACGCCCATTTCGATAAGCTGCTGTGCAATTTCATTCGCCATGGTGGTATAGCCCTGAATAATCCAGGTCGGCACTTGAGTATACCCATCCCAGGAGGTGTCCTGCACTAGGACGCAGTTAGGTTCTTCTGCACGCTTTCTTGCCATACGAACAGTATCGTCATAACGCAGATCGGTGATGGAAGCATCAGAATTTTCCTTGCGGATATTGGCAAGGCGTTCCGGTGCAGAACCTTTTGGCATATAGACGACCGAACGCTGTCCCAATTGGTTAGCAGTCCACGCTACACCGCGTCCATGGTTGCCATCTGTTGCAGTCACCAGGGTAATCTCACCCAGTTCCTTTTTTACCTCGTCACTGGTCATGACCGAGAAAGGCAGTTCAGACAGATCTCTTCCCAGACGGTTTGCGATATACTGACCAATTGCAAAGGAAGCACCTAGCACCTTAAAAGCATTGAGACCAAACCGATAGGACTCATCCTTTACAAAAATATCCGCTACTCCAAATTCTTTGGCCGCATTTTTTAAACGAGCTAGTGGGGTTCTGCAATATCCTGGAAAGCTTTTGTGAAACTGCGTTGTTTTCTCTGCTACTTCCCTGCTTAAAAAACGAATATCCGTTTTTCTTCCTGTTTCCCGTTTGTACGAAACAACCTCAAATCCATCTGCCATCTTTCTTTCCTCCCATCATTCTTCATGGATATTTTCTTTGATTTTACTACGCATTAAAGGCTTTTTCAAGCAACATTTACATCTTTCCCTTGACAATTCATCTTGCAGGATATAAAATTTTCTCATAAACTACCAAATATAGTTTTATATACTATATTTTCAGAAAGGATCGATTCGATTGAATAAGGAAAAAATTGCTATTCTAGTCGATTCCGGAAGTGACGTTCCACCGGAACTTCTGGAACGCCACCATATTTTTATGATTCCACTGAAGATTTTGTTTAATGAGGGAGAATATCTGGATGGACTCACCATTGACGCTTCAGAGGTTTATCGCCGTCTTCCTTTTGAAATCCCAAAAACTTCTTTGCCGGATGGAGAACAGATCACTTCCATTCTGGATCGAATCTATGAGGAAGGCTACCGCAAAGTGCTCGCTATCTGTATTTCTTCCTCGCTCAGCGGAACCTGCAATATGCTTCGCTTAATCTGTGAAGAATACGAAAATCTGGAATGTCATGTTGTCGATTCCAAAAACATTTCGATCGGCAGCGGAATCATTGCAGTTCGTGCAGCTCAGCTGCTGGAAGAAGGAATGGGATTTGAGGAACTTTGCCGCAAAACAGAAGAAATGATTCCCAACAGCAAGGTTTTCTTCTGCTTAAAAACACTGGAATATCTGCAAAAAGGCGGAAGAATCGGAAAGGTTGCTGCTTTTCTTGGAAGCGCAATCTCGCTCAAACCGGTTATCTCCTGCAATGAAGAAGGCGCTTACTATGCAGTAGCAAAGAGCATCGGACGCAATCCATCCATCAAAAAGGTGCTGGAACTTGCGCAGAAGTTCGCGGAAGGTTGTCCAAAAGCAATGCTTGCTGTTATGCATGGGGATGCTGCTGAGGAAGCAGAAGCTTTGATTTCCGAAGTGAAGAAGAAAATTCCACAGGGAATCATTGCAGTCCGTGGACAGATCAGTCCTGCTTTAGGTGTCCATACCGGCCCAGGACTGGTTGGAATTTGTGTTTTAAAAGAATGCTGATAAAATAAAAAGCTCTCCAATCGGAGAGCTTTTTATTTTATCTAACGATTAACCAATCATAGAAAACAGGACATAGATCCAGTGTGCTGCAACACCTGCACACAGACCGCCGATGGTGTGGCTGATAATTGCCTTACCGGTCATCTTGCTGTAACCCAAGCTATCCATCATTGCAACATGGGTGCTCAGATAACCACTCCAGCACATACACATTGCAGTGAATACTGCAACGTCATTTCCGGTTGCCATGCCGTCACGAACCAGTTTTGGAACCAGACCGATTGCAGCGCCAGCTGCACCCAGAGAGGTAATCGGAACCGAAACGCCCTGAGAGCTTGTAAATCCGAACAGTGGTTTCAGGATAAAGTCCAGTTTATCGCCCAAAGCAGGCAGCAGAGCAATACCTTCATAAGCTGCACCGGTGTAGGTACCTGCTTCGGAAGGACCATTGGTCAGCATCATAACAAAGGTACAGATAATCAGAACACCCGGAATAACAGCTACACCCATGCTGACACCGGATTTTCCGCCATCCAGCATTGCGGACATGAAACGGGAAGCTGCGCTGCCCGGACGTACCATACGGTAATCAGTATACATAACTGCGTTGATACCTTCTACCTCGCACATCTCTGTTTTGCCGTATTCTTTTGCTGTAAACATCAACATCAGACGTACGCTGACAATACTTCCAACGATTGCACCCAAGTTACCAATCAGTGCAGGACCGATGAAGCTCTCTCCACTTGGAGAGGTAATACCGATCATAAAGGAAGTGATAATCAGACCCATACCAAATGCAGTACCGATGTTGGTCAGTGCTGGCAGCTGGTATCTCTTAAAATATCTGCGGAAACCCTGGTCATCAGCCAGAGTCAGAATTGCCGGGTTATCGGACAGATAGGTTGCCAGAATACCAACAACGCTTGCACCTGGCAGATCATACAAAGGTTTCATCAATGGAGAAAGTATCTTATTGATAATCGCAACGACACCGAACTCTGTAAACAGACCCGACAGTGCGCCTGCCAGAACGGCGATCGCCATAATGTAAAATACAGTATCCATCAAAAGCTGGTATGCTGTCTGCATCATGGTGTTGAGCATGTTGATTGCACCCATTTTTGTTCCCAGCACACCAAACATTACGGCAAAGCCCGCCATAAAAATAAAGCTTTCCAGACTGACTACCTTTTTAATATTAGGATGCTCTTTAAGCTGTTCCTGTGAAGCCATCCCCTTCTACCTCCTGAAAAAATTTCCTTCATTTCATCTTTGTTCTGATATAAATTATTCCGCGTTTTATATCAGAATTTTAAGTTTCATACCATCTGCCATGATAGCACAGTGCCCATAAGGTGTCAATCTATTGAAATATTTTTTGGAAGATTGCACCATATTTTTATCAAAAATTATAAAATCTATAAAATTTTTACGGCCAAACTTAAAATTCATGATATCACTGGTATCATGAAATTTTGGGAGATTTATTTTTTTAAAACTAAAACTGCCTGCTGATTTCTTCTCAAAACGCTAAAACAGCACCGCAAAAACACGATGCGGTGCTGTTTAGGAATGGTAATGGCTTAAAAATATCTTCAGACGTTCTGTTTTTGGAAAATCAAAAATCTGTTTTGGTGTCCCTTCCTCCTGAATTCTGCCATCGGCTAAAAACAAAACCCGGTCTGCAACACTTCTGGCAAAGTCCATTTCATGGGTGGTAATCAACATGGTAATATGTTTGGATGCCAGAGTGCGCACAACATCCAAAACCTCTCCCACAAGTTCTGGATCCAGAGAGGAGGTTGGCTCATCCAGCAGCATAACTTTTGGGTGAGTTGCCAATGCCCGTCCGATTCCGACGCGCTGCTGCTGTCCACCGGACATGCGGGATGGATACTCCTTTTCCTTTTCTGTTAGTCCCACCACCTTGAGGATCTCTCTGCCCTGACGTCTTGCTTCCTCTTTCTTCAAGTGCTTTACTCTGGTCAGTGGTTCTGTGATATTTTCCAGAGCTGTCTTGTTTGCAAACAGGTTATACTGCTGGAACACCATCGAGGTTTGACCCCTTAAATCATACTGTTCTTTTCTTTTGATTTTGGGAGCTGTTACTTCCAATTCTCCAATCGTGACTGTTCCTTCATCCGGCATTTCCAGCAGATTAATACAGCGCAGCAGGGTGGATTTTCCAGTTCCGGAAGGCCCGATAATCGCTACAACTTCTCCCCGTTTGACTTCCAGATCGATGCCATCCAGCACCGTTTTTCCCTCAAATGATTTTTTGATTCCTTTTAACTTCAGCATAATTTCTTTCACAATCCATCACCCCGCTTTTTAATACATACGGGAAAGCACCTTCTCCAGCAACTTCTGGACATAATTAAAGAAGGTGACAATCAGCCAGTAAACGATCATAACCGCTGTAAACGATTCCAGGAATTTGAGGTTGGTAGCACCTTCCATCTTGGCTACTGCCATGATCTCGGTTACACCAAGTGTAAAAGCAAGCGACGACTGCTTAATAATATCCACAAAATTATTGGATAATCCTGGTACCGCTACCCGCATCGCCTGCGGCAGTACAATCCGGCAAAATCCCTGCCAACGGGTCATTCCGCAGGCAAGGCAGGCTTCCATCTGCCCCTTGTTGACCGAAGAAAGCGCGCCGCGAAGTGTTTCGGACATATAGGAAGAAGCGTTAAATGCGACCCCCAGAATAATCAATGTCATGATGCTCAGTTTCTGCATCGGAATGATGATCTGTGGAAGGCCATAGCAGATCCAGAACAGCTGAGCCAGCAAGGGTGTTCCTCGAAATAAAGAAACCCATCCGTGACAGATCGACTTAAGTACCGGTATCTCCAGATAGTAGGCTGCCGCAATGATAAATGCAATGGCAAGCGCCAGAACAAGTGACGCAAGCGAAATTCCAAGAGTGACGTCGACATATCGAAACATAATGGGAAATAATCCCACAAAAAACGAGGTGTCAAACATCCGCTTTCCTCCTTCTCCTCCAAAACACACACATAAAATCCAATAAACGATAAATTCTATTCCAAATTATACTAATTGTTATTATAATAACAAATGAAAGAAAAGCCTGACTGGGAAGCCATAAGCTCCCAAGCCAGACCTTTTTCAATGCATTACGCTGATCGTGCAAGTATTTCTTTACTGCTGCGGATTTACTGTCGCATCCATTCCAAACCACTTCTGAGAAAGTTCCTGCAATTCTCCGCTCTCTCTCATGCTGGCAAGTGTTTGATTGACTGCCTCTACCAGTTCGGTATCATCTTTCTGGAACGGATACGCTGCTTCTTCCACATACACAATATTGTCTGTGATCTTGAAATTTTGTCCTTTCTCCTCAATGTTCATCTTGGTCTGGAGCATTGGAGCTACCCTGCCGTCAATGCGTCCCAGTTCAATATCGCTGTCCATCGCCGGAGTTGCTTCGTAACCAACAATCTCAATTCCAAGATTATGTTCTTCATTGAGTTTTTTGAGGTTCAGTTCTCCATCTCCGCCCATAACAACACCGATTTTCGTATTTTTAAAATCGTCCAGTGTTTCCAGCGTGCTGTCCGCTCTGGTTACCAGATTATAGGTGCTGTACAGATAAACATCCGAGAAAAGATATTTTTCCCGTCTTGTCTCATTGTTAGAAGACGTCTGTCTTGCCACAGTATCGATCTTGCCGGTATCAAGCATTCCAAACAAACCAGAAAAGTCCGCAACAGTATAATCGATCTTCCAGTTGTTTTCCTCTGCTATACGATTCCAGACATCGATCTCAAAACCTTTGAGTTCATCATTTTCCTTGTAACAGAAAGGATAGAAGTCTCCACTGACACCGACCCCAATTGTTTTGGCTACGTCGGAAGACTCAGTTTGTGCAGAAGATTGTTCGGCAGATTGTCCACATCCTGTCAAAAGACAGATGGTCAAAATCAGAATCCAGGCTCCAACTTGTCTTAATTTCATGAAAACTCCTCCCTTATGTTTATAATTTTATATCAATTTGTAAAACTATTTTTATTATACTATGGAGAAGATTTTCCCGTCAAGTTAACAATTTGTGTCCAAAATTGTTAAAACTAGTTTTGCTCCATCTTGCCCATCCAGATTGCAATCGCTGCTCCGGCAATCAGAGTAACGACAGAAAGCACTGCCTGCAATCCCGGTGTAAAGCCTGCATTGAGCAGGATTGGAAGGATAGAACCGGCAATCAAACCCAAGATAGCAAAATAGGTTTGCTGCTCATAACGCTTCATACAGATATCAATAATCTTTGCTCCTGCAAAAATACCGATCAAAACACCTACTGCAACCGGAATCAGGATTGGAATGTTCATCGAAGAAATTGCAGTCAGAACCGAGGTATATACCCCCAGCAGCACCATTACCATCGAACCGCTGATACCCGGCATAATCATGCATGCCGCTGCCACTGCTGCCGATAAAAGCAAACGCACTGCACTGCCAACTGTAAGGGTTGTAATCAGGGCACTTCCCTCATCTGAAACATTCTGCAGCAGAGTCATCACCATCATAATGGCAAAGCTGACAAAAAACGGAAGCAAGCTGACCTTTTTAAACTTTTCCCTGACTGCACGGTGATAAATCATTGGGATACTGCCCAGAATCAGTCCCAGAAAAAAGATGTTGGTCGGCATAGTAAAATCACGAAGCAAAAACTCGATCAGGTGGCTGAAAAGCACGATTCCCAGAACTGCACCAATTCCAATCGGAAGCAGGTAGAGCACCGAATTTTTAAAATCCTTGCGAAGATCAGAAACAGCGCCGATCAGCTTGTCATAGATTCCCATAACAACTGCCATGGTTCCTCCGCTGACACCAGGAATAATGTTTGCTACTCCCACGACCAGACCTTTTACGATGCGGGATAAAAAATCCATAAATACAATTCTCCTTTAATTTTTGTCCGCAACACACAAAAAAAGGACGCCCGCTCTGTCTCAAACAGTACCGCATGGCCGTCCTTTTTTGTTTCTCTTTCAGCTAAAAAGTGTCCTGCGGCTGTCTTGATTATACCGCGAAGTTTTCTTTGAATCAAGCTGAAATTTGTTTCTTATTCTTTCTCCAAACGCCGGCTGTAGCTGTAAAGCATCCACCAACACAAATCGGCAGGTAGAAGGTCAGCAGTCTCCAGAACAGAATCGCTACACTCAGGATATGCGTTGGGAAGAAGATGCTGAAAATGGTATGGAAGCCGATTTCCGCGCCAGCAGCTGCACCGGGCAGTGGAATAAATGAGGTAAAATTCAGTACAAAGGCTCCCGCACAGATCATCAAGAGCACATCCGCCTTTCCTAATCCAAATGCATAAAAGATACACAACGGAATCAGGAAAAATGCCGTCAGCTGCACCGCTGTCAGGGCGGACATCGCTAAAATTCCCCCAATATCCTGGCGGATCTGTGCAAAACCTTCATAAAATTCCATCAGTTCCTTTTGAATTCGTTCCTTTGCTTTGCTTGCTGCCTGCTCTGAAATCAGTTTTACCTTTTTGAGCAGGGACACACTTCCGTACAAAACCTTTTCTGTCGGTCTGCGCAAAAAGCCCAGACACAACAGTCCGGTGATCACCAGCAGGTTGACACCAAATCCTACGAAAATCAACCATCCGATGGACGAAATCCTTCCTGCAAAGCTTTTAAAGCACAGCAATAGTGTCAACGCTGAATAGATGGTCAATACAAACTGATAGACAATAAATTTGATCAGTAAGGAACAGCTGGCAAAGGAGAGGGACACTCCTTTTTTCACCAAGTACCACGCCTGCATCGGCTGACCACCGCTCGAAAATGGAGTGATGCAGTTAAAAAACTGACCGATCATGGTCGCACAGAAGGTATCTCCCGGATTTTGTGTGGGAACAAACCGACTGACAGCCAGATGCAGACCTAGCGATTCAAAGACCCAATAAACCACCATCAATCCCAGCGCTGCCAGAATCCACAAGGGCCGCACTCCGAGCATCATCTTCCAAAGCGCCTGAATACTGTACTGTTTGAGCAGCCAGATACACAGCACGGCAAAGGTACCCGCAATAAAAGCCAGCCCTTTTGCATAACCTTTGGTATCTGCTTTCATCGTACTCCTCCCGCAGCTGTTGAAAATACTTTTTTCAAAATTGGTTTATTCTGACGTCGTTGACTTTCCCCAAGCAGACCATGATAAAAGTCTCTCCACATCGAAAGTACATGCTCTTCGCTGTAAAAATCATTGCCTTTTCGGCTCATCTGAACTGCCTGTTCATAATACTGTGGCTGCTGTGACAGCTTATTGAGCTCCTCTGCAAATCCTGCATTATCCTGTGCTTTCAGATAATATCCATCCAAAATAACCGGATACAGGTCCAGATCACGCAGAAGGATCGGAACGTAGCAGCTCATCGCTTCCAGAACCGTCATTGGGAAGAGTTCATCAAAGCTTGGAAGCAGCATGACATCGCCCATCTGATAAACCTGCGGCATTTTATCTCGCTCGACCAGTCCGGTGAAATGCAGATTCTGTGGGTGCTCTTTGAGTAGCTTTTCAATATCTTTGTAGCCATCACTCATATTGCCGAAAGCAAAATCTCCTGCCCATACAAACTGCATTTGCGGAAGCTGCTCTGCCAGTTTTGCATATTCAAACACACCTTTTCTGGTTTGCAGCTGACCGGCACAGACCACGGTAAATACATCCTCTTTCAGGTGATATTCTTTTCTTAATTCTCTTTTTCTCTGTTCATCCACCGGATAAAACTGTTTTGAGGAAACATAGTTTGGTATGTAGGTTACCTTATTCTCGTCAATTCCATAGGCTGCCAGCTTTGGAATAAAGCATGGGTTTACCGTAACCAGATAGTCAACACTCTTATAAAACTGAATCAGATAATCATAAAAGAATTCCCGGAATACTTTTGGAATACTCAAACTCTGGTCGACTGTTTCCGGCAGAAAATGAACCGAAGCTACGGTTACTCCTTTATTTTTCAGGTACGGGATCTGCATAAAAAACTGTGGGTTTACGGTATGAATATGGGTAATATCTGCCGGACGTGCAGAATTTACCACCACTTTCATCTGAAAATCGGTGTCCTTGCCTTCAATTTGGTCCAGATTTCCTGTAATCAAATGGAGTTCTTCCAGATAAGCTGACAGCACGCCCTGTCCTTTTACCCGATCTGCGTGCGATAACATATTAAGTGTAAATTCTCTCATAAAAGATCCTCCTTCGTCATCGTTTCTCTCTCATTTTCCTTTATTATATATGAGAAATGTTCTCTTTTCTTTTTCTTCCTGTTAAAATTTTGTTCTGATTACGAAACGATCTTTCCGGAGTCTCTTACTACAAATCTAATATTATTTTACAGAATACTCAAAAATTCTTTACAATTAAAATCGACAAAAAAAAAACGGGAAAGCAGATCTGCTTTCCCGTTTTTTTAATTTTCATCCAATTCATTTACCTGATAGCAGAGTGTCATCAGGCTGTCGCCCAGATGGACATTTTCCACTGCAATCGGAACACCGCTGTCGCGATGACGCAGTCCCAGATCGTAATGAGAAAAGTTCCAGAATGCGCGAATTCCATAGCTGATCAGACGGTCACCCAGTTCTTCCACAACATCCTTTGGAAGACAAAGAATTGCTGCATCCGGCTTTACTTTGGTGCAAAATTCTTCCAGAGCACTTTCCGGCATAATCTCGATGCCATGAATTTTCTGTCCAATCAGTTTTGGATTTTTATCAAAGATTCCAACCAGTTTAAATCCTTTGGATTCAAACGAAAGATGTTTAACCAGAGCCATACCCAGGTTGCCAGCACCCAGAAGGATGATCTTGCGTCCCTGGTTGATGCCCAGAATGTTTCCAATTTCTTCATACAGAGCATCTACATTGTATCCATATCCCTGCTGGCCAAAACCGCCAAAACAGTTTAAATCCTGTCGAATCTGGGAAGCGGTCAGGCTCATCAGCTCTGCCAGCTCCCTAGACGAAATTCGATGTACTCCTTTTTGAATCAGGTCATACAAAAACCTGTGATACCTTGGCAGTCTGCGAATAACAGATGCCGAAACTCCCTCATATCTTGCCATAACGTTTCTCCTGTTCTTTTTGCTTCTCTATGATAAAAACGGAGTTCATCCCACAAAAACCCCATTAATATAGGGATGGATGAGCACAGTCACTGTATAAAAGTAGTTTACTGATTTATTTTATGCCACTGTCAGCGGTTTGTCAATGTTTTCAGATGTTCTATTTCTTTTTTTCTCTTTGTTTGATATTATTCCGACAAAAGCTTTACAAAAAATATTATCTGCTTTATCTTTCCTTTACAGACATACTTTGTTCACAATTATCATTTATAATGAAAGCGAACACAGAAAATTTCACGGTCATTTTCGTATAAAATGCTGTGATTTTCTTTCTTTTCTTCTAATAACACAACTATGATAAATCGGAATAGGATGGATTAACGAATGGAAAGCAACAAAACCGTATTAACCACTTCCTTAAAAAGTACCGCTGTACTGGTAACCAATCAGTTTCAGTGCGAACGCCTGATTCAGGCCGGACGGAGTGTCGCAGACATCTCCAAAACCGATTTAATTGTTTTAAACGTACAAAGCAATGAATATCCGGCAAACCCGCAGGCTATCCAGTATTTGTTCAATATTTCTGCACAGAACAGCGCCATCATGAACGTCATGTACGCCGAGGATACCTTCAAAACAATCGTTCAGTACATCAAGGATCATCAGACCGCTTATGTCGTTACTGGTATGCCGCAGACAAAAAACTCTGTTCTTCACCGAATCTGGAAGAAATTTGCTCATGTCACCTTTTTCACCGTGGATGAAAACGGTGCCCTGCATGAGGTAACTGACAAAAGCGTTTATCAAAAAAGCGCTTCCCGTTCCTGAGGAAAGGGGGTTTTGCATTGAACGATCTCAGTCTTGACCGTCTTGATGACGAAAAGATTCTATGGCAAACCTTCACCCTCCCATCTTCCTGTGATGGGCAGAACTTGTTCTGCCGTCTGGCAGAGCCCACAACACCTTTGCGCGGGGTAGTCCAGATTTCCCATGGAATGTGCGAACATATCGACCGCTACATCCCATTCTTTCGCTTCCTTGCTTTGGAAGGCTTCGTGGTTTGCGGAAACGACCATCTTGGACATGGAAAGACCTGTCAGAATCCTGACCATTTTGGATTCTTTGCAGAGGAAAAAGGATACCAGTATCTAATCGAAGATCTTCACCAGGCCAGTCTTTTCTTAAAAAAGCGTTATCCCCAGCTTCCACTCTTTCTGTTTGGACACAGCATGGGCTCGATGATTACACGACTGTACCTTTCCAAGTATTCTTCCCTGCTTCAGGGCGTAGTAATCTGTGGAACAGCCGGACCAAATCCAGCATCCAAAGCAGGCATGCTGCTTTGCAAACAGGTCATTGCTAAAAGAGGTGAATTTTCTCACTCCTCTCAGCTGCAGAAGCTGATTTTTGGTTCTTACAATAACCGCTGTTCCCATCCAAAAAATGAGTGGGCATGGCTTAGCCGGGATGACGAAATGGTGGATGCCTACATTCAGGACCCATTGTGTGGATTCCCGTTTACTGCATCTGCTTATCTGGATCTGTTGTCCCTGCAATATTTCTGCAACACCCGGGTATGGTACAAAACACTCGACCAAAATCTTCCAATGCTGTTGATTTCTGGAGCGATGGACCCGGTCGGCAACTATGGAAAAGGAATTCGTATGATTGAAAAGCAGCTGCTTCGTGCCGGTGTCAGCGATCTGACCGTTTGGATTTATCCCGGCGCCCGCCACGAACTGCTAAACGAAACAAACCGTGATGAAGTCATGCGGGATGTTCTTTCCTGGTTTGCTCTTCACGTATAAGCAAAAAGCTCTGCGAAATCGCAGAGCTTTTTTTAGATTAAAAAACCACCGTTTGGGCTGATGACCTGTCCTGTCAGGAAGGAAGCTCCTTCCTCTGCCAAAAAGAATGCACAGTCCGCTACCTGCTGTGGCGTTCCGATCTGACAAAGTGGTGTTTCTTCTTTTAATTCTTCCATCACTTCCGCTGTCAGATTACCATTCATTTCGGTATCGATCACACCGGGAGCAATACAGTTGACCCGAATACCGGAAGGTCCCACTTCCTTAGCAAGCGCCTTGGTCAGCCCAATTACAGCCGCCTTGGATGCCGAATAAGGAACCTCACAGGAAGCTCCGGAAATTCCCCAGATAGAAGAGGTTGTGATAATGCTTCCCTTCTGTCTACGGATCATCGAAGGCAGAGCCTCTTTGCAGCAATAAAAGACACTGTCAAGGTTCACTGCCATCATGTTATGCCACTGATCCGAAGTAAAATCGGTAAAAAGACCCTGGCGAGCAATTCCGGCATTACAGATCAGCACATCGATATGTCCAAACTGGGAAAGAATTTCTTCCACCATTCGTTTTACCTGTACTTCATCCGAAACATCTGCCTGCATTGGAATCACACTCAGTCCCTGTTCTGCCATCTGCTGTGCAAATTGTTCCATTCTCTCTTTGGAATTATGATAGTTTGCAATAACCTGATACCCTTCTCTGGCAAATTTTTCTGCTTCCGCACGTCCAATTCCCCGGGAAGCGCCGGTGATCAGTACAACCTTTGACATTTCTTTTTCCCTGCCTCTCTTTTCTGGATAAAACAAAAAGCCGCTGGATATTTCCAACGGCTTTTCCTTGGTGACCTATCGGAGACTCGAACTCCGGACACCCTGATTAAAAGTCAGGTGCTCTACCGACTGAGCTAATAAGTCAAACCTGTTTGTGTTGCTGTCCTTGCAACGTTGATTATTATATCATCACTTTTTTGTTTTGTCAACACCTTTTTTTAAATTTCTTTATTTTTCTTTTTAAAAGAAAAATTAAACAAAAGAAAAGCGTTTACTCCGCGCTTTCTCCCGTTTCTTTGATGAAAAAAGAGAAACGTTTACTCCGTACTCTTTCCCACTTTCTTTGCTGAAAGAACAGAAGGTATTTGGGGAATGGATGACTTTTCTTTCAAAAAAGGCTATAATAAAAGATGCTTTTAAAAGGAGTTGATTTTTTGGAAGCTGCACTGGATACAAACATTCAATATCTCAGCGGTGTCGGACCAAAGCGCGCCGCCCTTTATCATAAACTGGACATTCATACCATCCGTGACCTGCTCTATTATTTCCCGCGGGCCTATATTGATCTTTCTTCTCCCTGCTTCATTGCGGATGCTCCACCTTGGGAAATCTGTGCTGTTCGGGCGCGTGTGGTAGCAAAATCTTCCCCGCAGTATGTCCGAAAAGGCATGACCATCTTTAAAGTAAAGGTGGCTGATGACAGCGGCAGTATGCTGATCACCTTTTTTAATGCAAAGTTTACTGTGGAAGCCTTAAAATATGATGAGGAGTACATCTTCTATGGAAAAATCGGTGGTTCTTTGCTGCGCAAAGAGATGCATGCTCCTGCCATCTATCCGGCATCCCTGCCGTCAGCTTTTATTCCGGTCTATCCCCTGACACAGGGACTCTCCTCCAAAATGATTGCGGCAAACATCTCACAGGCACTCCATCTGCTGGACGAAAATCTCCCCGATCCTCTTCCTGCATCCATCCGTCAGAAATATCAGCTGTGTCACCTGCACTTTGCACTCAAAAATATCCATCTTCCCACCGACCGGGAAAGCGTTGAGATTGCCCGTAGGCGTTTGATTTTTGAAGAGCTTCTGATGCTTTCCCTTTCGCTGCACACCGTCCGGGATGACACCTTTTCTCAAACCTCCTATCTGTGCAAAAATGTTGACCTTTCCCCCTTCCTTGCACAGCTGCCCTTCCAACTCACCGGTGCTCAGCAGCGAGCGATTTCCGATGTCTGCTCTGACCTGCAAAAAAACATCCCGATGAATCGTTTGGTTCAGGGGGATGTTGGTTCGGGAAAAACGATGGTAGCAGCCGCTGCCGCCTTTGTCGCCTTCCAGAATGGCTATCTGTCCGCCCTGATGGCTCCGACCGAAATTCTGGCACAGCAGCATTTTCAGGGACTTTCCCGTCTTCTCTCGCCGCTTGGGATGCGCGTTGCTCTGCTTTGCGGTTCTATGACTGCGAAGGAAAAGCGGGATGTCAAGGAACGAATTGCACTTGGAATGGTCGATCTTGTAATCGGCACCCATGCCCTCATCTCCGAGGACGTGGATTTACCAAATCTGGCACTGGTTGTCACCGATGAACAGCATCGTTTTGGCGTTGGACAGCGAACCAAACTTTCCGAAAAATCCGACCACCCACACACCTTGGTCATGTCCGCTACCCCAATCCCCAGAACACTTGCTCTGATGATCTACGGAGATCTGGACGTCTCTATCATTGACGAGCTTCCACCGCACCGTCAGCCGGTCAAGACCTATGTCATTAGTTCCAAACTGAAAGAACGTGCCTATAACTTCCTCAAGGAGCACCTTGACCGCGGCTTACAGGGGTATATTGTCTGTCCTCTGGTGGAGGCAATGGAAAATTCTCCGGTCAATCTGCAAAACGCCGAGGAATATGCTGACCAGCTCGCACGCGGACCGTTTATAAACTATCGTGTTGGTGTCCTGCATGGAAAAATGCGCCCTAAGGACAAAGAACGCATCATGGACGCTTTTGCCTCTGGAGAGATCCAACTGCTGGTATCCACCACCGTCATCGAGGTCGGCGTCGATGTACCCAATGCGGTCATCATGATGATCGAAAATGCCGAACGATTTGGTTTGAGTCAGCTTCATCAGCTGCGCGGACGTGTCGGTCGAGGCTCCCAGCAATCCTACTGCATCCTGGTTTCGGATAACAAAAATCCCGAAACCAAAGAGCGTCTGGAAGTCATGCACCAGACAAATGACGGTTTTAAGGTCGCAGAATATGATTTGAAAGCCCGAGGCCCAGGCGACTTTCTGGGAAAACGTCAACATGGTCTGCCGCAATTAAAGATTGCGGACCTTACCACCAATATGGATTTGCTCACGCAGGCACAGCAGGCTGCCGAAGAGCTCAAAGGTTTTACCAATCTTAACGAAGGGGAAAAACAGCTTCTCAAACAGGCGATTTCCCGTATTCTGAGCCATGTTGGAGAACAGTTAAACTAAAAAAGCACAGGCATTTTTGCCTGTGCTTTTTCTTGTTTTCTTTAGAACTATTCTGCATTTTCTGCAATAATCTTTGCCGCCTCGTAAGCCATCTCACCAGTAAAGGCAATACACTGTTCCATGTGCTCCGGAGAACCTTTTTCCATTCCTCTGGTCAGCACCTTACAACAGCTGACCTTATGGCGCTCACAAAAGATCTGATAAAGTTTTGCGCTCAGCTCCATTGCCTTATTTACCTTTGGATCTTTTCCCTGGCTTCTGCCATAAACAAGGCCGATTGCCATGACTCCTCCTGTCAGAGCACCGCAGGTACATCCCATGCCGCCCATACCGACCGGAAAACCGGAAGCCATCTTGATGACATCCTCGGAAACATCGATTTGAAATTCATCGATAATTGTTTTTACCACTGCTTCGGAACAATAAAAATCGCCGTCGCGGTAATAATCCTCTGCAATCTTTCTTATTTTTTCTAAATCGACATCAAAGCGCATATCGTTTCTCCTGTTCCTCTTTTGCTATTTCTGCAATCCTGCCAGCAGTTCGTTCTTGATATCCCACAGCTTCTGCGAAAGGTCAACATAATAGTTGTGCGGATTTTCAAAACGTTTTACCTCATCCCAGAGAGTATCCACCTGTTCCTTACAGTGTTTGCGGATGTCGTGGATGTTTGGCAGTGCATAAACCAGTTTGCCTTTCTGGAAAATCGGTTTGAGCATTTCCTTTGCGTATACATTTTCCAGAGTACATTTTTTCCAGGTAGCAAGCGGGTCAAAAATAGTGATGGTGATTGGATTTTCAGTGTCGAGCTGTTCATCATGGATGCAGACATAATCCGCAACTGCTTTGCCGTTTTCATCAAAGAAGCGGTATACCTTCTTAAAGTGCGGATTGGTAATCTTTTCTGCACTTTCGCTTACCTTGATCTTCGGGATAAATTTCCCGTCCTTTTCCACTGCAACCAGCTTATAAACGCCGCCGAATACCGGGTCAGATTTGCTGGTAATCAGTCTTTCGCCGATACCGAAGCTGTCGATCTTTGCACCCTGAATCTGAAGATCACGGATAATATATTCATCCAGAGAGTTGGAAGCAACAATTTTAACATCGGAATATCCTGCCGCATCCAGCATTTTTCTTGCTTTTTTGGACAGGTATGCAATATCGCCGCTGTCGATGCGGACGCCCTTCGGACGATATCCCTTTGGAACTACCACTTCATCAAATACTTTGATTGCGTTTGGAATACCGGATTTTAAAACATTGTAGGTATCAATAAGCAAGGTACAATCGTCTGGATAGATTTCTGCATAGGATCGGAATGCTTCATACTCGCTGTCGAACATCTGTACCCAGCTGTGTGCCATGGTTCCAACCGCAGGAACACCATAGTCACGGTCGGTGATAGCACAGGCAGTTGCGCCGCATCCACCGATATAGGTCGCTCTTGCACCCAGAATTGCTGCATCATAGCCTTGTGCACGACGGGAACCAAATTCCATAATCAGCTTGTCGCCAGCTGCACGAACCATGCGGTTTGCTTTGGTTGCAACCAGAGACTGATGGTTGATGGTCAAAAGGATCATGGTTTCTACCAGCTGTGCCTGGATGATAGGGCCTTTTACGGTAACAATCGGCTCATTTGGGAAAATTGGGGTACCTTCCTCCATTGCCCATACATCACATTCAAAATGGAAGTTTGCAAGATAATCGAGGAACTGCTCATTGAATATCTTTTTGGAGCGGAAGTATTCAATATCCTGCTGGGTAAAACGAAGATTCTCCAGATAGTGAATCATCTGTTCCAGTCCTGCAAAAACAGCAAATCCGCCGCCATCCGGAATATTGCGGAAAAACATATCGAACACTGCGATTTTGTCCTTCATCCCATTAATAAAATAACCATTGGACATCGTAAATTCATAGTAGTCTGTCAGCATGGTCAGATTTCGTTCTTCTGTCCAGTTTATCTGCATCACAATATCAAACCTTTCTTCAATGTTAACATTATCTTTTCAGAACCAAAAACTCTTATTCTGCATATCCTGCTGATTCCGGAGAACCATTATCGAAGGATGGCAGATTCTTTGGTTCATAAATGATTCCCTTTTCCGAACAGTTATAGATGCTTTCCATCATATCTGCAGCCTGATATGCCGCTACATAGAATAGCTGAGGAAAGCTGCGGTGATCCACCTTTTCCGGATGATCCAGATGAAACCACGAATCGTTATTGAGGTTCAGGATATCCTCCTTGACCTTTTTACGACGGATATGTGGAGAAAAGCGGTTTGGAAGCGCGAGCAATGACTCTGCCGCCCCTACCATGCGGATCATATATCCTTTTCGGTCAAGCAGCAGTCTCATCAACATTCTGGTCTCGGTAAAGCATTTTTTGATCTCGCTTTCCTTGACGCGGATTCCATAAACCTCCCAAAGGATGGTCACATACAGTCGGGCAATCACTTCATATTCCCACTCGCTTCCAAAAAGGCGGCTTGCCGGGCGATATTTCCGGATATTTTTTCCTGTTTTCATCTCATAAAAAGCTGTATCAATATCGCTTTCAATCCGCATATGGATACCGCGTTTGAGATCATCATCCAGCACCCGTTCCTTTTGGATCTGCTTAAAATAGACATAAGGGTGCGCCTCACGGTCCAGGCAGTAATGCCCTGCAAATCCCAGGATATAAGCTGCCAGCGTTTCATACTGTTTTCTGCCCTTGTGCAGGTTCAGATAGCAGCTCATTGCCGCAAACAGTTCATCTGTTTTTTGGGTGTGCATGATGTTCCCGTACTTTGGAAGCATGCTCCTTCCAAAAACCGCATCGCGGAAAAACAGAAGATCCGGTCCCTGAAGTCCCCAGAAATATGGGGATGGATTTAATTCCAACATCTCCGCAATCGGTTCATCCAGCATGGAGAACACCTGGGTTCCCAGCAGTTCATGTGTAACAAATGCCGGCATAACAAGCTCCTTTCCTGTTTGGAATCTATCTTAAAACATTTCGGTAGCAATTTTAATCAGCAGCAAGGTCATGGTAACAATCATAATTGGACGAACAATCTTGACACCTTTTTTCAGTGCAAGGCCAGCTCCCACCCAGTTGCCCAGAATGGAAAAGATGGTGCACTGAATACCAATCTGGAACCAAACGTTTCCACTGAGCGCATAGGTAACCAGTGCTGCCACATTCGAGGAAAGATTGACAATTTTGGTGGTACCGCAGGAACGAAGAATGCTGAGTCCCAGAACTGAATTAAGCAGCAAAGTTAAAAAGGTTCCCATACCAGGTCCAAAAAATCCATCGTACATACCCAAGCTAAAACCTATTGCAATGGAAAGCAGCACCGATTTTAAAATTGGCGGCTCGTGCTCAATCTCCTGACCAAAATCTTTTTTGCGCAGAATCATAACGGCAATAATCGGAACTGCAATCAGCAAAACATAACGAAGGTATTTTTCATCGATCGCCATTGCAAGCTTTGCTCCCAGAGGCGAACCGATCAGCGCTGCAACAGAAGCCACTGCAGCAACCTTAAAGTTTACCTGATGTCCTTTGATAAAACGCAGCGAAGCGGTAAAGGTACCAATACTGGATGCAAATTTATTGGTACCCAGTGCCATATGAGGCGGAATTCCTACTGCATAATAAGCTGGCAATGTGATCAGACCTCCACCGCCTGCGATGGAATCCACCAGACCACCCAGAAAAATACACGCAAACAAAATTAACTTAGAACCTTCCATAAAAACAAACCTCTCTCATCAACTGTCAATTCAAAAGGGGGAATTTATCTTCTTCCCACCTCAGATGTGCCCCTTTCCTTCAGGTAAGTGGACTGCAAATCTGCCAGATGTAATTTCACCGCCAGAGGATATTTCTCATACGCATGGCTGATTGCAAAGCTTCCGCCCCTTGCTGCTTCGTCAAATCCGCCCATATGCCAGCGGATGGCTACTGCCTCGGAAGGCTTCAGGCGCAGAAAACGCTCGATCAAAAACACGGATTTTTCTCCATGCCCATATGGAAACTGGTCTTCAATCGAGTAAAATGGCTGGGCTTCCCAGCGTCCGGTTTCCGGATTTTTGACATTTCGGGAGCTCACCTTATAAAACTGCGCCTTGCACACATCGTGCAGTAATCCACAGATGGCAAAGCTCTCCATGCTGTCCCCTTCTTCAAAATACTGCTCTACCATCGTTTCAAAGACGCTCAGGCTATGCATTACCAAACCCTTTTCACAGGCACAGTGATACTTTGTGCTGGCTGGCGCCGTAAAAAAATCGGTGCGCTTGAGCCAGTCCAAAAGCTGTTGAGCTCCTTCTCGTTTGATATTCGTGCAAAACAGTTCCTCAAATTTTTGCTGGTAGTCTGTCTGCTCCATCGTTGTTCCTCCGCATTGTTCGTTATCGTATCAAAAATTCATTGCTTTTTTTGTGAAAACTTTTCAGAAACATTATAGCACAAATCTTAACAGAAACCATACTATTTTTAAAAAATGAAGCAGAAAACAAACGACATCCTGTAATCAGGATGTCGTTTGTTTTATCTGATATAGTTTTTTCCCTGCCAGCTGTCCCTTCGGACAAGCTCTTTGTCAATTTCATTCATGACACACAATTTTTTGAGGCTCCATTCTGGTCCGATCAGTGATTCCTTTTCTCCATCACCGGTCACCCTTTGGATCACCAGTTCCGGCGGGAACAGTTCCAGCTGATCGCAGACTGTCTGCACATATTCTTCGCGGGACAGAAGCTCAAACTCACCATCAGCAAGCTGTTTTGCCATTACTGTTCCCTTGAGTACATGCAGAAGGTGAATCTTCACACTGTGCAGCTTAAGATGGCTCAAAGTCCTCGCTGTCTGAAGCATCATCTCCCGGTCTTCTCCAGGAAGTCCATTGATGATGTGGACACAGACAAAGATTCCTCTGTCAACCAGTTTCTGATAGCCTTCCAGAAAATCGGCGTAGCTGTGGCAGCGGTTGATCCGCTCACCGGTCACATCGTGCACCGACTGAAGTCCCAGTTCAACCTCCAGATAGGTTCGTTTTGCAAGCTCACCCAGATAATCTGCAATCTCATCACTGATACAATCAGCGCGGGTCGCGATTGCAAGACCTACTACATTCGGGAAGGTCAGTGCTTCCTCAAACTTTTCCTTTAAAACAGACAAAGGAGCATAGGTATTGGTGTGGGCCTGAAAATAGGGGATATATTTGGTGTCCGCCCATTTTTTTCCCATCATAGCGCGAATCTGGTCAAACTGCTCCCGCAGAGGAAGGTTCTTGTCACCGGCAAAATCGCCGCTTCCCTTTGCAGAACAGTAGGTACAGCCGCCGTATCCCTTGGTTCCATCGATATTAGGGCAGGTAAATCCTGCATCCAGCGAGATTTTTGCTACCTTATAGCCAAATTTCTGTTTCAGGAAATAGTGGAAGGTGTGATACCGCTTATTGGTGTCTGAATAAACAAATGGATTTTCCATTATTTCTTGAGCAGTGCTCCTGCTTCTTCATCAACAAAGATGGTTACATCTGGATGCAGACGGAGGATACTTGCTGGTACTTTTGGAGTGATTGGACCATAAACGGTATCATAGATGGTCTGTGCTTTCTTTGCACCGTTTGCAAGAAGAACGATCTTCTTTGCTTTCATGATGGTGCCGATACCCATGGTCAGTGCTTTTTTCGGAACATCATCCATGGATGCAAAGAATCTTGCGTTTGCTTCGATGGTGTTCTGAGTCAGGTTAACAACATGAGTTTTTTCTGGGAATTCTTCGCATGGTTCGTTAAATGCGATGTGTCCATTGTTGCCGATACCCAGCAGCTGAACATCTACACCGCCCATGCTTGCAACAACCTGCTCATAGCGTTCACATTCTGCTTCCAGGTCTGCTGCGGTTCCGTTTGGAACATTGGTGTTTTCTTTGTTGATGTTGATGTGATCAAACAGATTGTGGTTCATGAAGTAACGATAGCTCTGATCGTTGTCGCCGGAAAGACCTGCGTACTCGTCCAGATTTACTGTTTTTACCTGGCTGAAATCAACGCGGTGTTCATTGTACATTTCTACCAGTTCTTTATACATACCAACTGGTGTGGAACCGGTTGCAAGACCCAGTACACAGTCTGGTTTCAGGGTGATCTCTGCTGCAAAAATGCGGCTTGCCAGTTTGCACATTTCAGTATAGTCTTTGGTAATTACAACTTTCATGATAATTCCCTCTCTTCTTTTTGTTAAACTTTTGGTTTTCCTTCTCTTATTCTACCACAAAGAGCGGTTTGGGTCTATAAGTTTTTCTTTCTTTCCTATAATATTTGCAGACAACAAAAAACAGCACCCAAAACAGGGTGCTGTTTTTTTAATTCATTTTACTGTTCCAGTTTGCCAGCAATTGCATCGTTTACGATGGTCTTTGCCTTATCGTTATCTGGGGAGATAACAACAAAAATGTAGCATCCATCATCTACGATAACTGCACTGTCGATCTTGCTCATTTCTTCTGGTTTGTAGTCCTCATAGCGAACTTTCAGGTCGGTGATTCGGTCATTGATCAGCGCTTTTACCGCTGCAACCTGATCCTCTTCTTTTACCTGGAACATCGCAATCTCATCTGCATTACCGGTAGCGTAATCACTCATATAGATCGCATAGTTTTCCAGAGTGGTTGGATCAATATAATAGTAGTTATTCAGTGCAGCTTCTCCCTGTTTCTGCATATTGCTTGCAGAGAAATCAATTTCGGTGGTCAGTTTGCTGTACAGTGCATCAAAGGAAATATAATTGTCCTTTTTTCCACATCCTGCAAAGCTCAGTACCATCATCATAACTGCCAGAGTAAGTGCAAATAATTTTTTCATTCTCATCAAAATCGCCGTACCTTTCTGTTATCTGTTATGTTCTTTATGTTGTCTTATTCTTCGGTTACAGTATGTGTCCTGAGGTAGTCAAACCAGATATTATAATATTTTCCGCCAAAGTGCATTCCGTCACCGTTGGAATCTTCTGGAAGACATCCCTTTTCGTCCTTAAATGCCGAAGCGACATCCAAATAATAGACATCCTCATTTTCTGCAATCTCAACGATCAGTTCATTGTAACGATTGATCTTTTCGTTGGAGATATCCTCGCGCGAATCATCAAACTCCTGCGTTACCGGCAAGATGGACTGCAGGAAAATCTGGCTGTCAGGATGCTGCTCCTTGACGCTCTGAACAAACTTGGTATAGACCTCGGTAAAGTGTTCTTCGGTAAACCATCCAACTCCGTTTGCTCCGAACATAATGTAAATCTTTTTCGGATTTGCCTGTTCCAGTGCTCCCAGAACGGTGGTGTTTCCTTCTGCTGTACGGATCTGATCATCACTGAAAACAGTATCCAGATTGATTCCTCTTGCTGCCACAACCGTGGAGTTGTTCATGATCTCATAGAGCTTGATTCCCTCGGTGATCGAGTCACCAACAAAAGCAACATCATCAAAGTACTCGTCCGATACGCTGAATCCGGAATTTGGAACCAGTGCCGGGGACTCCAGAATTCTCTGGGAAGTCATGGTTACCACATCAGTATTTTCTACCGGAGTCTGGGTAACCGGCTGCGATGATGCTTCCTGTGTCTGCTCCTCCTGCTCTTCTTCTTTTTCCTTTTCTTCCGCCGCTACCGCTGCCTCATCCTGAGAATCCGGCTGCTTGTCCGACTCTTCCTGCTCCTTCTGCTGTTGGGTAGGAGCTTCTTTTGGAAGATCTGTATTCTCCTCTGCACTTGCCATCAGGTTATCTTTTTTCTGCTCCTGTAGCTTTTCCCAATACATGGATGCTCCCAGTGCAATCGCCAGCGATATCAGCAATATGATCAAAAAAGACAGCATGGATTTCTTGCGGTCTTTTTTGCGGTGGGCATAGATGCTCGACTTGCTGTACAATGTTTCTCCCCCTTGTTCCTCGTTACACAATATGGCTTGTACAAAGCCTTTTTGTTAACCAGGAAAATCTTTCTCTCTTAGTATACTACATGCACCCCAAAATTCAAATACCCCCTTCAAATTTTCATAAAAAATTAAAAAAACTTTTACTGGTGTCGGTGCAGCTTTTTGTCGTTTTGCGTGCACAAATATTTTGTGCAAAAAAACGCAAAAAAATGCTTGACTTTTTTAAATCACGGTGATATAATAGACAACGTTGAAACGCGAGTGTGCTGGAATAGGCAGACAGGCACGTTTGAGGGGCGTGTGTCTTCGACGTACGAGTTCAAGTCTCGTCACTCGCACCAAAAACCATCGACCAACTGGTCGGTGGTTTTTTTGTTTTTTTCTATACTTTTTAATTTGATCATCTAATCAAACGGCATAAAATTTACTGACTTCTTCCTTCGCTAGTTAAGTCAAGATTACTCCATCCTCCACAATACCGTTTGTTATTTTTTCCTTCTAACAAGAAAGGGACTCCTTCGGAGTCCCTTTCTTGTTATCCTATATAATGATTACAGGCTCAGTTCATTCAGTCCGATCAGGGAGAGAATGTAGATCTTAAGTGCTTTCATCAGGAAATCAACACTGTTGCATTCATCTGGCATGTGTTCTTCCCCTTTGCCCTCGCCGCATGGGTTTGGCATATTATGGAAGTGAGGACCAAAAGCAACCGCATTGTCAAAACGTCTTGCATAAGTGCCGCCGCCGATTGTGTATGGAACACCTTTTTCACCGGTTACATGGTCATATGCTGCAAGCAGAGTTTTGATCTCCGGTGTGTCTGCTGGTTTATAGCATGGAACGGAGTTGTTGCGCAGAACTGCTTTTGCTCCAATCTGTGCGATATGTTTTTCGATGGAAGCAAACAGTTCTTCACCTTTCATGGTAACTGGATAACGGATATCCAGCTTGAGCTGAAGGTTGTTGTTTTCCATTGCATCAACGCCATTGATGTGGGTCAGTTTGCCGGATGGTTCATCCTCTACCTCTACGCCAATACCAGCGCCGTGGCAGTCTTTGAGTACTTCTGCAACAACTTTTACAGCATTCTTTTCAGCTTCAGAAAGCTGTGGCAGGGTTGCGATCAGTTCAAACAAAACTTTTGTTGCGTTGATGGAACCTTCTGGTTTTGCTGCATGAGCGGTTTTGCCCACAGCAGTCAGTTTAATTCCACCCTCTACAGCTTCTACACTGTAAACAGCTTTATCGTAGCTGCCAAGATCTGCTTCCGTTACACCTTTGAGGGTTGCTGTTGCACTTGCACAAACTGCATTGCTTACTGTTCCGCCAACCAGATTGGTGATAACCTTGCCATCAACCGGGATTTCGATGGTAACGCCCAGCTGACCTTTTTCACCGATGCAGACAGGGAAATCAGCATCTGGTGTAAATGCGAAGGTTGGCATTTTTTCTGCTTCCAGATAATGTGGCAGGTCTCCCATACCAGTTTCTTCGCTGCATCCCATTACCAGACGGAAGGTATAATTTGGCTGGACACCCAGCTCTTTCATGCATTTGAGCGCATACAGACCAACAACGGTTGGACCTTTATCATCTGCAACACCACGGCCATAGATGTAGCCGTCTTTCTCGATCATATCATAAGGATCATGGCTCCAGCCTTCACCTTCCGGAACAACGTCCAGATGACCCAGAATTGCAATTTCCTTGTCGCCGCTGCCAAAAACAGCAGAGCCTGCATAGTAATCGTAGTTTCTGGTCTTGAAGCCCATTGCCTCGCACATTTCCAATGCTTTGTCCAGTACTTTATGGCATCCTTCGCCAAATGGAGAATTTGGGTCATCACTGTATGTGCTGACGCTCTTAATATTGACCAATTTCGCAATATCGTTTACGATATTCTGTCGATTCTCTTCAATAAATTTGTCGATTCTCGATTCCATTTCTTTGGAAATCATGGTTAATCCCTCCATTGCCTTGATTCATTATCAGAAGTCCATGCTTCTAATTTAAATTCATTATACCACAAAACTTGTTTTTTACCATCACTTTCCAAAAAAATTTATACTGCACCGAAACAGTGTACTTTTTAACCTTTGTTGCATAAAAATAAGTCATATTAAGGATTTAGAATTGTATGTTTTCGAAATTTTTTCCAGAACTATTTGTATATTTGGGAAAATGCGTTATAATGAAACTGACATTTATTTTTCTATTTATGCATTTTCCAAGAAAGGAAATCAGATGATATGACTTTGCATTTACCTTCTGTGCTCAGGCGTTGTCTGTGCATCATAACCTTACTGATTTTCCTCTTTGCCGCACTTCCACCTTTTTCCACGGTTGCTGCGCTTGATACTACTCCAAAGGTATATACACCGTCCGCCAGCGGAAAAAAGGTTGTGGGAAACAGCAAGGCAAAGATTGATATTTCCAATGTGGACCAGGGATATCTGATGGTCCGTTATAACGGAAACAGCAAAAAGGTTAAACTTCAAATCACCAAAAAAGGTTCTACCACCTATACGTATAATCTTTCTTCGGGTTCCTATGAGGCCTTTCCTCTTTCTGAAGGCAGTGGAACCTATACTGTAAATGTGTATGAAAATGTTTCCGGCAACCAATATTCTCTGGCCTGCGGTGAATCGGTCAAGGTAGAGATCAAAAACAGCCTGACCCCGTTTTTATACTCCAACCAGTATGTAAAATTTAACGCGAACAGCAAAACCGTTGCGATGGGAGCACAAATTGCTGCCGGGGCACAAAATCAGCTGCAGGTCGTGGACCGGATCTATGACTATGTTGTATCCAACATTTCATACGATTATCAAAAAGCCAAAACCGTTACCTCCGGATACCTTCCTAATGTAGACACCATTCTTCAATCTAAAAAGGGAATCTGCTTTGACTATGCTGCGGTAATGGCAACCATGCTCCGCACACAGGGAATTCCGACCAAACTGGTGGTTGGTTATGCCGGAAGTGCTTATCATGCCTGGGTCAGCGTTTATATCAATGAAATTGGATGGATTGACAACATCTTTTATTTTGACGGCAAATCCTGGGTTCGCATGGACCCGACTTTCGCTTCCAGCGGAAACAGCAGCGCTTCCATCATGAAGTATATCGGCGATGGAAAAAACTACAAAGCAATGTATGCTTACTAAAAATTCATGGATCATAAAAGGAGTGACAACATGGCTGCACAGCTCAACCAAAAAAATCTTTCTTCTTTGCAGATTGCTTCCTTCTGCACCCAGCTTTCTCTGTTGATTAAAGCTGGTATCTCTCTTCAGGAAGGAATCCACATTCTTTACGAAGACGCTTCCTCTCAGGCAGAAAAGGAACTCTTAAAACAAATTCTGGAACCAATTGAAGAGGGACAGCCTCTTGCTTTTTCTCTCAGACAGACCGACGCATTTCCACAGTATATGGTGGAAATGGTGGAGATCGGTGAAACTTCCGGTAAACTGGAAGAGGTTCTGGATTCTCTGACCGAATACTATGAACGCAGCGAAAATATTTCCAAAAGTATCCGCAGCGCGGTCACCTATCCAATGATCATGATTTTGATGATGGCTGTTGTAATCGGTGTTCTGATGATCAAAGTACTTCCGATCTTCCGCCAGGTATTCAGTCAGCTGGGTACAGAAATGTCCAACTTCTCTCAGAGTATCATGGATTTCGGTTCGATTGTTGGAATGATCGCTTCAGTATTCATCGGTTTAATCCTGCTTCTTATTATCATTGCGCTTGTTTTACGGATGACACCTTCCGGTCAAAAAACATTGTCCAATATCTTCTCTCGTCTTCCGGTCATCAAACCATTGTACCGCAAAATGGCTTCCGGCCGCTTTGCTTCGGCAATGGCTCTGATGCTTTCCAGCGGACTGGATACTGACCAGGCCCTTTCGATGACCCAGCAGTTAATTACCGATCAGGAAACCTCCCAGAAAATTTCCTCCATGCAGCAGCAGATTCACGAAGGTTCTTCCTTTGCTGACGCATTGGTTTCTGTCTCGATCTTTTCCAGTGTCTATGCCCGCATGGTCAGTGTTGGATTCCGTACCGGAGCCATCGACTCTGTTATGGCAAAAATCGCTCACCATTATGAAGATGACGTCAACGATAAAATTGCTTCTATCATCGGCGTTCTGGAACCTACCTTTGTTGCTATTCTGTCCATTGTCATCGGAATGATCCTGCTGTCTGTCATGCTTCCGCTGATGGGGGTCATGTCCTCTATCGGTTAATCGCGTACAAAAGGAGGTATGGTGATGACCATCTTAAAAAAACAACATCCTTTTCTTTCCCTGATTCGGGAAAATATTCTCGCGGTTTTATTTTTCTTGTTTCTGGTGCTGGTAATCTGGATTGGACTGGAAAACCTTTCCACCTCCACACAATCGGAACAGCTGATTGCAACTGAACAGGCAGTGCGCCGCGCTGCAGTTCAATGCTACGCACTGGAAGGTTCTTATCCTTCTGACCTTACATATCTGGAACAGCATTATGGATTGATGTTAAACCATGACCGTTATGTGGTGCACTATCAGTCGCTTGGCTCCAACCTGATGCCTCAAATTGCTGTTTTCAGTCTGGAAGAAGAATCTCCGGTTTCCAATCTTCTCTCTGAGGAGGCATCATCATGATCAAGCAAAAAAATCATGTTGTTGATCTTTTGTTTTCTCTGGCACTGTTCTGTGTTTTTGCCGCATCTGCACTGACAATCGTTATTATGGGTGCGGATGTCTATCAAAAATCTGTCAATGACATGAACATAAATTCCACGATACGCACCTCTTTAAGCTATCTTTCAGAAAAGATTCATCAGAATGATGCGGAAAATGGAATCCGGATTGACCAGTTAAACGATCTTCCTTCTCTGGTTCTGACACAAAACTTAAACGGAGAAACCTACGAAACCTGGATTTATGCTTATGATGGCATGCTCTGTGAGATTATGACCGACCTGGAAAATAGATTTACTCCGGAAGAGGGTCAGCCGATTCTGGAAATCGGAAGCTTTTCTCTGGAGCAAAACGGTTCACGGATCATCCTGACTGTTTCCGACACACAAGGAAACACCTCATCTCTTTCTGTTTCTCCAAGAAGCAGCATATCATCCTGACCATTATCCTGAATTTTGAAAGGGGGTTATATCATGGGTGGAAAAAGAGCTTCCAAGTCTGAGCTCTTTCTGATGGAGCTGATTTTCAGCATCCTGTTTTTTTCCATTGCCAGCGCGGTCTGTGTCACATTATTTGTCCATGCAAGGCTGACTAGCATCGAAAGCACTCAGCTAACAACAGCTACACTTCAGGCACAATCTGCCGCAGAAACCTTTAAGTCTGTGAATGCCGATCTCGATCAGGCTGCTGACCTCCTGAATGCTCAGCAAACGCCGGAAGGCAGCCTGCAGATTTTATACGATCAAAACTGGAATCCGGTCTCGGAGCCTGACAGCGCTTCCTACCTTCTCACCCTGACACCGGATGATCCATCTCCCGATTCCAATCAGCTGTGCAGTGCCCAAATTCAGGTCAGTAAACAGGGCGAATCCATCTATGAACTGACTGTCACACAGTACGTACGATAATTCATGAAAGGAACTGATAAATATGAAGCAGCAAAGCAAAAACCATTCTGCCGGCGTCAGCATCGGAATGGTATCGATTCTCATGATTTTCGTCGTACTCTGTCTGACCACATTTGCTACACTTTCTTTTGTTTCTGCAAGGGCTGATCTGAAACTCAGCAAAAAAGCTTCCGATTCGGTAAGTGAATATTATGCTGCGGATTCTACCGCAGAAACATATCTTGCTCAGATTGCAAGCCAGCTTGAAACCGCTGATTCTTCCTGGCAGCAGACAGTTTCTCTGTCTGACACATCATTGGAGTGCTCTGTTGCAGAAAACAACGCTTTGTTTTCTTATTCTGTTTCGGTCAACGAACAAAAAAATCTTATGGTTGTTCTTTCCTGCCCTCTCGATTCCAATGGAATTCCTTCTGGTGAACTTTCCGTCCAGAAATGGCAGGTTGAAACCCTCGCTAATGATACCCTGCAGGAAGAACCCGTATTAAATCTGGCTTCCCAGCCGCCGCTTTTACCTTAAAGCTGCGGCTTTTTTCTACCATTCGCAATACAATTCCCACAGAAAGGATGTATTCTCTTGGAACTGAGTCAAATTTTAAAATCCGCTGTTGAAAAACAGGCCTCTGATATTTTTATTGTCTCCGGCCTTCCTCTTTCCTTTAAAGTAAACCACGTCATTGAACCACAGTCAGAAGAAAAGCTGTTTCCTGATGCAACCGAAGCTTTGATTCGGGAAATTTACTCTCTGGCAAACGAACGGGATATCGACCGCTTTTTAGATTGCGGAGATGACGACTTCTCTTTTTCGCTTCCGGGTGTATCCCGTTTTCGTGTCAGCACCTATAAACAGCGCAGCTCGCTTGCTGCTGTCATCCGTGTTGTAACATTCGATCTTCCTGATCCGGAAAAGCTGGGACTTCCTTCGGTAATGATGGATCTTGCATTGCGTAAAAAAGGTATGGTACTGGTTACCGGCCCTGCCGGAAGCGGTAAATCCACCTCTCTCGCCTGCATGATTGACCGAATCAATCAAACTCGAAATTCCCACATCATTACCTTGGAAGATCCAATTGAATTTTTGCATCGTCACAAAAAGAGCATTGTCAGCCAGCGTGAAATTCCAAATGATACTCAAAGTTATGTTACCGCACTGCGCGCTGCTTTAAGACAATCCCCAGATGTTATTCTGCTTGGTGAAATGCGTGACTATGAAACCATCAATACTGCCTTAACCGCAGCTGAGACCGGACATCTGGTATTCTCCACTCTGCACACCGTCGGCGCTTCCAGCACAATCGACCGAATCATTGACGCTTTCCCTCCAAACCAGCAGGCACAAATCCGCATTCAGCTTTCTATGGTACTTCAAGCAGTTGTTTCCCAGCAGCTTATTCCTACTGTAAACGGCGGTGTTGTGGCTGCATTTGAAATCATGATCTGCAACGGTGCGATCCGAAACCTGATCCGCGAATCCAAAACCCATCAGATCGATACTGTTATCTTTTCTTCTGCTTCTGACGGCATGATTACAATGGACAACAGTATTCTAAATCTTTATAAACAAGGAATTATCTCCGCTCAGGATGCTGTTTTGTACAGCACCAATCCAGAATTAATGTCCAAGAAAGTACGTTAAAAAAATCCCCGCCAGTCAAAATCTGGCGGGGATTTTTTATTTACATCAAATTATTCGTACCGAACACCATACTTGGTATTCCAGCTTCCGACAATCTCACTGACAGTGCTGACTGTAACAAAAGCACTTGGATCATTTTTGCGGATATGCTCCATCAACAGGGCATATTCGTTCTTTGCAAGGATGGTAACCACTTCGCAGCGAACCTGTTTATCATATCCACCTTTTGCCTCATAAAGTGTAACGCCACGTTTGAGTTCATGCATAATGTAGTCTGCCACCTCTTCATGTTTCTGAGACAGGATGCAGACACGTTTTCTTCTGGAAAAACCACTGATAAACTCATCCAGCACGATACCGTTAAAGTAGGTACCCAGTACACCGACTACCAGTGTTTTGGTATCATAAACCAGGATGGTGCTTGCAACAGTCAGGATACCGATAATCGCAATTCCCTTACCCAGTTCAATATGCAGATATTTGTTCAGAACCTTTGCCAGAATATCCAATCCGCCGGAAGAAGCGTTTGCATTGAACATCAGTGACTGGCCAATGCTGATCAAGATAATACAGCACAGGGTGTCCAGAATAATATCTCCGGTCAGAGAAGGATTGTTCGGGAAAAACAGCTCAAATACATACAGGAAAAATGGAAGCAGAATAGATGTGTATACCGTTTTTCCTCCAAATTCTTTGCCAACAAAAATAAATCCGATAATCAGGCACAGCACGTTCAAAATAAAGGTCATGGCTGAAACCTGAAGTGGAATGAAGTTTACCAGAACAATCGCCAAACCGGTAACACTTCCCAGAACAATGTTTGCTGGCATCATAAAGAAATAAACTGCCAATGCTGTTAAAAAAATTCCTGCCGTAATGACAGCATATTCTTTTAGCATCTCTGTTTTGTTTGTACCTTTGGTACCCATACCATAGATTCCTCCTTCAAAATATAAAAGTCCTATCTTTTATTATAGATGATACAAACTTTCTTGTCCATTTCCATATCTGCACAAGAAATGTTTGATAAATTTATCTTATCTGATTAATCGCAGCCTAAAAAAGACTCAACCCGTAGGTTGAGTCTTTTTTTATAAATCATAATTAAAAGTCTCTGCTGTATGGCTTTGCAAACATAACACGGAAAAATTTGCTCATCAGCGGCAGATAAGTGATAACAAAAACGCAGCATGCTGTCATCAGCACCACTTTTTTGGAGCGAGATGGAACAAACAGACCGATAATAACACCCATGGAGAACAGGCAAAATTTAATGAGTGCCAAATCCTTCCAGTCAGACTGCTGGATATACTCGTTTGCAATGAAAAACAAATTTTTCATAGAGATCCTCCCTTTCAAATGCATCAAACTTCTCTATCCGTTTTCTTTGCTCTGCCGATATTTTTCCCGCGGAATCTGCTTGTTCTGCAGTCTCTTCTTGACTGCCTCGCGAATCAGGCTGTAAGCTACCGAGAATGCCGGAATATAGATCAGCATTCCCACAACACCCATCATACTTCCACCCAGAGTAACTGCCACCAGTACCCAGATTGCCGGCAATCCAACCGACCCACCAACAACCTTTGGGTAAATGACGTTGCCTTCAAACTGCTGCAAACACAAAAACAGAACAACAAACCAGATTGCCCGAATCGGATTGACCAGTAGGATCAAAAATGCTCCGATAAAACATCCAATGAAGGCACCAAATACCGGAATCAAAGCGGTAAATGCAATCAGTACACTGATCATCAGTGCATACGGGAACTGGAAAATGCTCATGGTAATAAAGAACAAGCTTCCCAAAATTACAGCCTCAAGGCACTGCCCCGAAAGGAAGTTGGAAAAAGTACGGTTTGCCATATTTCCTACACGCACCAGATAATCGGCATGTTCTTCTTTCAGGCAAGCGTACAGAATTTGTTTTACCTGACTTCCCAATTTTTCCTTGTTAAGCAGCAGGTAAAAGGAAAATACAATCGCCAAAAATCCGGTAACCAGTCCGCTGAAAATGGAAGCTGCCACATTAAAAGTGGTATTGAGTACATTTCCTGCACCGTTCTGCAGAAAACTGATCAGATCGGTAATTGTCTTCTGCCAGTCAATATTAAAATCAAACTGGATATTTTCCAGCCAAACTGCTGCCTGCGGCATCCAGTTCATCAATTCCAGACTCCACTGATGCAGTGTCTGCGGAAATGCCTTGACACTGTTGGCAATTGTGGTAATGCTGTTGGCAATCTCCGGAACAATCAGGAACATACCGATAAACACAACTCCAATTACCAGAATCAGCGAAATCAACAAGCTCAAAGGCCGCTTCATCCGATAAGCCATTGGCTGCTTGGATGCTTTTTTCTTTGCTGCATTTTTCTTGCGATAAGGCTCGTCAAACAATTTTCGTTCCACAAAGCGCATCGGCACATTGATAACAAACGCCAGCGCTCCGCCAATCAGGAACGGCATAATTAAACCTACTGTCAAGCGGAACAGTGTCCCCAAGATCTCGGTATTTTTCAGTCCCCAACTGAGCAAAATTGCAAATGTAACAATGCCAATAATTTTTTTGACATTTTCTTTATTTAGCTCCATTTATCTCTACCCTCTCTTCGGATTATCCTCCAGAATCAAACCTTTTGCAACAACCGGAACAATCCGGTCATAAAAATCCTGTTTCTGCAAGCTCTGCATCATTGTTTTGAGTGCACCAAAATCGTTCCAGAAATGAATTGGAACGATATGCTTTGCATACACCGACTCACAAAAACAGATAACACCTCTTGCAAAATCCTGCTCCAGGCGCTGGTCCATCGGAATAAATGCAAGATCCAGAGATTTTCCCTGAAGTGTCTTTTTGAGCTGCTGTATCTCATGCTGATATCTTGTTGCCTGATCCAGATTAAAGCTTTCCTCTTCGCCTTCCCAGTGCCACCAGTTTAAATCTCCTGCATGATAAATCCGCATCTCGTCTATTTCAACCAGGTAAGCAACCCCGATATCGGTTGAATCAAAGGTGGTGATCCGGCAATCCTCCAACTGCACCTGCATGTTGGCGTGGACAAAAATACCGTCCTCAAAAATCTCATCAAACTCTTCGGGCAGAACATAGCGAACCCGTTTTCCCATCTTGTCCAATCCAAAGATTTTCGGATCAAAATGATCGTGGTGCTCATGGGAAACAAAAAACAAAATATCTTTATCCTGCATCTGAGCTGGATTAATGACACCTTTTTCCAGGCCCTCATTTTCAGCCGGGGTCAGTGCTTCTCCAAAAATATCAAAAAACAATAGATGATTTTCTGTTTCTACCGCCACGCCGCTGTGATTCAAATGCCAAACTTTCATGCTCATACCTCTTATATGAAAAAAGAGGCCGCAGGTGCGACCTCCTGATTCATCCGTCTAGATCGTTTCTTCGTCTTCTTCGCCTGTTTGTTCGGATGGCTCCTGAGACGCTTGCTGTTCCATCTCAACCAGTTCGATGGTTACTTCTGGTTCTTCCTGCGATTCTTCCTGATTTTCCTCTGTTTCTTCCTCGAAGAATGCATCCGGAACCTCTTCCTGTGCCTGAGAAGCTTCCTCTTCGGTCAGGCTTTCGTCCTGCTGTGTCTGTTTTGCTTCTTCGGTCTCTTCTTCCTCTTCGCATCCGCATGGACATTCGGTATAATCAAACTCCTCCTGTGCTCTGCGGTCTTTAATAATCTTTGCGCAAACAGCGGCAGCACCTGCTGCAGCTGCTCCTAAAATTGCCAGAACTGCAAATTTTTTCATAAACAAAAAGCTCCTTTCTTTTTGTGGATTCTCATTTGTGTTATTCCATATATATCATAAAATGAAACATTTGTCACTAGAAAAAAGGTAAACAAATTAATAACTTTCTATTTTTTTCATCTTCTTTGCTGTTCTGAAGAAAAACTTGTCAAAGAAAAGGCAAAATTTTGGAGAAACCCTTTATTCCCGCCTCAATTTAGGCTATAATAGGACTCCAAGAGGTTTATCCTGACCTTCATGAAACCATCGACTTGATAAAAGGAGTCTTTTTATGAACATATTAATCATCGGATGTGGAAAGGTTGGTTCCCGCCTTGCCGATATTCTCTGCCAGATTGGCCACGATGTCTCCATTATCGCGCTCAAACGTGAAAGCTTTGACCTGCTGTCGGATGACTTTTCCGGCTTCACCATTCAGGGCGTGCCGATCGACCTCGACATTCTGCGCCAGGCAGGCATTGAAGGCTGCGATGCCATCGCAGCAGTCACCGAAGATGATAACACCAACATTATGGTTTGCCAGATTGCCAGAGAAATATTCAATGTTCCAAAAATCATCGCGCGAATTTTTGACCCGCTGCGAGAGGATATTTTCTCCCGTTTCGATATCCAGTCTGTCTGCCCAACCAATATTACCGTTTCTTCCGTTTATGCCATGCTGACCGACCGCACCCAGACCAAACATATTACGGTAGGTAATGAAGTTATGTCCGTTTCCACCATGAAAGCTCCCCATGAGCTGATTGGCAAAAGCGTTGCTGAAGCTGCACGCTATCTCCAGCCGGAATCGCTGATTGCTGTCATTGATGAAACCGGAGAAATTACCATGGCAGTGGATATTCTGCTCAATCCAACCCATCACCGCACCATCTCGGAACATGACAAACTGCTTGTCAGCACTGATATCCGCTAACAGAACGCGGGGAAAGGAACTGTTATGAACGTTATTGTAATTGGCGGAGGAAAAGTAGGGTTCTATCTTTGCAAGACCCTTTTGGAACATGGTCATCAGCCTCTGATCATTGAAAAGAACAAGCATGCCTGCGAATATGCCTCCAATCAGCTGGACATTCCTACCATCAATGCGGATGGCTCCACCATCGAGGCATTAAAGACTGCCAATGCACCAAAGGCAGATGCACTGATTGCCGTTACTGGTCTGGACCAGGACAACCTGATTTCCTGCCAGCTGGCAAAGAAAATTTTCCATGTGCCAAAAACGGTTGCCCGCGTCAACAACCCAAAAAATGCCGCTGTTATGAAACAGCTGGGCGTCGATATCCCGATTTCCAGTACCGACAACATTGCGCGTCTGCTGGAACGTGAGGTAGACAGTGCGCGCATCAAGTCCCTGCTCTCCTTAAATCGTGGTGAGGCTTCCTTAAGCGAGATGCTCATTCCAGATAACTATATTCTGCATGGAAAAAGACTGTTTGAGCTGGATATTCCGGAAGATGCTGTTATTGCGGCAATCTTCCGCGATGACAAGCTGATCATCCCGCGCGGTAACGCACAGATTATGAGCGGCGACAAGATCCTTGTCATAGCAAAGGATCGCATTATTCACGAACTGTCCGAATCGCTCAAATTAAAATAAAGATGCAAAAAAACCTCCTGCAAATGCAGGAGGTTTTTTCATTTCAAATTAGTCCTGACGGGAACGGCGATTTGCCGAACCACGCTTGATTTCGCCGCGATATTTTTTCAAATCGGACATTTTATCGTCGCTGGTCTGTTTGAATTTATTGAGCATATCTTCAAAAGAGGCATTTTCATTTCTTCGAGGATTCCACTCGTAGCTGCTGACCTGCTGAGGATTAAACGGACGTTTGTTCTCATAACGCTTGTTGTTAAAATTTCTGGAGCCGTTTTTCTGACCAAAGCCACGCTGGGACTGGCCTGCACCGCGTTCGCCCTGTTCCTGACGGGGTTTTGGCGGCATCGCTTTTTTAATCGAAAGGCTGATCTTGCCTTCTTCCGTAATATTGATTACCTTTACCTTAACGATCTGATCCTGTTTGAGGTACTGGGAAATATCCTCAACATAATCTGCGGATACTTCAGAAATGTGTACCATACCGGTTTTGCCTTCTGGCAGCTCCACAAAAGCTCCAAATTTTGTGATACCGGTTACTTTACCTTCCAGTACATCTCCAATTGCTAACTGCATACTATTCCTACGTCCTCCTCAAAAAATTTGCTCAGCTTGCCTGACTGTCGATGTAGATATGCTCATCCGGATACCCATATCCATACTGCTCGAATGCCGCTTTTCCGATCGCTTCATTCTGATCGGTCTTGCCTTTTTCCAGCTGATTTTCCAATTCCTGATTGATTTTCTGCTGTTCTTCAATGCTTTGTTCGAGCTGCTTGAGCTGGTATTGTTTCTCGGAAATCTTCATCTGAGTTCCCACGATCTTAAAAGAGCAGATTCCTACAAAGACAGCCATCGCAATGACCAGAAGACGGTTTGTGCTGTGTTTTTTTCTTTTTGCTGCCATGGGAATCTTCCTCCTTCATACCCGTGTTTTCCTAAATCGGCTACCTAGATTATACAACATCATCCGCTTTCGTTTCAAGTTATATTTTTCCTTTTGCATAACTTTTTTTAAATTTATGCAAAGTCGTTTTTCTATCTTCCTGATAAGCCGACAGAATCTTCTTCCAATCCACACAAAAGGAGAAATCAGTATCGAAACCCAAAAGCATATGATCCTTTTTACCAGATCAAATACCCAGACAAAAATCCGCACCGCTACTTCCCCAACGGTCATATGGCAGATTATCCAGCCGATCACTTCCCCAACCACGATATATCCGCGCACCTGCCCACTGTTGTCTTTCAGGATAAATCCAAAGGTCACCATCCCGCAGACAAGAAAATAGACAATATCCTCCAGAGAAACTGCAACCGCCTGATGCCGGGTTTCTCTGCGGATGATGCGCAGCACATCATACAGCAAAGACAACCCGGCACCCAGAATCAGCGACTGGAAAAACAGCATCGTTTCCTTTGCCACAGTAACATCGGTCATCATCTATCGAAACATCCTCGCAAAAAATCCACCCCGGGAAACCGGCTGATCAGAATAGCTGAGCCAATCGATCTCCCCTTCCAGCTCCAGTTCTCCGGCATCCACGTCAATCTTGTTGATATGAAGCCCGCTTCCCCGCACCGTCAGCTCTCCCAGATCTGTATATACCACCACCGTTTCTTCATCAAAACTGTCGATGTCCGAAACACCGGTCACGGTCAGGCTGCCTCTCTCCTCCAAAATCAGGTTGTGCGCTCCTGTGCTGCGTTTTTCTTCATTGTTGTTCATAAAAATGCCGTCCTTTCTATTTTGATTATCCGCTTTATTTTTATGAATGTCTGTCCGATGATAGAACGCTTTACAAGGATTCTTCTATTGTTTATACTCATGATAAAAAGACTTCTTCATTTTCATTGTAAGGAGGACAGACAAATGACATTAAAAGTTGCCCTGATTCAAAAAAGTGCAGTGCCAAACGACCCTGCAAAAAACATGGAGCTTGGCATATCTTATCTGGAAAAAGCCAAAGAACTGGGAGCTGATCTTGCTCTTTTCCCGGAAATGTGGTCTACCGGCTATGCAGAACCATTTTTTGATGCATTAAATTACCCTGATAATCGACACTATGTCTATGAACGACAGAAGTGGAGTGAGCTTGCTCTGACCCCTTCCGATTCCTTTGTTCAGGCCTTTTGCAATACTGCAAAAAAACTTTCCATCGGTGTGGTGCTTACCGGACTCTTCTCCGGCAAAAAAGCCCCCCGCAACACTGCTTTGTTCATTGATCGAACCGGAAACATCCTGCTTCGATATGACAAGGTACACACCTGTGACTTTTCCATGGAAGCTTTGCTGGAAAACGGAGAAGATTTTCCTGTCTGCGAGTTTGACGGGGTAAAAATCGGGCTGATGATCTGCTTTGACCGGGAATTTCCGGAAAGTGCCCGCATTTTGATGTTGAATGGAGCCGAAATCATATTGGTTCCCAACGCCTGCGACATGAACCCTGCAAGACTCTCCCAGCTTTCCACCCGCGCGATGGAAAATATGGTTGGTGTTGCGATGGCAAACTATCCATCCGATCCATCCCTAAATCGACAAGGTTGGGGACAATCCTGTGCTTTCGACCCTGTCTTCTTTGATGAAAACGGAAGATATCAGGACCGAACCCTCCGTATGCTTGGAGAAAAGGAAGAGATCTCTTTGGTCGAATTTGACCTTGATCTCATCCGCAGTTTTCGTCAAAACGAGGTTTGGGGCAACGCTTACCGGAAGGTAAACACCTATTCGGCATTACTCAGTCCAAAAGTGGAGCCTCCGTTTATCCGTCAGCCAATCACTGTCCCATCGGTACACATCCGTGCCATGCATCCGCAGGATCTGGATGACATCATGAAAATCTGGCTGAATGAAAACCTCGATGCACACCATTTTATCGACCCATCCTTCTGGAAAGAACATTTGGACGAAGTGCGCACAGCAATCTCGGATTCTGACATCACTGTCCTGACCGAAGATGAACGGGTCGTTGGGTTTTTAGGCATGAACCAAAATTATGTGGAAGGATTGTTTGTCGATAAAGAACACCAGGGCAAAGGCTATGGTCTTGCTCTCATCCGCTCTGCACAGGAAAATCATCCTTTCCTGCAATTATCGGTCTATCAGAAAAACACCTCCGCCATCGCATTTTATCAGCACTGCGGATTTTGTATCCTGTCCGAAAAAACGCAGTCCAATCAAAATTTCAACGAGTTTTTGATGGAATGGAGGAAAAAACGAAGGGAGTAACCTTTATGAAAAAAAGTTTGCTTTTGGTATCACTATCTCTTTCTTTATTGATTGCCCTCTCCGGATGCAACAAAGACATCAAAGTTTCTGAAATTGATGTGGAAAACAAACCCGTTTCCCGATCGATTGCTACCGAACCAACTGCCGAAGAAGATACTCCTGTGTCATCTTCTACAGAAGAAAACACCCAGCAGCCACAATCCCAGCCTTCTGCAGATGCCCCTGTGGGAATGCGCAAATTTTTAAACTACAACGGTTTCCGCTACGCTTTTGTGGAAGACGGAAAAAGCTTTGATTTTTCCTCCCTTACCCTTGGTGACGAGCTTGGCACACTGGAATATGATATTGTTGCCGGAATGGCAAGCGGACAAAGTGTCAGCGATAAGGAATTTTCTGCTTCCTTTGCTGTAGGCGGCAAGCTGTATGCTCACCCTGATTATGACCCGGCATTTCGTCTGATTGTAGAGCTAGACGATCAGTATTATCTTGCCGAGCTGGTCGGCAAAACTGATAACACAACGATTGAACCTGATTATTTCTTTGAGCACTCCAAGCTCAGCACCACTGCAACTGGCTGCGATATCCTCAATCATATCGGAAATACAACTTTTTCCTCTCTGGACAGTGAGGATGCAAAAGCAATGCTGGAAATCATCTCAATAAGTACAGCGGCTGAACTTGCTTCCTCCGATTATGAACAGATTGCATCCGCACAGTCGGAAGGAAAATCTTATCAGCTGCATGTTACCCTGCCAGACAACACCTATTACTCGATGTACCTTTTGCCGGAACTTGGGCTTATCAGCATTGGTGATAACTACTACCGCCTGCCTGACAGTTTTTCTCAAAACTATAGTGAGCTTTTTTCCAGTCTTCCAACTCAAACCCCTCCGTTAAACTAATAAACAAAAAATAAAAAAGGAGCCGTTTGGCTCCTTTTTTATTTTAGCGATACCATATCTTTTGTCCTTGAGAATCCACGGTGATAACCGAGATATTCTCCCGATCAAGCTTCTCTTTTTCCAGTGAAGCGGCGTATCCATCCTCTTCTTTTAAGAGATCATACACCGTATCCCCGCACAAGAGATAAGCATACTCTGTCTCCTGCGGCAGCTGGACCGAAACTGTGGCAAGTGTCTGTCCTTTCTCTATATCCGGAGAAATAACAGACAAATCCTCTTGCTGTTCCGCACTTAATTCATCCAGCTTTGGATTGAGTGAAAAGTTCTTCAGATTTTCCTCATTAAAGTAGGTAGGGTTGATGGTATATTCTGCTGCTTCCACTACAACACATTCCGGCTGGAAAATATTAAAATAGTAAGCAAAGTTTAAAACATTCTCATAATTGTGGACATGGATATATTCTCCCAATCCGGTCTGCAAAAACTTAAATCCCATTTCGTTAAGGTAGCTTCCCTGAAAGACCAGTGTTTTTGGAACTCCAGCTTCCTTGTTTTCAGGATTTACATAGTAGCCAAAGCCTCTGTGCTGGGAGTTTCTTTTTACTTCCGATTCGTACTCCTCTGTCTTTACTTCCAGCGGACAGGTTCTTCCGAAAATCGGCTCATACTCATGGATCGGGAACTGAGAGGATGGCAGCGTTTCGTTGAGCTTTTCCTCTACCACAAAGTCGCTCAATTCATTCGGCGTAATCTGCGGGAAATCTTTGGACAGCTCTTCCAAAACGTTATTGATTCCATAAAATGCACCCAAATCGTTCCAGTGACCGGCATTGTACATCTTATTGAATACCTGTTCTCCATCTTCCCTTTTATCCTTCATCAGCTGGGTATTGTCGATATAATGTACCCCGCGTTTCTCAAGCTCCTGTTCAAACTGCTGCACCCAGCTGTTGTCGTAATTGATTCCCTCATGAAGCTCATCGGTATAAACCGCTGCTTTTTCCGGATCAAACACAAACAGAAACGGTACATCCCGCTGGTCACAGTAGTTCTGAATCTCCGCAAGCATATCCGCAAACGCAATGTGATAATCAGTAAGCTTAATATTTGCCTTCTGCTTGGAAAAAACATAACCGTCTTTGCCGTATTCATACAGTGGGTGAATCATCTTGTGAAACAGTTTATCATTCAAGATGGTGTAATTTAAAATCATTTCATCACGAAAGCCGATTCTGTCCTGAACATAGCTTTCCAGCTGAGAGGTAAGGTCTGCCCCGGGCGTACGATTTTCTCCAAACGGATTGTTGGTGAGCTGTCGGTTGTCGATCTCGGACACCACATTTTCTTCCCAGTTAAAAAAGGCAATCGGCAAAAGAAGCAGGACAAAGAAGAGTGTGATAAATACTATCTGTAATTTTTTCATTCCTTTATCCTCCTTAATACTGGAAGTAAATAAATGGGCTGTAGGTAGAGTTAATCATGAACATCACCGCAAGTACACCAAGACCCAGAAGCAGAATCTGCGAGATACAAAATACTGCCTTGTTTTTTGAAATCCTGTTCCAGCAATTCTGCACCGGAGAAAGCCCCGGCAAAATTGCTCCCACCGTACCAACTGTCATCAGGAAAACCATGCGCAGGTCAAAATAATACTGCCAAGTAAAGTTGACTGCATCAAAATGGACAACACCAAACAAAATCTGGAAATACTGTCCGATTTCGCTCATGCTGCTTAAACGGAATACCTGCCAGCTGAGCAGCACGATCGACATGGTCACCGCCCATTTGATCACTGCCGGTGTCTTTTGATACCAGGTTTTATTCTTGCTCATTCGTTCCAGCACAGAGAACACACCGTTGATTATACCCCAAAGAATATAATTCCAGCCCGCTCCATGCCAGATGCCGGTAACCAGAAAAACGATGAACAGATTGACAAACGTTCTGTTTTTTCCTTTTCGGTTTCCTCCCAGCGGGATATAGATGTATTCGCGAAACCAGGTTCCCAGCGAAATGTGCCACCGGCGCCAGAATTCTCCAATAGACTGGGAGAGATAAGGAAAGCAGAAGTTTTCCTTTAAGCGGATGCCAAACAGCGCCGAAAGTCCCAGCGCAATATCCGAGTATCCGGAAAAATCATAATAGATTTGCAGCATGTATAAAAACGCCATCCCCCATGCTGTGAGGATATCGATGCCGCCGGACATATTGCCGCTGATCTGGGAAATAAGCAGCCCAAACACATCGGCAAGGATGACCTTTTTGGCAAAACCCAGAATCATTCGGTTTAATCCCCACAAAAAATTCTCGGTGTCAAGCTTTCTGTCTGCCCAACAGATCTGCACCGAAAAATCCTTCCACAGAGCAATCGGTCCGGAAATCACCTTTGGAAAAAAGCTCAGATACAGCGCTGCATCCAGTAAGTTTCCTGCCTTGGCATCCTGACGGTAGATGTCCACAAAATAGGAGATCGCCGAAAAGGTGATAAAGGATACTCCCAAAGGTGCCGCAATGCTCTTGACCGATAGGGAAAAGGAAAAAATCTGATTTATGGTTGTAACCAAAAATCCGGTATATTTAAAGTAAATCAGGGCCAGTGTTACCACAAGGACACTGCACAGCACTGCAAGCAGTCTGGCAGGTGTTTTCTGGGGAACCTTTTCGATGAGTTTTCCCAGCAGGAAAACCAGAAAAATCATGCCGACCATCCAGAAAATACCATCAAGCGATGCCCAGCCATAAAAAATCAGCCCAATTCCGACCAAAAACAGATCGGACAGACGAAGTTTCTTAAAAACAGAACCGACCTTTTCCACTGCATGTGCCAGAAAAAATCCGAGCAGACAAATCGGAAAAAATACAAACAAAAAAATAGAGCTGGTAAAAGCCATCTCTTTTTTTCTCCTTTCCATTTACAGATTGAACCTTTTTATCATACTATTTTTACTTTGTCCCGTCAATTTTTTTGACAAATTCTCCTGTTTTCTTACTGCACTTTCTTAAAATCCTGCCAAAATCCTCTCGACATTCCCTGTAAATTCTTCTATAATGGCAGATAGAATTGTATGAGGAGATGAGGATTGATTGAAAAAAGATCTCGCTTTTTACCGAAAACTGTTTACCTCCACCTTCTATCTCAGTGCCTTTACCTTTGGCGGAGGGTATGTCATCATCCCATTGATGCGAAAAAAGTTTGTGGAGCAGTTTCACTGGATTGAAGAGGAGGAAATGCTTGACCTCACTGCGATTGCTCAGTCTGCCCCAGGTGCCATTGCTGTCAACGCTTCCATCCTGATCGGGTATCGGCTTGCCGGCTTTGTAGGCGCGATGGTCACCGTTGCCGGAACTGTTTTGCCTCCGCTGATTATTCTGTCTGTCATCTCCCTTGCCTATACTGCCTTTCAGAACAGCCTGATTGTAGCTTTGGTTCTGCGCGGCATGCAGGCAGGTGTTGCTGCTGTCATCGCGGATGTGGTCATCAGCATGGGATGGGATATTTTAAAGAAGAAAAAGATTCTTCCTATTTTTATTATGTTTGCTTCCTTTCTGGCATCCGTTGTATTTGACGTCAATGTCATTCTGATTATTTTAGTTTGTGCGGTAATCGGACTGCTTGCAACCCTGCACGATGAGCGCAACGGAAAGGCAGGTGCATAAGGCATGATTTATCTGAAATTATTCTGGAGCTTTTTCCAGATCGGTCTGTTCAGTGTCGGCGGCGGTTATGCTGCCATGCCGCTCATCCAGCATCAGGTGGTAGAGCTAAATAACTGGCTTACCATGCAGGAGTTTGTAGACATCATCACTATCTCCCAGATGACTCCGGGTCCGATTGCGATTAACTCTGCTACCTTTGTTGGCATCCAGATTGCCGGACTGCCTGGTGCAATTATCGCAACACTGGGATGTGTCTTTCCTTCCTGTGTCATCGTTCTGACCCTCGCCTGGGTATATTTTCGCTATCGAAATCTTTCGGTGGTTCAGGGTGTTCTGGGTGGACTTCGCCCGGCGGTCGTTGCAATGATCGCTTCTGCCGGATTATCCATCCTGATTTTGTGTCTGTGGGACAGCGGCAACATTTCGCTGAGCCTTTCCTCCATCGACTGGATCGGTGCCCTTTTGTTTGTCTGTGCACTGTTTGCCTTGAGAAAATGGAAACTCAACCCCATCTATGTCATGTTGGGTGCTGGTGTACTGGGACTGATTTTATACCTGCTTTCTGGTGTAAGGTACGCCGGATAAAACATCATAACGTCATGTAAAAACGCGGTGCCAAAAATTTTGGACACCGCGTTTTTCTATTCTATAATACCCATTTCAATATCTTTTGCACTGCAATAACATTCCAGTGCTCTTTTTGCATCACAGAGCACCTCATCCAGATCTGCCCTGCCGCCAAATCCATAAACACACAGCAAAATCTTTTTGGTGCGTTCGGTAATCATGGCGCGAGTGTTGTCACTGTTTGGGTTTCCAAAATATCCGAGCTCATCCTGCAAAACTGGCAGGAATTCGATGTTGACCGCTTCCTTGCCGATTCCCTGATAGTGAATCCCTTCACCGGTCACTGTCCAGCAGATTTCTCCCTGCAAACAGTCAAGGTCATAGGTTCCCAGCGAATATCCGGTCTTGACCGAAATCAGGTTGTTGACTTCCACCACATTGTTGATGTGATACAGTCCTTTTCCCTGCAGGATTCGACGATTCATCGCTTCGGCAGAATTGCGATAACGTTTCACGTCCTTGCCCAGTGCCTTACAGCAGGCTCTGGTCTGTGCAATGTGTTCCCGCGATTTGATATCCTCAATCTGCATGGAGGAGATAAGCTGCTGGGATACTTCCTCTATTTCGTCAAGCAGCTCCTTTGGACTGTCCGTCACCTCTACACTGCACTGAATACATCCCAAAACTGCCTGATTCCATTTTTCTTTGAGCTTACGGTCAATCTGAATGTTTTGCATAAACAGATGCTTCCTTTCTGTCGGCACCTTTCCTTAAAAAACTGGGATAACAGTAGAACCGAAGGTTTCCTCGATATATGCCTTAACCTCATCGGACTGGAGCGCTTCGACCAGAGCTTTGATATCCTCTCTGTTTTCGTCGCCTTCCCGAACTGCCACGATATTGGCATACTGTTTTGCAGCTTCCGAATCTTTATCCTCTGTTACAAGAACCTGATCTGCAATCTCTGCTGCTACCGCATAGTTTCCGTTGATAACTGCAAAATCAACATCGGCAAGTGCTCTTGGCAGCTGAGCTGCTTCCATCTCAACAATCTCAACATTTTTCGGGTTGGAGGTAATGTCCTGCTTGGTCGCTTCCAGACCCGCCTGCTCATCTACCTCGATGATGCCCTGTGCCTGAAGCAGCCAGAGTGCTCTTGCTTCGTTGGTAGTATCGTTTGGAACCGCAATCTGTGCACCTTCCGGTAAATCTGCAAGGTCTGCGGTTTTTCCGCCATAGATGCCCAGCGGCTCAAAGTGGATTGCTGCTGCAGAAACCAGCTTGGTTCCGTTTTTCTCGTTAAAGTCGGTAAGATACGGCTGATGCTGGAAAAAGTTTGCGTCCAGCTCCCCATCCTCTAAAGCAGTGTTTGGCATGATATAATCTGTGAATTCCTTGATTTCCAGCTGATAACCTTTCTGTGCAAGCTGTTCGCTCACTGCCTCCAGAATCTGTGCATGTGGAGAAGGTGATGCTCCCACTACAATAGAGCCTTCCTTAACAGGACCCTGTTTTTGAGCACCGCAGCCGCTAAGACCAACTGCCAGAGAGAGTGCAATCGAACAAGCCAGGAAAGATACCACAAATTTTCTTAATTTCATTATAAAAACCTCTTTTCATCATACTCTTTTTTTATTTTCTTGTCTATCTTTTGTTTCTGTTAAAATCTTTTCGCCATTAACGGAGGCGTTTGTCAATCCTGCGTGCGGTTTTATTAAATGCAAACTGAATGACTGCAACGATCACAATGATTAAAACCAAAGTGACATTCATCATCGCCACATCATAGCGGTGCATGCCATAGCGGATTGCAATGTCGCCCAAACCGCCGGCTCCCACCGCGCCTGCCATTGCCGAGTAACCGATCAGCGTAATGGTTGTAATCGACATTCCTCGAAGCAGGGAAGGAACCGATTCCGGCAGCAATACTTTGGTGATGATCTCCCATCCTGTTGCGCCCATCGTTTTGGCTGCTTCCACAACTCCATGGTCGACCTCTTCCAGTGAGGTTTCCACCATTCGTGCCACAAACGGTGTTGCTGCGATGACCAGCGGAACAATCGCTGCGGTAGGTCCGATGACCTTTCCCACAATCGCTCTGGTCACCGGAATCAGCTCCACAATCAGGATGATAAACGGGATAGAGCGCCCGATATCAATGATCCAGCCCAAAACAGTGTGCAGTTTTTTGCGGGGAGCAATTCCATGTGCAGAAGTCGAAACAAACAGCACACCCAACGGCAGTCCCAGCAGATATGAAAACACAACCGAGGCAATGGTCATATATAACGTTTCCCACATTCCCTGTAAAAGCATCGTAATATTTTCTGTCATGACCTTTCTGCCTCCTTTTAAAAATCATTGTCCAAAAGCTGTTTTGCAGCCTGTGACTGAGGCGCTGCAAATACCTCTTTGGTTAATCCGTTTTCCGCAATTTCACCGGCGTCGATTACCGCAACCTTGTTGCAGATACTTCTGACCACGCCGATTTCATGAGTGATAATCACAATGGTTACACCCAGCGTGTGGTTGATCTCCCGCAACAGCTTTAAAATCGAGCGGGTGGTCAGCGGATCGAGCGCACTGGTCGGTTCATCACACAGCAAAACCTTTGGATTACTTGCCAGCGCTCTAGCAATTGCAACTCGCTGGCGCTGTCCACCTGAAAGCTGAGAGGGATACTCCTCCGCTTTGTCCGAAAGTCCCACCAGACGAAGCAGCTCATCCACCCGTTTTGCAATCTGGTCTTTTGGCATTTTGATAAGCTCCAGCGGAAACGCAATGTTTTGGCGGATGCTGCGCTGCATCAGAAGGTTATACCCTTGAAAAACAACACCGAGACTCTTTTTCAGGTCAAGAAGTTCTTTGCCTTTCAGAGAAAAGATATCCCTGCCGTCGATCTCAATGCTGCCGCTGCTTGGTGTTTCCAGCATAGCAATACAGCGAAGCAATGTGCTTTTGCCCGCACCGCTCATTCCGATCACTCCACAGACATCTCCGGCTTCAATCGAAAGATTCACATTTTTGAGTGCATCCACGTTGCAGCTTTTATCAAATGTCTTGGATAGATTTTTAATTCTTATCATTCCTGTCACCTCACGCTTTGCTCCGAGTTGAGGTTTTTAATACAAACAAAAAAGCTCTCATCCCCGGAAAATCTTCCGAGGACGAGAGCTTATAACAGCTTCGTGGTACCACCTCAGTTTGCCCATTCCTTACGGAATAAGCCTCATCAGGCACGGCAGAATAAAATCTGATTATGCCTTATCGCGGTAACGGGCGAAACCGTCGCAACCTAAATGGGAAATCCCAGCTCAGCGCGCAACTCCGAGACCATCTTCAGTAAACAAATTACCTCATCCCTTCTCAGCTACCGGGATTCTCTGGAAAGGTTTCATTTACCTACTCTTCTCTTCAACGTCTTTTTTTCTGATATTGAACCCTATTATAATCGCTTTAGTACGTTAAGTCAAGGAGAAGAATTCAGAATATTTTGAATCATTTTTGTTGATATTTCATAATTTTTTAGAAAATTCCATCAAAATCCATCCAAAATTCTTTGTTTTTCTCATTCTTTCTTATTTAAAAAATCAGAATCTTTTCGCAAAAACTTTCCTGTTTTTTTATGAGAAACAGTTGAGGACTACCCTAAGCTGTGGTAAACTAGAGAAGAAGAAACCGGTTTTAACTACCGGCTCAAAACGATTTATGTAAAGGATGTTGCATCATGATTTCTGCATCGAAAAAAGAATTCATCGAATTTATGATGAGCGCAGACGTTCTGCGTTTTGGCGAGTTTAAAACAAAAAGCGGCAGACTCTCCCCATACTTTGTAAACACCGGAAACTACAAAACCGGCGCTCAGATTTCCACTCTGGGTAAATTCTATGCTCAGTGCATCATGGAACACTGCGGCGAAAACTTTGACGCAATGTTTGGTCCTGCATACAAGGGTATTCCGCTTGCAACTTCTGCAGCAGGCGCTCTTGCAAGAGAATACAACGTGGACAAACCATACTTCTTTAACCGTAAAGAAGCAAAAGACCACGGTGAAGGCGGCAACCTGGTTGGCTATCAGCCAAAAGACGGCGACCGCATCATCATCATCGAGGACGTTATCACCGCTGGAACCGCAGTTCGTGAAACCGTTCCGATTCTGCAGAACGCTGCAAAAGTAACTATTCCAGATATGTTCATCTCGGTAAACCGCTGCGAGGTTGGTCAGAACCCAGGCAAGACCGCTGTTATGGAAGTAAAAGAACAGTTTGGCATCAACGTTCATGCTATCATCACCGTAGCAGATATCTATGAATATCTCAAAGAAAAACCAGAATATGCTTCGGTTCTGGCAAACATGGAAAAATACATGGAGCAGTACTGCATCCTGTAATTTCTCTTTATGCACTAAAAACCAGCACAGATTCTCTGTGCTGGTTTTTTTATGTTCTGTGGTATCGAAGAATCATTCTGGTTGTTCCCACTTCCTGGGAAAACACAAATCCCAACCGTTCATACAGCCGGACTGCACCGATATTTTGGGTAAACACATAGAGCATCAGCGGTTGAGGATCTGTCTGCTCGATGATATCACGCACCACCTGTGTGCCGATTCCCTGATTTTGAAACTGCGGGAAGAGATACAGGTCATCCAGTTCCCACTCCCCGGAAGCTTCCTTGTGCAGCGCAAAATAGCCTGCCAGTTCTTTTCCCACCATGATTCTCCGGTAATCCTGCATGGTGACCTGTATCTTCTTTTTACACCACGCAAACACCTTTTCACAGTCGATACTGCTTAAGTCCTCGTAGCGCTCAATCAATTCTTTTTGAAACTGGAAGATTTTTTCCACATCCTCCGGTTTAATCGGTTGGAAGCTGATCTGCATTTGTGAAACTCCTCCCTTTACCTTTTTCCTCAAAAGAATCATATCACAAAAATCCCAGCCTTGCACCACCTGTTTTTCCGATGTATAATAAAACATAATCAATCAGCAGAAAGGTGGTTTTTTGATGAGCCGTTCCCGTTTGAAAAAATACCTTACTCCCCAATATGTTCTGATTGCCGCACTGATTCTGCTCGTTTTTTCACTGATAGGTCTTCTTTTGCTTGACCCTGTTTTTGCTGCAAAACCGCAGAAGATTTCCTATTCCGCTTCTTCAGAAAGCGGACCATCCGAGCTCGAAGCTTCGTTCTATCCGGGAGAAGGTGACACTGCCTTTCTGCTCTGCTGTCCGAAAGATGGGTTTGCTCACAAAGCGATCCTGCGTGAGCTGCTGGACTCCGGTTATCCGGTGCTGGTCGCCCAAAATCCCGGATTCCCTTATTTTCTGCCCGAAACACAAGTCTCCTTTTTTGAAACTTCAGTACAGGAACTGACCGCGCAGAGCGGTATCCCGGAAAACCAGCAAATCTGGATTGGCTTTCATGAAGGTGCGGACACGCTGCTAGATGAGATCGTCTATGGCAGCAAAACCGCAAAAGCTGCTGTGCTGATTGCTCCAACCCTCAACACCCAGCACGTTGACGATGCCATCATCGTAAACGGCAACTATCAAAATCAGAGTGACTGGATCAATTCCCTTTCCCCTGACATGGTGCGCCAACCCATGCTTTTGTACACTTCCAACGGGGACAACATTGCCTCCCCCTACCAGATGACCCTCTTGTACAACAAGTTTTCCACCGACACCATAATCCATGTCGGCGGGGTATATCATGCCAGCCGAAATGATGTCTCTCTTTCCATCACCGATGCAAGCTTTCATCCGCTGGTACCAACCCATTATCAGACCATCTATGAGCTGACAAGCTTTATCAATCAGACAACCGGCCAGACCATTTTGCAGCACAGCTTTCTTCCTCGTCTGCGCAATATTCTATTGTTTGCAGCGGGAATCTTCCTGTTTGTCTGCCTTGGCTGCGGTGTACTGATTGCGCCAAAATACGCGCCATCCATTTCCTATGGCATCCCTTCCCCGTTCACCCCAGAGAAAAAGGGAAAACTGTTTGGGATTCTGGTGCTTAGCTGGGTATGCGCATTGATTGCCTGCCCGATTCTCTGGATTTTCTGCAAAAACGCCGATTCTCCGCTGTTTTTGACCCTTGCCTTCACCCTGCTGTGTCTGCTGGGCTGTATTATTCTGTTTTCCAAGCTGTTTGGTATTTCAGTCCTTCACCGTTTTAAGCCACTCAAAACTTCCTGGAAGCGGACATTGTTCTGCTCTGGACTGGAAATCGGTTTGATATTGCTGATGTTATTTTACCTGTGGCTTTTTTATCCTTGGACGTTCTCGGGCTATGCTTCTAACGCCACTGCTTTACTGATCTGTGCAGCCTCTGTGCTGCTGATCTACCTGTTCTTAAGACTGGAGGAGCCACTAAAACTGAAGGACAATCTCCCGCTACGCGTTGCCTTGTACGCTGTTTTTCTGTTACCGATGATTTTCCTGCTTCTGGTATTCTCCATCTTGCTTGGAAACACTGCTGCCTTTTGCTGTCTGGTCTACGGCGTGATGCTGGTACTGCATTTCCTTCTGATGAAAATTTTGATCGCGCTTAATGACCGCGACATTGTACTCGGATGTTATATTCCATTTTGGGCTTCCGCCATCTTTTTCTGCTTTGTTTAATCTCAAACCGTCCCCAAAGGAGTGTCTTTTCTTGATCTGCAAAACCGTCAATCTCGAACGAAACTTTCCGCTTGCTTCCGAGGCTTCTGTCCGCTTAAGTCAGGAAATTCGCCTTGCCAAATGCTCCCGCTGCCGCGCCTTAAAGGTAATCCACGGCTATGGTTCTTCCGGCAAAGGCGGCGCCATCAAGGCTGCCTGCTTAAAGCTGTGTGCTGAGCGCAAGCGTTCCGGCATGATCCGCCATTTTGTCAAAGGGGAAGATTTTACCCCCTTTACCGAAGACGGACGAAAAGCCATCGAGATTTGTCCGCAGCTGAAAACGGACATCGATTACGGTCGGCAGAACGATGGGGTAACCATCATTTTATTTTAATTTTGTCTTATGCTAAAACACAATCTATTCTTTGAGGTGTATTTTATGAAAAAAACATCAACTCCATTCTTGTCCATCCTGCTGTGGGGAATTACTGCCCTGATCTGGGGAATCAATGCTCTGTTTGACATTTTTTCCCGTTCAATCGGTCTTGTGACATGGGTTAGTGTTGGGTTTGCCGTTCTCTGCGGCTACTTGTTTGTGACAAACCTGATTCAGTATCATGAGGATAAAAATCAGTAGTTCTCCTGCCTAAAGGAGGAGTCAGAATGAAAAAATCTGTAAGCCTCATTTCTGTTATTTTATGCGGTACTGCTGCTGTTGTCTGGATCATCAATGCTGTTCTGCATTTTACAATTTCATACTCTAACCCGCTCCTGCAGTTTTTAAATACACTTTGTGCCCTGCTTTGGTGCATAGCCTTTGTAGTTAATTTGATCCGCTACAAAAACGGGCAGAAATAATCATCCCGTTCTTATTACAAAGGAGAAGTGAAAATGAACTCATTTGTTTTATCCCATAAGAAAGGCTTTTTCCTCTTTGTGTGTGCATGGTTTGTTTTCATTGGCTGCTGCGCCTTTCCCGTTATCAACCTGACCAAAGCCTTTCCGCTCCAGATTACACTGCTTAACCTGTTTACCGTCTGTATCTCCTGCGTTTATCTTAGTAAAATTATGGAGATTATTTTTTCTAAAAAAGTAACGAAATCGATTTTGATTGCTCTATCGATGACCCTGCTTGGTTTTCTCTTCCGGTATTTTCTGGAATATGGGGAAGTTTCCAACACCTATAACTTTACCCTCCCCAATATCGCGTTACATCTTTTGATAACAGGAATACTGATTTTATTGTCTCATTTCTTTTCATCAAAAATTGCGTAAAAAAGCTGTCGTACTGATACGACAGCTTTTTTCTGTTTCATTATTCCTGCTTTGGCGATGGCTTTTTGATCCAGTAAAGATTTAACAGGAACACGGCACTGATAATCAGGACAAAACCAACCAAATCTGCTGCTGTAAACTTTGTACCGAGCAAAACTGCGGTCAAAATAACCGATGAAACCGGGTCAAAGTTTGCGATAATTCCCGCTTTTACCGGCGGCAGCAGGGATGCCCCAAAATGGTAAAGGGTGGAACCGGCTGCTGTTCCAATCAGAATCAATCCGCAGAATCCCAGCAGAACCTGTCCGGACAATTCCAGATGATAGGTCCATGGACGTACAAAAATCGAAAGAAAGATTCCGCTGATCAACATTCCCCTGCCCACGATATATTTTGACCCGTATGTCCGCACGATCTGCCCTGGAACGAGGGTGTAGGTGGAATAAGCCAGTGCACAGACAATCCCGAAAAACAGGGCATGTCCGGAGATTGCAAGCTGATTGAATCGTCCGCCCGTACTGATCACAAAGGTACCTGCAACCGCCGCAAGGATTGCCAGAAGTTCTTCTCTCTTTGGGAAGATCCTTTGCTGAATACAGGTTACAATCAAAATAATGATGGTGGAAAGATACTGCAAAACAGTAGCTGTTCCGGAATCGGCATAATAGATTGCCATAAAAAAGCTAAACTGTGTCAGGCAGATTCCAAACAGAGAAAAGAAAAGAAGGGTTTTGCAGTCCTGTTTGGATTTCCAGATAGATGGACGCGGCTGTGTATCCTTTCCTTTCTGCCGAAACAGTTTATCCAGTACAATCAGGATCAGTCCTGCGCTGACCTGCCGGATACAGAGCACAACGGGGGTTGGGAGGGAAAGATCGTGCAGCAGATATTGCCCGGAACATCCGGAAAGTCCCCAACACAGGGTTGCGAGGATAATGCAGACCGTTCCCACAACATTGTTTCTTTTTTCAAGTGCATTCATGATAAGAGTTCCTCTCTGAAGATAGATGTCATATTTTTAAATTATAATATAAAACTCCACAAAATTCCAGAAAATTTTACACACAAAAACGGCGGCGCTGTTTTCCGTTCCTGGCGCCGCCGTTTTGATTTTTAATTGTCTATCTCGGTTCTTCTGTCATCAGTGATGGTTTGCAGAGAATCTCATGGATTTTGGTTTCCATCAGGTTTGCGGTATAACCGGGAGTAAGCACACAGGCTGTATCCGCCCCTCTGCCGCTTCCACCGATTGCCACAATCGGTTTACCATAGGAGATGCTGCCACAGTCCAGAGCCATCAGAGCAACCTCAACACACACTTTGGTTCCCTGTCCGAACATGCGCAGGGTATAGGCAATCAGTTCCACCGGATGTACGCTGCCAAACATCTTGGTCAGTCCTCGTTCACCGCCACTGAGCGCATGGGCTGCTGTCACAACACGAATGCCATTTTGCTCGAGTGTAGTGCGGCGCTCCTGAGAAAATCGGTTTTCTCCCGGTGTTTTGGAGCCATAGGCACAGCTGACACAAACGATCTTTCCGGCAAATCCTGCTTCCTTTGCTTTCTGCATCAGACTCAGTGCTGTGTCGCCTTCGCTGGAAGCAACTACAATGTCAAGATTTCTCTCCGTTGCCGTTTTCAGGGCAATGTTCAAGGTCTCTTCGGTGTTGACAGGGCCTGTCTTTTCAAAAATGGTCATAAAGCTTCCTCCTGTTCTCTGTTACAGTGCAGATTATTTTTCATCCGGATGTTCAAAATCCAGAAAATATTTTTGAAACAATCGGTCGGCCTCTTTTCGAAGTTCCTGCTCAAAGGCAAGATAGCGCTGGAGATATTCTCTCCCCTCTTCAGTCAGGACCGAGCCGCCACCACCTGAACCTCCCACCGTTTTGTGGATGATCTCAAAGCCGATATTTTTCTGTGCTTCCTTGAGAATCCGCCATGCTTTGCTGTACGCAATGTGCATCTCCTCGGTTGCCTTATGCAGGGAGTGATGCTGGTCAATCAGCTGCATCAGCTGTGCCACTCCGGGACCAAAAAATTTCTCTCCACGGCAGATCCTTACCTGCAATTTATATTCCAGCGGCTGTTTGGATTCCATCCTTCCCACCCCCTCAAATTTCTTCCATTATATCACAAAATCTGTTTCTTTTCATCCTCTTTTGCCGCAAAGAGCTCATCAGGATACCATTCTCCGATAGAAAAAATCCATCGATTATGATACAATGAAAAAGAATTGATGAAAGAAAGGCAGTGGGAAACAAAATGCCATCGTTAAAACAACTGTTATCTCTTCCCGAACGTGGGATCATCTCGGTAATCGGCGGCGGCGGAAAAACCTCTGTCATCGCACATCTTGCTAATGAGTTTTGCAGGGAAGGTAAAACGGTTCTCTGTACAACCACTACCCATATCGCTGCTCTGCATCCAGTTCCGCCCTGGGTCGTGCTGGAAGAGGAAGATCAAGCTCTCGATTTTGTGCAGATTCAGAAACTGCTTGCCCGCTACCGTGTCGTTACCTGTGCCAAAAAAGCCCAAAACCCTCAGAAATTTTCGGCACCCTCCGATCAATTTTTTGCTCAGGCAGAAACACTTGCTGACATTGTACTCATCGAAGCGGACGGAGCAAGACATCTTCCCTTTAAAGCTCCTGCTGAACATGAACCGGTTATTCTCGCTCATACCAAGCATATCATCGGCGTAGCTGGTATGGACGCTGCCGGTGTTCCAATTTTACAGCGCTGTCATCGTCCTGAACAGGTCTGTGCTATTTTAGGCTGCTCTCCTCAGGACATTTTGACACCTCAAATGATGGCAGAGGTTATTGTAAGCCCTCTGGGATATCAAAAATGTGTGGATCATTCCAAAGCCTTTTCGCTTGTGCTGAATAAATGCGATACTTTGGAAAGAATCTCTATGGCACAGCAAATTCTTTCTTCTCTACGCTTATCTCATGCGTCCTTCCCTGTTGCATTTACCTCACTTCTTCAGGATAAGATCATCGATCCCACCAAACTCTGAAAGGAACCTTTTCCATGCTCATATTGATTAAAGGTGCCGGTGATATTGCCACCGGTATCGCTGTTCGCTTAAAAAATGCCGGCATGCAGGTCGTCATGACCGAAATTGCCATTCCCACCACAGTGCGCCGCTCGGTTGCTTTTTCCCGCGCTGTTTATGAGGGAAGTGCTGTTGTCGAAAACATCACTGCCAGACTGGTTTTGGACTTTGCACAAATTCCTGCTGTTTTGCAGCAGGATAAGATTCCTGTATTGATAGATCCCCGCTGTGAGGTTCTCAAATCCATTCATTTCGATGTAGTAATCGATTCCATCCTGGCAAAGAAAAACCTCTCCACCGACCCCACACAAGCTCCTGTGGTGATTGGAGTTGGTCCTGGATTCTCAGTCCCACAGGATTGCCACTGTGTCATTGAGACGCAGCGCGGACATGATCTGGGGCGCTGTATCTATCAGGGATGTGCTGCCAAAAATACTGGTATCCCCGGAGAGATCGGCGGGTATACTGTCGAGCGTCTGCTGCGTGCTCCCTGTGATGGAATCTTCCATCCAATTCTTGTAATCGGCGACATTGTCAAAGCAGGACAAACTGTTGCGATGGTCGATGACCAGCCGGTAACTGCTCAGATTGACGGCATTGTCCGCGGGCTGCTTCAGGATAATGTTCCGGTCAAAGCAAGGATGAAATCCGGCGACATCGACCCACGTGGCTGCTATGAACATTGCTTTACCGTATCTGACAAGGCAAGAGCGGTCGGAGGCGGCGTGCTGGAAGCGATTCTGCACCTTGGACTGCAAAACCGATAAGAAAGGACTGTTGTTATGAGTCAATCATTTTTTCGTTCCATGATGGAAGTTTCCCGCCAGTGCCGCGGCGGTCTGTTCGCCCTGATCACCAACTCTCCTGACCAGCAAAAAATTGGAGAAAAGGCCTTTTTTGCATCGGTTCATCCAATTCCACAGTCACCTTCCCTTGCCGCTTTCTGGGATGATTTTTTCCAGCAGCTGACCCCAGACCAGCAGCTTCCTGCCACTATTTCCTTTCAAGGTCACAGCATCTTTGTCGAGCATCTTGCCCCAAAACCACAACTTATTTTGCTGGGCGGAGGTCATGTTTCCTACTTTGTTTATCAGCTGGCTGTCATGCTGGGATTCTCGGTTACGGTTGTGGATGAACGCGAAGAGTTTTGCAATCCATCCCGCTTCCCCAAAGCTGCCACTCTCTGCCTGCCGTTTGACAAAGCTTTGCCGCAGCTTCCCTGCGACAACAGCACCTATTATGTCATCGTCACTCGCGGTCACCAGCACGATTACACCTGCCTGTCCTATCTTCTTGCACAGCAGCCTTGTGCCTATCTCGGCATGATCGGCAGCCGCCGCAAGGTAGCATTGGTTCATCAGTCTCTGTTGGAAGACGGATTTACTCAGCAGCAGATTGACCGTGTGTTCAGTCCGATCGGGCTCCCTATCCATGCGCAGACTCCGGAAGAAATTTCGGTAAGCATCCTAGCACAAATCATCGAAGTCAAAAACACCCGTCTCCCAGATTCCTCTTTGGAAGACCCTGTCTTTGATGCAATCGACAAAGCAGACGGTCCGGTTGCCTTCTGCATGATTGTTCGTAAATCCGGTTCTATCCCGCGCGGTGCCGGCTCCAAGATGGCGGTGGATCAAAACGGCATGATCTGTGGCACCATCGGCGGCGGAAAAATCGAATACGATGTTATCCAGACAGCGCGAAACCTATGCCTGAATCGAGATCATACCCCGGTTTTCCAGACCTTCCTGATGGACAACCAGAGTGCCAAAGAAGACGGTATGATCTGCGGCGGCAGCGCAGATGTTTTCATCTGTCTTGTCGACTAATGTTCCATAAAAAAATCCGGTCAAATGACCGGATTTTTCTTTTTATGAATTTCTCAGTTTTTTGCCAATGGCTTTTCCCAGAGGACTTAATCCAACCACAAGACCAATGGCTGCCGGGATAATCCATCCGATTCCAAGGGAAGCAAGCGGAAGTTTCATGACCTGTTCCGTCAGTCCGCCCAACGACCATCCAAGTGTTTTGAATCCATCAAAGATAGAAAATGCCAGCGTAAATACCATGCTGCACACATAAACTTCTGTTTTTCCTTTCCAGAATCGATCAAAGAAGGAAAGGATTACCAGCACGATCAACAGTGGATAGAGGATTACCAGAATTGGCAGAACTGTATCCAGAAGCATCTGAAGACCAACGTTGGAGATCAGCCAGGTAAACAGGGTTACAACAGTTACGATGCTCTTATAAGAAAAACGTGGGAACATCTTGGAAAAATATTCTCCAAAAGAGGTGGTCAGACCAATCGAAGTGGTCATACATGCCAGAACCACCGCAGAACCGAGAATCAGGTTACCCCATTTTCCAAACAGCTGGTAAACTGCAAAGTTTAACAGAACACCACCGTTTGCAAATGGTTCCATACCGGAAGTCTGTGCGCCGATAAAGCACAGAGCACTGTAAACCAGACAAAGCAGAACAATCGCAATCACACCAACAATAGCGGTGTTGCGGATGATTTCCTTTCGATTGGAAACCCCGCGCTGACGGAAACTGTCGATGATAATAATAGCAAATACCGGGGCAGCAAATCCATCCAGCGCCAGATATCCCTGAAGCAATCCTTCTACAAACGGTCCGTTTGCATAATTGACCGAAGTCTGCTGAATCTCTCCCAGTGGATTTATAACGGCTGCAACAAAGATAATCAGGATGGAAAGCAGCAGGAGAGGTGTCATGACCTTACCTACAATATCAATAATCTTGGTGGGTTTGAGCGAAAAGAAATAGGTGAGTGCGAAAAAGATTCCTGTATAAAGGAACATCGGTAAAAAGGTACTGGTTCCTTCCGGCAGAAACGGAGTTACACCGATCTCAAACGAAACAGACCCGGTTCTTGGGAGCGCAAACAAAGGCCCCAGCAAAAGATAAATCGCTGCGGTCAAAAAGATTCCTATCTTTTTTCCGGCTTTGCCAATCAGGTCGTTCATGCTGTTTCCAGCAATGACTACTGCCAAAATTCCCAAAACGGCAAGACCTGCATCGGTGATAATAAAGCCCAACAGCGCAACCGCTGCCTGTGTTCCTGCCTGCTGACCCAAATTTGGTGGGAAGATCATATTGCCCGCTCCAAAAAAGATGGAAAACAACATACAGGAAACGTAGATCATCTGCATGGTTCCCAGTTTCTGCTTCATTTTTGCGTCACTTCCATTTCTTCAAAAAAATTATGGTATTTGCGATTATCTTATTATACCTTATACATATTGTCAATATTTTTTATTTATTGAGAAAAATATTTAGTAGTTTTTTATATTAAATTGCTCTTTCTTTATTACGAATACGCGTACTTACTTTAAAGTACTTTTTAGATAATAGATTAAAACAAACCTGTTTTTTCCTTTATTCTTCACTGTCGATCTTTTCCTTATCTTCATTTAAAAATTTAATCTCTCTATATAAAATATATCGGATCATTTTTATAGGATTTGCACGAAAAAAGAATCTCTTCCTCTTTTTTGTGCAAAGAAAGCTGTGATAATTTACAAATTCATTCGCTGAAAATATTCGATTTGTTCAGTATCATTTTTTCCTTTGTTTTTTCCTGTTCTTGCACTATCCAAAGGGTTGTGATATACTGTTTTCGATAAATTAAAAGTATTTACATTACTTTTTAAAGCTTATTTTCTGTTTTAACGATACTTTCCGTTAATACAGTTCCAAAAAGGGAGGTCATGTAAAATGAATTCTTTAAAATTGATTGAACAACTTTCCAACGCATACGGTGCTTGCGGCTTTGAAGACCAGGTTGTTGAAATTGCAGAAAAATTTGCACAGGACGAAGCTCTTGGTTCGGTAAGACACGACTGCAACCTCAACGTTTACATCACACCAGAAAAAAATGCTGGTAAAAAACCAGTTGTCATGGTTGATGCACACAGCGACGAAGTTAGCTTTATCGTTCAGGCAATCAAACCAAACGGAACCCTGCAGTTCCTTCCTTTGGGCGGTTGGTCCAACTACACCGTTCCAGCTCACAAAGTAAAAGTACAGACCTATGACGGCAGATGGGTTTCCGGTATTGTTGCCAGCACACCAGTTCACTTCCTCTCCGCTGCACAGAAAAATGCCTGCCCAACCATCGCTGATATGGTAATCGATATCGGTTCCACTTCCAAAGAAGAAACCGAGAAAGTATACAACATCCACATCGGTGCACCAGTTGTTCCAGACGTAACCTTCGAATATGACGAAAACAACGATGTCATGCTGGGTAAAGCATTCGACAACCGTCTTGGCTGCGCAGCTGTTCTGGACACCATGAAAGATCTGAAAAACGAAGATCTGGGTGTTGATGTTGTCGGCGTTCTGTCCTCTCAGGAAGAAATCGGTGAACGCGGCGCATTTGTTACCCGTGACGTTGTAAAACCTGACATCGCAATCTGCTTCGAAGGCTGCCCTGCTGATGACACCTTCAATCCGGATTACTTCATCCAGACCGCAATGAAAAAAGGTCCAATGCTCCGTCACTTCGACAAATCCATGGTAACCAATCCTCGTTTCCAGCGTTTTGCTCTGGAACTTGGTCGTGAACTTGGTATCCCGGTTCAGGAATCGGTTCGTTCCGGCGGCGGCACAAACGGTGGTCCAATCCATCTGTCCAACGGCGGTGTTCCGGTCATCATCATCGGTGTTCCGGTTCGTTACATCCATTCTCACCATGGATTCGCATGCATGGCTGACTACAACAACAGCGTAAAACTGGCTGTTGAAATCATCAAACGCCTCAATGACGAGACAATCAAATCTTTCTAGACAATATCTTCATCTCTTAAAAAGCTGAAAATCCCCGAGGAAATTCCTCGGGGATTTTCTTTATGGATGAATCTAAAGGGAAAAATCAAAGATTTGGGGTAACAACCGCGCTGTCCCAATCATAGCCCTGTTCTTTCAGGGAAGTTTTCCACACATTGATCTGCTCACTCATGCTGCGGATAGAAGTTTCATAAGACTGAACAATGCTGTTATACTGCTCCTGCGTGATGAAACCTTCATTATAGTCGCGCTGCGCGTTGAGGATCTGGGCATCAATCCGGTTATACTCCAGAATCAAATCTGCGGTTTCTTCCACCATTGGCAGGACATCCTCTCTGCCTGCCTGTATTACCTGCTGTTGACGTGCATTGCTGATGTCTCTGCTCATACTGTTCAAAGTTCTGATATAATCATCCTTGCTGATCTTCCATTCTTTGAACATATCTCGCTGTTTAGAGAGTTCTGTTTCTTTCTGGATGATATCGGATGGAAAGATTGTTTCATTTGATTCCAATGGCTCTTCTATCGTCATCTCTCCACTTGGTGAAACAATAATATCTGTCTCCTCAGAATCTTCATAAAGAGACTCCAGCTCTTCTTGAAGCATCCGATTTTCTTGAGTCAACTCTTCCACCTGATATTCCAGTTGTTCAATCTGACTCAGTGACTCTTCATATTGAATTTTCCAGTTCTGGTTTTCACTTGGAACATATCCGTAATTGTGGACAAGCTGGGAATTTACAAATTCTACTCCCCCATCCACACCAAAATAAACACCATCTGTTTCGCTGCTGGTCAGGCTAACTGTCTTTGGCACTTCCAAAATCAGGTTATTTTGAGAGTGAATTCCATCCCGAATCAATTCAACCAGCAATTCCTTGCTGATCTGCAAATTTTGACTTGGAACCTCTTTCAGAATGATTTCTGCCTTGTTTCCTTCTGTCACAATCTCTGCATCAAAGCCGGAAAATTCGGAACGATACACCTGCAAATGAATCTGATCATCTGGAGACTGTCTGACCTCCACCAGACTCATCCCCATCGTATCCTGATTTACCATTCTCAGCTCGGTAATTCCCGCCGGAAGGTCCTGTGTCGTATAAAAATTTGCTGTTTCTGATACGGTATCATTGTATAAATGAATCACATCTTTGGCTACCATTGGCAGGCTGATGGTACATCCAATCAGTCCCGCCACAAAGCATGCAGATGCTGCAATAACGGCTTTTTTCATCCTAGAGGACCTCCTTTCCCCCATCAAGGGAATCTTCCTTAGAATCCTGCTGCTCTGCATCATCCATTGGCAGAGGAAGCACCGGAACAGGATTTTCTTTTTTGGATACAGTTTTTTCAGGCTTATTGATTGTGGATTTTTCTGCTGTTTTTTCTTTCTTCACAATCAACCAACTTTCAATTTTTCTAAGCATTCGCATCCAAAGCTCTGCCGATTTTGCAAAGACATTTTTGCTGAATGACCAGAACATTTTTAACATTTTTAAGAGGAAAAGTTCCAGCAAGGCACAAAAACCAAGCAGTGCAACAGAACCCGACAATACTGCAATACCGGTCCAGAAATTAAAAAAGGCAAATCCAAAACCGGAAGCCACGATTCCTGCAAGACCTATTAACACACCGATTACTACAAAAGCGATCGCTGTTGCCAGTCCTCCCAGGACCATTGCGGCAAAACCGACCAATCCCATGGAAATCATAAATGCAATAGTCAACATCATGAATGCCATCGCAGCATAAATGCACCATCTGCATCCTCTGCCAATCGCTTTGAACCCGCGTATCAGCAACGAATCGGAAGTGGATTGTCTGCATTTTTTATGATTCTCTTTTTCCCGTATCTCTTCTTCTGCATCTTGGAATGATTCTTGCTGACAGAAATTTTCCTCCTGCGAATTGCTTTCTTCTCTGCGTTTACCTTCTCCTTTATCCCATTCCTGGAATTTGTCTTTCAGCCGATGCAAACCTTCAGCCGCATAATTCCACGGCATTTTCTTTTCTGTGGATTTGCTGGAAGGATGATATTCATTCTTCTGCTCCTGACTTTCCTCAATCAGCTGCTGAGCCACCAGTTCCGGATCTCCCAATTTTGCAGAAATCTCCGAATCCTGCTTGCTTTGTCTTCTGCCTTCTTCAAAATATTCTGCGTAGTCACGCATAATATCCTCGATCTCATCCCGGGATAATTTATGTTTTAAGCACGCCTCCAGGCGCTCCAAATATTCCTGCTTATTCAAGAACCTCACCTCTCAAAATATCATTTACCATCTTTGAAAAATCGTTCCAGTCTGCTTTGAGCGAACCAAGATAGCCCTTTCCTTTTTCTGTCATATGATAATACTTTCGGGCGGGACCGACTGTGCTTTCCTTCAGATAGGTCACAAAATATTCTTCCTGTGTCAATCTTCGTAAAATTGGATAAACTGTCCCTTCATTGATCTCGGTGTAGTAAGCAATACTTTGAACAATTTCGTAGCCGTACATATCTTTTCGTTCGATCAGTGCCAAAATGCACATTTCGATGACTCCTTTTCGAAATTGTGTGTTCATCGCTTTCCCTCCCTGTATCTAGATTATAGCATAGTACTTTGTATTACACAATACCTAGCGTAATTTAATACCATACAAATTTTAGTACTTGGCTTTGTCTTTTTTTGTCAAAACAAAAGAAAAAAGGGAGGAAAATCCTCCCTTTTTAAAAAACAATATTTATCTTATTCCTGCATCAGGATTGGGGATACAATGTAATATCCCAAAGAATCTACTGTAATGCAGATCTGGTTGTTCTCTTCGTCATATTCCGACTGAACACTGCGAAGCTGTCCATCCACCACTTCATAAACATAAGAATCGGTGCGCTGTGCTGGTAAACACAACTGTGCTGGCTGAACAAAACTATCTTCATCACCGAGGAAATTGTAACACTGGATATCAAAAGAGCGATAACGATTTGCAATCTCGCTATCAAAACTCTGATCCAGATTAAAATAGATTGTTTTTCCCTGTGCAAGAACCGCATTCTTTACCGTCACATTGGAACCAAAGGACAGTGTTACTGCTTCTCCAGAATAGCCGTTGCCTACATGCAGATTCATTGGAGAAACGATTTCGTTGACAGAAAGTGGAATCAGTTCCTTTGTTACGTTACCAAAAGAAGCATTCAAATACAAACTGCTCGATTCGATTCCGGTCTGTTCATCGTAAAGTGTAATAACGCCACCAACCCAAAGTGTACTGGAATGCGGCAACTGTCCTGCAAAATCAATGGCAATACTGAGTGTTCCATTTTCATTTGCCCAGCGTACTGTGGATACTGCCTGTGAATCAAAACCTTCTGCCCTGAAGTTCCAGTTGGATGGACGATTTTTTTCACTATAGAGCTCCCCGGTTTTTACATCCAAAATTGGAATATACAAGGTATCTCCCGGATAAAAAGAAAGATCATCCCTTGTTACTGCTTCCTGCTGTGGCAGAGAAAGTGCCTGTGATGTTTGTGCAGTATGTTTTACAGTCGCTTGATCCAGACAGAGCTGATAAGCATTTTTTTGCATTGTAATCGGTGCTGTCGATGCAATCATCATGCTCAGTGGAATCTGTGCATAAGAGACGGCACTCATGCTTACCGTCATTGTCATTGCCAGACCAAATGCCATCAAAGTTTTCATTAATTTCATTCCGTGCCGCCCCCTTTCTATTAAGATATTCTGTTGCATCGGAAGAAATTCATAGCTTACTTGGTTCTCTGTTATTTAGTATACAATATAAATTACAAAATTACAAGTAAAAAAAACAAAATTTGTAATCTGATTGTCATTTTTGGGAATTTTTTCTACAATTTTTGTAAATATATTCCTTTTTTCTTGCAATTTGGTTTTACGCAAAAAAAGAGGTACAACCCAAAAGGTTGTACCTCTTAAATACGTTATAAATGGTGTTAACCAGACTAACGAATAAAATTATTCAGCAATCTTGGTAACAACGCCGGAACCTACGGTTCTACCACCTTCACGGATAGCGAAACGCAGACCTTCTTCGATAGCGATTGGAGTGATCAGTTCAACGTCCATTTCTACGTTATCGCCAGGCATGCACATTTCAACGCCTTCTGGCAGTTTGATTACGCCAGTAACGTCAGTTGTTCTGAAGAAGAACTGTGGTCTGTAGTTGTTGAAGAATGGAGTATGACGGCCACCTTCATCTTTTTTCAGAACGTATACCTGAGCATGGAATTTGGTGTGTGGATGGATGGAACCTGGTTTGCACAGAACCTGACCACGTTTGATGTCAGTTCTCTGAACACCACGGAGCAGAGCACCGATGTTATCGCCAGCTTCAGCGAAGTCGAGCAGTTTTCTGAACATCTCGATACCGGTAACAACTGTCTTCATCTTCTCTTCCTGGAGACCTACGATTTCAACTTCGTCGGAGAGTTTCAGAACGCCTCTTTCAACTCTACCAGTAGCAACAGTACCACGGCCAGTGATGGTGAAGATATCTTCGATTGGCATCAGGAATGGCAGATCCTGTTTTCTTTCTGGAGTTGGGATGTATTCGTCAACTTTGTCCATCAGTTCGTAGATTGGAGCGTAAGCTGGGTCAGCTGGATCGTTTGGAGCTTCCAGAGCTTTCAGAGCAGAACCGCAAACGATTGGAGTGTCATCGCCTGGGAAGTCGTACTCGTTGAGCAGGTCACGGATTTCCATTTCTACCAGTTCAAGCAGTTCTGGGTCGTCAACCTGGTCAGCTTTGTTCATGAATACTACGATGTAAGGAACGCCTACCTGACGGGAGAGCAGGATGTGCTCACGGGTCTGTGGCATTGGGCCGTCTGCAGCGGATACAACGAGGATAGCGCCGTCCATCTGAGCAGCACCAGTGATCATGTTCTTAACGTAGTCAGCATGTCCTGGGCAGTCAACGTGAGCGTAGTGTCTGTTGTCGGTTTCGTACTCAACGTGAGAAGTGTTGATTGTGATACCACGTTCTCTTTCTTCTGGAGCTTTATCGATGTTAGCGTAATCGGTGAAGCTAGCCTGACCTTTGAGGGACAGAGCTTTTGTGATAGCAGCAGTCAGAGTGGTTTTACCGTGGTCAACGTGGCCGATAGTACCAATGTTAACATGTGGCTTGGTTCTTTCGAATTTAGCTTTTGCCATTGTTGTTTCCTCCCTTAAATACGGGGGGAGGCTTCTGAAAATTCCGAAGCCTTTCGCCCGTAGTCGTATTTGTATATATTACAATTCGTATTGTAACAATTTATGATTCAAAAATCAAGGGTAAACCCGCAAAAAAGCAGAATTATTCCCTAAAAAATCCCCTTAAACGGTGAAAAATCACCGAATCGGAAGATTATTCTCCTTTTGTTCTAGCAGAGATGATCTTGTCAGCAATGCTCTTTGGAACTTCTACATAGTGAGAAGGTTCCATGGTGTACTGACCACGGCCCTGTGTCTTAGAACGCAGGTCGGTAGCGTAACCGAACATTTCGGACAGTGGAACAAAGGAGTTAACCTGCTGTACGCCATGTCTAGCATCCATACCCTGGATCTGACCACGACGGGAGTTCAGGTCACCGATAACATCACCCAGGTAATCATCTGGAGTGATAACGGTTACTTTCATGATAGGCTCGAGCAGTACTGGGTCGCCTTTTCTCATAGCTTCTTTGAACGCCATAGAACCAGCGATCTTAAATGCCATTTCAGAAGAGTCGACTTCATGGTAAGAACCATCGTACAGCTCAACTTTAACGTCAACTACTGGGTAAGCAGCAACAACACCAGCGGTCATTGCGCCCTGGATACCAGCGTCAACTGCTGGGATGTATTCCTTCGGAATTGCACCACCAACAACGTTGTTAACGAACTCGTAACCCTTACCGGATTCGTTCGGGGTAACTTTGATCTTAACGTGACCGTACTGACCTTTACCACCGGACTGACGAGCGTATTTCATATCAACATCAGCAGGTTTTCTGATAGTCTCTTTGTAAGCTACCTGAGGTTTACCTACGTTAGCCTCAACCTTGAACTCACGCAGCAGACGGTCAACGATGATCTCCAGATGGAGCTCACCCATACCAGCGATGATGGTCTGGCCTGTTTCTTCGTCTGTGTATGTTTTGAAGGTTGGGTCTTCCTCAGCCAGTTTTGCAAGAGCAATACCCATCTTTTCCTGACCAGCTTTAGTCTTAGGCTCGATTGCTACACGGATAACCGGTTCTGGGAATTCCATGGTTTCGAGGATGATTGGGTATTTTGGATCACACAGGGTATCACCGGTAGTAACCTTCTTAACACCTACTGCAGCTGCGATATCGCCTGCATAGCAAGCTTCGATATCTTTTCTGTGGTTAGCATGCATCTGAAGGATACGACCCATTCTTTCTGTGTGGCCTTTGGTTGCGTTGAGAACAGTGTCGCCGGTGTTAACAACACCAGAGTATACACGGAAGAAGCAGAGTTTACCTACAAATGGGTCGGTTGCAATCTTGAATGCAAGAGCTGCAAACGGAGCATCATCGGAAGATGGTCTGTCCTCTTCTTCTTCAGTATCAAGACTTACACCTTTGATATCTGGGATATCGGTTGGTGCTGGCATGTAGTCAACGATAGCATCCAGAAGTTTCTGAACACCCTTGTTTTTATAGGAAGTACCACAGCAGATTGGAACCATTCTGTTAGCGATGGTATCAACACGGATTGCGTGTTTGATTTCTTCGATGGTCAGTTCCTCACCGTTGAGGTATTTTTCCATCAGTTCTTCATCCTGCTCGCAGATGGATTCGATCATCTTTGTGCGGTATTCTTCTGCCTGGTCTTTCATGTTGTCTGGAATGTCAACAACAGAAATGTCCTTGCCCAGATCATCGTTGTAAATGTAAGCTTTCATTTCAACGAGGTCGATCAGACCTTCGAAGAATGCTTCAGCACCGATTGGCAGCTGAATCGGAACAGCATTACATTTCAGACGGTCATGGATCATGTTCAGAACATTGTAGAAGTCTGCACCCATGATATCCATCTTGTTAACGTAGATCATTCTTGGAACATGATATTTATCAGCCTGGCGCCAAACAGTCTCAGACTGTGGCTCAACTCCGCCTTTAGCACACATTACTGTTACAGAACCGTCGAGAACTCGCAGGGAACGCTCTACCTCTACTGTAAAGTCAACGTGTCCAGGAGTATCAATGATGTTGATACGATGGTTTTTCCAGTAGCAGGTTGTAGCAGCGGAAGTAATGGTAATACCTCTCTCCTGCTCCTGTACCATCCAGTCCATCGTTGCGCTACCATCATGAGTTTCACCGATTTTGTGGTTAATACCGGTGTAGTACAGAATACGCTCTGTTGTGGTAGTTTTACCAGCATCGATGTGCGCCATTATGCCGATGTTACGAGTCATAGCTAATGCAACGTCTCTTGGCATATTGTCCTCCTTCGCAATCTAGGGATGTATTCATTCGGGTAGTAAAAAACCAGAATCAGCACAGACCGCAGTGCCCCAAAGTCAGGCACTGCTGTCTGGATACCGTCCTGATTAGAATCTGTAATGTGCGAAAGCTTTGTTAGCTTCAGCCATTTTGTGAGTATCCTCACGTTTTTTAACAGCTCCGCCGGTACCATTGATTGCATCAATGATCTCACCAGCAAGACGCTCTTTCATTGTTTTCTCGGAACGAGCTCTGGAGTAGTTTGTGAGCCATCTCAGGCCGAGGGTCTGTCTTCTAGCTGGACGAACCTCCATTGGTACCTGATAGGTAGCACCACCGATACGGCGAGCTTTAACTTCCAGAACTGGCATGATGTTTTCCAGAGCTTCTTTGAAAGCTTCCAGAGCATCTTTACCTGTCTTCTCGTTAACGATTTCGAATGCACCATAAACGATCTTCTGGGCAACACCCTTCTTACCGTCGTACATGATATTGTTGATTAAACGTGTTACCAGTTTGGAATTGTACATTGGATCTGGCAGAACATCACGTTTAGCGATTTGACCTCTTCTTGGCACTTCGCTTCCCTCCTTCACAGTCTGAATTCATAGGTACTCGAAAGTGACAAAACTCCCGTTAAGCCATTGTGAAGTCTTCTATGCCGCCGATTGCAGGTGTTCCCTGTGTTCGGCTATATAAAAGCTCACATGAGCGCTTGTTTTCAAATTAAGATGGAGTTTTATTACTTTTTCTTTGGACGTTTTGCACCGTATTTGGAACGGCTCTGCATTCTGTTTGCTACACCCTGTGTATCGAGTGTACCGCGGATGATGTGGTAACGAACACCAGGGAGGTCCTTTACACGGCCGCCACGGATCAGAACAACGGAGTGTTCCTGAAGGTTGTGACCGATACCTGGAATGTAAGCGGTAGCTTCGATTCCGTTGGAAAGTCTTACTCTGGCAACTTTACGCAGCGCGGAGTTTGGTTTCTTTGGTGTCTGGGTTCTGATTGCAGTACATACACCACGTTTCTGAGGAGAATTCTGGTCGATTGCTTCTCTCTTCAGGGAGTTCCATCCTTTCAGAAGAGCTGGAGCTGTGGACTTTTTCTCTACAGATTCTCTGCCTTTACGAACTAATTGGTTAAAGGTTGGCATATTGCACCTCCTTGCTAAAGTTTATAAAATTTTTCGATGGTACGGCTTTAGTCCATGCCCTACCAATTAAATATTCTATCATCCAAAATCCAATCTGTCAACAAAATTTCTATCGACGTTTGCACCAATTTTCCGCGCTTTTATGCGCCTTTCCTTATACAAACCGAAACATTCCTTCTCATTCTTCCCCGCTATAACCCAACTTATTCCTATTCCAAAACAAAAAGGGAGCAGCTGCTCCCTTTTTTACTGAGGATTTACCTTATAAAATGGTTCCAGTGAGATCAAGCTGGAATATTTGCTTTTCTCACGCCATTCTTTGAGCTCTTCACCCTTATCTATATACTCGATCCGAACGCGGTCACCGTGATAATTAATAGAATAGATGTTGCCGTCTCCTCTAAGCTTTCGAATCAGGTTATCCTGGACAACCGAATTATATGCCTGAATGATCTGGTTTCTGGAAAACGGGGACAGGTGATACTCGACCGTAACATACTTTTCTGGATGAAGCTGGTCGATAAACTTGATTCCCTTTACCTCCCGATAAATTTCTACCAGTTCAATTGCCTTGTCCATCGCTTTGACAGAAGGAACACCGATTTCCAACACTGCATCTGATTGACGGACTGTAATGTAGCTGTATTCATTTCCTGTTAGCTGATCACTCAGATAATTGGCAAAATCCCAGGCATAGTCTTCCTTTGTCTTTTCCTTAACCGGATTTTCTGTTGGCTGTACTACTTCTTCCGGCAGATCTTCTGGCGGTACTACTTCTTCCAGCAGATCTTCATATTGATCGACAACCTTGACCTCTGTTTTGATTCCATATTCTTTTTCTATTTGCTTGATCCTGTTCTGCAAGCCGGAAGAAGCTTTTTTTACCACTTCAAGGTGCAGGGTATTGGTCTTTTTGACAAAATTGACAGCACTCATTTCTTTATAATCCAATAAACTGAGTTGTTCCTCCTGAAGTTCAAGCAACTGTTTTGTGGTGAGCTCCTTCTTTTGGGATGTGGAAATCTTTTTGTTCTGCGCTGCGGAGGATAAGCTCATATTCTGCTGCATTCCTGTAGCCGTGTTGGTCCCAGCGGCAAAGCTGCTGATTCCCATTCCAGCTGTCATAATAGCGGCTAGCAAAAATGCAACTATCTTCTTTTTCATATATTCTGTACCTCCTTCTTTTTTCCTTTAAAGACCAACGGAATCGGTCGGCAATATTTTTTGATATTCATTGACGACCACCATATCCCGGTAATCACTCTTTTCAAACCAGCTATCAAACTTCTTTGGCGTTTCATCTGTGCAGTAAAGTTCGAGATAGCCATTATTAATCACAAGTGCATACCTTACCTGCTTCATGAGCTGGGTAAAATCTTGGTCTTTTTCGAGACTTTCCTTTGCTTTTTCCAGTTCTTTGATCGAGTATCGGCACAGCTCATAGCGGACCGTCACATCCTGTTTGGTTTGCTCGGTATATTTGGTACACAGTTCCTTAGCACGACTGATATATTTTGCAGATGGTACCCCAATCTCCAACACACCATTTTGGTTAAACAGATAGGTATACTGTGTCTTCGACAGATTCTTCTGCAGATAATTTTTCAGGCTATCCGCCTCTTTTCTCCTTGTTTGCTCCTCAGAAAGAACCGCTTCCTGTTCTTTTTCATTCATCTTTTGATGAACAAATTCCCGTTCTTCTTCGGTAAGCTCATCATACCACTTTTGAAGTTCCTGCTGTTTTTTTGCTTCTTCTGGATCAACTTCGGCAGGTGCTTTTGGGTCTTCCTGCAACATTACTCCAACATCTGGATTTGGTTTTTGTTTTTCTTCCTCGTCCGCAAAAGATGGAATCGCTGTCAGTGTCAGCAACATTCCCATAACCAGCAAAATACTAAGACCTTTTTTCATCGTTTTCCCTCCATTATGAAAGTGTAAGTGTCAGCAAATAAACATTATCCTCCAGATTTTTCAGCTCGTTGATATCAGAAATAATCTCAGGCTTTAAGCCGGATGCATTTTTTCCTCCTACGGCAAGAATCACGCGGTCGTGTGCAGAGATCTCTTCGCTTTTATTTCGATAAATCGTATCCATTGGTTCAATCCACTTTTGATAATACACTGTCTGTGCATTTTTCATTGTTTTTGCTCCAGCACCATAGCCGCCTTCATCATTGCTCAGGTAAACAGTGAAGTTATGATCCCCGGGGACTAAACTTCCCTCATTTAATTTGCTCTCCATCCATTTTCCTTCTTCAAGACGCCAGAAAGAAAAACTATATTGGCATTCCTCACTGGTATTGCAGGTGTAATACGCCTGTTTTTCTGCCTGAGGAGCATGATTTTCTGATTTTCCCTGAACACTTTGGTTGATCGCCTGTTCTTCCATCTGGTTTTCAGGCAACGTCATTCGGGACAAGGTCATACTTTCTTTCGAGCATCCGGTTAATGTCAAAATCATCGTCAAACTGATTAACATCCATACAATCGGTTTCATCTTATCTCTCTCCTTTTATTATCTTTACTATCATTGTAGCAGAAAATGAATATTTATCAATCCGACACTTGACTAATTTTCTAATTCCTTTCTTATGAAAAACGACAAAAAAAGCACATTGGACTTTTTGTCCAATGTGCTTTTTAAAACAGACTTTAAATGAAACGTTAGAATGCTGCGCTTTCTTCGTCAGGTGCTTCTACAATTGCATCACTTGCAGGAGTTTCAGCAGCTTCCTGAATCGGAGCCTCTTCTTCTGGTTCGATATATTCAATGATACCGGTACCAGCTGGGATCAGCTTACCGATAATAACGTTTTCTTTCAGACCGCTGAGTGGGTCAACCTTACCTTTGATTGCAGCTTCGGTCAGAACACGGGTTGTTTCCTGGAAGGAAGCAGCAGACATGAAGGAATCGGTTGCCAGAGAAGCTTTGGTGATACCCATGAGTACTGCATGATAGGTTGCAGGTTTGCGGTGGATTCCGTCCTGTGCCTCCAGTGCAAGCAGTTCTTCATTTGCTTCACGCAGTTCCGATTTATCAATCAGGGAACCGGTGATCAGCTTGGTATCGCCGCCGTCATCGATGCGGACTTTACGCATCATCTGACGAACGATAACTTCGATATGCTTATCGTTGATATCTACACCCTGTGTACGGTATACGCGCTGTACCTCTTTGATCAGGTAATCCTGAACAGCCAGCTCGCCGCTTACGGTCAAAACCTCACCTGGTTCAACGGAACCTTCGGTGATCAGCTGACCTTTTTCAACATACTGACCTTCCTGAACGATGATCTTGTAGTCAAATGGTACGATCTTGGTGAATACTTCACCATCTGCGCTGGTAACGTTAACAGTATTTGCACCCTTGTGATCCAGACGGAAGTTTGCAATACCGGAAACATGGCTGATGATTGCTGCGTTCTTTGGTTTTCTTGCCTCGAACAGCTCCTCAACCCTTGGAAGACCCTGTGTAATATCGCTTGCGGAAGCAACACCACCGGTATGGAAAGTACGCATGGTCAGCTGGGTACCAGGCTCACCGATGGACTGTGCGGAAATTACGCCGACTGCTTCACCAATGCCAACAGGCTGACCATTTGCAAGGTTAGCACCGTAACATTTTGCACAGACACCCTTCTTAGCCTGACAATTGAGGATAGAACGGATCTTAACCTGTGTGATACCTGCATCAACAATCTTCTGAGCAGTTTTCTCGTCGATCATCTTTTCGCGGGTAGCCAGAACTTCGCCGGTCTGCGGATGAACAACATCATCTGCAAGGTAACGTCCGGTCAGACGTTCTGCCAGGCTTTCAATAACACGTCCGCTGTCTTCGATATCGTAAACCATGATACCTTCGTGAGTACCACAGTCATCGCAACGGATGATAACATCCTGAGATACGTCAACCAATCGACGGGTCAGGTAACCAGAGTCCGCAGTACGCAGCGCGGTATCTGCCAGACCTTTACGAGCGCCTCGAGAGGACTGGAAGTACTCCAAGATGTTTAAGCCTTCACGGTAGTTAGATTTAATTGGAATTTCGATCGCTTTACCGGAGGTGTTTGCAATCAGACCACGCATACCTGCCAGCTGTCTGATCTGCTCCATGGAGCCTCGAGCACCGGAATCTGCGAACATGTAAATTGGGTTTCTTTCACCGAAGGTTGCGCTCAGCTCTTTCTTAACTGCGTCGGTGGTATCATTCCATACCTTGATGACACGGTCATAACGAACGTCATCGGAGATAAGACCACGGTCATACTGACGTTTGATCTGTGCTACCTTTTCGTCCGCCTGAGCGATCAGTTCCTGTTTGTTTTCAGGAATCAGAGCATCTCGTACCGCAACGGTCAGACCGCTCTTGGTAGAGTATTTAAAGCCCTGGTTTTTGATCTTGTCAAGAACTTCGGAAGTCTTAACGGTACCGCATGCGCGGATACATTTATCAATGATCTTTCCGAGCTCTTTCTTTCTAACCAGGAATGCAACTTCCAGGTCAAACTGTTTCTCGGAATCGGTTCTGTCTACAAAACCGAGATCCTGTGGGATTGGATCATTGAAGATGATACGGCCAACAGTAGCATCAATGATGCGGCTGATGGTTTTGCCGTTGATTTCTTTGGATACACGAACCTTGATTGGAGCATGCAGGCCAACAACACCGGTGTCATAAGCCATTTTTGCTTCATCAAAGTTGCGGAATACCTTGCCTGCACCTGGTTCGTCTTCACGTACCATGGTCAGGTAGTAGGAACCGAGGATCATATCCTGTGTCGGGATCGTTACAGGACGACCATCGGAAGGTTTGAGCAGGTTTCCAGCTGCCAGCATCAGGAAGCGGGCCTCAGCCTGTGCCTCTGCGGACAGTGGGAGGTGAATAGCCATCTGGTCACCGTCGAAGTCCGCGTTAAATGCGGTACATACCAGTGGGTGCAGACGGATTGCACGACCTTCTACCAGGATTGGCTCGAATGCCTGGATACCCAGACGGTGCAGGGTAGGCGCACGGTTTAAGAGAACCGGATGGTTCTTGATTACAACTTCCAGTGCATCCCAAACTTCCTTCATGGAAGCTCTGTCTACCATCTTGCGGGCATTTTTAATGTTGGTTGCGATTTCCTGGTCAACCAGACGTTTCATAACGAATGGTTTGAACAGCTCAAGTGCCATTTCTTTTGGCAGACCGCACTGATACATCTTCAGGTCTGGTCCGACAACGATTACCGAACGTCCAGAGTAGTCAACACGTTTACCAAGCAGGTTCTGACGGAAACGACCCTGTTTACCTTTCAGCATATCGGACAGGGATTTGAGCGGACGGTTGTTTGGACCGGTTACCGGTCTGCCGTGACGTCCGTTGTCGATGAGGGCATCGACAGATTCCTGAAGCATTCTCTTTTCGTTGCGAACGATGATGTCAGGTGCACCCAGTTCGATCAGCTTTTTCAGACGGTTGTTACGGTTGATAACTCTGCGGTACAGATCATTCAGGTCACTGGTAGCAAAGCGTCCGCCGTCGAGCTGAACCATTGGACGGATATCCGGTGGAATAACCGGAACAACATCCATGATCATCCAGGAAGGCTGGTTGCCGCTGAGGCGGAATGCCTCAACGACTTCCAGACGTTTTAAGATTCTTGCTCTCTTCTGACCAACTGGAAGGGTTTCCAGTTCGTCTTTGAGCTCTCTGGAGAGCTGTTCGAGGTCGAGATCTTCCAGAAGCTTTTTGATTGCTTCTGCACCCATGGATGCTTCGAACTCGTCCTCATAAGCCTCGCGCATATCGCGATATTCCTTCTCAGAAAGAAGGGTGTATTTTTTCAGGTTTGTTGTACCTGGGTCAGTTACAATATAGGATGCAAAGTACAGCACCTTTTCCAGAAGTCTTGGAGACATGTTGAGCAAAAGACCCATTCTGGAAGAAGTACCCTTAAAGTACCAGATATGAGAAACCGGAGCAGCCAGCTCGATGTGACCCATTCTTTCACGACGAACCTTGGATTTTGTTACCTCAACACCGCAGCGTTCGCAGATTTTGCCTTTGTAACGCAGGCGTTTGTATTTACCACAGTAACACTCCCAGTCCTTGGTTGGACCAAAGATTCTTTCACAGAACAGACCATCACGTTCTGGTTTCAGGGTTCTATAGTTGATGGTTTCCGGTTTTTTAACCTCACCATAAGACCATTCCCTGATTTTTTCCGGAGAAGCCAAGCCGATTTTAATAGACTCGAATACGTTAAATTCCATTTTACGACCCCTTCTTCCTTAATTACATATTATCATCACTGTCATCATCAATGCCAAAGTCGGAGAACTCATCCAGCAGGCTGCCGAAATCATCGTCGTCCTGCATATCAGGATGTTCCATAGCAAAGCTGTCCTCAAACTCGGAATCAACTGCGACGGTCTCGCTTTCAAAGGTAGTTCCGTCGTCTTCTTCCTGATAACGCTCATTGCCGTTAAAGCCCATATCGTCATCCAGATCCTGTTTGAGATCGATCTCCTCGTTGTTCTTATCCAGTACCTTAACATCAAGCGACAGAGACTGAAGCTCTTTGATGAGTACCTTGAAGGATTCCGGGACACCTGGCTTCGGAACGTTTTTGCCTTTTACGATAGCCTCGAATGTCTTTACACGTCCGACAACATCGTCCGATTTTACTGTCAGGATTTCCTGCAGGGTGTAAGCAGCACCGTAAGCTTCCAGTGCCCAAACCTCCATCTCACCGAAACGCTGACCACCAAACTGAGCTTTACCACCCAGAGGCTGCTGGGTTACCAGAGAGTATGGACCGGTGGAACGGGCATGGATCTTATCGTCTACCAGGTGATGCAGCTTGAGGTAGTACATGTAACCAACGGTTACCGGATTATCAAATGGTTCACCGGTACGTCCGTCATAAACGGTTGTCTTACCGTCGCCGCGCAGACCTGCCATTTCCAAACATTCTTTAATATCATTTTCGTTTGCGCCGTCAAAAACAGGTGTCATAATCTTCCAGCCCAGTTCAGCAGCAGCACGTCCCAGATGGACCTCGAGTACCTGACCGATGTTCATACGGGAAGGTACGCCCAGAGGGTTCAGAACGATGTCCAGCGGACGACCGTCAGCCAGGAATGGCATATCTTCCTGAGGAAGGATTCTGGAAACAACACCCTTATTACCATGACGACCTGCCATCTTATCGCCGACAGAAATCTTACGTTTCTGAGCGATGTAGCAGCGAACAACCATGTTAACACCAGGAGAAAGCTCATCAGAGTTTTCTCTGGTAAATACTTTTACGTCAACGATGATACCGTACTCACCGTGCGGAACACGCAGGGAGGTATCACGAACTTCTCTTGCTTTTTCGCCGAAGATTGCACGCAGCAGTCTTTCTTCAGCGTTGAGTTCGGTTTCACCCTTTGGTGTAACCTTACCAACCAGAATATCACCGGAGTGAACCTCTGCACCGATACGGATAATACCGCGGTCATCCAGCTCTTTGAGGGCATCCTCACCGACGTTTGGAATGTCGCGGGTGATTTCTTCCGGTCCGAGCTTGGTGTCACGCGCTTCGATTTCGTGCTCCTCGATATGGATGGAGGTGTAAACGTCGTCGCGTACCATTCTTTCATTCAGAAGTACAGCGTCCTCGTAGTTGTAACCTTCCCATGTCATAAAGCCGATCAGAGCGTTTTTACCCAGCGAGATTTCACCATTGCAGGTAGCAGGACCATCAGCCAGTACCTGTCCAACGCTGACACGTTCGCCTGCGCTGACAATTGGTCTCTGGTTGAAGCAGGTTCCCTGGTTGGAACGCAGGAATTTGATGATGTGGAAGTTTTTGAGCTCGCCGTCATCAGTGCGGACAACAACCTTGTTTGCGTCAACGCGGTCAACCACACCGTTTACGTCGGAAACAACGCAGACACCCGAGTCAACAGCTGCTTTGTACTCCATACCGGTACCAACGATTGGATTTTCGGTCTTGAGAAGCGGCACTGCCTGACGCTGCATGTTCGCACCCATCAGAGCTCGGTTGGTATCGTCGTTTTCAAGGAATGGGATCATTGCTGTTGCAACGGATACTACCATCTTAGGCGATACGTCCATGTAGTCTACCTGCTCACGTTCCACGATCTTAACCATGTCGCGGTGACGAACCGAAACCATCTTGTTTGCGAAGGTGTTTTCTTCGGTCAGCGGTTCGTTTGCCTGTGCAACGATGAATTCGTCTTCACGGTCAGCAGTCATGTATTCTACTTCATCCAGAACTTTGCCGGTTTCTTTGTCAACACGGCGGTATGGAGCCTCGATGAAGCCGTATTTGTTGATTCTTGCGAAAGTAGCCAGGTAGGAGATCAGACCGATGTTAGGACCTTCTGGGGTCTCTACCGGACACATTCTTCCGTAGTGGCTGTAGTGTACGTCTCGAACTTCGAAACCTGCACGGTCTCTGGAAAGACCGCCAGGACCCAGAGCGGAAAGACGTCTCTTGTGGGTCAGTTCTGCCAGAGGGTTGTTCTGGTCCATGAACTGGGACAGTGGGGAGGAACCAAAGAACTCTTTGATCGCAGCAACAACCGGACGGATGTTGATCAGAGCCTGTGGAGTGATAACCTCCATATCCTGTGCCTGAGTTGTCATTCTTTCACGAATAACACGTTCCATTCTGGAGAAACCGATTCTGAACTGGTTCTGAAGCAGTTCGCCGACAGAACGGATTCTTCTGTTGCCCAGATGGTCAATGTCGTCGGTGGAGCCAACGCCGTTGCCCAGGCAGCAGACATAGTTGATGGTTGCAAAGATATCGTCCTTGATGATGTGTTTTGGAATCAGGTCATCTGCTCTGTCCACGATCATCTGGCGCAGCTCTTCATCAGAGTTGCAGCTATCCAGAATTTCACACAGTACCGAGAAACGTACTTTTTCATTAACACCGATCTCTTCGAGCTCTTCCTCGGTGTAGCAGGAGGTGTAATCAAGCAGGTTAACCATACCATTGGAGATAACCTTTACAATGCGGTCACCGCATTTGAGGAATACGGTGTCAACACCTGCGCGCTCGATCTCTTCTGCTTTTGCGCGGGTCAGAACTTCGTCTGGTTCTGCCATCACTTCACCGGTACGACTGTTGATGATTGGCTCAGCAACAATGTGACCATTGATTCTGGAAGCGATACCCAGTTTTTTGTTGTATTTGTAACGTCCAACACGGGACAGGTCGTATCTTCTAGCGTCAAAGAACAGTGCGTTCAGATGGGACTGAGCGCTGTCTACTGTTGGTGGTTCACCTGGACGCAGTTTTCTGTAAACTTCCAGCAGAGCCTCTTCTGTGTTGTTGGTGCTGTCCTTTTCGATGGTAGCCTGGATTCTTGCATCTTCGCCAAAGAATTCCAGAATCTGCGCATCGCTGGAAAGACCCAGGGCACGGATAAAGGTTGTTACTGGCAGCTTTCTGTTTTTATCAATACGAACATAGAAGACATCGTTGGAGTCGGTTTCGTACTCAAGCCATGCGCCGCGGTTTGGAATAACTGTTGTAGAGAAAAGTTCCTTACCAGCTTTGTCACGGGATACACCGTAGTACACGCCTGGAGAACGTACCAACTGGGAAACGATAACTCGCTCCGCACCATTGATAATAAATGTACCGCTTGGTGTCATCACAGGGAAATCACCCATGAAGATGTCCTGTTCTTTTACCTCGCCTGTCTCCTTGTTCAGGAGGCTTGCACGAACCCGCAGAGGAGCTGCATATGTTGCATCGCGCTCTTTACACTCTTCGATGGTGTATTTGGGTTTTTCGTCAAGACGGTAATCGATAAAGTCAAGTACCAGATTGCCCTGATAGTCTGAAATCTCGGACATATCTTTAAATACTTCCTTTAATCCCTCCTCAAGAAACCATTTGTAGGAGTTTTTCTGCACTTCAATCAGGTTTGGCATTTCCAAAACCTCATTAATCCGAGAAAAGCTCATTCGAACATTTTTACCCAGATGTACCGGCTTAACATTCACCATAGGCTTATCCACTCCAATCCGCTTATTTTAACAATTGTCTAATGTGTACAACTTTGTTCGGTCAGAATCCATTATTTTGCAAAAAGGTATTGAATTCTTCTTTCTTCTATGCTACAATATGTTTAGTCAACTACACAACTATCCATTTTGATACATTATAATATTATATTGTATTTTGCCGTTAAAGTCAATCTTTCCGGCACCTTTTGTCGTAAGAAAAACTCCGATTTTTTGATCGGAGTTTTTCTTATTTATGCCAAAATTCAACTTTCTATTTCATCTAAGAGTCTTCTTGACAGAGACTCTTTTTTCTGTTTTTCTCAAATTCCTGATACCAGTTTCCCTGATAGGTAAGTTCTCCCTCGTCCCCTTCTGCCAAAAGATCCCATTCTTCCTTTGTCACACTCAGCTCGATCTCTTTTTGTTCCTCCGTGCGGAAGGTCGCATAATAGATGATCCGCACAATCATATTGTTTTTGGCAGATGAATTTTCACGGCGATAGATCGGCTTTTCCCTTTTGGAAATCACCGATGCATGAACTGTGACAACCGGCTCCTTGTCCAGCTTTTTCCTTTGATAGGCAACACCAATCAGTGTCATAATCAATGCACCCACCACACTGATGAGCAAAAATGCTCCCAACACAGCAAGCAACATTCCAAAAATACCAAGCATCAAACAAAATCCTCTCTGTTTTTGATTGTTTCCTAGTGTAACATATCCAACCTTTAAATACAACCCTGCCCGTCCTTGTTTTTGTCCGGGTAGTGACAGGACATTTCTGCCAAGAAATCGGAACAAATTACATTTTTCTTTTCTGCAAAGGAGATCTCACAGCCCGTAGATCGCTGAACATTATCTTCTCCTTCCACCAGCCAGCTTCCATCTGCACCAATGATACTGCTCCTTCCCAGAAAAGAAGCATCCATTTTTGTATTTTTCTCTACTCCCACACGATTGCATAAAATCATCGGTGTCAGGTTTTCCATTGCCCTTACTCGGGCAATCAGATGACTGGATTCTCCTCCAAAATTTGCTGGAACACAAAACAAATCCGCACCATTTCTGATTTGTTCTCTGGCAATTTCCGGAAACCACAGATCAAAACAGATCTGTATCCCTATTTTCACACCTTTGACGCAAAAAACAGAACACTGATTTCCCTTCTCAAAAAAATTTTTCTCAAAGTCCGAAAGGTGAATCTTTCGATATTTTCCAATAAACTCACCTTCTGAAACCACCACTGCACTATTATAAATCTTTCCTTCTTCCCATTCCGGCAGACCTACTACAATTGCACAGTGATATTCTCTGGAGAGTCTGCACAAATCTTCTGTGGTTTTTCCCTGTGGTATTCTCTCTGCTACCAATGCAAGTTCTTCTTTGGACTCAAACAGATATCCGCAGCTGCACAATTCCGGCAGAACCATCAGTTCCAGTTTTTGTGCTTTCAGTGCCTGTTCGATTTTTCTCTTGTTTTCCTCCCAAACTCTTCCCACATCATATTGAAAAAAACCTGCTCTCATTTTTATCTCCTTATCTAAAACAAAACCTTCCGGCAAAATACCGGAAGGTTTTTGTTCTTTGTGAAATTAGTCCATCTTAGCAACAAGGAACTCATAGAAACCACGATGTGTTTCATACAGGTCAACCTTGGAGATGATTTCCATTGGAGCATGCATGCACAGAACTGGAACACCGATATCGATGGTGTCAACGTCCAGCTCAGCGATGTATTTTGCAACAGTGCCGCCGCCGCCCTGGTCAACTTTACCAAGTTCACCGAACTGCCATACAACGTCTGCATTGTCGAGGATTGCACAAACTTTGCTTGTGAATTTAGCGTTGCAGTCGTTGGTGCTGCTCTTACCGCCTGCACCTGTGTATTTAACAACACATACACCGTAGTTGATGAAGGAAGAGTTCTGTTTTTCATAAGCATCTGCAAATGCTGGATCGAATGCTGCGCTTACGTCAGCAGACAGACATTTGGAGTTGGACAGAACGCGTCTTACTGGAACGCCGAATGGCTCAGCCAGATCAGCCAGGAAGTATTCCAGGAATCTGGAGTGCATACCGGTGTTACCGTCAGAACCAACTTCTTCTTTGTCAGCGAAGATAACAACAGAAGTCCATTCTGGGTTGGTGTTTGCGATTTCAGCTGTCATTTCAGTGTAGGAGCAAACACGGTCGTCATGACCATATGCGCCGATCATGCTTCTGTCAAGACCGAGGTCTCTTGCTTTGAGAGCTGGAACAACGCTCAGTTCAGCGCCCAGGAAATCTCTTTCAGTGATGCCGTATTTTTCGTTGAAGATCTTCATCAGGTTCAGTTTAACCTTTTCAGAAGCTTTTTCATCTTTAAACTGTCTGGAACCGATCAGAATATTCATGGATTCGCCCTTGAATGCTTCTGCCAGAGTCTGAGTTCTCTGTTTGGATGCCAGATGTGGCAGCAGGTCGGTTACGCAGAAAATTGGATCGTTTTCATCTTCACCGATGGTGATGGTAACAACAGAACCGTCTTTCTTGTAAACGTCACCATGCAGAGCCAGAGGAATAGTTGGCCACTGGTATTTCTTGATACCACCATAGTAATGTGGTCTGAGGTAACCCAGTTCTGCTTCTTCAAACAGTGGGCTTGGTTTCAGGTCAAGTCTTGGGGAATCAACATGAGCTGCAAGGATCTTAACGCCTTTTTCGATTGGGCGGGTACCCATAGTACCGAAGATCAGAGATTTGCCGCGGTTGTTGTAGTAGAATCTTTCACCTGGCTGATATTTTTTGCCTGGTACAAATTCTTCATAACCGTTTTCTTTCAGCTGTCTGATAGCTTCTCTGACTGCTTCCATTTCGATTTTGGCTGCATCCATATATTTTTTGTAGCCTTCAGCATAATCGTATGCTTTATCGATCTCTTCGTCAGACAGACGGGTGGTACCGTTGACCATCTTCATCATTAATTCTTCCTGGAGCTGCTCGCCTTTGGTTTTTTCCATATCGTTCATCCTCCCGATTAAAATTTTTAGCTGTCCTGAAAATTACATCCAAAACAACCGATATCTACACCGTTTTTAACTTACGGTTAGAAACAAATTTACTAAGAATAAAGTTTGCGATAGATTTTTTTGGTTTCGGAAACTTTGTTATAATACCATTCTGTATCAGAATAGGGTATTTTGTCAAGTGTTTTTCCATCTTTTGAGTATTCTTCCTGCGAAAGCCAGGAATTTACATTCCCCATTCCCGCATGGTAGGAACAGATCGCCAGCTTTTCATCGCCGGTTTCTTCCAGAAGCAGATGCAGCATATAGGTTCCATACTGGATGGAAACCTCCGGATCAAAGATATCCTCGTAGCTGACACCGCTCTCATCCCCCATCCGGTACTGCACCCATTCAAATGCATCTTCTGTCATCTGCATGACTCCGCGTGCATCTGCATGAGAAACCGCATTGGGGTCAAAGTTGCTTTCCACCTTTGCCACCGCATACACAAGATCCCGGTCCACCTGGTATTCCCTGCTGTAACGCTCCACATATTCCCGATAGGTTCTTGGATACAGCTGGCGGTAGACACTTTCTGTTGCCGGCTGCAGTGCAGCAAATCCTGCCGCTACCAGAACAACCAGCAAAACAAACCACAAAAAAATGGATTTTCTTTTCGCAGAACCTGCACGTTTCTTTTTCCTTGCCATCAAAACCTCCACCGTTTAAAAAAGGGGTTTTTACTGCTGTGCCTCCGATGAATTTCCCGCTTCCATCTCTGCTTCCAGTTTGGAAAGCAAAACGGAAGTCTGATTTTTCAGCTCATCGATGCTGCCGTTATTTTCCAGCACCTGCCACGAACGGCTCTTATAATATTCCTCGTCGTGCTGTGCCTGAATGCGTTCATCCGCTTCTTCTTCTGTCAGCTTATCACGGCGGATAATGCGCTCTTTACGGGACTGTACATCCGCTGTGACCGAAACAACACGGTCACATTCACGATCTGCACCGCTCTCAAACAAAGTTGGAGCATCCAGCACAATAATTCCTTCCTGCTGTTCCCGCAGACGTTTTAATTCTCTGTGGATACTGTCGATGATGTATGGAAACATCAGGTTATTTAATTTTTTGAGTTTTTCTTTATCGTTAAAGACGGTGCGCGCCATTTTCTTTCGGTTGAGCGTACCATCCATGTTGATATATTCACAGCCAAACTCCAAGGCAATGTCAGCGATGCAGGCACTGCCTGTCTCGACGACTTCCCTTGCGATCTTGTCCGCATCAATTACAACGACTCCGTTTTCCCTAAGATAGTCCGAAACCGTTGATTTTCCTGCACCGGTCTGACCGGTGAGCCCCACGATCATATTTCTCATTCCTGTGACCTATGCCTCACTTTCCCCATCCAGAGTATGCTCCTGATATGCTGCAGCCCGAATCAGGCGATTATACACCGCAAGACCCACTCCTTGTTTGGATGGACAGCGCGCATACACTTCCTGTGCGCCCCTTTCATCCAATTCTCTAAGCGCTGCAAACAGGTGCTTTGCCTGATCGGTTTCATCTTTACCCAGGCTGATATATGGAACCTGTAAAAAAGGAACATCCTCCTCAAAGCAGAGTGCAAACAGACCTTCTTTCTTCTGGGAATTGACATATTCTGTAAACTCCCTGCTGTCTGCATCCAGAATGGTGATTTTTGCCTTCGGCGCATAGTGCTTGTACTTCATACCCGGAGAATCCGCGCGGACTCCCTCTTTGAGCTTTTCGGTTACCGCTTCATGAATCATCAGATCCGGCAAAAATTCCTTTAACATCTGCGGAGTCACAGCACCCGGACGCAGCAGGATCGGCTTTTCCCCTGCAAGGGAAATAACAGTCGACTCTACGCCCACACTGCACTCTCCGGCATCCACAATCGCGTCCACACGGCCCCAGAGGTCATGCACACAATGCTGCGCTGTGGTGGGGCTTGGGGAGCCGGAAAGATTTGCCGAAGGCGCTGCAATCGGCACCCCTGCCTCATGGATAATCGCTCTTGCTACCGGGTGAGCTGGAATACGGATTGCTACCGTTTCCAGTCCTCCCGAAGTTTCCAGTGGGATAATATCCTTTTTCGGCAGAATGATCGTCAGCGGTCCCGGACAAAAACGCCTGCACAGTTCATAATAAACCGGCGGGATGTTTTTGGCATAACGTTCTGCCTGGGAAGCATCCTCGATATGAATAATCAGTGGATTATCCTGCGGACGTCCCTTTGCCAGAAAGATATTTTTTACCGCATCAGGATTCAGGGCATTGGCACCCAGACCATAAACTGTTTCAGTCGGAAGTGCAACCAGTCCACCCTGACGGATGATCTGTCCTGCACGGGTGATCGCTTCCCTGTCCTGTTTCATTTCCTTTACAGTCAAAAGCTGTGTCTCTCTGTGCTTAAAAATTTGCTCTTGCATGGATTTAAGCCTCTTTTCAGCAGACAGTTTAGTTTTCGCTGCCGGTAGCGTTCGAGCTTTCTTTGAGTTTTTCTGCCTGGTCAAAGGTATTGAGTCCATCAAACAGCTCGGTCAGATCACCGTTGAGTATCTGTTCCAGTTTATACAGGGTCAGACCAATGCGGTGATCGGTAACACGTCCCTGTGGATAGTTGTAGGTACGGATACGTTCTGCACGGTCACCTGCACCAACCTGCAGTTTTCTTTCAGAAGCAATCTTTTCCTCCTGCTCTCTCTGCATCTTTTCATAGATACGGGAGCGCAGAATCTTCATTGCTTTATCCTTATTCTTGTACTGGCTTCGTTCATCCTGACACTCAACAACAGTACCGGTAGGAATATGGGTGATTCGGATTGCAGACTCGGTCTTGTTTACATGCTGACCGCCTGCACCGCCCGAACGGTAGGTATCGATCTGAAGATCTTTTGGATTGATTTCAACCTCAACGTCATCCACTTCCGGCAGAACAGCAACGGTAACGGTGGATGTGTGGATACGGCCTTGTGTTTCGGTTTCCGGTACACGCTGTACACGGTGAACACCCGATTCAAATTTGAATTTGGAGTAAGCTCCCTCACCGTTGATAGAGAAGCTGATTTCCTTGTAACCACCCAGTTCGGTTGGGTTTGCGTTGAGGATCTCGATCTTCCAGCCCTGGCTTTCTGCATACATCGAGTACATTCTGAACAGGCTGTTTGCAAACAGAGCTGCCTCATCACCGCCTGCACCGCCGCGGATCTCAACGATAACGTTCTTGTCATCGTTCGGGTCTTTTGGAATCAGCAGAATTTTAAGCTCTTCCGAGATGGTTTCGATATCTTTCTTGCTGGTTTCATACTGCTCTTCGATCAGTTCGCGGAAATCTTTGTCCAGACCGCTTTCTTCCAGCATCATTTTTGCCTCGTCCATATCGTTTTTTGCCTTGGTATATTCGCGGTATTTTTCAACGATTGGAGTCAGGTTCTTATACTCCTTCATCAGCTCCGCATACTGTTTTGGGTCGCTGACAACATTTGGGTCCATCAACTTGTCGTTGATTGCCTGATAGCGTTCTTCCGCTACGCTTAACTGTTCAAACATCGTTTCATTCTCCTTAAATCTTTTATTCCGTCATTTTCTCTTCTGTTTTGATCCGCCCTCTTTGCAGCTGCCTTTCCTTTACGGCCTGCGGATCTCCCGGATATTTTTCTCTGCCTTACTTCTGGCAACCATGACCTCATGGCCGCAGCCGGTACAACGAAGCTTAAAATCCATGCCGCTTCTTAATACCAGGAACTTGTTTTCCCCGCAGGGATGATTTTTCTTCATAACCAAGATATCGCCAACACGCACGTCCATCTTCTGCGACCTCCTTTTCTCAAGTCCACTATCCGGAAAATTAATCAGGACAACGGTCAAAAATTCCTGCATACAGATTCTATTATAGCAAACAAGCCCTTGTTTGTGCAACAAAATCTTGCACAAACTTTACCACAATCATGCAAAAGAAAAGCATTTTATGCTTTTGCGTCCCTTTGTAAAATTTTGATGGTTACCCTTTTTGCCAGCACAGACAGATCAGAAATAAATCCATTCTCTCCTGCATATAGATAAACCAGCCATTGATGCTATCTGATAAAACAAAAAACTGTCCAAAACGTTTGGACAGGAGGAGGGAAGAAAAATGACAAACTACTGGCCCGAGGGCTGGCTTGTAAATACCGCACAAAATCACAGTTTCTGTCAAAATATTTCCGGACTTCGGGAAGCACTTCACAGCCAGACTATTCTGGAAGCAAGAGCCTGTGTCTGTACGCCGGAACATGATCTGGTAATCGATTTTGGATTCTGCAAAGGAAAAATTCCCCGCTGTGAAGGCGCTGTCGGGATCAGTGACGGCACCACCCGCGACATTGCGCTGCTTTCCCGTGTCAATAAACCGGTCTGCTTTGTTGTCCAATCTATCGAGCAAAATCCGGATGGCTCCTTCACCCCTATTTTATCCCGCCGCCTTGCACAACAGAGATGCTTAGAAGAATCGATCCGTCATCTTCACGCCGGAGACATCATCCCAGCACGTGTTACCCATCTGGAAGCATTCGGCTGTTTTGTGGATATTGGCTGCGGCATCCCTTCCCTGATCCCAATCGACTGCATTTCGGTGTCCCGCATCTCCCACCCATCCGACCGCTTCCGCACCGGACAGGACATCTATGCCGTCGTCACGGATGTGGACCAGAACCTGCGGGTATCCTTAAGCCATAAGGAACTTCTTGGAACCTGGGAGGAAAACGCTGCACTGTTTTCTTCCGGTGAAACGGTATCCGGCATCGTGCGTTCGGTGGAGCACTACGGAGTTTTTGTGGAGCTTGCACCCAATCTGGCAGGACTTGCTGAGCCCAAAGATGGGGTGAAGGTTGGACAGCAGGCAAGCGTCTACATAAAGAATTTGATTCCCGAAAAGATGAAAATTAAACTCATCATCATCGACTCGTTTGACCCACCCAGCGATGTCCCTGCTCCGATTACTCCCCTGCGCTACTTTATCGATTCAGGACACCTCGACCACTGGGTTTATTCTCCTGCTGTATCAAACAAAAAGATCGAAACTTTCTTTGCATAAAATCATTTTTTCGAAAGCAAAAGAGGAACCACAAAGGTTCCTCTTTTTTGTTTTGTGTTAATAGGTCAGGACTTCGTATCCGTCCTCTGTCACCGCTACGGTGATCTCCCACTGAGCGGACAGCTTGCCGTCACTGGTTACGACAATCCAATCCTGTCCGTTTTCATCCATGCGGACATTGTGCTTTCCTTCGTTTACCATCGGCTCAATGGTAAATACCATTCCAGGTGCCAGCATCATGTCAGTACCTCTTTTGCCGACATAGCCTACCCATGGATCTTCGTGGAATTCCAAGCCAATTCCATGACCGCCGATTTCACGGACGATGGTATATCCGTTCTTATGGGCATGGTCGGAAATTGCCTGTGCAATATCTCCCAAAAAGCCCCATGGTTTTACTTCAGCAAGTCCCAGCTCCACACATTCCTTGGCAACTTTGACCAGGTTTGCAGCATTTTCGGAAACTTCACCGATGCAGAACATTCTGGAAGAATCAGAAAAATAACCGTTGTAGATGGTGGAAACATCCACATTGATAATATCGCCGTCTTTTAAGACAACCTTGTCGGATGGGATACCATGGCAGACCTGATCGTTTACCGAGGTGCATACGCTCTTTGGAAATCCTTCATAGTTGAGAGGTGCAGGGATACCGCCCAGACGAGTAGTTTCATCATAAACAATCTTGTCAATCTCTTCGGTGGTCATTCCGGCATGAATCTTCTGTGCTACCAGGTCAAGCACTGCAATGTTGATCTTGCTGCTCTGACGGATGCCTTCAATCTGTTCTGGTGTTTTGATCATCTCATGGGTCGGTACGGTATGGCCCTCTCTGCGGAAGTGGTCCAGTTTTTCATCAAATTCCATGTGGCAGTGTTTATATTTTTTCTGGCTGCCGCACCAGCATGGGTCGTTGCGGCCCAGTTTTTTCTCAGACATTGTTGTTACCTCCTGTCAAATATTCTTCTCTTGTCAGCGAATAGATACAGTCGTCATGAATCACACCGTTGCGGTCTGAAACCGCGTGGCGGATGCAGCCTTCCTTAACAAATCCTAACTTTTCGGCAAGCTTTGCCGAAGCAATATTTTCTGCATAGCACCGCAGGGAAAGGACCTGCATCCCCTGCGCAAATAACATCTCTATCAGTGCCTGCATTGCTTCGGTCATATATCCTTTTCTGGCTTCTTTCTGTGCAAGATAATAGGAGAGGTTCTGGGAATGAACCTGATAACGCAATGCATCCCCGCCAAAGAAGCAGGCTCCGATCACCTTTCCGTCTTCCTTTTTCTCAAGAATCAGGGTACGGTCCTGTTCCTCCATCAGTTCTTCCTGCAGCTGCTCCTGATTTTTGGGAGTAGTCGGATTAAACTGAAGAACAAAATCACTGTTTCGAATCGGGAGTAAAGGCACCGCATCCTCCGGTGTGGGAGCTCTCAATATCAAGCGTTCGGTTTCGATCTGTTTCACCCTGTTCTTCCCTTCTTTCCGCAGCAGAAAAAGATATACCAAATCCATCGGCTTTGTTTTTAGTATAACGCACTCCTGCCATCAATTGCAAGATTTGTTTGTAAACTGTATTCAAATCTTTTGTCTAAAAAAGGAACCGGCCACAAAACCGGTTCCTTTTCATTTCTCTTAGTTTTCCATCTTCCATTTTACGCCCTGTGGGGTATCCAGCAGAACGATTCCGCGTGCTTTCAGATCATCGCGGATCTTGTCAGCCAGTGCAAAATTCTTTTCTTTTCTTGCCTGCTGACGCTGCTCGATCAGTGCTTCGATCTCTGCATCCAGATTGTCTTCCTTGCGGTCGTACAAAAGACCCAGAACATCGGTAACCAGACGATCAAACATCTCGCTTGCATAAGAAAGTGCTTCTTTTGCTCTTGGTACTGCAATAAAGGTATTGATGTCGCGTACCAGATCAAATACTGCTGCGATACCGTCAGCGGTGTTGAGGTCATCGTCCATTGCTTCAATAAACTGTGCCTTTCTGCTGTCTACCTGCTGTTTGAATGCTTCATCTGCAGCAGCATCAGCAGTTTCCGGCAGAGCGTTCTTGATCGCAAAGTCGAGGTTGTCGCGGCAGTTGTGCAGACGCTCGAGCGCTGCCTTGCACTGCTCAATGATGGTCAGATTATAATTGATTGGGCTTCTGTAATGAGCGGAAAGCATCATATATTTGATTGGCTCGTAGCCGTATTTCTCCGCTACCTCACGAACAGTAAAGAAGTTGCCCAGAGATTTACTCATCTTCTTGTTGTCAACGTTGATATAGCCGTTGTGCATCCAGTAGTGAGCATACTCTTTTCCAGTGCAGCACTCAGACTGTGCGATTTCATTTTCATGATGTGGGAAGATCAGGTCCTGACCGCCGCAATGGATATCAATGGTTTCACCCAGATGTTTGTGGATCATTGCGGTACATTCGATATGCCAGCCTGGACGACCCTCACCCCAGCGGGAAGACCAGTGTGGTTCTCCCGGTTTTGCGGATTTCCACAGAACAAAGTCCAGCGGATCTTCCTTGTGTTCACCGACACTGATTCTGGCGCCGCTTTCCAGCTCTTCCAGTGGCTGATGGGACAGTTTGCCGTAACCCGGATCTTTCTTGGTGCGGAACAGAACGTCGCCGTTTGCTTCATAAGCAAAGCCCTTGTCTTCGAGAGTTTCCACGATGTGTTTGATTTCATCAATGGTTTCGGTTGCCTTTGGATGAATGGTTGCTTCGCGGATACCGAGGCCTTTGGTATCGGTCAGGTATTCGTTGATGTAGCGTTCTGCGATTTCCTTTGCAGTTACGCCTTCTTCGTTTGCCTTTTTGATGATCTTGTCATCGATGTCGGTAAAGTTCTGGACAAAGGTAACATCGTAGCCTTTAAATTCCAGATATCTGCGCATGGTATCAAATACACAGATTGGACGTGCGTTGCCGATGTGGATAAAGTTATATACAGTCGGTCCGCAGGCATACATTTTTACCTTGCCCTGCTCGATCGGCACAAATTCTTCTTTTTCTCGGGTTAGAGTGTTAAATATTTTCATAGAGAATCTCTCCTTTCAGCTGCTGTACTACTGTATGCGGTGATCTTTCGATTCAGTCTATGGACACCATCGGATATTTTCTACATTTTGATCTTGATAACGTGAAAAACTCCGCCCCCACCTGCCAAACGGCAGATGAAGGCGGAGTAATAATTCCGCGGTTCCACTTCAAATTTATCGCTTTTCCCTTTAACGCAGGAGGTACGTTCCTCTATACTCGGTTTGCTTTCCAGAGGACAGCTCGCAGGTGCATTCAAAAAGATTCCTGCCCTGACCGGCTCTCACCTGTTCCGGTCTCTCTGTCGGGGGAGCTTCTTTTCTACTCTTCCTGGGTCATCGCTTTTTGGGGTTTTCCACTGTTTAATCAGCGTACCACATTTTCGTTTTGATTGCAAGAGGAAAAGCGTCCTGCTTTCAAAACTTTCTTTCCGTCCCCAATTACAAAAATACGGTTGATTCCCCCTGTATCGGGGTCCATAATTTCTCCCACCTGCACTCCGCCGCAGTGTATAATCGTTTTTTCCGAAGCAAAGTTTTCCTGATCACAGGTAACAATCACCGGATTAATTCCCTGTCCTTGTAGTATTTCTACCGCCATCCTCAGCATCCGGGTTGCATAACCCTTTCTGCGCTCCGATGGGCGGATTCCATAACCGCAGTGCCCATTAATCCAAAGACTCTCTCCCTGCTCCTGTGGTCGGATACTGATAGTTCCCAACAATCTTCCGTCCCCCCGTATCAGGAAAAAGAGATTCTGCCCCTGCTGTTTCTCCGCTGCGAGCCATTCTAGCCACTTACTCTGAGAAAGTATTGGATTTTTTATACAGGGACAGCGCCGCAGAGTTCCCGGATGAATTTCTTTCCCAGATTCCTTCCATTCCTTTAGAAGTTCTATACATTGTTCTCTGTGTTCCCAAGATGGGCTAAGCAGTTTTACCTCCATACCTTCTCCTTTCTGTCTGTACTAAAACAAAAAGCTGTCGGCAAATGCCGACAGCCTTTATTCTTATTTTGCCTGAGCAATCAGGGCACGGTTTTTCCACAGGTAATTGAAACCGGAAAGGAGGGTCAGCGCCAGAGAAAGGATCATCAGCGCAATATGGATGCCAGTGCACACACTCTGCATTCCAATCGACATGGTATCGATAAAGTTTGTCATCAAAAGTGCGTAGCAAATCCACACCATGGTGGTAGCGGTTTTATACTTGCCCCATTTATCTGCCGCAATGACGATGCCCTTGCCCGAAGCGATCAGTCTCAGCGAGGTGACCAGAAACTCCCTTGCCAGAATCAAAATCACGATCCATGCAGGAGCCAGTCCCAGCGGGATAAAGTAAATCAAAGCCGCTGTTACCAGAATTTTGTCTGCCAGCGGGTCCATAAACTTCCCGAAATCGGTGACAAGGTTATACTTTCTTGCGATCTTTCCGTCCAGCATATCGGTAAGAGATGCCAGAACAAACACCACAAATGCCCACAAAATATGGTTAGGCAGGCTGTTAAGCTCGATAAACACCATGAATACCGGAATCATCAGGATTCTTAACATGGTCAGTTTATTCGGTAAATTCATATTAAAACCTTCTTTACTCTTCGTCTGGTTCGGTCTGACGTCCGATCAGGTCATATCCAACCGAGTCGAGAATCTCTACCCAGACAAAATCGCCTGGTTTCACATCTTCATATTCGCTTACGAAGCTTGTTTTGGTGTCAATGTCCGGCGCATCCATATAGCTTCTGCCGACATACATCTGCTGCTCGTCATCATAGCCCTCGACCAGAACCTCCAGCTTTTTGCCGACCAGAGATTTGCCCAGTTCAAAAGCAATTCCCATCTGTTCTTCCATGACAAGGTCTGCACGATGTCTTCTTACCTCTTCATCGATCTGGTCTTCACGTTCCCCAGCCGGAGTATCTTCTTCGGTGGAATAAGCAAAGCAGCCCATACGTTCGAAACGTACCGCACGGACAAACTCAACAAGCTGTGCAAATTCTTCTTCGGTTTCTCCCGGGAAGCCTGCGATGAAGGTTGTTCTGAGCACTACGCCCGGAACCTTGTCTCGGATTCTCTGCATCAGAGCGATCAGCGACTCAAAGCTGCCGTTGCGGTTCATCTCACGCAGAACCTTTTCATTTGCGTGCTGGAGCGGCAGGTCGATATATTTTACTACCTTTGGTTCTCTTGCCATTACTTCCAGCAGACTGTCGGTCACGCGATCCGGGTAACCGTAAAGAATACGAATCCAGTGGAAGCCGTCAATCTTGCACAGCTCGGTCAGCAGCTTATCCAGAGAATATTCCCCGTACAGATCCTGACCGTATTTGGTGGTATCCTGTGCAACGAGGTTGAGTTCTTTGACACCGCTTTCAGCAAGACCTCTTGCTTCTTCGAGGATATCTTCCATCTTTCTGGAACGGAAGCCCCCACGAATCAGCGGGATTGCACAGTAGCTGCACTTGTTGTCACAGCCTTCTGCAATCTTTAAGTACGCCGAATATTTTTCGGTGCTGAGCACCCTGTCGCCGTTGAGCGGCAGATCTGCCTTGTCGCCAAATGCGGTGACACGCTGTCCATCCAGTGCTTCCTTGACTGCTTTCGCAATCTCGGTATTTTTGCCGATACCAAGCACAACATCCGCTTCTGGAATCTCCATAGCCAGTTCTTCGCGATAACGCTCAGCAAGACAACCGGTAACTACCAAAACTTTGACCTTACCCTGTGCTTTCAGCTGAGCAAACTCAAAGATGGTTTCAATCGACTCTTTTTTTGCGTCCTCGATAAATCCGCAGGTGTTGATGATGACAACATCACACTGCTCCGGGTCTGCACACAGTTCATAACCGTTATTTACCATCAGAGCAAGCAGGATTTCTGCATCGACCTGATTTTTAGAACAGCCTAAGGATACCATTCCTACTTTATATGCCATAGTTTCTTCCTTCCTTATTATTTTTTGCCTGATATTCTTCCTTCGATAAACTGTAACAATATAAATCGGTCCAGTTGCCGTCAAGATCCTTTGTTTTCTGTTTTTCAATCCTCTCCAGTTTCATTCCCAGCTTTTCCATCAAGCCAACCGATTTCATCGGATCAATCGTCTCCGCTAAAATTTTGCGGACACTCATCTCAGAAAAAGCATGGGAGATCATTCTCACGCAGGATTCATAAGCGTACCCCTGCCGCCAATATGCCTTGTGAAAAACCCAGCCGATTTCATAGGTTTCCGACTCCCCATCATAAAGATGAAACAGCAAATAGCCCATCAGCTTGCCGTCTGCCTGATCTACAATGGCAAAGGCTCCTGATTTTTCAATACAAAACTCCCTGATAAACTCCTCTGTCTTTTCGATGTCATAAGGCGGTTCAAGATATTGCATTGTCTGCGCGTCACCGAAAATCTCCTGCAAAGCTGGAACATCAGCCATGTAAAAGTCCCTGATAATCGTGCGCTGCGTTTTCAAATACAAATCAAACCCCTCCTTCCTGTTTTCGGGGATAGACCGTTATTCAGATTCCTCTTTCTCCAGCAAATTCTCCAGAACCCGCCGGATCTCCTCATAATGGTACCCTTTCCTCATTAGTCCGCGAATCGCTCTGTCCTTCCCCTTCTGCTCGCCCAGCACACTTTTGTACTTTTTGAGCAGCAAGGTTCGGATCTCTCCCTCGATGTCCCGTTCTTCCAAAGCTTCCTCCTCTTCGGATTCTTCTTCAGCTTCTTCCTGCATCTGGGAAAGCAGGGAGCTAATCTGTGAGCGGATATCATCCGGCTCATACCCTAAGCGCATCAGGGCAGCAAATGCCCTGCGCCGTCCTTTTTCTTCTTTGAGGGAGCAAGCATATTTTCTTTCCAGGATTTGGAGAATGGCCTGCTGCTCATCAAAATCGGAAAACTCCTCCATGACATCTTCGATATCATTTCGGTCAATTCCCCGGACAGCCAGTTCCTGCCGGACCCTCGCCGGAGCATAATGCTTGATTGAAAACAGATCCCTTGCACAGCGAAGTGCATAGTCTGCATCATTGATCAGTCCCAGCTCCTCCAGACGGTCGAGCACATCCTCCACACAGTCCTCGGAAAAATCCCGTGCCAGACGCTCGCCCAGCTGTTTTCGGGTAAAAGACTTGTAGGACAAAAGCGAAAACGCCTTTTCTCTTGCTTTCTGGTACTGGGTCTCACTCTTGAGCTGTTCATACTGCGCGGGAGTAAACTTTTGCCCGACCTTTAGCTTGTGCCGGAGCAAGGTTTCTTCATCCACCGAGAAATCAAAAGTATCATCAAAAAAGACAGCCATCCGGCCCTGTCGGGTTTCCTTCAAGGCCGTGATGGTTTTAAAATTGGGCTGCATTATTTATCATCTGCCTCAATGTCGATGATCTTGCTGGAAGAACTTCTCTGTCCACCGAAATCCTCATCGAGATCCGGCATACTGCTGACTGGAGCCTCATCATCCATCGACATTTCGTCACGATCCACCGGTGCTGCTGTTGGAGCAGAGGTGTCTGTGTCTGCATCCTCTTTGCCTTTCTTCTTTGCTCCACCTTTGGACATAGACAGCAGTTTGTCCTTCTGTGCCATAACTTCCTGTGCGATCTTCTCACAGAATTCCGGATTATCTTTCAGGTACTGTTTTACCTTATCTCTTCCCTGACCGATACGGTTGTCCTGGTAGCTGTACCAGGAACCGGATTTCTTAATAATATCCAACTTGACTGCAAGGTCGATAACCTCACCCTCACGGGAGATACCTTCGCCGTACATGATATCGAACTCTGCTTCTCTAAACGGAGGAGCAACCTTATTCTTAACGATCTTAACCTTGGTCAGGTTACCGATAACATCACTGCCCTCTTTGATCGGGTCTTTTTTGCGGATATCCATACGGACAGAGGAATAGAATTTGAGCGCACGTCCGCCCGGGGTAGTTTCTGGATTTCCGTACATAACGCCGATCTTTTCACGCAGCTGGTTGATAAAGATGCAGACTGCGTTGGATTTGGAGATAGCGCCGGTGAGCTTTCTGAGAGCCTGAGACATCAGTCTTGCCTGCAAGCCAACAAAGGAATCGCCCATCTCGCCTTCGATTTCTGCCTTGGTGGTCATCGCTGCAACCGAGTCGACAACGACTACATCGATAGCACCCGAACGAACCAGTGCTTCACAAATTTCCAGTGCCTGTTCACCGGTATCTGGCTGGGAAACCAGCAGGGAGTCGATGTCAACACCGAGAGCCTGTGCATAAACTGGGTCAAGTGCATGCTCAACGTCGATGAATACAGCCTCGCCGCCCATCTTCTGTGCTTCGGCAACGATGTGCAGGGCAACGGTAGTTTTACCGGAACTTTCCGGGCCATAGATTTCGATGATTCTTCCGCGCGGAACGCCGCCGATACCCAGTGCGATATCCAGCGAGAGGGAGCCGGTCGGAATTGCTTCTACATTCAGGGATGAATTTTGACCCAGCTTCATAACAGCGCCTTTACCGAACTGTTTTTCGATCTGTGCAAGGGCTGTTTGAAGGGCCTTTTCTTTTTCGGATTCTGCCATATTGTCCTCCTGTTCTTATTAAAACCATTGTGTGGATATTTACTATTTGAGCTTCTTCTTATTATATTATATCACACCATAAAAATCAACGGAGCTGCTTTCTCTTTGTAAAAGAAAAGCAGCTCTGCCTTTTTGATACAGGATATCATGCCCCTGTCTACTCCGTTTGTTTTAACTTCTTCTCCTGCTCATTTTGTTTTGACAAAACAGATTGCAGCAGCATTTCGACAGCCTGCGTTCTTGTGATCTGTCTGCTTTCTGCAAACCGGTCAATTCTTTCCAACAATGTTTTCTTCATCCTAACAGAAATCTGCTTTTTCATTTTTTTACTCCTTCACAAATGTTAATACTCATTTAAAATGCATTTACATTATAAGCGAATTTCATATTCGGTTCAAGTGTAATTACATTTTTAATTTGTTCTTTTTTCGTTTATCCTTTTCTATTCTTGAGATAACATTATGACAAGGAGGTTCAAAAATGGCGATTGACTATCAACTTTTGGGGAAAAGGGTACTTCAACTTCGTAAAGAAAAGGGCTGGTCGCAGGAACGTCTGGCAGAAAAATCAGGTATTTCAAACAATTATGTTTCCAATATTGAAAACTGCTACTCCATTCCCAGTTTGGAAACACTGATGAAACTTTGTGATGCTTTTCAAATCACGCCTAATGATTTATTACTGGGTGTTTCTCAGGAAAATAAATCCTATCTAAATCGGGATATTGCAGAACTTCTTGAACAATGTTCTGCTCAGGAAAAGAAATATATCTATAAAATTATAAAAGTATTTCTATCTGAACATCAGGATGTATAAAAAAAAGAGCTGACCTTCTTGGTCAGCTCTTTTTCTTATCTTCAGTTTTTCTTTTAACTACCCGTCTTTGCGCCGTAGGCGAACAGCGCGCAGGCTCAGCCTGCCGAAAACTTCCCACTGGGAACTTTTCGGGGTCAGTCTGTTCGATTCGGTAGTTTGTGAAAACCCTTTTTATCGCAAAGGGTTTTCACACTTTCCTAAATGCTCCTGACGATAAAGATTCCGCCTTCTGCGGAAGGCAGCCAAAGGCTTCGCCTCTGGACACCACCACCTTTTGAAAAAGGTGGACAAAAACTTCTGTTTTCACTCTCACACTACCCGTCTTCACGCCGTAGGCGAACAGCTTTAGTACTTTCTCAGAAAGTACCAGCCTGCTAGTTTTCTGGATATTCGGCTCTCGGACCACCGATAAGTTTCGGACGGCTGCGAACAAATGTCACGTGCGCCCCACCGATTTCCTTGAGATCCAGTCGAACCGGAATCTGTACGTGCTTGATGTGCTGTCCGATAAAGGTATCGCCGATATCCATGCCGGCTTTTGCAACTACATGCTCAACCATAACCGGATCTTCTGCTCTTGCATAAGCCGCTACCGAGCAGGCACCACCTGCATGAAGAGCTGGTTTTACGGTAACAATTTCAAAATTGTATTTTTCTGCTGCTTCTCTCTCGATCACAAGCGAACGGTTGATGTGTTCGCAGCCCTGAACGGCAAGGTAGATTCCCTTTTCTTTCAGGATTGGCAGAATCGCATCAATAACAGCTTCGCCGACTTCCTTGCTGGAAGCCTTACCGATATGTCCGCCGCAGATTTCGCTGGAGCTGCATCCCAGTACAAAGACATCGCCCGCTTTTAAGTTTGCCACCTTCAGCAGTTCTTCGGTGACGTGTGCCACCTGTTGTTTGATAAGCTGTAAATCAAGTTCCATGATAAGCAACTCCTTTCTTTGCATGATTTTATTGTTTTAGGTATTCCGCACTCTGCGGAGTGCGACCAAAGGCTTCGCCTCTGGACACCACAAACTTTTGTGTACAAAAGTTTGACAAAAAACTTTAATTTTTGCTGCAGCGAGCGCAGTCGGAGACAAGCGACCTGCGCGAGAGCGAGGCTCTTCAGCTTGCACTTAACCGACAACGCGAACTGTCCGCGGGTTCAACTCGCTCAAAAATCATCTACTGGATAATTTTTGAAGGATAGTTTCTACCTGCAATTGGATTTTGAAAACTTTTTCACTTGCAAAAAGTTTTCAAACTTTCAAAAATGCGCTTTCACGGATAAATTGTTCCGCCTTCTGCGGAAAGCGGCCAAAGGCTTTGCCTCTGGACACTACCACCTTTTGGAAAAGGTAGACGAAAACTTCTGTTCTCTCTCTCACTCTACCCGGCTTTGCGCCGTAGGCGAACACTTTTCTTTTGGGTTACCTTTTCTTTTAGCAAAGAAAAGGTAACCTATGGGCGGATAACGTCTTTGCCGCCCATGTACATTCTCAGAGGCTCTGGAATGCGAACAGAACCGTCGTCGTTGAGGTTGTTTTCCAGGAATGCAATCAGCATACGAGGAGGTGCAACAACGGTGTTGTTGAGGGTGTGCGGCAGATAGGTCTGTTTTGTTTCCTTGTTCTTAACGCGGATTCCCAGCCTGCGTGCCTGTGCATCACCCAGATTGGAGCAGCTGCCAACCTCAAAGTATTTCTGCTGACGTGGGCTCCATGCTTCTACGTCAAGGCTCTTAACCTTCAGGTCAGCAAGGTCACCGGAGCAACATTCCAGAGTACGAACTGGAATGTCCAGAGAACGGAAGAAGTCAACAGTGTTGGTCCACAGTTTCTTGAACCATTCCATGCTTTCTTCTGGTTTGCAGACAACGATCATTTCCTGTTTCTCGAACTGATGGATGCGGTAAACGCCTCTTTCTTCGATGCCGTGTGCACCAACTTCTTTTCTGAAGCATGGGGAATAGCTGGTCAGAGTCTGTGGGAGCTGGGATTCATCGAGGATGGTGTCGATAAATTTACCGATCATGGAATGTTCGCTGGTACCGATCAGGTACAGGTCTTCGCCCTCGATCTTGTACATCATGTTTTCCATCTCAGCAAAGCTCATAACGCCGTTTACAACGCTGGAACGGATCATGAATGGAGGAACATAGTAGGTGAAACCTCTGTCGATCATGAAGTCTCTTGCATAGGACAGAATTGCAGAGTGCAGTCTTGCAATATCGCCGCACAGATAGTAGAATCCATTGCCGCTTGTTCTTCTTGCACTGTCAAGGTCAATACCATGCAGACGTTCCATAATGTCAACATGATATGGAATTTCATAATCCGGAACAACTGGTTCGCCAAAACGTTCTACCTCAACGTTCTCGCTGTCGTCCTTACCAATCGGAACAGACTCGTCGATGATGTTTGGAATAACCATCATACGTTTTTTGATTTCTTCGGTAAGCTGCTCCTCTTTAACTTCCAGATCAGCCAGCTCCTGAGCCATTGCTGTTACCTGTGCTTTTACCTGTTCTGCTTCTTCTTTCTGGCCTTTTGCCATCAGTCCGCCGATCTGTTTGGACAGGGTGTTTCTCTGACCACGCAGATAGTCACCTCTGGATTTTGCATCGCGGAACTGGGTGTCCAGCTCCAGAACTTCGTCAACCAGAACCAGTTTTTCGTCCTGGAATTTCTTTTTAATATTTTCTTTGACAAGGTCAGGGTTTGCTCTGACCAGTTTGATATCCAGCATGCTGATATCCTCCTTACCAAAATACAACAAATTTTATGTGGAAAATAAAAAAACCTCCCGTCCACCCATGGGACGAAAGGAACTTTTCCGTGTTGCCACCCAAATTGCAGAAAAATTTTCTGCCTCTTTCTTGGCGCGTTACAGGGCGCCACCCCTTAGCTCATCGCTAAACGCTCCGGAAGCGGAAATCATCGCCCTGTTTACCGGCTTGCACCTTCCACCGGCTCTCTGCAAAACGATCAGACGATCATCTTTTCCATCACTGCGCTTTGTGGTTGTTCTGTTGTTTCCAAGGATATTATATACCCCGTTTGCCTTTTTTGTAAAGTCCCTTTTGTATAAACCACCGCAAAATTCATGATTCTGACGAGAAAAAGACCTGCCTTTCCCGAAAAAAGCAGGTCTTTTGTTGCTTTTATTCTTTTGTTTTAGATTTTTGCTGCTTACAAAATCTATTTAACCAGAATTTCACTGCTTTGCGGTGTTGATTCTGTTCCCTGAATCCAGCCATCTTTTACGGTAAAGACTGTCCGGTTTACTTCCTGCTGGTAGGTAAATCCATTTTCATCCTGTACCTTCATCACAAAGGTCACGATGTCTCCGTCCTGGATATTTTTGATTTCCCCGCTCCAGCTCATCGGTGCGTTTCCACTGTCATTGTTCCATACCTTGTAAACTTCGCCGGATTTCTCCACCAAAGCAGCCTGCTGCGCATCCTCTTGCGTTTCTTCTTTTTCTCCAAGAGTTTTGGTGATCACTTCCTGATCGTTTAAGTAGATGCTGACTGTGCCGCCGGTCATTTTCGGTTCATTGCTCACTCCGCCGGCATCATAGCTGGTCATCAGATTGACCGATGCAAACGCACTGTATTCAATCGAAGATTTATCCTCCGATTTTACCGAATAGGAATCAAAGCCGCCGCTCATCTGCGGATGCAGCAGATTTAATCCCCATGCAGAATACTGATTCTCCAGTTTTTCCTGGCGTACAACATCGCCATCCTGAACTTCAGCGCTTAAACTGATATAGTCCACCAGCGGAATGGTAAGGCTTGCCTCATATACACCGGATTCCACACGGACAGCATCTGCCACCTGCTCTTCAAAGCCTTCACAGTCAAACACCATATCATATCCCTGTCCTTTTGCGGAATAACCGCTGTAACGAACACGAACCTGTGTCTGGTCACTGTATTCCTTTGGCATGATGCGGATGGTCATCTGCATGCTCTGATCTTTCTGGCTGCACTCTCCCCAATTTACCGAATAATCGGAAACAATGCTTGCATTTTTCTGCGCGCTTTCGGTAATGGTGGTAATAGCAGAATTTAAGGTAGAATTGATATCACTGTCGATGCTGGTCACAGAATGCTGCACCGCGCTGACATTTTGCTCCAGCTGGCGCACCCGCATTAAAGTAACTGCCGAAAAGCCGGTGGATAGAACAGCAACCGCACACAAACACGCAATCGCTATTGTCTTTAAATTTTTGTTCATAAAAGTCCTCCTGAAGGTTTCTGTCCTGTTTCCTCTTTTCCCTCTTAGTATATCGGATTTTTCCTTTTATTTCAAGGATGATTTGCATACCATAAATTTCCATAATATAATCGTTCTGTAAACTTTTTAAAATCGTAAAAGAAAGATGCTCCTTCATTCTATCCTTTTGTTTAAAATCGGACATGATAATCACTTTGACCTTCTTTTCTTGATACAACATCATCTCATTTAACGGATAGTTTTTTCCTTTGCCGCATACACTCTGGTAAAAGGAGGAACTGCCATGAAAATCATCGTCTTTCGGGTTAAGACATTGCTTATTATCTGTCTTATAATCGGTGTCCTGCTAAGTACGCTCTACACACCTGCGGTTCAATCGGTATTTTCTGCAAGCAATGGGAGATCACTGCCCATCTATTCGGTACAGACTGAGGAAAAAAAGATTGCCATCGGAATAAACTGTGCCTGGGATGACAGCGATATCCCCTCCATGCTCTCCTGCCTTGCCGAGCAAGAGGTTAACGCAACCTTTTTCCTGCTGGGAGAATGGGCAGAAAAATATCCGGTTTCCGCCGCGACCATTGCCAAAAGTGGTCAGGAAATCGGCAGTCATTCCTATTCTCATCGAGATCTGGACAGTCTGTCTCAAAGCGAAATTTTAAATGAGATCTCCCAATCACAACAGAGCATTCAAAAGGCCTGCGGCCAAACTCCTGTTCTCTTCCGTCCACCTTCCGGCAGCTATAATGATACTGTTATTGACTGTATCCATCAAAGCGGCTGTATTCCGATTCAGTGGAGTATCGACACCCTGGACTGGAAAGGGCTCTCCGCACAGGAAATTGCTGACCGCGTTTCTGACAGACTTTCTCCCGGCGCGATTATCCTGCTCCATGCCGGTGCCAAACATTCTGCATCCGCTCTTCCTCTCATCCTTCAGCAAATCAAAAGTCAGGGATACGAAATCGTCCCTGTCGGCGAATTAATTTATCCTAATAGTAAACTAGTTGAACCTTCCGGTATGCAATTAAAACCGTAATTTTATTCTTTTAAAATTCCCTTTTTGCTGATTGCAAAAAGGGAATTTTTGTATTATCATAATTTCTTCATAATATCGGCTTTGTTTTTTCTTAAAAATTCATATCAGTTAATTTTAATATTTCCAAAACAATATATTTTGATATTATACATAGCCTATTCATTTTTATGCGGTATCTTATAGGTGCAGCAAATTTATACGAATTGTAATTTAAATGCTGCATCATTTATGAAAGGAGTCTTTCCATGAAAAGTCTTTTTGCAGTTTTGCTGGCTGCGGTAATGGTATTCTCTTTTGCCGCATGTTCTTCTGACGATAATAAGGATGACACCAATACCACAACATCAACCAGCACAAGCACAGAATCTGAAACCACCGAAGAGGAGCCGGTTGAAGAAGTTGCTTCGGACGAAAACATCGAAACAGAGGCTACCGATGAAACCACAACAGGAGAAGCATCTTCTGACGAAGAAACTTCTTCCGAAGAGGCGGAAAGCGACACAGCAGATGACACTTCCACCGCTGAAGAACAGGTTATCACCGGTACTATCACCGAATCTGCTGAGGGTACCGTTACCATCGAGACTGAGGACGGAACCGCTTTAACCTTCAGCATTCCAGACGACGCTGACCAGACCGAAGTTAATGGCATGACAGTTGGCGATACTTTGGAAATTACTTATACCGGCAGCATCGAGGGTGAAGACACCTCTTCTGCAACTGTTGTAAAACTGGTACAGACCGCTGCAGAAACCGCTAACGCAGAGTAATTCGCAATATCGTTTTCATATTCTCTCCATATCTTTATGCAGACAAAGAGGCACCGCAAAACGGTGCCTCTTTGTCTGCATAAAATCCTCTTAAAATCCCATCCTCTTTGGAAAAGGAGGATTTTTTCATGCATCCTGTTTCTCTCAAAATACGCGCATTCCTGGTCGCGTTTACCTCTGCTTTTCTTTGTTTTATTCTGCTGTGGATGGCAACTCTCATGCTGGTTCATCCAAAATCTGCTCTGCCTTCTTCCAAAGTATCCACCAATACCCCAACAGACAGCAATTCTTCTGTCTACCTTCCCGACCCTTCTGACTGTATGAACCTTTTGATCTGTGAGGATAGTTTATCCCCCTCCCTGTTTTTCCTGCTCCGTTTTGACCCCGTTATAGGCAATATCATCATCTTCTCTTTCCCTGATTCCTTTAACTTTAGTTTATCTCAGGTCTCTGAGCCTGCTGAAAAAATCTACCAAAAAGAAGGCATCTCCGGGATTCAAAACGCTTTATCCGAAACTTATGGAATTGATGTAGAAAAATATCTGCTCATTTCCAGAGAATCACTCCCTGCATTGCTCAACTGCTTTGGCAGCACACAACTTAATCTTTCCGAAGACATCGATTTGATCGTCGATGGCCTTCGCATCACCTTAACCAAAGGGCTGCAACTGTTGGATGGTGAGCGTCTATTTTGCTGGCTGCGTTCCCAAACTCCCGACTCCACAACAGAACAATGCCGCTTTTTCAGTTCCTTTTTGGCTTTGGGCATCAATCAGCATCGTTCCCTGCTTTTATCTGAAAATTCCAACAAATTGTTTAACGATATTGTAAACCTATCAAATACCAACCTTATTTTTTCCGATTACGATTCTCGAAAAAAAGCTGCTGATTTTCTCGGAACCATTTCCACCGAGCCTGCTGTCTCATTTGTTCCAGAATTTACAAGAAATCAGGATGCAACGCTGACGCTTTCCACGCAAGACCGTGAAAAGCTTTGTTCTTTATTTGGTGCTGATTCCTGAGAGCGTTCTCTACAAAATCCCTCTTGACATCTTTCCAAAATCCGATATCATAAAATCATCCATTACTCTATCCATCTGCGTAAAAGGGGGATTTTTATGAGCTTTCATGAAATTTGTGCAAAAGATTTTGAGAACAGCGTTTTCCACACTATCGCCAAAGAGTGGATGCTGATCACTGCTGAAAAACAAATGGACGGCAAACCGGTTGCCAATACTATGACTGCCAGCTGGGGAGGTCTGGGACATCTCTGGAACAAAAATGTCGCATTTGCCTTTATCCGCCCACAAAGATACACCAAAGAATTTGTTGACCAGAGCGAATACTTCTCCCTTTGCTTTTTCGGCGGAGAAAAGATGAAGGAGCTGGGCTATCTTGGCACCGTATCCGGACGGGACGAAGATAAAATTCAGAAATCCGGTCTTACTCTCACCCATTTAAATGGTGTTCCTTGCTTTGAGGAAGCAGCTGCTGTGCTCATCTGCCGCAAATTGTATGTACAAACACTGCGTGAAGACTGCTTCGTTGACCCTGAACTTGCTGCAAGTGTTTATCCGCAGAAAGATTTCCACGATGTCTATGTTGGCGAAGTGGAAAAAATCTTTGTAAAATAAACCACTCAAAAAAACTGCACCCCAATTTTGAGGTGCAGTTTTTGAGTTGCTTACTGTTTTTTTCTTTTTTTATGGAGGTAATAAAACGGCAAGCCGGTAACCAGCAGGGAAAAAGCAACCAGCAGAAGAAAGGCTGAATCATAGTGGAATTTTCCAGCAGCTGCCTGCCAGGAAGCACCTGCTGCTGCACCCACCAGAATCAGAACAGCATCCCATGCTAACGTTCCCAAAACAGTCAACGGCAAAAAGCTGCTCATCGGCATCCGTGCAGCACCAGCCGGAACCGAAATCAGGCTGCGCACAACCGGAACACATCGGCAAAGCAAAACTGCGATCTTTCCCTTTTTGTTAAACCATGCTGTTGCACTTTCGATCTCTTCCCGCTTAAATCCAAATTTTTGCAGCTTTTCCACCGGCAAAATTCTTCCCAAGCCGTACAGGATTACTGCTCCCAACAAAGAACCCAGGGTAGCCGAGATGATTGCCTGCGGTTTTGTCAGTTTAGAGCAGGTGGTCAGAAAACCTGCACAGGTTAAGACGATCTCTGATGGAATTGGTGGGAATACATTTTCTGCCGCCATCAGCAGAAAAATGCCGATCATTCCCCATTCTCCCATCGACTGAATAATCCATTCTTCCATTTTCTGTTTCCCCTTTCCTTTTTCACATTCATATGTTACAGGAGTCTTTTTTATGAATCAACAATCCTATCAGTCTTTGACAAACTGGTTTTATCAAAGACCCATTTTAAACAAAATTTTAGTTTCTTGCTGCCGCCTGTTTCCCTATTCGATGTTTTTTCTGTATGCTGTCGGTTCTGTTTGTCTGTTCTCCCACTTCCTTTTCTATGGATTTGATGCAGAATACCTTTTGTTCTGGATCATTCCTGCCGTCGGATTTGTACTGGTAAGCCTTCTGCGCAAAAAAATCGATGCTCCGCGCCCCTATGATCTATTCGATTTTACACCGCTGATTGGACATGAAAGCGGCGCTTCCTTCCCTAGTCGGCACACAGCTTGCGCCTTTTTAATTTTTTCTGCTTTGCTCTGGATTTTTTTGCACAATCTTTTCCCGATTTCTTTAGTTATTTTGTCTGGGGTTTTGGCATTGCTGACAGGTGCCTCCCGCATTCTTGCAGGACTTCATTTTCCGAAAGATGTGTTTTGCGGTGCGCTGTTTTCCCTTGTTTTCTCCGCTGTATGCTACCCATTGTGTTCTGTCCTTCTTGGCTATTTTGTTCGCTGAGTTTGACATTTTTTGGTCAATTCCCCGGTTAATTGTTGCTATTTTCACAATCTATTTGTGCAAAACTGCTTGACTTCTACGATTTGCTCGTATATAATGTGGTTGAAAAGAAAACGAAGCAAAGACGTCTGATTCCATCTTTTCACAAAAAAATAAAACAAGAAAGTCTGTTTCAGGGCGAGGTGTAATTCCTCACTGGCGGTAATGGGCACAACAGCCACGAGTCCGCGAGCCATTTTTGGCAGATTGGGTCAGATCCCCAAACCAACGGTAAAGTCCGGTATGAAGAAACGGTGTATTTTCGCACGTTCGCCTTCTGATTTTTCAGAAGGCTTTTTTTATGCCTATATTTATCGCTTTGGAAAGTTAACAGACCTTCTCAAACCACATGTATTCCGGTTTTCCGGACTGAGAAAGGGATGCTTTTTATGACAAACACAATTTCGCCAAACAAACCACTCCGTTCTGCTACCCGTGTGCAGATGATCACTCTGGTCGGTGTCTTTGCAGCAATTTCCACCATCTTGATGTTCATTGAGATGCCAATTCCTTTTATGCCGCCATTCTTAAAAGTAGATTTAAGTGGTGTACCGATTCTGATCATGGGCTTTATGTATGGTCCGCTTCCTGCTATCTATGTCACCATTATCAAGGATGCTATCCACATGCTGTCCAGCCAGACTGGTTGTGTCGGTGAACTTGCAGACATGATTATCCTCTGCTCCTTCTCGGTTGTTTCTTCCCTCCTGTACCGCAAAAATCCATCCCGTAAAGGTGTTGTTATCTCGGTACTTGCAGGCGCTGCAACCATCACCGTCGTTGGATCTTTGGCAAACAAATTTATGCTGATTCCATTCTATTCCAAAATTATGCCTCTGGAGGCAATCATTGATGCCTGCCATGCAGTAAACCCAATGGTTGACAGCATGAACGCTTACATTCTGTTTGGCGCAGCTCCATTCAATTTGATCAAAGGCCTGATTCTTTCTGTTCTCACACTGCTTCTTTACAACAAGATGTCAGGATTCATTCGTTCTCGTATGGCATAAGATTCAGTTTCCTTTCAGAGCAAATTCACATAAAGTTCAAGTTTCTCTATTATAATGAGCTCTGTTATTTGGATTCTATTTATGCCTTCTCCTATTTTTCACTATACTATACTGGCAAAGAACCGGTTGGATTTTCCAGCCGGTTCTTTGTATTTACCCTTATTTTTTTATCCTTTTAACTGCTCCCATTCTGCCTCTTTAAAGCCGGTCAGGACAAAATTTTCTCCCACGACAAGCGGACGTTTTACCAGCATACCGTTGGTTGCAAGAAGCTCAAGCTGCTCCTGCTCACTCATGGCAGGCAGTTTATCCTTGAGTCCAAGCTCTTTATAAAGATTGCCGCTGGTGTTAAAAAACTTTTTGAGCGGCAGACCGCTTTTGTGATACCACTGTGTCAGTTCCTCCACACTAGGGTTTTGTTCCACAATATGGCGATCTTCAAATGCAATATTATTCTCTTTAAGCCAGTTCAAAGCTTTTTTGCAGGTGCTGCATTTTGGATATTCCAGTACAAGGATCATGTTTTGCGCTCCCTTTCTGATGATAAAAAAAGGGCAGAACCCAAAGGTTCCGCCCTAAAAAGTTCATTGATTATTTGCCAAAGTATCTATTGAGCAGACCCTGGAAAGCACAGCCGTGACGAGCTTCGTCTTTAGCCATTTCATGAACGGTGTCATGGATTGCATCCAGACCGAGCTGTTTTGCTTTGGTAGCAATTTCTTTCTTGCCAGCGCAAGCGCCTGCTTCAGCAGCTACGCGCAGTTCCAGATTTTTCTTGGTGGAAGTTGTAACAACTTCGCCCAGCAGTTCTGCAAATTTTGCAGCATGTTCTGCTTCTTCAAAAGCAGCTGTTTTATAGTATTCTGCAATCTCCGGATAACCTTCTCTTGCAGCCTGACGGGACATTGCAAGGTACATACCAACTTCGGTGCATTCGCCCTGGAAGTTCATACGCAGACCTTCGAGGATCTCTGCATCTACGCCTTCAGCAACGCCGATTCTGTGCTCATCAGCCCAAACAAATTCGCCCTGAGCCTGTTCTTCAAATTTGGAAGCAGGAGCTTTACACTGTGGGCAGAATTCCGGAGGTGTTTCACCAGTATAAACATAACCACAAATTTTGCAAACCCATTTTTTCATAATTGTTTTCCTCCTTAAATTTTATTCCTGTTAAGAACCAATTGCTTGATTCCTGATGTCCTTCTCTGGTTTAAATAATACCACAATGGTATATTATTTTCAAGTGTTTTTTCTGTAAATTAAAAGAAAATTTTTTTGGTAAAATTAGTCCTTTTCACTAAACTAATTTCCAGAAACAGGCTCGGAGCGCTCTATGTATATCTTTGCCCAAAAATCCACATACTATAACTGCGGAAACAAAAATCCGTAAGATTTTAAGAAAAAAGGATGGATGAAACATGTCCAAAAAGAGCGAAAAAAACTGCCGCAAGGACAACGCCGTTAATACCACTATCCAGACCGGTAGAAACTGCAAAAATGAAGCTCAGAATCTCAAGACTCAGCACCCTGATACCCCAGAAATCAGAAACTACAAATAAAATCTGACTGTATCACCAGGTCTGATGACCTGAAAAAAGGCTGGATGCAAATGCATCCAGCCTTTTTTTAATCTGCATTAATATCATTAAATCCGCTGCCCAGAATATCATGGGTATCGTTTACCATCATAAACGCATTCGGGTCGATCTGTTTTACCAGTCTCTTTACACCCGGATACTGATGATCACGAATTGCACAGAGTACAACCTTCTTTGGATCATGGGAATATGCTCCCTCTGCGTTCAACAGGGTCGCACCGCGAACAATGTTGGACATAATCGCTGTGGCAATCTCTTCTGCCTTATCCGATACTACATACAGCATCATGCCTTTTTCCATGCCATACAGCAGGTAGTCTACAATTTTGGAGGAAACAAAAATACAAATCAGACCGTTTAATCCGCTCTCGATATTTTTGTATACCAGCATCGACACAACCAGAATGGTAAAGTCTCCCGCAAACATAATCTTACCGATTGAGAACTGCGGCATCTGTTTCTTTACCATTCTGCCGACGATATCCAAACCGCCGCTGGTGGAACCTCTCTGCAAAACCAGACCGATACAGGTGCCCATCAGCACACCGCCCATCAATCCAGCCATCATCTTCTCGCCCTGATAAACATATCCCTGTGTGATAAACGGTACGATTACGTCTACCGAGAAGTTGATGATAACAACCGATTTAAAGGTTTTGACAAAAAATTCTTTTCCTAAAATTTTAACTCCCGACAAAAGAAGCGGAACGTTAATCATAAAGGACATCAAACCGATCGGCACACCGAAGATGTAGTTCATCAGGGTAGCAAAACCGGTTACTCCACCCGGAGCAATATGGTTTGGTGCGGTAAATACATTGACAGAAACACCAAACGCAATACCTGCAATCAAGTCAAATAACAGGTCGACTGCAATTGTTTTTAATTTACTTTCTTTTTGCACAAGCTGACTATTAACCATTTTTTACTCCCCCTGCTCAAGGTGTTCCTCAATCATCAAAAACAGCTCGTTGATTCTCTGAATTTCGCCCTTCAGATACAGATATCCAAACAGACACTCCAGACCGGTTGCGCGACGATAATCCTGCATCGTTCCGTTTTTGGGCGGCTTAATCGAGCTGATATTTCGTCCGCGTTTGAGCGCTGCCAGTTCCTCTTCGGTGAGTACCGGTTCCACAACTGCATACGCTTTGCTCTGATAAGAAGCTCTCACCTGTTCCACTGCCTGCAAATGCAGCTTATTCACCGGCATGTTGGCGCGATGAACAATCCGTTCCCGCACCAGAATTTCATACACGGCATCCCCCAGAAAGGCCAGTGCCTGTGGGCTGTACAGTCTGATGTCCACTTTTTCGTTGTTTAAGCTTTCCGTTGTTAACATTCCCTTCTCAGCTATCTGCTGTGCTGCCAGATGCTTTTATCGGATATAATCAAACTCGAAGTTCAGGATGCTGACAGTATCCCCTTCGTTGATGCCCATTTCTTCCAGACGATCGATGATTCCGCTCTGACGGAGAACACGCTGGAAGTAACCGAGCGACTCCTCGTCCTCGATGTTGACCATGCCGAGCACCTTAACCAGCCAGTCTGCTTCGACCACATAAACGCCATCTTCGTCCACGGTAATGTCAAACTTCCATTTGTTTTCATCTTTATCTGGCATAACCGGTACATAGTTGACTTCAAAACGTTTGATTGGCGGCAGCTCATCCAGCTTCTGGGAGATTGCATGAACCAGTGGCTCGATTCCCTTGCGGGTTGCAGCCGAAATGCAGAAGAACTGGCATCCCTGTTCCTCCACAAAGTTTTTGAAATCTTCAATCTGTTCTTCGGTCGCGATATCGCTCTTATTTGCAACAACGATCTGTTCTCTGGTCGAAAGCTCCTCGCTGAAGTTTGCAAGCTCATGATTGATGGTCTTGAAGTCCTCTTTCGGATCTCTTCCTTCGCAGCCGGAAACATCCACAACATGAACGATCAGGCGGCAGCGCTCAACATGGCGCAAAAATTCATGGCCCAAACCAACACCGTCACTTGCGCCTTCAATCAATCCCGGAATATCTGCCATAACAAAGGATTTTTCCTCTGCTACTTTTACAACACCCAGAACCGGAGTCAAGGTAGTGAAGTGGTAGTTTGCAATAACCGGTTTTGCCCCGCTGACAACCGAAATCAGGGTCGATTTGCCGACATTTGGATAGCCGACCAGACCAACGTCCGCCAAAAGTTTAAGTTCCAGAATCAAATCGAAGCTCTCTCCCGGAATACCTGGTTTTGCATAGCGTGGAATCTGTCGGGTAGGAGTTGCAAAGTGGCTGTTTCCCCAGCCGCCTTTTCCGCCATGCGCAATGATAACCGGTGTTTCATCCACGATATCTGCCATGACCTGACCGCTCTCTGCATTCTTGACAACGGTTCCTACTGGAACTTTGATGACAAGATCCGGTGCACTCTTACCAAAGCAGCGGTTTGTTCCGCCGTTCTGTCCGTTCTGTGCGATAAATTTTCTTTTATACTTAAAGTCAATCAGGGTATTGATGCTCTCGCAACCCTGCAGTACAACGTTTCCGCCGCGTCCGCCGTCTCCGCCATCCGGACCTCCCGCTGCAACAAACTTTTCTCTGTGGAAAGAAACCGCACCGTTTCCGCCGGTACCTGCCTGTACTTTAATCGTAGCTTTATCAATAAACATTCGTTTCGCCTCTTTTCTTCTCTTTGCCGCCCTCATTTCATTTTGTGCCGCGCGGCAAGGAAAGGCACAAAACAACTCTATATTACTTGTTCTCTGCTAAAAGAACTTTTTGGAAAACCAACATGGTTAAGATTAGCAAAACAGCGGTAAGATAAAATGGCGTTGATTCGCCAATCTCCTGCATGAAAAATCCGCCTAATACTGAGGCAATCATGCTTCCCAGATTTACACTGCACGAATAAATGCCGCTGTACATTCCTCGCTCCTTCTCCGGTATCTGCTTGGAAAAGACTGCATCCATCGAAAGATTCATGGCTGTGACAGCAAAGGAATATCCCGACCAGCCCAGTCCAAAGAGAACAGGTACTGTGCTTGCCGACATCCAGATTAAAAGCAGAATTGCCAGAATACTTGCTGTTAAAAACGACTTTCTTTCTCCAAAACGTTTTATTTTTGCGCCGATGGAAGGAGACAGATATGCCAGCAGGGTAGATGGAATCAGGCAGATTAGCCCAATCATCATCATATTATTTCCAAATCGCTGCATCATAATCAGGACAAATACTGCGCCCAGCACATTGAGAGAAAGGGAAAGCAAAAAGCGCACAGCAATCAATCCTTTTGCTTTTAAGCAGATTGCCCGTTTTAGATTCTGGAGCTTTTTCCCGTCTGTTTCTTTTGGCATATTATCCTCAAGTTTTCTTGCTGCGTTCCAGACTCCATACAAAGTCAGGACTGCACTTCCAAGGAAAAACACTTTCCAAGTAGCAAAGAAATCCATATTGGATAACAGCACAAAATAAAAAATCATACCGTACAATCCGCCAAAGTTTTGCGCCGCAGACTGCTTTCCTCGATTGACTGCTATCTCTTCTTCGCTCTCGTCAACCACCATGGTGTAGAGCGAAACGGATAAAAGTGCCGTTGCAATACCGTCTATCATCTGGGAAAGATACAGCCAGACAAGTTCTCTGGAAAATGCAAGGAGGGCATAAGAACATGCAGTCAGCACAAGCCCTGTCAAAAAAACCTTTTTTCTGCCAATTTTTTCGTGGTCACATAGTCTTCCGGACACTAACTTACTGAGCAGAACAAACAGCGAATAGACCGAAAACATACCGGTCGTTTCCAGTGGAGAAAGTCCCAGACTGCTGCAATAAATTGGAAGCAAAAAGGACGACATCCAAAAGGGAAAACTTGCAAGCTTCAAACTCCGATTGAGCGTTTTCATACAACGAGCCCCCTGTTCTTACGGTATCTAAGCTCTATTGTACTACACTCCCGGATGCCTTGCAATTCCTTTCCACTTTTTCCTCATCCCGGTATTCCATGCGGATAAATTCTGTCGGACCTTCCGACAGCTCCAACGTCAGACGTTTGATTTCTACAAAACCGCACGCACGGTAGCACCTTATCGCGCGCTCGTTCCAGACACGCACTGCAAGCCACAATGGGAGGTCCCCAAAACACTTTTTATGCTCCTGAACCGCTGCCTGCACCAGTTTCTTTCCAAGTCCCTGCCCGCAAAGATCCGGTCGAAGCCCCAGTCCAAGTTCTACAACCTTTTCTCCCCGGCGAAGGCGGAAAAATCCGATCATCTTTCCATCGCGCAGCAAAGTGTAAAATTCTTTCCGGCGGGTCTCTTCATCTGCATAGGAAATACCCTGTTCTGCCATCTTTTCCCAACTGTTGTTGTACACGCGGTATTGCCCGGAATACTCCCAGGAACACATCTCCTGCGCATCTTCCTGGCTCATTGAGCGGATTGAAATATCTCCCATTATGATTTTCCCCCTCGCATAAACCTAAAAAAATCCCGAGACCAAACATCTCGGGATTTTTCTCGTCATCAAAATGGATTACTGAACCGGAATAACGCTTACTTTCTTGCGATCGCGGCCCATGCGCTCAAATTTAACTTTACCATCTTTGAGAGCAAACAGAGTATCGTCGCTGCCGATACCTACATTTTCTCCTGGATGAATGTGAGTTCCTCTCTGACGGTACAGAATGTTACCAGCCAGTACGAACTGACCGTCTGCACGTTTTGCGCCGAGACGTTTGGATTCAGAGTCACGGCCGTTCTTTGTGGAACCAACACCTTTTTTATGAGCAAAGAATTGCATGCTAAGTCTAAGCATTGTTGTACACCTCCGAAAGATTTACCTTGATTGTGCCCTCATAGTCTTCTGCCAGAATATTTAAATGAAGAAGCAGTGCCTGCAAAAAGGACTGTCCCTTCTGTGCATCCTGTTTTGAGAGCTTTACTTGAATAACGTTTTCCCCTACCGACACATCTGCATTGAGTTTCAAAACTTCTGTGAGGGCATTTGCGGTCATCTGAACCGCCGAGGTTACCGAAGCACAGACGATATCATGACCATAATCATCATATCCTGCATGTCCGCTGAGCGAAAATCCGCTGAGCAGTTCCCCGGTTTTAAAAAAATCAGCTTGGATCATTATGCGTTGATAGCAGTGATTTCAACCTTTGTATATGGCTGTCTGTGACCCATCTTGCGTTTGCTGTCTTTCTTGGATCTGTAAGTGAATACGGTGATCTTTTTGCCTTTGCCGTTTTTGAGAACTTTACCGGCAACTTTAGCACCTTCAACAACTGGAGTGCCTACTACCATACCATCTTCTTTGCCAAGAGCGATAACGTCGAATTCAACGTTTGCTTCTGCTTCAGCATTGAGCTTTTCAACATAAACTACATCGCCTACGGATACGCGATACTGTTTGCCGCCGGTTTTGATAATTGCGTACATAATAAATTCCTCTTTCTGTATAAACTCGCTGTCTTTTCAGGCGGTGGCCTGTTTTGGCGCACACTTCTCAAGCCCGTAACATGCGGTACAACTTATCCTACCATATCAAGCAGTGCTTGTCAAGCCAAAAAATGCCGTCATTATGCCGAAAATGTACTTTCTGAGAAAGTACCAAAGCAGCTCGGCTTCGCCGCAAAGACGGTTGTTTGGTAAAAAATAAGTTTTTTGTAGTTGAAAACTTGTTTTCAACTGACTTTTCGTTCACAAAAGTTTGCAGATTCCAAAAACAGCGTCTTTGGTCGCTCATCACAACAAGCGAAACACCCTGAGCTGAACAAGTTCAACTCAGGGTGTTCAAGCGCATTTTTGAAAGTTTGAAAACTTTTGTTTTTGCTAATCGGCATTTCCTAACGATGATGTCTTTGTGCTGCCAGAATGGTATTCTCCAAAAGCTCGGTAATGGTCATCGGACCAACTCCGCCTGGAACTGGTGTGATGAACGAAGCTTTCTCCTTTACCTGTGCAAAATCAACATCACCGCAGAGTTTTCCAAGCTCATTTCGGTTCATACCAACATCGACTACAACCACACCATCTTTTACCATATCTGCAGTCAGGGTATTTCTTCTTCCGGTTGCAACAATGACAATATCTGCCCGTCTGGTGATTTCAGCAAGATTCTGTGTCTTGGAGTGACAGATCGTAACGGTCGCATCGTGCTGGAGCAAGAGTGCTGCCATTGGTTTTCCAACGATGTTGCTTCTGCCGATTACCACACAGTTTTTGCCTGCAACCTCAATGCCGTATTCCTTAAAGATTGCCATAATGCCGCTTGGAGTAGCTGGCGCAAAGCCTTCGTCCCCAATGCTCAAAAGGCCTACGCTGACAGGATGGAAGCCGTCCACATCCTTTTCCGGAAGGATTGCACGCAGCACAATTTTTTCGTTGATCTGTTTTGGAAGCGGAAGCTGAACCAGAATTCCGTCCACTGTTGGATCTTCGTTAAGCTGATATACGGTATCCAGAAGTTCTTCCTGTGTTGTTTCTTCAGGGAGGTGAATAATCTCCGATTCAATTCCTACTTCGCCGCAGGATTTATGTTTGTTGCGAACATAAACTTCCGACGCACTGTCGTTACCAACCAGAACGACCACCAGTTTTGGAATAATTCCCTCCGCCCGCATCTGTGCGATGCGTTCCTTCATCTGTTCCTTCAGTTTCTGAGATAACGCTTTGCCATCCATAATGGTTGCCATTCCGATTCCTCCTCACAAGTATTGGTGTTTATTTTTCTTCTTCCGAAAGTTCCTCCTGCGGTTCTTCCGGTTTTGGTTCCGATTCATTTCCCAGGAAATTTTCTTCCTGTTTAGCAGGCTGCTCATCAGCTTCGGTATTTACGGTTTCTTCCTGCTTAACTTCTTCTGCTGCCGCTTCTTCTGGCTGTTCGGAAGTAACTTCTGAAACTTCTTCTTTCTTCTCTGTAGTTTCTGCTGACTGCTCTGCATTTTCTGTAAACAGAGAATGGGTCTGTTCTGCATCAGAAGCTTTGGCTGTTTCGCCCTTCTTCTGATAGAATTGACCAGCTATAATCAGTTGACCTTCCTCACTGTCCACAAACAGATGTTTCTCACCTGCTTTTTTCACTTTAGAGGTGTTGATCATCCAAATCACTGCTGCCACAATCACCATTGCCAAAGCCAGCATCTGGGATGCGCGCAAGGAAGTGTTTGGAATCATCAGGCTGTCTGTACGCAGTCCTTCAATCACCGCTCTGCCTGCACCGTACCACATCATATAGATGAGGATGAGTTCACCGTCAAATTTGCGGCGTTTGGTGTACCATGCAAGAAACAAAAAGCCCAGCAGGCACCAGATCGATTCATACAAAAAGGTTGGATGCACTGGCATGTTCGGGTCAATATTCATGCCCAATGCTTCCAGCTCCGCTTCATGTTCGGTCAGATAAGAAGTAATGACCGAAGAAGACATGCCCCATGGCAGGCTGGTATTTCCGCCAAAAGCTTCAATATTCACAAAGTTGCCCCAGCGTCCGATTGCCTGTCCGATAAAGAATCCGCCAGCAGCCAGATCCACTGCCGGAACAAAGCGAACCTTTCGAATCTTGCACATCAGAAGACCTATCAGCAATCCGCCGATAATGCCGCCATAGATTGCCATACCACCGCTTCTGGTATTAAAGATCTGATCCAGGTTCTGTCCGTAATAATCCCATTTGAGCAGAACATAATAAGCTCTTGCCCCGACGATTCCGCCGACTGCACCGCCCATAATGACATCGAGCATCCGGTCTGGATCAACGCCGAATTCTTTTGCACGCTTGTTAACATATATAATTGCAAGAATGAATCCCAGTGCAATCAGGATACCATACCAATAAACGGGTATATTTCCAATCTGAAAAGCGACTCTGTTAATATTAAATTCCAATCCCAACCCTGGGAAGGCAACTGTCTGTTCCATGAAACTTTGCTCCTTACCTTTTGTCTTATGCCATTACAATGGAAATGCTGCTGTTTTCTGTCAGGAAATCTGCTTTCAGACGTTCCATCAGCTCTTCCTTGGTGCTGTTTGCCACCAATTCAATCAGCTCATACAAATCCATTCCTGCAAAATAGCAGTTTACGGTTGCAGCCGCAATGGACTCCGGTTTTCCGAACATTCCAAGATATCTTCCATAGGTCGATTTCTTAATGCGTTCGAAATCCTCATCCGCAATTCCATTCATTTTAGCCTGCTCAAATGCTTCTGTAATCTGCTCATAAACAGAATCCGGATCTTTGGATTCACCGGAGATCATCGAGCACAGATAATCTCTGCCAGCCATGGTTTCTCCGATAATGCCGCCATTGATCAGGCCCTGCTCGTACAATTTTTTGTACAGTTCGGTTGTTTCTCCAGTAACCAAGTCCAGAATCATCTCATCATAGATCATATTGCGGAAATTCTGTGTTTCTCCTGCATTCGGGCTCTTAAATCCAATATAGAACATTGGTGTAGCAACTGGAAGATGCTGTACAAAGCGCTTTCTTGCAACCTCTGCCGGTTCTTCCTCTACCTTACGTTCAATCTGAATCGGCTCTGCTTTTTTGAGCACCTGATCTGCTGCATCAATGACATCCTGTGGGTCAAAGTTTCCAGCAACGGTCAGCACCATGTTGTTCAGATTATAGAAGGTATTGTAACAACGATAAAGCAGATCTGCGTCAATCTGTGCAATCGATTCCACTGTTCCGGCAATATCGACCTTGACGCTATTTTTCTGATACATGCTCTCCAGAAGGTTAAACATGACTCTCCAACCCGGATCGTCATCGTACATTCTGATTTCCTGGGCAATAATTCCCTGTTCCTTTTCCACTGTCTCTTTGGTAAAGTAAGGATCGGTCACAAAGTCGAGCAGAATCTCAATCGACTCTCTGAACTGGTCGGAACATGCAAACAGATAGCAGGTCTTGTCAAAACTTGTAAATGCATTTGCCGATGCACCGGTTTTAGCATAGCGGTCAAATGCATCTCCGTCCTCACTTTCAAACATCTTATGTTCCAGATAGTGGGCAATTCCTGCCGGTACTGTTACAAAATCCTTGTCCTTTTCTGTTTTGAAGCAGACATCGATGGAACCATACTTGGTAGAAAACATTGCATAAGAAGTGGAGAACCCTTTCATTGGATACAGCAGCATGGTGAGTCCCGATGGATGTTCTATCCGCAGATATTCCTCTCCAATTCGTTCATTTCGCACGATTTCCTGTTTCATCCTATTCCCCCTCCTTTTCATCCTGCGGCATCAGCATATAAACGGTATCCAGTTTCACACAGTTTACCGCATCGATAACATCCTGCTTGGTAACCTTGCTGCACAACTCGATTTCCATATCCGGTGAAACCTCTGTGCCGCCCATGATCTGAGCCAGATACCAGCTGTCCATTGCGCCCAGTGAATCGCCGGTTGCCTTGAGCGCAGTCTTAAAGAAGAGTTTTGTTTCTTCCAGATCTTTTTCAGAAAAATCTCCGCGCTGCATCATTTCCAGCTGAGCAAGAATTGCTTCCTTTGCTTTCTGTGCATTTGCAGCTTCTACACCACTGTATACCATCATGATTCCGGTATGTCGGTCGTACTGAGAAGAACAGTAGTAGCACAAGCTCATTTTTTCACGGACATTCTTAAACAGGAAGGAACTTGCTGTTCCGCCAAACAGACCGATTGCTACTCGTTCTGCATTCATTTTGGTATAGCTGTCCATATTTTCTACACGGAAGCCCATAACCAGTTTTCCCTGTTTTACATCCATCTTTTCGACTACCTGCTTCACTTCTCCCTGCTGAGGTCTTGTGTTGCACTTGGCAATCGAAATTGGATTTCTTATAATCTCAGCAAACTTTTTGCGGAAAATCTCTTTTGCTGCATTTGGATCTCCGCAGCCTTCAAACATGATCTCAACCTGTGCTGTTTCAATCAGTTCCTGATATGCCTTTGCTGCAGACTCTGGTGTAATCTTCTGCGCATCTTCTGCATAACCATACTTCTTGATTGCACAAGCTTCATCCTTACACATAATATCCTTGCAGCGGATATTGGCATAAGTTCTCTTATCATTGATTTCGGAAGAAATGGTTTCTAACAGATACTGTTTTTCCAATTCTGTATTTTTTGCATTAAATTTACCATCTGTAATATCTGGTTCCAGTACAATTTCGCAGAGCATCCGGGTACATTCCTGTACCATGTCTTCTCCGGACAGCGCAAAGCGATTGTCCACCCCGATAATTCCCAGAGTGATCATCTGATACTCACCGATTTTATCGACACCGGCATCCAGAGAAGCTCCGTACAGGTCACACAGTTTTTTATTGAGGTCGGTAAAATCCGGACAATTCTTGCTTCCCTGACGCAGAATAAATGGTACTACCGCACGATCGGTTACCTTTTCTCTATCCAGCTTCACAATGAGGTTGACCGAGATTCGATTATGTTTAAACTTTTTATCTGTGATGGAAGAAAAATACACTCCATTCGCAATGCATTCTCTTATCAGCGGATATTCCATGAATTCATCTCCTATCTGATCTTGTTTCATTACAATTTCTACTGGTTATTATATCATATTCCTTTTTGTGTTTCTATATCCAGACTGTGAACTCATTCCCTTTCTTTCCAAAAAAGAAAAACCATGCATCAAAATGACGCATGGTTTTTTATTTACAGACATTATAAAAGGGGCTGTGATTTCTCACAGCCCCTCTTGGAAGCTTTATCGTTTATTTGGAGTTCTCTTGATAAATCAGATTAGTACATTGGTATTTCCCTCATTATGACTAGTATTCTTTTAGATAACCTGAGATGTTTGGTTTTTTGGGGAATGCTTTCATTTCAATCACATTTCCTTTAACTCAACTTCTTTTTTGTATGTTATCTTGTAAGGGGTACCTTTTTAAAATCTGCTATTTCATCGGACTCACCTAAAAAGCAATTATTTTGAAATCAATGTTAACTAGCTTTCTTTCTGAGAATCTATATTAACAATGAAAAGGTAATATCATTTGTTTTTAATTTTTTTAAAAGGTTCTTTTCCTTTCTTTTTTCTTATTCAGTTTTCATTATTTTTTAAAAGGTTTTTTCCTTTTCTTCTGATACTACTTCCATCAGAATCTTTTTGATATTAAATATAAACTTGTTCAGATTTTGTTTTCCATATTTTATTTTGCTTCATTGCCTTCGATCTTGTTTTATCCTTTTTTAGAAATTCTTTTTATTAAATCTTTTGATTTAATGAATTTCTTTTTTCAGGTTTCTGATCGCTTTGTTATGGAAACTTATCTGTTTTGGGATCTCCCTGAGGAAACTTTTGATTCCTCAGAAAGGATTGAAACTGGTTCTGCTCCTGTTTTCATAGGAATCACCCTTTCTGTTTTATATTTAATATTACCTTTGTTGTGATTTCATTATATCCTATTCTATTGTGTTTTTCAATATTAATTTTCAACAAATTTGAATCTTTTTATTGAACAATTTATAAAATCTATAATAATGATTGACTTTGATCTCAGAATGCTATAATATAATCGTAGTTGAAATGAAAGGAGCTGCGGCCCGATGATCGATAACGAATTTGGCAACGACATCCTGACTCTGGAAGATGACGACGGTGTTGAACATACATTTGAAGTTCTGGATGCAATTGACAACGGTGAAAACCGTTATATGGCACTTTCCCCAGTATTTGATGATCCACAGGAATCGCTGGATGACAGCGGTGAGCTGGTAATTCTCAAGGTTGTTACTGTAGATGGCCAGGAATTTTTGGAAACTATCGAAGATGAGGACGAAATGGACGAAATCGCTGATATCTTCATGGAACGTCTGGAAGAAGATTATGACGTTGTTTCGGACGACGAGGAATAATTTCCTGTATTTCTGTAAATAATTTTGCTTGTACTCCTGCCGTGTTCGAGAAAGTATGGTTTTTATAATCCAACACTTTTTAAAAGGGACGCCAAGCTCCGGTACTGGATTGCAGACCTCCCGCAGCGTGAATTTCACGTCTGTGGACGAAGGGAGCGTGAAGGTGCTGGGCAGCAACCCACCTGTCCATACGACGGGTTTTAACTTGCCATGGCGACGGCACGGTGGGGTATCTCATAAAAAATCAGCGCACTGTTTGGTGCGCTTTTTTCATGTCTTTTTGAATTCATAATAAGGAGGTCCGCTATGAGCAGAAAATGGCTTGAGCGCACAGAAAAGCTCTTTGGAGAGCAGACAATCGACAATCTGTCGCAAAAAACAGTAGCCGTATTGGGTCTGGGCGGTGTCGGCGGAGCAGCTGCCGAAGCCGTTTGCCGCATGGGCGTAGGTAAGCTTGTTCTGATTGATAACGACACTGTGGACATTACCAACTTAAACCGACAGCTTTTTGCGACCGCTGATATGGTCGATCAGAGCAAATGCCTTGCTGCCAAAAAAAGACTGCTGTCCATCAATCCTGATCTCAATATCATCTGCTACGAACGGTTTTTCCTGCCGGAAAACTCCGATTTTCTTTTTGACGAAAAACCGGATCTAATTTTAGATGCGATCGATACCGTCACCGCAAAACTGTTTCTGGCACAAACCTGCAAAGAAAAAAACATCCCGCTTATCAGCTGTCTGGGAACCGGAAACCGTGTTGACCCTTCCCTTCTGCGCTGGGGTGATATTTCCGAAACATCCGGCTGCGGATGTCCGCTTGCCCGCGTGATGCGCCGGGAACTCAAAAAACGCGGCGTTGAAAAACAGACCGTCATCTATTCGGTTGAAGTTCCTGCCAAAGCAATCTGTGCAGGCGGCGAGGAACATGGACGCCACAGTCCGGCAAGCTGCGCCTTCGTTCCTCCTGCAGCAGGTTATCTGATGGCAAGTGTCGGTATTCGTCGTCTCATCAGTCTGCCATCTCAAAACTAAGCTAATTTTATATCATATCCTATAACAGTGCCCAAAGGCAAAACCTTTGGGCACTTAGTTTTTCCCATATTTTTGATAAGTCTGATAGGAATAAACGATACAGAATACCGCATCCAATAAAATCATCACTACCATAAAAATACTCTGATATGAGGGATTTTCCATCATCAGGCTTCCCACAATAATCAGGATACCCGTAATAACAAAGCTCATCCCGCCAAACCTCTGAGAAAGGTTCCAACAGGTATCGTTTGCCATGCTCCATTTAGTGCGTACACCAAACACTCCGTTACGTTTTATTTTCGGCATGATATTTCCTAACGGAATCAGCATAATTCCGACCAGAATATTGATGATTTGTATGATCGAATTTTCCGGGTTTGCCAGATGCTCCACCACAGCAAACGAGGTATACAGCATCACAAAAAACAATCCGTTAAATACAAACAGCATCGAAATTCCCCCGATATATAAGGCGCGTTCGGAATTTTCTGGTTGCTTTTTCATGGCGCTGACAATCCAACACTTAAATATCCATCCAAGTACCATGGTAAGGATTGGAATAATCAAGATTTCCAGTCTGCTTCCCCATCGGTCAACCTCCCCTGCCAGATTGTAGTGTGCAGGAATCTTTTGTGGAAGAATCGGGCAGGCAAAGATACTAACGACGAGCGGCAGGAAGGTCAGAATCGAATACAGCTTTTTGATTCCCTTCATCTGATGTTTCCTCCTTCCTTTGCTCAAACTGTTTGAGCCACAGCAAAAGCTCCTCAAACAAAGAGGTATTGAGCTCATAAAAAATATAATTTTTCTCTTTTCGCTCCGAAACAAGCCCCGCATATTTTAGTTTTTGCAGGTGATGCGAGGTCGCGGGCGGAGTCATCTGCAAAAGCTGTGCGATCTCTCCTGCTGAAAGCTCCTTTTCCCGCAGCGAAACCAGAATCTTTCTTCGTACTGGGTCAGAAATCGCTTTGAGTGTTTCCTGCAATGCCATCCTGCCTTCCTCCAACCTATTTTAATATTTGTTTAATTACTTAAATATAAGATAGTCTTCCTGATCAAAAAAGTCAAGTCTACACAAAGCCTTTTCAAAATGAATAACGCTCCTTCTTTCTGGAAAAATATCCAAAGAAGGAGCATTTTGTTTTTGGGGGTGATTTTTTGTTATTCTTCTTTGGAATCGCAATCGGACTGCTCAATGGATTTTTCGGTTCTGGCGGTGGTATTCTGGCAGTTGCGCTGCTGGAGAAAAAAGGACTTTCCCCGCGTCAGGCTCATGCAACCAGTATTGCGCTGATCCTGCCTCTATCCATCATCAGCCTTGGGGTATACTATCTTCGCGGCAATCTCTCCCTCGGACAAAGCTTGTTCTTTTTTGTTCCTGCACTTCTCGGTTCCGTATGCGGCGCATGGTGCTTAAAAAGGATTCCTGTTTTTCTGCTGAAAATCAGTTTTTCCATTCTGATTTTGTACAGCGCCGCAAAAATCCTGCTCACATAAAGGAGAAAATTTTGATGGAACTTTCTGTATTCTCTATCGCTGCTGTGTTTCTTTCCTCTTTGGTAGCTGCAATGGGATTGGGCGGCGGTACTGTTTTGCTTCTCTATCTTTCCTTTTTTTCCACCCTTTCGCAGCCTCAGATGCAGTCGCTTAATCTCCTGCTCTTTCTTCCAGCTGCAGCACTCTCCCTCTTCTTTCACTGGAAAAACAAGCTGATTTCCTTTTCTCTCCTGAAGCCCTGCATTCCCGGCGGCATCATCGGCGGAATCCTGGGAAGTGTGCTCGCAAACATGCTGGAACCAGATCTTTTAAGAAAAGCCTTTGGTCTGTTCCTGTTGGTGATTGGCCTGCGTGAGTTACTTTGCTGCCTGTTTCCGGTTTTCAAAAAGTTTTCTCAAAGCAAGGCATAAAACCAGCCTGTCTGAGCAAAATACAGTCAGAGGAAATTATCTTACCTATGAAAGGAATGGTCACACCATGAGTAATGGATTTGCAAAATTCATCTCCGGCAAGGGATTTTATCTTGCTTTGGCACTCTGCCTTGCAGGTGCCGGTGCTGCGGCCTGGGTTGCCGTAGACAAAACAATCGATAATATTGAGTCCGCCCCTTTATCCGAAACTCCGCAGGCAGAAACCATGCACCCAGAAGATCAGCTCGACACACATCCTGCGGAGCAGAAAATCGACAATATCCTGCAGCAGACCCCCGAGTCTTCCGATTCTGTGACTGCGGAAGCAAACGGAGATTCCTCCCCATCCTCTCAGGGACAGCAGGAAGGTATCCTGACCGCAGAGACACCGGACGACGAATCATCAACGGATGTCTTATCGCCTTCTGTACCGTCCGAATCTGTACCGGAGTCTACCGAATCTTCCGAAGCATCCACACAGCCCGTGCAGCAGCAGGAATCGGACGATTTTTCCTTGACCTTACCGGTCAGCGGAGCTGCAATCGCTCCTTTTAGCGGGGACATGCTGGTCAAAAACGAAACACTTGGCGACTGGCGCACCCACAACGGAATTGATATCAGTGCTGAACTCGGCTCGGCAGTCACTGCATCCAGTGATGGTGTTGTCACAGACATCCGCTCCGACCCGCTTTGGGGCAATGTTGTGGAAATAACCTCCGGTGATTATGTGATGACCTATTCCGGACTGTCTGATGACATCCTGGTTTCGGTCGATATGACCGTGACTGCTGGCGATCAGATCGGCTCGGTAGGCGAAATTCCATGTGAACTCTCGTTGGAGCCACATCTTCATTTCGACGTAAAACAAAACGGCGAATATGTTGATCCGGCTTCCCTTGCAAAATAGACACCCCTCCTCTCAAACCACAAAAGCCTTCTCCCGCAAAGGAGAAGGCTTTTGTGGCATTTTATTTTATAATCAATTTTATTCTTCTGGACGGGTCAATTGACATTGTATGTCATTGGATTGGTATGTGTGCTGATGGTTGTGGACGGTGTACCCTCCGATACCAATTTTGCCATAACAACAAATCGCTGTGTATCAGAAGCTCCCTTCATACGTGTACAGGTAGAAAGGGTCAGGATATGATCTTCGCTGGTAACCGGAACATTATAGTTCTGCATGCTCTTCGCTTTTGCTTCTGCGATTACTTCCTGGAAGGTTTCCTGGTCTGTATTAGCAAAGTTATACATGGAAGCTTTGCCCTTGCTGATATCGGTATAGTACGCTGCAAGCACCTGGAAAACATAATCTTTTTCGGTAGTAGAGAAATAGATAAATGGGTTTTCCTGAGCAAAGTCGGTATAATGATAGCTCATCACCAGAGAGAACATGGTATCATTGCTCTGCATATTTTCCAAAGTTCTTGGAGTGTAGACATTATGCCAGTTATGACCATAAAGAGTGGTGTTCTGAGAAAGCTCTGGGAAGCTGCATTCGTAATCGGCAAAAATTGCGCCGTCTTTGCTGTAATTTTTGTTGTAGTCCAGGCTTCCATAATAGTCATAGTTTTCCGAACCTGCCTTGTATACAACCGGATAGTCAACATTGGTATTTGGAAGCTGAATCCATCCGATCGTATCCTCATTGGTGGATTCTTTAAATTCGGTTGCTTTCTGCGCAAGAGATTCTGTTGGCAGAGTTGCTACCACATTTGCGTTCTTGCCGTCCCCTTCCGATTCCAATGTGCCAGCCAGCTTGTTGATAGCAATAAGGTCAACCAGCTGTGTCATACTTGGAACGCGCTGTTCTTTTGCACTCTGCAGCACATCCTGCATTGCCTGCTGCTGTTCATCTACTCCGGCAGTATTTTCCGGATACTGTACACTTGGTGTTCCCGGTTCGGTAATGCTGCCCTGATTGGAAAGGAAATACCATGCTCCGCCTGCAACCAATGCTACCGCAACAACGCCGCAGACCAAAATTGGCCACTTTGGTTTCTTTGGCTGATAATCATCATCTGCAGAAAATCCCGCAAAGCTGTCTGGTGTTGGCACGCCGGTGATGCTGGAAACACTTTTATCAACCGGTTTTTTCTTTCTGCTGGACTGTCCAATGCGATCCTTCATAAATTTCATCCCTTATCCTTTTATTTTGATTGGATAGCCCCTTGCTACCCCGATGTGAATTTTCGTATTCCGTCTTTGGTGCTGTTTTCTTTTAGCACTGATGCCTTGAAAGCGCATACAGATGGTCATTTTGCCGCTTTTCAGCATTTCCTGATTATTATATCATAAAAAAGTACGGTTGTGGAACATAACTGAAAAAAATTTAAAGATTCATTCATATTCTTCTTTGTAAAAATCCATAAAAAAATGTCCTCCTGTTGGGAGGACATTTTTCTTTTCCTTTTGGATCATTAATCCATCTTCAGTTTGCTTGGAGCATAGCGGTCAACTGCTTTCTGATTTACCTCGAAGGATTCATCCGATGCAGTTTCCAGAAGCATGTTTTCGAATTCTTCGTCTTTCAGAGCGTGGCAGATTGTGCTCTTGACATATTCAAAATCGGTTGGGTCTTCGTTCAGGTCTGCAGTTGCGCCGACTGCAATCATATTATCGGTCTCAACCTTGATAATCTCGCCAACTTCAGCTTCCTTGAGTGCGCCGATGATATCTGCATTCAGGGTGGTGGTTGCAGTATCTACCAGACGATAGTTGTTGGTGGTCATATCGTACTCTTCCCCATTATCTGCATTATCCTGTTTGTACAGGTTGAGGACCTCATTCCAGGATTTGCCCTGTTCCAGACCAATCTGACCCTGTGTATAAAGAGATTCTGCATTGGTGTAAACGTTGCTGCGTTCACCCTGATAGAACTCATCGTACATTTCTTTTTCTTCCTCGGTTGCATCTTCCGCTACTTCTGGCTCTGCTGGGAAGTTAAAGGTCTGAACTGCCATCTTGATATAATTGTTTTCATAGTAATCGCGCAGTTCCTGTTCGGAAACTTCCTTTTCTCCGCCTTCACCATAAATTGCATCAAATACTTTAACCTTCATGTAGGTGATCTGGTAGAGAAGCTCAATGGAGTCTTTGGAAATTCCGTTCTTTTCCAGGTTTTCTCCTGCCTGCTCATAGTAGGATTCAGCCTGAGTCTGGCAGGTCATCAGTTCCTGTTCACTGAAGGAAAGTCCCAGTTCGTTGAACTTTGCGCAAACTGCCATGTTCTGTTTGGTTGCCTTGAGGGCCTCTTCCTTGATCCATTCGTCAGCGTCTTTTCCATCGATCTGCTGTTTGAGAACATCCTTTTCCGAATCCTCAACCAAAGAGCTTGCTTCATAATAGCTTTCAATCAGGCTGTTAATGTAAGCTCCTGCCGGCATTTCCAGCTCACCGTTTCGCATGATCCAAGCAGTATCCTCGCCGGAACATGCTGCACAGGAGAGAGCAATTGCTCCGGTCAGCAGCATGGCTGTGCATTTTTTCAAAAGGTTCATGAAATATCCTCCTAAAATTTTTACTTCCGAAAGCGGGTGTACCGATCCGCTTTTGGCAAAATACCATGTTATTATACACCCAAATTTTTAAAAAGTCTATCACTGACGCCATTGTGTGTTCTTTGGCAGAAAAATTTACTTTTTGCTCAAATCCACATTCTCGCCGGACATGATACCCAAAGCGATACGCATGGTGTCGATCGGCTTTTCTCCCTTTGCCACCTTGACGGTAATATATGGTTTTGCTCCGGCATTGAGCATAACCCTTCCTTTGAGTGCGGATGCAAGGTGACTTGCTTTTTCCATATCCACCGTTTCCGGATAAAGAAGCAGGCTGTCTGCTCTCTGGGAAATTTCCTTGATGCCGATTTTAGCAGCAGTATTGCGCAGCAGGGAAACATCGATGAGTCCCTTGACTGCTTCCGGCGGGTCTCCAAAACGGTCGATCAGCTCATCGGTAATATCCAGTGCGTCTGCTTCGTTTTCGATCGAAGCAATCTTCTTGTAAATATCGATTCTCTGTGCCAGACTTTCGATATAATCTTCTGGAATATGCGCCCCAATTCGGATATCCACAAGACACTCGGTTGTCTGGGTATCCGGCTTTTCACCTTTCGCAACCGCTACCGCATCGGAAAGCATCTTCAGATACATCTCATATCCGACCGCTTCCATGTGTCCATGCTGCTGCGCACCCAGAATATTTCCGGCACCTCTGATCTCCAGATCTCGCATCGCGATTCGAAATCCTGAGCCGAAGGTGGTAAATTCGCGGATTGCTTCCAGACGTTTGGTTGCAACATCAGTCAGTGCCTTGCCCTTTGTTACGGTAAGATAAGCAAAGGCACGGCGGCTGGATCGTCCGACACGTCCCCTGATCTGATACAGCTGGGAAAGTCCCAGTTTATCGGCATCTTCAATAATGAGCGTATTGCAGTTTGATACGTCCACACCGGTTTCGATGATGGTGGTGCAGACCAGAATATCGATTTCATGGTCAATCAGGCGCTTCCAGACCTTGGAAAGCTGCTCCTCGCTCATCTTTCCGTGGGCAACCACGACGGTGGCATCCGGCAAAAACTGCTGGATGGTCGCAGCACAGCGGTCGATAGTATCCACGCGGTTATGCAGATAAAATACCTGTCCGCCGCGCCTGAGTTCCTTGTTCATCGCCTGGGTCAAAATTCCCCAGTCATGCTCCATGACATAGGTCTGAACCGGCTGACGGTCTTGCGGGGCTTCCTCAATAGTGGACATATCGCGAATACCAGACATTGCCATATTAAGGGTTCTTGGAATCGGGGTCGCCGAAAGGGTCAGCACATCGACATTGTTGCGCATCTCCTTAAAGCTTTCCTTGTGCTTAACGCCAAAGCGCTGTTCCTCGTCGATGATACAAAGTCCCAGATCTTTAAACTTGACATCCTTCTGTACCAGTCGATGGGTTCCGACCACAATGTCAATCTCTCCACGGCGCAGTTCTTCCAGAACCTGCTCCTGTTCCCTTGGGGTTCGGAATCGGGAAAGGATATCGACCTTGATTGGGAAACCTTCCATTCGTTTGCGGAAGGTCTGATAGTGCTGCCATGCCAAGATGGTGGTCGGCACCAAAACCGCGCACTGCTTTCCATCCATGACACATTTAAACGCTGCACGGATGGCAACTTCGGTCTTACCAAATCCTACGTCGCCGCAGAGCAGTCGGTCCATCGGAACCGGCTTTTCCATGTCATCCTTGATTTCCTGAATACAGCGCAGCTGGTCATCGGTCTCGTCATAAGGAAAACGTCTTTCAAAGTCATTCTGCCAGTCGGTATCCTGACTGAAGGCGTATCCTTTTGCCGCTTCTCGTTTTGCATAGAGCTTGATAAGCTCATCCGCCATATCCTTGACCGCTTTTTTAACTCTTGCACGGGTCTTTGCCCATTCTGCGGAATTTAATTTATTCAATTTTACAATGCTGTCTTCCTTGCCGCCGATATACTTGGTTACAAGGTCCAGCTGGGTAACCGGCACAAACAGCATATCGCTGCCAGCATAGCGAATCTTGATATAATCCTTGACAACCCCATGGATATCGCGCTTAACAATACCTTCGAAGATACCGATACCATGGGAAACATGAACTACATAATCCCCAACATTCAGGTCAGAGATATTCTTGATGTTGACGCCCTTTTTCTGTTTTGGTGCCTTTGTCTTGCTCGCTCCGGTTTTGGTATGGCTTAATACCGCCAGCTTTAATTGCGGATATTCCATTCCTGCCGAAAGCGTTCCTTCTACGACATAAATCTTTCCCGGAACAATGGTGGAAACATCCTGCACAAAGTCTGCAGAAAAATCATGATTTAAGTCTGAAACCAGAGCCTGTGCACCGCGGTAGGTTCCCGCAAAGATTACGCAGCAGAATCCGGTCTTGACATAGTCCTCGATATCATCCTTGAGGATGGCATACTCGCCGCTCCAGGTGGACAGCTGGGAAGCTGATATCGAAATCAGCTCTTTGATTGGAACCTCGTTGACCGAACGGCTGAAGGTATCCATCAGCACACCGGCATGACGGCAAAGATTCTGGCACAGGTCGGTGAAATCATCGTAGTAAACGCTGCATCCACGGAACAGGATTCCGTCCTCCAGCAGCATCTTGACATCCTCATGGTGCTGTGCCATCGCATTGGAAAAATTCTCCTTGCAGGAAATCGGCTCGCACAAAAAGGTCATTGCATCTGCTTCAAAATAATCAAAGATGGTGGTCGGTTCATACAGGATTGGCAGATAACGGTCGATGCTGACCGGACTTAATCCTCCGTCCAGACGCTCGATATCCCGTTCCAAATGTTCCTTTACCTTCACTCCTGTCTTGCCCTTCTGTGCTTCGACCTGTTTGTTTAACAGGTCGATCAGCGCCTGCGGGCTGTCAAAGAGTACCTCTCTTGCCGGAGGGATGGTTACCTTGTCCACCGGGTCCTGACGGCGCTGCGTATCGACCTGGAAAGAAGACATCATATCGATTTCATCGTCCCAGAATTCGATACGTACCGGATCTGTTCTGTCAGGCGGGAAGATGTCCAGAATTCCGCCGCGGCGTGCAAATTGACAGATACCTTCAACCTGATCTCTGCGCTGATAGCCCATTGCCACCAGCTTCTCTACGATTTTTTCGCAGTCATATTGCCCATCACTGTCGATGGTCAGGATGGATTCTTCCAGCTTCTTGACCGGTATGGTTCTTTCACATGCCGACTCGATGGAAGAAACAACCACCTTTGCCTCTTTGCGCAGTACCGCGCTGAGCACGCCCAGACGCTGATGCTCAAATTCTCCGGACGCACCATCCACATCCAGCAGGACATAATCTCTCGCCGGAAAATGCAGCACCTTTTCTCCAAGCAGGGTGGAAAGGTCCGCTGCAAAGCGGATTGCTGTGCTTTCATCCGGAACGATAATGAGCGCCCGGCGATTTAGCTGGCTTACCAGCGCCGCAATCATATTTGTCTTATGAGACGCCGCTGCACCGCTGATTGAAATCGGTGTTCTGCCGTTTTGCAGCGCAGTTTTGAGCTGTTCATATTCCATCATCCCATCCAGCAGGGATAAAAACTGTTTCATCAAACTTCACCGCCCTTCGTTTTCTTAAAATAAAACTAGTTAAACAGATTCATTGCGCGATCGATATTGCCCTTGACAATCTCTTTGACCGCTTCAAAGCTGTTGTCCAGAACCGGAGAAAGATTCTTCATATCCTCATCCGAAAAATGTCCCAAAACCCATGCTGCCAGATCGTAATCTGGGTGCGGCTTTTTGCCAACACCGATCTTGATGCGCGGATACTGATCGCTTCCGGTCAGATAGATGATGCTCTTAATTCCGTTGTGGCCGCCGTCGCTTCCTTTTCTGCGGATGCGCATTTTGCCAACATCCAGCGAAATATCGTCAAATATAACAATGATATGCTCCGGACCAATTTTATAAAACTGGCTTACTTCCCGAACTGCTTCACCGGAATTGTTCATATAGGTCGACGGCTTCATCAGCATGACCTTTTTTCCTTCAATTTCGCACATTCCGTACAGGGATTTAAATTTCAGCTGATCAACTTTGCATCCTGTCTTCTGTGCAATGCGGTCGATTGCCATAAATCCGGCATTGTGGCGGGTTGTATCGTATTTAGGCTCTGGATTTCCCAGACCTACCACCAGAAATTCCGGTGTTCCAGTTACTGACGGCTTTGTGTTGAGTGTTTTTAACTTTTCAAAAATATCGTACATTTTGTCCATCTTTTTTACCTCTCACTTACAGGGTCGGCAACAGGGCAGGACAACCACAGACCTCCATATCGATAGAAGCCTGTGGTCAGCCTGCCCGCACTTTTATTATTCTCAAAAATCTTAACCATTTTCCAAATGGCTACTTTGCAGGTTTTGGAAGATGTTTCCTCAGTACCCGCAAAATATCCGGTGTGCATCAGGTTCCCTTTGGATTTTTGTTTGCACAGTCACAGTGGGTCATTGCGCCGGTCATCCGCTGAATATCGCGGATGGTTCTGGCCCCCTGTCCAATTGCCCGAACAATATCTTCCTCGGTCACCTTGTCACAGTAACAGATATATTCCATCCAAACTCCTCACCAGAAAAAAGGGCAGGTAAACTTACCTGCCCTTGTCTTCTTGTCAAAATTAAACAAACAGCGGGGAAACCGGTTTGTCCTGATAGATTCTTTCGATTGCCTCTGCAAATACAGGAGCAACTGGAAGCTGAGTGATCTTTGTGCTGTTGCAGTTTTCCGGCAGCGGAATGGTATCGAGCAGAACAACTTCTTTGAGTGCGCTCTTTTCGATTCTTTCCAGAGCTGGACCGGACAGTACACCATGAGTAGCACAAGCGATAACTTCTTTTGCACCGCCAACTTCAACCAGAGCGTTTGCAGCGTTGCACAGAGTACCTGCTGTATCGATCATATCGTCAACGATGATGACCTTTCTGTCACGAACATCACCGATGATGTTCATAACTTCGCAGACGTTTGCTTTTGGTCTTCTCTTGTCGATGATTGCCAGCGGAACATCGCAGCGTTCAGCAAATTTTCTTGCTCTTGTTACAGAACCAAGGTCTGGAGAAACAACGGTGTAGATCGACTGCTCGTCACCGATCTTTTCGATGAAGTGTGGGATCATGATCGGCACACCCAGCAGATGATCAACCGGAATATCAAAGAAGCCCTGGATCTGTGCTGCATGCAGGTCCATGGTCAGCACGCGGTCTGCGCCAGCTGCGGTAATGAGGTCTGCAACCAGTTTTGCAGAGATCGGGTCTCTGGCTTTTGCTTTTCTGTCCTGTCTTGCATAACCGAAGTATGGCATTACTGCGGTAACACGACCAGCAGAAGCGCGTTTGAAAGCATCGATCATGATCAGCAGTTCCATCAGGTTATCGTTTACTGGTGTGCAGGTGGACTGTACAACGAATACGTCCGAACCACGAACAGACTCCTGAATCGATACAGCGATCTCGCCGTCAGAGAATGTTTTTACTTCGCTCTTGCCTACTGGCAGACCCAAACAAGCTGCGATTTCTGCTGCAACTTTTGGATTGGAATTAGCAGTGAAGATTTTAATATCCTTACCATGCAAATTCATTTCTTTTTTGACTCCCCTTACTTTTTCTCGGCAGATTTTTCTCCGCCCACCTTGAATTCCTCTTTAGTCCCTCTAAAGAATATCCGGCTGACGCCGTTAAACAGTCCGTAAAACACGTTCGTTTCCAGACTGTATGATACAAATTGATTTACTCCATTCTGAGGTTCTCTCTATTTGGAGCTTTTGGCCTTGAGTGCAAGCTCTTTTTCACGATAGCCTGCTACCCAGCCTTGTTTGTTTGTCTGTCTTGCACGGGCAATCGCAAGTTCTTCTTCCTGTACATCATCTGTGATGGTGGAACCTGCTGCGATATAAGCGCCCTTGCCGACATGAACCGGCGATACAAGATTGGTATTGCAGCCGATGAATGCGTTATCTTCCACAGTGCTGCGGAATTTGCGGTAACCGTTATAATTTACCGTTACCACGCCACATCCGACATTGATATGCGAACCAAAATCGGAGTCTCCGATGTAGGTCAGATGTGCTACGCTGGTCTTTTCTCCCAATGTAGAGTTTTTAATTTCCACAAAGTTTCCGATCTTGACCGAATCTGCCAGAACGCTGTTCGGACGCAGATGGCTGTTAGGTCCGATTCGAACGCCGTTTCCTACCTTGGATTTTTCGATGAAGGAGGAATGAATCTGGCATCCATTTCCAATCTGACTGTTTTCGATGATGGTATTTGGTCCAATCACACAGTCTTCCCCAATCTCAACATGACCAATCAGCTGGGTACCTGGTGCGATCGTGGTATCTCTTCCAATGGTAACGTCCGGAGAAATTACGATTCCATCCGTACAATAAAAGTTTACACCATCTTCCAAAAGTCTGTCAACCACAATTTTGTTCGCGATTTCATTTAATTTTAACAAACCGGCCCGATCGTTTGCTCCCAGCACCAGATTTGGGTCGTCACAGAGGCAGGCAATCACCTTTTCTCCCTGAGAGAACGCCACTTTTACTGTATCTGGCAGATAGTATTCATGCTGGCTGTTGTTGCAGTCAATTTTGGTCAGTGCATCCTGCAAAAACTTTGCAGAGAACCAGTACGCACCGGAATTTACCTCTTTGATTGCTCTTTGCTCTTCGGTTGCATCCTTTTCTTCGACAATGGCAGTGACAACCTTATCATCCTCTGTGCTGCGAATCAGTCTTCCATAACCGGTTGGATGGTCAAGTTTTGCTGTAATCACTGTTATTTTTGCATCTTCGGTCCGATGCTGATCAAGCGACTCTCGAAGTACCTTGTCATTGACAAATGGCGCATCTGCATTGAGCACCACAATATCGCTGTCGATATTTTCCTGAATAAATTCTTTTGCCATCATAACGGCATGGCCGGTACCTTTGCGTTCAGACTGTAAAACTGTAACACAGCCTTCTGGCAGAACTGCCTCAATCTCCTGGGCACCTTCTCCCACTACAACGCATATTTTTTCTATTCCCGCTTTGCGGCACCAGTCGGTGACCCAGCAAATCATCGGTTTAAACAGTACTTCACACATTGCTTTTGGATGTTTTGATTTCATTCTGGTTCCCTGGCCTGCTGCCAGAATGATCGCACAGGTTTGTGTTGTCACGATATTCACTCCATTCTTTCTCATAGCTTTGTGTACTCTGACATATATTATAAAATCCGCTTTGTAAAAATTCAAGATTCCCGCTCATTTCCGATAGGTTAGATAAAGCAAAATAAAAATAATATGCTGATTTTATTTAATCTGTTTAATTTTTGGTTAAAATTATCATTTTTCCCAATCTTATTTGTCCTCCACATGAAATGATCAC